>Ga0163144_10000091_pt1 | contig 208255 bp, 163 predicted proteins | sample OliLak19BULKMAT1_FD_123175 | JGI IMG/M metagenome (GOLD analysis project Ga0163144, IMG submission 123175) | Freshwater microbial mat bacterial communities from Lake Vanda, McMurdo Dry Valleys, Antarctica - Oligotrophic Lake LV.19.BULKMAT1 | ecosystem: Environmental > Aquatic > Freshwater >...
ACTTGTTTCAACAGGGGTTCGATCCGTTGCCACCACCCGCCAATGCCGGTCTCGTGGCAAAGCATGAGGGCGCCGGGCGAACCGGCGGCGAAGTCGATCAGAAAATGCTGCTGCAATGGATCAAGGACTAGGCCCGAAGACTTGAGCCAGGATTGCAGGTCTTTGTTCGTGAGCGGTACAAGCGCGACACGCTGGCAGCGACTGCGGATGGTGGGCAGCAGTGTCTCGGCGTTGTTGCACACGAGCATGAGTATGGTGCGAGGCGGAGGCTCCTCTAGGAACTTGAGCAGCGAGTTCTGCGAGTGCTCATTCAACAGCTCAGCCTCATCGATAATGAAGACCTTCGCGGCCAGCGCGCCCGGGCGAGCCACCTGGCCCGCTTGCCAGCCGGTGCTGAGCATGAACTCACGCACGACATCGATGGCAATCGATGTGTGCTTGAGGGAGCGGACCTTGGCATTCTCGCTGAACGCGGCGAGTCTTTTTGTTATAACAACCAGGTCGGGATGGCTGCCATGGCGCAGCATGGCCTGCGTTGATGAATCCGGATCGACGGCGAGTTGGCCCGAGAGGCCTTCGCTTGTGCTGTCGTCCAAGAGCATGGAAGCGAAAGCGAGAGCGGTTGTAAACTTGCCCACGCCAAAGGGGCCTTCAAAGATCCAGGCGTGGTGAATCTTGCGGGATCGGATGCTGCGCTCGAGGCTTGCGATGGCGCGTTCTTGACCCAGGACGCTGGTGAGTGGAATGGGGGCCTGCAGTGTTGACGAGGGGGGCGCGGGGGGCAACTCGAAGACCACTTCGCGGTGTTCGCCCAAGGCGCGTCCGGCGGGTTTTGAAGTACGTTTCGCCATGGATGCTGGAAGGAGCGAGCGTTCGCGCGAGGGGCTTTGGTGCAGGGTTTCTATGCGATGGTTTTAGTCACTGGTTTTAGTCACTGGTGCCAAACTCATCGAGGCGCTTGCGTTGTTCCTTGATTTGCAACTTGAGGCTCTCGATTTCAAGCGTTGCTTTTTCCATCATTCGATCGTGCAGATCAAGATGGTCTCCCCGGAGGGCGAGGTCCCGGCGTGCGAGTTCGAGGCTGATCTGTGAGAGTTCTGATTCGTTCCGCAGGCGAGCCTTGGTCTCGTCCTCAAGCCGATGAATGAGTTCGTTCTTGGCGAGCTCAACGTTGAGTCGCGATAATTCTGACTCGTTCTTGAATCGCTGCTGGGTTGATGCGTCGATACGCTGCGAGAGTTCGGCTTTGGCAAGTTGGATGTTGAGGGCTGTCAGTTCGATCTCGTTGCGAAGTCGCTGCAACTGCTGGTCGTCGATCGTCGCGCCTCGCTGGGCCTGAGCCTTCTCCAATTCGGCATGGCGACTCGCACGTTCCTGATCGATGGCGATCATGGATTCTCGCGCTTTCGTATCGCCTTGTGTCCGGAATAACCAATAGGCGACCCCACCGCCAAGTACGCAGCCAAACAACAGGCCGCCCCAGAAGTAAACCCAGAAGTTACCCCCGAAGGAATTGGTGTCGTCGCTTGCAGCCAGCGTTATAAAACTAGCGAGCAAGATCACGCGACACCCCGAATCTTGTTGAGGCCATTCAACGCGGCGATCTTGTAACACTCCGCCAGTGTGGGATAGTTGAAGACCACATTGATGAAGTATTCGACGGTCGCCTTGAAGGCGATGGCGCACTGGCCGATGTGAATCAGTTCGGTCGCGCCGGTGCCGATTGCGTGAACGCCCAGAATAGCATGGCTCTCCTGGTGGATGAGGAGTTTGAGCATGCCGATGCCATCGCCGATCAACTGTCCTCGTGCGGTCTCGCGGTAATGGGCGATGCCGCTCTCGAAGGGGATGCCCTCCATAGTCAATCGCTCCTCGGTCCATCCCACCATCGAGATTTCCGGGATCGCATAGATGCCGTAGGGCAGCAGTTCTTCGAAAGCCTCGCAGCGCTGCCCGAACATGCGGGTGGCGGCGATGCGTCCCTGCTCCATGCTCGTGCTCGCAAGGGCGGGGAAACCGATCACATCGCCCGCTGCGTATATGTTGGACACGCTGGTGCGATAGTCCTTGTCGACGGTGATGCGTCCACGCTTGTCGGCGGAGAGGCCCGCAGCGGGGAGATTCAACGAATCAGTGTTGCCCTGACGGCCCACGCAGTAGAGCAGGCAATCGGCGCGGAGGACCTTGCCACTCTCAAGGACGGCTTCAACGGCCTTGCCGCTAGCGATGTTCATGGTTTCGTCGGGCTCGATGTGGCGAATCTTGACGACATTTTCGCCCATGCGCAGTGTGACGCCTGCTTGGCGCAGATGGTACTGGAGTGCCTCGATGATTTCGGCATCGACAAAGTCGAGGAGGCGGGCCTTGCCTTCGACCAGCGTCACCTTGATTCCCAAGGTTGCCATCATGCTGGCGTATTCGGTGCCGATCACGCCCCCACCCACGATGAGGAGCGAGCGGGGGAGAACATCGAGTTCGAGCAGTTCATCAGTCGTGATGAGATCGCAGGCATCGAAGGGAATGCCCGCAGGCTTGCTGGGCTTGGAGCCGACAGCGATCAGGACATTGGCGGCCTTGATGGTCTGGGTGCCCTGACGTGTTTCGACATGGATGGTTCTCGCGTCGACAAAACTTGCAAGCCCATGGATTGTCGTGATCGAGCAGTTGGCAAAGTGCTGCTGGACTAGATCGATCTCGGCGCGGATCACGCGAGTGGCAGAGGCCCAGAGGTTTGCGAGCGTCGCGCCTCGCGCGGCGGTGATGAAATCGCTACTAGTGGGAATGGCGGGGACTGGACAGGACGCAAGGCTGAGGATCGCTTCGCGCAGGGCCTTGCTGGGAATCGTTCCGGTGTTGACCGCGCTGCCCCCGACCACCTCGCGCGCTTCCACCACGCAGACGCGCTTGCCAAGTTTGGACGCGGCAATCGCGGCACGCTGTCCGGCTGGCCCCGAACCGATGACACAAAGGTCAAACTCACGCATGGGCGGAGGATAGTGCGACCAACCGCATCAAGGGTGAGCGATGGTTGCGAGAATGAAAGTCACGAAAGGACTGTCTGGCGGACAACGGCGGATGGACTGAACAAGTCAAAAGTCAGGCCAGCGATCAGCTCTGCTGTTCTTTTGCCCACTTGTTGTACTCATCCGCGGACATTTCCGAGACCTTGGCCTTGGAGAGGATCGCGTCGAGTGTCTTGTGGTCGCGAATCTGCTGGACCACAGCGTTCAACTGGTTGCTCTGTCGCAACTGCGCAACCAGTTGCTCGGGACGCATGTTGCGCTGCTGGGCCATCTGAACGATGCGTTGATTCACTTCGTTCTCACGGACCTGGACGCCCAACTGCTGCGAGGCGAGGAAGAGGATGAAGAACATCTTGAGTTCGCGCACGGCGGCGACGTTGCTCTGGGCCCGCAGTTCGGCCATGTGCTCTTCGATCTTGTGGGCTTCGACTCCGCGATAGAGCAGTTCCATGCGACGGCTCTGGAGCGAACGCTCGGCCTGGTTGGCAGTGATACGTGCCGGCAGATCAAGCTTGGTGTGGTCGATCAGGTACTTGGCGACCTGGTTGTGCATCGAGCCTTGAGCCTGAATCTGGACGTTGACCTGAAGGCGCTGGCGAATGGCATCGCGCAGTTGCTTCTCGTCCTGCATGCCGAAGGCCTGGATGATGTCCTCGATCTTTGCGGGCAGGATGCGGTCGATGCGTTCGATCGCGAATGTCATGGTCAGGTCGTTGTTGCGGATGCCCTCGACCTCGTGCTGCTCAGGACCCTTGGCTTTGATCGTGAACGTGTTGCCGACCTTGGAATTGCCCATCTGCTTGTCGAAGTCATCAACCATGATGCCCAGGATCATGCCCTTGCCGCCCTTGTCGCTGGCAGGCTTCTGGACGACTGCGCCCTTGAGGTTGTAGAACTCGGTGCCGTCCTTGCCCTTCATGATGGCGTGACCGGTCAGATAATCGCCGCCTTCCGCAGTGTCATGGCTCTCCAGGCTGCCTTCGTTGATACAGATCTTCTTGATTTCGTCGTCGATGATTTGCTCGCTCACTTCGAGCGTGGGCTTCTTCACTTCAACGCCTTCGAGCGGAGGAAGTTCAAACTCGGGCAGGACTTCGACTTCGAGTTCGAAGGAGAGGGGCTTGCCCTCTTCGATGTCGACTTTGTCGAGATTACCGCCGCTGGGGTCGGCGACCACTTTCAACTTGCTGTCTTCGATAGCCTTGCGATAAGCCTCGCCTGCCAGTTCGTTCTTGGCTTGATCGCGCATCGACTTGCCAAACTTCTTCTCAACGAGCCAGCGCGGCACCTTGCCAGGGCGGAAGCCAGGCAGGGCGGCTTGGCCAGCCATTAAGTCCATCGAAGTACGAATCTTGGATTCGACCGCAGCAGCGGGAATCTCGATGGTGATTTTCTTCAGACTTGGGCCAGCATCGGAGATTTGAACTTTGTGGTCGGCGGTGGCGGTGGTCATAGTAGTATCCTTGTCAAAAAAACAACCAACGCCAGAGCGAGCCTTCGCCGGCGGGGAAAGCGAATTAGCAGGGCCGCAAACGCGCAGTCCTGAAGGTCGCTAGTTTAGCCTTTGGTGAGGGCGGAGCAAATAGGGTGTGAATGTCGATGTGCAATTGCTGATGATTGCTGGTGAATACGGACTTGGCGGTCTTGGCAGGCAAACGGCTTTTTGGATAGGACCGTGCGTATGCTCAGCCTCCCAACGCCGGAGTGGCGGAATGGCAGACGCGCCGGACTCAAAATCCGGTTCCCTTTAAAGGAGTGTGGGTTCAAGTCCCTCCTCCGGCATTTATTAGCGGCATTTATTGGCGGTCGTTGTTGGCGATATTCGTTGGAGGCACCGCCTAGCGAGGACACGAACAAAGAATTGGGCGATCCGATTCGGTTGTCCGTTCGTATCAACCCGCTAAACTCCGCTTCCCCACGCACCGGCGCTGGGGAGAACCGGGGAAAATAAGTCCCCGATACCAGGCTCTGGATATCAGGCTCCACATTCCGCTATGAATCGCTTCAAGCGTCTGAGACCACAGTGGTTGCGCACGACGGAGCGAGAGTACGCGGGCATCTGTTTCGCAAAGGAAGGTTCATTATGGGCGAAGGTCAACAAGGCGATTCCCGTCAAATCCAACTCCGCATCGATGAAAGCAAGATGGAAACGACCTATGCGAACACGATTCGTACGTCGACTACTCAGGACGAAGTTGTCCTTGACTTCGGCATGAACCTGCCCGCTCCGGGCCAGGACAACCAGCCCGTTCTGGTCTTTGCAGTGGGCAGCCGCATCGTCATGAACTGGCAGGGCGCAAAGCGTCTGGCCATCAGCCTGGGTCAGGTCGTTCGCCAGTACGAGGAACGCAATGGCGAAATCAGCCTCCAGCCGCGCGGTGGACAGGGTGGACAGGGTGGTCAAGGTGGACAGGGTGGCCCTCGCTTGACCCAGTAAGTATGAGGTCGGTCGGCTCCGGACAATCATCAGAAAATGAGATCGAAGGGTTCCCGGTTGGGAGCCCTTTTTTTCGTTTCGATACCGTACCACTTTGATGCTCCGTCGGTGCCTCGTTTCGTATGGTTCACTATGCGGTCTCTCTTTCAGCCCGACGCACCGGCCTTCACGCGATTCGTGCGTGTGGTTGTCGAGCGGGGGATCGAGCAGCCCTTGGTTATTGATGATGAGGGGTTGACGTACGCCGTCGAAGGCGATGTGCCGATCGCTCTTGGTCAGCGGGTGCGCGTGCCTCTTGGGCGCGGCAGTGGCAACGGGAAAAAAAACTCTGCGTTTGGATATGTGGTGCGTGTGGGCGGGCGGGAGTTGCTGGGCGGGCTGGCTGAGGAACGTATCAAGGCGATTGCGGGCGTCGAGCCGATTGTGCTGGGCGATAGCCTCTTCGATCTCGCGCGATGGATGGCATCCTACTACATCTGTCCATTGGGCATGGTGCTTGCGACGATGACTCCGGGGGCAGTCAAGGCGGGGACTGGTAGGGTGCGGGTTGAGATGATACTGGTTCCACCCCTCTCCCCTCGCGACGATACCGCAGCCCGCGGAAGTACGCTAAAAGGCAAGTCGCAGGGACTCTTCGACGCGATTGTCGCGCGGCATGACGCTGGCCCGATTGCCATCAAGGAACTCGCACGCGAGTTGGGCCTTAAGAGTGTCGCGCCAATTCGTCGCCTTGTCAAGGCTGGCGTGCTGCACGTCGAAGTTCGTGACGCTGTGCGTGCGACTGCGCTGGCAGGATTATCTGTAGAGCCCACCCCCCCCCTCACCGCTTCATCAGCATCGCATACTGCATCGCCTGGCGTGCCGATCCCAACACGGGAACAGTCGTTAGCAATGCAGGCCATCAACTCGTCTCTGTCGACGTTTCGTGTGCATGTGCTGCGGGGCGTAACAGGATCGGGCAAGACCGAGGTGTATCTGCGCTGTATAGAGGCGATGCTTGCCTCGGATGCGCGGGCGAGCGCGATCGTGCTGGTGCCGGAGATTGCCCTGACTCCACAGACGATGGGACGATTTGTAGTTCGCTTCGGGCGCGATACGGTCGCGGTGCTGCACTCGGGATTGACCAGCGCGCAGCGCCATCGCGAGTGGACCAGGGTGTCTGAGGGAACAGCCCGGGTGGTTGTGGGTGCTCGCTCGGCTATCTTCGCGCCGGTTGCCAAACTCGGGCTGATCGTCGTCGATGAAGAGCACGATGGAAGTTACAAGCAGGACCAGTTGCCCAGATATCAGGCGCGAGATGTTGCGATCAAGCGAGGGCAACGAGCGAATTGTCCGGTCGTTCTTGGGTCCGCGACGCCCAGCCTTGAAAGTTGGTACAACGCGCTGCCGACCACGAGGGGGGGCCTGGGGCGGTTCTCGTTGCTTGAAATGCTCGATCGTGCGACCGGTGCCAGCCTGCCCAGTGTGGAGGTTGTCGACCTTCGGGCCCAGCGTCTGTTGCGCGAACAGAGCGATGTTCGGGGCGGGATGCAGGGTGGACGCGAACGCCACATGATCGGCCCGACGCTGGAGCGAGCGATCGAATCAACGCTTCAGGGGGGTGCGCAGGTGATTCTGCTGCACAACCGCAGGGGCCTGGCACACCATCTGATCTGCCCTTCGTCCAAGTGCGGATTCGTCGTTGGATGTGAACAGTGCTCGGGCACGTTGGTGCTGCATCGCGATCGTAACGCTCCCGCTGGCGAGATCGTTCGATGCCACCACTGCCTGACCGAGCAGCGCGTGCCCAGACTCTGTCCAAGCTGTGGCAGAAAACTGGTATCGCTGGGCGGCGGAACGCAGGCCCTTGAAGATGAAGTCGAACGGAAGTTTGCCAGTATGGGGATACGTCGCGTGGACCGGGATGGAAATCCTGCTTGTGGCACCATGCTTCGCATGGACTCGGACACGATGGGCAATGCCAAGGACTACTTCAATGCGCTGGAACGCTTTGGACGCGGAGCCGCGCGAGTCTTGATAGGGACGCAGATGATCGCCAAGGGCCTTGACTTTCCGGGCGTTGCGCTTGTTGGCATCATCGATGCCGATACGGCGTTGCAAGTTCCCGACTTTCGTGCGGGCGAACGCACATTTCAGTTGATCACGCAGGCTGCGGGCAGGGCCGGACGGGCTGGTGATCGGCCTGGACACGTGGTGGTGCAAACCAACAGCCCACAGGATCCGTCGATTGTGCATGCCTGTTCTCACGACTTTATCGCATTCGCCCAAGAGGAGTTGGAAGCGCGGAAGCAATTTCTGGTGCCGCCTGCGGTCCGGATGGCCAGGGTTGTGTGCAGAGATCAGGTGCTGAGCAAGGCGATGGAGCGAGCTACGGCAATCGCGGGGCACCTGGAAGCGGCTGCAACAGCGCAGGTACGGATCGTGGGACCTGCCCCGTGCGCGATTGAACGCATCGCCAGTTTTTTTCGTGTCGGTGTCGAGGTCTACGCGCCGGATGCGGCTGCATTACAGCAACTTCTGGGTCGGTTGCGGAGTTGCGGGGTACTCAAGAGCGATGCGCGCACGGCGGTGGATGTTGATCCGGTCGCAGTGATGTAACTCTGTGTAAAACGACAGGAGTGAAACAGATTCAACCAATTACTTGGTCCGAGTACACCCGTAATTATCCGGCGGCACTGCCAACAATCACCCATGCGTCGAAGAGCATTCCTCCAACTCACGATGGCAGCCGCTGTCGGAGCATTGCCCACGCTGGCGACGGCTCGGGGCGGGCCATTGGTTTCGGTACCGACGCGCCTGCGCTGGCGTGGAGCGGACTTGTCATTTCTGCCGCTGATTGAAAGTCAGAATGGCGTGTTCCGCGAGAACGGCATAGCACGGGATTGCGTTGCGATCATTCGCAACCAGGGGTGCAATCTGGTCAGGCTACGGCTGTGGGTCAATCCGCTGGGCGGTTGGTGCAATCTTGCGCAAACAATTGCAATGGCACAGCGTGCCCGAGCAAACAACATACGGGTGCTGCTGGACCTGCACTACAGCGACACCTGGGCCGATCCCGGTCAGCAGAACAAGCCCGCGTCCTGGGTGGGGTTGAACGACGCGGCATTGGCTACGCAGGTGCAAACCTACACGCGTGACATACTCGTCGCGATGCGCGACGCGGGAGCCGCGCCGGAAGCGGTGCAATTGGGGAATGAAGTTACGGACGGCATGCTGTGGCCCACGGGGCGCATTTCAAGTGGGGGCTGGTCTGGATTTGTGAATCTGTTGAGCGCGGCTCGACGGGGAGTGGATGATGCCTTTGGTGTTGCTCAACGTCCCAAGGTGGTGATCCATATTGATCGAGGCGCGGACCTTGGCGGCGCGACATGGTTCTTTGACAATCTGGCGAACCGAGGCGTGGCGTGGGATGTCATCGGATTGTCGTACTACCCGTGGTGGCATGGCACGCTTGAACAGTGCCGCGCGACATTGCATGGCTTGGCGAGCAGATATCGCAAGCCAGTCTTTATTGCCGAGACTGCGTATCCGTGGACACTGGGCTGGAACGACAACACCAATAACATTCTGGGCCTACCTTCGCAGTTACTTGCGGGATTTGCAGCAACTCCGAGTGGACAGGCGGCCTTTGTGCGCGCGTTGACGGACATAGTGCATGCAACGCCCTATGGCCTTGGGCAGGGCGTGTGCTGGTGGGCACCGGATTGGATTGGCGGGGGGAGCGGGTCTTCGTGGGAGAATCTGGCGTGGTTTGACTTTACTGGCAATGTGCTGCCTGTGGCTTTGGCCATGTCGAGTATGCCTGCTTGAGTTGCGGCGATTGCAGAACACGGATGCCAAACTACCAGCGTGTGCCGAGTCGGCGCGTGGGCGGCTCGCCGACGATATTGATGAGTTTCGAGAGGCTTGCGACGGGCAGTGAACCGTCGGGAGGCAACAATTCGGCGAGCATGCGATCACGGGCATCGGCATATTCACGCTGCGTCAGGCCCAGTCCACTGAGGCGCTGCAACAGCCCGCGCAGTTGGAGGAGGGTTTGCATGGTGCCCTCCTGTTGCGGGCTGGTGGCGAGAAACCACGATAGTTCACGAACATCGACTGCGGCATCGCCACTGAACTGGTTGCCCGAAATGGCTTGCAGGCGTGCGGCTTGATACTGGCGGAGCGAGCGATCCAGTTGTGCAGCGACGCGGGTGGCTCGAAGGGAATCAGGACCACCAAAGAGTTCGTCGTGGGTATGAACGAGGTCTCGGACCTGAGTTGTGTTGAAGCGGGTCGCGGCGACACGGATCTCATTGGCATCGGTTGGTACTGTCGAAGGCAAGTCTGTGTAGACGTATCGCCCACGTCGCGCATCGCGAGACTCGGCTGATTGTGTACCTCGTCCGGCGATGGCGATGCGGCGGAGCATCTGAATGTCGTACGCGCGGGGGAGCACGATGTTTGCGGGCAGCGGATCACGAGGGCGGGGGTCTTCGAGCCCGCCGCGACCGATGGGCAGAGGTGGCGGCGGGGGCGGCGGGGGCGGGGGTGGAGGCGGTGTTGGGGGCACCATGTCGCGTACCGGAACGCGAAGGTCGAGGACTTCGCTGCTAGGGCCTTGGAATGCGCCAAGAGCGACTTCGGCGGGCAGCATGGTGACGCGCTCGAACGGGTCGAGTGATGCGCTGTAGGTGCCTGTGCCCGAGCCGAAACGGGGGGCGGGCAAACTACTCTCACTTGTACCCTCACCTGCCAGTTCGATTGTGCCTTCAAAGTTGATGTTGCCACCAGCGACAAAGTCCAGGCCCAGGTCTGAGAGCAGTTGGCCCACGCGATCACGCAGGGTGCTTGCTGGACGACGCAGGAGCGAGATCGTGTCTGCGGCGATTTTCAACGTTCCCAGTGTGTTGATATCACCAATCGACACGCGATCTGCTTGAAGGTCCAGATTACCAAGGACAGTGAACTTCTCGCCCTGGGCGAAGCGCACTTCACGGGCACGAATGGTGGCGTTGCTCGTTGCGATGATGGTCGCAGCATCCGGAACAGGACGTGCAACTGGATCTGCGCTGGTGCTGAGGAAGAGTTGGCCAATGGGCGCGTTGACGCCGATGTCTCCGCCAAGTATGATCAAGCCGGCATTGGTTTGGACATCGAGATTGAGGGGGCGTGCGATCAGAGCGCTAAGGCCGCCCAGAACATCGGCGCCGATGCGGATATCGCCTTGGTTCAGTACGCGAAGTTGCGTGTCGGTGAGCATCCGGAGGTTGCCCTGATAGGACTGATTGGACTCGGTGAGCATGCGAACCAAGAAGTCGTCGGCAGTGACATCGGTGCGTCCAATCGTGGCATCGCCAAGAACGCGGAGTTCGCGAAGCGGGCGCAGATCACCCACACCCACCTCGAAGGTTGCATCGGCGTCGATTGTCAGCGACTTGGTGGAACCGCCATCGAGAGACGTGACGGGAGCCTCGAACTGCACGTGTGATGCACGAAGCGTCACGTCTGCACCGAGCAGCACGCGGTCCTCGTAGAACTGCTCGTTCTGGGTAGTGATGTTGGCGAAGAGTTCAACCACGCCCAGAGAGGCGAAGGATACGAGATCAAGATCAGTATTGACGACCAGCGCGCCAGGCTCGATGGGGTTGAACGCGCTGTGGGCGTTGAGCGTGGCGTTGGTGCCCTGCAGTGACGAACCGTCGTTGATCTGGATCGATTCATAGTACGACTGAGCGAGGTAATTGATGCTTGTTGTCCCAGCACCAAACTGTTGCCCGCTGGGCAGACTTGCGTCCGTGAAGCCCTGATTCTGGCTGAACTCAAAGAAGGAAGGAGACGTGCCTGTGCCGCTTGGACCAATGAACATTGGGGCGTTGGTAGCGAGATTGATTGACCCTTGTGGTACCGGGCGATTCACGGTTGAGCTCAATGGCGTGCTTCCGGCTCGAAGCAGCACTCTAGTTGAACCGACGGTGAGGTCAGGAGCATCGAAGGAGAGGTTGCCTGTCCCGGAAATTCCTGCGACCAGAGCCACACGGTTTGGTGCAAAGAGCGATGCGCTCACACGGAGATTGCCCTGCGAGTACAGGTCGATGCTGCTGGCAGTGGTGATAGTTTCGCGGACTTCGATCAGGCCATTCGCAGTAGCGGAGAAGGACTGATAGGTTTGGCCTCCCGTCGAAGCGGGAGCAGCGCTACCCAACTGCAATGTACCGGACGTGATGTTGAGGACGAGGTTGGTTGATTGGCTTTGGGCGATGCGGGCATCGGCGCTGGCAAGCGTCAGTGATTGGGACTGGGTCCAGGTAATAGTGCGGCCCGAGACAACGCTTGCTCGTCCAAAGTGGGCACCAGCCGTGGCAGAGGCAAGGTTAATGTTGCCTGCGAGGGCCGTGAGTTGGGCACCGGACTGGGTGAGGTCGCGTATTGCTGCGTTGGAGGAAAAATCGAGAAACTGAGCGGCGATGCCGACATCGATAAGTCCTGTGTCGGGTTCTGCGCCTGGTGGTGATTGACGACCGAAGACGATCTCGCGGCCTGCGTCGAGCGTGAGACCACCGTTGGTCTTTGCGATGGACTGTTCGATGACGATGTCGAGTGGCGTGCTGAGGAGGACATCGCCAGCGAAGTTCTCGATGGAGTTTGCTGAGACGATGAAGGTTTGCTCGCCGACATCTTGACGAGTGATCGTGCCGTCGGAGAGTTGTGCATCCTGGGCACCGACCTGACGGACGTAGATACTGCCTGCGTTATCGCCTCCGAGCAGGAGTTGGCCACCAGGCTGCCCAACATCAGGGGAGGCTGCTGCGTGCAGATTGCCCGCTATGTGCATGGAGCGATCGCCAGAAAGTGCAATGATGCCCTGGCCCGCATCGATGGTGCTGCCTTGAGCGATTGTCAAATCGCCCTTGGATTGCAGGCTGATGGTGCTCGTGGTTGCGAGCGTCTGATCTGCGGCGAGCAATCGCGCATTGGGATGGACAATCAATGCGTCGGTGGCATGCAGTTCGATGGTTGCACCACGAGTCAAACCGCCTTCATCGCTGGTCTGGACTTGCGAATGGGCGAGGGTGCGGACATCGACGGAGTCAGCCTGATCGATGATCGGGGCAACGATGCGAACCGAGCCTCGGGCAGCAGTGTCGCTCGATGATGGCGAGTTGCTAGCGATGGTGCCATCATTGCGCACGGTGCCACTAGCGGCGACGATGGTAACCGTGCCGCCATGCGCCTGGACCGTGCCTGTGTTGCGAATGGCGAGGGCATGCGCCGCGGCATCGCCAGCGCCAAGGGATGTGAATCGACGTTTGGCGGAGCGAATAGCGATGGTTGGCTGTGGCTGCTGACGTGTATCGTCCGCACGGTGGGTCACGGCTTTGTCCACTTGGACGCGGATGGCGCTGCCCTGTTCCTGCACGAAGACTTCACCGCCGCTCGCGAGCGTCACTACTCCACGCTGGTTGCCCGCACCATCCGCACCAGCGACGATCGAGCCGTGGTTGGCGATAGTTGCACCGACGAGCGTGACGTTGTTGGCCATGATCGCTCCATCATTGACGATGTCGCCCTGCACGCGCGTGAAGCGATCTCGCCTAGCGAGGAAGTCGGCGTTGGAGATGTCTCCGGCGGCGGCGACGATGCGAGAGCCATTGACGATGCTGCCCTGCCCGAAGACGACGCCAGCACGATTGACAAGGTAGACCTGTCCATTTGCGGTGAGTTGGCCGTCGATGCGAGTTGGTGCGGCGCTTTGTATTCGGTTGAGAACGCGCGCGTTGGAATTGGGCTGGATGAACTGGACGGATTCGCCTGCTCGAACGTCAAATCGCTGGTAGTTGATGATGGTGCCGTCGGCGGCGCGAATAACAGTGCGGTTGTTCAAACGCTCGAAGCGAGCGGAGCCTCGCTGGACCTGTTCGCCCTGTACTTGAGCAGCGGCCTGCGGAACCAGGACACACAATGTGCCTGCGCAGACGAGTAAGGCTCCGGGTGCCCTCAGTCTGAGCGATTGCGACGACGAAGCGTCCAACCCCTGTTCACTCCACAACAACGCTCCATCCTGAAACCGTTGCATCTCGCACCACTCCTTGGTGTTCTGATTGATGTTCTGACAGGAACTGCCTGCTCTTACGGGAACTCCTTCCCCAACTCTTCCATCGCTTGCAACTGCGGACAGTGCGACAACTGGTAGAGACCCGTTAGTACAGAACCGTTGCGACAAAGTGCCATTGAAAGTCGCCAGTGTCGACCAGCGCCGAACCATCGGGATTCTCAAGCTCCGCCAAAGCCCAAGCAAAGTCGCTGCGAACCACCAGACGGCGATAAATCGAAAACTCGACACCGATGCCCGAGCCCACCAGCGTCTGGTCCTCCTCGAAGCTCTCGCGATCCTGATTGATCGTTACGCCAAAGTCAAAGAAACTGCGCAGCACCAGATCCCAATCCGTCGGGCCACCGGCGTACTGCGGGCGCCATCGGAAAGGCTGATCGAACAGGCTGCCCGGCTGTTCGCTCAGTGAGAAGGATCGCGGGAAGTGGTAGCGATATTCGGCCTGGAGATTGAATGCGTGGTCGCCCGCAGCAATGCCTTGTGGATAGCCACGAACGCTGTACAAGCCGCCCAGAACCTCCTCGTAGTTGGGCACAAGACGCTGGCCAAAGGTCACTTGACCCCGCGCGGCGAAAGCAACCTCGTGGGTCAGGGAGTTTGAGTCGCGATCGTTGCTGAAGAGCGGATCGAGATAGAAGGAATACGCGGCATCGCCCTTGAGCAGCACCCAGAACTCGTCGGCATCGAAGCGGCCTAGGTTATTTTGAGCCTCTTCACTAGCGCCATCGATCGGTGCCTCTATTGATGCGTTGGCGTAAATGTCGTAGTCCTCGCGGCGCTGCTCGGCTCGAACGCCTATTGAGGGAATGATGAAGTTGTCGTCGCCCTCGATGGCTGCGAGTTGGTTGTCGACTCTGACGTGATCAAGACGGATGCCCGCGTAGGCATCCGCGAAGAAGTCGGCGTTCTGGTAGAAGTTCCAGGCAAGTTCTGTTCCAACCGTCCAGCCTTCGCCCTCGAACGTCAGGCCAAGTTGACCCACATCGTCGCTGGTGTAGTCGTAGAACGAACCAAAGACACGCCCCTTCAGGCGATCGTTGGTATCGGGGAGGGGGCGTTCGTAGTTTGCTGCGAACTGGTTGACATTGTCGAAACTTGTCTGATACTGCAGGCTGAGCGTGTCATCGTTACCAGTCAACTGATTGTTGATGTAGCCCATGCGATAGCGCCACTCGTCGGTGCTGCGGCTGCCATCGCGCATGGCTTCGGCATAGACAAGCCAGGGCTTGTTCTCGGTGACGATGTAATCGAGCGTGACTGCGCCGGGCTCTTCGCCCGTCGCGGCCACTGCAACATCCACGCGACGGCCCGGATGACGATTGAGCCGGAAGACAAAGTCGTCGATGCGCGTGGTCTCGAGCAGGTCGGTGGGATTCTCCACGTCGGAGAGACCGGGGCGTTTTGTGATATCTTCCGGCTGAATGGGCGAGCCGCGTCGGACCTTGATGTGTGCCGGGTTATTGATGGAATCGTCGGATGGCACTCGCTCGCCAACGCCCACCGTGCGAACAGCGGTAACGCGCCCTGTGGTGATCAGGTATCGCAGCGAGGCATCGCCAACCGAACGCGTGTCCACCACTTCTTCGTTTTCAACACGAATCTGGCCTGGGTCGGGCTCGGCATAAACACCCAGCAATCGAGTGTTGGCATCGAAATTCTTCAATCGCGCAACGATGGCCTGCGCTATTAATGGAAGGGCGGAGTCATAAATGTGTGTCGGGCCCTGGATACCGATATCGCGCAGTCGGACAGCCTGGCCCTGCGTGCCAGGATGGGGCGGGCACCACGCTCCATTGACTATGGCCAACTCAACGCGCGCGTCCATCAGTGCGTCGGTAGCGGGCTGGCTGGAGTTGTCACGGACGTAGGCGAGCAGGATGCGTGCGACGGGGCGTTGTTCGCCATCGAGGGCGGGGTCGCCCGGGGAGTTGGTCATCAACCCGGCTGATTCGTTTCGCGTTTCCTGGCTAGCTGATGCCCCGGTGCTTTGACCGATCGCGGCTATAGGACAGAAACCAGCGAATGCGACAAGCACCACCGCAGTTGCGGCTTGATGTTGGGTGGTCTGTTCGAGGCTCCTCCTCCGGACATCCATACGCATCCTTCCATCTCGTCACTCCCCGCCCTCTTGCATGCTTGACCCACGCGGCCCATGGTCGTATAACCGGCGGAGCGTACACCACGAGAGCGAAGTCTGCGCGATTCAGGCGTGACTTGCGTAAGGGCAGACGTGCGCAGTTGACAGGTTTTGCCGAAGTACCGAGGCCGGTGCATTGAGTTGAACTGGCGGACTTGACCCGCCGATGAACATCACATGTTGTGTTCGACTTTGAAATCGATGGGTGTGAAGTCAGCCCTTGTGCTGCTTGCATGTCTCACTGTGATGGTGCAGACTGGATGCCAGCGAGCGTCACGCACACATGTGCAGTTGAGCGAGGCTTCGGCCCCGACCAGCACCTCGTCCTCAACCAGAGTCTCATCGCTGGGGGCGGGTGATGCACTGGGGTGGGATGTCTCGGCACAGGACGGAATATTCAACCAGTTTGCGCAAGAACGGACCAATGGTGCTGTCGCCGCGAACAGATAGGTGCGCGTACTCACAACAAGAAAGACAGCCGGGCGATCGCCCGGCTGCTGTCGATTTGTGGATGCATACTGATCAATAAAAAAGTTCAGGTGCCGCGAATCATCTGAAGGATATTCGCAGGGTTCATCTTGGCAGCCTGCGCCCTGATCTCCGGTTCCTTCTGAGCATAAATCGACTTGGCATCTTCGAACAAGCGACTGAACTCGGTCTGCAGCGCGCTCATGCTCAGTTTGCGACCGCTGGAGTAGTAACTGTTGGCGACCTTGCCGAGGGCGTATGTCGTCGCGAAGGTCACAGCGGAGCCGGTTGCCTTCTCGCCAATCTTGCCGACAGTTTTGCCCAGGAAACGCCCGAGCAGTCCACCCAGCGCCTTGCGGGCGTAACTCTCGACGAACTGGCCGCCCATGCCCAGGCCCACGGTGGCGATGAACTCCTTGATGTGTCCACTGTCAAGTTTGTAGCCATAGAGGCTGCCAATCTTGTAGACCATCTTGGTCTGCAGCGGGACAATAGCGAATGTTGCGATGCTCTGGGGAAGCAGTTCGAGGCCCGCGTTGATGGCCGAGTAGGTCATGATGGTGTCTTCGACCTGCTTCTGCACTGCGCCCGACGCGGCTCCAGTTATGGCAGCGCCGGGACCGGGCATAGGCGGGGGCACTGCGCCAGCTGCTGATGCGGTAGCTGCGGTTGCTGCGGTTGCTCCGGCGATGCCCGGCTGAATGCCATCCATTGTGAGATCGACCATCTCGTCTGTCTGGCGGATCAGTTCGTTTGCCTTGGACTCGTTGATATTCAAGACACCGGCTAACTTCTGAAGAAACGCTTTTTCAACAGGCGTAGTTGATCCGTCGGCGTTGCAGACCCCCACTGCCATTTCGAACGCGTGCTCGCGATTGGCGGGCTCCAGAATTCGCGAGGCCTCTTCCTCGATGGTGCTGCGCTTCATCGCGACCCGCTGAAAGACAGCATCACTCACTGGACCGAGTTCTTCAAGCGACTTGCGGAGCGACTCACGCTCGACCTCGCTCTGCGCTCCATCGGCCCACGCGGCAAACAGACACACCGCTGCGATTGCTTCCCGTTCCATCGTTGTCATTTGCATACCTCCGCCAGTGGTTTGGAAGTTGGTCCGATCAGTTTCAATCGCCCGGACACGCTGGCACGCGACTGTACACGCACTTGCAGTGTCGACGCAGGCGGTCCATGATTGCGACCCAGCATTGCTGCCAAGACATGCTCAATATCCCGCCGCGTTTCCATCCTTGCGCGACTCCGACGCTCCTTCGTACACCCCGCTGGGAAGTCGACGGATCGCCTGATAGCCGCCGAAGATCGGAGTGGTCGCGGGCTTGATCGTGTGGCCTCGACGTGTCAGATCGTCGACAGTGGCTTGCGGGAATCCGGGTTCCAGGTTCAGCACGCCTCCGTCGGACATTGGTATGACCATGCCCGCCGGTTCTGTGGACCCATCGTGGTGGATACGCGGTGCATCGCCGGCTTGTTGGAGCGACATGCCAAAATCGATGAGGTTGATGACAATCTGGGCATGCCCTTGTGGCTGCATGGCGCCGCCCATGACACCGAAACTCATCCAAGGCTGATCGTCTTTGGTGATGAATGCAGGGATGATGGTGTGGAAAGGGCGTTTATTTGGAGCGAGCGCGTTGGCATGGCCCGGCACGAGTGCGAATTGCTCGCCACGATTCTGGAGCATGAAACCAAGTCTGCTCCCCGGTCCGGTTGCCAGCGTGCCATCTGCGTTCAGTCTTGTTGGTACCATGCCGCTGCCCATTCCCCGATAGTTTGACTGGATGAGCGAAACCATCATGCCAGACTCGTCGGCCGTAGTGAGATAGATGGTGTCGGGTCCAGTGGGCAAAGTGCCTGATTCGATTGTTTTAGATGCCCTGCTCATATCAATACGCTGGGCTTGCGATACGCCATAGGAGCGACTGAGTAACTGAGCGATGGGAGTCTGGATGAAGGCTGGATCAGCGTAGAGACGACCGCGATCTTCGAAAGCCAGTTTCTTTGCCTCCACAAAGGCGTGAACGTAGTCCGCACTCCCCCAGCCCATGCCCGACAGGTCAAACCACTCCAGCGTTCGAAGCATCTGCAACGCGGCGATTCCCTGGCCATTGGGCGGCAGTTCCCACACATCAAATCCGCGATAGTTGATGGCGACCGGCTCGACCCATTCGCCGCGATGGCGAGCAAAATCGCTCGCTGCGATCACTCCGCCTTGTGCAGTGATAAAGTCCTCGATTGTGGACGGCATGCGCCCTGAATAAAACCCGTCGCGGCCTTCCGCTGCGATCGTTTCGTAGGACTGGGCAAGTGCTTCGTTCTTCCAGACTTCTCCAGCCTCGGGCGTGTGGCCCGAGCCATCGACGGTGAACTGCTCAACCACGCCCGGAAACTTGGCGAGGGTCTTCACATTGCGTTGCCAGCCCAGGGCGATCTGGGGAGAGACTGGGAAGCCCTCGCGTGCGTAGTAGATTGCGGGCGCGAGTACGTCTCGTATTTGCAATCTTCCAAACCGCTGGTGCAACGCGAACCAGGCATCGACGCAGCCCGGCACAGTGACGGGTAATGGGCCGTCCCTGGGAATTGCATCCAAGCCGCGACTTCGGACCAGTTCAATCGTGAGGGCTGAGGGCGATCGTCCAGACCCGTTATACCCGTGCAGACGGTGGGTTGCTGGGTCCCAGACTATGGCGAAGAGGTCACCCCCGATGCCGCAGCCGGTGGGTTCCATCAGCCCAAGGGCGGCGTTGGCGGCAATCGCGGCGTCTATCGCGGAGCCACCCCGCCGCATAGTGTCGAGGGCGATCTGCGTGGCGAGCGGCTGGCTGGTGGCAGCCATGGCACGAGGCGCGTAGACCTCTGGGCGGGTGGGAAGTGGTACGAGGGTGTGGGTGGCTTGTTTGGTAGTACTGATGGTGGTGCAGCCCGAGGTGCCCATGAGGAAGATCAAGGTGGTTGCGACGACGATGAGTGTGCGCATGAGGTTGGCCATGTGTACGGAACGCGGTCGGTACGAGGGCATGTATTTTGACGGACGGTAGGCTACGGGCTATTATCCCTGACAAGAAGGGAAATCCTTGAATGGCACTCCTCGCAGAAGATCGCAAGCAAGTTGTTTCTACCCATCGTCGGCACGGCACGGACACCGGGTCCCCCGAAGTACAGATTGCGATGCTCACCGCCCGCATCAATGCGCTGGCTGAGCATATGAAGGGTAATGACAAGGACTTCCATAGCCGTCGTGGCCTTCTCATGATGGTCGGCAAGCGCAATCGCTTGCTCCGATACTTGGCGAAGAATGACCCTTCTGGTTATCAGCAACTGATCGCGAAACTTGGCCTGCGCAAGTAATCAGAGTTTTTCAGTCGGCCCAGGGCAGCACGCTCTGGGCTGGTTTTTTTCGTTTGGTTGGATATTTTGGTTGTTGGTTTGTGCCGGTCGCGTTCACTCGTTCAAGGCGAGGAAGGGCGGGAGCGGCAGTGGGCAGCACGCAGCCCAAGTCCTGTGGAGAATTGTTGCAAAACGATTGTTTCACAGGGTTTCTCGATTGTTTGACCGTCTGTATGGTCAAGCAGATCGCCGGAGTCTGCGTCCTGCCTTCTGCCTCTCACCCTGGCTTGGCACCTTTCCCGGTCTTGGCTCATTTTGTAGCTGAGGTTCTGGGGTTGGGTGATTCGAGGCTTCTTCCTTAGTGCAACGTTTTTAGTGCAACGTTCGTCCTTTCGGGTTCCCATTCGTGGACCTGTAAATCGAGGGGACGCGATCGCCTGCGGAGCTGTGTGGCTCGCGGGATTGGTTCACTTCGTTGGCATGGCTTTGACAGCCATTGCTTTGGCGAATTGCAAGCCAGTGCCATGAGCCTTCGGCCTATGTAGCCCAAGGAGGCATGTCTATGGCAACTTTTGTCAATCCGAATCAGGGCCTGATCCGCGTCGAGCGTGAGATCGGCGGTCGCACGATGTCCTTTGAAACTGGCGTGATCGCGAAGCAGGCAAACGCGGCGGTGATGGCGACATACGGCGGCACCACGCTGCTCGCGACAGTCGTTCGCAGCAACCCGCGGGACGGCATCGACTTCTTCCCGCTCACCGTCGATTATCGCGAGAAACTGGCCGCTGCTGGCAAGTTCCCGGGCGGCTTCAAGAAGCGCGAAGGAGCCCCTTCCGAGAAGGAAGTGCTCACGATGCGAATGATTGATCGACCGATCCGTCCGCTCTTCCCGGACGGGTTCCTGGATGAAGTGCAAATTCAGGTCTTCGTCTTGAGCCACGATGGCGAGAATGATGCAGACGTGCTCGCGGGCACTGCTGCGAGCGCGGCACTGGCGCTGAGCGATGTGCCCTTTGACGGGCCAATCGCTACTGTTCGCGTGGGCCGCATCCATACCGATGACGGGCCTCAGTATGTGCTGAACCCCACCGTGACGCAGTTGGACTACAGCGATGTCGATGCGGTGGTCGCGGGCCACAAGGATGGCCTGAACATGATCGAAGTCGGGGCTGCGGAAGTGCCCGATGAAGGCGTGCATGGTGCGCTGGTGTTCGCGTACGAGGACGGCGTCAAGCCTCTGCTGGCGATGATCGACGAACTGGTGAAGAAGGTCGGCAAGGCCAAGAAGGCTGGCGAACTCCACCTGCCCAGCGCGGAGGTCACGGAAAAGGTCAAGAAGATCGCCGAAAAGGACCTGCTGGCTCTGCGTCAGATCAAGGGCAAGGCAGAGCGGAACGACAAGATTGCGGCCCTCTTCAAGACCGTGCTCGACACGCACTTTGCGGTCAACATGGACGGTACTGTGAAGCAGTCCGAAGAGAGCAAGAAGCAGCGGAGCATGGCCAAGATGGCCTTGGCTCGCCTGGACGAGAAACTGACCCGCAAACTCATCGTCGAGAAGGGCATTCGCGCCGACGGGCGTCAGCCCCGCGAGATTCGCCCCTTGACCGGCAGCGTGGGCATCTTTGCACGTACGCACGGCAGTTCGTTGTTCCAGCGTGGTGAAACCCAGGCCCTCTGCAGCGTCACGCTGGGTACGGGCCGCGATGAACAGATTATCGATGGCCTCCTGCCCGAGTACAGCAAGAAGTTCACGCTCCACTACAACTTCCCGCCCTTCAGCACTGGTGAAGTCAAACGCATCACCGGCCCTGGCAGGCGTGAAATCGGGCACGGCGCTCTTGCAGAGCGCAGTCTGCTGGCGATCATGCCCAGCCCGACCGAGTTCCCGTACACGATTCGGGTGGTGAGCGATATCACCGAGTCCAACGGCTCATCGAGCATGGCGAGTGTGTGCGGCGGCTGCCTGGCCCTGATGGACGCTGGTGTGCCCATTCGCAACACCTGCGCGGGCATCAGCGTCGGACGATTTGCCGACGACAACGACCAGAATGAGATGTTCGTCACGGACATTATCGGCGAAGAAGACTTCTATGGCGACATGGACTTCAAGGTCTCGGGCACCCGCGAGGGCATCACGGGCATTCAGCTTGACCTCAAGACGCGCGGCCTGAACCTCGAGCAGGTCAAGCGTGTCTTCGCTCAGGCGAAGGAAGGTCGCCTCGAGATCATCGAGGTCATGGAACGCATCATCGACAAGCCCCGCAGTGATATCAGCCCATTCGCTCCTCGAATGGTTACGGTCAAGATCGATCCCGAGAAGATCGGCAAACTCATCGGTCCGGGTGGCAAGAACATCCGCGGCCTGCAGGAACGCTGGCAAGTTACGATCGAGGTCGAAGACGACGGCACGGTGCAGATCGCGGGCGTCGGCGCCGAGAGCATGGCGGGCGCACGCAGCGAGATCGAGGCCCTGTGCGAAGAGATAAAGGTTGGCACGGTCTACAACGGCAAGGTCGTCAGCATGAAGGACTTTGGCGCGTTCATCGAACTCGCGCCAGGCACCGATGGCATGTGCCACATCAGCGAGTTGGCTGAGGGGTTCATTCAGAGCGTCTCTGAAGTCGTCAAGATGGGCGATCTCGTCAAGGTGAAGGTCATCAGCGTCGACGAGCAGGGACGCATCAAACTCAGCCGTAAGGCAGTCATCATGGAAGAACGCGGCGAGGTGTACGTGCCGCAGGAAGCCGGATCACGCGGGGGCGGTGGCGGACGCGGCGGGTTCCGTGGTGGCGATCGGGGTGGCGACCGGGGCGGGCGAGGTGGTGATCGCGGCGGACGAGGCGGCGATCGCGGCGGATTCCGTGGTGATCACGGGCCAGGTGGTGCTGGCGGACCCGGTGGTGGACAGGGTGGCGGACAGGGTGGGCCTGGTGGTCCCGATCGCGGCGGCGAGTTCCGTCCTGGCGGGGATCGCGAGGACTGAGTTCGTCTCATGAATTGAATCCTTTAATTCTTCACACGGGCGAGCAGCGATGCTCGCCTTTTTTTTCATGGCTCGATGGGTTCATTAACGGAGTCTACAAAACCATCACGCCTGGCACGCAGCGAGCGCGAGCAATTCGAACATGATGTGGGCAGCTAGGAAGGAGGTGATGTCCGAGACATCTCGGTCGGGCAGGACTTCCACGACATCGGCACCGACGATATGGAGCCCTCGCAAAGCGCGGAGTAAGTCAAAGGCCTGGGCGCTTGTGAAGCCACCCGCGCAAGGCGTTCCGGTGCCTGGTGCGAAGGCGGGATCGACGACATCGATATCGAAGGTGATATAGGCGGGAGCGGACTTGAGCGACTTGATAAACTCGCGGAGTGGTTTATCTCCCTGTTGTTGGACATCGGCGAAAGTTAGTATTTGTACGCCGTTATCCTGGGCGAAGGTGAGATCATCCTCGCTATTGAGCGGGCCTTTTATGCCCACAGAGATCATGCGTTTGGGGTTGACCAGACCATGCTCAATTGCGCGACGAAAGGGCGAGGCATGCCCCCAGTGCTCGCCCCACACCGTGTCCACTGTATCGAGGTGGCTGTCAAAGTGGATGAGTGCGAGCCCACCCTTGGGCTTGCCTTGGAGTTCCCAGGTTGCTTTGAGGTTGGCGTAGGCAATGCTGTGATCGCCGCCCACGGCAAGGAGTCGCGTGACGTGATTCTTGTGCTGCTTCTGCGTGTGCAACTTCGGGGGCTTGCCATGGGCACTGGCACTACGCGAGACTTGAATGGCCCAAACCGCGACGGCTTCGAGCGTGTCTTGCAGGTCGTAGGGCTTCACCGGGGCATCACCAGCGTCGGCGATGCTGAGCGTGTCACAGACGTCGATCGCGTGCTCGATGTGAAATCGCTTCACGTACTGGCTGGCTTCACGAATCGCGCGAGGGCCGAAGCGGGCACCGGGGCGGTAGGTCACGCCCGCGTCATGGGGGATGCCATAGAGCAGCCAATCGACGGGACGGTTCTCCGCAGCGACATCTTCGAGGCGTGGGTACCGACAGAAAGTACAAATCCCGGCGAATCGGGGACTCACGCGAGGGTTGGGCAAGACTGTCTTGCGGGTAGGCATAGGAGAGCGTAAGCCGGAGGTTTGTCGGGTTGTTGATTGGGATGACGTGCTGGGATTTTCAGGTTGGGATGTCAAGTTGAGATGTGACAGGCATCGCCTCCGTATCCTTCAAGTCATGCACCCCTCGCCTTTGCTTGCAACTTTCCGCAGCGCGAACGCTCCTTTGCTGGCGTGGGGCGCGACCGATGCGTTCAGCGGGATCGATGTACCCGCCGCCTTGGCTCCGATCGAGATGGAGTACGCTGCGCTGCGGAAGCACTGTGTTTTGCTGGACATGGCGACGCGGGGCGTTCTGGAAGTCACGGGTCCGGAGCGGCTGGACTTCCTGAATCGGATGATCACTCAGGAACTTCGCGGTGCGGGCGGGGCCAAGGGGGGAGCGGGACAGCCTGGGGCCAGCGAAACACCGTTTGAAGTCGGTCATGTTCGTCGAAGTTTCTGGCTCAATCGCAAGGGACGGATCGACGCGGATCTTCGGGTGCTGAATTGTGCTGATCGGGTATTGCTTGAAGTCGACGCGCTGGCTGCGGAACGATGTCGTGCAGGGCTGAACTCATTCATCATCAGCGAGGATTGTGCGATTCGCGATCTCACACAGGTGAGCCATCGATTGGGATTGCACGGACCCACGGCCTGGATGTTGCTCTGCTTGGCGGCACCGGGCATTGGCTCTGGGGGCAAAGAATCTGGCGCACAAGGATCGTGGAGCGATGGTGCGAATCTGCCACCGACGGATGCTTGCTGGGAGGGAGACATCGCCGGTGTGCGGTGCGTGGTGTATCGGGAGGATTCTGCGGGGGTGCCGGGGTTTGAGTTCGTGGTGCCGGCGGAGAGCGCCGCGAGCATTATGGGAAAGTTCATCGAGCTTGGGCATGATCCTGCCCATTCGCAATTTGACGAGCCGGGACGAGCATTCGCGTTACGGCAAGCGGCCAATCCCACGACCACAATTCGGTTGCAGCCAATTGGATGGCACGCGTACAACCTCGCACGAGTCGAAAGTGGATCGGCATTGTTCAACGTGGACTTTGGACCTGAGAATCTACCCGCAGAGAGCGGCGTGCTCGCGGATCGAGTGAGCTTCACGAAGGGGTGCTACCTGGGGCAGGAGGTCGTGGCGCGGATGCACTCGAGGGGACAGTCAAAGCAGTCGTTGGTGGCGATCCGCTTTGCTAGGCCGGGACCGATACAGGTAAGGATAGAGGGAACCAGCGACAACGAGAGCGCGTACCCCCCACTGCCAGAGTCTGGAGCACCAGTTGCAACGATCGATGCGTCGGGCGTGCTCACGCCCATTGGATCGATCACGTCGGGCGTGCCTAGTCCGATGCTGGGCATGGTACCAATCGCCTTTGCGCAAGTGCGGTCAACCCACGCGACGCCAGGAAGTGTGGTCTTCGCGGATGCGGAAGGCGAACGATTGCAAGGGACTATCCAACCGGTGCTGCGTTCGTGGCCGGTTGATACGGTGCCGAGCAATCCGCATGACCAGCAAGCATCGAAAGGAAGCGGCGCATGAAGCGTGCGCAGCGGGAGCGATTTGACGCGCTCGTGGAGCAGGTCATCGCGGCACTACCCCAGGGCATCGCGCGACTGCTTGAAGAAGTTGCCGTCGTTGTCGAAGACATGCCCGACGAGGCGATTCTTGCTGATCTGGGCATGAAGCCCGAAGAAGCCAAAGAGTTGTGCGGCCTGCATACGGGCGTCGCGAACACAGAGGTGACGGTCGAAAGTCCGGGCGAGCTTCCCAGCCAGATCATGCTCTTCCGCGTGGGAATTCTTGCGGAAGCTGGGGGATGGGAATCTGGCGACGAGGCAATCTCACACGAAGTCAGGATTACGCTGCTGCACGAAATCGGGCATCAATTCGGGCTTGACGAAGAAGACCTGCGGCGTTTGGGGTATGACTGAATAGAAGTCTGAAAACAAGTATTGAAGCGAACGGTTGCGTCGCAAAGGCTGTCGACGTCGAATATGATCTTGAAACGTTCGCTGTCTCCAACGTGCCAACCACCGCTCCCATCTCGCCCACTATTCTCGCCCCAATCAGTCCTGATGCCACTGATCCTGCGAGTTCAACCGCTTGGGCGGCGCAAACCGGCAGGCGAGCGCGACCCATCCCGACGGGCACGGGCATCACGGCGTTGATCGAAACCACCAAGCCAGGCATCACACGCTTGGTCACGATGACCGGCGCCGTGGGGTTTGTGATGGTGGCGTTCGAGCGGATCGCTGTGTACATGAGCTCGCAAGTGCCCGAAGGTGCAAAGACACTCTCGGGTGCGTGGCAGTATCTTGGCGGCGGGGCGTTCGCTCTGAACGCGTTGGCATGTTTGATCGGCACCGCTTTATCGGCGAGCGGGGCGAACACGATCAATCAATGGATGGAGGTCAAGCGCGATGCAAAAATGCAGCGCACCGCAACAAGGCCAATTCCCAGCGGGCGTTCGCCCAGCGAACGAGTGCTTGTATTCGGCATCGTGTTGAGCATTGCCGGGCTTGGGGTACTCTGGTGGGGCTGTGGCATCGTGCCGATGCTGGTCTCGCTCGCGTGCCTGATCAGTTACATCGTGCTCTACACACCCATGAAGCCCGTCTCGCCTCTCGCGACATTCATCGGGGCGATTCCCGGTGCTTTGCCGCCGATGATCGGCAGCAGCGCAGCATCGACGGCCGCTGGTTTTCTCGCCCTGCGAGAGCCTGCGGGTTTCGCCTTGGTCGCCCTGATGTTTGTCTGGCAGATTCCCCACTTCATCGCACTGGCGTGGTTGTACCGCGATGACTATGAGCGGGGTGGATTCGCCGTGCTCCCAGTAATGGATAAGCAGGGCACATTGACAGCGTGGACGGTTGTGCTGTGGGCGGTAGTCCTGCTGCCGGCGACGTTGCTGCCCGTCGTGCTGCAACCCAGCATCCTTGGTATTCCTTATGTCCTGGTTGCGGTCCTCTCTGGCGGCGGATTCCTTGCTATGTGCTGGCGATTTGCGATAGGCCGCTCGCGTGAGCGGGCGAGAGGTGTCTTTCTGGCGTCGGTGCTGCACCTGCCCCTCCTACTTTTGGCGATGGTGGGCGAGGCTGCGATCCGGGCCATGGTGTAGTCGAGCAAAGTGGTCTAGCCCCTGCAAAACGACCGCGCCGGATACTTCCCAAGGCGTACGCTCCGCGATGCAGTTGCTGCTCCTCATTGTGGCGGGAACGATTCTGTTTTGCTTGCTTCTGGCAGGGTTCCTGCACGTCATCCCTCGGCTGGGCGGCATCGGCAAAGCCCTGTCGGAGCGATGCTGCGAAGCGCCTTTGCTGGACTGGATCGTCTTTGGCTTCACATCCTTGCCGCCCATCATCTGCGGGCTGATCGCATCTCGGTCGGGAGTTCGCGTCGTGGAACAGATGGCGTGGAGTGACGTGCTCATACGCACTCACAAGACTTCCACCACTTGGGCGTGGCTGGGTTTGCTTGCGGGGCTGCTGGCCTCGATGATCGGGCAACTGATCGCAATGTGGATATGGTGCAGGCTGCACGAGTTGGCGAATCCGGTTGCAACGCGCGGGCCACGGATTCGCGGTTCGCTCGCCAAGATTTTGGGCAACACGACTGGGGCCAGATGGCGCAACTATTTCGCTGTCTGGTGGACGCTGTGGGCAGTGCCGATCTTCACACTCGTGCGGCTTGGTGAATTGCTGGTCTATCCCCCTGCGGCCTGGCTCGTCAACTTGCCCCGCTATCCCGAACGTGACTGGGTTCGCGTGTCGCGACACAAGTTTGATGGGCTGGTCGGGGCAGATCGCATCTGGTGCCTGTATTGCGATTGGATGACGGGTGTGTGGAGCCTTGGGTCGGAAATGCTCCGCAATATCGAGAGTTTCTGGTGTCCGATTCGCTTTGCGAGCGGCGCGAAGTGCGACAACTGCAAGACCGACTTTCCCGATCTCGACATCGACTGGGTTGCGAGCAACGCCACGATGAAGGACGTTGCGTCGCTTATTGAGAAAAAGTACCCTGGGCCCAATGGTGAGAACTCCTGGTCGGGCCATCCCAGCCGCAAGACCACGCAACTGACTATCAAGGGTCAGAGCAACAGTTAGTCGCAGCTTTCCTACCCTCAATCTTGCTAATCCTCGAAGCCATCAATCTCCGCAAGACATATGTGGGACGCACGGTCGTGAGTGACGTCTCGTTTCATGTGTCTCAGGCTGAAGTCGTTGGACTTCTTGGTCGCAATGGCGCGGGAAAGACCACGAGTTTTCGGATCACCATCGGCATGATCGACCCCGATGCGGGAAGCGCAGCGCGGGTGATGTTTGACGGGCAGGATGTCACTGGCCTGCCGATGTACAAGCGGGCCAGGCTTGGCATGGGCTATCTGTCCCAGGAACCCAGCGTCTTCGGTCGGCTTACCTGTGAACAAAACCTGCTGGCGATCCTCGAGACCCTGGCGCTTTCCCGCCAGCAGCGTCGGGATCGTGCCCATGAACTGCTCGAGCAATTCTCGCTGGGCCATAAGGCAACGCACCAGGCACGCACGTGTTCGGGTGGCGAGCGACGCAAGCTCGAGATCGCCCGAGCGCTCGTCACCAATCCGCGACTCATCCTGCTCGACGAGCCTTTCAGCGGCGTGGATCCGATCGCGGTCGAGGAGTTGCAGGCAGAGATTCGCAGGCTTGCGGATCGGGGGATTGCGATTCTGATCACGGATCACAACGTGCATCAGACACTACGCATTGTGGATCGGGGGTGCATCATTTTGGAGGGCAAGAAACTCGCGGAAGGCACGCCCCGCGAACTGATCAACAACGATCTCGTGAAGCGTGCGTACTTGGGCGGATTGTTCCGGGGCGATGAGTTTGACGGCGCTGGCAACGGTACGGTTGACGCAGCGGGACTGATATCCCGAGCGGCAATCACGCCTGCGGAGCGTGTTGGATGAGCATGCAACTATCAATCACCAGGCAACAGGTCATCGCGTGTGGACTGGTTGCAATCATCAACATACTCCCGGCGTGCGTGCGTCGAACTGTCTATGTCACGAGCGACCCGGCGGGCGCGAGTGTGACGGTTAACGATTTACAGGTCGGACGCACGCCTTGCGAGTTTGATTTTACCTACCACGGCATCTATGACGTTTCGTTCACCAAACCCGGATTCGAGCCGCTGCGCAAACCTATGGCAACAGACGTACCGATCGAGGAATATCCGCCCATCGATCTGGCGGCACTGGCCTGGCCCGGCGGCGTTCACACGAAGCATCGCTGGCATGTGAAGTTGGAAGCCAGCCAAGAAGCTCGCATCACCGACGATACGGCACGAGGACTTTTCGAGCAATCACTCCTAGACCGCGCGCGAGCGGCCAGAAGCATCAATCTCGGAAGTAGCGTCAATGTCGGAAAGTGATGCGGGCCTTGCTCAAGTCGTACGGGCTGATCTCAACAGTGACGCGATCACCAGGCAGGATACGGATGTAGTTCATCCGCATCTTTCCCGAGACATACGCCAGCACTTCGGTCTTCTGCTCGTTGGGCAGTTGCACCTTGAACATCGCGTTGGGCAGCGCCTCTAGCACCACGGCCTCGAACGTGAACTTGTCGTCCTGCTTGCTCATGCGATCCGGCTTGCTCCCAACGCGCCGAGATTCCGGCGCAACCCACCCGCTTCGATACGAAGGGCCGATTCTAGGCTTGGGAAGCGACCCAACAGGGAATTGCCTGTGGTAAACCAGCACAGACCTGCGGCATGGAGTGTCATGGGTCTTGCATGTCAGGCCATTCTGCCATCATTCATACTGCGTTGAGCCCGCGAGTACGCGAGTGTCATCCCTTGTTACGGCGATGCACTGTTCCTCGTGCGCCGTCCAGCGACCATCTGCTGTGATGATCGTCCAGGCATCGTCGAGCGTCAACAGTTCCGCGGGCTTGGAGCCTTCACAGACGATTGGCTCGATGCAGAGCACCATTCCGGGCCAGAGCGTGAAGTCTTCTCCGGGCAGCGTCCAATCTCGCGATGTGTAGCTCACCCGGGGCGACTCGTGCAGGGCCTTGCCAACGCCATGACCGCAGTAGCCATGGATGAGGTGCATCTGCTGCTCAGCGACCTCACGCTGCACCGCGCTGGCGATGCTGGACCAGCGAACGCCAGAGCGAGCAAGTGTGCGCGTGGTGGCAATTGCGCGAGCGGCCACTACCTGCAAGTTCTTCGCTCGTTGAGATTCGCTTGATCCGGCACCAGTGCCATCATGACGCACCGGCACCGACCAGGCAGTATCGATGCACCAGCCACGATACCGCATCGCGACATCCACGGTCACGATATCGCCAGCCCGAATTAGGCGTGAACTTGGTACAGCGTGGACAACCTCTTCATTGACGCAGACGCATGCACTGGCAGGGAATGGTGTGGTGATGCCAGCCTGCGTGTAGCCCAGAAGGACCGGATCGCCTTTGCGTGCGATGATCAACTCGTGCGTGCGAGCAGCGATGTCCCGCGTGCTCCTGCCAGGGCGAACCTCGCGCAAGATCACATCCTCGATGATGGTGTCGAGCACGCGCCCAGCTGCTGCAAGGGCCTCGATCTCGGCTGGTGACTTGATCGGGATAGCCATAGAGCCATCGATAACCGGGCGCGCTTCCATGCGCCTCGCCTTCGGAGAAAAGAAGCAAGGCACGGAAGGCCCTGTCGCCAACTGTGGTCGACCACGCGATTACTGCGTACGCAATCCACCCAGACGTGGGCCCGCAGCAGCATCGTCACCGCCTAGGAAGCCCGCGTAGTTACGCATCATCAGATTCGCCTCAACCTTCTGGAGGAAGTCCATGGTGACGTTGACGACGATCAGCAGGCCCGTACCACCTAGGAACTGTGTCACCATATAATCGATACCCAGCGCCTGATTGATGATGACGGGCAAGATCGCTACCAGCGACAGGAACCCGGCGCCGACGAAGGTCACGCGGTTCATGACGGTTTCGAGGTACTCCGCCGTGCGCGGGCCCGGGCGAAGGCCAGGAATGAACGAACCGGATTCCTTCATCTGCTTGCTCATTTCCTCAGGGTTGAACTGGACGGTGATCCAGAAGTAACTGAAGAAGTAGACGAGAATGATGTACGACAGGATGTACAGGAAAGCGCCGGGGTTGAAGTTTGATTCAAGGAACCGCGCCACGCCCGTGTACCAGGTTTCGCCACCGCTCGCCCATCCGGCTGCTAGGGCACGAAGTTGCAAGAAGATCACGCTGGGGAAGATCATTAGGCTGCTGGCGAAGATGATGGGCATCACGCCACCGTGATTGATGCGGAGGGGGAGGTAACTGCGCTGGCCGCCAAAGACCTTGCGGCCGCGTGTGTGTTTGGCCTGCTGCACGGGGATGCGTCGCTGGGCCACGGTCATCAGCACCGAGCCGGCGATGACAAACATGAACCCAATAGCGATGCCAAACAAGCCCATGTAGCCGAGTTTGCCAGAGGTGCCTGGCTCAAAGTTGTTGATGATCCAGGTGATTGCGCCGGGCATGCCCGCAAGGATGCCTGCCATGATAATCATGCTCGCACCGTTGCCGATGCCGTGCTTGTCGATCTGCTCGCCAATCCAGACCAGGAACATCGTGCCCGCAGTGAGACAGCCGACAGCCATGAGCCACCAGACGGGGTTGTTGACCGCACCCTGGTAGATGAGATTGTCGCCTCGCAAGTACGCAAGCCAGCCAAAGCCCTGCACGATGCAAAGGCCCAGCGTTGCGTAACGGGTGTACTCCATGATCTTCTGGCGGCCCGACGGCCCTTCTTCCTGCAACTTCTTGAACTGTGGCAGCACCGTACCCAGCAACTGGAAGACGATGCCAGCGGTGATGTAGGGCATGATGCCCAGACCGAAAATGGTCGAGTGACTCAGCGTTCCGCCAGAGAACATCGAAACCGCGCTGGCGATGGTGCTGAAGGCGTTGCCGCCCTGCTCCTTCATCAACTCCGCCTGGCGAGCCAGTGCCTCATGGTTGACGCCCGGCAGCGGAATCCAATGCCCAATCCGGAACACGACAATCATGCCCAGCGTGAAAAGAATTTTGGTGCGAAGTTCGGGGACGCGGAAGACGTTGACAATGGATTGCCACATGGAACTATTTCTCAGCAAACAGAATCGGCGAGACGCGTCGGGGAAGCATCCCAGAAGCAAACTCGCCGAAGCGTTGGTACAAGTTTAGGTACGGAAACGAATCATGGCAGGGTCGCGCGAACGGATTGATATCGCACGATTCCAGCGGTTTACTTCTTGGCTGGCTTCTTTTCTTCCGGTGCTGGCTCGGCCGCAGGGGCTTCCACCTTCTTTGCCTTGCCACGCTTGAGTTTCTTGGTCAGGTTCTTGGGGCTGCGATCTTCGCTGTTGCGGTCGATGCCCCGGACCATGTCGCGGCGTGTGCCGGTTTCGTTCACGGTGCCGCCAGCGTCGGTGATCATCACTCGGGCGGCATCGCTGCAGCGCGAAGCAGTGATGTTGAGTTTGACCTTGAGACCCTTGGAGTTCTTGGGCAGGCTGCCCAGGATCTTGAGGTCACGCGAATCATCACGGACCAGGCCGGCCTTGGCCAGCGTGGCGATGTCGACCGTTCCACCATTGGCGAAGGCGGGGTGAGCGATGATGTCGCCGATGTTGACGGTCCAGAACTCGATCTTGAACTCGGCGTTCTTAAAGCCGAACTTGGCCAAACGGCGGAAGTACCGCATCTGGCCACCTTCAAAGCCGATCTTTGAAGCAGTGCCCGAGCGTGAACCGGCGCCTTTGTTGCCGCGGCCCGATTGCTTGCCGTGGCCACTGCCCTCGCCGCGACCGATGCGCTTGCGCTTCTTGTAGGCTCCTGCGATGGCGGTGATGTCATGAATCATCATGGCGTGATACTCCGAGAGGCGTGGACTAGAGGCAGTTGGTAGTAGTGAGCCGGGTGGATGTAGTTGGCCGGCTTGGAATCTAAACTAAGTGAAGAATGGAACTTAAAGAACAATCGAGCAGCGAAAAGGAATGGTTGAACTTCGAGATAATGGCTCATCCATTCGCGGGGACTGCGGGAGCTTCGCCAGCAGCAGCAGCAACTGGTGCACTACCCCCGCTACCACCTCCACTGCCGCCACCACTCCCACCATCGGGACCTCGTCGACCGCCGCGGCCGCCGCCCTGACCACCACGACCACGGCCCTTACGGCCATCATCGACGGTGTTGATCGGGCCCTTGGCCTTGTCACGCTTGACCGAGACGGGGGCGAAACGCTTGCCACGTTCGATCTTCTCTTCGATGGTCGTGGCGCCCATCTGGATGCCACGAGCAGTCTTGATGCGCTCAGCAGCGCGAAGTTTACTCAGACCGTCAAAGACCGCCTTGATCACATTGCGCTTGTTGGTGGTGCCATAGCACTTGGTGATGGCATCGGTGACGCCAGCGACTTCGAGGATGGCACGGACAGTGCTGCCAGCGACCACGCCAGTACCGGGAGCGGCGGGCAGGATGCGAACCTTGCTCGACGAGAACTTACCTTCAACCTCGTGGGGCACAGTGGTGCCGACCAGGGGCAGGGAAAGCACAGCACGCTTGGCGTACCGCTCCGCCTTTTCGATCGCCAGCGGCACTTCGTTGCTCTTGCCATAGCCGAAGCCCACCTTGCCCCGACGATCACCCACGACGACGAGGGCACCGAAGCTGAAGCGACGACCACCCTTGACGGTTGCGCTCGTGCGCTCCACGCCCAGGTTTGTCATGTCCATCCGACCGGATTCTTGGAAAACGTCTTCTGCTGCCATTGGTCCACTCTCAATCGCGCCAACCGACGCGTGTGCAAATCTGTAATTCAACCCGACGATTAGAACTTAAGACCGGCCTCTCGGGCCGCGTCCGCCAGAGCCTTCACGCGACCGTGGTAGCGGAAGCCGCCACGATCAAAGACCACATCGCCCACACCCTTTTCCTTGGCCCTTGTCGCCAGCAGCTTGCCCACCGCAGCGGCGGCGGACTTGTTGCCAGTGTTGTCGAGTTTCACGACTTCCTCGGTGGTGCTCGCAGCGACGATCGTGCGACCATCGAGATCGTTGATGATCTGGGCGTACATGTGATTCAGAGACTTGAAGATTGCGAGGCGAGGACGCAGGTGCGTTCCCGAGATCCGCTTGCGAATGCCGATGCGACGGCGGCTGCGACGGAGTGTTTTTTGTGCGTTGCGGTCCATGACGAATACCTTCCAGATGCGTACAAACGTTCTCGAACACCACTGTCAACCATCCGAACGAAACGACCAACCAAACATCGGAGCTTACGATCCAAACTTCTTGCCCTGCTTGCGCTTGATCACTTCTTCCTTGTACTTGATGCCCTTGCCGTTGTAGGGCTCGGGCTTGCGCTTGCCGCGCATCGCGCTGGCAAACTGGCCCACCAACTGTCGATCCACACCGACGATCCTGACCGGAGTCACATCGCCCTGGGTTTTCTCGACCGTCACGGTCAGCCCTGCGGGAATGTCCATTAGGATAGGATTGGCCAAACCGGCGACCAGCTTCAAGCTCTTGCCCGTTACTTGGGCCTGCCAGCCTGTGCCGACGACTTCCATTTGTTTTTCGTAGCCCTTGGTCACGCCCTCGATCATGTTGCGGAGCAACGCTCGGGTAGTACCCCAGTATGCCTTGGGTGCGCGCTCCTTGTCTGAGATGCCCGGGGCGAGTTCGACCTTGATGGCCTTCTCGCTCTCGGTCCAAGTCACCTTCACTTCGGCGCGAGCATTGAGACCAAGCTTGCCCTTTGGGCCTTCGATGTTCACGCTCTGACCGCCGGTAGCGATGTTGCTGACAACGACCTTGACACCTGCGGGGACGGGGATGGGTTTCTTACCGATACGAGACATGCTTCCAAACTCCTTCCGCGTGTGGCACTCCGATTTTACTGGTCAATCAGGTTCTCTGGTCAATCAGGCTCGGGCTTCTGCGGATGCTGAACTTTGAATCTTCACTCAAGCTTGCGTCAAACAAATCTACCGAATACGGCATGTAACAACATGCTTTGTTTCACTTACTCAACTGTGCAGAGAAGTTCGCCACCCACGCGTTCTTCGCGGGCCTTGCGATCGCTGATAACACCCTTGCTCGTACTGACTATTGCGATACCCAGACCTTGGAGCGGACGGGGCAATGCCTCGACGCCGCTGTACTGGCGACAGCCCGGCTTGCTCTCGCGTGTCAGCTTGTGCAGGACAGCCTCTCCCGTTGTGCCATACTTGAGGCGGACACGAATCTGACCCTGGCGGCCATCCTCGATCAGGTCAAACCCGTCGATGTAGCCCTCGTCGCGCAGAACCTCTGCGATGCCAATGCACACCTTGTTGCGCACGCACATGACGGTCTTGCTCTTGTTCCGCACCGCGTTGCGGATCCGGGTCAGCATGTCTGCGATTGGATCACCGATGGACATCGTTGCTTCCTCAGTCTTCTGAACAGCCTGCTCGCGGCCCATGCCGCACTTTGCTCGTTCCACTCAATTGCACATCAAAGATCGACATCAACTGCATTGACCAACTGGCTTCACCAAATGGTCTTTACCAACTGGCCTTGCGCATGCCGGGAATCTTGCCCTCGAGGGCCAGCTTCCGCAGCATAATGCGCGAAATCCGGAACTTGCGGTAGACCCCGCGTGCACGCCCGGTGAGTTCGCAGCGACGGACGATCCGCGTGCTGAACTTGGGCTTGCGCTTGCTCTTGGCGACTTGTGCCTTGGTGGCCATGGTTGCTTTCTCACTATTCCAAACATGAATCCAAACTTGAAGACAAACTTGAATCCTGAATTGCGAACCTTTGCTCGAATCGAGCTGACACTTGAACTTACTTCTGATCCGGCTTGACGAACGGCATTCCCAACTCTTCAAGAACGAACCGGCTCAGTTCCGGCTTGCTATTTCGGAAGACGAAGTTGATGTGCATGCCGTGCGTGAAGGTCGCCTCGGCCATGTTGATCTCGGGAAAAACGCCCTGTTCGGTCAATCCCATGCTGTAGTTGCCCTGGCGATCAAACGCCTTGTCGGGCAGGCCGCGGAAGTCCTTGATACGTGGCGTGGTCAGATTGATAAGACGATCAAGGAACCACCACATGCGGTTGCGCCGCATGGTGACCATCGCGCTGCTCTCCATGCCCTCGCGGAGTTTGAAGTTGCTGACGCTCTTGCGGGCCTTGATCACGATGGGCTTCTGGCCCGTGATCTTGGTCAGTGTTTCGAGCACTGTCGTTCGCTTATCGGGCGGAATCTTGGTGCCCTCGATGTGGCGACCCATGTTGATGTTGATAACTATTTTCTCAAGCTTGGGCTGTGCGTTGCGGTTGGAGACACCGAACTTCTCAGCAACCTTAGCGCGAACCTTCTCATCGAAGGCAACCTTCAGACGTGGCGCTTCCTTCGCAGGTTGCTCGGCAGCCGCCGTGACGGCCGCGTCAAACTTCTTGCCGCTGCCGCTACCGCCGGTCTTCCTGCCCGAGTCCTTGCCTTGAGGCCGACCGGGCTTGCTTCCTGGTTGTTTTTCGTCCTTCGCCATGTTCTACCTATTCACCTTCGTATTCGCCCTTCGAGCCGTGAGGCGTTCGTGCCTCGCGTCAGACGGGTCGTGTTGTTCGATCAATTCGCTGTTGCCCTGAAGCCAATTTCGACCCCGATTTCGAAGGCGGTTTCGAAGCTGATTTACTTGGTTGTACTCGTGATACTGAATGCTACTTCTTGTTCTTGCTCGCATCGTACAGCGTGCCAAGCGTGCCCAGTTCCTTCTTGGCATGGCGTGCAACGCGGACCTTGTTGCCGTTCTTCTCGATCTTGAAGCCAACGCGGACGGGCTTGCCATCTACCACCGGGCTCACCTTGCTGATGTGCAGGGCGGCTTCCTTGGTGAACTTGCTGCCCTGGGGGTTGATGCGTGTGGGCTTCTGATGCTTGACCTTCAGATTGACACCTTTGACCACCACTTTGGTGGAGTTTGGATCGTCCTTCTGGATGATCACACGAATGACTTCACCCACCGACCCCTTGTGGGAGCCGCTGGTCACCATCACTTGATCGCCCTTGCGTACATGCCGTGCCATGTGTTCGTTCCTTCAGCCTATCGAATCCACTCGAACCCCACCGACTACTTCAACTAAAACCTCACCGCAAACTTCGCCCCGAAACTTCGTCCAAAACTGTTTCTCATTCCATCGCTTGATTCAGATCACTTCCGACGCGAGGGAAACGATCTTCATGTAGTTCATATCACGCAACTCGCGAGCAACAGGCCCGAAGATGCGTGTGCCCTTTGGGTTCCCGTCGTCCTGGATCAGCACCACCGCGTTGCTGTCAAACTTGACATAGCTGCCATCGGAACGACGCGTGGCCTTGGTCGTGCGAACCACCACTGCCTTGCTCTTGTCACCAGCCTTGACATCCGCGCCGGGCAGTGCCTTCTTGATCGAGACGAAGACGCGGTCGCCCACGTTAGCAATGCGACGGGTGAACTTGCCAGCGCCGGTCGTGCCGCCGTACACGCGGATGACGTACGCTATTTTCGCGCCGCTGTTGTCTGCCACTTCGCACCGTGTTTCCTGCTGGAGCATTGCTGTTCTCGCCGTCGTTCGAGCCTGCGTTTGTCGCTATCGCGATTGCAGACCCGTGGTTGTTTACTTCCTAACACACTGTCTCGTTCAAACCGTCTTGTTCGCGTTTTTAGGACAAGACAGTACGAAGTGTCTGCCTACACCACTCTAACGATCTCCCGCAGTCACTCCGCTACCGCAAGCGTCTTGGCGCTGGCAACCGCCGCCGCCTGATCGCTGCGCTGCTCGACCACACGAACCAGCGTCCAAGTCTTGGACTTGCTGACGGGGCGGCAGGGTGCCACCTCGACCACATCGCCCGTCTTGCTGGCGTTCACTTCGTCATGCACCTGCAGCACCGTGCGCTGGCGGATGTACTTGCCGTACTTAGGGTGCTGGCTCATGTAGTTCACGACCACCTTGCGGGTCTGGTGGCGCTTGTCTGACTCGACCACACCCACGCGGGTACCCTTCTGGTCCACCGTGGGCTTGGCCATCTTCTTCTTGCCCTTGACAACTGCAACGGTCGTGGCTCCCGCTTTGGACATTTTGGCTATTTTGGCCTTAGTGGCGGCGGCTGCGGTCGTCTTGGCGGTCTTTGCGGTCGGCATAATCGTCTTCTCGTGCGTGCCTGGGGCTAGGTCTAGTTCTAAGGTCTGTCCCCGGGCGTGTGTTCCAAGTCGTCCTGTGTGATGATTGCGATGCGGTTGCTGTTCTCTATAGTCTGCGAGCGACTTATTTTATTGGGCCTTGCGTGTGGCTCGCGAATGCTGCTCGCCCAACATGCGGGCGATGTCCTTGCGAATCTTGCCATACTGCGAGCTGTCCGAAACCGTGTCGGTCACGGCCTTGATGCGCAGGTCGTGCAAGTTCGAGCGGAGCTTGCCCAACTCGATCTTGATTTCATTGTCCTTCAATGCTCGGACTTCGCTGCCTGTCATGGTTCAATCCTCGTTGAGCAGTTCTTACCTATTGATTCTCTAATTCTCTATCTGATTCTTTATCTGATTTCTAGTTGCTGGTCACTTGCCCGATGCGTTCAGCCGCTGTCATTCACTTACACCGTCACGCGACGCCCGACAAACCGGCACCGGATGGGCATCTTCATCGCGATACGACGAAGTGCGTTCTTTGCCGTCGTCTCAGAGACGCCCGCGATTTCATACAGCATCGTGCCAGGCTTGACTACCGCCGCCCAGTAATCAACTTCCGCCTTGCCCGTTCCCATTCGGGTTTCCAAGGGCTTCTTCGAGATGGGCTTGGCGGGGAAGACGCGCTGGATCAACTTGCCTTCACGCTTCAAGAAGTGCTGGGCCGCGACGCGACCGGCTTCGAGCTGCGTCCCCTTGACCCACGCGGAATCCAACGCCTGGAGACCGAAGTCGCCGAAGGCCACGTAGTTGCCCTTCGTCGCCTTGCGGGGACGGACGTTCCGCTGTTCCTTGCGGTACTTTACTCGCTTGGGCATCAACGCCATAGTGCAGACTCCACACTTCCAAACAAGCCTCACGTTCAAAAACGCGCGGCGGAAACTTCGCTTCAAACATTCGCATGCGAGCGATCGCAGGCGAATCACGCATCTGGCCTAACAAACTTACCCTACAGATTGGCCCAACAAACTTAGAAACCGGGCCAGCTTTGACAAACTTATTTTCGACCGCGAGCACGAGCCCGACCGCCCGCAGCGTTGGACTCTTCTTCAGTACGCTCCGTGCCGTACATGCCCTTGTAAACCCACGCCTTGACACCGATCACGCCGTAGGTCGTCACTGCCTCCGCAGTGCCATACTCGACCTGGGCCTGGAGCGTCGAGAGGGGCAGACTGCCCTTCTTAACTTCGAGAACGCGAGACAGTTCGGCGCCGCCCAATCGTCCGCTGATACGAATCTTCGCACCCTTCGCACCAGCGGCTATCGCAGCATCAACCTTCATGCTCACAGCACGACGAAAACTGGCACGCTTGACGAGTTGCTCCGCGATCGACTCAGCGATCAACTTCGCATCAACGTCGGCGTTTTTGACTTCGAGTACGCTGATGGCGACCTTGCGGCCGGTCATGTACTGCAACTCTTCGGTCATGCGTTCGATTTCGGCACCCTTTGGGCCGATGACCAGGCCCGGACGGGCGGTCTTGATGATGACCTTGAGCTCCTCGCGGGTGCGCTCGATGGCAATGTCGCTCACCGCGGCGTTGGGAGGCCTGCGGTTGAGACGCTTGTCGAGCCAGCCGCGAATTTTCTGGTCTTCAACCAGTAGTTCGCCGTACAGAGCCTTGGGGGCGTACCAGCGGCTCTTGTGCGCTTCGGTAATGCCAAGGCGGAGTCCGAATGGATGCGTCTTCTGTCCCATTACTTGTTACGCTCCTCAACGCTGATGGTGATATGGCTGAAGAACTTTTCAATCGAGTGAGCCCGGCCGCGATCCTTGGGCTGGAACCGCTTCATCACGGTCGCCTGATCAACGGTCGCTTCGCTCACAAAGAGCTTGTCGTAGTTCACGTCCCCGTGCTGTTCAGCATCGATCGACGCAGCCTTGAGGCAGCGCTTGATGTCAAGAGCCGCACGCTTGGTGGTAAAGGTCAGTTGATTCTCGGCGTCAACCACGCTTTTGCCGCGAATCAGATCGATCAGTAGCTTGGCCTTGCGCGGGCTGCCTCGATGGTTGCGGAACTGGCTGGTGAACTTCGTGATGTCCGCGACGCGTACGCCCAAAATCTGAGCGATGCGCCGAATCGTGGGTGCTTTGCATCTGGGATGATCGCGACCACCCAGCCAGTTGTTGAGAGCGCTCTCCAGGTCCTTGACGCTGATACCCGGCTCGGCCATCGCCGTAGCCAGTTGCGCAGCGTCGACGCCCTTGGCGGTCATCGCTACGGAGAGTTTCTTGGGGTTGATCTTCACAGCACAATCCTCGTCTTGAGATCTACTTCCAACTTGCGTCGATGTTCAACTTATTTAACATTGTCCGACGCGAGAAACGAATTGACCGCTACTCGCGAGCAGGCATGCTTAGCCCTTGGAGGGCGCTGTGTCCACGCCTTCCTTCTTGTTCGTGTGACCTCGGAAGGTACACGTGAACGAGAACTCGCCCAACTTGTGTCCGACCATGTCTTCGGTCACAAACACATCATTGAAGATCTTGCCGTTGTGTACCTTGAAGGTGTGACCAACGAACTCGGGCACGATCGTGCATCGACGTGCCCAGGTCTTGATCGCATCCTTCTTGCGCGTCTGGTTGAGCTTCTCCACCTTGCGGTAGAGTTTCTCATCCACATACGGCCCTTTCTTCAAACTGCGTCCCATGCGAAACTCCAGGAGGCACTTGACAACGGGCACACAGTACTAGCGAACTAGTTGAGGTACCGAGTTGTCCACATGCCGTTCGTATCTTTACTTCGTTCGTCCAATCGACTATCAGACCGTTTTGGCCTATTACCAACTTTCTGACAACAAGGCCCAATACTTACTTACTTCTTCTGTCCATACCGCGTGCTCGTGCGCCGTCGGATGATCATCTTCTTGCTTGCCTTGCGCGGGTTGCGAGTGTTGCCACCCTTCGCCAGTACTCCCGTCGGTCCGCACGGCGGGCGGTTGCCCTTGCTTCGGCCCGAACCACCACCCAGCGGGTGGGCATGATGGCTCTTGGCCATACCGCGAGTCACCGGACGACGACCCAGCATGCGATTGAGCCCGGCCTTACCAAGAATGCGAAGGCGATGGTCGGGATTGCCGACTTGGCCAATCGTCGCGCGACATTCGAGCGGCACGCGGCGGACTTCGCCACTGGGCAGCACGAGGGTCGCAAAGTCATCTTCGCGGTTCGTCAGTTTGGCATAGGTACCAGCACTGCGGCACATGACCGCGCCCTGACCCGGCACGAGTTCAACGCAGTGAACGTCGAGGCCGGTGGGAATGTAACGAAGCTTCATGCAGTTGCCGACGCTGGGCTCGACCGGGCCAGTGCTGCTGCACTCGATCACCATGCCGTCCTTGATGCCGTTGGCAGCCACGATGTACCGGCGCACGCCATCCGTGTACTCCACCAGGGCGATGTGGCAACTGCGATTGGGGTCATACTCGACACCGATGATCTTGCCCGCAATGCCGTCGCGATCACGGCGCTTGAAGTCGATCTGGCGATACATCTTCTTGACACCGCCGCCGATACCGCGGCTCGTGCGAATGCCCTGATTGTTCATCCCGCCGCTCTTGGGCAGGGGGCTAAGCAGGTTGCGTTCGGGCGACTTCTTGGTCACCTCGATGTGCATGTTGACGCTGGCGTTGCGGCGCCCGGCACTGGTCTTCTTGTAGATGCGAATCGGCATGCTTCAGTCCTTCGGTTCGTCTTCGGTCAGCCCTGCATCTCGCAGGACATGCGATCTCAGTCCGCAACTCACATCAATTCGATCTTGTCGTCCTTGTGAATGCGAACGACTGCCTTCTTGATTGCCGGGATGCCCGACACACCAAACTTGGTGCGACGAGCCTTCTGCTTGGTGGTGATGGTGTTCACGCCCTCGACGCGAACTTTGTACGCCTTCTCGATCGCCGTCTTGATCTCGGTCTTGGTGGCCCGAGCATCCACTACGAATGCATAGCGCTGCTGCTCGTTCATCGCGTACGTGCTCTTCTCGGAAAGCAGAGGACGCTTCAGGATGTAACTTGAATCAACATTCGCGGGCATGATCTTGACCCTTTACTTGACCCTTTACTTGCTCTATCCGGATCGTTCAAACCACCCAAATCTTCAAACTTAACCGTTCACTCTAAACCATCGAACTCGTTTGAGTCAACCAACCAGACTTACTTGGTCGCAGCCTTCGCCTTGGGAGCCTTCGCCGGCTTCTCAGCCTTAGGCTTGGCTGGAGCGGAAGCCTTTGTCTTAGTTGTGGCAGGGGCCGCAACACGACCCAATGGATTGACCTTTGCGTCCTTACCAGTCTGGCTCGAGGGACCCTTGAGCCAAGCCTCAAGGTCGCCCTTGGCGATCACTAGGAAGCGGTTGTTCAGTAGGTTGAAGGCGTTGAGTTGATCGAGGCGGATCAGTTCGACACTGTTGATGTTGCGTGCGCTCAAGAGTGCGTTCTTCGCATCCCCGCCGTTCATAGGGAGGGCCACCAACGCGGTCCGGTCAACCTTGATTGCTTCGAGGAAGGCTTCGAAAGCCTTGGTCTTTGGCCCGTTGAGCCCGCTCCATGATTCGATCACGCGCACTTCGCTATCCACAAACTTCGCGAGCAGCGCGTTTCGATTGGCCTTGCGACGCATTTTCTTGGGCATATCCAACCGGAAGTCCTCACGGACTTTCTTCTTGCTATGGCCGTGACCACCGCCCTTGAACAGGTTAGCTTTCTTGTCACCGTGACGGGCGTTGCCTGTGCCCTTTTGCTTGTAAATCTTGCGGGTCGAACCTTCCGTATCGCGGCGGTTCTTAGTCTTGCTGCTGCCCTGACGGGTCGCGGCATGATACTTGACATACGCCTGCTTGATCAGGTCAGCATTAACCTGACCGCCCAAAGCGGTTTCATCGATGGAAATGGAGGCAACTTCTTTGCCCTGCATGTTATAGACGGGGACCTGCATCAGTCTTTACCTCGTCAAGACGCTTTGCCCCGCCCGCATGAAGCGAGTCTTTGCGACTGCTCCAAGCTTGCTTGGCACCAACTCTCGCCTATCCGTCTCGCCTCCATTCCAACCGGCTGGTCAGTATACTCGAAAGTATTGCTGATCTTGGGTTGCTGTGGGCACCATGCCCACGGGGCGGATCGGACTCGACTCGGCTGTCCGGACTTGTACGAATTTGCACTCGTCCAAGCCCCACATTGTCGTTGTCCAGCGGTATCTTCATAGAGTCGAATGCTTGGAATAGACCCTAGCAATCGATTATCCAATCAGACCTTCCGGACGCTCCGGGTCTTGCCACAGACCCGACGCATTGACCTCAAACATCCTTCCCCATTCACTCAAGCGGATCGCCGCTTTTGCAACAGGGTGGGTTGAGATACTAGGCTCTTTGGAAAGCAAATCCACATCAGAGCCTAATAAATCCCGCGAACTGAACCTGACAATTACTCGCCGTGTTCAGACTCACTCCCCCGAAACACACGGAATGCACCAGGCTTAGCCAGCAACTTCCTTCTGCTTCTTGCTCTTGGTCTTGTACAAACGGATAGCAGGGGTGATCTCCACCATACCGTTGTTTGCGCCGGGGACAGTACCCTTGATCAGAATAAGGTTCTTGTCAGGAATCACCTTGACAACGTCCAAACTGCGACAGGTAATCCGCTTGTTACCCATCTGACCAGCCATCTTCTTGCCCTTGGCCAGACCGCCGCCGAAGCCGCGGTTCGAGCACAGGCCGCCGATCGAGCCGGGATGGCGGTGCTTACGTTCGGTGCCGTGGCTGGCGAACATGCCCTTGAAGTGCCAGCGCTTCATAACGCCCTGGAAGCCCTTGCCCTTGCCGATGCCTGCGACATCGACATACGCAATCTTCGTGAATGCATCGACATTGATCTGTTGGCCAAGCGTGAAGTTGCCCAGGTCTTTCTCTTCCACGCGGAATTCGCGATGGTGGCGCCGCGGGGCAGCACCAGCCTTGAAGTCGTGCCCGATAATGGGCATCGTGCTGTTGCGCGGAGCAACTTCATCAAAGCCGATCTGCACCGCCGTGTAGCCGTCCTTTTCCTTTGTCCGCAGTTGCGTCACGATGTTAGTAGCGACCTGGATCACTGTGACGGGTAGGCTCTGGCCCTTGTCCACATACACGCGAGTCATACCAAGCTTCTTGCCCATCAACAACATGGCTCATTCCCTTTCGCGGAATCCGCTCTTGCGAGCTCATGCTCGAAGACTGCTGATCGTCCGCCAACTTTGTGAGTGCGAAAAGCGGAGATACCGCCGCCGCACCGAAAAAATACTCCAATAACAATGAAAAAAGCCCACGGACGTTGGTCCATGGACTTTGTAATTCAGGCCTTGATTTTGACGAAAACACCGGCGGGAACGACGAGGCGATTCAGGGCCTCAACCGTGCGTGCATTGGGCTCGATGATGTCAATAATGCGCTTGTGCGTGCGAATTTCGAACTGTTCGCGGCTCTTCTTATCGATGAAGGGCGAACGCAGCACGGTGTATCGTTCAACGCGGGTGGGCAGCGGCACAGGACCAGCGACCTTCGCATTGGTACGCTTGGCGTGTTCTACGATTTCCTTGGCGCTCGCGTCGAGGGCCATATGGTCGTAGGCTTCCATCCGGATGCGAATCTTGCCACCACTCATGCGTGTGTCCTTTGAGCATCAATCGACGCCCACAACCGTTGCAATTCCAAAGATCGCCTGATCGCGTCGGGCCATTCCCGATGTGAGCAGGGCCAAAACATTAGCCGGTCCCCCGCCACAGTCAACCCCATGATGTCCCAGATGCGTATGTAGATGAGAATGGGTTGAGAGCTGTTCACTCAATTGGATTTATTCACGCTTACCAACGAACGAAGGCAAGCAATAGACCGTACATTCACCAAACTTCAATCGATATCCGGTCATCCCTGCGCCCCTTCCGAACCGATGCAACACTCCATGATGCCTTCTTCGCCCCGGCAACCAAACCCCCGCCCCACTATCCACACAGTCTTGGTCACTCTGGCGGTGCTCTCGATTGCATCCGTTGCAGTGAGCCAGACCCGTGCTCAGACCCAGGCTCCCATTGCCACCACCACTGCTACCCCCACTGCCAATCCTCAGCAGCGCGATGGTATTTTCCTATCAACGGACCCGATCCGCATCGAGGCCATCGGCCTGTCGATCTATGCCCCGGAGGATGCCGGCATCTCCAGCGAGATGCTCGCTGGCACATCCATCACCACCATCGCTCCACGCGGCGCGAGCAAGGCCAACCTGCCGTGGGTCATCAGCATCCAGTCTCGCACGACGAGTAACGCCAAACTCGAACTCAAGGCAGTAGCCGATCAGGCCCAAGCACAAATGCTCAAGACCGATTCGGAGAACGTCATCCAAGTCACGCCCGATGGTGCTGCAAAGCTGAGCAACAGCGCGCTCTCCAGTATCGATGGCACCATCGACACCAAGAACATTGTCGCCCATCCCACCGATGGCAAGTCCGCCGCGACACTGCTACTTCGCGAACCCGAGCAGGGCAAAACGCTCACATTGGGCGGTGCAAGCAATCCGATTCCCGTCGAGCGTTTCTACGTGCAGTTTCCCAATAGCGCCGCTGCTCGCAATTCAAGCCCCGTCATTCGTGGCGTCACCATCACCAAAATTACTTCCACGCAGTTTGTGACCTTTGAACTCTACACCACCCTTCCCAACTGGGAACGCGCCCGCAAAATCTATGAGACAGTCATAGCGAGCGCCACGTTTGAAAACCCTGAGAAGGCCGTCGAGCAGCGGGCGATGCTCGTCAAAGCCGGCACGCGGCTGTTCGAGCAAGTGAGCGAGGATGACCTCGTCGCGCTCGTCGACAATCAGCCCGAACGCTGGGAGCGCATCTATCGCCCCAGTTCCACTGGAAAACGCACCGACGATCAAGAAGTTGGCTATCGGCGTGTCCGCACGCTCTTCGGCCCCCGCACTCTTGTCGATAAGTCCAATAGCAATCGCGGCGTGCTCGCCCAGGACAAGGGCCTGATCGTGCAAATCGACGCGCGATATCTCGACAACGAACAGATTGTCGACAGCCAGAGCATCTTCTTCATGTCAGTTGACCGGCGTGAGGAAACCTGGTCCATCGCCATGACGCTGCGTGATGGCAAGGCGGGCCAGAAGGCAGTCCATCGAGAGTCCGGCGCACGAACAGACAAGGCCATGTCCGTCCGGATCGAAAGTCCTGGACAGGATTCAAAGTCCATCATGCCTCAGATTGCCGGCGACGGATACATCAGCCGGGCGGAGAGTTTCCTGCTGCCGCGATTGCTTGCTCGCAAGAAATTGGCCGCGCCCTATGGGTTCTATGCGTATCGCAGCGAGGCGGAAACAATCCAGTTCCGCCGCGACATTCTTGCCCAGCCCAAGGCCCCTGCTGAGCCATGGAAACTGACGTCACGCCTCGCAGAGGGCCAACCCGATCAGACGCTGCAGTTGGATAGCGAAGGCAACCTCGTCAAGGGCACCCTGCCTGGCGGATTACAGACCGAACCAATTGAGTTGAAGGACCTGCTCACGCTCTGGAAGGGCAAGGGCCTGCCCGTCGACTAAGCATGATGCGGCAACAGTGCGAAGTCTCAGCATTCTACAAGCTCACCAAACTTCTTCTCTCTGCCTCTGCGTCTCTTCCCCATGCCCACCGATCGTGTCATCTCCCCCGTCGCTCAGCCGCTGGAAGAACAGCAGAATTGGGCCCTGCGCCCGCTCCGGATACACGAGTATGTGGGCCAGCGAGATCTCATCGAACGCCTCCGTATCGCCATTGATGCCAGCCGCCAACGCAACGAGCCGCTTGAGCACACACTTCTCCACGGGCCGCCAGGCTTGGGCAAGACCAGCCTTGCCCATGTGCTCTCGCACGAGATGGGTGGCAAGATTCACATCACCAGTGGCCCGGCCCTTGCCAGAGGCACCGATCTCGTCGCAGCACTCACCCGCCTCACGCACGCGGACATCCTCTTCATCGATGAGATTCATCGTCTGCCAATCGCAGTGGAGGAGTTTATTTATCCTGCGATGGAAGACTTCCGTATTGACGTCACGCTCGACACGGGCTTGGCAGCCCGCACGGTGCAGGTCAAGTGCAAGCCCTTTACACTCATTGGCGCGACGACCCGCGCGGGCCTGCTTTCCTCGCCCCTTCGCTCACGCTTTGGCATCGTGCATCATCTCAAGTACTACGACCACGACGAGTTGATGGAGATTCTGCGGCGTAGTTGTCGATTGCTTGCGATCGGCGAGCCCACGGCTCGCGGCTTTGACGATGCCCTCGCCCTGATCGCAACCCGCGCTCGCGGCACTCCACGCATCGCCAATCGTCTACTCCGGCGTGTGCGAGACTTCGCGCAGGTCCGAACTGCTGGCGTGCTCGGCATGCCCGCCGTCGAGGGAGCACTCGCCCTGGAAGCAATCGACGCGTTGGGTCTTGACGAACTTGATCGCGGATTCCTGCGCACGATCGGCACGGTCTACAAGGGTGGTCCCGTTGGACTCGATACCATCGCGGCGACCATGAACGAGGACGCGGGCACGCTCGAGGACGTGGTCGAGCCATACTTGCTACAGATTGGATTCTTGGCGAGAACGCGCCGGGGACGGGCGCTGACCCTGAAAGCCTGCCAGCATCTGGGGTTGCCCGCCACCATGGTTCCAACTGACGCGGGCGGGTTGTACGAGTCATAAACAGACGCGGCCGTCAGGGTGCCTGATACGCCCAGACGATCGCGTTCAATGTTCCACAAGCACTCATCTCGTGTACAAACCGCCATCAAGGCGGCGTTTGCGGCTCACTTACGCCACCACATGCCGCCACCATATACCGCACTGCTGCCAAGTTCTTCCGCGATCCGCAGCAGTTGGTTATACTTCGCATTGCGATCGCTCCGGCAGGGTGCGCCGGTCTTGATCTGACCACAGTTGGTGGCGACGGCGATATCCGCAATGGTCGCGTCTTCGGTTTCGCCGCTGCGGTGGCTGAGAATCGCACCATAGCGTGATCGCAGCGCAAGATTCACGGCCTCAAAAGTTTCACTGAGCGAGCCGATCTGGTTGACCTTGACAAGGATCGCGTTGGCGCAGCCCATATCCAGTCCCTTCTGGAGGAACTTCTTGTTGGTTACGAACAGGTCATCGCCCACCAGTTGGACCTGCTCGCCCAACTTCTCAGTCAGTTTTTTCCAGCCATCCCAGTCGTTCTCTGCAAGACCATCTTCGATGCTGCGAATCGGATAGTTCTTGCACCACTTTGCCCACATGTCGATCATCTCATCAGTCGAGACGACTCGTTGCGAACTCTTGAACATCTTGTAGCCAGGATTTTTTGACTTCCCCGCTTTGTTCTTCGGATCGGCCGCGGCTTCGTTCCAGCACTCGCTGGTCGCCGGATCGAGTGCCACAAAGATCTGCTCGCCCCACTTATATCCGCTCTTCTTCACGGCCTTCTCGATCAACTTGAGCGCATCCTCGTTCTCCTTGAGATTTGGCGCAAAGCCGCCCTCATCGCCCACGCTCGTGCTCATATGGTCATCGTGCAGCACTTTCCGCAGGCAGTGATATATCTCGACGCCAGCACGCATCGCATCGTGGAAGTTGTCAAAGCCCCAAGGCTGGATCATGAACTCCTGGAAGTCGACCGTGTTGTCCGCGTGCTTGCCGCCGTTCAGGATGTTCAGCATCGGCACAGGCAGCGTCTTGGCCCCGCTCCCGCCCAGGTAGCGATACAAGGGCAGGCCGCTGGCCTCCGCAGCCGCCTTCGCGACAGCCATGCTGACCGCGAGAATCGCGTTCGCTCCCAATTTGGCCTTGTTGGGCGTGCCATCGAGGGCAATCATGATCCCGTCGATCTTCTCCTGATCGCGTGCGTCCAGGTCAAGGACTTTCGGAGCGATGATGTTGTTGACGTTGTTGACCGCCTTCATCACGCCCTTGCCCATCCACTTGTCTTTCGTTCCGTCGCGAAGCTCGACGGCCTCGTGCTCACCAGTTGAAGCCCCGCTGGGCACGGCGGCTCTCCCCAAGTGCCCGGAGTCGAGCATGCAATCGACCTCAACCGTTGGATTGCCACGAGAATCGAGAACCTGACGAGCGCGAATGGCAGAGATCGTGAAGGACATGAATGCTCCTGGGAGTAAAAAACGTGGTTGAAAGGGACCAACGTGCGGAAGAACCCGCTGCGCGCGAATCATACCGCCCGCGACCACGCCAGACACTGAACAACGCATGGAAGCGACTACGCTTTGGCCATGCTGTCCCGCATCCTCATCATCGCGGCCCTGCTCGTGATTCTGGGCGTGCCCCTGGGCGTTCGGCTCACCCGCAGCGAACCGGTGCCGCCAGTAAACGCCCGCAGGCTCGTGGTCATTACCCCCCACGTGCCACAGATTCGCCGCGAATTTGGCCAAGCCTTCGCGCGCTGGCACCAACGCAAGTTTGGCGAACCAGTCATCGTCGATTGGCGATCCCCAGGCGCAGGAACAACCGAGATCATCAAAATCCTTGCTGCCCAATACACCGCTGCTGCAAAGGACGGGCGCTTTGACTTCTCTGACCCCAAGAACCCCAAGGCCGCACCGGGCACCATCGCCTTCGACATGATGTTCGGTGGCGGCTCGTTCGATCACAATCGCCTCAAGACCGAGGTCAAACTCCGCCTGCCCGATCCCTCCGGCACCAAGGACACCGATGGCAAGCCCAAACTCGTCGACTTTGCCCTGCCCATCAGCGCACCCGCCTGTTTCTCCCAGGCACAACTTGATGATTGGTTTGGCGAAAACCAGATCGGAGCCGAGCGCCTCTACGACCCCGACCAGTTCTGGCTGGGCACCGCTCTTTCGGGCTTCGGCATCGTCTACAACCGCGATAGTTTCAAGCGACTTGGCCTCGACGAACCGCTTGGTTTCCAAGATCTCACAAGCCCACTCCTTCAAGGCGAACTGATCCTCGCCGATCCGCGCCAGTCCGGATCCGTTACGACTGCAATCGACTCGATCCTCAACGCCGAACTCTGGAACACCGCACGGCGCGAGGGCTGGGAAGCCGAACTCGATGCTTCATTCCTGCTGGAACGCAAGGATCGAACGCCATGGGAGAAGTCGCTCTCCAGCGAGCACATGGCCAGTGTCGAACACGCTTTCACTCGCGCGTGGCGCACGCTCCGCGAAATCTGCGCAAACTCTCGTGCCTATACCGCCGCCGCAACCCGCCCGCCCATCGACGTCTCTGCGGGCGAGGGCGCAGCAGGCCTCGCCATCGACTTCTATGGTCGAGGGCAGGCCCAAGCCGTGCTCGCGCCGGGCCAGAGCGTCAAGCAAAGTCGTGTGTGGTATGTCGATCCCCAGGGTGCAGCGTACATCGATGCGGATCCTGCGAGCATCCTTCGAGGCGGACCCGAGCCACAACTCGCCAAGCGTTTTCTTGAGTTCACACTGAGCGACGAAGGCCAGGCGTTATGGAACTTCCCCACACCGCGCACCCGAAAGAACACACCCGATGCGTTCCCCGATGCGCCGCTGGATGAAGACCGTCGGCCAATGGGCCCCGAGTATTACGAACTGCGACGATTGCCTATCAAGCGATCAATGTACGAAAAGTACTTGCCGCATTTGATCGACCAGCTCGACCCCTTCACTATTGCCAGCGGCAATCGTCCCGCGAACTGGAGGCCCGCGATCGGCGTCATGGTTGGCGCGTTCTCCATCGACCTGCTCGACACGCAGCGAGAAGCTTGGCGCGTGCTCAATCTGGCCAGAGTCAACTCTGCGGTTGCTCCAGAAAAACTCGCTGCGATGGAAGCCGCTTTCTATGCCTTCCCCGAAACGCCCGGCAAGGACGGCCAGTCACTGGCATTCAGCGCAACCAACTTCCGCGCGATCCGCGAGGTGTGGCGCCCATCCGTTCCCGGACAACTCGAAATCAAGTACACCAACTTCTTTCGAGACCGATACAACCAAGTCATTCGCCTCGCCAATCAGCCGTGACCCATTTTGAAACAGGTTGAAACAGGTTGAACCATGTTGAACCATGTTGATCAGGCTTGATCAGCGTTGACCAGCCTGTTTGCCCGGTCTGAAGTCCGTTATTGCCTGCATCCCAGAGCGTGCTCTCGCGATTCCGAACACCACGACTAGCAACCCCAGTGTTACCACGCCATTGGCCATCCAAGCAAGCGTTGCACGCTGCGTGAGGCTGAACATCGCCAGACTTCCAAGCATGACGCCCGTCAGCACCGCCGACTTGCGATTGAAAAGTACGCCCGCAAGCAAAGCAATCGGCGCGAGGAAAATCACGTCCGCGTAGTTGTACCGCACAGGCAGAAAGTACTCCATAGCGATGCATGGCACCAATGCACACCCAAGCGCCAAAGTCGCTGATGTCGCACGCTTGCGCATCAAGAGCAGCAACGGAAGGCATCCGACCGCGAAGACCAGTATCGCACACGCCTTGATCAACTTGCCCAGCATTGCGAAGGGCGTGCCCTCGCTGGCGAACATGCTGACAAGGTTGTTAGCGGAGATGTTGACCACGGGCCCGCGTAGATATCCCGAAAAGTCCACGCCCTCCACGACAGCGCTGGCGGGCACAGGCTGCAGGCCCGATGGCGAGACCAACTGCGCGACGTACTTCGCCCGTCCCATCATCGATTCCAAGTCAAGCTCGCGTACCAGCGCGAAGTAGTCCTTCCAGCCCTGCAGGCCGATTGCAGGCACTACAAGGGAGGACAATCCCAGCACGATGCCCGTCACGCCCATCGCGATCGCCGGCATGCGCAAACCCACCAACCAGAGCGGTAGCAGGAGTACTGCGAGATTGGGACGAAATGCTGCGGCGATGCCCAGAGCAACACCCGCCGCAATGCTCGAACGTCCCTGCTTCGCAAGCAGCCACGATGCGATGGCAAGCAGCAACAGGATGTAGACGTAGAACTGCCCGCGCTCAACGTGCATGCGAAACGCTGGCGAGCAGGCAAGCAGCAGCACACCCGCAGCAATAAACACCAATCGTCGTTGCTGACCTTTGACTGTCCATGCCAACAACCCGATGCTCGCGAGCATCGCCGCCCACTCGCACGTCGCCAGCAATGGTCGCTGCAGTTTCCAAGGCACCTGCGAGAGTGGTGCATAGAGGTACAGCATCGTTGGTGGATACGTGCAGCGCGTGATGTGCGAGAACAACCTGTCCGGGTCCAGCAACTTCTCGCTGGTCTGATTTGTCTGGGGTGTGGCATACGGGTTCTGCCCTGTCAGCATCATCCTCGCACCAACCACACGCGCACGCTGGTCCGTTCCTGCATACTTGCGCACATCAACCGCACTCTGGAACATCGCACCAGCCAACGCGGCAATGCACACTATGACCAGCACCATCGCCCAAGGCTTGGCCAGCAATCGCGGTCGCAAGCCGATAAGCCCAACCACCAATGCCACGATGCTGCGAATGGTCGCTGTCACGCGATGCCTCTCCGTTGTCTGTGCCCCGCCAATATCCCCACTTCGATCAACTCGCTTGCCTCAACCGGCTTGCCCAACGATCTGCCGAACCTTGCCCACATACATCTTGGCATCTCGTACAGGCACGAACCCAGCGTGACTGCGATTCTGCAGCGTGATGAGCACGAACAGGATTGCCGCCGCCAACGCCTGACCTGCAATCAGCACGACCAGGCTCAATGCCATAAAGATCCATCGGGGCATCTGCATTTCCATGGGCACCGCCATCACCAGTGCGACCATCATTGCGACCAGTGCGACACCGCCCAAAGCGAGTGATCCTAGAATCAGCCGCATGCCCGCGACGTCACTATTCACAGCAATCGCGCTGATGCCGTGGAGCGCAAGGCTCACAAAGTTCATCTTTGATTGCCCAAACGTCCGCTTGCCGCGCTCGCATGGCACGCTGTCGCTCGCGATGCGTAAGCGAAACACACTTGCCGCGTAGTGGTTCCACACTTCATGTGCAAACACAATGCGTTGCAACGATTCTCGCGGCACCACGCTGAAGTTACCCACCCTGCGGTGCGAACCGATGAGCAACTGATAGAGTTTGCGAAAGACCTGATAGGAGATGCGAAACCACAGTGCCTCGCTGCGCTTGGCTCGTTCTGCAAAGACCACCCTAGGCGTGCCCAATGCCAAGTGACTCCTCGCACGGGCAAGCAGCACAGGAACATCGCGCGGCGCATCTTCGCCGTCCCCGTCCATGATCACAAGCAAGTCGTGCGAATCCTGCTGATACGCCCACGTCAGTCCGACGCAGATCGCCCGCTGATGCCCCAGATTCCTTGCAAGGTGCACCACGCGAATCGACTTGATCGCGCTCCAACTCCGCGCTAGCAGCGCCTCATCGAGCAGCATTTGCGACCCGTCGTCCAGCAGCACGACATCCACAGTGCATCCATCGTTCGCGTCTGTGAGCACACGGTCCAGGTCGGCAAGCATGATCGCAACCGCGTCCCAGTCATTAAAGACCGGCACCAGCACGAGTACGGCACCAGATTGGGAGTCTCGTTTTTCCATGGCACAACCAAGCTGAGTACCAGCCGCACTATTACTTCGGCCAGTTGGCCCAAGTTATTGAACCTTTCCCAGGTTGAACCTCAAATAGCAACGACTGGACGATAGCCACAGACAGCCACCTCATGCATCACTTGCATCACTTGCCGATTGGAGCCACGCGAATACGACGGAACTCGATTGGTGCTCCTTCAGATTGCAATGCGATGCTGCCCGCCAATTCGCTTGCTTCAGTCGCACGGTTCAGTTCGATGCCGTTGACCTTCAGGACCACGTCGCCACTGTTAACAATGATTTCATAGTCATTCCACTCACCAAGGGGGCGCTCGTTTGTGCCAGTAGCCTGCGTGCGCCGACCCTTCCGCCGAGACTCATCGGTTTTGATCGGGTATTCGTCGATGATCCAGAAGTCCCCCGCACTCTCGCTCTTCAGTTGGCACTCAATGCTCTTGGGCCACACCGCATCAGGCTCCTGCACTCGCACCAGCACGCCACTATTACCAGGTGTCTGGGGCCATCGCCATTCGAGCTTGAGAACAAAGTTGGTGAACTTTCCTTCAGTCTTCACATACCCGGCGGGCGAACCCGCACACCGCAGCACGCCATCCTTGACGCTCCAGACGATGACAGCCTGATCCTGGGCCTTGGGATCGACAAACTGCGTCCAGCCACTCAGGTCCTTGCCGTTGAAGACCTCGATCTGATCCGGCATGGAACCCTTCAAGTTCCGCACCTTGATGTTGCGATACCACACGTCATCTCCATGATCCTGGAGAGCGATGTGCCCGTTGGGCTGAATGCCAAAGCCCTTCATGTCCTTGAACTTGCTATTGGCGATCAATTCCTTCCACGCGTCGTTATCAATCCGAGTCTCGACCACCTTCTTGCCATTGAGGATGTGCGTGAGTATGCCTTCTCTGATGCGTATCCGGGCGTTGTTCCACTGCTCGGCTGGAGCAGCCGGCTTGTCCGTGGGCACGATCATGTCGTAGAGAGCGCCGGTCGTGTGGCTGGGCGTCGCGCCATCTTTGTGTGTGCTGTCGTCCAGAATCTGGTACTCGGGTCCGGTCATCCATGGATAGTCCAGCGACTCGTCAACGCGATACATGATTCCGCTGTTCGCGCCCGGCGCACACTTGAAGTCCAGAGACAACTCAAAGTCTTCCCATGACCCCAGCGTGATGATATCTCCCCCCCCGCCACCAGCCACGACCCGCAACGCCCCGTCCTCGATTCTCCAGCCCTTCTCTGGAAAACGATCTTGCTTGTAGCCGCGAAAACCATCGGTGGTTATCCCATCAAACAACATCGTCCAGCCCGCAGCTTTTTCGGCGGGCGACAATCTGTTCTGCGCCCAACTTGAACCAGCAACAAGAGCCACGCATGCAACGCTGAAAAGAGTCATTCTCATGTACCAGAATAGGAACCACAACCAAGGCCCACCGCCCCATGACATTCGCCCTAGGGCCTGACATATGGATTCGATCGCTTCTCGTCCCCCACTGTCGTCAGAGGCCCGTGACCGGGATACACGACCGTGTTGTCGGGCAACGTGTAAAGTTTCTCCCGAATGCTCTTGGAGAGCACTTCCAAACTGCTCCCGGGAAAATCCGTTCGCCCAATGCTGCCTGCAAACAATGCATCGCCTGAGATCGCGATGGTCGCAAGCCCCGCAGCACTATCGCAGACCAGCGCAATGCCGCCCGGCGAGTGCCCTGGAATGTGCTGCACTCGCCAACGTGTTGAGCCCAGTTCCAGCACCTCACTGTCTCGAAGCAACCGGTCCGGCATTCCTAAACTCACCGGCTGTCCAAACGCCTCAGACAAGTTCTGCTCCGGATCGCTCAGCCACTCACACTCATCCTCGTGAATCCAGACTGGCGTCCCTGGAAATGCCCGCTGGACATCCGCGATGCCCGCGATGTGGTCGACATGCGCGTGAGTAAGAACGATCGCCTGCAGCCGCTTCCTAAGGCGCGTGACCTCCGCGATGAGATTCCCAGGCCCGAAACTCGCATCGACAATCCAGCACGAGGCATCGGTGCCAGTCTGGGCCGGATCATGGACAACATAGCAATTGGTCTGGAAAGGTCCCAGCGCAAAGCCGCGAATCGCAGGAATGCCAGGAGAACGCTCGCTCATGCCCACCGCACCTCGCCCTTCCCTTTGACTACTTCGCCGATCACGTAGACCCGCTCCCCAAACTTCTCCAGTTTCTCCTTGATCGCATCCGCAAACGCAGGCTTCACGATCACGCAGTATCCCAGCCCCATGTTGAAGACCCGCCACATCTCTTCTTCCGGGATGTTCCCGTGGCTCTGCAAAAACCGGAAGACCGGCAGCACGGGCCACGCGTTGCGATCCACCATCGCATCCAATGTCGGCGGCAACGCCCTGCACAGATTGCCTGCTATCCCGCTCCCGGTGATATGGGCCATGCCCGTCACAACGTTCTTCACGCTGTACGCCCGCAGCAGCCGCACGATCGGGTCCGCGTACAAATGCGTTGGCGTCAAAAGCACTTGGCCCAACGTCGGCCCTTCCAGAGTACTGGGCTTGCCTGCGAGGGCTTGCTCAATGCCTTTAGCCTTTACTCCACGCTTTCCTTTGGACTTAGGCTTGGGCTTAGCGCCTGCCAACGGATCGTCCCCAGAACCCGCAACGCCCCCCGCACCAAGAAGTTCCGAATACACCTTCTTCAGGTCCAGTCCTGCCTCGCTCACGACTTTCCGCACCAGCGAGTATCCGTTGCTATGAATGCCGTCGCTCGCCAGCCCGAGAATCACATCCCCAGCCAGCACCCGTGCCGGCTTCTGCACGCGCTTGAGTTCGACCACTCCGACGCAGAAACCCGCTAAGTCAAAATCCCCCCACTTGTACAAGTCCGGCATGTGCGCTGTCTCGCCGCCAAGTAGCGCACATCCGCTCCGCCGACACCCCTCCGCAATGCCCCGCACAAGGGCGTGCAGGAACTTGTCATCGATCGTCGGAGTTGCGATGTAGTCAAGGAAAAAAAGCGGCTCGGCCCCTTGCACAACCAGGTCGTTCACGTTCATCGCCACTAGGTCGATCCCGACCGTGTCAAACACGCCCAGTTCCGCCGCGAGTTTGACCTTGGTCCCCACGCCATCGCAGCATGAGACCAGCACCGGATCCTTGTAGTTCCGCTGAAACAATCTTGCCTTGTAATCCAGCCGGAACAATCCGGCAAACCCGCCCGGGTTGGGCAGCACGCGATCGGTGTACGTGCGCTTGAGTACCTTGTCGAGCGACTCGGTGAAGGCATCCTTGCGGTCGATATCCACGCCCGAAGTCGCGTAGGTGATCTGCTTGCTCGTGGCCATGGGCCAAGCATACGGCTGGGCTCTCCACATTTCGGCACGTCTTCTTGACCTACCTTGCCTTATGGGCATTCACCCCGTCCGGCGCGCCAACCACGCCAAACACCGCACCTCGCTCTGGAGCGCGCTCAAGGGTGTCCGCCACGCTTTCTCCTACGGGCGATTCATTCCTGACTTCACGCTTCGTATGCCCGGATTGTCCCACAGTGGCTCGCTTCACCCGCTCTCGCCAGCCCAGGAAATACTTGCCGCAGAACTCTCCCGAGATGTTCACGAACTCGCCGGCCCGCTCCTGGGGCGAAATCAGTTCCACGTTCCCAAACTCCGCGAGTGCGAGGCATTCCTCGGGCACGAACTCACCAAGGCAGGCCTGCACGTCACTCGCCATCCCTACTCCAGCATGAATGTTGAAGTCGCCAATCTCCATGCCGAGATTCCTGGCACCACCAAGCCCGATGAAGTACTCATTTTCGGCGCTCATTACGACTCAGTTGAACTTGTCAATGGCCCATGTCCCGCCGCCAACGACAATGGCAGTGGCGTGGCAACCGTGCTGGCCCTCGCCCGCAGGCTTGCCAACTGCAAACCCCAACGCACCATTCGATTCGCCTTGTGGGTCAACGAAGAACCGCCGTTCTTTTACACCCACCTGATGGGAAGCGCCGTCGATGCCGACCGCAGCCACGAACTCAAGGAAAACATCGTGGGCGTGCTTACGCCCGAGACCATCGGACACTACAGCGACCAGCCTGGCACGCAGTCCTACCCGATCCCGGGCCTCTTCACCATTTGGTATCCAAGCAAGGGTGACTTTGTTGCCTTCATCGGCATGGACAACGCTGGACCGCTCATCAAGAACTGCGTCGCAACGTTCCGCAAGCACGCCAAGTTCCCCAGCATCGGCGCAGGTCTTCCCGGGATCATTCCGATGATCGGTGCCAGCGATCACTGGAGCTATTGGCGTTGTGGCTATCCCGCCCTGATGATCACCGACACCGCACCATTCCGCTACAAGTACTACCACACACCAGAAGATACCCCAGACAAACTCGACTTCCCGCGCTTCGCCCGCGTCGTTGATGGCCTCGAGCACGTCGTGCGAGAACTCGCGGGGGCATCGCCAATCACCATCAGCGACTCTCGTCCCTGAGAGTTGGGTCCGAAAACCCCCCCCACAACCCCCCGAGATCGCCTAGTGCAGCGCATTCCTTCAGCGCGGCTTCCGTTGGCTGCAGCCGCCGCCGATACCGCATCTGCTTGCCAAGTTTCGTGAGACACTGCGTATGAGCGACATGCCTCCTCCAAATTGGGTACCGCCCGCGCCCGCCATGCCCGAGCAGCCCGCTGCGCCATCCGTCCCTCCATTGATTGACCTCACAACCACCAAGTCCGAATCCTCGACGACTGCCCAGCACACTCGTGCGCTTCGGGATGACCAGTCTGCACAGGACCCTATCACGAAAGCAATGAAAGGTGGAGACACTCCACCACTCAAGAACGAAGGCGCTGGTTCCTTGCGTATGGGTCGTCAAAGCCAAGTCAACGGTGCCAATGGCGAAGCCAGCGGTGCTCGAACCGACCGATTCGCAATCAGCACCATCTCCACCCTCGCCATGCTCGCGGCGCTTGGCGTCGGTCCAGGCTGGCAGGCTTGGAATGCGTACGAGGCCAAGTCGGGCATGATGACACTCGCAGTCATCATCACGGCTGGCATCGTGGGCCTGACCATCGCATACGCAGTGACGAAGGTTATTTTCCGGGCGACCCACCGCTCGCACCAAACCGCCAATGCGGCTTTCACCGTCATGATGCTCCTGGGCTTGTCCGGTTCGCTGATGGCAGGAGCAATGCGTGAGGCTGGTGTCTGGGACAACTGGTCGACGCTCGTCGGTCCCAAAACAGCCAGGGCGGAACAACTTCCCAAGGCTGGCGAAATCGCCGCCATGCCAGACGAGACGCCCGTGATGGTCGCCTTGCCAGAACCCAGACCTCAATCCAATCCGGAAGCAGAGCCAGCCCCCACCGCAAACACCGAAGCAGAGGCCACCGATGACGACTTCCGCGATGTCGGCATCAGCAACGCCCAGGAACTGTTGGCTCAGGCAGCAAAGGCTTCGCCTAGCGACCCTGCTGCTGCTCGAAAGGCACTGCTGAAGGCCTTATCACCCCTCGTGCGCCAGTTGAAGCGTGCCACCGTTGAACATCGCGAAGCATTCACCGCCATGCTTCAAGCCCATCGCGAAGTGACGCGAGCAGCGCTCGATCAGCGACTGACACAAATCCGTCGCGCCATGCAAACCAACCGCGCACTCGACACGATCTACCAAAAGGCACCAGGCCTGCTGTCAGACGCTCTGGCCAAGAGCCGCGTTCCCCAGAACACCATCACCACGCTCGTTGAAGCCGCATTCCCTGATGACCGCATCGATAAAACCACCGACCTGCGACTCGTCCAACAGGAGTTGTGCGTGGCCTTGGAGGCTGAATCGCGAGTGCTCCTGACCCACTGGGGCAAGTGGTCCGTTGAGAAGCGAGGCGAGAAGTCTGTGCTGCGATTCCGCAACGCTGAGGACGCTCAACTCCATCAGCGCGCTGTGCAGGATGTCCAGACACAATTGGAAAAGCAACAGTCCATCATCGATGACATGCGTGCGGCGACCGGTCGCTAGTCTTTTAGTTAGTCCTGCTCGTCCCGCTTAGCCAACATCGCTCTGCATCATGATCTCTTCGTAGGGCTGCACGACCACGAAGCCATCACCATCGAACATCATCTGGAAACTCTCGCCACTGCCCCGACCAAGAAACGTCTTGAAACTGATATCCGTTTTCATTTCAGGCGTCAGGTTGCCAGACCAAAGCACGGTTGCTTGTGGATCGGTAAAGACCGGGCGGCCCGGCTGCACCCGCAGCACCAAAGGCCTGCCGTGGGTGCCGAACACGACACAGCCCGTGCCCGCAACGCGAACGTTGAAAAGCCCGCCGCTCGCGATCGCCGACATCTTCCGCATCATCTTGATCTCTTTGGAGAGCGTGGCTTCCATGGCGATCAGGTCGTTGCCATTGACAAAGACCGATTCGTTCTGGAGCGCGAGAATCGTGATGCGTTTGCCCGCGTCCGCAACATAGAGCTTTCCCTCTCCCTCGGCCTTGGTCAGGCTGGCCCCCTCGCCCGAGACCGCTTTCTTGAGCAAGTTGCCCAGCCCCTGAGCCAGCAAACCCTCGCGCGTGAACTTCATCTGGCCCGTGTACGCGATCATCGCGCCCTGCTTCATCCAGATCATCGTGGTGTTGCTCCCCGCTGCTGGCCCCAGATTCACTTCGAGCACCCGATCAGACTCAAGTTCGAACAAACCATGGTTCTGGGTCTTCTCTGCGTTCTCGGCGACAAACTGAGCAATCGACGTTCGTGACATGGGAACCCCTTCCTTGTGATTGGACGTGTCGAAAGCGAACACCAGACGACTTTCGAATAACGCCAGAGTACCGCATCGTTGCATTCAACGAAGGTCGATAAAATTCACCGCACACTTGAGCAATGTACGTCAGCGTGCTGCTTTGGACTTCTTCTTCAGCGTTGATTTGGTTGTCCCAGAGACTCCAGTTGACCCTTTGTTTGGTAACTGCGTCGACGGCTTCTTCGTAGCCGCCTTCTTGGCCAGTTTCTTTGTCAGTTTGTTGGCAATCTGCTTGGTCGCCTTCCTTGCAGTTTTCACTGGTGAAGACTTACCCCTGGAAGGCTTTACCTTAGAGGCCTTGTCAGCACGAGCAGCAGCCTTGGCCCCGACAGGCTTTGCTTTGCTTGCCGCTTTGGATCCTGGCTTGTCAGCAATTTCCGCCGACTGCTTCGACGATGCAGCCGCTTCGAACTTTGCCGCAGCCACAACCCGGCGCTTCTCGGCACGATTGGGGGTTTTCGCTTGCGGCGCTCTGGCCTTGCCAGAATCGTCCTCAGTATCTCGATCACCATAACCCGTGTCATCCCAGGACGCGTCATCATCGACACGCGATGAGCCTGGGCGATCCTCCGGCTCGAAGCCTTCCACAGAAACCTCGCCTCCGAATGGGGTCTCAAACGCCGCGCTGTGCTCTTCGTTGAGCCATGCATCGTCGTCCTCGGTCAGGGCCTCGACGCGCCGCCCGCTGATACGTTCCTGCACGCCCTTGCGCCCGCGCGTCACTCGCAGCGTCGCTCCCTCGCCACCCTCCTCAGCAGCCACAAGATCATCCTCACGCTGCCTTCGTTCACGAACCACGATCCGCATAGGCACCTCCGCAAACGGAAGTTCCTCGCGGAATCGGTTGCCCAGGAAGCGCAGGTAGTTGGGCGTGAACATTTCCGGGTGATTGACCACCATCGTGATCGTGGGCGGCTCCACGCCCGTCTGAGCCACGTAGTACACCTTGGCAAATCTGCCGTGGTCATCGCTTGGGCCGCGCGTCGTCACGATCTCTCGAACCATGCGGTTGAGCTTGCCGGTCGTGACGCGGGCCGCAGACTGTGCCTTGAGCTCGATCGCCAGACGCATCGTCGCCTTCACGTTCTTGCCGCTCCCGCCGCTGATGAAAGAGATCGGCGCAAACCACAAGCCCCGCAACTGATCGCGGATGTACTTCTCGTACGTCCCAGGCGTCACGATCTGTCCCTTGGGCGTGCGCTGCCCTTCCGCAAGGTCCCACTTGTTCACGACGATAATGCAGGGTTTGAAACTTTTCTGGGCCAGCATCGCAAGTTGTTCATCAACTTGGCTGATCTTTTCTACAGCGTCCAGCAGCAGGATCACCACGTCCGTGCGATCAACGCTCCGCTTCACGCGGTCAAAGGCGTAGTGCTCGATCATGTTCTGGAAACTCTTCTTCTTGCGAAGCCCTGCGGTATCAATCGCGAGGATGCTCTTCCCGTCCATCTCAAAACGCACGTCAATCGCATCGCGCGTCGTCCCGGGAATCTCGCTCGCGATCACACGCTGCTCCCCGGCAAGCGTGTTGATGAGCGTACTTTTGCCAGAGTTGCGTTTCCCGATGATCGCAACCATCAGATCCGCCCGCACCGTGGGCTCCTGATCGGGCTTGGGCTCGGGGACCAAGTAATACACCTGATCCATGAAGTCACGACGCATGTAGTTGACCTTGGCCGAAACCAGCAGTGGCTCGCCAAACCCCAACTCCGACAACTCCATCGCGTGAGATTCCCACTTGGGCCCATCAACCTTCGTCGCCACCACCCGCACCGGCGGATTGTGCTTTGGGCCGTCCCCCTTGTTGTCACGCTTGAAACCACCCTGCCGCAGCAACTGAGCGATCTGCCGATCGTGAGGCGTCACGCCAGCCTGGGCATCGATGCAGAACAGTATCAGGTCCGCCCCGTCCACAGCCTGCTGAATCTGAAACTCGATGCTGCTGGTCAACTTCGCAAGGTCGTTGCCGACCTCGTCATACCGCCCGCCCTCCGTCACGTACACCCCAAACCCGCCCGTATCCATGAACTCCACGGCCTTGGGCACGCTGCCATCGCGTATGGGGTTGATCAGTTCGACAATCGCCGAGACCCGATCCCGCGTCACGCCAGGTGTCGGATCGACAATGGAAACCTTTGCGCCCGCAATCATGTTCATGAGGCTGGACTTGCCCGCATTGGGCCGACCGACGATCGCGACGCGTGGAATGGGCATCCTACAGCCTATGCGACCAACCGTGACCTTTGCACAGCCTCCATGCTGTTTCACTCCTCCCAAAGCGCTATCCTTGCCCGCTTATGGACAAGCCCTCGTTCCTTACCGCCGAATTGATCGTCAACGTTGCCACCATTACCCTGATGGTGCACTTGATCCTCGTGGTCTGCGCGTATCTCGTCTACTTCGAGCGCAAGATCTCCGCATACATCCAGGATCGCATAGGCCCCAACCGCACTGGCTTTGACTTTGGCCTCAAAATCCTCGCCCCACTGAAGGGCCTCTTGGGCCTGGGCCAGTCGCTCGCCGATGGCATCAAGTTCATGCTCAAGGAGGACTACACCCCCCTGCGCGTTGACAAGGTGCTCTTTACCCTTGCGCCCATCATCATCATCACCCCCGCCCTCATGGGCTTCATCCTCATCCCCTGGGGCGGCGTTTTCGACATGCCCACGTTCACGATTCCCGTCCTCAATTGGCAGATCGACGGCGGCCCCGTCCACGTCGCCGGTGCCTCGATCAACATCGGTATCGTGTACCTGCTCGCCGTCGCCGCTCTTGGTGTCTATGGCGTCACGCTGGGCGGCTATGCGGGCAATAACAAGTACTCGTTCCTGGGCGGGCTTCGCGCCAGTGCTCAGATGATCTCCTACGAAATCCCGCTGGGCCTGGCTCTGCTCGCGGCACTACTCGCCATGGGCACCGTCCTGCCCATCGAAATGATCCGCTACCAGGAACAGCACGGCTGGCTCATCTTCAGCCAGCCCCTCGCCTGCATCATCTTCTTCATCGCCATTCTGGCAGAGGGCAATCGCGCCCCGTTCGACAACGCCGAGGCCGAGCAGGAACTCGTGGGCGGCTACCACACCGAGTATTCTTCGATGCGGTTTGCGCTCTTCTTCCTCGCCGAGTACGCCCACCTTGTGACTAGCAGCGCCTTCTGGGTCCTGCTCTTCTTTGGCGGCTATCAATTGCTCCCTTTCGTCAATGATCCTCTGACCACGACTGGCGATACGGGAATACTCGCCATGCTCGCCAAGGTGGGCGTGTACATGTTCAAGGTTGTCCTGGTCGTCTGCTTCATGATGCTAATCCGCTGGACAATTCCCCGCCTCCGCTACGACCAGATCATGCAGAGCGCATGGAACGTCGTGATTCCCCTCTCACTCACGCATGTTGTCGTCGTCAGCATCATGATCTACTTGGGCTGGACCGACACTATTCCAATGCTGATCGCCAACCTAGGCGTCATCGCCCTGCTCATCATTGTCTTCCCATTCATCCCTAAGGGCACCGCCAACAGCCGCATCCCCATGTATGGCTCGCGCTTCAACCCCATGCCGGGCGAACTTGTTCGCACGCAGAGCGCCGAATCCATTGCCCTCGAAGATCGCCCAGTCGAAGGCATCCGCACCATATAGATTTGGTTCGCTAGATTCGTTGGCCCAGGCTCGGTCGCTCGGAACTCCCTGCAGTAATCCCACTTTAACCCGGTCCTTCCAACACCTATGCCTCATAGCCCGACCAGCAGCCACCATCTCCTTCGGTTAGTCTCGGCACTCTTCGCAGGTCTCTTTACTATGTTTTTTGCGGGTTGTTCTGCGACACATACTTATGACCGTACATTTGACGTTCCCGTTGAGCGGTCGGACCTCGTCTTCAAGGCGGCTCTCGACGAACTCCGAGAGCGACGCTTTGTCCCCGAACGTATCGACTCCCTCGCGGGCATCATCACGACGCAGGCCAAACCCACTGGTGGCCTCGCCAGCCTCTGGGATAGCGAGCAGTCAACATTCTCACAGGAAGTCGAAGACACGTTCCACTATCAGAGTCGCACGGTGCGAATTATTTTCGCGCCCGTCTCGCCGCCTGGTGATCTCACCCCCGCCTCGCGTGAGTTGTTTGTCTCCACCGCACCAGTTCGCTGCGATGTCGAGGCTTTCATCTCGCGACGCCAAGCCCCACTCCTCCAGCCCCAGCCGCGCGTGCTTGGGCTGAGTTCCCAGGCAATCGACCCGGTGCAGTCGCAACGCGGCATGACCGGCGCCTACGACGTGGCTCTGGCTCGTGACGATGAACTCGCCGCGAGCATCGCAGCGTCGATAGCGCGCCGGGTCAATCAACTTCCCTAATAGCAGCCTGATACCAGCCAGATACTATTTTTTTTGATGCCATCTTCCTTCACGCTTGGTCATGTACACGCTGTTGTTCACACGATGGTCGTGCCGTCACGGTCTGGTTCACGCATATGCCCAAGCACCCGCGCGACAAGTTCGCCACGACTGCTCGCACCGAGTTTGCGATGCAGGCTCTTCACATAGTCATGAACCGTGTGCGGGCTGCGCTCGAGGTGATCGCTGATCTCACGAACCGACTTGCCCTCGACGAGCAATTCCAGAACGTCTTGCTCTCGAGGCGTGAGCCATTGAATCTCTTCGAGAGCATGATCACCAATCACCACCTTTGTCGTCAGCATCGCCTGTCGCGCCAACTTTGCCAGCACGCTCACGCCCGTCTGGAGCAGCGCAGCGTTTGAGGCATCCAGTGCCGCATCATCCAATGCCGTGACATACGCAACCATCACAGGCCTGGATTCTGTTGCATACACACGTGCTCCAGCCCACAAAAGACCATGCACTGAAGCAGTTGGAGACGATGCCGCATCGACGAAACCAACCCAAGGCTGCCGACGAAACGCTGCATCGTCGCGTCGGATCACTCCGCCCAAGGTGGCCGGACTTTCGTCATGCTTACCAACGGCAAGCTCACCGAATGCGGAGTGTGACCCTTCAAGCGATCCGATTGCAATCCGCGCCGCTTCGCTCGTGCCGCGAATCATGCCCGATCGAATCGATGCTGTGCCGCTGGCAAGCATGCGACGAACCTGACCCGCCCAGTCAACGTCGATCAACATCACGCCAGCATCGCCATTGGCCACAATCGCCAACAGCGCTTGCGCTGCGCGATCGCACCAATCAAGCGTTGGAACCGCTGGCAATTTGGAAATCACCGAGACTAGTGCAGCGCACCGTTCGAGCACAACCGAAAGTTCTACCCGGTCCGTATCTTCGCCGCGTGTCATGCTCACTCCCACGTTCGCACGCCCTCTGTCGAAGTTAATTGTTTCAACGATATTACCAGGTACATCGGCATCAGACCATGTCAAAGCGGAAAATCGCCCCGTGATTCTGGCATATTTGACAGAACTCTCCAGTCTGTCATACCCCTTAATGCGGCATGCATTTCCGGACTTCGTATTGTGTGTGTTTACATCAAACCGTGCGACTTGCATACTTCAAGCCACCAAGGTTTGATTGAATACCAACAGGCCTTAGCCCCACTTCGGATTGGTCGACTCGATATGCCCGAGACCAGGCCGATTCGTACCGCCTCGCTCGCTGTGCCGACCAAGCGCCTTGGAGACGAGTTCGCCACGACTAGTTGCCTCAAGTTTGCGGTGCAGGCTCTTCAAGTGATCCGTGATTGTGTGCGGGCTGCGACCGAGCGACTCACCGATCGCCTTGACGGAAAGGCCTTCAATCAACAGTTCCAGCACCTGTTGCTCGCGCGGACTGATCCATCGGATGGGCTTGTCCGGACAACCCAGCGCAACGCGCGCACGCTGGGCCAGCAAACTCGCCAGCGCCTTGAGCGTTGGCACCATCGCTGATTGTGCCACCTTGGGATCTGAGGCACCAACTGCCACAATCAAACTGTGATGATCGCAGGCCTCGCCAAAGGGGGCGCTGGCCACAACCATCATCGGTGAAACCGTCAAGTTCCAGGGTGACGAATGCGAGCGACGGACGGCATCGGCATCCAGCGCGACTGCCCATGGACGACTAAGGTCCGGTATCACTTCGGGAGGCATCCAAGTCACCCGACGCAGACGCATCAGCGCGTCTTCCATATGTTCACCATGTGCGCCAGGCACATGCACTCCCGCACTCACAACCTCTTCAATGTACAGGCTGTCGGCAGACATTCTGGCCACCGCAACCGCTGCTCGATGAAAGTCGCCCATCGGGGCAATCGCCTTTGCGGCATCCCGACACCATGTTGCCGTCGGGATCGCGGGGAGTTGGGCAACTTGCATCGCCAACTCGACACCTCGTGTGATGTACATGTCAACTTGGTCTACATGGACCGGGACATCCGCCCCCGATGTGGCATCCAGCAATATGCCCACATCGTTTGTAAAAGGTGTCAGCGGAGTTGCCCGGGTACCTCGAACGCCACCAGCATTGCTCATGCCGTCTTGCATTGTCTTGTCTACTTGCGCCAATATGGCGCGACTGTGGGAAGCCAACGGGGTTTCCAGAAAGCGAACATGGATGAAACTGAGAGCTGGTTGCCTGCGGAAGCGGGTACGTAAACCAGTTCTCTACAATACGGACACTTGATGCCTATGGCTTGATAATGGTGGGTCTTCGTTCCAAGATCGCAGGTTTTGGGGGAAAGCCACCATGCGGTAAACCACTATTCGGGGACCACTTGCGCTAGGAAATGCCAAGCGTTTGCTGCTTTGTCTGCGCAATATTATGCTTTGTGGACCACATGTTGGTACACCCTCCAAGGGGAACTTCGGAGCACTTCTGGCTACCCTGCAAACAACTCACACTCCCCGACGCATTCGTGCCAAACTGAGCCGTTCGCGTTGAACAAGGACCGACCATGTCGATCGCCGACCTTCGCTTACTTGGTAACCAGTTAGGCAACCAACTAGGCACCCAGCCTCGCATCATCATCCTCGGCACCGGCCCAACTGGCTTGGGAGCCGGATATCGCCTGAAGGAACTGGGATACACCAACTTTGTCTTATACGAGCGAAACGCTTACATCGGCGGTCTTTCGCACAGTTTCGTAGATACCAAGGGATTCACTTGGGACATCGGTGGCCATGTCATGTTCAGCCACTACACCTACTACGACAAGTGTTTCGAAACACTGATGGGTAAGAAATTCACGCTCAACAACCGTGAGTCCTGGGTCCGCATGTTCGATACCTGGGTTCCTTATCCGTTTCAGAACAATGTCCGTTATCTGCCCAAGCAGGCCGCTTTCGAGTGCATCGCTGGATTGGTCAAGGCCCAAAGCGGCAAGGGCACGATCCCGTCCCCCGCCGCCGCGACCAACTTTGGCGAGTTCATCGATGCGGTCTTTGGTGAAGGCATCGCCAAGTACTTCATGCGTCCCTACAACTTCAAGGTCTGGGCCTTTGCGCCCGAACGCATGAACAAGCACTGGATTGGCGAACGTGTCGCTGTGATCGACGTCGAGCGTGCGCTCAAGAATGTCATGCTGGGTGGCGACGACTTTGGCTGGGGCCCCAACAACCAGTTCAAGTTCCCGCTCCGGGGCGGCACGGGTGAGTTCTACCGTCGCTTCGGTCCATCGCTGGGCATCATTCGCGGACTTGACGACGACCCCGCCAGCGACCGTGAAGGACCCAACTCACACATCAAACTGAACAAGCCTGTCCAGACCATTGACGTGGACAGCAAAACCATCTACTTCGCCGACGGTACCACCGACACCTACGACATGCTCGTGAGCACCATGCCACTGGACATCCTCTGTACCAAGGTACTCCGGACCTCTTTGGATGGCAAAGGTGCCCCCCTCCCCGCCCCCGCCCTCTCCCGTGACCGATCCGCCAACGACAATCAAGCACAGGCAAGGACAGCTGCCCCACCGCTTGATCAGATCGCCATCGCAGCGAAGGGCCTTCTCCACTCCTCGGGCTACATGGTCGGCATTGGTCTCAAAAGCCGAACCCCCGGTGCGGGCACGCCCGACACCAAGAGTTGGATGTACTTCCCCGAAGACAACTGCCCGTTCTATCGCGTCACGTACCTCTCCAACTACTCGCCCTTCATGACCCCCGACAAGGACAACTACTACAGCCTCCTGTGCGAAGTCTCCGAGAGCGATGCCAAGCCCACACCCGGCAACTTCGGCAAGGATCCCGAGGCCGTGATCGACGACTGCATCCGCGGCCTCGAAAACGCCGGACTGCTCGAACCGGGCGAACGCAACAACATCGTGAGTCGCTGGTGCTACTACGCGGATTACTCCTACCCGACGCCCAGCGTCGAACGCGATGCGATCCTGAGTGACGTCATCCCCTGGCTCGAAGAGCGCAGCATCTATTCTCGCGGTCGCTTTGGCATGTGGAAGTACGAAGTTGCGAACACCGACCACAGCCTGATGCAGGGAGTTGAACTGATCAACCGACTGTTGCTGGGCGAAAAAGAAACCACCATCGGCATGATCTATCAAGTCACTGAGGACGGACGAAACGCCGCCAACCATGAGCGTCCGGCGCACGCCGGTAGCGGCGAGAAGCGGCTAGCCGCAGCGTTTGGTCCGGTTGGCGGCCCAATAAACCGGGGCGGGAATGCTTCGTTTGAAGCAAAGCCATCCCCCGCACCGATTGCAGCCCCCAGCACCGCCCCCATCACCAGCGACGTTGGTGACATTGCCGCTGGCGAGATCGGCGAAGAGGAAGTCGGCGTCACCACGTATAAAGGATGATCCACTTGGTCTGGGAGGTGACCGTGGTGGTGAGTTGCGAAAGATACATGGGATAATTGCATCGGCTTCGCTCGCTCACGGTCAGGGTTCGTCGTGAGGAAGATGGGTATCATTTTGACCTGCGCCCGTTTTCTCTCTTGGGTGAGACGGTGCGAGCCTGGGGTTGGAGGTGCTCATGTCCGACCGCTACAAAACCATTCTCCTCTTTGGCCCTCCAGGAGTGGGCAAAGGCACGCAGGGGAAGATTCTTGCGAAGATTCCCGGGTTTTTCCACAGTTCGACCGGCGACATTTTCCGCAACCTCGACGCAAACGGCGAACTGGGCAAACTCTTCTTCCAGTACTCGAGTCGGGGCGAACTGGTGCCCGACGACGTGACGATGCGTATCTGGAACCAGAACCTGTACGCCGCGACGATTCTGGGACTGTTCAAGCCGTACGCCGATCTGCTTGTGCTCGACGGTTTGCCTCGAAGCGTGAACCAGGCGAAAGTGCTGTACCGCTACGCCGATGTCTTGAAAGTTGTCCACCTGGTATGCAAGGACAAGGAAGCCTTGTTCGAGCGCATGCGCCGCAGGGCTCTCAAAGAGAATCGCGCCGACGATGCCAAGCCCGATGTCATCCGCCGTCGCTTTGAGGTGTATGAGAACGAGACCAAGCCGGTGCTGGACTTCTACCCAAGCGAAGACATCGTGGAGGTTGATGCGATGAACTCACCCGCCGAAGTGCTGCACGACATCCTGGGCGGGCTGGTGCGGATGCAGGACGCGCACTTCAACAAGGGGGAGGAGAGTGAGTAACTGGATTGGACAGCCTATTTGAAGAGTGGATGCGCAAGAACTCTGTGCATGACTTCGACAGGCGAGCAGTTGCCCACTGGAAATAGGCGTAGCAGCATTGGACTACATCACTATGACGCAGCATCTCCTACTGGCTTGATTGTTTCTGTATAAGATTTACAGGGCTCGATGTGGTGGAATCCAGTTGAGAATTTATGGGGACACCATCCTGGTCGCATTGCTGTTCGTCCCGCCACTTGCTTGCGTGGTAGCGTGCCTCGTGGCCGCCTGGCGGGTCAGTTTTGTTGCAAACTTGCTGCAAGAACCAGCAACTTTGCGTCAACTTGACGCGATTCATCGCCTCCGCTGGTGGCTGCGCGCTGTCGCGACAGTTTTCCTTATCGCCTGGGTCGTGTTTGGCTACTACGACCTTGGCTGGCGCGCCACGGGCGGGCAATACATCATGCTCACTCGTGGTCTCATCTATGTCATGCATTATCCAAGCATTTGGGGCATCGGCCCGTTCTGGCAGCATGACTGGGTATTCACTTTCCGCCCGCATTCTGACGGGCCCTCATTGTCGATTGAACCTGATACTTGTACCGATGCCAATGGACTTGGCATCCCGCTGTTGTACTTTGCCTTCCTGCTCGTACTGCTGAGTGAGTTCCCATCGCTGTTGAGTAGGATTCCACATAAGCGACGATTCCCACATGGTCGCTGCCATACTTGCGGATACTCCTTGGATGGCCTGAAGCAATCCAAATGTCCGGAGTGTGGTTCGCAGGACGCAGCCAAGTAGCACGCCAACGCTTGTACCTGGACACTTGATTTATCGTGTTGCCACGCCCAGTACGAAGACACAGACTCTGCAACGTGATACGCCCGACTGCACGACCGCTTCGCGGTTCATTCACGTTTGTCAGCAACCAACCCGCCAGCGATATCCTCCGCCATGCCGCCACCCCCCGCCCCCGTCCCCCCCCCAGCCCCCGCGCCTGCCAGCCCCCGCCCCCTGACTCTCTTCAGCGGACAGTGGGCTGATCTCCCGCTCGATATACTCGCCTCGAAGGCGAAGTCCTGGGGATATGACGGCCTGGAACTGGCTTGCTGGGGCGATCACTTCCATGTGCAGCAAGCATTGCGCGAGCCCGCATATTGCCAGGGGCGTCACGCACTGCTTGCCAAGCATGGCCTCAAGACTTGGGCGATCAGCAACCACCTTGTTGGTCAAGCAATTTGTGACGAGATCGACGCTCGCCATCAGAGCATACTGCAAGCGCATGTCTGGGGACAGCAAACCGCCAGCAGTACCGCTGCATCGCCTGTCATCGATGCCGAGTCGGTTCGTCGCCGCGCGGCTCAGGAACTGATCGACACCGCTCGTGCCGCAAAACTGCTGGGCGTGCCTGTCGTGAACGGTTTCACGGGTTCGTCGATCTGGTCCAAACTGTACTTCTTCCCCCCCACCACTCCCGCAGACATCAAGAAGGGCTATGACGACTTCGCGCATCGCTTTGGACCCATCCTCGATGCCTTCCAAGATCAAGGCATCAAGTTCGCACTTGAAGTTCACCCCAGCGAGATCGCCTATGACATTCACACCGCCCGTGCCGCACTGGCCGCTGTCGGCAACCACCCCGCCTTCGGGTTCAACTTCGATCCTTCGCACCTCTTCTGGCAGTTTGTCGATCCCGTCGCATTTCTGCGCGCCTTCCCCGATCGGATTTTCCACACTCACATCAAAGACTGCGCTCGCACGCTTGATGGCTCGACCAGCATTCTCGCCAGTCACCTTCCATTCGGCGATCATCGCAGGGGCTGGGACTTCCGCAGCCCAGGCAGAGGCCAGGTCGACTTCCAGGCCATCATCCGCGAACTCAACCGCATCGAGTATGCCGGCCCGCTCAGCGTGGAATGGGAAGATGCGGGTATGGATCGCGAAGCCGGTGCCATGGAAGCAGCCCGGTTTGTGCGCAGGCTGGACTTCCTGCCCAGCGCCATCGCGTTCGATGCTGCCTTTGAGAAGCGTTGAGAAATAGTGCAGTAGCCAGGCAACTCAACCTCGAGTGCCGCGTCCAACCTAGTGCTGGCTAACCAGACCCGTCGCAGGCCACGCACGGGTGGCACGTTGGCGACGGCCATGCTTGCCCACATCGCAGGACGGAACGCGACAGCGTTGCCGCGCAGCGTCCTGTGCACAGTCTGCACAAGGAAACAGATATGTTGCAGAAGTTCTTTCAATGGTCCGCTGCCCGCACGCCTGTTGTGTCGGGTCGGCGGCTTGGGATTGGAGCACTGGCGCTCTGCGCTGGGCTGCTTTCCCTCACTGCGTCCGCCGAGGCGGGCGAGGGACAGCGATCAAACGATTGCAGTCATGACACGTATCGAGGCGATCATCGGTCAGACAGGCAGTACGGGCGAGAACGAGACAGAGGTCGCTCTTCTCGTGAATGCCGCCCTTCTCGTCCTCGCTGCGAGGAGCCCCGTCGTCGGCACGGATCGGGTCTTCGGATCACGGTTCGGACTCCGCGCATCATCATCATCGGGGGCGATCGAGGCCGCTGTCGATAGCATCTATCAACTGAGGACCTAGGGCAGGACCTGGGTCAGTACTTGGGTAAAGTCCTCTCGAAGCCGGGCGGCGCAGCAACGCCGCTCGGTGTTGTGTTGCCGGTCCACTCTCCGAAGCGTGCGCTTCGGACTTGCAGTGGACAGAAGAATCCGATAGACTGTGCGGCTCATGGAGCCACATCAACGTTCGTCACACTTCTTCTCGCTGTCTTTCATGATGCTGCTGCAGTACGCCGTCTGGGGCGTGTGGCTGCCATACCTGGGCAATTACCTTCTGGCCAGCCCCACCGATGGCGGTCTGGGGTTTACTGGCGGGCAACTGGGCTGGATTTTGGGATTGGCGGGCAGCATCGGAGCGATCACCGCCCCCTTCATTGCGGGCCAGGTCGCCGACCGGTTCTTGAACGCAGAGAAAGCCCTGGGCCTGCTGCTTATTTTGGGCGGCCTGATCAAGTTCGCGACGTTCTATGTTCATAGTTTCTGGGGCTTTCTTGCGCTCTCGATTCTGTACTCAATCGCGTACATGCCGACGCTGGCGCTCACCAACAGCATCGCCTTCGCCCACCTTCGCGATCCTGAGAAGCAGTTCCCGCCGGTTCGCACGTGGGGCACCATCGGCTGGATTCTCGCCAGCAACGCTTTCCCGCTGCTCTGGCTCCAGACCGACCTCAGGGCCGTCGCGCTCCCGCCATTCCTTGAGGGCACCCAGAAGGCAAATGCGACGGCACTGTTTGCCGACTGCCTGCGGGTCTCGGGCGTACTTGCCGTGGTCTACGGCGTTTGGGCAATCTTCTTTCTGCCCAAGACTCCGCCCACAAAGAACGTGAAGCATCCGCTGGCCTTTGTTGAGGCCTTTGCCCTCTGGCGTGATCCTGGCCTGGTGATCCTCACCATCGCCGCCCTTGCGATCGCGATGATCCACCAGGTCTACTTCATTCGCATGGGCACGTTCATCACGGGCATGGGCTACGAAGCCAAGTTGGTTGGCCCGATCATGTCGATCGGCCAGGTCTCCGAGATTGTGGTGCTGGCGGTGCTTGGCTTATTCCTGAAACGCCTTGGATATCGCTGGGTGCTGGTGCTGGGCTGTCTCTCGTATGCCCTGCGATTCACGTTGTTTGCGCTCGCAACGCCCGAGACTCGCAGTATTCTCCCCTACGCGACCATCCTGCACGGCTTGTGCTATGGCTTCTTCTTCGCTGGTGCCTACCTCTATGTCGAGAAAGTCGCACCAAAGGATGTCCGTCACTCCGCCCAGACCGTTTTCGGCATTGTGATCCTGGGCCTGGGTCCCGTTCTGGCCGGCCTTTACAACACCATTCTGAGCGACGTCGCCAAGGAATCCACCGAGATGCAATGGAGCACAGTCTGGTATGTTCAAGCAGCCATCGGTCTTGCGAGCGCCGTGCTTGTTGCCCTTGCTTTTCGGGAAAAAATAACCCCGCGGGACGAATTGAACCCTGGGTAATCCTTTCCCCCGTAGCGTCCAATTCTGTCTCATTTTTCTGTCCCATTTTCTGTGGCCCGCTTTGTCCCCTTGACCAACCAAGTACACTAATACCCATGAACAGCCCTACCCGCCGCCAATTCCTTTCGACCGCCGCCAGCTCGCTCGCAGCGACTTCCCTCGCGATTGGAGCGATGAGCAAGATCGCCGGGGCTACGCCCGCACCTTCACCCGCCCCCGCCGACAACCAACCCATCGGCAAGGCCAAGGCTCGAATTGCCACCGACCCGACCAAACCTCTGCGGATCGGGCTGATCGGCACGGGCGGCCCCAACGGCTGTGCAATGGGTCTGGGCCACGCGCTCTCGATTGCGTCTCTGGCAGAATCCAACAAAGTGAACGCTGAGATCGTCGCGATCTGCGACCTCAATACCCTGCATCTTGATTATGCCAAGAAAGTCATCGACGAGGAGCAGGGCAAGCGTTCGATCAAGCCCGTGCAAACTCATGCGAAGTACAAGGACCTGCTCTCCCGCGACGACATTCACGGTGTCGTGATCGCAACGCCTGAGCACTGGCACGCGCAGATGGGCATTGATGCCATCCTCGCTGGCAAGGACGTCTACCTTGAAAAGCCGATGACTCTGAATCTTGCGGATGCCCTCGCCCTGCATCGCGTGCATCAGGCCAACCAGGACATCATCTGTCAAGTCGGCACGCAGCAGACCAACTACCCAAAGTGGCATGAGGCCCGCAAACTGATCGACTCCGGTGCGATTGGCACCCCGATCTTCAGCCAGACCAGTTATTGCCGCAACAGCAAGGATGGGGAGTGGCACTACAAGGTGAACCCAGAGTGGAAGCCGGGCGTCAACCTCGACTGGGACGAGTGGTGTGGCCCGCTTGGCCCGATGCCCTGGGACCCCAAGGTCTACTACCAGTGGCGGCGCTATCGCAAGACCTCGACGGGCATCATCGGCGATCTGCTTGCCCACGTGATGACTCCAATGATCATGACCCTCGCGGGTCAGGGTTGGCCCGTTCGTGTGGTCGCGAGTGGCAGCCACCTCATCGACAAGACCATGGAGAACCACGACCTTGTCAACATCCAGATTGAGTTTGAGAGCGGGCACCAGATGCTTCTCGCGGGAAGCACCTGCAACGAAACCGGCCTTGAAACCATGATCCGCGGGCATGAGGCCAACATTTATCTCAACAGCCGCCATTGCGTCGTTCGCCCCGAGCGGACCTTCGCCGAGGAATCCGACGAGAAGACCATCCAGTGTGCCGACGTCGGCAACGATCAGGATGCCCATCGCGTGAAGTGGATGAACGCCATCCGCACTCGCGAGCCGGTGTGGAGCACGGTCGAGTTGGGATTGCGCGTGATGGTCGCCATCGACCTGGCAACCCGCAGCATGTGGGAGGGCGGGGCGTTCAAGTTTGATCCCAAGACCATGGCTTCCAGTCGCGCTTGAGGGCGGCGGATGCTTGTGCCCACCATGCTCGTGCCACCATCTGGTACTGTGCTGACCAGCGCATGACTGGCCATCGCATAACTGCCAGCAATGCGTTGGCCGGTCCCGTGCCGCAGCAATCGTGCATATAAACAGCGCTGTGGACGAAACGATTCCAGGATCATCACCGGCAGCCCGCCCGCACCCCACGTTTTCCCCGCCCTCCCCTCAGCCAGAGCGGGGCTACACCATGGCTGTACACCTGCTGCCCAATCTCTGCATCCTCGTTGTGGTCCTGTCAGCGGGCGCGGCCTTCGCCCTCCCGCTGCTGGCCGCGTGGCTGCTTTGGATCATCAAGCGCGAGCACTCGGTTTTCATCGACGACCATGGACGCGAATCCATGAACTTTCAATTGACGCTGCTCATCTACTTCGTCGTCGCGATCATCCCCACGCTGATGACGTGTACATTCGGCGGGCTTGTGCTCTATCCAGCCATCGGAGCACTAGCCCTCGCCGGCACCATACTCGCAACCAGAGCCGCGTGGCAAGGACGCGTGTATCGATATCCGATTACTCTCCGCTTTATCAAGCCAGGGATGTGAACCGGTGGCATGGGCTTCGAGGCCGGGATCAGTTCGTGCTTTCCACAGGCTTTGCGACTTTCCATGCCGCCCCGCACTCCGGGCAGACCCTGCATCCATCTGCGTCGGCAACTTGTCCAGTCAGGTCGTAATCACAGCAAGGACACTGACACGCCCGCAAGTACCCGACCCTCAGTCTTTCCTTCGCTTCGCGCCGTCGCTCCCGCAGCAAGACTGGGAACAGCGGACAAATGATCAATCCAGCCAGCAATGCCACCACCCAGTCTTTGCCTGCGAAGTTGATCCCTTGCAAGAGATACCTCGCGGCCCAACTGGTCGCAAAGAAACTTCCCCCAACCAGGAACCCATACCAGTGTGAAGCACTGAACAACTCCTCGAATTTCACCCCGTGACCAGCATGCTTCCCGACATACCTGGGCCACCATCGAGAGCGGTAGTCGGATCGATCAACCTTGGGCGGGCGCACCAGCGCCACCTCCCTCACCCGATCATCTTCGATCATGATCGGCCACTTCTTGAGTACCCACCGCACCATTCTGCGAGCGTAAGCCCCGCACCCTTCCCAGCGAACTCAGTATGATCCTGCCCATGTCTCACCTTCCACCTCCCCCAGATCTCCCCCGCAAGGTCGGCTTCTGGGGCGCTCTTGCCGTGATGGTTGGTGTCGTCATCGGCAGCGGCATCTTCCGCACGCCCACTTCCATCGCCCAGAACATGGGCGATCCATATCTCATCCTGCTGCTCTGGTTCGTGGGCGGCCTGATCGCTCTCGCTGGCGCGCTCACGTTTGCCGAGTTGGCCACCATGATGCCAAAGTCCGGCGGCATCTACGTCTTCATCCGCGAGGGATATGGACCGTGCCCCGCCTTTGTCTTTGGATGGACGTACATGCTCATCACCAAGCCCTCAGCGGCGGGCGGCATCGCGTTCATCTTTGCCGAGCACTTCAACACGCTGACAGGTCTCGCGTGGAATCCCCAGGCACTGACCTGCGTCGCACTCGTTGCTCTGACCCTGATCAACGTGCTGGGCGTCAAGGGCTCTGCGCGATTTGCAATCGTGCTCACGAGCCTGAAGTTCGCAGCATTGGCAGCGGTGATAGTGCTGGGAGTCTTCGCGGCGGTGCGAGAGATGCTGGCACCCGTGATCGAAGGCGCCGCGAACGCCTCGGGGGGCTCGGACGGCATTGGCGGTTTTGTCACAGTTCCAAGCCCCAAGACCCTGTTCCAGGCGCTCGTGCCGGTCATGGCGGGCATCATGTGGACCTACGACGGTTGGAGCGATGTTGGTGCCATTGCAGGAGAGGTCAAGGATCCTCGCAAGAACCTGCCTCGCGTCTACATCCTGGGCACGCTCAGCGTGATTGTGCTGTATGTCCTGGCCAATGCGGTCTATCTCTGGCACATTCCTATCCCACTGATGCGAGAGACCCCCACCGTCGCGCCGGTGCTGCTTGAGAAACTCGCCGGACCGATCGGTGCCGCAGCGGTGACGCTGATCGTGATCATCTCAACATTGGGCAGTTCGCATGCGAGCGTGATGACGGGCGCTCGAGTGACATTCGCGCAGGCTCGCGATGGATTGCTCTTCAAATTCCTCGCACGGATTCACCCCAAGTACGAAACGCCCGCCGTCGCGCTCTGGGTCCAATGCGCACTTTCCTGCTCCGCCGTGGTGCTGCTGGGCGGCTTCGCCGAACTTGCGGGCAGCTTTGTCTTCACGATGTGGATCTTCTACGGCCTTGGTGCAGGAACACTGTTCATCCTCCGCTATCGCGACCCCAGCGCAGAGCGGCCATTCCGCGTGCCGGGCTATCCGATTGTCCCGGCAATCTTCCTGCTGAGCAGCATCGCCATGACCGTGCTGTCCATCATCGACGATCCCAAGACCACGCTGATATGGCTGGGCGTGCTAGCAGTGGGCATACCTGTGTATTACATCTGGAAGCGATTCGCATAGGAACGGATGAGCCGGGGGCGGGGGCGGGGGCGGGAGTTTGGCTCCTCAGCACTTAGAACGGAATGTCATCGGGCGACATGCCCGCGCCGCCGCCATCGTCTGCTGGCGGGTTGTTACGCGGAGCCGCGCCGCGAGCTGCTGCCGGATTGCGTGCTGCTGGGCGAGACTCGACCGTGCCATCGCCCCCGCCGCCGCCGCCCGCTGCACCACCGCGATTGCCGCTGTCGATGAACTGAAAACTCTCGACCACGACCTTCATCTTGCTGCGCTTCTGGCCGCTTTCCTTGTCGTCCCAACTGTCAAGCTTCAATCGCCCCTCGATGTAGACCGGGCGCCCCTTCGCAAGATACTTGGCCATGATCTCGCCTGTCTTGCCCCACGCCTCGCAATCGACATATGTCACTTCTTCGCGCTTTTCGCCGTCCTGACCCGTCCATTGGCGATTGACTGCAATGGCAAGTTGTGCAATCGAGTTCCCACTTGGCAGGCTCCGCAGTTCCACATCCCGCGTGAGGTTGCCCATCAACATGACCTTGTTCAAGTTCGCCATGACCTGCTCCACATACCTTGCGTCGAACCTCGACGCCAACGGTGTTCCTTCTGGCGTGAGTATCACGAGCAACTCCGCTCATGCCGCTCAAAGCGTTCGCCAGCACCGTACCGAAAGGAATCCTATCCGCGTCAATGGCATGCAGCCCAACCGTCGGGGAGCGGCTTGTGGGGAGCGTGAATGACGATGCCATCCTGAATTGCTCCCAACTGGCTTTGCTGGCAAATGGCTTTGCCGGCATCTGTTTCCAAACACAAGCACTGGACTTCTTGCTCTACCATCTCAGATGCACCGCACCCTCGCTGCCCTCCTCATGATTCCAATTCTCCCCGTCGTTGCCGTCGCCCAATCCGACACTTCCAGTTACAAGCGTCCACCCGAGGCGATCACGAAGATTGTTGAAGCCAAACCCACACCGTCCATATCGATGGATCCCACCCGCACATGGCTGATGCTCTTGCACCGCGAGGCCATGCCCTCAGTGCGCGAACTCGCGGCCCCCATGCTGCGTCTGGCGGGGCGGCGCATCAATCCCGACACCAACGGCCCGCATGGTCCGCGTCGGTTCGTGGCAGCGAGTATCAGGCCAGTTGGCGATGCCACTGCCAAGCCCATGGACTTGGCGTTACCCGTCGATGCTGGCATCGGATCTCCCGCCTGGACACCAGATGGCTCGCGTTTCGCTCTGACTGTCACATTCAGCGATCGGATCGAGTTGTGGCTCGGCACGACCAGGGACGGCATGGTTCGCAAGATCGCATCCAACCTCAACGGCGCCTCGGGCGGCTCGTTCCGCTGGCTTAGTGATGGTCGCTTGCTGGTCCGATTGATCAACAGCGCTCGCGGCCCAAAGCCCACAGAGCCGCTCGTCCCCACTGGGCCAGTGGTGCAGGAGACCACGGGCAAGCGGGCCCAAGTCCGCACGTATCAGGACCTGCTGAAGAACGCCTACGACGAAGACCTGTTCGACTGGGTCATGTCAACGCAACTGGCGATCATCGATGCCCAAAGCAACAGTCAGACCGCCAATGTCACCATGCTCGCCAGTCCCTCAAACTGGTCCACGCTCGATGCATCGCCCGATGGGGCGTACCTGCTCGCTTCGCGCATCGTCCGTCCATACTCGTACAACGTGCCTGCGGGCCTGTTCAGCGAGGTCTACGAGGTACTGGACCTTGCCACAGGCAAGGTCGTCAAGCAACTCCGCACCTTCAACGTCAAGGACCGCGAGCAGATTCCTATTGAGGGCGTTGAGACCGGACCACGCGACTTTGAATGGATGGAGCACGCACCCGCAACCCTGCTCTACGCCCAGGCTCTCGACGGCGGTGATCCAAAGACCAAGGTCGATCATCGCGATCAGTTGCTCGCCTGGGATGCTCCATTCTCTGGAACTGCCCGCGAACTCATCAAACTCCAGCATCGCTACAGCGGCTGTGACTTTCTGCAGCGTGTGGATTCCCATGGCACGCCCCGCGACTGGATGATCGTGAGCGAGTATGACCGTGATCGCAAGTGGAGCACCACTCGCATCTATGACGCTTCAAGTCCGGGTGCGAGCGAGCCGCGTGTGCTGCGCGATCTGTCCATCAACGATCGCTACAACGACCTAGGCTCGCCTCTGCGCACCCTGAACGCCAACGGTCGCAGCGTCATCCGAGTCCAAGACACCGCCTCCGGACCCGCCCTCCTGATGTCCGGCAGCGGCGCAACGTCGGAAGGGGACCGACCCTTTCTGGATATCGTTTCCTTGGACTCGCTCCAGCCCAAACGCCTGTGGCGCAGCGATGCCGCAGGATATGAAGCGGTCGTCGATGTCATGGCCGATGCTCGAAACTTCATCACCAGTTACGAGAACCCCAGCAACTTTCCCAATTACTTCTCGCGGTCGCTCAACCTCGCTTCGACGGCCGGTGCCGCCGGAGATCGGGCCGCGATCACCAACTTTCTCGATCCGGTGCCGCAAGTCCAGGATGTCAAGAAGGAACTTATCAAGTACACGCGTGATGATGGCGTCGAACTCAGCGGTACGCTCTATCTCCCACCCAACTATGACAAAACGAGAGACGGCCCCCTGCCTCTTTTCGTCTGGGCTTATCCGCAGGAGTTCACCGACAGGTCCACGGCGGGCCAGGTCACCAGCACGCCCACCACCTTCACTCGCATGGGCGGCATCAGCCATCTCTGCCTCGTCTTCGCCGGGTACGCTGTGCTCGACGACGCAACGATGCCCGTCATCGGAGAGCCTGAGACGGTCAATGACACATTCGTGACGCAGATCGTCGCGAGCGCCCAAGCAGCCATCGATAAGTGTGCGAGCATGGGTATCGCTGACCCTTCACGCGTCGCGGTGGGTGGGCACAGTTACGGTGCCTTCATGACCGCCAACCTGCTCGCGCACTGCGACCTGTTCAAGGCGGGCATCGCCCGCAGCGGCGCGTACAACCGCACCCTCACGCCCTTTGGCTTCCAAGGCGAACGCAGAACATTCTGGGAGGCGGGCGACACCTATAACAAGATGAGCCCCTTCACCTTTGCCAATCAGATCAAGGCCCCGCTGCTGCTGATGCACGGCCAGATCGACAATAATCCTGGCACGTTTCCGATCCAGAGCGAGCGCCTCTTCGCCGCTATCAAGGGACTGGGGGGCACCTCCCGCCTGGTGCTGCTGCCCCATGAGAGCCATGGCTACGCATCCATGGAATCGGCCTTGCATGTGCAGGCGGAGATGGTCGAGTGGCTGGACCGGTACCTCAAACCCGTGAAGACCTCATCAACGGATTAATAGCGAAGATGCCATCATTTGCTTGAGCCAGAGCCTGCGGCTTTGATGGCAAAAAAACGAACACGGCAGTGGGTTTGAACGTCGTAATTCACGATCTTGCAACGCGTTCCGCTCTCGACGGTATAATTCTGCCTCTCACCCGCATCGGATGCGATTGGGGACTGCTTGGAGTCTGTACATGCCTTTCAATTTTTCCGGCTGGGAACTGCTCATCATCCTTGCAATCGGCCTGCTGCTCTTTGGCAGCCGCCTTCCCAGCGTGGGGAAGAACCTGGGCAAAAGCATCGTCGAGTTCAAGAAGGGCATCAAGGGCGTTGAAGAAGAAGTCAGCCGCGTTGAGCAGCCCAAGGCGATCACCGAGGGCGGACACGCCTATCGCGCACCCCTCGGGCCGGCTGGTGAAGAACGCCGCGTCGCCCAGGTACCCGCCGTTCCGAGCACCACAGAACAGCCGTCATAATGCGAATAGTACTGATTGGACTGATCCGTCAAGTATTGATGCATCATGTTCAGACTGATTCTAAAAGTGTTCCCTGCACAACACGTACGTAAAAAAACGAGCCCCGATGATTCGGGGCTCGCGTTCGTTTTGTCCTGAAGTTTCAGAATTGCTGATCGCAGCAAATTCACTTCGCATTGAACATCGAAGCATCGTCGCGAACGAATTGGGTGGGACGGTCGCTGGTCAGTTTCTCGTGCAACTTGGTAATCGCTTCGTCAGAGATCTGGCGAGCACGCTCGCGGCTCATACCCATCTCATCAGCGATTTCCTTGAGCGTCATCGGCTCAGACCCATCGAGGCCGAAACGCATCCGCAGCACCTTGGCCTCGCGGTCATCGATCGACTCGAGCATTCTTCGCAGCAAGCCCAGTTCCTCGTCGCGGAACATGGTCTCACCCGGCTCGGGTTGCTTGCTGTCTGCGATGATGTCCGAAAGGTTCATCAACTCGCCAAACATGTTCTTAGGGGTCTGCGTAGGCACCTGCAAGGCCTTCACCGCTCGCTTGATCAACCGAACCTTGCGAACGGGCAAGTCCATGACGCGGGCGAGATCTGCCAAGGACGGGGATGCGCCAAGTTCAGCCTCGAGCCGGCGATGCGCTGCCTTCCACTTGCCGACCAGTTCGAGCATGTAAGCGGGGATGTGCACGGGCTGGTTAGCGTTGACCAACGCGCGCTTGATGCCCTGCTTGATCCACCAGGACGCATAGGTACTGAAACGTGCGCCCTGAGCAGGATCAAATCCCTCGACAGCACGCATAAGGCCGATGTTGCCCTCTTCGATCAGGTCACTGAGGGGCAGGCCACGATTGGAATAGTGCTTGGCAATGGCGACGACCAGACGCAGGTTACTGCGGATCATCCGCTCGCGAGCGGAGGGACAGTTTTCGTTGATGATCCTCCAGCCGAGTTCGCGCTCTTCCTCGACGTTGAGCAGCGGCGTGCGGCTGATTTCGCGGATGTAGTGCTGCAACTCGGATGTGGACTTGCGATCGCGGAACGCGACCGTACTAGCCACCACAGGCTTTGGGGCCTGAACGGGTGCAGCACCCAATGGGGGATTGGATTGGGAATTCAGAACGCTCACCTCTCCACTCTTCCTTCCAGCGCTGGCGGATAGCGCCGTCTCTCCGCAAACCAAGGACCAAACGCAATCCGGTAGGGGAGAAACCTCGGTGGTTACCCATTCCTATCCGTCGCACCCCGTCCTAGGGTTTCATCGACTGGTCGGAAGCCGCCCTCTAGGGCATGTCTCTCAGGCTTCCTCCCAAGTACAACATGCACCACAGCGCACGTTGTGCCAGGAAACTTCCGCAAATTTCTACCTAGACGGCAAAATTGTCGCAGTCCACCCAACCCATAGAAGCGTTGTCTCCACCGCTTTTCCTGTCAAATGACTTGTTTTTCGCTTGAGATTAAGCAATCCGTGCCCGAACGCGCAGTTATTGGTCCAACGTGAGAAAAACAGGCTTTGTCGAGCGTCCGAAAAGACTTTCTCGCTTTCAGGCCAACTCTTTCGCTGGTTTCTGTCTCCGCCTTCTAGCATCCAATCACCATGAAGCGAGACATCACCCCACTCCTCAAGGAATGGCCATATCACCCGGGCCAGGTCAATGCGCGGCTGATCACTGATTCCTCTGGCGCAGAGAAGGTCCAGGTTCGTGTGGATCTGGGCATCCTCCAGATGAACGCGGAAGGCCGTCCCGATGGCGAAACCCCCTTTGGATATCCCTCCTTGCTGGAGTATTTCGAGGCGCGGGCCGACGGCGAGGTGGATGAGGTTCGGGAGATCACCGACAAAGATGAGCCACGCAACAGCTCGCGGGATGCGCGGCGAAAGGGCGGGGCTTCTTCCGAATCTGTTGATCCCGAAGGAGCCGGCGAAGGACCGCCCAATGCAGAGCAGGACTTCCGACTCTCCTCCGAGGACTGCCGAGCCTTGCGTGAAGAAGCAGCGCAGTTTTATCAGCGGTACGTCGCGTGCCTGGCGCTGGAGGAGTTTGACCGAGTCATTCGCGATACGACGCGAAACCTGCGTGTGCTTGATCTGTGCGGGAAGTACGCACATGAAGAGTCGGATCGCATGGTGCTGGAGCAGTTCCGCGCGTACATAATCATGGTACGAGCACGGGCACTAGCCAGCCAGGCGATCAAGGATAACGAAATGAAAGCTGGTGTGCTGGCCCTCGACGAGGCCCTGGATCAGATCAAGCGACAGTACGAGCATGTGGGTCGGCCCAAGGCCTTCGAGTCCAGCGAAGAAGTTCGCATGCTGCGCAGCATGAAAGATGCACTTGTGCCCAAGCTGCCCATCTCGCAGAAGGAAGAACTCAAGCAGCGCCTGCAGCGTGCAATCGATACAGAGAACTACGAACTCGCCGCGATCCTCCGCGACGAACTCAAGCAGATGAAAGACGGCTGAGCGCGAGACTCCTTACTTTGCAAGGTCGTTGCGACTGAGCCTTGCTTCGACCACCCCGAAACGCTGCTGCCCCTTGCTTGGGTTCCAACTTCGCAGCGAGCCTTCACGGAGGTTTACCTCAAGTGCTGCGTCCTCATTGATACCATACCCGCGTTCGATATTCGCGGCACGCATCGCTACCAATAATCGGCCCAAGCGACCTCGCTCAAGAAAGTGCTGATCGACCAGAACGCCCGTGATATATCCCATCCCAGGTGCAAGCCCGACGCCTTGGCCACCGTGAACGTCGTTGGTCCAGGTCGCGCCATTTTTCAAAGCATCGGTGCTGGTGCCACCCGTGAGCATCGGGTCGGTCATCATGGCGGCCCCTGCGGATGTGCCAGCGATCACCCCATCTCGTTCCAGGATTCGCAGCGTCGCTTTATAGGCCATGGTGTCATGTCGTTGGCCATCGGAGCCGATGGGTCGAAACACAGCGGTGATGCGAGACTGATCGCCACCAACAAACCAGAGCGCCGAGCAGGAATCAAGTAGTAGCATGATGGTAAGGTCATCGCCTTTGGTCACGTCTTCCATATACAACGGAATCATGCAGACATCGCGGCTGCCAGCGAAGGACCTGAGTAGTTCGAGGGTCTCGCTAGCCCTGGACTCGGCACCAGTCGCAGTGGGCACGACGCCAATGCGAGCGGGCCCGACATACCCATCTGGAAGACGGTGGGCTTTATCGGCGAGTTGCATGAAACGCTCGTAGATAGCAACGTTGTCGTCCTGCATGCCGCCACCACAAATCAAGAGGGAGCCAGATGCGCGAGGGCCGCGAACAGTCGAAGGCAGCATGTTCGGCTCGATCACACGCATGGCGGTCGATGCCGCCACGCTGCTGTCTGACATGTGCGAAGAGCGGCACCCGAGAATCGTGCAAATCGAAACGAAGACGAAGGCAGCGACGGAACGAACGAGGGTCATTGATCGGATTCCTCGAGTGTCAATTGTTGTCATTGAAGCATGACGCTGGCATGGCAATCGCTTTAGCGAGACGATCCAACTGGCTGGGCTTGCGTAAGTTGATTCCAGATACCAACCTCGAATCGCCCATGATGATCCGCCGCTGCACGGAACATGCCAGCGGTGTTGAAGACCATCGCAATCCTTCCCACACGATCGACAACGATGACACCGCCATCGTCGGGATCGAGCAGGCCATGCACGGCGGCCTCTGCGGCTTGCTGCGCGGTCATGTTGCGAAACTCGATGTTGGCAGCGATGCTCTTCGCGATGGTGTGGCGGATGAACTGCTCGCCCGTGCCAGTGCCGGAGACGGCACAGGTCTTGTTGTTTGCATATGTGCCTGCTCCGATGATGGGGGAATCCCCCACACGCCCCCACTTCTTTGCGGTCATGCCGCCTGTGCTAGTGGCGGCGGCTAGATTGCCATGAGTATCGAGGGCGACAGCCCCAACGGTTCCTCGATAGTGGCTGGGAGCGTCTACTGATGCGCCGCTACGTCGCTTCTCAAGTTCTTTTTGCAGAGACTCTAATCGCTTGGGCGTATCAAACCAGGAATTCTCAACCCTTTCAACGCCCACTTCGCTGGCAAACCGCTCCGCACCCTCGCCGGTCAGCATGATGTGGCGGGTCTTCTCCATCACGGCTCGGGCAAGTGCGATGGGGTGGCGAACTGTGCGGACGCCCGCGACCGCGCCGGCCTTGAGATTGGATCCGTCCATGAACGACGCATCGAGTTCGTGAGTTCCGGCCTCGGTAAAGACCGCTCCTTTTCCAGCGTTGAACTGGGGATCGTCTTCGAGGAATCGGACGACGATCTCGCACGCGTCGAGTGCGGTGCCGCCCTTGGCGAGTTCTTCACGACCCAGATCGAGGGCGGTTCGGAGGGAGTCGAGAAACGCATCTCTTTCCTCGGGCGTGGTGGTCGCTTGGTCAATGACACCCGCGCCGCCATGGATCGCGATGGAGAAAGTCCTTCGGGGCGGGTTGGAATTGGGGGTGGAGGAGTACTGGAGACCAGCACAGCCGGACGAGCAGAGGATTGCGACGAGGCTGGCAAGCAGGAGTGGCATACGCATCCAGAAGGATACCGGCAACACCAGATCCCGCTCATCACAAAACGAAAGTGGATCGTGGCAGCACTAGGCACTGGCGGCATGTCGATCCGATATCATTGCTCACGATGACTACTGCTTCTGCTCCCAGTGCTGTTCGCTCCGTCTCGTCGGTTGGCTCGCAACTACACGCTTCGCCGGCCGTGCAAGCGGCAATTGATGCCATTGCGCGTGAGGTCGCGGACAAGAGTCGCTTGATCACAGGCACTCGCGGACCAACTGCGGAATTGAAGGAGTCGTACGAGTCGCTGCTGACTCGGGCCGTAGCGGTGCGTGGGAAGCCGCTGCTGTATCCGATGATCGGTTCGGGCGTGGGCAATGGACCGCTGGTTGAACTTGCGGACGGGAGCGTGAAGTGGGACATGATCTGCGGCATTGGGGTTCATTTTTTCGGACACAGCGATGTGGAACTCATCAAGGCTGCGCTGCGGGGTGCTGTTGATGACACGGTGAAGCATGGGAATCTTGCGAGCAACTTCGAGGCATACGAGTTTGGCGAGACGCTGCTCATGCAGCTGGCCAAGGGATCAACGCTCAAGCATTGCTACATCGCGACGGGCGGGGCGATGGCGAATGAGAATGCGCTGAAGGTCTGCTTCCATCGCCAATTCATGCGGCATGTCGAGCAGGCGGACGCGGGCAAACTGCTGGCCAACTGCACGCTGACGCCCCGCATCCTGGCCTTCAAGGACTGCTTCATGGGGCGGAGCCTCGTGATGGCCCAGATTGGCGACAGCCACGCGGGGCGCGAAGGGTTGCCCAATAGCGTGCATGTGGACTACATGCCCTTCTGGGACGAGGCCGCGGCGGAGCGCATGGGGCCGGGAGTGCAGGGCAAGAAGCGCTACATCGACATGTGCCTGTGGCACCTGGATCAGTACGTCTCGAGGTATCCGGGCGGGCACGCCTGCTTCATCTTTGAACTGGTGCAGGGCGAGGGCGGATTCAACGTCGGTGATCGTGACTACTTCAAGGCCTTGATGGAGTATTGCAAGAGCAAGCACATCGCAGTGTGGGACGATGAGATTCAATCGTTCGGTCGCGGTGAGCGGATGTTTGCGTACGAGCAGTTTGACCTGGGCGAGTATGTCGATGTCTTCTGCGTGGGCAAGATGACGCAGGCGTGCGCCACCGCATGGACCAGCGAGTTCAACCCCAAGACCAACATTCTCTCGGGTACCTTCACGGGCGAGGGTGGCTCGTTCCGGGTGGGCACGCGCGTCATCCAGCGACTCGCAAGCGGGGACTATTACGGCCCAAACGGTATGTTCGCCAGGCATCATGCCCTCTTCCGCCAACAGATGCAGGCCCTCATCGCCAAGCACCCCGCGTGGTTCCCGCCCGTTGCCGCGCTTGGCAGGGGCACGGAAAAACTCGCTGGTGGTACGGGCGGCATGATGCGGTTTACACCCTTTGGAGGCGAGAAGGCCAAGATCATGCAGGCGTGCAAGACCTGCTTCGAGGAAGGCGTCGTATTATTCTACTGCGGACACGGTCCCTATCACGTTCGCATGTTGCCGCCCATGCCAGTGATGAAGGAAGAGCATTGGCCCAGGGTTTTCGAGTGCATCGAGCGAGGCCTCGCGAAGGTCGTGAACTGACTACATTCCGGTTATGCACGATACTTCTCGACGTGACTTCGTGATTCAGGCCGCCGGCGCACTGACGGCGATGGCGATTGTGCCAGAACTCATGGCTCGATCGTCCGCGTCGAGCGCGGACAAACTACCGCTCGCGCTGGTCGGTTGCGGACGCCAGGGCCGGGCCATCATCGGCGAATGCGCCAAGCTCGACAATGCCAAACTGATTGCGGTCTGCGACACGGTCGAAGCGCGTCGCAGCGGCGCACTACGCCAGGCACCAGATGCCGAAGCGTTCGAGAGCCTGGATGCAATGCTCGCCAAACGTAAGGACATTACAGGAGTCATCATCGCCACCCCCACCCATCTGCACAAGGACCTAGCCCTTGCGGCCCTCGCCGCTGGCAAGCATGTATATTGCGAAGCGCCGCTGGCACACACGGAGGAAGACTGCAAAGCAATCGCAAGCGCCGCGTCCAAGGCCCAGCCCAAGCAACTGTTCGCGGTGGGCCTGGAGGGGCGCAGCAATCCGATCTACAAACTCGCTCGAACATTCTTCCGCAGCGACGCGGTCCGCGATCTGGTCGCGGTCGAAGCCCAGCAGTATCAGAAAACTTCGTGGCGCGTTCCCAGTTCCGACCCGTCGAGGGAAAAAGAATTGAACTGGCGGCTTGACCCCGCCATCACGCTGGGGCTCGCTGGCGAATGGGGCGTGCAAGCACTCGACGTCGCGGCCTGGTACACGGATAAGAAGCCCATCGCGGTCTCGGGCTTGGGCTCGATTCGCCTGCACAACGACGGTCGCACCATCGCCGACACTATCGCAATGAACGTGCAACTTGAGGGCGGCGCGATAATCAACTACCACGCCAGCCTCGCCAACTCCTTCGCTGGCCGACACGAACTGCTCCGCGGGACCAATGCCGCCATCAAACTCGCGTGGACGCATGGCTGGATGTTCAAGGAAGCCGACGCGCCGACCCAAGGCTGGGAGGTCTATGCGAATCGCCAGCAGTATCACAACGACGAGGGCATCACACTGATCGCGGATGCGACCAAACTCGCAAGCCAAGGTAAACTGAAGGATGGTGTGGGCCTGCCCTACACAAGTCTGTATTATGCGATTTGGGACTTTGCCGAGTCCATCGCCAAGAACAAGCAGCCCGCCTGTGATGCCGAGGCGGGCGCAGCAAGCACGATCGTCGCGATCAAGGCCGCGAAGGCTGTTGCAACTGGCGAAACCGTAAAGCTCGCCTAGCCACTTCTCCAACAATCCCTTGCGTCGGATCATCCTTTGCCCCCCCAGTCCGCGTTTTCCTCGTCCCATATGATGTCCTCTCATGCGTGCATGGATCGCTAAGCAATACGCCAAGCGCATCGTCAATGTGAATGTGAACATCATCGCCGCCGGCGCTATGGCCATCGGCATCATGTACGCGGTGATGTTCTGGATTCATCGCCTCAAGATTGATATTCACATTGCAGACCAACTGAAGGTCAACGTCAAGTTCGTCAATATCGCCTGCTCGTTCGTGATCGACCTTGTCGCGGATCTGGCTGTGTACTACGTGCTGCACTGGTACGCGAACCACGTCCCCAGTCGGTTCGGCGGCGGCGGCAAGCTGATCAACCCTGAATACAGCGATCTGACATTTCTACAGGACGCGACCAAGGTGCAACTGGAGCGCATGCTGCTTGCGCCGATCCTCTATGTCGTCGCTGGGACCATCCAGTGGATTTTGATGAAGGGCCACATGCAACCTCCCGCCGCGGCCGCCATTGGCTTCGCACTGGGTATCTCGACCACCCGCACGATCCACACTTTCTTCATGGTCTGGCAGCAACGCAAGCGCCGAGCGAAGATGCTGGTGGAGCAAACGGGGGCGGCCCGCGGGAAGGCGAACGAATGAAACGTTCCAGTCATAACTTGTCGCGTTGTACTCGCTTCATGCCTTGGTCGGAAAGTCATTTGACGCCTGCGTTATCCACTGTGCCAGCCACTCCATCGGATGCTTGGCATGGCGTCCGGCGCCGTCATGGATCTGATGGCGACAACTGGTCCCTGGCGCGACCAAGCACGCGTCCGGACTGGCGTTGCGCATCGCGGGCAACAGAACAAGTTCGCCGATCTTCATCGACAACTCGTACCTGTCCTTGGTATAGCCGAAACTGCCAGCCATGCCGCAACAGCCTGAGTCAAGCACTCGGAGTTTGTCGCCCGCAACCCGGCGCAGCATGTCCGCACTGCTGGATGCGCCCCAGAGTGCTTTCTGGTGGCAGTGGCCATGCAGAATGACCTCACCCTCGGGTTGCGAAAACTCCGGTCTGGAGGGGTGGGCATCCCACCGGGCGTGTAGAAACTGCTCGGGCAGGAACGCCTTAGCCGCGAGTAGTTTGCGGATGTGCATGGGCGTCTGGAGTTTGAGCCCCAGCCAATCGTCCTTCATGGCAGACAAGCACGATGGCTCGGCGACGATGATCGCAACGACTGCGACATCTTCAATCAGTGGACGCAAACGTTCCATGGTTGCGTCGGCCTCAGCGATCGCCTGTGGTAAAAGTCCAAGCGATATCTTGGCACGGGCGCAGCACCCTGCATCAGCCAGCACGACGCGATACCCAAACCTCTCGAACACACGTTTGGTCGCGAGGCCGATCGAAGACTCGTTGAACATAGTAAAGCAATCGCCAAAGAGCACGACGGTTGGTGGTGCGACTGCTGCTCGGTCGCTCGAAGGCAGGCGATGCGAATGTTGCGTCCACGCTTGCTTGAGTGAACTTGAAAACCGGGGCAAGGTTCGCTGAGGATGCACATCCAGGAACCGATTGATGACCGCCCTCGCCAATCCCGTGCCATTCATCCAGTTCGCAATCGCCGGCGCAATTGCACCCAGCCGATTCAGTGTACGAATCTCTCCCATCACTCTCGAAGCCAGCGGGGACCCTTCCTGCTTGTATCGCTGCGCGGTGTACTCGGCTTTGAGTCTCGAGATGTCGACATTGCTCGGGCACTCGGTCTTGCAGGCTTTGCAGGACAAGCACAGATCGAGCGTTTTGATGGTGGCGGGGTCGTTCCAGAGCGTGCTGGCCCGCCCTTGCGGTGCGGTGTTGGCTCCATTCCCAGCGGTACCTGCCAGAAGTTGCCCCGTGATCGCTAATCGCAGCGCGTTTCCGCGTCCGCGCGTGCTATGACGCTCGTCTTGCGTTGCCATGTAACTTGGGCACATCGTCCCGCCCTGCTGCTTGCGGCAGACGCCGCTGCCATTGCACATTTCCACTGCGGAGTCAAACCCATGCTGGTCGCTGTAGTCAAAGTACGTGGCGAAGTCCTCCTTCGCCCCCACCCCAGCCCCTACCCCTGCTCCCGCCCCGATGGGCCAAGCCAGCGGGCGCTTCGGCACCGGTTCAACCCGCAGTTTCTCCGAGAGGCTTGCAATTGGTCTGGGATTCGATCCGTCAAGGTCCACGATGTTGCCGGGATTCAGCAAGTTGTGCGGATCAAACAATCGCTTGACCTGCTTGAATGCCTCCATGAGCTTTGGCCCATAGAACCGTTCCAGCAGTGGCGACCGCACGCGTCCGTCGCCATGCTCACCGCTCATCACGCCGCCCAACTCTCGGGCAAGGTCCGCCGTTGCGACCGCGATCGAACGCATCTTCTCCCGGTCGGCCTCGTCGTGAATGTCGATCAGTGGGCGCACATGGAGCACACCCACGCTGGCGTGGGCCCAATAGCTGGCGATGGTGCCGTGAGTTGTCACGATCGCTCGCAAGCGTTTTACAAACTCGCCCAGTCGCGGCACCGGTATCGCATTGTCTTCGATAAAGGTGATCGGCTTGCGGTTACCGGGAATGCCGTGCAGCAGCGGCTCCCCCGCCTTTCGTAACTTCCACGCATTCATCATCGCCCCGGCATCCCAATGGACAACGGGAGTCGCTGCGATCACGCGCCCCAACGCCGCTATTCTTTCCTCAACTTCCTGTCTGCTGCTCCCAAAGTACTCGACGTATAAGACCGCCTTGAGCGGCTTGCCATCGGGCGGCGCTGGCATGAGCTCAACATACTTGCGATATTCGGTGTTGGCCTTTGCCAGGTCCACGATCATGTCATCGAGCATCTCGACGGCGCTCGGGTTGGTTGCAAGTATCGGCTCGACCATCTCGATTGCCTCGTCGAGATCGCTGAAGCCCATCACCGCAAGGGCCTTGCACTTTGGTCGCACTTCGAGTTTCAGAACTGCCCCCAAGGTGATCGCCAGCGTCCCCTCGCTCCCGCACAGAATCGGAGCGAGGTTCACGTCTTCGTCCGCGATCCCAGCATCCAACTGTTGGAGGATCATGTCCAGGCCATAGCCAGCGTTGCGACGCAAGGTCTTTGGGAAACGCTCGCGGATCAACCCTGCATGCTCCCGCACGATTCGGCACACACCAACCGCAAGTTCCCGCGCCAGCAAGTCACCACCACGCACTCGCCCGCCAGCCGCCGCGAATCGCACCCGTCGCCCGTCCGCAAGGCACGCATCGATCGCGACAACACTTTCGCTCGTGCGACCATACTTGATCGAGCGCGAGCCCGCTGCGTTATTGCCGATGCACCCGCCGATGCTGGCATGGCGAGCGGTCGCCGGATCAGGCGCAAAGAACAGGCCGCTCGTCACTATCGCATCGTTGAGGTCGTCAATCGTCAGGCCTGGCTCGGCATGGATCGTTCGGCTTGGGATGTCCAACTCACGCCAACCCCGGCACCGATTGCTCCAGTCGATCACCACTGCTCGATTGGTGCATTGTCCGGCAAGGCTGGTCCCACCGCCCCGCGGCAGCATCGCCATGCGGTGCTTGGAACAGACTCGAACCGCTCGAACACCATCGTCAATGTTCGCAGGGATAACTACTCCGAGCGGCTCGACCTGATAGAGCGATGCGTCGGTGCTGTAGAGCATTCGATTGTGGTGGTCGAAGCGAACTTCGCCTTCGACAGCGCCCGCAAGCTCGCGGGCAAGGGCTGTCACGTCCGCCGTTGCGTCCAACGATGCGTTTATTTGCGTTAAAGACACGACCGACACGTCCGAGTTGATCAGCGTGTTCGCCACCGAATCCGTTCGTTGCGTTTGCTCCATGAGCCAAGATGGTAGTGAACCAGTCCGTGCCTGCTCGCGCGTTCATCGCGCATACACCGACGACAAGACCGCAGCACTCGTGAACAGCGCGATCGGGGCCGCCGCCTGGGCACCCATCACACCCAGCATAATGGTGGCCATCATGAGCACAAACCCAATCCGAGCCATCTTGGCCCGCTTGGCCCGCCTTTCCCAGAAGGGCACGCGATCAAAGGCGACCGGTGGAGCACCTGGTTCCATCTGTCCCACGTCCACATCGGCCCAGTTCAGGTCCACAGAATCCTGTTTGTTCTTACGGAGCACATCCGCCGAGCGGCCCAGATCGGCCCGACGAACTTGGATTTTGATCGGATCGGTGTATCCACCCTCCCACTGCAAGGCGTTTGCGCTCGCGGCAAAGACCCAAGCCTTGATTCCGGCGTCCGACAGCACCGCCCGCTTGAGGGAACCCTCAAACTCGGTGCGAGCCGTTGTCAGCGTGACCAATTGGTCTGGATCAGCAACTCGGGGCTGGGTCAGGGCAGTGAATTCAGCATCGTCCGCCTGTTTGGCAGGTGTTTCAAAGGGGTTGATCGGATTGGGCTCACCTGATGGCATGTCTGAAGGTTTGGATGCAACGCAAGGACCAAACGTCACCAGTCTGCTGACAGGAGTTTGGGTAGGGAGCGGCTGCTACGTCCTATACGAGCAAGAATCTGCACCCTGTCCTATCAGTTTGTACGCTTGTCAGTATGATAATCGATAGGCGGGCTTTCGGTACGGCTCGCCACTCCTGCATGCTTCAGGGACAAACCATTGCCCATCGCTCCCTCCACGACCAACCACGACCCGGACGCAGGACGCGACGCGCGCGTACGCCGATTATTTGACGACGCCCTCGATCTGGCGGGTACTGAGCGGACAGCCTTCATCACCCGCCTGCGTCATCGCGAACCGGATGTCTGCTTCGAGGTCGAGGAACTTCTCTCACTGAGCCAGACCGATGCACCGTTCTTTGACAGCGGCGCTCGCAATCTTGCCGGCATCATCATCGGCAAGGACCGGCACGAACCGTTTCCCATTGCCATGGGCAAGTACAAGTTGCTGCGCCAGGTGGGCGAGGGCGGGATGGGCGTTGTGTATGAAGCGGCCGAAGAGTTCCCCAAGCGGACGGTCGCGCTCAAACTGGTGCGCCCCGAAGTCACCACGCCCAGCCTGATCCGACGGCTTGCCCACGAAGCAGCGGTGCTCGCAAAGGTGCGCCATCCCGGCATCGCACAACTCTTCGAGGCAGGCTTTGTCGACGACAAGTTCGGGCGGCGAGTGCCCTATCTCGCGATGGAGTTTGTGGATGGCAAGTCGCTATCGAGATATCTTCGAGAGCACAAGCCACCCTTGCCCGAATTGCTCGAACTGCTCGCCAAGATTTGCGATGCCGTCGACCACGCCCATCGGCGCGGTATCGTGCATCGTGACCTCAAGCCAGGCAATATCTTGGTCACTTCGGACGGACTACCCAAGGTGCTGGACTTCGGTATTGCACGCCTCAGCGAGGACACGGGCAACGCCACCATGGCAACCGCAAGCAACCAGATCATTGGCACGCTCGCCTACATGAGTCCCGAACAATTGAGCGGCCAGAGCCATCAGATCGACTCTCGCTGTGACGTATATGCCCTGGGCGTGATAGCGTATGAAGCCCTTGCGGGCAAAGCACCTGTCGAGGTCGATGGCCTTTCCGTGCCCGCTTCTGCGCTGCGTGTCCAGACGGTGGAGCCACAACGGCTGGGCAAGATCGATCGCACGCTCTGCGGCGATGTCGAAGCAATCGTCGCCAAGGCCCTTGAGAAGGACCCGAGTCGTCGATATCAATCCGCGTCCGAACTCGCAGCAGATCTTCGTCGCTTTCTTCACGACGAATCCGTGACCGCTGCCCGCCAGACAACCATGTACCAACTCCGCAAGTTGGTGCGTCGAAATAAGGCGGGTGCGCTCGCTGCCACGATCGCGTTGATTTCCGTCCTTGTTGGTGGCGGGGTTGCCATCTGGAACGCCTCGGAAGCCCGCAGGTCCGCACGCACCAGCCGCAATATCGGCTCGTTCCTCCAGGAAGTCCTCACCAGCCCATCACCAGAGGTCGGGGTCGGACGTGAGGTGAGTGTTCGCGCCTTGCTCGAATCACGGGCACCGACCATCGACCAGCGCTTCGCGGATGACGAGGACACACGCCGAGAGTTGCACGCGGTGGTGGCGAAGACGATGTACTCCCTTGGCAACGACGGCGCGGCGGCGCAGCACTTCCGAAGCGCTCTGGCCCTGCTCCCTCGCGAGACGCTCGACCAGCAGCGACTAGCGATTCAGTGGAGCGTCGATATGGCCAAGGCGCTGCATCGCAACGACCAATGGAACGAAGCCGAGCCAATCCTTCGCGACGCACTGGCACAGTCAAACGCACACTTTGGACCCAGTGCGCCCGAGACGGCGTATGTCGAAGTATGGCTTGGTGCCGTGTTGACTCGTCAGTGCCACTTTCCCGAGTCGCTGGCAATGCTCGAGAACGCGCTGGCAGTGTTGCGCGCGAGTGTGGGCGAAGACGATCCTCGAACCGCTGTCGCACTGGTTCGTCTTTCTGAGCGAGTATCCTCCAAGACCGATGACGTTGCGGGACGACTTCGACTTGCTGATCGTGCAGCCAAGGAAAGTGCCAGGGTGCTGGGTCCGGATCATCCCGATGCACTCATCGCTGCGTGGAAGTATTGGCAAGTCGAGTCATTTGCCCATGAGAACAAGTCACTGGTAGCGACGCGTCCGCTTGAAGCGGTCACATCTGGCTTCGCGACCTGCGTTGATCGCTTGGGCACGATTCTGGGGCCCGACCATCCCGAGACACTTCGCGCCAAACTATCACTCGTCCATTCGCTAGTTATCGCAGACAAGTTGGACGATGCGCTTCGCTTTGCGAATCAGTTGGTTGAGTCCAGCGATCGGACCATTGGCCCAGCGCACATCAATGCGATACTGGTTACCCAGCGCCGCAACAGCATCCTGGAACGAATGGGCAGATTGCCCGAAGCGGAAGCTGGCTTTCGCAACTCGCTGGACCGGCTCAACCAGCGCGAGCAACCGTCGTACCTTGGCATGGAAGCCTCAGTCTGCTTGGGACGTGTGCTATTCAAACAGGGCAGGCTGCAAGAGGCCCGACACCACTACATCGAGTCGATCGAATATGTCCGACGGACAACGAAGGGCAGCATGGAAAACTGCTGCGATTCGCTCTTTGCCACAGGCGTGATCGAATTTGACATGGGCCGAATCGATGCCGCCTTGCAACATTGGGAAGTCGCCAGTTCCTGTGTCGATCCTCGCTCGTATCCTGGGCGTAGTTCGAAAACCTTTGACTTGATCTCGAGCCGATTAGACTCGATCGCAGCATCCAGGCCCGAAGCCGTCACCAAACTCAGAGCCACGTTCGAAACCTCAAAGACACGAACATCCGAGCAGGTCGTTGAATCCACCCCCGCTTTTTTCAAGTATGTTGAGGAGTACAAGCGGTCCCTAGGCAACGATGCCTGAACGCCTGTCTCAACGACGGTTCCTGACTTGTTCATTCCGCGGAGACTTTGAACCGATACCCGACTTGCGGCCTTGCCGCGAACGATGCAGCATGCGCCCGCGCACCAATCCCTGCTCGAAGACTGGCGCCACCTGTTGGCCTGCCCGAATTGCCGCGCCGACTTACCAGAGCCCGCATGCTGTGCCCAGTGCAACGAGCACTTTGGCGAAGAGGAAGGCACGCCCCGCCTCATGAGTCCTAGGTCGCGCGGGACAGTCGTGTTTGAGTTCGCGTCTACACGGAGCGTGGTTGCAGAGGAACTGAAGCAGCGGGTTCTGCGTCGTCCCAAGGCGACCATTGCTGGTTCGCTTCCCTATCACATGGACCCCGCCCAGGCGAGCGTGCTTGCTGCCTTGCCCAAAGACTCGCTCGTGCTCGAAATCGGCTGCGGCGGTGGGCAAAACCGCCAGTGGATGCGTGAGCGTGGCCTGCGATACTTGGGCACGGATGTTTCCAAGACGCGGGTGTACGAGCACCTGCAGCGATTTGGCGGGCCAGATGTGCTCGCAGACGCACACTTTCTTCCCTTCAAGGAATCGAGCGTTGATTGTGTCTATGCGGCGGCGGTGAACGAGCATCTCGCGTGCCCTGTACGCGTGGCCCAGGAAGTCGGGCGAGTTCTCAAGCCGGGCGGGTGGTACCTGGCCAACTGCTCGTTCATGGAGCCATGGCACGACGAGAGTTTTTTCCACATGTCGCCCAATGGGGCAATTGAAACGCTGCTGGCTGCTGGGCTTGAGATCGAGTGCGTCTATCCCGGAGCAGGCTGGCATGGGTTCCGAGCTCTGCCTCGCATGGCTTTCCTTGGACCGTTGCGCGTGCTGGCTCCCCTGGGCAATCTTTTCCACTTTGTCTACCAGGCCCAGACTTGGGCCGCGAACGCACGCAGGCGAACTCAGGGTCGAACGCCGCATAATCCGCTCCTCGTGGAAGCAAAGGTTGCTGGCGCGATGACATGGATCGCCCGTAAACCACAGGGCGGGCAGACCACGAGGGCAAACGCATGAATTCGTCCGTGCATGCCCCATCGCTCACGCTGGTCTTGGTGATTCTGGTCGGTCGCCAGCGTGGCGCTGCGGTGCTCAAGCACCTTGACGCATTCGCAACCAATGCACTCGCCTTGCGTCAGCAGTTGGGCATTGATGCCCGGCTGGTCGAGGTTCCGTCGATTGATTATGTACCCCATGAAGTGCGGGCGTGGCAGCCAGAGGTAGTGATTTTCGTACCAAGCTATACCGATCCGATCGAAAGCGTGATCGCGATGTGCAATCGGGTCCGAAGTCAGCCTCGATCACCCAAACTCGTCTACTTCGATACATACGACCAGACAAGTTCGCCCCACTTCGGCGTGCTCCCGGTCGTTGATCGCTACCTTAAGAGCAAGAAACTCCGCAATCTGGATAGTTATGCTGGTTTATACGATGGTGGTAATCCGCTCTCGCACTTTGCAAAGCAGCACTATCACTGCGACCTCAGCGGATGGAACTTTGGAAGCCCCATCCCAGCACAGGAAGCCGACAAGTTGCGTCCGAGTTGGAGTTTTGGCGTCAGCCGGGACTTCGCGCGATTGCAGCGAGCGGCAGATCGCTTTTCGCCCAAGTGGGCATCCCGCCCATACGAAGTCAATTGTCGAATTGGCCTTAACCCATCGGACGAGATTGCTACGCACTGGTACGCTGTATTGCGTCGGGAGGCCGCGAAGGCTCTCGATGCACTGGGATCGCAGCACCGCTGCACGGGCAGCGTTCGCGTTTCACGCCGTCGCTACCTGATGGAACTGCTGGCCAGCAAGGTGGTCTTCAGCCCCTTCGGCTGGGGCGAGGTCTGCTTCCGGGACTATGAAGCGGTCGCCGCGGGCTGTCTGCTCATCAAGCCCGAGATGAAGCACTTGCGAACATCGCCTGACATTTTTCGGGACGGCGAGACCTATGTGAGCGTGCGCTGGGACCTTGCAGACCTCTCCGAGAAAATAGCGCACTTCCTGCGTCATCCCGAAGAATCTTCACAAATCGCATCCCAAGGCGCGATGGCTCTGCGTGACTATTCTCTGCGAAACGGTTTCGTGCGTGATGTACAACACTCTCTCGATGGGCTGATCGGTGCGGGCGGGGCCCTTGTAGCGACAGAGGAACGAATTCCATGAGCGTGATGACCAACACGGCCATCCCCAGGCTCAACTCGATACTTCTCACACCCGCGTACGCGAGCGGCAAGCCATGCTGCATTCTCGTGGCCAGCGTCGGAGAGAAGGAAGAAGCGATCTCTCACACACACGGGCAGGGCTTCACACTCGACGCAAAGGCTCTCAAGCAGCGGCTCAACATCACCGCACACTATGAGCACATCGCGGGCCTTGGGCTAATTCGAGATCGGATCGAGCGCGTGCGCCCGGACATCGCCATCCTGATGCCGACCTGGCGTGACAAGCCGGAAGCGGTCGTAGCCGCTTTCCGAGCACTGCACGAACTTCCCAATCGCCCTCGATTGGTCTACCTCGACTGGTTCGCGCCGACATCATCGCCACACTTCACGGTGTTGCCATATGTTGACCGCTACCTCAAGCGGAACATTCTGGTCGACTTCGCGGGCTATCGCAAAGATTACATCGGGGGCTACGAGGTTGCGGAGTTTGTTTCCAATCTGCTCCAGATCGATCTTGGCACCTGGCGGTTTGGCAGCGAGATCCCCATCGGTGAGGAACACAAGGTCTGGCTGGGATGGAACTTTGGCGTGGGTCAGACCTATCGCCGACTCACCCGCTTTGGACGAATACTGGGTCGCTCATGGACACTTCGCAATGTCGACGTGAATCGTCGCCTGGGGCCGCCAAGCAAGAGCAACGCACCCAACGAGTGGTATCAGAACTATCGCGACGCGGCGTTGAAGGCGCTTGATCCGCTGTCACAACACTGGCGATGCTCGGGATATGAACGCATACCACGACGCAGGTACCTGCTCGAACTGCTCCGCAGCAAGGTTGTCTTCAGCCCCTTTGGCTGGGGCGAGGTCTGCTTCCGGGACTACGAGGCGGTTGCGTGCGGGGCCTTGCTGGTTAAGCCCGCGATGGAGCATCTGATCACCTCCCCGAACATCTATGTGAACAACGAGACGTATGTGTCCGTGAAGTGGGACCTGTCCGATGCGGTTGAGAAGATCACCGATTGTCTGAAAAACCCGGATCGAGCAAAGAAAATCGCTCGCAATGCCCAGGACTTTCTCTCCAGTTACTACACGGGGCATGCCTTTACCGACGACATCGCCCGTGCGCTCCGCGGGCTGTGTCCTGAATAGATAGTAATTACCGAACCAATCCCGTTTTCATGGGTACTTTGCCATATCAACGGGATAGTTTTTAGCCAATTTTTACCTGATGCGAACTTTTTTGTTCGCGCTGCTGTTATTTTCTGTCATCGATTGCGTTGGCCTCCGCTATGAGTATCTGAAGGGAGCGTGTGTTGTCGGCCGTGCGGTTCTCGTATGGCTCTCCTCGGGCTGGGGTGGTATGGCTACAGAAAGTTCCACAATCGTTGCTGCGATATCTCGCGATCTGGGTTCGGATGCCATCACCAATGGCGTTCGGGTGGTTGTCCGCCCAAAGTACTTGCGAGACCGCAGCGAACCCGAACTCGGCAAGTTCACCTGGTCGTACCACATCACGATCAAGAACATTGGTGATCGGCACGCCCGCCTGCTGCGGAGGCACTGGGTCATCGTCGACGGCAATGGCCAGCGGCACGAAGTCGCGGGCGAGGGTGTGGTTGGGCACCAGCCCGACCTCTCCCCGGGCGAGGACTTTGAGTATGCGAGTTGCTGTCCTCTTGAGTACCCCTGGGGCACCATGGAAGGTGAATACACGTTTGTCGACGAGCGAGGCGAACTCTTCGAAGTGAAGGTGGGTCGCTTCTTCCTTGTCAGCCCTCACGTCTAGTTCGTCGGGGATGGAGCAAGACGGGCATTTGCCCTAGTCGATTATTCTCTATGATTGCAAGGTTCTCGATCATTCGCAGATATTGCGCTGAGAGATCGTGGAGCCGAGTTTGCATCGGGATCATTTTCATAATCTTGTGGCGATTCTCGTCGTTCCACGCCGATCCTTGTCTTCACGAGCAAAGGAGGCAGAAGGAACGCTGGGTTTTTTCGTAGTGTCTTGGTTCTGAAGGAGTAAGACCCACACCTTGGCGACGGCGAAAGCCGCCACCTTGAGATTGTTTTTCCTCCCTTCCTCCGGAGCCTGATGGCCTACGCCGTCAGGCTCTGTTCGTTGATGGAGGAATGGTCAATCTGGAAAACCAAAGCCTCTGACAGGACTTGAACCTGCGACCCGCGCTTTACAAAAGCGCTGCTCTGCCACTGAGCTACAGAGGCGACACTGGATTGTACCTCCCAGTTGGCGCGCCAGCCGGTTGGCACGAAACCAGTCGGTTGGTGCAGGCCCGCCATTGTTCCGGCTTCGCACAACACGACTATTGGCCGCAAGAAGTGCAAGGTCCCTCAGAAAACAAGAGCAGGAAACTGTCGACATCGCAGGGGTCAAAAAGCGAGCCATCGTTGTTGAAGTCAACGTCGTTACACGTTGCAGTGACGGGCACGCATGGGCCCTCGCTGAAGACACTCAGGAACGCGTCGAGATCGGTGGGATCGAAGAGACCAGCATCATTGTTGAAGTCAATCGAATCGCAGGTCTGCTCGCACTCATCGGGGATGCCGTTTCCATTCAAGTCGCTTGCACTTGGAAGTGCGATAGCAACATTGTCGACCCAGTGCTCGTTGGTCAGGCCGCCCGTTCGACCCCCGAAGGCATACAACGGAATGAAGGGGACAAAGCCCGGCAGTTGCAACTGTTCGAACGCGGTCTCGATGACACCTGCCGAAGCGATTCGAACGCTGATCGCTCCGTCACGAAGCACCACGAACGCCCGACGCTGCACGCCGTCTGAGAGTTGGAAGGTGGGCGTATAGCGACCAAGGGTCTGTCCGTCGAAAATGACTTCGAGGGTGTTGTTGCCTTCGGATTGCCCGTTGTAAAAGTTGTCGAAGGTGTCAAACTGCACTCCCAGGGCGTGCAGAGCGAAGGGGCCCTGATCGATAATCCCGGGTCCTTCTTCGCCAAAGAGCGTCGAAGTGGTATAGAACGCGCTATCCAAAGCCATGAAGGACATGCCGTCGGCACCGCTGCCGCCGCCGATCTGGAAGTCGAAAGAGACGTTGAAGCCCGAGACTGGCGAGACATCAAGCGGCATTCGAACGATGGAACCAAGTTGGTTTGCAGCCATGCTTGTCAGGCGTACGCGACCGTTGAGCAACTGCGCAGTACCGTTCGCGACGAAGGGACCAACGCCCGACGCGAAGTTCTCGACCACGTTTGTCGTAGCGTCGCACTCGTCTGGTGTACCGTTATTGTTGCAATCGGCGCTGCGTCCGGTGCCTATATCGCATTCATCGGGAATGCCGTTGGAGTTGCAATCCAGGCTCACACCGAGCGCAATGTCCTGAGCATCGGGTTGGCCATTGTCATTGCAATCAAGTTCACCGACGTATCGCAACCGCAGGATGTTGCTTCCCCGCGCAATTGGATTCTGAAAGTCATCGTCGCGGTAGAAGTCGCTGAAGTACAAGCCGTCCGGGCCCGCCGCGATGGCTACTGCGGATGCCTTGCCGGTGCCGTTGTAGCGCGTGATGATGCTTGGGCCAGCGACAAGCCCTCCCGTCGCGTTGATCTGCCACTCGGTAATACACTTGGCATTGGTCTGCGGCCCAGAAGCCCATGTTCCTCCCGACTGTGTGACATAGGCAAAGTCCAGACGATCTGCGGGGAATCCGCTGCCCCCAAAGACGCCCGCCTGCACAAACGCGATGTTGACGGGCGCGGTGGATGGATTCCAGTTGTAGAGGGCGAAGTTGGTCATGGACTGGTCAGAACCGTCGTAGCCATAGTTTCTACCTATGACCATGCGCGCGAAGCGATCGACGCTAGGGCCATTTTCAACAAAGTAATGGGCGTTATCAGAGAGCCGCCATGCACCGCCAAAGGGATTGCGGACCCCCAGCGAGAAAACATAGTCACGGGCTGTGATGGGGGCACCGTTATAGAACGGATTGGTCAGGATTGAAGCACCCGACTTTGTCATGCGGAGAATCTTTCCGCGATACGAGTTCAAGTCCTGCGCGCGGGCCGCATCAAAGCCATCGCCAACGTGGACATATAAGAAACCGTCCGCACCGAGCGAGATATTGGAAATCTGGTGGGACTGCCCCACGGTCTCACCCACCATGTCGCGAATCGTGACTTGCGTCGTTGCGGAGATGCCGCCATCGTTGCTCGTGAATCTGACGACGCGCGGGTGATGCGGTGCATTCTCAACGCCAGGCACACTGCTCACGACCAGCGTCGCAAAGAGGTCGCCATTGGTTGGATCAACACAAAGCCCGGCGAGTCCCTGCTCGCCCGAACCCGGAAAGTTGCCGGTCGGATTGAAGTTGAGCAAGTTGGTTGCGTAATCGCTGATGATTCCGTTGTTCCGCACGACCTTGATCGTGCCATACAACTCGGCCACGTAGTACAAGGGAGCATTGGGGTCGGTGCTTGGGGCTGGAACAAACGCGATATTGACAGGTAATTGGAAGCCGGTCGCAACTACCTCGACCCGATAGCCAGGTCGTGTGCTCCAGGGCACGGGCGCGCCGCGTCGCAGGGCGGAAAAGTTCGGAGTGATTTCTCCGGATGTTGCAGCAAAGGTCGCACCATTTTCGCTGATCCAGAACGAGATCGTTTGGCTTTGCGCGAGCGTGACTTCGGGCAGGTAGATCACCTGCACGCGACCGTCATCATCGTTGAATCGAATATCTGTGGCAGGAAGGGTCAGCGTCGTTGCATTAGCGCTCACGGTCGCGCGGAGCGGGCCATGCTCCGCCAGTGGGACAGGGTTGCTGAGAATCAGCCCGACTCCATTGGCTGGTCCGGCAAACTCAAGGATCGTCCCATTGCCAACAGATTCAATGCGAATGCGCGCCGGGCTTGCGCCACCAGGCAGACCGATCGTCTGGCCATTGATATCTCGAAGCGTGGGCACAGGGCTGGTCAAGGCATCTTCCAACTCCATCGGAAAGATCGCCGCGGCGGAGCCGGTCGTGAACGACCGCTGGGCCCACTGGCTCCATTCGTTTGCCTGATTGCCGCTCGAATCACGATGCCTCACACGAAAGATATATGCACTGTCGGGCACGAGCGATGTCTGTCCGGCGAGGCTCCCTGCAAACACACCATCGCCAAAGTGTGTGTGCAGCCGCTCGACACCGCCAATGCACAGCGTTGACCAGACTCGCTCCACGAGGGTGCCGCCTGTATTGGTCCTCCAAACTTCCCAATCGGTACACACATGCGTGTCGCCTGGGTTGGGATCGCTGAAGGGCTCGGTCTCCATGTGGAGGTCTTGCGGATTGATTATGCGGCCCATCTGGGGCTCGCTGATCTCTGGTGTTATGGGCGGCTGATTCTGACCGATTGCCGCGCACACGAGCATGCTGTGCAGGAAGAGGCAGCGAGTGACTTGATGTGATGAAAAAATATGCATAGGTAAGACATGTGGCAGCGAGGAATTTTATTGGACGAATAGTGCGGTGAGCAGTCGCAAATGCTCTCACAGCATACCGGCGAATTGCCTGGACACAAGCCAAGAACTGCAAAGAAAACGACATGGTGGCTTTCGTGAAGACGGGGGTTTCATTAGGCTTCGCTGCTGATGGCGCAGGGCGGGCGTTTGCATGCACCCAAGAGCGGCTCAACGAAACTTGTCGTTGACTCCGCCTTCTCTCAGCACGTCTCCTCTGCGTTTGAGTCGTGTGTGCGTCAGTCTGGAAAGCGAGCGCAGTTTGATTGGACCGCCCGAGATCGCTGGTCCGCTATCTCTGTGTACCAGCCTCGCTTTGTGACTGCCGTACGGGCCTGCTGGGAATCGCGCAGAAAGTCGCAGTAGATTTTGGGTGTGTGAGAAAGATCAAAGACAGAAATTTTCGCTTGGCACTCGAAATCGCAGCAGGTTCGCCACTGCTGTGGTGAGTCATCGGCCTGTATCCAATCCTCCTGTGGTCTGCGACGAGCATGTACTCAGCCGCCTGTCAAAGGTGCTCAACAAACCATCCTACCTTCCGCCCGTGTTCCCCCACTTGCTCGCCTCCGGCCCCTCCGTTGCTCTCCTCCCAGGTGCCCAGCCCCTGGGCTTGGTGCTTGTGATCATGTTTGTCACCGCCGCCATTGTCGCGGCGGGCTTTCGACGCTTCAAGATCGAGGCCATTCCTGGTTACTTGCTTGCAGGGGCTTTGGTCGGTCCCAATGCACTGGGACTCATCACCGATGAAGTCGGTGTCGCACAGATCTCCGACCTTGCGTTGGTGCTGCTCATGTTCACCTTGGGACTGCACCTGGACATAGGCTCTATACGCAAGGGATTGGTCCACATCGCTGCGGTAGGCATCGTATCAACGCTCCTCTCGGCCGCGCTCATTTGGAGTCTGCTGATCCTCCTGGGCATCCCTCGCCCCCCTGCTCTCATTATCGCTTTGGGGGCGAGCATCTCGTCGACGGCGATTCTGGTCCGCTCGCTTATGTCGCGCCGCGAGTCCAATGCCCTGCACGGGCGTGTCTCGCTGGGCATCTCCATCCTCCAAGACTTGCTCAGCGTGATTATGCTCGCGTTGATTCCGCTGATTGTCGTCTGGGGAGGAGGCGAACCCGATCAGGGAACATCGGCACTTTCCTCGGGCATGCCAGACTGGGCGGAACGAACCGTGCAAGGCCTGCTCGCAGCAAGTGGTGTCTTTCTGATGTTGATCCTGGGGCGTAGGGTCCTGCCTTGGCTGCTTGATCACATCAGTCGCCTTCGCAGCGAGGAGATCGTGCTCGTCTCGGCGGCGGCAATCGCACTGGTGTGCGCCGTGTGGACCAGTTTCATCGGCTTCGGCACGGCCATGGGCGCGTTTCTTGCTGGATTCATGCTTGGCCAGACCCCGTATCGCTTCCAACTATCTGGACAACTCGCACCCATGCGTGACTTGCTCATGGCCGTGTTTTTTACCTCGGTTGGTCTGAAGGTCGCCCCGCTCGAGGTGGCTGCGAACATCGGACCCATTCTCGCAACGCTCGCGGGCGTGATCGTGATCAAGTTTTTCACTGTCGCGGCCTGCTCATACCTCGCAGGCATGACGGCGCCAAGCGCCGTGCTCACGGGGGTGTACCTTGGGAATGCTGGCGAGTTCACGCTTGTGCTAGTGGGCGCTGGCGCGTCCATTCTGACGCCCGCCCATGAAGGCCTGATCATTGCCGTCGTGATCCTGTCGTTGATCGCCACGCCCCTCCTGCTGGGGCCTGCACGCCGCCTTTCAAACCGCCTTTCGTACTTGCCGCTTTCGCCATGGGTGCGCAGCAGCGTGCTGCGTGAGGATGCCATCTCGCCCAAGCCCGCCGTAGTTTTGCGTGAGGTCGCGGGCAGCAATCAACCGGTGCAGCAAAGTGATCAACACGACTTGGGAGGGCAGCAGTCCTACAGCTCGGTGGATATGAACGCTGGCACCATCGAACACCATTCATATCCCCCCGAGATCGCTCCTCCACCACCGCCCCAACCACCGGCACCCAAGCCTCAGCATGTCATCATCGCAGGCTTTGGGCCTGTTGGACGGGCGTTGGCGGATCGGTTGGACATTCAACAGGTGTCGTTCACGGTCATCGAACTCAACGCCTCGACCGTGCATCGCCAGCACGTCCTGGGACGAAGGGTGGTCTATGGCGACGTGACCAATCGCGAAGTTCTGGAGCGAGCAGGCGTCCACCATGCCGACGCGATGATCCTCACTATTCCCGATGACGAGGCTGTCATGCGAGCCACACAAGTTGTACGCGAAATGAACCCGGCAATCTTTATCGCGGCCCGGACGAGTTTCCTCTCGGGCAAGTTCACTGCTATGACGCTGGGCGCCGATGTCGTGACCGTCGAGGAAGTGGCAACGGCTCTAGCCATGGAACGCGAAGTCCTGGCAGGACTTGCCAGCCACCTCAAGCGTTGACAGAACTGCCTGCTTCACACAAAAACACGGGCCGCCCACGCGCGGCCCGTTGATCCCCATCTCTCTCATCAATCATCTGCGCTGCTTTGCATGTGCGCTGTCCTGCAAATACAAGAGCAAATCACTCGCGAGGCATCGGCACTTCCTTCATCAGCAGAATCCTGGGCTTGGTGCCCTTGCTCACGACGTTGGACCGGTCCACGACCATCAGGAACCGACGCTGCACGCTGGGCAGAATCGGATCGGTGCCCGACAAGCCCTCGACATCGCTGCGTTGGAAGCCCGCCAGCGTGAACCAGACGGCAAAAACATCGCTGCGATTGGTCACGGTGTTGAGGAAGTTGTTGGCAGCGATCAGTTTTTCGTCAAACTCGTTGGTTGCACCCGCAGTTGCAAGGGTGGGGTCGATGCGGCTCGCGTCCGGGGCTGGTAGTTGGTAGGGATCATCGAAGGGTGTAGTGCCGAAACTGCCAGCCTGCGGATCGATCTCGTCGAAAGTGCTGTTGAGGTCCAGGCGTGTCGCCACGGGCGGCGTGCCCACGTTCGCGAGCGTTCGGTCGTAGCCAAGCGAGTCGATGTTGTAGGGAGCCGCAGCCCAGGGAGTACCGCGAGTTGCACTAAGCAGTGTCGCGGTCGCAGAAGGCCACCTAGAGATGAAGGAAGGAGTGGTTGCGGGCACGGATTCGTTGACACGCGAACGTGCGGAAAGCACCTCGCCCACAGAGCGGAAGCCCGGTTGGTTGCCGATGCCCATGATCCGCGATGCCGCGCGGGCGTTGTTGCCATCCGGGCCTGTGAAGGGATCGGTGTCAGACGTGGCGGTTGAATCGGGCAGGAAGGGAGCAACCACCGGCAGAAAGGTTGGGCCACCACTGGCGTTGGGGAAACTGTTGATATTGGCTGCGCGAATAGCATCCATGTTGTCCTGTGCTGTCCTGCTCAGAAGGACAGGCACCATGTCGCGGTAGCCAGCGATGCCCGCCGCCAGATCAATATTCTGGTTGAGTGGCAGAATCGGTCGCACATCGACCACTTGCTCGAACCAGTTGGGATCGCCCAAGCCAGGCCCTGTGAGCGGCTGGGTGGATGGGCGGGGCGCTCCTGCGTTGGTGAGTGACTGCTCTTCGTAGGAGCGTGGCGTGACGCCAGGCAGCAGCCGCAGAACCTCAACGGGCGCAGTGTTGATATTGATCAGGCCCTGTCGGGGCGACACGGCGCTCGCCGTGTTCTCGCCGGTCTGAGGAGTCGGATTGGCCGGATCGGTGGCGGGCGTTTCAAACTCTTCCAACACCATCTGAGCCAGCGGAATAGCCGTGCCGACTGCACGCTCGGCGTTGATGCCAACGGTATCTGGGTCCAACACGGTGTCCTGGGTCTCGGCATCGATGAAGGGAACAAAGTGGTCGAGGCGAAGATTGCCGCGATCAAAGAGCATGACGTCGGTCGAGTCGTCGCCCGGCTGGAGGCTGCCCGTGGACGGAGAACGCGAGCCGCCGGGACGCTTCAATAGATAAGGATTGGTCAGCGAGGGTGCGCCGAGTGCGTTGGTCTCACCCGCGAAACCCGATGTCGGGCTCGGGGGCAACATATAAGGTGAACGCAGCAAGTTGATATCAAGGCCCTGCATGCCAGCGTGTGGTCCGCTGAGGACACGCTTCTCATAGCCCATGGCAGAGGCCAAGGCTTCGCTCAGCGTCGTGTACCGAGCATTGACCGCCTGCAACTCGGGCACGGTGATGGTCACGGAATTGAAGACACGCAGCGTTGGCACGCCTCCACCAGGAGGGAACTGCAACGGAACCTCGAGGGGCCCAACACCAAGCGGACGCAGCATGTCGGCAGGGCGCAGAATCGAAACCCAGCGGGTGTACTGGTCCTGGCTGCTGAATGGTGATCCCGCAATCGCACCAGCAGCACGGCGAACGTCCACATCGCGATAAAAGTTGTTGGACGTGCGACCACGCGCGGCATCCGCATCCATGGTCACCTGCGGGTACATGTCCGCGAAAGTAAGGAAGCCCGTGGGCAGCGGCGCACCAGGAGTCGCACCGGGGGTGGGCAACGTTCCCAACGGGAACAATTGCGTCACGATGGTTGCATTGGGCTTCTGATCAATCGTGCCGACGAACGAGCGGGTCGGCGCTGCGGGCGCAAGCGGCGTGCCAGCGACCGGATCCAGGTAGCCCCGTGCGACAATGTTGTTGGGGGCCTGCCATAGGAAGTCCTTGAAGCCGTCATTGTCGACAAAAGTTGCTGGGTTGGTGGGGGTTGCGGTGCCGTCGATGGCGTAGGTAGTCTGACGACCGATCCACTCGCGCAGGTCCTTGGCGTGTCCCTTCCAAGGCCGGCGACCAGTATCATCCGCGAGACCAATACCAAAGTCAGCGTTGGGGAAGGTGATCGTCAACTGGGTCGCACCCTCCGTGCGATACCTGTTCCAACTCTCGCTTTCCCTGAAGATGTTCCAGGATGTGACGGCACCCGATGTCGGATCTTCCCAGTACTTGGCTTCCAAGCAGTACGCTGGTAGCACATCCTTTGGGATGCGATCAAAGGGCGCGAAGGGGTCGGCGATGTCCTGATTGGTCCGTGGGTCCGACGGACGCATCACGCTCGCCCACAAGGTCATGGTGACGCCTTTGCGATCTGCGTCGTCGTCGGTCGCAGGGGTGGTGCCATCTGGCCCAACGCTGGGATCAAAGCCCCCCGCAACCACCCTGGTCGCTTCGCCGCCGATGTTCTCGTCCAACTGCGACCACAAGTTCGCGTTGTTGGGAATACGCAGGCGATCAACCATCTGATCGTTGGCGTAGTTGTTTGAGTTCAAGCGGGACAGGCCCACGACCGGGCGACGCAACATCCAGGCATCGCTCGACGCATGGGTGCCGCCGTTCCAGTCAAGATTGATTGCCGGGCTGGACGGCACTGTCAGCCAGATGCTCTCGGTCGCGACCGGAGATGCCCACGGACGCCGCTGCTCGCGCACCGTGCGCCACAGTGTGACGGTTCGCTCACGCGTGACTGCGGCCAACTCTGTGTTCTCGGTGCTGGGAATAGGGTTCACGTACGCGCCGAGGTTCTGCAGGCGCGAGGGCGTGAAACCGGCGGGAGGTGTGGGGCCGCCACCTTCCCAGATCATGGGAACCCAGTAGGCTCCATTCGGATTGAACAGGTCCGTCGTGATACTGGGATCGGCACTGCGTGCGATCTGGTTCTCGATGAGTCTTTGAATGAAGGGACGAAGGTCAACATAGGGCTGGAGGTTGTTGAGGGCATCGGTGCCATAGGGCTGGGTCGGAGAACCACCGTCTGCGGGCGTGTCCGCAGACGCGATGCGAAGATCGGGCCGGCCAGCAGCACCGCGCAGGCGATCACGAATGCGATTGGGTGATTCGCTCAGGGCGTAGCAGACCACAGTCTGGCCCGCAGGGATGCGAATTGGATTCATCGTGATCTTGACGCCCGGAGCGGTCGGCACATCGACGTACTTCTGATCGTCGGCGGGGTCCGAAGAATCGGCCACGAGCAGGTCGGGGCGGCTGAACTGGCGTCCGTTGTTTGGGCCGGTCCCCAGGACATCACCTGGATTGAGCGCTCTCGTGACATCCTCGCCCGAGTACAACTGCTGCTCGTGCAACGACATCAGCATGTAGGTACGATTGCCGAAACGGACGTAGTGAAAGTCGCTGATGGAATCAACCGGAAGCGGTGAGGTGGACCCAGTGCCCAGGAACGCAGTGCTCGCAACATCGATGGTGTCGCCACGGCTGAAACTGCCATAGATACCCAGCGTCTGGTTTGTATTACTCCACCGACCTGCACCCAGCGCACCAGGACCGATGAGGCCAATGCCATTGCCCGCAACCGTTCCCGTTGCCCAGTTCCAGCCCCGCGAGAAAATCGGCAACCGATCGGGACGAGCGGGAAAATAAATGTCCTGGTTGGACCGCATCACCGATGGATCAACGACTAGTTGGATCGGTGAATCGGGCAGTTCCGGAATGTCGATGACCGGGCTAGACGCGCTGTTGGGCGCCACATCGCTGAGCAGCGGGCGACCCATCACGATGTCGCGATCAAAGGGATTGGTGATCTTGAAGGCGACGAGATTGAAAAGAACCTCGGTGCGGTTGATCGTGTCGCCGTCCTGAATCTTGTTGTCACCAAGCACCGCAGTCGTTGCGGGCGAGGCGGCTGTATTCTCGGGACCAACAAACTGCACTTGACTTGGTACGGTGTTGAATCCAGTCTGGCTGTTGATCCAGTTATCGAAGTAGACCGTCATGGTCGTGACCTGCGTCACAAAGGGCTGGGCTTCGATGCCGTACAACTTCACCACCGGTGCGATCACGTTCGAAGCGACGGGAGCAAGTTTGCCCTGGGGCACCACCGTCCCGGCAACGTCGCGTTGCAACAGGTCCAGATTGTCGAGCGGAACGCCGCCCGTGATGTCGGTCGTGCGTTGCAATGTGGGGAAGGCCGCGGCGATGCCATCGGCGGCATTGGAGACCGATCCGTCTAGCGCGGCCCGAACAGCAGGATCATCGGTGAGAAACTGCGTGCGAATCGTCGGTTGATCGAAGGGATCGCTGGTGCCCGGACGAATCGGCTGGGTCTGTGACAGCGCCGTGTTGTTCGCGGATCGACCCTGACCCACGCCTGAGTCCTCGACGTACACATCTGGCCCATTGACAAGCAGCGGCGCGGTGATTGGGCCGTCGGCCAGATCGACCATGTTCACGGCGAGCGTGCCAGCGGTCAGAGCGGCGAGTTCTGGGCCGCGATAGCCGTAGAAGAGCGTGCGATACTTATTGTAATCGGTGTTGGACCGATTCCACATGATGTCGATCGAGGCATACGGGGCGAGAGCATCGAAGTAGCCCTCATAGAGAAGGCTCGCCGTGGTCTCCGCGGCTTTCACATTGGGTGTGGGTGAGGAGTAGTCCCCGACCGGGCGTGCAGGAAGGTCGAGCATGGCACGAGCGTTGATCTTTGCATCGCCTGCCTGCAACTGACTCACCTGGGCTTGCTGGGGTGTGGCGCTGGTTGAGGGCTGACGCGTCGAGGTCGTACGCAGCGGACGGCTCAAACTGATGGTCGTCAGATTCTTGCGAACATCGGTGTGGAGGCGACGAAGCGCCTGCACCATCGGAGCGTTTTCATCGGTTAGAACGTCCGTTGTGTTCCATGGATCGAACGTGCGGGTCTCGGCGGGCAACTCGCGATTGGAGCGGAGCACGTCGAGGCTCAGCGGATTGTCCGACACGCCAGCCCCGGCTGGCAGAGGTGTCTGATCTCTTGCGCCCATCGCAACTTCGAGATTGCTGGTGACGCTCGGGTCGTTGATCGTGCGATAGGTCAGCAGTTCGGCAAGGTCGCTCGTATCAAACCGCAGCCGACCAACCGAACTGTCTTCCATGACGTTGGACGACGTGTTGTAGACTTTGCGACTCTGGTCGATGTAGTTGAGCGTGCGGCGAGCCGACCACTCGATCCACCCATAATGCGTGCCGATGGCGCCGCTCGTATCCACGCCATAGGGCGGAAAGAAGTTACCGCCCGCGTAGGAGAGCGATGGATACATGAACGTCTGCCAGCCGCGGCGACCGAAACTATTGCGAATTACGTCGGGATCCGTAAAGTTGATGCCCACCCCGCCAAGCCCGCCCAGCACCAGTTCCCTGTCGGCGAAGGTGAGCACGTCGGACTCTGGCGGCGTACCCGCGGCGGACTGGTCGGTCTCATACAACGCGGTGTACTGAGAAGTCGCGGGATCCAGCACTTGGAGTCCCAGCACTCGCCCGGACTCATTCGCGAGTTGCAGGCTGAGATACGCCGAGGTGCCCATGATGTAGGCACGCGACTCTGACATGCGATTGGTCGGACCATTGTACTCGAGAGCGTTTGGGATGCTTGGTGCGATCGGCTCGCCGCTTAGGTCGGGGAAGCCTTCATATCCCGCTGGGTTTGAGGTACTGCCGTTGACATTCGGATCGAAGTTGGCGTAGGTGTCGAATTGCGTGAGCAGGCGGCGCAGATCGATGTCTGCCGGTGTCATGCCCAAGGGCATAGTCATGTTCGCGCCCGTGACGCTCGTCGGCGAATTAGTAAACAACTGCTGACGGGGCGATGCCATCAGATCGCCTGCGAAGTTGACGTTGACGAGGCCCGAAAGGTCCACAACGCGAGTGGCTACGAACCAGCGAAAATTGCCCGCGAACTCGGGCAGGGTTGCCTCGCCCGGCAGGACAACGTTCGCGCCGTTGTCATCCTGCCAGTGGGCGAATTCCCACCAGCGCGAATCCAGCATGCCATCGCCGTCCGCGTCGGCCCACTGATAGCCCTTGAAGAGATCGTTGCCGGGAGTTTCGGTGACATCTGGCTGACCGTCCGCGATCCGCGACGGACGAAAAGCGCCGCGCTGCATCACCGACCAATAGTACGGAATCGCGTCGTCTGTACCAATAGCCAGTGTCTGGCCCCACACCGTCTGATTGGAGTCGATGAATCGGAACCTGTCAACGCCCGTCGTCGCATCCGGCGTGAGCAACGACTTGCCGTAGCCCATGCCGGGCTTTTCATTCGCGTTGATCGCACTAACATTGTTGAACGCGCCAAAGTTGTTGCGAAGGTTGGCCAGATTGACAAACAGGCCGGTCGGTGCGACGTTGCTGATGCTGCTCCAGTCCTGTTGGTCGAGGAATGCCCAATCAGGCACTGACACGAAGTCCGACACTGCACCAGTGCTTGACCCTGCCCCGAAGTTGATGAAGCTCGGAGAATGCGGGGCCAGCCAGGGATCCGACGAGGGCAGGCGGAAGCCAGAGTACGCGCCGTTCAATACAAACTGGTTCGCGACAGTCGGAGTGGTTGAAGCAAGATCCTGCTCAAGGGTTGGAAAGATCGTGCCCTGGGGCGTGAAGTATCGTCGTGTATCAATAATGTTGGTCGCGGCGAGCGGGTCACGCTCGGAAGTCAGCGTATATTCTTCGTTTGGCGAACCCAGGTCCCCCGCGCGATGCGCGATCCCCGGCGCATCATCCGTCTCACGCCGTAGGTTGGGCAGGATGCTTGCGCCTTGCTGGGTCATGCCGCCGTCGATGGTGGTTGAGAACAAGTCGCTGGCGATGACATCCGCCGTGTACTGACCGATCTGGGCGGGCACATCGTCAAACTGATCGCGCCGGATGACCGTCGCTTTGGTGCGTGCGTCCTGGTTGCCCAGTGCCACATACACAATAGTGATCACCGCCAGGAGCGCAAGAGTCCCTACAACCAGCACCAGGAACGAGCCGCGTCGGTGCGTCTGGATGCTGGTGCCTGCGGGCGTGCCAGAGATTGCACGAAGCAATCCTGCGGGGCGAGCCAGTTGCTGCGTCACCGCTTCCGAAGTGAGGTGCGAAGACCCGAGGTTGTTGTTCCTGCGGGTGATTGTCGTCTGTTCCATGCTCATGGCCCAACTGCTCCCGTCGTGGTGCGCCCGTTCTTTGCGGCGCCCGCGCGAATGCCTGCCCTACTGCCTGCCCCAAATCTGATCAGAGTCTGCCTAATCATCGACTGCACTATCGTGCCTAAGCGCCTATCGAGGCGCTTCATCAGGCACATCAAAGACATACTCAAACGTCGACTCGATCCCAGGATCCACCGGATCAGCGATTGTCACCCGCACCCGAATCATCCTGGGCCAGCGCCAGGGGCGCTGCGCAGGCGTTGGATTGATCAACTCGCGACCGGTCGCGGGATCGATGTAGGTGGGTGAAAACTCCAATGTTGGATTCGTCTCCGGGCCGCCAAGGGTCAGGCCCGGCCGCTGCACAAAGGTGGGATCAATCCCGCCAAAGAACGACGACACGCTCAAAGGCAAATTGGCGATGCTGTTGGGGTTGTACCCGTAAAAAAGTCGATCCGTGATGGGATAGACCCCGTCGAGCAAGGCCCCGCCCGAATCCCGATACTTCACGAGCGTGCCCAGCCGGTAGTTGCAGTCACTGGGTGCTGTGGGACCGTCGTACTCATAGAACTTGCAAGGCGTTTCGGGGCCGTGCCAGCGAAGGTCTCCCGGATTGACGCTGACCGTCCCGAGCGTCCAATCCACGATGAATTCGGTACATCCAACCACGAGGTTCGACGCCCCCACCATCAGCCGATCGGATCGACGCTGAACGGGAGAAGTCAGTGCAGGCCCACCATTCAGCACGTTCAGAAGATCCGGCGCGCCGACATCAGTCAGAATCCTCACGCCCCGGTTCTCATCATCATAATCCAGGCCCCCGTTGGCATTGGGCCCTTCGGTGCTGCTGGTTCCATCACCATGGTTCACGGCTCTGGTGGGCATGGCGTTGTCCATCCACGCGTGCATGAAGTCCAGCGATTCCCAATTCGTTACGGGATCGGTCGGGCGTGCCACAGGAGAATCCCATGCCGCTCCAAACTCGCCGATCGACTGCGTGAAGCCCAGCGCGGGCGGAATCACGCCCGGCGAGTCGTACATGGCTGGCTCTCGGGCCGATGTGCCCACGCCCGCATATCCGTACACGATCCGCTGAATCTCCTCGAGCGACGTGGTTGCGATGTCAACAATCCCGCTCGACAACTGCGGGCCGTACGCAGTCGGAGGCACCTCTCCAGCCACCGAGTCGTAGTTGCCATTTGCACCTGTGACATACCACAGATGGTCGTTCAGGGCCGCATAGGACGGATCGATGTCAGGCAGTAAGTATCGATTGAGCGATCGAAAGATCGAGGCCGCTGCGGGCTGTCCTGCAACCTGCGTGTCCTTGTCGGCCAGTACGATGTCACCGCTTGCAAAGCCCAGAATGCCGCGCCGCTCACGCGCGGTCACATCGGGTGAGACCAGTAGCGTCTGCTGACGAAGCAGAATCCACTCGCTCGCGTAGACATTGGGATTCTGCCTGCGGTTTGGCTTGTCAGTCGGAGCAGCACCGACATACCCCAGCGTGTGACGCCCGGTTGCAGTAATGCCGTTGCGGGACAGCGTGTTGGTCTCATTCACTCGCGGCGAGTTGGAAATGGCAACCGCGTCAGGGCGAGGCCGCATGCCATGCCCGTAGTAGATCATCGCCTCACGACTCGATGGCGATGCCCATTCCGCAAGATCGCTCATGGGAGGACGCGAACTCTTGAAGTCTCCACGCTCGAAGAACAGAATCTCATCCACCCGCCGCCTTCGCCACTGATCTTTGGAATTTGCGGTGTTGGTGCGTTCCTGGTCCTCATAGAGCGGCACACGATCGACTTGCGGATCAAACTCATTGTTTCCATCCACATCCGCAAACTGCTGGCGAATCACCAGAAATCCGTCACGGGTCATCCGCTGGAAGTCCTGACGCAGTTGCTGCTCGAGCAGCCGCCCGTATTGATTCACGCGAGAGACACGCCGCCCCGAGGCAACCGTCTTGCCGATGGAATCAAAGACCGCCGCCAGCCCCGCTGCCACAATCACGACCGCCGCAATCGAAACGAGTGTTTCGAGCAACGTGAAGCCCCTGCGCTTCGAGGCATTGGCTCGACATAGATCAGGTTGAATTGGACGACACACTTCCTTCATGAGCTTCACACTGCTTTCCAACTGACTTGCCGACTAACTTGCCAACCGATGTGCCAACTGCGCCCAACCCTGCAAAATACCCTGCAAGACACTGCGCACCCTGCCTGCGATCACCGCGCCGTCGTATCAAAGACTTCCACGGCGACTGGCACCTGGGGCGTAAACCACACGTCGTAGCGAGTCTCTCCCGCTGGCAGCGTGACGCCTGGCGACACATTGATGCTCAACACGCCCGAAGTCGAATCAACCGACACCACGGTGTGTACTTGCCCGGATGGCCCCACAAACTTCTGGCCGACCTGTGCAAGGGCCTGTGTCTGCGGCAACGTATTGACAGGCAGTTCGAATGAAGCGATGGCGTTATTGCCCGGAATCAACTCGATGTACGCCGTCAGAATCAGGGAGTAATCCCCGATGCCGTTCAAGGATGCCTCGCCGGTCGTGTTGTCCGCCGCAACTGGCACCAGAGTGCGATCTGTACCATCGAGCGGGCGGAACACATCAACCAGAGACCCTCCCGCCGGGCGACGAATGCCCACGTCGATTCGTCGCACAAAGATCGCCGTCTGTAAGCCATCCCCTTCGGTGGGCTGATTGGGCGTACCCACGCGTCGAATCATAAAGTCCCACACGAATCGAGGCTCGGCCTCACCCTGGCTGCTGCCCGGACTTCGCGGCGTCTGCGCCACCGCTGGAATCAGCCGGTCCAGTAGCGGAAGGCTGTACTCAGCATCGTCATAAGTCGGCGTCGTGCCGTTGTATCCAGTGAGGAACCGTGCCTGGAGCATCATGTCGCCAGGCAGCGTGATATCTTGGATCGGTGCCAACGCGAACGTTCCCTGACCGCTCTCGGGAATTACCCAAAGGCCATCTTCACCAAATGCCGGGAGATCGTTCAGGCGTTGCAGAGCTCGAAGGATGCCAGGCGGACGAACCGCACCCTGATGCGACCGGGTCGTGAGCGCGTTCGCGTTGAACGTCGAAGACGAGCGGACGTAGGCCTTGACACCTTCTGTAATGCTCGCGCCCTCGATCGCATCGCTGGCCGTGCGCTGCTGATAGACCACGGCGGGGAAAACCGAAGCCAGACCCAAAAGGCCCAAGCCCAGCACCACCAGCCCAATGAGCACTTCGATGAGGGTGAACCCGAATCGCCGCACTGTTTTGATGTGTCCGCTCATGCTGACATTCAAAATGGAAGTACCATTCTGCATCGTCCGGCCTTTCTTCCTGCCCAAACTACCCGTCCAACACCAACACGTGTTGCCTATCTCGCGATGACTTCTTGCATCTGCCCCAAATATCGCGACATTGTGAAGACTCGCGCCTCGAAAATCGTTCCCGGGTCCAACTGGCCAGAACTCGTGCCAGCAACTTGCCCGATGTAATCTCGGATCAGCCGCATCGCATCCCCCTGCGGAAACCCGCTGGGGAAGTTGGGGCCAGTCAGAAGTGATTCGTCCATCGGAGGCGCATCACCCGGCGTGCCCGTCTGCACGCGGTACAGTGACTGTGTGTCTCGGTTCAGGCCCGCAGCTCCGATGGCATTGGCCAAACGGCGTTCATCAGTCAGTGCAAACTCAACCACGGGCCGAGCCAGAATGGTGTCCGTTGACTCGTCACCAAACAGGCTCCGCTGCTCCAGCAAAGTCAAGCCCGATCCTTGCGCGAGTAACCGCCTCACGCCGGTTTCAAGCGATGCGTACTGCTGCAGATCAAAGCCAGGCGATGTCCAAGGCATCGCAGTAAAACGGAAGTCCGCATCCGCCGGATCCACAACGAGCACCAGGCGAGAATCATTCAACAGCGCCTCGCCCGTCTGGGCCGCAAAGCGAATCATGAACGTCTGGCGCCGCCAGCCTTCCTTCCCGGTCATGTCGTCAATTCCTCTGGCATCCCGCGGCAGGAAGTCGGTTTCCGGAAACACCCACATGCCCTCGGCCGCGAAGCCACTGCCCGCGCTCGCAACATCGACCCAGTCATACCACCCATTGTCAATGGGAACCGGCGCGGCCGAAGGATCGCTGATCGAACCAGGACGCGCAAACCCGCGCACTGTCCAGCCCCTGGGCATCACAATCGGGTTCGCGCCATCGATGGGCGCGAAAATCTCGCGGTCGCCGTCCTGATTCCCGCCGCTGGCTGCGTTGTCAAACAGTCGAGGTGTGTCCTCGAAAAGAACGCCGACCTTGGCACACGGAATCACAATCGTCCGCCCCTCGCGGAAGTAGAAAACCGCAGCCGCATCGGCATCGTTGCTGCGAATCGCCGCATCTCGAGCGGCTCCCATCGCCACACGAAGTTGATTTTCTGCCAACGATCGCTGCGAGGAGTAAATCACGCCCGAGACTGCCGATGCTGCGATACCCAACAGCAGCACAAGAATGCCAGCAACAACGAGCAGTTCCAGCGTGCTGAACCCGCGGCGTGAAGCGCTGCTGGCTCTGGCCTGCAATGAGATTCCAGCAATCGACATGGAAGAAGGTTTAGTTCTCATCGGTACCCACCCGGACAAGGTTGTCCCGCGCCGCCTGCAAACGCAACTTGTTGATCGCCGTCGGATCGGTAGGCTCAGGCACGCCCAGAACCTGTGAGAGATATAGCAAGGGTTCATCGCCATAGAGCCGATCAGGACCCGCCGCAGCAACCGCCCAGCGTGCCTGACGAAGCAACGTGTTTGACTTGGGGTTGCGCTCGTTGGGCACGATCGACTCAATCGGTGAACCAAGCCGCCCGATGATCGCTGGCAACACCAGCAGTGTGTCTGTATCGGGCACTGTGGTATTGGGCGGCGGCTCCTGCCGCAGCCAGCGGTAGTATCGCATGGGCACGTTGTTGCGATCCCGAATCGTCACATCCTTGCCCTTGTCCGAGGCAGTCGGCGTGGTATCAACATCGATCACAGTCCGGACACCCTTGGCACCCACCTCAATGAACGGTCCATACTCACGGCCCGCACGCCTTCGGCTGGCTGGTGCCGGATCAATCGCGACTGCTGGTACTTCAAAGAGCCCCGCTCGGTCGGGTTTGTACATGCCAGGACCAGCCACACCATCCATCGGCACATCGGGCAAGGCCGCGGTGTATGGGGCTTCCAACTGTCCTGCCACGAAGTAGCCAAGCGTCAATTCGCTGTACCGATTGTCGCGCAGAATGTTGGTCGGGTCCGGCCCCTTCCAATCAGGATCCTGAGCCCGCAAGAACGCGGCATCATCGCCCCGTTTGTAGACCTCAATCTGATTACGGGGAGCCAGACTCGGATCAGCAGAGACCGCCACAACCATCGCCCAAGGCAGGTCGGAGCGCTTCGGGACAGCGCCGGGCAGCGTGATCAGCGACGACTCGATCCCCACGCTCGCGAAAGACACATCTGGACCATACTCCTTCACCATGGGCGGCAAGAAACCCATGTCTTCGCGGAACTTCTTGATGCCGTCATAGACCTGGTTCAGGCCCGACTGATCCACAACACTACCCGCAGCACGTTGGGCAGCCCGCGCTCCAAGCACCACCAGCGCGACGAGCACCGCGATCACACCGATCGAGACTAGCAACTCGAAGATGGTGAAACCGCGCAGTGCGTTCGCCCGCAGTCGCATCTTGCCGGTTGCGATGCCAGTTGATCTGCCACTTGCTCTCATCGATTCAGTCACACGTTGCTCCGTCACGCCAGCACACCATCAAATGTTGACACAGTTGCTGCACATCGTCCATGGTCGCTACACCACTACACCGCACCGCCACCCTGCAGACTCTCGATCATTTTGACGAGAGGCAGGAACATGGCCACAACGATCAGCCCGACGAACCCGCCCAGGAACACGACCATGGCCGGTTCCAGAAGGCTGACAAGCGACGCCACCGCGACATCCACTTCTTCGTCGTAGTTGTCGGCGATCTTCATCAACATCTGATCCAGTTCGCCCGTCTCCTCGCCCACGTCGATCATGTTGGTCACGATCGCATCGCATGTCTTGCTCTCGCGCAGGGGTCCGGCAAAACTCTCGCCCTCGCGAATGCTGTCATAGACCTTCTGCAGCGCCTTCTCAAAGACGTAGTTGCCGCTGGTTTCCTTCGTGATCTTCACTGCCTCAAGAATCGGCACGCCCGCCGCCACCAGCGTGCCAAGCGTGCGCGTGAAGCGTGCAATCACGGTCTTGCGCACCAGATCGCCTATGACGGGCAACCGCAGCAGAATCGTGTCCGTCACGGCCTTGCCGATTTGGGTCTTGCGAATCAGTTTGAAGATCACCCATGCGAAGAAGGGCGAGGGCAGGGCGATGATCCAGCCTGGAATCGCCTGACCAGGATTGGTCCCCGCAAACCAGCGGCTGGTTCCAATCAGGAACATCGTGAGGGGCGGCAGGTCCACGCCGAAGTCCTTGAAGATTTCTTCAAACTTCGGGATGATGAAGACCATGATCGCCGTCAGAATGATCGCCGCGATCGACACGACCACGATCGGGTACACCATTGCGCCCTTGATGCGGCGCTTCAGGCGTTCGCTCTTCTCCATGAACTCTGCTAGGCGCTGCAGAATGACATCAAGCACGCCGCCCACCTCGCCCGCCGCCACCATCTTGGTGTACAAGTGGTCGAAGCACTTGGGGTACTTGCTCATCGCCTCGGAGAGAGCCGAACCACCCTCGACCTCCTCGCACACGCCCATCAGAATGTTCTTGAGTTTGCCGGGCTTCTGCTGGCTCTCGAGAATCTGAAGGCTGCGCAGCAAGGGAAGACCGGCATCCTGGAGCGTTGACAGTTGGCGCGTGAACGTCGTGAGGAGCTTCTTGCTCACCCCCCGGTTGCCACCACGCGACTTCTTTTTCTTGGGAACGCTGCCCGAACCGTCGTTTGCGGATGCGGCATTCTTCTTTGATCCCGCCTGTTCCTTGATGTTTGATGGGTACAGCCCCTGGCTCTTGATCTTCTGGATCGCCTCTTCGGACGAACCTGCATCGATGGTGCCCTTCTGAGGCTTGCCCGAGGCGTTCAGCGCTTCATACGCAAAGGTCGGCATACCGTTCTCCGTACAACACTTCAGTTCCGAACTTCAGTTCCGAAACACTTTTCGAACCCCCGGCGTACAACATTGCTTCTGGCCACTACAGGCTCAAGTGAGCCTTCAAAGCACTTCGTCACGCCCACGCAAGGGGCACGGAGAGACCGACCGAGCAGTCTTTGGGGCAGGATCGACGACGTCCCGGACCGTTCTACTCCGTAGCCCTTGCGTGGGCGTGTGCTTTTCTGCCAGAAACTTCCCACAAATCCAAACCCGATAAACGCCAGCCCGACAAACGCCACCCGCGAATCCACCGACTCACCCTTCTTGATGTCTTTTTTGCTGCATTCTTCCAATCTTTCCTCGCCCGCCTATTCCTCATCCGACAAGGTTTCTTTCAAAACCTCATCGACCGTGGTGATTCCGTCGTACAGGCACATCAGGCCGCTCTCGCGCAGCGACCGCATGCCGCGCTGGCGGCAGTATCGACGCAGGGCCGCCGTGTTCGCGTTCTTCATGATCATCTCGCGCATCGTGTCGTCGAGCGTCATGATTTCGTAGATCGCCATGCGCCCCTTGTATCCGCTGTTGTTGCAGTTCTCACAGCCCTTGCCGCGGAAGAACTTCTTCCCGCGCACCTTCTCGTGCTTGAGGTTCAATTCCATCAGTTCCTCGTCGCCAGGGTCGTATGACTCTTTGCAATTGGAACAGATGCGCCGCACGAGCCGCTGCGCAACCACGCCTTCGAGGGTCGCAGTCAGCAGGAACGGCTCGATTCCCAGGTCAATCAAACGGATGATGCTGCTGGGCGCGTCGTTGGTGTGCAGCGTGCTGAGCACCAAGTGTCCCGTGAGCGACGCCTGCACCGAAATCTGGGCAGTCTCCAAGTCACGAATTTCGCCCACCAAGATCACGTCGGGGTCCTGACGCAGGAAACTTCGCAACGCCTTGGCGAACGTCAGGCCCACTTCGTCGTTCACCTGCACCTGGCACAATCCGTCGATGTCGTACTCGACCGGGTCCTCCGCTGTCAGAATCTTGGTCTCGATGTCGTTGAGCTTTGACAATGCTGCGTAGAGCGTTGTGGTCTTGCCCGAACCAGTCGGGCCGGTCACTGCCACGATGCCGTTGGGCTTGGTGATCAGACGCTGAACAGTCTCCAGATCATCTGGCCGCAGGCCCACGCGATCGAGGCTGAGCTCGACGTTGCCACGGTCAAGCACGCGCATCACGCACGACTCGCCATAAATCGTCGGCAGGATTGCAACGCGAAGATCCACGGGTTTGCCGCCCACCGTCAGTTCGACGCGGCCATCCTGTGGCAAGCGCCGTTCCGCGATGTCCAGATCGCTCATGACCTTGATACGTGAGATAATCGCAGGTCCCAACTGCTTGGGTGGCGGCACCATTTCATAGAGCACGCCATCGATGCGGTAGCGCATCTTGAACTCATTCTCGAACGGTTCAAAGTGAATATCGCTGGCCCGATCCTTGATTGCTTGGAGCAACACAAGGTTCAGCAACTTCACGACCTGATTGTCGTTGGCCGCGTCGGTCAGCGCATCAAGGTCAATTGACTGGTCGCTCTTCCCGGCGAGGGAAGCAAACTTCGGATCAACGGCAAGATTGTTGACGACGTCCTTGACCGTTTCTTTTTTCGAGAAGTGCTTGGCAATGATCGCGTCGATCAACGCGGGCTCGGCCACCACCGCATCGACGTTACCACCCAGAAGCAACCGCAGGTCATCGACCGCTCGGAAGTTGTTGGCTGTCTTCATCGCGATCTTGATCCGCTTGCTCGTCGGATTGTGGTCAATCGGAATGACTTCGTAGGCGCGAACGTTCTCGGACGGAATCACATCCTTGAGCCGGTCGGGTAGATCCCAGCCCTTCAGGTCCACGTAGTTCATCCCGGCCTGTCCGGCCAAGCCCGCCGCGATGTCCTCGGGTTTGCAATAGCCCAATTCGATCAGCAGCTGACCAATGGGTACTTTGCGAGTCTGCTGGATCGCGAGGGCTTCGTGTACTTGCTCACGCGTGACCTTGCCCAGTTTGGTCAAGACACGCCCCAGCTTGCGGCCCTTCATCTCAGCAAGGTCAATCTTCGGGTTGGTCGCGGTGCTCATAAGTTCGTACCTGAGAACTCAAAACCGGACCTTGATCCTTGTCCTGCGTGATGAGCGTTGGTGCTGGTCATTCGCAGGACGGACGGTGATCGCGTTGCAACAGCAAAGCGACTCATGTCTATCCGCTTGATTAGAACAGAAGGTTCATGGTTTTGCAAGGGTATCTAGGCCCTAGAACAATAAGATCAGTTTATTTTTAACCTATGGCTTGGCGGGAGGAGCGGGCTTCTTTGCCTCTTCGGGCACTTCACCTTCGTCTTCATCGATCTCGGCTCGACCGACCGTCCGTCCCATACGATGGACCTTGGCGACAAGATCAGTTGGGTTTTTGCTCACGTCAACCATCTCTTCCGCCGAGATTTTCCCTTGGGTATATAACTGCCACAGGTGGTCGTCGAGCAACTGCATGCCGAACTTTTTGCCGGTCTGGATCATCGAGTCGATGCGGAAACTCTTGTTATCGCGGATCAGGTTGGCGATGGCGGGCGTCACAACCATGAACTCATAGGCTGCCACCATACCCGTGACATCGATGCGGGTCAGTAGCGCCTGGCTGAGCACCGCCAGCAATGCGGTGGACAACTGCACACGAATCTGGTTCTGCTGCTGTTGGGGAAAGGCATCGACGACACGGTCGATGGTCTTGGCCGCGCCAGTGGTGTGCAGCGTGCCGAAGACCAAGTGGCCAGTCTCAGCGGCTCGGACTGCGGACTCGATGGTTTCCAAGTCGCGCATTTCGCCCACGAGGATCACATCCGGATCCTGACGCAAGGCACGACGCAGGGCCTCGGCGAAGTCTGGCACGTCATTGCCGACTTCACGCTGGTTCACCACCGACTTCTTGTGGTAGTGGTAGTATTCGATTGGATCTTCCATCGTGATGATGTGCTTGTCCATCGACTCATTGATGTGGTTGATCATCGTTGCCAGCGTCGTGGTCTTGCCCGAACCGGTGGGGCCGGTCACGAGGAACAAACCACGAGGACGACGGATCAAGTCACGTACGATCTCGGGGAGGCCGATCTGCTCGAACGTCAGGATTTTGCTGGGAATCTGTCGCAGAACAATGGCAAGATCGCCACGCTGACGAAAGACCGAGACGCGGAAGCGAGCGGCCTCGCCATAGGCAAAGCCAAAGTCGGTGCCGCCATGCTCTTGGAGTTCCTGCTGGTTGCGTTCGGGCGTGATGGCCTTCATGAGCGAGACCATGTCCTCGCTCTCAAGGACCTTGGTTTGCAGGCTGCGAAGGTCGCCGTGCAGGCGAACGGTTGGCGGACGCCCGACTGTAAGGTGCAAGTCCGAAGCGCCGAACTTTACCACTGTGTCGAGCAGACGGTCAATTTGCATCGTGGACATATGGACGAACTCCGAAACAACTGGCCCCGCTCAAGTGGAGCGAGGTACGGAACGAACAGACACGCAACGGCGCTGAATCGAACCAGTGGCGAAGGCACTGAGACGGTCACGCGGGACACTCTAGGATCGTTCGAGAAGGCCTTCAGCAGGCGAACATCGCCTTGGACTGATCTTGGACTGATCTTCAAGAACAGCCTGCGATACGCAGCATGATTCGACTCTGTTCCTTCGGTTTCAGGGATGAGTTCGGTGTCGCCCGGGGCGTTCATGAGCGATAAGACTCTGTTTCCAGGCTCGAGAAAATGCCGCCGAAGAAGTGTTTACGTGCAACCCCTTGCACGCAGTGCGGGCAATAGGGGGCAGGCGAAGTACGCCGCTGTGGAAATCCATAACGGAAATGGGAAGACGGTTTGCAGACCAAGAAAAATAGCCCCTCACGTATCGTGAGGGGCTTTTCAGGGTCGGGTTCTTTGTCGGCTTCGAGCTTGGATCAAACTACCAGTCTACTTGGTCGCATCGGCGGTATTGTCCACGTCCACCTGAGCGGCGCTGGCAACCTCTGCGGGTGTCGTCACACCATTGAGAATCTTCAACTTGCCATCGAGCACGAGCGAACGCATGCCGTTGGAAATGGCGGCCCGGCGAATATCGCTCACTGGTGCTAGGTTGAAGGCCAACTCTCGAATCTCAGCGTTCAGCTGCATCATTTCGAAGATGGCCTTGCGTCCGCGGAAACCGGTATTGACACAGTTCTCGCAGCCGTCACCCTTCATCGCCTTGCCGACAGCCTCCTCGATGGTGAGATTCGTCAGGTGGAGGTACTTGGGATCGAACTCTTCGGCCTTAGCGAGGCGTTTGCACTTGGAGCAGTTCACGCGAATAAGCCGCTGGGCCATGATGGCTTGGATGCTGCTGGCAACCAGGAAGGGCTTGATGCCGATGTCGATCAGTCGCGTGATGGCGCTGGGGGCGTCGTTGGTGTGCAGCGTGCTGAAGACCAAGTGGCCCGTGAGCGCGGCTTGAATGGCGATCTCGGCCACTTCCTTGTCGCGGATTTCACCCACGAGGATGATGTTTGGTGCCTGACGCAGCATGGAACGCAGGATTTCCTTGAACCCCAGGCCAATGCTCTCGCGGATCTGGCACTGGTTGATGCCTTGGAAGTTATATTCCACGGGGTCTTCCGCCGTGATGATCTTCTTATCGGGGCGGTTGAGGGTGTCCAACGCTGAATACAGCGTCGTCGTCTTGCCCGAACCGGTCGGACCTGTCACGAGAAAAATACCGTTGGGCCGACGGATGATCTTGTTGAAGATGGCAAGGTTGTCGGCCTCGAAGCCGAGGTTGACCAAGCCGATGCGGACGCTATCAGGGCGCAGCACGCGGAGGACGATCGATTCGCCATGATAGATCGGACAGGCCGAGACGCGGAAGTCGATCTGCACGCCGTCAACATCCAGTTTGATGCGTCCGTCCTGGGGGATGCGCTTCTCGGAGATGTTGATGCCTGCCATGAGTTTCACGCGGCTGAGCAGCGCGTTCTGCATGCGCTTGGGCAGGTTGTCACGCTCCATGCACACGCCGTCGATTCGGTAACGCAGGCGTACGCGGTCGCCCATGGGCTCGATGTGAATATCGCTGGCACGCATCCGCACGGCTTCGGCGATCAGGCGGTTGGCCAACTTGACGATTGGCGCGTCGTCTTCGGTCACGTCGACCGACTTATCCAGCGAGCGGTCCACCGACTTGTCGACGCTCTTGTCGACTGACTTGTCGATCGAACTGGTGACAAGGCTCTCGGTTGCCTTGAAGTTACGGGCCGTGCCAGCGTTGCTTGCCTCAAGATACTTTTTGATCTGCCCCTTGCTGGCGATCTTTGCGTCGATCTCAAGGTTCAGGCGGAATCGCAGCATGTCCATGAGCTGCAAGTCCAGCGGATCGTGGATGATCATCGACAAGCGGCCACCCGACTTGCCCAAGGGCAGAATCAGATGCTTTTTAACCAAGTCCTCGGGTATGAGTTTGAGGTCGATGCGATCTGTCGCGCCGGGAGCGGAAAGTTCGACATATTCCAGCCCGAACTGCGTCGCCAGCGCCTTGGCGACCTGATCTTCCTTGGCAAAGCCGGCCTCGATCAGCGCCTCGCCCAGTCGCTTGCCAGAGCCCTTGGCCTTCAGCGTGGCCTGGTCCGCCTGCGCGACGGTAATGATGCCCAGGTCCACGAGAATCTCGCCCAACTTCTTGCGTGAACGCGCCATAGCACCTCGCAGCATCCGTCCAGATGTCAGACGGAGAACACAACCGAATCAAACTTCCAGTTCGATCCGCGAAACCTCGCACGCCTGTCCGCCAACAAAGCTCCAAGACCGCGAGAACCACGCGTACCAAGCGTAGGACAACATCCTGTCAACGCAAGTCGATGCACTTCTCGTCCTTCCCAAACATCACCCCTTCGACCAAAGCACATCCCTCTCCTATGTCGTTCCTACTGTCTTCCGACATCATGCCGTCCCACAACCAGCCTCGCATTCTCATCACCGCCGGTCCCACCCACGAGCCCATCGATGCCGTGCGATACATCGGCAACCGGTCCTCGGGGCGAATGGGTGTCGCTCTGGCCCACGAATGCGTGCGTCGGGGGCTTCCAACCACTTTGGGCCTTGGTCCTGCAACTGTCCAGCCATCAGATCCGCGTCTTCGCCTGCTCCGGTTCCGCACCTGCGACGACCTACGCGAACTGCTTGCCACAGAAGTGCCTCTCGCAGATGTCCTGATCATGGCTGCCGCAGTCGCGGATTACCGCCCCAAGGTTGATCCATCCTTCTTCGGCGGCAAGTTCCGGCGTAAGAATGAGAACTTGAGCCTGGAACTGGAGCCGACGCCCGATCTGCTGGCGGAGGTCAGCAAGTCACGACGCGATAACCAACTATTTGTGGGCTTTGCGCTCGAACCACGGGCCGAGATGCTGGAGGCTGCTGCGGCCAAACTGCAACGCAAGCGCATCGACATGGTGGTCGCCAACCCGCTGGAAACGATGGATAGCGACAGCATCGAAGCGACGATTTTGTACGCGCCCAGCCTGGGCACTGAACCGGTCTATTTTTCCAAACGCCCGAAAGAAGAGGCGGCAGGATGGATTGTCGAACAGGTCATGGGGGCGTTGGCCAAGCGTCGTGCCCTCGAAGTTGATTAGGACATTGAGGACAGAGGGCGGCACGCTCCTAATGTCCCGTATGCCCGCTCCCCGGCCTTCTCGATCAAATCAATCCCGCAAGCCTGGCTCTCGCCCCAATCCACGTTCAGGGCCTGGTGGTTCTGGCCCTGGTGGTTCTGGCCCTCGCAGATCGGGCCCCGGTCGGGGTGGTTCCAAAACCGCCCGTGCATATTCAGGCGGGTCTAGCGAGCGAGACGTTCGCGACGATGTACCGCCGACACTCGCGTCGATCACGCCCGACCGCTACCGCACGATCGGCGGCGGGGTGCGGATCGTACACGAAGATTCGGATCTGCTGGTCGTCGATAAGCCCGCCGGTTTGCTGACTTCGAGCACGCCCAAGCCCGGGCACACCATCAAGGAAGGGGACAGCGTCTTTGAACTGGTGAAGGAGTATGCGCGCCAGAAGTCCAAGCGTCGTGGCGTACGCGCCTGGATCATTCATCGACTGGATAAAGAAGCATCGGGCTTGCTCGTCTTCGCGAAGAGCGAACAGGCGTTTATGGCGCTCAAGGAAGAGTTTAAGACCAAGCGCGCCCATCGTTTGTACGCAGCAGTAGTCGAAGGGACTTTCGCCGCGCCGCTCTCGCCTGGTCGAGCCCGTCCTGGAGAGCCGATCTCCGGCTCGATCCACAATTACTTGTACGAGGACGAGCGCGGGTTGGTCCACATCACCGATTCACCCACGCCGATTCTTCCTTCGCGCCCTCGTGACCAGCAGGGAGAGATGGACCCCAGCGTGCCGCGCTTTGCCGTGACGCACTTTCAAGTGCAGGAACAACAGCATACGGGAGATGCGTTGGGACGAGCGCTGCTGCATGTGAGGCTCGAAACCGGGCGCAAGCATCAGATTCGTGTCCACCTCAAGAGCCTCAACAAGCCGATCGTTGGTGATCGTCGCTATGGCGCGGCGACCGATCCGCTGGGGCGTTTGTGTCTGCACGCCATCGAACTGGGCTTTGCGCATCCTCGCACTGGCGAGACAGTGCGATTTCGCAGCCCGATCCCGGGAACGTTCCTCGTTCTGGTCGGTGCTAAGCGGGATGATCTGGGGAGTACGGATTCGCAGAGGAATATGCCGCCCACGAGAAACGAAGCCTATCAATCGCCCCGCGAAATCGAAGCGGCACTTATCATCTCGTCTGGCTCATCGGGCGCATCAGCCGCATCGGCATGGTCGTCTGCGACGGATCGGGAGACGGACGATACCGATGAAAGTAACGAGCCTGTAGCAATTGCCTCCCCTCAACCTGCCTCCTCTGAACTTGCCTCGCGTGAACTTGCCTCGCGCGATGAAGCCCGTCCGGCCCGCACCAGTCCACGCGACGCAGGGTGGGATCATGTTGCATCGTGGTATGACAAGTTGATCGATGAGCGGGGCAGCGATCACCACGAGCAAACAATTCTGCCCGGAGCCTTGCGTCTGCTGGGAGCACCACTCAAGAAGGGCTCGCGTGTGCTGGATCTGGCCTGCGGTCAGGGCGTGCTGTGCCGTCGCTTGGCGATGAGCGATCCGCCCGTATCGTGCGTGGGCGTTGACGCATCGCCAGGCCTTATCGAGCACGCTGGAAAGGATGATCCACGATCAACCTATCTCGTGGGCGATGCTCGTGCTTTGCCCGAATTGGCCGAGCTGCATAGAGATCTTCGCAAGCCCTTTGACGCGGTCTGCTGCCTGATGGCGATGATGAACATCGAGCCACTCAGCCCGGTTTGCAAAGGCATCTCGCAAGTGCTCAAGCCGGGCGGGGCGTTTGTTGCGGTGATGCTGCACCCGGCCTTTCGATCCATGGGCCAGACGGGCTGGGTCTGGGACATTCCCGAAGAAAAAGAGAGCATCAAGGACAAGGGCAAACGTAAGGGCAAACGCAGCGAGCGGATGGAGAAGCCCTTCGTAGGCCGGCAATATCGGCGAGTGGACGGCTACCTCACCAGTTATCCGCGCGAGATCGTCATGAATCCTGGCAAGGCCGCGCACGGGCGCGAAGCCGTGACAACCACGACCTATCACCGTCCGATCCAGTACTACGTGCGCATGCTCTTCGAGGCAGGACTGATGCTCACGCATCTCGAAGAGTGGCCCAGCCTGCGCCAGAGTCAGCCCGGGCCCAGAGCGCAGGAAGAAAACAGGGCGCGCAGAGAAATCCCGATGTTCCTGGCGATTCGCGCGGTGAAGCCCTGACAAAGTCGTGCGTTCAGAAACGCTCCTCAGGAGAAGAAGTTCTTCAACTTCTCTCCCAGCGTGAAACTGGTCATGTCCTTGAATTCCCCGGCATCGAGTAGATGCCCGCCGCACACCTTGCACTCCATGATGTGGATGTGGCTCTGGGTTGGGTATTCGTTCTCGCTGAGCGCCTCGTTGTCGCGCGGGCAGCGCAGATTCTTGGTACGGATCGGCACGCTGCTCCGGGTGATCGGGCCAATATCGATATCGATGGCGGCGGCCTTGTTCTTCTGAAGTTGCTCCAGCTCCTTGGCATCAAACCAGACAGCCCCACAGGTGACACAGCGGTCGAGCACGATGCCATTGGCATCAACTTTGTCCATCATGCTCCCGTCCTTGGGGCACTTGAGGTCAAAGGTGTTCGAAGGGCCATGCGAGCCACTATCAAGTGAGTTACGAGCCATAGGTAAGGATAGAACGAAAATAGCCCGCGTGCGCATTTTGCAAGAAGACTGCGATGCAATGGTCATCTGTCCTCAATCGCATGCTTCATCTTCGCCTTCTACTGTCGCCCATGTGGTTTGACGCTCATCTGGACCTCGCCACCCTCGCCGTGCTAGGTCGAGACATGACCGCCCTTTCCCTTACCAACTGCGGTGGCCCATTTCAACCCGCGTCCGCGACCCTTACCTCACTCGCCGAAGGTGAAGTGTGCGGCTTCCTGGGAACGATTTTCACGGAGCGAGACGGCGATGACGCGGTTGGATATCCAAGCAGCGACGATGGGAATCTGGCCCGTGAGGCTGGCCTTGCGCAACTCCGCTATTACCAGCGATGGTCCGCGATGGGACTGCTCAACTTCGGGGGCGTTGGCTATACCGTACTCGATAGCGCACACATGGACGCTGGCGTGCGTGCCTTCACCGCTCAGGGTACGCTTGCGAGCTCGCCACCCGCTGGCTGCGCGATCCTCATGGAATGCGCCGACCCGATCCGCGAGCCGCACGAACTGACCTGGTGGGTGGATCGGGGTGTCGTCGTGATCGGCCTCGCATGGGCGCGCGGCTCTCGCTATGCGGGAGGCAACATGTACGTTGATGGCGTATCCCAAACCGGATTGACCGCGCGAGGGCGCGAACTTGTCAAACTGATGGACGAGGCGGGCATCATCCACGACCAATCGCACCTCTCCGATGCGGCAACCCGCGATCTGCTTGAGGCCACCGATCGCATCATCATCGCAACACACTCCAATTGCCGGGCAATCACGGACCCGAGCGGTCTCAACCAGCGCCATCTTTCAAACGACACGATCCGCGAGATTGCCAGGCGAGGCGGCGTCATCGGCCTGAACCTCTTCAGCAAGTTTCTAATTCCCGACAGCGTCAATCACTCGCAGCGACGTGCCACTATCGATGAGACCCTCGCGCATGTCGAGCATGTTTGTGACTTGCTTGGGCATTGCGCCAGCGTTGGCTTGGGCAGTGATCTGGACGGCGGGCTCACAGCCAACGATCTGCCCGAGGGCATCAACCGCCCAAAGGACTATGAGTTGCTTGCCAATGGCTTGCGCGATCGCGGCTGGTCAGACGAGCACCTCGAAGGCTTTATGTGGAAGAACTGGCAACGTGTGCTGAGTGCGGGCACGCCCACACAACGGATCGGGTAGATGCTTGGGGCGACACTGAGTACTCGCTACTGCTATCAGATCATCATGTCCTACCAGTCCAACGGAGCCAACCAAGCCTTGGCAAGGTCTTCCACATTCCATGCCTCTCGATCGCCCGCGCTGGTCTGTATGGAAAGTTCGCCCGTGTCGTCAAGCATTCCAAGCATGGAGAACCCGACACCCTCATAGGAAAAGACCACTTCGCTGATGGCATCGAGCGTGTCGTCGTCCCCTTCCACTTCGAGAATGTAACGGCTCGGGGCCTCGCCAAAGAGATCCGCGTTGTCCGGAGCCACGCCTTGGAGCGTGAGGTCTGCTCCGATGGGATGCTCTTTGGTCGAACCGGCGATTAGAATCTCCGCAACCGCTGTAAGCATGCCGCCCTCGGAGCAATCGTGTGCGCTCTTGGCAATGCCCTGGCGGATGAGTTCATAGACCACCAGTGCGGCGTTTGGTCCGCCATTGAGATTCACGCGAGGCATGTCGTGCCCGGGATTCGCGTCGCGGGCAGAGGACTTCGAACGGTCCGAAGGATTGGGCATACCAAAAAGTTGGGCATGCAACGACCCCGCCAGCCCCGTGGCGAAGTCGGGATCCTGGCCGCCAACAAGCATGAGCTTGCGCCCCGGTTTCTTCGCGTCCATGGTCACACAGCGATGGACATCTGGCACGATGCCCATGCCCGTGATGAGCAGCGTGGGAGGAATCTCGATTACCTTCTGCTCGCCCGTCTTGGGATCGGTATATCGCAACTGATTGCTGAGCGAGTCCTTGCCCGAGACGAAGGGCGTGCGATATGCCTTCGCACCGTCGTAGCAACCCCAGGCCGCACGAACCAACGCTCCCAGATTCTCTGGCTTCTCGCAACTTGCCCAACAGAAGTTGTCGAGGATCGCGATGCGAGTTGGATCCGTGCCGACACACACGAGATTGCGCACGCATTCGTCGATGCTCGCCAGCGTCATCCAGTAAGCATCGCCTCCCAGGATTGGATCGCCAAGGCTCGACTGCAAGCCTTGCGAGATCGCGAGTCCCCTGCCGCTTCCTGGTACTGGCTCGATCACCGCGGCATCGGACGGCCCGCGCGTTGATGGTCCAACCAGCGGCTTGACCAGTGTGTTTCCTTGCACCTCGTGGTCGTACTGACGGATGATCCAGTGCTTGCTTGCCACTGTTGGGTGGGAGAGGATGGCCAACAGCGCATCATGCAAGTTCTTGATCGCTGCGGCATGATTCTCGACGATACTTGGCGCTATGTGCGCTCGTGGGGTTACCTGCCACACCGCCTCTCGCGTCGGATTGGGCAAGCCATCCTGCATGAATCGCATCGATAATTCGCCAACTTTATTGCCCTGATAGGTGAGCACCAGCACCGGCTCGCCCTTCGCGTTGGTGGTGCCAAACTCGCCCAAGTCTGCGAGTTCAACACCCTCTTCGTCGCAGATTCGCTGGAGCGCAGGCACGTTCGCGTCGGGCACAGCCAGCACAATCCGCTCTTGAGCCTCGCTGATCCACACCTCGGTGTAGGAGAGGCCCGCGTACTTCGTGCGTGCATTTTCCAGCGTCACTCGCGCGCCAACGTCGCCCGCCATCTCGCCAATTGCGCTCGAGAAACCACCCGCACCACAGTCAGTCATGGCGTGGTAGAGAGGCGAGGCACTAGGGGCTTGAGACTGGGCATTGCCAGTACCCGATGCCTGATGCCCAATGCCTGCTCGCGCCCGCAACACCGCGTCCAGCAGCCGTTTTTCCTCGATGGCGTTGCCGATCTGCACAGCGTGTGCGAACTCGGTCGCGCTGGTGCTTTGCAGTTCTGCGCTGCTGAAGGTTGCGCCGTGGATGCCATCGCGCCCCGTGCGCCCGCCAAGGGCGATAATGCGATCGCCTTTCTGCACTTTGCCGTGAACCATGTCGCGCGGGATCAGCCCGATGCAGCCGCATAAAACCAGGGGATTGCCGATGTAGCGATCATCGAAGAAGACACCGCCAGAGACGGTGGGAATGCCCATGCGGTTGCCGTAGTCGCGGACACCAGCGACAACTTCTTGAAGCACCCGCTTGGGTGCCAGCACGCCCGGTGGCAAAGGTTTGGACTTGTCATCGCCCCACGCACTCGGATCTGCGACGCAGAAGACATCGGTGCTTGCAATCGGCTTGGCTCCCAAACCCGTTGCGATCACGTCGCGAATGCATCCACCGATGCCCGTCGCAGCCCCACCATACGGCTCGATCGCGCTAGGCCGATTGTGCGTCTCAACCTTGATGTTCACGCCCCAATTCTCATCGAACGCGATCACGCCCGAATTGTCCTTGAAGACGCTCAGGGTCCAATCGATGCCCTCCTTGACCAGTTCGTGAGTCGCCGCAGCGACGGTGCACTTGAGCAAGTTGTCGATGGTGATGGACCCATCGGGATTTTCTGTATGCCCCGGGCGGGCCTTGCCCCCAATGGCTTGCGGAGTCCTCCATTCGCTGGTTGGCTCGTTGACAGTCTCGGTGTATCGCACCGTCGCCTTGAGCGTCTTGTGTACGCAATGCTCGCTCCAGGTCTGCGCCAGCGTTTCGAGTTCGATGTCGGTCGGATCGCGATCCGACCCGCGATAGTGCTCCCGAATCGCCCGCATCTCCTGAAGGTTCAGGAACAGGTGCCCGTCCTTGCTCAACTTCATCAGTGCATCATCGCTCAGTAATCGGATGGGCACCGAGATCTTGCGGAACTGATACGCGTGCCCCTTGAGTAACTCGCTGGGGTGATACGCGCTGGTCGTGATCTGATGCACCACAGGATTCGCCAGTGCTGCCCGCGCCAACGCTTCACCTTGCGCAGGAGACAGTCCTTCCAGGTCATATCGAGTTCCGGTCGACACCTGCACATCCACGCCTGTCAAGTCCATGATGGATTCGCGGACCGACTGGGCCGCTGGATCCATCACGCCAGGCAGGGGATGCACCTCGATCACTGAAGCGCCGGCCCGTGGCATCGTCGCCCCAGCACTCGCCACCTCGACCACCGGGTCTGCGAGCAGTTTGTCCATGACGAGGCGCACATGAGCGGTCGTGAGTGCCCCCTCGATAAGATACACCCGCGCGCTCTGAGCGCTGGTCAGGGCATAGCCAAGCCCGCGTGCCTTGGCCGCCGCCGCTTTGGCTCGCGCGTCGAGCATGCCGGGTTTCGTGCGAACTTCAACGCGATGGAGGGTGATGTGCGGGTCTGGTTGGGTTGTGGCTGGCATCGTCGACATCGCGGGCATCGTACCAGCGGCAGGATGTCCGCGGGCAATCCGAGGAAACCCATTGCGATTTCCTGCGTACCTACTATCAGGTGTAATACACGAAAGTTGGTGGCACCATGCCGCAATTGGTCTGAGTGCCCCAGGCGTGTCGCCCCCCACTCGGCCCCAGATGTGCTTGCCCCCACGCACTAGGCAACGCTATCGCAGCACCCCACACTGTGCCTTCGGTTGGCACTCGCGGAGAAATCGATGCATATTCCCGCCTCTTTCGTTGCTCGCCTGTTGCCCTCGCCGTCCTGTCGCTTGCAACGAATCCAGAGCATTTCTTTTGCCACCCTTGCTTTGCTGGTTGCGCTGGCGAACGCTCCCGCGCTGGCGCAGGACGATGCCAATACCCCGGATGCCACTACCAGCGATGTCGATTCGCTGCTGAGGGATCGGGGTATCGACGAATCATCGAGTGTTGCCAGTGAAATGAGAAATCAGCAGGGCCGGCGAAAGAGTGCCGAGAAGGAACTTCGACGGGTTCGTTTGAAGAACTTTGGCACCGTCAAGAAAATCGAGATTCGTCAGGAAGGGCTTGCGACCCTGCGCTCACACACCGACCCGGCTCTTTTCCCGCTGATGATCGACATTTTCTCCCGTGAACAGAACGATGTCCGCGATGCGATGCTCGACATGTTCAAGGAAAGCGCTTCGCGTGAGGGCGATGCTTCGCTGGCTTGGCTGGCGATCTATGGTCGTGACGCGTACTTGCGTTCTCGCGGTGCAGACCTCCTGGCCGAACGCATCGAGGCCGAAACGACTCGAGCAAAGCTGGAAACTGAAGCAGCGGCAAAGAGTGTTGAAAGGTCCTCTCCAAGCCCAGTTCCCACCGACCAGGTACCACCAGCCCAGCATGCCCAGCCCACCCATCAAGCACCCAAGGAGACTATCGACCCATCGCCTGCTCACATCGCCACCACACCCCGTCACGATCCTGTCGACGCTGCCCGCATTGTGATCTATGAGGGCCTGCGTCGCGGCGGAGCCCAGGTCAAGGCTCGCGCTGCGGAACTCGCCGCAAATCTCAAACTTGTGCAACTCATCCCATGGCTTGCGGCTGCTCAGGTCTCAGGGCGTCCGAGCGGCGGCGGAGATGGCGGTGGCGGCAATGACAATGGAGCACTTGCCTACATCGTTGTCGGCACGCAGCAGGCGTTTGTCGCTGATCTCACACCTGTGGTCTCAGAAAATGCTGTTGCGTTTGATCCGACGCTGAGCACCATCACCGAGGGCACTGTCCTTCGTGTGATTGATGCGGTGGTCTATACCTACCACGTCGAGATTCACCAGTCACTGGTGCGTCTGGCCAGCGAGGCTGCTGGCCGCGACCTATCCAGCCTGGGCTGGGACTATCGCGCATGGATGGGCTGGTATCGAGATGAATATCAGGTCGCGAGCAGCAAGTAAGACGATGGAAGCCATCGAATCACAGAGCAGTCTTGCTCATGCCACTGCGGAGTTCGCGACGAACCGGCGCGATGCAGGGTTGCTCGACGGGCTAGCACCCGAAGGCGACTGCGCCGAGGTCGAATCGGGTCCACTTGTGGGCACTCGATCCGTCCACGCCCCCTGTGTGAACCCAAGCAAACGCAGGTTTCGCTGGTTCGCTTTGAAGAACACATCTGCGACATCCCCCACGCCCGGCACCAGCCCGATAGCAAAGTCCAACCCCACATTGCCAACCATCTTGGCAACAGTTCGGCCATCAGCACCAAGACGATAGCCTTCGTACACGATGTACGCAGCCAACGCAGATGTGACGGTGTCGCCAATGCCTGGCACAAGGCCGATGATCGCGTCGTAGCCCACGCGATATGTGGAGCCGGGAATTGGAATCGCGTTGTCAAGCAATCGCGACAGTAGTTCGAGGCGCTTGCGGGCCTTGCCACGTTGCAGATCGGTTTGATATGGGCGAAACATGCTGATGATCCTCCTGACCAAGCCCACGATACCAACCACAAACTCGCAAGACAATCTAAAATACTGACAGGCGGGATAACCAAGAATCGGCGAAGCCTCGGGTGGTACCTTGGTATTGTTGGGAATCGATGCCAAAGGCTTTCACGACCGTTTGGTTCACGGACGGGCTATGAGAAAGGGAGCCGTTTCAACACGCCATGCCCACTCCAGATACCCAACCAACCTCCTCTCCCGCAGCTCCCTCGCCCCGCGAGGCCAACTCGCAGCGCGTCTTGGTCCGAATGGTGCGCGAGGCGGCACAAGAATTGGGGGCGAGCGTCGAATCACTGGGCGAGGGTTGGATTCTTCGCATCGCACGAGACAAGCCGGACGGTCAGCGGCAACTTCGCCACATTCATGGTTATTGCTTTGACCTCAATCCCGCCGCGACGCACCAGATTTGTTGTGACAAGGCAGCGACCGCAGAAGTGCTCAGCGCCAGCAATGTCGCATGCGTCGAGCACTTGCTGGTACTGCATCCAGACATGGCCCGCTATGTCCCCCACTATGGCACGTGGCAGGCCTTGCTTCGTGCGTTCGAGGCCTGGGGGCGTGATGTGGTAATCAAGGAGAACGAAGGCACCGGAGGGCGGGGAGTGGTTCGATGCCGCAGCATTGTCGAACTGGAGCGGGCGGTCTATGGAGCGTTCAGCCGAACGCCAGCCTTGGCCGCGTGCCCATTCGTGGACATCCGCCATGAGTATCGCTTCATCATGCTTGGCGGGGAGTGTGAACTGGCGTACGAAAAAATTCGCGCGTGCGTCACGGGCGATGGGCAGCGCAGCGCCCTCGAACTGATCTCCTCCCAACACGCTCTGGAGGGACGGGCCCTCGCGTCGCTGCTTGAGAACCTCGCGGAGGATGAACGCAGTGCCCTCGCAAGCGTGCCCGCAGTGGGCGAGATACGCCTGCTCAATTGGCGGCACAACCTGGGGCAGGGGGCCATCGCGCGTTTGCTCGACATGTCCGCGCTGCGTCATGATCAGGCCTGGACGCTCGCGCGAGACGCGACCCGGGCGTTGGGCTTGGTATTTGGGAGCGTCGATGTCGTCATAGACACCATGGGCAAACGACGCATCCTCGAAGTCAACAGCGGCGTGATGATGGAGTTCCTCGCCAAGACACTGCCCGAGGGCGAGGCCCTGACTCGCAAGGTCTATGGAAAGGCAATCGCAGTGATGCTCGCATGAACTCATGTGCCAGCCATCTGCTGCTCGGCGTGCCACGCCAACTCTTTGCCCCGACAATCAATATGGACCGTAAAAAAGCCGGGCTTACCGGCGGGCGTTCGCTGGCGTGCCTCGTGCATCAGGGGCCAGATCACCTTGCGATCGGTTTCCGGAACCGGCAGGTTGGCCAGTTCGTGCTGGTGGAACCAGTCCAATCGCCCTTCACGCATGTCGTGAGGCTCGACCCAGACCTCTCCCAACACCCGATAGACGAACATCAGCCAGTGCCCCTTGCCCTCGAAAGCCTGTTCGCTCACCATGCCGATGAGGTGGAATCGCTCGATAGAGAGATGCAGACCCGCCTCCTCCGCAACCTCGCGCTGGGCGCATTGGGCTGGGCTCTCGCCCGACGCAACATCGAGTTTGCCACCTATGGGGCTCACGAGGTTGAAGTTGGGCTCCTTCTTGCGGTGCAGGAGCAGGATGCGTCCTTGAGCGTCGCGAAGGTCGCAGAGGCAGGCGATGCGATAGGGCAATGGTGAGTCGGGCATGTGCCGCGAGGATACGGGCAGAGGCAGGGGGACGGGGCAGGGGACGGAGCCGGTTCGGCAAGGGTGGTTGCGAAGTGAAGCCTGTTGATGGAACCGGGATGGTCATGTCGCGGTATACGGTCCATAGAGGTGTGCATGGCAATCCGCATGGATGAAGATTCGAACTTGGATAGCACTATTCGCACTGGTGGCTCAGGTGGCACAGGGGCTTTTCCAACTATGCGACACGACCGCTCCACTCACTCTGGATTCACTCTCATCGAGTTGCTGGTCGTTATCGGCATCATCGCGGTGCTCATGTCGCTGCTGTTGCCGACCCTCGCCGGCGCTCGACGGACCGCACGCTCGGCGGTCGGCGTCGCGAATATGCGAAGCCTTTCGCAGATCATGTTCCTCTACAGCAACGACAGCCAAGGGCGATTTGTGTCGCCTTTCCGATACGACTGGGGCGCGAGCAGTGGCCGCGTGTGGACCGATGTGGTCGATCCCAATGAGAAGGAGTCGCTGGTGTGGAGTTTTTACACGCCCCTCGATCAGCGATTGCACACTGAGGGTTTTTCCTTCTATTGGTACGCGTACTTGCAGAAAGCGACGGGCGGGCAAGCGGTCAGCAAAGAAATGTTCAGCCCCGCGGACCCCGTGATTCCAAGTATGTACGCTTCGATCGGCAACAGCGATGAGTCGCGGAGCGGATTCGTGCTCTGGCCCAGTTCATTCCTGTATTCGCCCACGATGTGGTGCAGTCCCGCGCGATATCCAAACTCTTCGCCTGATCGCCTCCCAATGGCTCAAGAGTATCTGCAGGTCCAGGGTGTGGACAGTGTGACTTCGCCAGCGGGCAAGGTCTTCCTGTTTGAGCGGGCCGACTTCCGCCAGCCCCGCCGACCTGCCGGCACGCCCTTGCCTCCCGGATTCAACAATCCTCGTTCACGCATCAACGTTGCAACCGTTGACGGCAGCATCAGCGAAGTCGCGATTCGGGACTTGCTGGGGCGAGCCGACGACGAGCAGTTCGTCCCCGTGGGCTTCGCTGCCTCCCCGGACGGGCCACCCCTCGCCAAGCCGTATGTGGTGCCGCCGGGCGTGAGCGACCCCAACGGTTGGCCCATGGGCGGGGAATCGACGGCGGATGATCAATATCCGCTCTTCTTCTGGGCGACTCGAAACGGGGCACGCGGGCGCGACCTTCCTCGATAAATGATTGGTTTAGTCCCTCTGCCCCATGTCTTAGTACCTTGCACGAGTTGTTCTGAACTGGCTTGTTGCGCTGCGACGTGCGGGCTATATTTCCGCCCGGGTTTTTTGGACCCGCACAATCTGTTCCTCATGCCCAGGTGGCGAAATTGGCAGACGCACCACCTTGAGGTGGTGGCGCCCGCAAGGGCATGGAGGTTCAAGTCCTCTCCTGGGCACTTCGCAAACCGCCCGTCGAGCATTCGACGGGCGGTTGACATTTGCTGTTGCGATGTGCTTGGGCTGCGTAAAAGCCAAAGGTTGCGCCGCTGCGCTAGGGCACGTACCATCGCTCCATGGCGGTTCCTCGCATTCGTTGCCTGCAAGTCTTGGAAGGCCGCACGATCGTTCTAACGATCGCTGCGCTGGCCATCCCATGGTCCTGCCCACCTTTGTCGATAGCCCAGCAATCGCCCGCCACTGCATCGCCTCAGGCTACTCCACCTGCCCCAACGCTGCCCACCCCCACTCCACCCGCCACGACACCACCAGCAGCGCCCTCACTCGAAGCGCCTCGCGAGGTTGAAGTCGTTCGAAGAGATCGTTCGCGTCTGTCGGGCATACTGATCGAGCAGACCCAGGAAAAACTGGTGATGTCGATCTCGGGCCTGCGCACCGAGTTGCCGATGAGCGAGGTTGAATCGGTCCGAATTTTGCCCAGCGTCGAGGAGCGATACGGACTTCTCCGCGAATCGATCGACCCTCAGGACATTGACGCACTGCTCAACCTCGCCCGCTGGCTGCGCGATCGAGAGCGGTACGCGCTGTCGCATCGGGAGATCGAGCGCGTGCTGCGAATTGAGCCGGCCAATCCCTTTGCGCTCGAGATGAAACGCCAGCTTGAAGCCCAGATGCGCGTCCTGGGGCAGAGCGCAGCGCCAGAAGAAAACAACGACACGGTTGCACCCCACCGCGAGCAACCCGTGCGACAGACCGACAACGACGTTCTGCCACCCGTGGAACGCGAGGAATTTCCCCTGCTGACCAACGAACAGGTCAACCTGATGCGGGTCTTCGAGACCGACCTGCGTGATCCGCCCCGGATGATCATCAAACGGAGTACCGTGGACGCGTTTCTCGACAAGTATGCGGGAACGGTCGTTCAGGGGAGAGGCATGGTGCCAGTTAACCCCGAAGGTCGCAAGCAGTTCCTGGCCCAGAGCCCAACGTCGATTCTCTCGTGGTTCTTTGACCTGCGCGCACGCGAGTTCTATGAAGATGTTCAGGTTCAGGAAAACCCGCGCTCCATGCGACTCTTCCGTGACAACGTCCATCGCACTTGGCTGATGAACAGTTGCGCGACCACTAAGTGCCACGGCGGCGAGGACGCAGGCCGGCTGTATCTCTACAACAAGAACCCCGCTTCCGACCGCTCTGCTTTCACCAACTTCCTGATCATCGAGCGGTTCCGCTCTGTGCAAGGCCTGCCCATCATCGACTACACCGAACCATCCAAGAGCCCGCTGCTGCAAATGGGCTTGCCACGAGACAAGGCGATGTTCAAGCACCCAGAGGCTGGCGGTGCTGGGCGGCGCTGGGGCCCGGCCTTCAGCAGCGAGGACGATCCCAGGTTCCGACAGGCGGTCCTATGGATCCGGTCCATGTTCCCCAATCGTCCGGAGTATCCAATCGAGTACGAAGCACCGGTGCCTCGCCCCTTGCAAGGCGATGTCGAGCAAGCTCCGGGAATGGAGCCTTCGAAGCCCGCCCAGCCGCGATAGCAACCAGGGCTGCAAGCGATCTGACTTCCCTTTCAAGCGGTTTGATGCGGCAGAACGACTTGCACCGTGTTGATTTAGGTGACTGAACTTCCATGGATAATTGAATCTTCCGCGATTTCTTTCTACGATTTTGCCCGATGCGTCAACGCCCCGTCAAGCCGCCCCTCACTATCCTCGGTACTTCCGCCGCCCCCCTCTCCCCCACCAGCGTCAGCCATGACGCAGAGTCGGTGATCTCGTCGATGGGCCTGGTCATGCAGAACGCGGGTGGGAAGGTGGATGCCGATGCGATCGTGGCGTTGGCCAAGCGAGCACGCGACATGGGCCTGGGCGAAGACGACGATGAGCAAATGCGCACCGTTCGGTTCGAGCTCAAGCACGACCTGGACAAGCGCCTCGACAAGTATCTGACCGATCGCATCACGTTTCTCTCGAGAACACAACTGCAGAAACTGATCGACGACGGAGGTGTGACCGTCAACGCCAAGCCCGCCAAAGCCAGTTTCAAGGTCAACGCGGGCGATCTCATCGAAGTCGTGGTGCCCGCGCCGCCCAGCAAGGACATTACGCCCGAGGACATTCCCCTTGAGGTGATGTACGAGGACGAGCACATCATCGTCATCAACAAGCAGCCCGACATCATCGTGCATCCCGCTCGAAGCGAGAACACCGGCACCATGCTGGGGGCGCTCGCCTACTACTTCAAGCATCGCAGCAAGGCAGGGGGCAGACTTTCGGAAGTGGGTAAGGATTTTGCCAGGCCAGGCGTGGTGCATCGTCTGGATCGCAACACTTCGGGCGTGATCATCTTCGCAAAGACCGATGAAGCACATTGGAAGATGGGGCACCAGTTCGAGCATCGCAGCGTCGACAAGCGATACCTCGCAGTGGTGCATGGACTGGTCGAGCCGGACGTGCAAGTCATCGACCTGCCCCTGGGTCCGCATCCCTCACGCGAAAAGGGATATCGCGAAAAATATGTGGTCCGGCATGACGAACTGGGCAAACCCAGCGTGACGATCGTGCGAGTGCGCGAGCGGTATGTTCTGAATGCCGGACAGCGGACACCGGTCAATCGCGCGAATGATCCCTCTGCAACTATCCAGCCCCCAGTTCAAAGCCGCCCTGCCGTTGCGCCAAGTTGGAATCTCCCCGAACTTCCCAAGCGCGTTGTTGTTGCGACCGCTCCAACCAACCGGTTTGAGGCCGACATGCAGCGATTTACGCTCGTCGAAGTCGAACTCAAAACCGGACGCACACACCAAATTCGGGTACACATGTCCCACAACCTCTGGCCAATTGTCGGCGACGATATGTACGGCGGGAAGGTCTTGGGAGAGGAGGCACTGAGAGCATGGCCTCGGGCAAAGGCAAAAAGTCCTGGAACGGCGTCCCTCGCCCGAACAAGTAAACGCACACGCGAAACCCAAGACGCAAATCTGCATTTATCGGCAGCTGATTCACTTGCGAACTCCCCCCGGCTCCTGATTGCCCGCCAAGCCCTACACGCCACGATTCTGGCCTTTGACCACCCAATCACCCTCAAACGCATGGAGTTCATGGCACCGCTACGAGGCGACATGGCCACGTTGGTGCGCGAACTGCGTGCAGCGAGCGGGGGCGGGGGCGGGGGCGGAGAACTGATCGATGCGCCGGGAGCACGAGTGGACATGGAAAAGGCCTGTCCGACGCAGGCACAATTCGGATAGTCGGGTAGCCAATCAGCAGGATCGTTAGGATTATATTCGGATATAGAACATATTCGTGCGATACACGTATGAGTGCAAGGGCTTGTGGTGTGAACTTGGCCGAAGAATTTTATTTGATGATGAGTACAAAACGATCGCGTTTTGTTAGTGCTTGATGTGCATTCTGCGCGATAACCGGAGGGTTTGCTTTGCGTTTGAGTATCGTTTCGCAAAAAGATTGTAAAATCTATCAAGGCACGCTAGTTGCTTACTCTTGTGGGCAGTGGTATACTGGCGAGTTGGTCCCGATTTACCTCACACTCCTGTTTGGCGGTTTGGGTCAGCCGTTGAACGACGCATTTATCAAAGCTTGAGTAAACGACGCCCGCGCGGGTCGCCGCGTGTTGGTGTCGTCTCGTTTTTCCATCGAGAGGACGCACGATGGCAGGTACTTCATCGTCGATGCACTTTTCCCGCCCTGTCCGCAAGTTCGCGAAGCGCGGGGATTCCGTTGAAATCCCCGACTTGACGAAGGTGCAGACCGACGCCTATGAGCGTTTTCTGCAGCTTGCCAAGAGTTCGGACGACCGCGTCATCACGCTGGGCCTTGAGGCCCTGATGCGCGAGGTCTTCCCGATCGAGAGCTACGACGGGACCATGAAGCTCGAGTATGTGAACTACACACTCGAGGAGCCGCGCTATACCTCCGACGAGTGTCGAGAGCTGCGCCTGACCTATGGCCGCCCCTTCCGGGTGGGCCTGCGCCTCAAACGAGAGAGCCGACAAGAAGTCTTCGAGGAACAGATTTATCTGGGCGAGTTCCCCATCATGATGGGTGGCGGCGAGTTCATCGTCAACGGCGCCGAACGCGTGATCGTCAGCCAGCTCCACCGCTCCCCGGGTGTGGACTTCAGCATCCTCTCCAGCGAAGGCGACCGGCCCCTGCACAGCGCCCGGGTTATCCCAGAGCGCGGCAGTTGGATCGAACTCGAAGTCACAAAGAAGGACGTGCTGGCGATGCGAATCGACCAGAGCACGAAGCTCGCAGCGACCACGTTCCTGCGCTGTCTCGATGAGAGCGTGGCCGAGACTGCCAACCTCCTTGCACTCTTCTACGAAATCAGCGAAGTCAAAATCGAGAACATCAAGCCCGAGCATTGGGCTGCCGAGTCGATCATCGATACCGAGACGGGCGAAGAACTTGTCCACGTGGGGCGTCAGATCGGCGACCAGGCCGGCGCAATCCACAAGAGCAACCTCAAGAAGGTCCGCGTCATCGAGAATCCGAGCGATGTGTTGATCCTCAACACCGTTGCCGAGGAGAAGCTCGAACAATTCGAGGCCGACAGCACCTATGAAAAAGCATTGCTGAAGGTCTACAACAAGCTTCGTCCGGGCAATCCGCCCCAGGTCGAGAAGGCGCGTCAACTCTTCTACGAGAAGTTCTTCGATGACAATCGCTACCGCCTCGGGCGCGTGGGTCGCTTCCGCATCAACCGCAAGTTCGATCTTGACACTCCCGAAGATCTGATGTTCATCCGCGGCGAGGACTTCCTCCGCGTGGTGCAGTATCTGCTGGACCTGCGCAGCGGGCGTCAGGATGCCAAGACCAACCGGCCGATCGCTGTGGTTGATGACATCGACCACCTTGGCAATCGTCGCCTACGCACACTGGACGAACTGGCTGTGGAAGAACTCCGCAAGGGCTTCTTGAAACTGCGCCGCACCGTGCAGGAACGCATGAGCGTCAAGGAACCTGATGAGGTCATCAAGATCGCCGACTTGGTCAACACCAAGAGCATCAGCAGCGCGATCGATTTTTTCTTTGGCCGAAGCGAACTGAGCCAGGTGGTCGACCAGACCAACCCACTTTCGTCGCTGATCCACGAGCGCCGGTTGTCGGCCCTCGGGCCGGGCGGCCTCAATCGCAAGCGTGCTGGCTTTGAAGTGCGCGACGTTCACATCAGCCATTACGGGCGCATCTGCCCGATCGAAACCCCCGAAGGCACCAACATCGGTCTGATCGCAAGCCTGGGCATGTTCTCGTCGATCGATGAGTACGGCTTCCTGCGCACTCCCTATCGCGAAATCAAGGACGGCAAGGCCACCGGCAAGGTGCTCTATCTCCGTGCCGACGAGGAAATGCGTACGGTGCTCGCACCGACCGACGCGCTGGACGCGGACGGCAAACTCAGCAAGGGCATGATTCTCGCCCGTGTGAACGGGGAACTGGCGGAGGTTGATTCGGGCCAGGTTGACTATCTCGACATCAGCCCCAAGCAGATCGTCGGCATCTCCGCCTCACTCATTCCATTCCTCGAGCACGACGATGCGAACCGCGCGCTCATGGGTTCGAACATGCAGCGTCAGGCCGTGCCGCTCATAAAGATCGATCCACCCATGATCGGCACGGGCGTGGAAAAGACCATCGGCCTGAACACGGGCATGGTGATCCGCGCCAAGAACGCGGGCACCGTGACGTATGTCGACAGCGAGCGGATCATCATCGACAACGCCGACGAGTATGAACTGCGCAAGTTCGTTGGCCTCAACGAACGCACATGCCAGAATCAGAAGCCCATCGTGCGACCGGGCGCAAAGGTTGAGAAAGGCCAGGTCATCGCCGATGGCGCGAGCACGCGCCTGGGCGAACTCGCCCTGGGCAAGAACGTGCTCGTCGCGTTCAACACCTTTGACGGGTACAACTTCGAAGATGCGATCGTCATCAACGAGCGGCTCGTCAAAGACGACGTGTTCACAAGCATCCACATCGACGCGTTCGACGTTGAAATTCGCGAGACCAAACTGGGTCGCGAGGAGTTCACCCGCGATATTCCCAACGTCAGCGAGAAGATGCTGCGCAATCTCGACGATCTGGGCATCATTCGCATCGGTGCCCGCGTGGGCCCGGGCGACATCCTCGTGGGCAAGGTCAGCCCCAAGAGCAAGACCGAACTCACGCCAGAAGAAAAACTGCTGCACGCGATCTTCGGGCGGGCGGGCGAGGACGTTAAGAACGACAGTCTCGAAGTGCCTGCGGGCGTCGAGGGTGTCGTGATCGGCGCCAAGAAGTTCAGCCGTCGCCTGCACATGTCCGAGGAGCAGAAGAAGACCCTCAAGAAGGACATAGGCGATTATGAAAAGTTGATGGATGAGAAGGCGATCGGCCTGTTCAAGCAGATGACGACTGCGATGAACGACGCACTGGGCACGCCCATGGTCGACCCGATGACCCGTCAGAAGGTCGGCGCAAGCGATATTCCCGAAGTCATCCTCGAACAGATTCGCACCTTTGACATGAAGTGGGCGAAGGGCGGCAAAGAAACTCGCGACGCTGCTGAACGCCTCTATAAGCAGTTCTGGCCACGCGTGAAGGCGGTCGAAGCCGAGAAGGCCCGCAAGGTCAGCCATATGAAGCGGGGTGATGAACTCCCGCAGGGCGTGCTAGAAATGGTCAAGGTCTATGTCGCCACCAAGCGCCACCTGAGCGTCGGCGACAAGATGGCCGGCCGCCACGGCAACAAGGGCGTGATCGCCCGCATCGTGCCCGAAGAGGAAATGCCGTTCATGGAGGACGGCACTCCTGTGGACGTGCTACTCAACCCGCTGGGCGTGCCTTCACGCATGAACGTCGGGCAGATTCTCGAAACCCACCTGGGTTGGGCCGCCAAGGTGCTGGGCTTCCAGGCGACCACGCCCGTCTTCGACGGTGCGCGGGAGGAGGAAGTCCACGCTGCGATCTCCGAGGCCAACGAGCATGTCAAGCACAAACTGGACAACTACGAAAAGACGGGAACATTCCCGAACTGGCGTGAGTTGCTGGCACAGATGCCCAAGGGCTGCAAGATTCAATTGCACGATGGTCGCACGGGGGAAGCCTTCCACCAGAAGACCACTGTCGGCGTCATGTACCTCCTGAAACTACACCATCTGGTGGACGACAAGATCCACGCTCGCGCAACCGGACCGTACTCGCTGATCACACAGCAACCCCTTGGCGGCAAGGCCCGCACGGGCGGTCAGCGCTTCGGCGAAATGGAAGTGTGGGCGCTCGAGGCGTACGGCGCTGCCTACATCCTGCAGGAACTGCTCACGGTCAAGAGCGACGATGTCGAAGGTCGCACAAAGATCTACGAGAGCATGGTCAAGGGCGTACACAAGTTGGAGGCGGGCATGCCCGTCGCCTTCGACGTGCTGTGCAATGAGCTCAAGGGACTTGGCTTGAACGTCATTCTGGAGAAGAAGTTGAAGGAAGGCGGGAGTTTGCTGTAAAGCTACTGCGTACTCGATGTCTTGCCCCAATGGTGTCTAGGGAGTTTCCTCGTTTCGCGGTGTCGTAAGTCTCGCCATGTCGTTTACAGGCACACTGTCATTCCTTTCCAAACACCCGCTCAACAAAGGGCGGCGAGCGGCGGCCTTTGGTCGCTTTGCCAGGTGGCAGTTCGCAAGTCGTGTGCTTCGGGTCCCCGCGCTGCTCCCTATGGGTGGAGGCGGTGTGCTCATAGCGGCTCGTGGTGATACCGGAGCAACTGGGAACTACTACTGCGGGCTCCACGAGTTTCCAGACATGCTCTTCGTGGCGCATGTGCTGCGACCCGGAGACCTCTTTCTGGACATAGGTTCCAACATCGGTTCGTATTCGATCCTCGCCGGACGAGGATGCGGCGCACGGGTCATCGCATGCGAGCCTGTCAAGTCTACCTACAACCGTCTCCGACAGAACGTCGATGTGAATCAGATTGGTAATCTTGTCGATGCTCGCCGCGTCGCTGTTGGCGAGTCTGCGGGCATCTGCAACATGACTAGCACCAACGATACCACAAATCACGTCCTGACTGCCAGTACTACTGGGCAGTCTGAGCAGGTCGAAATGACGACGCTCGACATGATCTCCCCCGCCGGACAAGTACGCCTCATCAAGATCGACGTTGAAGGCTTCGAGCTCAACGCGCTACGCGGGGGCGCACGTTTGCTGTCCGAGACATCCCTTCTTGGGGTTGTGATCGAGCTCAACGGCTCTGGTTCTAGGTATGGCATCGGAGACGAACAGGTCGACAAAGTCCTCCGCGACCACGGCTTGACTCCCTGCGACTACGACCCGTTCACTCGCAAGCTCGCCCCGATCGCGAAGTTTCATACGGGCGGCAACACGATCTATCAGAGGGAAGGCTCGGAAGTCACGCAACGAGTTACAGAGTCAAAGGGTATTGATGTGTTCGGTAAGTTAGTGTGAGCAGTAGGCGAATCCGCATCGAATCACACGCGACGGCATGAGGCTTCAGCGGCGTATAGCAGAAGGAAGTGGAACATGGCAGAGACCGTTTACGATCGCGTTAATGACTTTTCCGCCGTCAAGGTCACGTTGGCATCGCCCAACGACATCCGGGCGTGGTCCTATGGCGAGGTGAAGAAGCCCGAGACGATCAACTACCGCACCTATCGCCCGGAAAAGGACGGCCTTTTCTGCGAACGCATCTTCGGGCCCGAGCGCGACTACGAGTGTGCCTGCGGCAAGTATCGCGGGACCAAGTACAAGGGCATCATCTGTGACCGCTGCGGCGTCAAAGTGACCCACTCGCGCGTGCGCCGCAAGCGCATGGGCCATATCAATCTGGCCAGCCCGATCGTCCACATCTGGTTCTTCAAGAGCATGCCCAGCCGTCTGGGCACGCTGCTGGGGATGAAGACCAGTGACCTAGAAAAGGTCATCTATTACCAGGATTACGTGGTCACCGACGCGGGCGACACTGAACTGAAGTTCAAGCAAGTCCTCACTGAAGACGAGTTCCGCGCAGCGCAGGACAAGTTCGGCAACGCATTCAAGGCCCTCATGGGTGCCGATGCCATGCGCGACCTCATCGAACGCCTGGATCTTTCGGCTATCGCCACCGAGATCCGCGATGAACTCCGCGAGACCAAGAGCAAACAGAAGATCAAGGACCTGGCCAAGCGTCTCAAACTCGTCGAGCAGATTCGCGGCAGCGAGAACGACCCAGCATGGCTCGTGATGGACGTGGTCCCGGTAATTCCGCCCGACCTGCGTCCTCTGGTGCTGCTCGAGTCGGGCAACTTCGCTACCAGCGACTTGAACGATCTGTACCGGCGCATCATCAACCGCAACAACCGCCTCAAGAAACTGATGGACCTCAACGCGCCCGAGGTCATCATCCGCAACGAGAAGCGCATGCTCCAGCAGGCCGTCGACGCGCTGTTCGACAACGGCCGCTGCCGTCGCCCGGTGCTGGGCTCCAGCAACCGTCCGCTTCGCTCACTCACGGACATGATCAAGGGCAAGCAGGGTCGCTTCCGCGAGAACCTGCTGGGCAAGCGAGTGGACTATTCCGCGCGTTCAGTGATCGTCGTCGGTCCCGAACTCAAACTCCATCAGTGCGGCCTGCCCAAGAAGATCGCGCTCGAACTTTATCAGCCGTTCATCATCCGCAAACTCAAGGAACATGGACTCGCCGATACGATCAAGAGCGCAAAGCGCATGCTGGAGCGCCGTGACCCCGCGGTGTGGGACATTCTGGAAGAAGTGATTTATCAGCACCCCGTGCTGCTCAACCGCGCTCCGACGCTGCACCGAATGGGTATTCAGGCCTTCGAGCCCGTACTCGTCGAAGGTAACGCCATCCGCATCCACCCGCTCGTCTGCGGCGGATTCAACGCCGACTTCGACGGCGATCAGATGGCCGTCCACCTGCCCTTGTCCATCGAGGCCCAGGCCGAAGCCCATGTGCTGATGCTCAGCACGCACAATATCTTCTCGCCAGCCAACGGAAAGCCGATCATCTCGGCCAGCCAGGACATCGTCATGGGCGTGTACTTCATCACGTTCGTCGATCCCGATGACAAGGCCATCGAAACGATGCGCTCCTTCAAGGATCGTCGCGAGGCAATCCTTGCAATGGAAATGGGCAATGTGGGCCCCCACGACCGCATCGTCGTTCGTATTGACGGATTCGAGAATTACATCGACAGCCAGAACGGCACCGTCAAGCCCATGCCGGCCAACCACCGCCTCGTGACCACCGCCGGTCGCTGCCTCTTTGCAGACGTGCTCGCACCGGGCATGTCCTTCTACAACTGCGCGTTGGGCAAGAAGGGTTGTGCCCGCGTGATCGACGACTGCTATGCCATCGCTGGCCGCGGCGCCACGATCGATTTGCTCGACCGTCTCAAGGAAATGGGCTTCAAGCGCAGCACGCTGGCCGGTCTCTCCTTTGGCATCATGGACCTGCGCATTCCCAAGGAAAAGCAGGCGTTGCTGGACGAGTCCCAGAAGAAGGTGGATCGCGTCGAGAAGAACTACGACCGCGGCATCATCACAGCACGCGAACGCTACAACCAGTTGCTCGACATTTGGAGCCACTGCCGCGAGCAGGTCCAGGCGAAGTTGGTCGCGGCCCTCAAGAGCGATCGTCGCGACGATCAAGGCAACGAGACGGGCGAGTCCAAGACTGGCAAGGCCTATCTCAACCCCGTGTACCTGATGATCGACTCGGGCGCACGCGGCAACATCAGCCAGATGCAGCAGTTGGCCGGTATGCGTGGCCTGATGGCCAAGCCCTCGGGCGAAATCATCGAGACGCCCATCCGCTCCAACTTCCGCGAGGGTCTGACCATCCTCGAGTACTTCAGCAGCACGCACGGCGCACGCAAGGGCTTGGCTGATACCGCCCTCAAGACCGCCGACAGCGGGTACCTCACCCGCAAACTTTGCGACATTGCACAGAGCGTCATCATCGGTGAGATTGACTGCGGCAGCCGACGTGGCATAATGAAGCGCGCTATCTACAAGGGCGAACAGGTCGACGTACCTCTCCGCGACCAGATCCACGGGCGAGTCAGTGTCCGCACGATCACCAACCCCGTCACCGACGAGACCATCGTTCGCGAGAATGAGGTCATCACGATGGAGACCGCCGCCCGCATCGAAGGCATGGGCATCGATGCTGTCGAAGTTCGTAGCCCACTGACCAGCGAGAGCAAGTTCGGTTGCTCCGTGCTGGACTATGGCCTGGACCTGAGCACCGGCAAGCCGGTGGAGCCGGGCATGGCGGTGGGCATCATCGCTGCACAATCAATCGGCGAGCCTGGCACGCAGCTCACGATGCGCACGTTCCACACCGGCGGTATCGGGCAGCGTAGCACCGAGCAGAGCAAGTACGACGCGGCCGGCAACGGCACGCTGGTACTCCGCGACTGCAGCGTCTCGAAAACCAAGGACGACGAAGGCCACGAATGCTGGGTTGTGCTCAAGCGCAACGGCGAACTGGCGGTTGTTGATGCAAACAACCGTGAGGCCGAAAAGTTCAAGGTGCCCTACGGCGCGTACGTGTACGCCATAGAGAAGAGCGAGGTCAAGAAGGGTCAGACTCTGGTGCGTTGGGATCCCCACCGCCTCGCCATTCTTGCGGAAAAGGAAGGCTTCGTTCAGTACGTCGACCTTCTCGAGAAGGAAACCTATCGCATCGAAGACGCGGGCGCTGGCAAGCGTGCCAAGGTCGTCATCGAGCACAAGGGCGACCTCCACCCAGCCATCAACATCGTGGACAAGACCGGCAACATCCTGGACTTCCATTACCTGCCCGCTCGGGCGCGTCTGGAAGTCGAAGATGGTCAGGCTATCACCGCCGGGCACATGCTGGCCCGTCAGCCGCGCTCCGCGGCGGGCAGCCAGGACATCGTCGGTGGTCTGCCCCGCGTGACGGAAATCTTTGAAGCCCGCAAGCCCAAGGAACCGGCCATGATGGCCGAAATCTCGGGACGGGTGGAAATTTTCTCCGATAAGCGCAAGGGCAAGATCACGATCCGCATCGTCAGCGAATCGGGGCTCGAGAAGGACCACCACGTCCCCGCCGACAAGCAGTTGCTGGTGCACACGGGCGACTACGTGCAGGCTGGCGATCCGCTGACGGAAGGCCCGCTGGTCCCGCACGATATCCTGCGCATCAAGGGCGAAGAGTCCTTGTGGGCGTACATGCTGGACGAAGTCCAGAACGTGTATCGTGCACAAGGCGTGCCCATCAATGACAAGCACATCGAACTGATCCTCAGCCAGATGCTCCGCAAGGTCAAGGTCGAAGATCCGGGAGACACCATCCTCCTGCCCCAGGAAGTTGTTGACCGATACAACTTCAAGCAGGTCAACCGTGAGATGGAAAGCTTCTTCCGCATCAGCGAGGTCGGCGGCACCGAACTCAAGATTGGCGAGCTGGTCCATCGTGATCAGATCAAGGAAGCCAACGCCAAGGCAGAGGCCAACGGCAAGGAAGGCGCCAAGGCCAAGCGTGCCCGTCCCGCGAAGGGGCGCACGCTGCTTCTGGGCATCACCAAGGCGGCATTGTCGAGCGATTCGTTCCTCTCGGGTGCGAGTTTCCAGGAAAGCACGAAGGTGCTTACTGAAGCCAGCCTCAAGGGCGCAAGCGATTACCTCATCGGCCTCAAGGAGAATGTCCTGCTGGGCCACCTTATTCCTGCGGGCACGGGCTTCCGTCCCTATCAGGAGATCAGGGTCAAGCCGCTGGTTGAGTTGCCCAGTGGCGACGAGGACTTTGATGAACTCGAAGAAGAAGAGGAAATGCGTCGGCTTGACGATGCTCAGGTCGAAGTGATGCCACAACGTAACGTTGCAAGCGAGCCACTGCTCTGATCCCTCCGTAAATGATCCGCAAAGACCCCACAACCCCGAGGACATCCTCGGGGTTTTTTTATTGGACTCTTGGAGTGCTGATTGCTTGCGTGACGGAGTGCTGAAGCTGCGAGGTCATTCATCGAATTGGCCTCAAATCTAGCGAGGTTGGCCCTCGTCCGTCTCGACCGCGCCGATCAACTCTGCGATGCTCCCCCTGCCTTGCTGACGAACCCAGGCCTCGAGTCCCTTGACGATCGTGATCGGGCAGCGAGGATCGACAAAGAGTCCGGTCCCCACCTCCACCGCTGTTGCTCCCGCGAGGATGAACTCCGCCGCATGCTCCCACCGGAGCACACCACCGATGCCGATGATCGGCGTTTCGCTTGCCTTCGCGAAGTTCCGGTACACGTCATACACAAGTTTCACCGCCATCGGGTGTACCGCCGAACCAGACAGTCCGCCCGTGATTCGTCCGAGCTTTGGCCTGCGCGTGCGCACATCAATTGCCATTGCAGGCGTCGTGTTGGCGATGCAGAGCGCGTCGGCTCCGGGACGTTCTCCTGGCCCCGTCGGATTGGAACCAGGAATGTCAACCGCCGCGCGCGCGATGTCGGTCATCGAGACCTTGCCAGTAGGGATCGGGCTGAGTTTGACGAATAACCTTGTGTGCGTGAGGACCGCTCGCACCTCGCGAATAAGTTCGGTCAGTAACTCCGGATCGGCGGCAAACTCGCAGCCCTTGTGGACGTTGGGACAACTGACGTTCAACTCGACCGCAGGGATGGCATCGATCACGTTCATTGCCGCAGCGACCTGCACATAGTCGTCGACGCTAAAACCCGCTATCGAGCCGATGACGCGCGTGGGGAGTCCGGCAATGCGCGGGGCGTAATCGCGCACAAACGCGTCCACTCCCGGGTTGGCTAGTCCGACCGCGTTGAGCATCCCCGCCTCCAACGGCACCACCCGCCATGGTTGATTGCCGTCGCGAGCCAGAGGGGTGATCGACTTGGTCACCACCGCTCCCACGCGCGCAAGGTCGATCACGTCCGACATTTCGTCGAGTGTTCCCGCCGTACCCGCTGCGAGCATGACCGGGTTTGCGAGTTCAAGCCCCGCCAGGTAGGTAGTCAAGTTGGTCGCGCGCCCATCGGCCATTGCCGATCATACACGGTACGATAATGCGGCCAAAGAAGGCATATGAAACCCCTGTGAAAGACGCTGTCCTCGTTGAATCCAACACGAAATTCACATGTTCTCCCGAAGATCTCGCGTGATCTTGCGGCGAATGTGTGCTCCTGACTTGACTCTGACTCGCACTTGCCATTCAGTAGCAGTAATGTTTTCAGCTGCCTGCATTTCGCACCACCACCACCACGCCCACACGCGTGCCGGTGATCGTGCGTTCTGCTGAAGAGGCGAGTAAAGCCCACACCAGAAATCAGCATGCGATGCCGGCCTTTTCGCCCGGTGTCGTTTGTTTTTTTGGGTCTATTTACCCATGCAAACCTTGCCGAGGCGTGTTCCACTTCAAGACCACACGCACCCCCCCGCCACACTCGGAGATCAAATCATGCCAGTTCGTATTCCCACCGCTCCCATACAGACCGCACAAGATCCAGCAGTTCTAGGCCCTGAAACGACCACACTTCGCCTTGGCTTGCCGAAGGGGCGCATGCAGGAGGGTGTGCTGCGCCTGCTGGGCGATGCTGGCATCAGCGTCAGTATGCCCAGCCGAGGCTATCGCCCCAGCCTTTCACTTCCCAACGTCGAAGCAAAGTTGCTCAAGCCCCAGAGCATCATCGAAATGCTCGACGCTGGCTCAAGAGATTTGGGCTTTGCCGGTGCCGATTGGGTCGTAGAACTGTCCGCACGGGTCGTGGAAGTATTCGACACGGGAATGGATCTAGTCCGCGTGGTTGCGGCGGCTCCACGCTCATTGCTGAACGCAGACGGCACCTTGCCCAATCGACCGCTGGTGATTGCGTCCGAACTCGAGCGATTGAGCAAACGTTGGATTGCAACACGCGACCGCGACGACCGCTTCGTTCGCAGCTACGGCGCCACAGAGGTTTTTCCGCCCGAAGATGCCGATTGCATCATCGATCTGGTCAGCAGCGGCGCAACCCTTGAGGCCAACAACCTACAGGTAGTCGATGAACTCATGCGCTCTAGCACACGTCTTTATGCGAGCGAAGCCGCCTGGGCCGATCCAGCAAAGCGCTTGGCCATCGAAGACTTCGCAACGCTCCTGCGCAGCGTGCTCGATGCTCGTTTGCGCGTGATGGTCGAACTTAATGTCAACCAGTCGGCGCTCGATGCGGTCGTCCGCGAGCTTCCATGCATGCGCCAGCCGACGATTTCGCCACTGCATGGCGGTGCGGGATACGCGGTGAAGGCCGCAGTAGCTCGCGAGATCGTGCCAAGGTTGATACCACAACTCAAGGCTCTAGGTGGAACCGACATCGTCATCACCAATATCGCACAGGTGGTGCCATGACTTCCTTGCGTGCTTCGCCAGCAGAAATAACTGGTTCATCACTTCGCTCCAACGAGGAACTCTCGCCCGCGCGACGAACAAAGGGTCTGACCTCGTACGGGAGCCAGCCAGACCATCGTCCAATCGACTTATGGCTCGATGCGAACGAAGGCCCCGCACCGATTGAAGCCGACTCGTTACTCGACACCATCACACCAGAAACGCTGCGTCGTTATCCCAGCACACGCGATCTCGAACAAATACTCGCGCTCCGATGGGCTGTCGATCCAGCACAGTTGATCGTCACAGCAGGGGCAGATGATGGTCTTGAACGCATCTGTAGAGCATGGCTTGATCCAGGACGAATAGTGATTCTGACGAAGCCGACATTCTCAATGCTGTCGCGTTATGTCAATATGAACGAAGGCCTTCTGCGTGAGGTCCCGTGGCTCGATGGTGTTTTTCCAGTTCGCGAGGTACTGTCACTCGCGGATAGCGAATCACCCGCCATCGTCTTCGTCGTTTCGCCGAATAATCCAACAGGCAATGCAGCGACATTCAATGACTTACGATTAATCAGTGAGTCGCTGCCATCGACCCTGATCGTCTTTGATCAGGCCTACGCCGAGTTTGCAGACGAGGACCACACGCCGAAGGCTATCGAACTGCCCAACGTCATCGTCACACGCACATTGAGCAAGGCGTTCGGTCTGGCTGGCTTGCGAGTTGGATATGCAGTAGGCAAACCGGAACTGATCGCTCCGCTTCGTGTGGTCGGACATCCGTATCCCGTTTCTGGTCCTTCACTGGCTATTGCTGCGTCTGTGCTCGCTCGCGGCGATCACTACACACGCGTCACCATCGAGCGAGTCCGTCAAGAGCGAACCGCGCTCGCTGCATTGCTGCGTGCTCACGACATATGGTCTGTTCCATCTCAGGCTAACTTCGTGCTTGCACGCATCGGAGATAGTGCCTTTCAAGTCCGCAACAGCCTCGCGGATCGAGGCATCGCTGTTCGTTGGTTTCGAGACGATGCAACGCTCGCAGAATTCCTGAGGATCACCTGCCCAGCCAACGAATGCAACTTTGAACGCCTGCTTGTTGCGCTCGATGAGGTACTCGACACATGACACACGCTTTCTCGGCACCTGATATTTCGACCCTTGCCACTGCGGGTTCAGCCACTTCTTCTGTCGCTCCCCAAAGTGGCTCGGTTACGCGTTCAACGCGCGAAACCACCATCCGTGCTTTGCTCACGCTCGACGCGCCAACTCCTGCGCAGATCACGACCGGTATTGGTTTTCTTGACCACATGCTGACCGCGCTCGCATCTCATGCCCGCTGGTCGCTCTCGCTTACCTGCAATGGCGATCTGCATCTCGACGATCACCACACCGTCGAAGACTGTGCGATCGTGCTAGGCCAATGCCTTGACCAGGCTCTTGCCGATCGCACAAACCTCACTCGATTTGCCAGCGCGTATGCCCCGCTTGACGACGCACTTGCTCGCGCGACAGTTGATCTTGCGACACGACCCTTTGCAAGTATCGATCTGGGCCTACGGCGTGAGATGATTGGTGAACTTTCCTGCGAGAATCTCCCCCACTTCTTTACAACGTTCGCAATCAACGCCCGCATGACGTTGCACATCGACGTGCTTAAAGGCATCAACGACCACCATCGCGCTGAAGCAGCGTTCAAAGCACTTGCCTTTGCACTTCGCCAAGCCTGCACAGTTGATACTTCAGGCTCAGTCAGCACGAAGGGCATGCTCTAGCCATGCACATCACCATCATCAATACCGGAGCCGCGAACCTCGCCAGCGTACGAGCGGCCTTTGAACGACTGAATTGCAGAACGCAGACGACAGAAGCGCCCGATGATGTTCTCGCTGCTCCGGCTGTAGTCCTGCCTGGCGTTGGCGCGTTTGGCCCAGCAATGCAGCGGCTTCGTGACTTGCGGATCGATACAGCGTTACGTGCTCGTATCTCCGGCAACAAGCCCACGCTCGCGATCTGTCTGGGTCTGCAATTACTACTTGACGCGAGTGAAGAATCACCAGGCGTTGCGGGATTGTCGATCATTCCTGGCACAGCAGTGAAATTTCCAAACAACGCGGTCCGCGTGCCGCACATGGGGTGGAACACAGTGAGGGTGAGCACAGATGCTCCCGCTTGGCCCTGGCCCACGCTAATTGCTGATGCCTACTTCGCGAATTCCTATCGCTTGTCCATCGCGCTGGGCACGATGCCTGAGTGGTCTTTGCTCACCAGCGAGTACGCCGGTACTTTTGTAGCGGCTTTCGCTCGTGGATCCCTCCTTGCATGCCAGTTCCATCCCGAACTCTCGGGCGCATTCGGACATTCTTTGCTGCAGAGATGGCTGGACATTGCAAAAGCGAACGCCCTCGGAGATCAGTCCATGCGAGACACGGAGTTATCGCGATGCTGACACCTCGTCTCATTCCATGCCTTGATGTCCGCGATGGACGCGTTGTAAAGGGCATCAACTTTCAGAACCTGCGCAATGTTGGCGATCCAGTCGACTTTGCAACGAAGTATGAAGCAAGCGGAGCGGACGAGATAGTCATGCTGGACGTTTCCGCGACAAGTGAGCATCGTTCCGCTGCCTTGAACACAGTCCGCGCACTCCGGCGTGTGCTGAGTATTCCCCTGACCGTCGGCGGCGGCGTCCGCAGTGAATCAGATGCAAGCGCCCTACTCGATGCTGGTGCCGACAAAGTGGCACTCAACACTGCAAGCGTACAAAGCCCTATCCTGCTCACGAGACTCGCCAATCGCTTCGGTTGTCAGTGCATTGTCCAAGCCATAGATGCCAAGCGTTTAGATACTGGTTCGTCTGCATCGGGCTGGACAGTCTTCACACATGCTGGCACTCGCGACACGAATATCGACGCTGTGGATTTTGCTCGTAGTGCCGCAGGATGTGGCGCTGGCGAACTACTACTCACCAGCATCGATCACGACGGCACAGGAAGCGGCTTTGACATTCCATTGCTACGTGCAATAGCAGGCATCATCGATATTCCAGTTATTGCATCAGGAGGCGGGCGCACGCCCCAACATCTCGCGGCTGCTCTCGATGCTGGTGCATCCGCCGTACTTGTCGCCACGATCCTACACGACGGTCACAACACTGTCGCATCGCTCAAACAGTCGCTTCAAGCCCTCAACGTGAAAGTACGTGCATGATCATTCCATCGATTGATCTGATGGACGGCCAGACCGTCCAACTTGTTCAAGGTGCCACACGCGTTCTCGACGCGGGCGATCCTCGTCCAATTGCAACGAAGTTTGCTCGTGTCGGCGAGATCGCTGTTGTCGATCTTGATGGTGCGATGTCGCGTGGTTCAAACACAGCGCTTATGCGCGAATTGCTGGCTATCGCACCTTGCCGTGTTGGTGGCGGCATCCGTGATGCAGCGACTGCCCTCGCATGGCTCGATGCTGGCGCGACCAAGGTTGTATTGGGTACCGCTGCTCGACCTGATGTGCTTAGAGAATTGCCGCGTGAGCGTGTGATCGCAGCACTCGACGCACGCGATGGCGAGGTTGTTGTTGAGGGTTGGAAACAAGGAACTGGGCGAGGAATCATCGAGCGCATGCGCGAGCTCCGCGCGTTCGTTAGCGGCTTTCTTGTGACATTTGTCGAGACCGAAGGCACCATGCAGGGCCTGCCTGTTGATCGCGCCAAGCCGCTGCTTGACGCGGCCGATGGAGCAGACCTTGTCGTCGCTGGAGGCATTCGTAACGAGCAGGAGATCGCGGCTCTCGATGCGCTAGGCATCCATGCACAAGTTGGCATGGCTCTCTACACCGGGCGTATTTCCCTCGCTAGCAGTCTGGCGGCATGTCTCACATCGGATCGTCCCGACGGACTTATTCCCACTGTGATCGTCGACGAGCTTGGCATCGCACTTGGACTTGCCTATTCCAACGCTCAGTCGCTCGCACGAGCGATCGACACCGGGCGCGGGTTCTACCACTCTCGGTCACGAGGCCTGTGGGAGAAAGGTGCCACCAGCGGAGCGATACAAGACCTGGTTCGCATCGATGTTGATTGTGATCGCGATGCCCTTCGCTTCACTGTCCGTCAGCGAGAACCCGGGTTCTGTCATCGCAACACGCTCAGTTGTTGGCGCCACGGCGCGGGAGAACCTTCACTGGGCCTGACCGGGATTGAGCAACGACTTGCAGCGCGACTTCGCACGCTAGAACCAAACTCTTACACCGCCCGCCTGGCGAGCGAGCCGGGGTTGCTCGCCGCAAAACTTGTTGAAGAAGCCACAGAACTTGCCCATGCAGCAACGCCATCCGATATCGTTCATGAGGCGGCCGATCTGGTGTACATGACTCTCGCGAAACTTGCCGCAGCGGGCATCCCACTGTCCCAAGTATCAACAGCACTCGAGCGACGCTCTCGCCAAGTCACACGCCGTCCTGGCAACGCTAAACACCTTATTCCCAAGCCCTGAACAGACCTTGTTTCTTTCTTTCTTCGTCAACCCTGTCTGCCCTTGCTCGACACTTTGCCTTGACACTCCCATGCTTCGCCCGCTTTCTCAATCTTCACTCTTCGCTCGCACCAGCGTCATCGACACTGAAACGCTCAGCACAGTTGCAAGCATCATCGCAGATGTTCGTAATCGTGGTGAGTCCGCCCTTCGAGATCATGCCGTTCGCCTTGGTGATCGCCTCGCTGGCGAGCCGCTTGTGCTGTCCCGTATTGACATGAATGCCGCTCTTGATCGCATTGATCGACCCACGAGAGAATTACTGGAACGCACCGCCGCACGCATCACCAGCTTTGCACAAGCCCAACTAGCCTGTCTGACCTGTCTCGACATGCAGGTCGAAGGCGGGCGCGCAGGCCACACGATCGCGCCGATGGACCGTGCCGGGTGCTACGCTCCTGGCGGCCGCTTTCCACTTCCATCATCAGTCCTGATGACCGCGTGTACCGCTCGTGTTGCTGGCGTGCGCGAAGTGTGGGTTGCATCGCCACGTCCTACCGACGCAACGCTCGCAGCCGCGGCGATTGCCAACGCGGATGGCGTGCTCGCAGTTGGTGGCGCTCAAGCAATCGCGGCGCTTGCGTATGGCGCAGGCGACGTGCCAGCCAGTGACATCATCGTGGGTCCAGGTAATCGCTGGGTAACTGCTGCCAAGAAACTAGTCTTTGGTGATGTCGCCATCGATATGCTTGCAGGCCCCAGCGAGGTCGTGGTGCTCGCCGATGAGACAGCCGATTCGCAGCGAGTTGCCGCAGACTTGCTGGCGCAGGCCGAGCATGATCCCGACGCGCGGGCAGTCTTGATCACAACATCACAGGCTCTGATCAACGCCGTCAATCAGGCATTGGAACGGGAGATTTCGTTCCTGCCTGCGGATTCTGCAAGTGCGGCAACAGCCCGAGCCGCTTTGGCAAACCACTCAGGCTCTATCCTCTGTACCTCGCTGGACGAAGCCATCGCATGGTGCGATCGCATGGCTCCCGAGCACCTTGAGGTTGTCACGCGCGATCCACGCGCCGTTGCCACGCGCCTCAACCACTACGGCGCTCTCTTTCTCGGTTCCGAAAGCGCCGAAGTTCTTGGCGATTATGGCATGGGCCCCAATCACGTGCTGCCCACTGGAAGCACCGCTCGCTTTAGCGCGGGCCTTTCTGTCTTCACGTTTCTGCGCGTCCGCACCTGGCTTGAGGCTGATCGTGCAACCATCGCCCCGCTCGCCCGTGATGCCCAAGCACTCGCTATGACCGAAGGGCTGCTCGCCCACGCCCGTGCTGCGCGACTGCGCATTTGAGAGTGATGTCAAGGGGGGGTGGGTTGGGGGGTTGGCTGTATCGAGACGTTGCGTTTGCGAAACCATCCTCTACAATGATCCATGGATATCGACGCCGTCAATCGCCGCATCGCACAGTTTGAAACTATGGTCCGCGCTGAAGCCGATCCTGACAATGACATGGCCTGGTTCAGTCTCGCTGGTGCATACAAGGATGCACAGCGCTTCGCCGACAGTGCTCGCGCTTTCCAACGTGTGCTCGAACTGAATCCCGGCTTCAGCAAGGCTTGGCAGATGCTCGGGCAAGTGCTTGCCGACGACAATAAAACTCCAGAGGCCATCATCGCGCTCACCGATGGTTTCAAGGCCGCGGCCGCGAAGGGTGATCGCATGCCCATGAAGGCGATGGGCGACTTGCTAACTAAACTTGGTGCACCGATGCCCGAGGTTGCCACCAAGAAGAGTGGCCTTGACGCAAGCACGGGCACATTCTTGTGCAAGAAGACCGGCAAGAACGGTCATCAGTTGCCAAAGCCACCATTCAAAGGCCCTGTCGGCCAATGGGTCTTCGACAATATCGCAGCCGAAACGTGGGAAGAATGGATTCGCCAGGGAACCAAGGTCATCAACGAATTGCGGCTCGATCTCTCCCGGGACGATGACGCGGACAAGTATGACGTGTACATGCGCGAGTATTTGGGAATCGATGAAGACTTGCTCTCACAGTTGACCAAGGCTTGATTCCCCACGGAGTAACGCGATGAACACCTACCACATGTGGTTTAACCTCATCGACTCGCACAAGGATGTCGAGTTCTCTCGACATGTCGCTGCGTATCTCAACCATCTCCAAAGGCAGGGCAAACTCGAATCCTGGCGGCTTTCCAGGAAAAAATTCGGCTTTGGCCCCGATGGCATCGGCGAGTTCCACTGCGAAGTCCACTGCAAGGATCTTGCTCAACTCGATAGTGCGTTCGCGATCGTCGCAACTCGCGATGGAGATGTCGACAGCCTCCACCGTCCTGTCTACTCCGCCGTCAAGGACTTCAAGACAGCTCTCTATCGTGACTTCCCCGACCCAGAGCGTGTCCAAGCATGACGGGCTGAGACCGATCGCGCAGTTGCGTTCTCTTCTTCATGCGCTTTTCTTCATGCGCCCGCCGCCCGCGCCCGAACGCCATCGATCACGTCCCGCACTTCTGCCGCCATCCGCGTGTTGGGAAACTGCTGGATGATCGCCTCGCCCAGTGTCGTCGCCTCGTTCCATCGCTTGTCCTGCACGGCCAGTTTGAAACTCGCGCCCAGGTTGTCCCGCGCCTTGCCGATCACGCCGCGCACAACCTCCCGCAACGGTTCCGCTTCGTTGGGTGTCAGGTACGCGTCGAGTTGGCGAAGCAAGTCCAGCGACCGATCCAAGTCTCCATCCTGAGCCGCGAGCAGGAAAGCCCGTTCCAGTTCCTTCTTGAACGCGTCATGGGCCTGACGCACGCGCTCATCCAGTCGTTGCGCCCGGGCCGAACTGGGATACAACCGCTGAACCCGCGTTGCTTCCGCATACGACTCCTCCCATCGATGCTCGCCCGCCAGCGCGTCGATTGTTGCGATTGCGCCCGTCACCTCCGCCTCGATCGTGTCGCGCCGCATTTGCTCGATCCGCGAACGAAACTCCTCGGCATCTGCCCGATACCCAAAGCGATTCGCCAATTCATCGATCAGGACGATGGCCGCATCGAAGTTGCCCGCCGCGATGTCGGTTTCTATGGTCGCGTTCAGCATCGCCCGCTCCTGCGGACGATTCAGCACACGCCGGGCATCATCAGAAAGCGTGGCCTGATGGGCCATGGCCTTGACAGAATCGTGCAGCGCGTCCAGCCTTTTCTCGATCGCTGGCAAGTCGCCACTCGCCATGCTTTGGCGACCGCTCCCACACCACACTAGTGCGAATGACAATCCGAAAGCACAGAGCGCAATGATGAGCCCGAGCAAACCAAACTTCGCATCAATCCTGGCAGCCATAAGGACGCACACACCCAACGCCAACGCGTGCAGGACAAGGATGAGAATCAGGAGGTGTTTTCGTGCCATGGGTAAGCGTACCGCTGGTGCGACTGGCTGACTCCCGGCAACGAGCGACGTGCAAGTTCGTCTTTCTGCTCTTGGAAGCTATGTCTCCACAACCTGCAAGTCTCCGTCCTCGGTCGTAATCACCAATCCCAACTCCTTCAACGCAATCAACGCCGCGTCCTGCTCGGCTTTCTTTTTCGTCGCGCCCCAGCATGACTCGAATCGTCTCCCACCGACCTCAACGCAAATTTTGAAGGCCTTGGCGTGGTCGGGGCCTTGTTCATCCAGAATCTTGTATTGGGGCGTCTCGCCCAATTCCTGCTGACAATGCTGTTGCAGCACGCTCTTGAAGTTCTGCTGGTGCCCGCTTCGTGCCGCCTTGTCGACAACCGGCCCGAAGAGCGGATCGATGAATCGCACCGCTCCTTCATACCCGGCATCCAGGTAAATCGCACCGATGACGCTTTCCAGTGCCGCAGCGCCAAGCGACGTGGGAAGCGTTCGCGACATCATCATGCCCTTGCCCAGGATCAGATGCTTCTCAAGACCCAACTTCCTTGCGACCGCAGCGCAGGTCTCTCGTGATACTGCGTGGCTCTTAATCTTGGTCATGTCGCCCTCGCGCAGGTGCGGAAACTTGCGGAAGAGCATGGTGCAGATCGCCAGTCCTAGCACGGCGTCGCCCAGAAACTCCATGCGCTCGTTGTTGGGAGCGCTGCCAGCGCCACACCCCCCGCCCCCGGCAACTTCTCCATTCCCCTCGCCCCCACTTCCACCCCCGCCCCCATTCGCACCACCAGCCCCGTTCGTGCCGCCCATCGATGAATGCGTCAAGGCCTCTTCGAGCAGTGTCTCGCGTGCGAACACATGCCCAATTGCTGCCTGAGCCAAATCTCGAGTAGTCTCGTCCATAACACCGCGCACACACCCCGTACATACCCAGTCGCGAAACAGACTCGCGCCGTAGGACCCGACATTGAGGCCCACAACACAGGCGCTTGCCCCAAGGCAACCTGCCCAGTATACCGACAAACCTCCGTCAACCCACCGTTCCATCAGCCGATCTGCATATCTTCTAACGTGTTCGGATGGGTATTGGTTGGGCGGTTCGACTGATTCAAACTACCCAGATTGCCAATTCGAGCCATTTCCTCAACCTGCAGCGGCGCAGTGAAGACTGGCACTGGCCCGGAGCTGGGAAGCGTCCTAACATCCTGACCCCTACTAAGTCGGATTTCCTCAACTGGACTTCTGGCAAAGATGGGATTCGGCTTGCAATCAGCCAGGTTCGCCAGCACGATGCCGACGACCTCTCACTCCCCTCCGGAAAGCGACCGCCATGCATTATCCACACCGTACGAGCCGCATCAAGCGCAAGCGTGCCATTGGCTTCCGCGCCCGCATGCAGACAAAGAACGGCCGCAAACTGATCAACCGCAAGCGCGCGGCTGGTCGCAGCCTGAACGTGGCAGATAAGTAGTACCGAGAAACTCTCGGCTTATCGACGATCATTCAAAATGCCGGGAGGGATTGCGATGCCCACACGGTTTGGGAATCGCAGTGTGTTTTCACATAGACTGACAGCGCTTAGGCACGGACTTGCGATGAGACCATTTCGGGCCGCGAGAAATGGCCAGGAGGCTGGCTGAATATGCCAGATTCCACAACCGCAGGCAGACGGTTGTGCCGGGGGTGACAGGGTCAGCCAGATCGCATACAGCGCGAATGTCAGGAACAGCGCCCCGCTCGCAGCCATGCCAAATGAGAGGGCACGGCCAGCAATCGCAATGCCGACGAGCAGGGTCCCACCGGTACCGATCTCGACCGTCGCGACTGCAAGTGTCACGACTCCTGCCAAAGAGCGGGGGACGACACCATGATCTGCGATTGTCTGGCCAGTGGTTGGGGATACCAGTTTGGAGGTCCCGGCCAGAATCAACCACATCGCCAGGAGCAAGGCAGCGCACACCACAAGCCGGTGGGACAAACGTGGCCGTGGCCTTGCGAGAACCGCGGCTTTATTCAGGCCAACTTGGTTGATCGGCGATGCCACCACGCAAGCCCTCCGGATGCGATCAAAAGTCCGCCGACAACTAGGAAAGGCCATTCGACCTGCTTCCTGGTTTGGGTGGATGAGGGATTGGCGGAGGCGACCTGCGTTTTGTCGACGACACCATCATCAACGACTACCACCGGCGAAGTGGCACCGGCGACCAGACTCGTCTTCCCATCTCGACGCCCCTGCATTTTCTCTGATCCCACCCGAGCGGCTATTTGAGTGGCCAAAGGCAGGACTCGTTCGGGGCTGAACAAGTCAGCGGGTGGGTTCTCATGCCAGACAAACGAGGTTAGAATCCAATGCGAACTAACCGAGACGGCTTCATCCGGGACCAATGCCCGTCTGCGAACCGGATCGTTTCCCCACATGTATTCGACTCGCCACTCCACGTCAGGCCATCCCTTGACACGCGCAATGGGATTGCCGCCAGTGCGTGAAAAGGCAAGCCAGACGGAAGCCTTCTCACGATCCTTCCATTGCGGATCCTTGCTAACGGCGATGTCTCGGCTTCCCAGCGGAAATTCTCCAATAATCGCCAACTCTTGTCCATGCTCTGCAAGTCTATAGGACTGCTTTTTCTCGATGACATGCGCGAGAAATGCGGCTGGAGTCATCGTGTCCATCTTGGAATTATGCTCGGTATCGCAGGCTGATACCATAGTCATTTGCCCCATCTTCAGCGGATCACCCCAGTAGCATGTTCCTTCTGGTGTTCGCAGATAGAACGTCTCAAGTCCGATGCGATAACATGCGTTGCTCGCAAAGTCGTAGGCTAGTTGGTAGCGTGCGATACTGCGCTGTTCCTTGGGCACAAAGACTGCCTCGAACGCGCCTTGCTTGGGTAATACATTCGCGGCAATGGATGCTGGATCATCCTCGTTGCCAAAGCAGAAACGTACCGATGTCGCGAGTATCAGCGCCGAACAACCAATCAATCGCGAAAACGCCATTGAGAAATTCTCCAGATATTGCCCAACTATCGCGGGCAATTACAATTTTGCTCACAGATCTGTATCATGTCCGACCCATTTTGTGTGAACTGAAAGTCACCATTAAACCAGCAGCACGAGGCAGGCTCTCCGTAGTATCCTGGCAATTTCATCCATCCATCTCCTTGAGGTGGAGTAGAGCACAAGCCAATCGAGAAACTGCCATTGCAGTAATTTGTGCATCCCTTCGGACGGTAATCGCCCCCTCGTCTGCCCCTACCACTTGTATCGGGACAGCTCACCGTGACGATGTCCAAGTCGCATATTTTGCGTGCAGGACCTGAACAATCTGTCCCTCCCTGCCACTGATACTTATTCGTGCAGCAGTAAAATACACCAGCAAATACCGAACTAGAAATCAATAGGATGAACAAACATTTAATAACAAAAAATTTCATCAAATTCTACTTGTATACTACTTCACAATCAGTTCTTTCGCCTTCCAGCCATTCCAAGCGCTGAACACCGGCGTACCAATCAAATCGACAATCAAGGGATTTGCGCCACCCTCGAAATCCATGCGACTCGCGATGCGGGCTGAGGAATCCGCCAGAGCAACTGGCAGCGGAATGACTCGAACGCAACAGAAACAATTCCCTGAACCGGGCACGGCATCAGTACATCGCTGGAGCAGCAAGCCCTTGTACGATGGATATACAACTTGATGCTCTCCTACTCCTTGCGATACTGCGGTGTCAGTATTAATTGTTTGTCCCAGGACCATTTTATCAGCGTCATACAACATGCACACAGACATGTCGACAAGACTCACACCAGGCGACTTCGCGTGGATTGGATCGACATCCGTCGCTCGCCGGAGATAGCCAGTATCCTCCATGAATCTCTCCCAGAGCACAGCAGCGTTGAACGGATTTTTCTCTCGCAACGGGTAAATACCTTTGTTGTCTGAGAGATAAATATTGATCGCTGCTGCGCCATGACTGACACCGGCCAGTGAGATAGTTTGCCGAGCCAATGCTCTTGTTCGGCTGAGTCGAGGCAGAATCAGCGAAACCAGCACCGCCAGGATTCCCAGGCAGACCAAGACCTCGACCAAACTGAACCCCTTGGCCAGTCGCACGCTTCGCGCATTGGTGATTTCTTGGAGGTTCATGGAGAAATCATACTGGAAAAAAAAGTTCAACCCCTCTGGTCACATTTTCCAATAAAATAACTTGTCTTCATATGGTTTTTATGGTATGTTCGCATGATGATCAGTCGCCGTATTGGCCTCCCTCATCGCCCTGCATTCACCCTCATCGAACTCCTCATAGTGATCGCCATCATCGCTTTGCTCATCGGTCTGCTCCTCCCCGCATTGGGGAAGGCTCGGGCTGCGGGCCGCACCGTCGTTTGCCTCTCCAACCAGCGACAGATCGGCATCGCCCTTATGGGCTATGCAAACTCGTTCAAGGATTGGATTCCACGCGAGAGCGGCAACAGCGAAGAGACCGCGGCACGCATTCCCAAGATTCCCGCGTGGTATCGTTCCTGGACTCCAGGCCAGCGTGCCCAGTACAACCTTTCCTGGGCCTTCAACCTCCGCCCATTTCTGGACCCGCAATCCCACAGCAATGACAACGATGGTAATAACGCCGACCGCTACCGCTCCAGCGCTTTCTACCGCTGCCCCAGCCGCCCGCGCGACGATCATAACATCACATATGTAAACAACGGCATTCGTTTTCGGCGTCAAGGCAACAACATTATCATCGATGAGGACTTCACCAAGCCCCCTATGCAACTCTTCCGTATCTATCGCCCTGTCGCGACGCTGTATCTCACCGACTTTGCCGACGATCCCGGCAATCTGCGCAGCGCTAATTACAACAACCAGGCCCAGAGCGATATGCACCTGTCGATTTTTTATGACATCCGGCGGCTGACCAATATCAATGGCCCCACTGCTGGCGGATTGCCCACCGATTGGCGACGCACCGCTCCCAATCGCCATGGCCGGGTCGCCAATGCCATGTACATGGATGGCCATGCTGCCAACATCCTGCCAGAGGACCTGCTCGACCCTGAGACGTGGGACGATGGCGACCGGCGCTAAGGCACATGGATTCATTTTCAGTAGTTTGTTGAACCACGAAACAGCACTGCGCTTGGCTGCCAACACTCGTTGATGGACAAGCGTTTCCTACAGGACCATCGCTCCCAACAGCAGCGCATGTTGGCTGGCGATCACTATCTCGCCTCTGATCCACAACTCATCCGCGATATGGATCGGGCCGCCGACCTCGTCGCGCAATTCAACGCGGTGCCGGCACAAGAGCATGCCGCACGCTTTGCGATACTGGAGAGACTTTTCGCCCGCATCGGTGACGATTCGTTCATTCGCCCTCCTTTTCGCTGCGACTACGGCTCTCAGATCAGCATCGGCGCTCGAACGCACGTCAACTGGGGCCTTGTCGCCATTGATGTAGCGCGGATCAGCATCGGAGACGATGTGCTCATCGGGCCAAACGTCCAACTCCTGACCGCCACGCACCCCATCGAGCCTGAGCCCCGCCGCCAGAAGTGGGAAAGTTCCAAACCCATCACCATTGCCGACAACGTCTGGCTGGGCGGCGGCGTGATTGTCTGCCCTGGAGTTACAATTGGTGCGAACTGTGTGATTGGGGCGGGCTCGGTGGTCGTCAAGGACCTGCCGACAAACGTGGTCGCCGTTGGTAATCCCGCCCGCATCATCAGGTCTTTGCAAGCGAGCGAGGATCGGTCCGGCCTTGAAACCACATGAATGCCTCGACTGAGCACCAGAACTCAACACAAGACCAATCGCGTTTTCGTCACAATCAGCCCCTCTAGCCGAACAACCTTGCATGTCGAGACGCTTTACCACATTCCTGCTCACATGCGTGCTCGGTTCGATTGTCGCGCTCCCAGTGTTGGCACAGCAATCCCCACCTTCACGCCCCACGCGCACTACTCACCCCGCACGCTCCCCACTACCGGCCGCCGAGCCAACCCCAATGGTCCGCCAGCAACGCGCCGACGCCTTGGCGAGAGATGCTCAGGCCGCGCTGCAGGCCAACGACCTGGCCAAAGCCGAGCAACTCCTGCTTGAGCAGGCAAGACTTGAACCCGAAAGTTGGATTCCCCGCTACAACCTCGCGAGTGCCCTCGCCCGCGCAGGTCGGGGCGATGATGCCCGGGCACAACTTCAAGAAGCCATCGATCTGGGTTTCTACGACCTGCGTTTTCTCAAGGCAGATCCCAGTCTCGCTGCCCAGCGCCAAGATGCCGGGATCGCCGCGCTGATCGCCGACTGGCCCGCGGTTCTTTCTCGCCAAGCCGACCGCACGCTCGCGTCGCTGGAGGCAACACTTGGTCCTGGCGCGACCATCACGCGCGATGAAGACCAACGCTTCATCTACGCCAACTGGGCCGACGAACGCTCGTTTGCTCGTGCCCACGCGGAGTTGCGCCGCCTTGCTGAGTGGGCCGACAGCGAACTCTTCATGGGCATCGCTGATGATCCTGCCCAGTTTGATCCCGCCCTCGATCCGATTGTCGTCGTCGCGCTGCCGCCCCGCAACCGCTTCAACCGCTGGATCGCAGCACGCTTTGGCGATGTGGACGGCCAGTCCTTGACGACGGTCGCGGGCGCTTATGAACACTTGCACATTCGCCTGGTTTCGATGGATCTGGGCGCATCCCTCCGCCACGAGTTTTTCCACGCTCTGCACTGGCGCATCGCCAATCGCCTGGGACAGCGTCATCCCATCTGGCTGCTCGAAGGCCTTGCATCGCTTGTTGAGGACATGGACAGCAGTGGCCCGCTTCGACCCGTGCCCAGTTGGCGCACCAACACCGCCCGACGCATGCTGCGCATCGGCACCGGCTCGGGCCTGTTGCCCCTGGACCAGTTCATCGCCATCACATCGGACAAGTTCAACGGCCAGCGCCCGCTCGCCAAGTATGCCCAAGCCCGGGCATTCTTTCTGTTTCTCCATGATCGTGCCCTGCTCCAACCATTCTTGAAGACATACTGCACCGATCGCACGCTGGGCTATGCAGCCGACCCGAGCGGCACGCGGGCTCTTGAGCACGTCGCTAGCAAGAGCATCGCGACTATCGACAAGGACTTTCGCGCCTGGCTACGGGAACTGCCCGAAGTCTCGGAGGAAATCAAGCCCGGTCAGGCGAGTCTGGGCATCAGCATCGAATCGGGCAATGGCGATGGCGTGATCGTCGTCGATGTTCCCGCTCGCAGCGGTGCTGGCCTCACGCCACTGCGCGTCGGCGACATCATCCTCGCGCTCGACGATCAGGCAACGCGTGACATAGCGGAACTGATTCGCGTGCTAGGAAGTTACACGCCAGGCCAGCGCGTAACGATCAGCCTTCGCCGCGAAGGCAGCGAACGCACCATTCCCTTTACCCTGGTTCCAAAGTAAGACAGAAGGCGAGGGCCACTACCAAGAAGGTCTCGCCTCGATGCTTCACTGCTTACTTGGTCAGTGCCTTCTTGACCTCATCAATCAGCCGCTCAACCTGGAAAGGCTTGAACAGCACGCTCTGCAAGCCTTCCTGGCTCGCTCGCACGATGCTGTGATGCGGGTCATAGCCAAAGCCGGTCATCAGGATGACGGGAATCGTCGACATGGTCTTGCGTGCCGCTGCGAAAAGTTCATACCCGTTGAATCCTGGCATGCGAATGTCGCTGATCATGAGGTCAAAGCCGCCCGTGCTTCCCGTCGCTCCCACCGGCACGTTCTGCAGCAGTTCCATCGCCGCAGAGCCGGTGTCGCACACCATGACCACGCACCCGCGCCGCTCGAGCACGCAGGAAATGATGGTCCTGATGCGTCGCTCGTCGTCCGCGATCAGGACCCGCTTCCCGACCAGAATCGGGGCCTGCGCCTGAACGTTCATGGCCTGCTCGACACCCAGCAGCCCCGCCGGCCCAGCCATGCACTGCGCCAGACGGTTCTTGATCGAAACCAGGTCCTTCTTGATCCGCTCCAGGTGCGTGTGCGCTTCCGCATTGCTCATCGTCTCGTGCTCAAGGATTTCCACCTCGTGCGCGATGTCTTCCAGAGGCTCCTTCAGTTCCAGTTCCACCCGCCCCGACACGCTCTGGTTGACGACCGTTCGCTCAACCACCAACAAGTCCAGCATGTGCAGGGCCACAGCGATGTATCGCGCGAAGATTTCTCCAAGTTGTCGATCTTCTTCGGTGAAGGCCCTTGCCCGCTGGCTCTCGACATTCATGATCCCGATGACCTTGTCATGGATACGCAAGGGTACCGTCAAGCTGCTCTTAGCATCCACAATACCTGGCAAGTACAGCGGATCCAGACTCGTATCGTCGCAGACGTAGCTCCGCCCGCTCGCCGCGACATATCCCGAGATGCCATGCCCCTCCAGGGCGGGCTTGATCATGAAACTATCAAACTCGGGCGGCAGGCCATATCCGATCACCAACTCCAGCTTCCCGCTGCGCTCGTCGAGCAATCGCACCGCGAAGTGATCAAAGTGCAGCAGGTCCTTGGCAAACCTCGTGATCTTGTCTTCGAGCAGTTTGAGCCGCTCAACGCTGTTGAGTCTGCGAACCAGGTCGCGCTCAAACCGCACCAACTCGCTGCCTGCCTGGTCAATCGCGTTGATGCGCTGCTGAAGCCGCTTCGCCGCTGTCACGTCCCGCAGAATGACAACCAAGCACTTGGCCCATCGCGTCACGCCCGACCCGATCGCGTCGATGGTCTCCCGTGACACCGGTGTCAGCACCAACTCATAGAATTTTCCGTTCTCCGCAAGGGTCAACTCCGCGCGGGGCGGCAACCAACCCGCAGGCACCTTTACGCTCGAAGGGGGAAGGGGATAATCCAACTCAAACTGGCGACATGCGACCGCGATTCTCTCCTGCAGTGTCGATCCCGATCGCGCCAGCATGTGGTTGGCCCAAACGATCTGGCCCTCTCGGGTTGCAAAGCCAACGCCCTCGCCAATGGCCGAAAGAAGGGTGAGGGCCAAAGTCGCGAGGGCGGCTTCATGATCGGGTTCGGTTGTCGGATCGAAGAGTTGCTGGTGCGGATCATTACTTGTACACGTATTGTCCGCAATCAGATGTCGGTGGGACTGCCCCGGTTTGAGTTCTGCACCGCCCACGCCTGGCGAACCAGCCATCGGGGCTGTCCCGCCAGGTGTTGCATCAGATCGAGGTTGCATAGGTGCTTCTGCCATAGCAGGGGTTGATCGCCCGTCGGTTGCCGCGTCACATCGCACGTCGATGGTCCTCATGGTCATCTACTACACGGCACTGCCCGTTAAACAGACTACGAGCAGCCGGAACCTTCCAATCATTGGATGCACACTAGCCTCGCGAGGGAACCAAAAAAGTAACCGCCTCGATGACCTGCACTGCAAGCACAATACATCGGTCCAACTCCAGTCAACGCCATCAGCAAGTCTGAGAACTGTTCAGAAGCCAGCCTGATCCAGACTCGCCCCCATCCTGCTATCCTCTCAAGCGACGAAACTTTAGGGGCTTGTCCAGCCCCTACCCGACGATACGACAGCGACAACACATGGGATGCCTGTCGCTCGCGGTTTGTTCGGGACATCTGTTTTATTGGACGTTCCCGCGAAGAACGACACAGCCATGGTCGAAGTTCATCAACTCCACAAGTGGTACAAAAGCGTCCATGCCGTCTGCGGCGTGAGTTTCACGCTGGGCGAGGGGGAGGTCGTTGGGCTGTTAGGCCACAATGGCGCTGGCAAGTCTACCACGATCCGCATGATGACCGGATACGCCGCGCCGGACCTTGGCCATGTCACCATCGACGGCATCGATGTTGCCGAAGATCGCGTCCGCGCCACCCGCACGCTTGGATACCTGCCAGAATCCACGCCGCTCTATTCCGAGATGCCCGCAGAGGATTACATCTCGTTTCGTGCCCGCCTTTGCGATGTTCCTCGTCGCGATCGTGCCACGCGTGTTGCCCGCGTGGTCGAACAATGCTGGCTGAAGGATGTCCGACGACGCAGGATCGGCGCTCTGAGCAAGGGCTACAAGCAACGCGTCGGCCTTGCTGCTGCATTGGTCCATGAACCCCGAGTGCTTATTCTGGACGAACCGACGAGTGGTCTGGATCCCGCGCAAGTGCGCGAAACTCGTGAGCTTATCAAGGGCCTCTCGCAGCGTCGCACCGTGCTCATTTCCTCGCACGTCCTTCCCGAAGTTGAACAGCTCTGCTCGCGCGTGATTATCTTTGCAGGTGGGAAAGTTCGCGCGGATGGCTCAATGGCCACGCTGCTGGGCACGGGCAATCGCACGTACTACGTCGAGACTCGCGACGCCGATGATGCGACTTTAAAACTCCTGACCGATCGCTGGCGCAGCATCCCGGGCCTTGAACAAGTCCGGGGCGACGGTCTGACTCGCGAACCGGCGCCCGCGCTTGCTCGCCATCGCGGCAACTGGCGCACCTGGCAACTCGACTTCGCTCCGCTGGATGCGGCCCCGCATGACGCATTGTTTTCGGCTGATCCGCGAGAGGCCATTGCCCACGCCGCGATGACGAGCGGCATCGTGATCCGCGAACTTCGCAGTCAGACTCGCAGCCTCGAACAACTTTTCATGAGAATCCTCGAAAGCAGCGCGGAGGATCGGGCATGACCACTGTCTCAACGCATGCCTCGGTTGGAGCCAAAATTGGAATCTGGTCTGGTGCGTTCTCAGGCACTTGGACCATCGCGCGGCGCGAACTTGCCTCCTATCTCCGCACCCCTTCTGGATGGATCATCATCGTCCTCTTCCTGCTGCTCACGAGCACCGTCTTTGCCCTCTCCGCCCTTGCGCCAGGTCGCCCTGCCACGATGCGATCTTTCTTCGAGGCCTGCGGGTGGCTCCTGCTGCCGCTGGCGCCGGCAGTCTCCATGAGGCTTATTGCTGAAGAGGCTCGCGCGGGCTCGCTCGAAACACTCATGACAAGCCCACTGGGTAGCATGGCTCTCACGCTGGGAAAGCTGCTGGGCGCATGCCTTTTTCTACTGGTGATGGTCCTTCCCACGTTGGTGCTACCCGCAGTCCTCTGGACGCTGAGCGATCCCGCGCCGGATGTTGGCCCGATCATCGCGGGATACTTCTCCCTCCTGTTGCTGGGCTTGCTCTACCTCTCGGTTGGTCTGGTCGCGTCTGCTGCGACCACCAACGCAACGCTCGCCTTCATTGCTACTTTGTTTCTGGTTCTGACTCTCCTGCTTATGGGCACACTAGGTCGTCAGTTGCCCGCGCCCTGGCAGCAATTATGCTTTGCCATCGCTCTGCCACCCCGACTCAATGACTTCGCCAAGGGCGTGATCGACACACGACACATCGTGTACTTTGTCTCCCTGAGCGCTCTGTGCTGGACCTTTGCTGCGTCGTTGCTGGGATGGAAACGTTGGAGGGAACGCTGATGCACCCCTCCTTCACTCCCGCAGTTGCCCCCGTCCGCCCCGACAAGTCGCGTCGTCGCAGGACGCTTTTGCTGGGCCTCATCACCCTCGTTGCCCTCACAACCTCGACACTGCTGGTAAACCTCCTAGCCGACAAGTTTTCGCGTCGGTTCGATGTCACCGCAACTGGCCAGCAGCAACTTTCACCCCGCACCAAACAACTGCTCGCTTCCTTGAGCGGTCCCACACGTCTGGTCATCGCGACCAATCTTCAGGCCGCGGACCCCCGAGCGCTGCGAAACCTCAACGACGTCCTTGATGAAATGCTCGCTGCCCAGCCGCTCCTCGAGCGCACGCTTATCGACACCACGAGCCCTTCCGGTGCCCGCGACTATGCCCGTCTGCTCGAAACGCTCCGCGAGCGCGAGCGCCCGGCACTTGATGCCAACGTCGCCACCATCACTCAATCTCTCGACGCGGGCCTTCGCGCGACCAGCACGCTACGCGAGAACATTGCCAAGTCTCTCGAGTCCAGCGCCGCGAATGCTCCGGCATCGTCACAGATCGAACTCTCCCTTCGTGCGGTCCTGCAGCAGGCTGCCTCGCTTTGTCGCGTTCGTGCCGACGAATTGAACGAAGCAATCGCCCGCGCTCGCGAGCAAGTCAACTCACCAGCGAGCAGTGATGTCGCATTCATCCCCGCGACCGATCAGGCGGCGGCACTCCTCGCGACTCGTTTCCGCGCCGCCGCTTCGGATCTCTCGCTGCTTGCCCGCGATCTTCGGAGCAAGTCCCAGGGCTCTGACACGCCCGGTTCGTTCCGCGATCCCCTCGCCATCGCTGCTGCTTCGCTCGATCGAGTTCGTGAAGAACTCTCCTCTCGCATCGAGTCGCTCGCCACGCTCCCACGTCCTGATATTCTGCGCCTCTCGCGTGCCCTGTCGCAGAGCGACGGCGCTGTGCTGATCGGGCCTCCCGCTGCTGTCGCCAACGCCCCTTCTCCACTCGTTGCCCTCGACCTTCCCCAGTTGCTCCCCGCCCGCGCGTGGATCGACCAGGGCGAAGTCGCTCGACGCGACCTGCGAGGGCGGGCCGAGGAAGTTCTCAGCACATCCCTCGCGACGCTGCTCTCCCCTGACCGTCCGTTGATCATACTTGTCACGCCCGATCCCAGTCCGTACCTCGCCGATGCGCCGTTTTTCCGGGCACTCGAACAGCGTCTCTCGCGTCGCGGAATCGATATGGTCGAGTGGCAAGTCGCAAAGACGGACGCGCCCGATACAGCCCTCCTGACCACGCTCGACCCCAAGGCTTCGCGCCCGCGTGTGTATGTCTTCCTGACACCCGAAACGCTTTCGGACGCGGGCGGTCAGACTGGCTCGCAGCGCGCACAAAAAATGGGCGATGTCCTTTCACGCCTGCTCGAACAAGGCGAGAATGTCCTCGTCAATCTCAATCCTTCGATCATTCCCGTCGCTGGCGGCAAGGACCCCATCGCAGTAGCCCTGCTGCCTCTGGGCATCGATGCCTCGACGGGCACGCCCCTGATGACGCAGGTCAGCACGCCGCAGGGTCCGCTGGTTGAAACTGATCGCGTCGCGCAGGCAACTGGTTCGCACGTGATCGCCACCGCGCTGGGTACGCTGCCGACGTACGTCACGTGGACGATTCCGATGACAACGACAAACGCCGCGCTGCCCATTCTCTGTGTGGCCGATGCCGACGATACCTGGGGCGAGACTGAATGGACCAAGGCGCGTCAGATGTCGCGCGATCAACTCGCGATGGCGGCTGATCGACCACGCCTGAATGCAGATCGCGATCGCACGCATCCTGCGAATTCAGCGCCCGATGCTGATGGTGCGTTGTGGACCATCGGTGCAGTCAGCGAACGGATCTCATCAGGAGTTCCGCAGCGCGTTGTCGCCATCGGCAGCAATACCTGGTTTGCGGACCTCGTAACCCAGCAGACTGTGAATGTCGAGGGCCGACCGGTCCAGCAGTTCCCGGGCAACCTCGAGCTCTTCGACGCGTGCATTGCATGGCTTGCTCGCCAGGACGCAACGATCGCGCAGAGTCCAACCTCGCGCAGCGTGGCAATGGTGCGACCCATGCAGGCCAGCGAAGTTCAGCGTTGGAGGATCGGCATCATCGCAGGCCCAGCGTTGCTGGTGCTTGCACTGGGCGGTGTATACTGGCTTCGCAGGCGATGAGACCGCTTGATATGACCGGGCATGGGTTGCTCGGGCTTGAAGGCCGCGTCGGCTTGCCCACACTCTGGACACTTGGGATTCTCGTCCTCCAGGCCGGCAAGTTCATACCCGCACTTACGACAGGGAATCTCGGCCCCGCCGCGGCGCAGGCACAGAATGAACGCGCCGCCAAGCCCGACGATGATCACCTCGCCCCAGAGCACGAATTGCAGGCTAGTGAAGGCGTTTTCGTTGGCACCGACCCATGTCCGCACTCGCTGCTCGATTTCCATGAGCGTTGCGATGAGCGTGAGGCTTACGCCCAGCGCAGCCCACCCCGCCAGTTGCCGCCGATAGCGGAAGCAAAAGTACCATGTGAGCAGGGCATACAGCGGAAGGAGCATCATGCGTGGTGGCGGGCTATATCCGGTTCGAGTCGAGTGTACAACTGTTCGCAAGGCGCAACCAAGAAGATTCCCAAGAACAGATTCCACTCTGGGAATGCAGGCTGTAGCACGCGGATCACTGCCAGTAGCGAGCCCGTAGTTCGCTCAATTCTCGGTCGCGTCGGTCACCAGATCGGCGGTCTGAGGTCGTGCCGAGCGTTCGCCTGCCTCAAGTTGAGCAAGCCGAGCCAGATATTCGATCACGACCATGACATAGGTGGCATGGCTCCATGTCAAGGGACTGACGGAGATGGGTTCACCCGTGTGGGGATGGAACTGCTCTGCCATAACGCCCGACTCTTCCGCGCGGTGGCAGCACCACTCCAGCAGGCCTCGTGCCTCCTCAAGTTGCTCGAAGGTGTTTGCCCTTGCGATGATGTACTGGGCACGCCAGAGTGAGCAGATGGCCCAGGGATTTCCTGGCACATCGGTGACGCGATCCCGCTCGATCTGATGGTAGTAGTCCCGCTCGTATCGCGCGTATCCACCAACGCCCGTCCGCACCGTCAATCGCTTCTGGCTCTCTGCCATCTCGCTCTCAACCATCGGATCAGTTACTGACAAACCGGCGAAGGCGAAAATCGCGTAGTTTGCGCTATCCGCCGTCATGTCGAGGCGATACCCACCCTGGGGCAGGGGTGTTGCCATTCGGCAAAAGCGCTTCTGTTCCGGGTGCCAGAGATGCTTGCGCATCGCCGCGACCATGCGGTCCGCACCTTCACGATACCGCTGGGCACGATCCATCTCGCCAAAGTCAGCGGCAAATGCCGCCGCCGCACGGAGGGCACCGATGGTGGACGCGACTGTGAAGACGTGAATGCCGCGCCGCTCTTCCCAAAGGTCCCAACTTTGCTTGGGCAGTCCGTTGATATCGCGATAGGACAGAATCCAATCGGCGGGCTTGACCACGAGGGGTTGATACAGGCTCTTGATGAACTCAACGTCGCGGAAGGTCTCAAAGTGCTTGCGCAGTGCCCAGACGACTAGGCTTGTTTCGTCCTGCTGTATCGGTAGGACACGCTGGCCCTCGATCATCCAAGGGTGCCAACTGCTTGCCAGTTCGCTGCTGGGGTTGTACTTGTGGAGGAAGTAAGGATTACCGTTGAGCGCACGCGAGCAGAACCGGAAGAAGTTTCTCGATAACTCACCCTGGCCAGACAGGATGAGCGAATAGGCCACCAGCGCGCCATCGCGGGGCCAGCAGTAGGAATAGTGATCCCCGCCAAACTGGGTGATATCGCTGTCGTTGGCGGCGATAATCGCTCCTCCGTTGTCGATCTGGGTCCGCAGGACCAACTGGCTGCGCACGAACTGGTCCGCGACCCGCGCGGGCAGTTTCTCCATGCCGGGGATGTCCTTGCGCACCCAGAGTTTCCAGTACGCGGCGGTTCGAGCGATCATGCGATCCGCGCCCACCTCGAGAATCCGTTGATTCAGTTGCTTGATTTCCGAATGTGAATGCCCTGCGGCCATCCACGCCGTGACATAGGCCGTGCCTCGTGCGGGCACTTGAAGGTTGTATCCAACAGTGCAGTCGACGCTGCCCTGGCTGATGGCGTTGCGCCCGAGTTGTCCATCCTCCGCGTCGCGCCATGTGCCTTCAGCGCCGCGCACGCGTTTGGTGCCAATTGCCCAGTTGTCGATCCCGCACTTGTTCTCGTCGCACGCGTTGAAGAGGAAGTATGTGTCGTCCTTGTAAACGACCACGCTCGCGGTTGCGGGATCATAATTCGCGGTATCGCCTACGGGGCTGCCCTTGATGGACAAGTCCCAGTGCATGAATAGACGGACATCCCGATCCTTGCCCAGCAGGTCGCGCACCACACTGCGTCGGAAGTAGACCGGCTCGTGAAAGTCGACGGCGTCGTTGCAGGTGATTTCAAGCCCGAGGACCTCATGGACGAGCACCACACGCGTCACCAGCGTGTCCTCCTCGTATGCCATGCTCCGCTTCCACCCGGCATCTTCGATCCAGGCGAACTTCCCGTCCACCCAGACACCAAATCGCTGGACATACCCATCCGTGTGGTTGTACTGCCCCACGTGCGGGTAGTAGATATCACGGACACGGTAGAGCCGGTCGAACGTGATCAGCAAGTCGCCGTTGCCGACGGGAATATCTCGGGGCATCGTCCTTGATCCTTCAGGTTTGTCCTTCAGCCTGATCTTTCAACTTGATCCTTCAGCGAAACTTGGGACCTACTAAAGCAGAACTTTCCCACGCCTACGAATGCGAGCGGGACAAAGCGTCGTGCTTGAATCGTCCGAAAACGTATTCGACTTGGGTGATCTTTGAGATGCCAGCGTAGACCAGCGATTTCGGCCCGGGTAACGCATTTCTCGCGCGATGCCCGTTGGGCAAACATGGTCACACCACCCCAGCCGAGGCACGGTCCAGCCACGCTCCATTGGAAGTGGTAGGCTATTTCTGCCTATGTTTGACTATATCTGACCGGCTATCAACTGCTCAGCAAGTTTGTTGGCATCGCCATCACTTTGGTCGCCTTGCCGCCCTGTTGCCCCCCCGTGTTGGACCGCAGCGATCCGCTCAGTCGGCCCGCCCAGGAACGTCAACTTGATCCCAAAGTTCTCGTTCACCTTCACGGCGGTACCGCTGCCAATTTGGCGATCATTGACGAAGAGATCCAGTTCCGCGTCGGCGTTCTTGTGCAATTCGATGATTGAGCCGGGGACGAGACGAAGGACCTCCGTCACACTCATAGGGCGCTCGGCGAGCCGCACGATGACGGGAACTTCCAATCGAAGCACGCGTTGGACGTTGGCAGAAGACACAGTGCAAATAACGCAATCGGCATGCCATAGTCGCCCTTGCGACAATCTGTGGACTTGTTCACGGCCTTGGATGCCATCGTGGTTGGTGCCCCGAAGCGGGCGTGAAAGCCTACCCGCTGGCCTTACCCGCAAGAGCCGGGGGGTTTGCCACAGCCGCAGGAGCCCGAATGCGTATGCCCACCCCCGCCGGACCAAGGCTGGCTCGTGCTCGCAATGCTCGACTTTGACGCGAATGTCGAGTGCTTGCGCACAAACGTGCGCCCACGTCCCTGAGGGTCGTCAACGGGCTTATCGGCCATGCTCATGGGTCGCAATATCTCGATCGTATCGCCGTCTTCTTTTGCGATGTATTCGTACAGGGGCATGGCTGATTGTATATCTCCACAAAAACGACGACAGGCCGGGCACTTCGGCCCGGCCTGTTTGGTCCCGGCGTTCACGCGCCGATCTTCAGATGGCAAGTTGTCGAAACATGACACTGACGTCACTACCACTTATCGACGTCGACGGGAAGCACCAATTCCAGCCAAGCCCAGGAGAGCAACTGCACCAGGAGCGGGAATGACTTCAAAGGCGATGAACTGCGTGAACTGGGTCGCGGCGAAGTTGTTGTCCGAGACAACGACCAGGGAGCGGCTGCCGTTGGGAAGGACTGGGCCCAGCGAGATTCCCTCGATGTTGTCGAGCGTGATGCCGATGGTGTCGAGGTTGAAAAGCAGTTCCTTGGTCATCGCGGTGTAGGAGCCTGGGAGGGTGTCGAAAGCACTCACATCGGTGGCACCCAGGATCGAGGTCTTGTATATCTTGATACTGTTGCCAACGCCTGTGGAGAATGAACGCTCCACAGAAAGGAACTCGGTCGGTGAGATCGCGAGCAACTCGACCAAGCCATTGGTGGCGAACTGGCCAGCGGGCACGGTGGGAACGAGTACTGGATCGGTGACATAGACGTACTCGGCACCTGCGGCACCTGTCGCCTTGTTGAAACTCAGCACGCGGCTGGGACTGGCAACGCCCACGCCAGCCTGAGGACCATCTTGCAGCAATGCATTTTCTGTGGCGGTGTACACGGTCGCGCCGTCGGTTGAGAGCGTCAAAGACTCAAACGCGAGATTGCGGACGATGCCGAAGTTGCCCGCAGTGGGGTTGTAGCGAGTGGGCGTGCTCAATTCGCGGCTGAATGATCCATCGGCGTTCATCTCGCGGACGAAGGGATTCTGGAGGTTGCTTGGCAGCACGCGCTCACCCTCGCTGCTCCAGAAGAACTTACCAGTGGAACGGTCAAAGCGGATTGCCTCGGGATCGACCTGGTTGGCTGGGAACGCGGTACCATCGGGGCGTTGCAAGGTTGTCACTGTGTTGAATGCGACTCCGCTCACGCTGTTCTGGTCGAAGTTGAAGTTCAAGTTGTAGAAGCGGGCGGGATTGAGGGCCGAGCGATCGTCTGAGATGGCGTAGTAAGAGTTGGAGGTTGGGTCGTAGTCGATACCCGAGAGGCCTCCCACGGTCGTGCTGCCAAACTGAGCGCCGGTGGGGATGATGTGCTGACCGATGTATCGCAGGCCCGGGATGTCTTGGGCGACGGCTGTGCTGGCAAGGCCGGCAAGAGCGATAAACACAACGATGCTTGAACGAATCATGTCTCTCTCCTCATCCTGAAAAGCGGGCCGTTGTACTTGTCGCGCCAAACTCGTGCTTGACGCGCGCAGCGCTCACCTGTCAGGAGCGGAGACTAGACCTGAATGCTCTTTGTTTGCGTTCAGACTGTGTTGTAAGTGTGCGAAGAGTTGGTCGGGGTACTCAAGCAACCCTTACTGGACTATCTACTACTGGACTGTCCACTTTGTGGGCGACAAGGCTGCCTCGACTGTTCGCAAGTGCTCTTCATACCCCGCCCGTCCCATGAGTCCAAAGGTCGCCTGCTTGCCTGTTTCGACTGCTGGCTGGTTATACGCATCGATATTGAGCATCAGGCCTGCGTAGGCTGTGGCGATCTGCCAGAGCATGATGAACTCACCGACGTGGTAGGCGTCGATCCTGGGGAAGCGAATGGTGTAGTTGGGGCGAAGACTCTCAAGCAGTGCGAACTCGGTCGCGCGGCGTTCCGCGTTGAGCAGCACGCTCATCTGCTTGCCTTCCAGATACTGCAGCGCGTCAACACCCAGGCCCTTTGGAATGGTGACATCGGTGCCAAAGTCATCGACGGCGACCAGGCCGATCACCTTGTCATTGGGGCCTTCGCGATACAACTGAATTTGGCTATGCTGATCGGTTGCGCCCAAAGCCTTAATGGGCGTGAAGCCTGCGAAGACCTCGCGACCGCCATTGTCCTGCTCCTTCCCCAGGCTCTCGGCCCAGAGTTGGCGATACCAGTCTGCCAGCAGGTACAGAGCGTTGGCGTAGGGCATCATCACATGATTCGTTTTGCCGTGCTTCTGGCCCAGTTCTACAAGCAGGAATGCCAGCATCGCAGCGGGATTCTCAAGCAGATTTTCCCGCGAGCAGCGCACGTCCATTGCCTTGGCTCCATCGAGCAGCGCGTCGATATCGATGCCACACATCGCCGCCGAGAAGAGCCCCACGGGTGAGAGCACACTGAAACGCCCGCCCACACCATCCGGAACGGGAAGGGTCACGAACTTCTCGCTATCGCATATCTTCCGCATCGTGCCCTTGGCCGGATCAGTCACCGCGACGATGTTGCTCGCGTAGCCCGCGCCGAGTTTTTTCTTGAGCATCTCGCGGATGATCATGAACTGTGCGGCGGTCTCCGCCGTCTCGCCACTTTTGCTGACAACATTGAATAGCGTCTTCTCCAGGCCACCATTGGCTTCGCAGAAGGCAATCACCTGCCCGAAGAAGGCGGGATCAACGTTGTCGATGACGAACAAGCGGGGCGATCCCTTGCGATCAGCAGCATGCTTGAGGTTCCAAGTCGAGGGATTGAGCGCGGCCTGCACAGCGATGTTGCCCAGTGCGGAACCGCCAATGCCCAGCACAACCAGGTTCTCAAACTTGCCTTGACAATTCGCGACGATGGTCTTCACTGCACGAACATGCTCCCCGCGCATTGGCTCGTTGGCAAGTTCGCGCCACCGCTCCCAGCCCTTGCCGCGCGTCTGTGCGAGTTTGCGAGTCAATTGCACGAACCCGATGGCCACCTCCGAGCCTGTGCCCAGTAACGCCGCATCGAGTCCGTGCTCAGCAACCCGCTCCTCCAAACAATTCGCAAAGTCAATTGTCAGCATGGGCGGAAGGTAGGGAGAGAAGGCACCGGGGGTTGGGCATCAGGCCTTGGAGATTGATAGATACGAATTATCTCGTTCGCTTCACACGTGCCCAATACCCAACTTCCCAGTGTCCAGCCGGTAGTACTGAGCCTCCAGTGCCTACTTTCTCCCATGATTCATCCCTGGCACGAAGTCACGCCCGCAGTGGAAGGGCAAGAACTCCCCCACCACTTCCGCGCTGTCATCGAAATTCCTAAAGGGTCGAGCAACAAGTATGAACTTGACAAGAGCAGCGGCCTGCTCAAGCTCGACCGGGTTCTCAGCAGTGCGGTCTACTACCCTGCGAACTACGGTTTCATTCCCCAGACGCTCGCTGAGGATGACGATCCGCTTGACGTGCTGGTGTACTGCACGGAGGAAATTCCGCCTCTAACCCTCTGTGAGGCCCGTGCCGTCGGCAAGATGACGATGCTGGACCAGGGAACTCCTGACCACAAGATCATCGCAGTCCTGCCCCAGGATCCGATCTACTGCGAACGTCACGCGGTCGAAGACTTTCCTCGCCACATCTTCAAGATGCTCCGCCGGTTCTTTGAAGACTATAAAACTCTGGAAGGCAAGGAAGTCGAGGTCGATGAGCTTCAGCCCGCCGCGAAGGCGCACCAGGTGATCGAAGAGTCTCTCGCCCGCTACAGCAAAGCCCGGCGCACAGGACAGTTGACTGGCCTGCGATAGCCTTTCCCGGACTGACGTGATCGCATTCACTCCCTTGCCCCTCACTCCCTTTACCCCCTTAAGGCCACGCATACCCCGAGCCCCCCATGGCATTGCAACGCGACTTCTCCACGATTCTTATCGAGCGCGACCGCGTCGCCCAGCGCGTCCACGAGCTTGGGCACCAGATCACGAGAGACCTTCGCGAGGCTGGTGTCAACCTCGATGACCCTCAAGCGGCAAATTCCCGCGTGGTCATCATCGCTGTGCTCACCGGCGCGATGGTCTTCGTCGCTGACTTGATCCGCGAAATGCCTGTCAAACTACATATCGAATTGGTCGCCGTCAGTAGTTATCCTGGCACCAGCGTCGAGAGCAAGGGCGTCAAAATGAAAACTGCCCTGCCCTCAGATCTCGGCGGGGCGCATGTGCTCTTGATTGATGACATCCTCGACAGCGGTCAAACCCTCCACACGCTCGTGGACTTGATCGGTCGCCAGCATCCCGCAAGTCTCCGCACGTGCGTGCTGCTTCGCAAGCCCGGCAAAGCCAAGATCGACATCAAGCCCGATTACGTCGGCTTCGATATTCCCGATGAATTCGTGGTTGGGTATGGCCTCGATTTCGATGGGCTATACCGCAACTTCCCAGGCATTGCGGTCCTGCGCCGCTGAAACCCGGCGCTGCCGGGCAGCTTGACGATCCATGATGCTCAACAGGTTCCAAGTCTGACTGTATTCTGAAGGCCGCTAGCCCCTAACAATGCCTCATCACAGCCGCGAGCACCCATCTCGTTGATGACCGCCCCAGTTGGTGGTACGCGATCATCCCCGGGCGAGCAACGCTGTTCGCGTGCGGCTTGCTGCTTGGCTCCTGGATCGGTGTGCGATTGCTCTCACCCGATTCCAACCCCAAGCTTCTGTTCAGCGCTGCGGTTTGTTTTTTTAGTTTCGACTTCATCCGTGCTCTGCTCATCACGCTGCTCTTTCGCTACGAGGCCACGACGACGCACGTCAGCACGACCACGGGCATCCTGTCGCGTCGTCGCAACGAAGTTCCCCTCGCACGCATCCAGCATGTTGAGGTGCGACAGACATTCTTGCAGCGTTTGCTCAGTTGCGGCTCAATTGGTCTGACCGCTGCCGATGGCGTGCCCGTCTCGTGGAGTTGGGTGGATGATCCCAATCGTCTCGCCAACGTCCTGCGAACAGCCATCACTGCGGCCTCACGCGGGACCGACACCAACGATGCCCCCATCGAAACGTCTTCGCCCGCTCTATCTCCCGTTTCTCCCTTGCTTCAATCCCAAAACATGGCACACTCCTTCAGAACCATTGGCCTTGTTGGCGGCATCGGTGCAGGCAAGTCCGCCGTCGCCAGCATCCTCGCCGATCTTGGCTACCTGGTTTTTGACGCGGACAAGGATGCCAAAGCCGCTCTAGATCGCCCCGATGTCCGCGGATTTCTGATCAGTTGGTGGGGCAGCCAGATCGTGGGCAGTGATGGAAAAGTTGATCGACGTGCGGTTGGCGAGATTATCTTTGCCAAGCCCGAAGAACGCCGCAAACTCGAAGCGCTGGTACACCCGATTGTGCGTGCCGATCGCACGTCGCAGATCGCTACTGCCAGGCGAGATGGGTGTGCGGGCGTCGTGATCGATGCGCCGCTGTTGTTTGAAGCGGGCAGCGATGCCGACTGTGACGCGGTGCTGTTTGTCGATGCGCCGTATGAACATCGCCTTCGCAGGGTGCTGGGTCGTGGCTGGTCGGCGGATGAACTGGACCGTCGCGAAGCCGCACAGTTGTCACTCGCCGAGAAACGCCGTCGCTCCAGTATCGTCATCGTGAACGATGCCGATCTCGCGACATTACGCGAGCGTGTCCACCAAGCGTTGTCTTCACTCGATTGTTCGAGCCAATCAACAACACATGAGGCATGAAACAGCTATGTCCTGTGTGATATATTTTGATGCGTTTTTATTCATTGTGATGCATTGCAATGCATGCAATTGCCCGCGCGATCGTCACTTCAAGTCGGCGAGGAACTGTCCGAATCGGTCCATACCAGCGTTTATCTGCTGCTCGCTACACGCGAAACTGATGCGCACATGGTTCTTGCCGCAGCCACCAAAGTCCTCTCCTGGGACGAACGCTATATAGTTTTCTTCCAGCATCGCCTCGCACATGCTCATGGCGCTGTCGATTTTCTTTCCACCTTTGCTGGTCTTGCCAAAGTGTGCGGAGATATCCGGGAAGGCGTAAAAGGCTCCCGTTGCCCGTGCGGTCTTGATGCTTGGTAACTTTGTCAGTCGGGCGTTGATGACCTCCGCTCGCTTGGCGAATGCCACTCGACGCGATTCGACCTCCTCTGCGCATTGTGTCAGGGCAATACGGATCGCCGGATACGTGAAACTTGTGATGTTCGTGCTCATCTGTCCCTGCATCGTCGCCATCGCATCGGTGAACTTCTTGCCAAACGCTCCGCTCGCTCCGGTGTAGCCGATGCGCCATCCCGTCATGCCATACGCCTTCGACAAGCCATTCAGCGTGATCACTCGCTCGGCGATCTCCGGCATCGAGCCGATCGAGAAGTGCGGAATGCCACCATAGATGATCTTTTCATACAGTTCATCACTCAACACCGTGATGTTCGGCGCGATCGTCGCAGCAGCCTCCGCGACCACTCGCCCGATGGCCTGCAGTTCCTCGGGCGTGTACATCGTGCCGCACGGATTGCTGGGCGAGTTGAGGACCAGCAGTCGGGTTCGAGGCGTGATGGCACGACGAATCTCCTCCGCGCTCGCTTTGAAGCCGTTCTCCACCGTTGTCGGAATTTCGATGACCTTTCCGCCCGCGATCTCGGCACAAGGCACGTAGCTCACCCAGGCGGGCACTGGAAGTAGCACCTCGGGCTGGACATATTCCCCACCGCTACTCCCGCCACCACTCCAAGTAGTCGAATCGTCGAGCAGTACCTGGCAGAGCACGAAGAGGCTGTGCTTCCCGCCCGCGCCGATGGCGATGTGCTCGCCCGTGCAATTGGGAATGCCATTCTCTTCTGTGAGTTTCTTCGCAATCGCCGCGCGGGTATCCGGATCGCCAAGCGTGGGCATGTACTTGGTCTGCCCCGCCAGGAGCGATTTGATCGCTGCATCCTTCACTGACTGGGGCGTATCAAAGTCCGGCTCGCCCGCAGCGAAACTGAGCACGTCCTTCCCCGCGCGCTGCATGGCTTTGGCGCGATTCATAAACGCGATCGTGACAGAGGGCTTGAGGGCTTGGACGCGGCGGGAGACGGAAAGCATGCAAAAACATACGCAGGTTGACGAGTGATGGCTTTGCAGGCCAAGCCCCACCTTCAGAACGCCAAATCACGAATCAGGATAACGCTGAGCATAGAGAAATCACTGGCTTGTTTATCACAGATATCACTGTCCAGCGTGATGATCCTGTTTCGCCTTCGCTACGCTGTGCCATGTCATCGCGGCGCGGTTTCACACTCATCGAACTGCTCGTCGTCGTCGCCATCATCGGCCTACTCATTGGCATTCTGCTGCCCTCGCTGGGTGCTGCCCGCAAGTCGGCTCGCGTTACCACATGTACCGCTCGTCTGTACCAATTGGGCATCGCGATGGGCCTCTACTGGAATGACTTTGATCGGTACATGCCGCAGAAGAAGGGGCCGCTGCCGGGCGGCGGCGAATCCGTGATCGGCACCCTCTTTGGCGGCAAGAAGGGCCAACTGCCTTTCTACGGCATCAACGAGATCGGGGCTGCGGGAAGACCGCTGAATCCGTATGTTTTCAACCAACGCGTGCCCGATGATAGCGAGCCGGGCATCTTTCCCATGGAGGCGTTTCGCTCCCCAATCGATACCGGCAGCGGCAATACGGGCGTGCCGATCCCTGGCTTTGACAAGACAGAATCGATGTACGACCTCGTTGGTAGCAGCTACATCCTCAACGACCACACGCTGGAGGGCGAAGACAAGGCCACGCTCGTGCCACAAGGGGGCGGGCGGATGCCCAATGTGAAGAACACCAGCAAGACCTGGGCTCTGGGCACCCAGACCATTTACAACTACCAGCAAGGCGGCGACCGCGACATGCGGTGGTTCGGCAACAAGCCCGACAAACGCGGCACGCTGGTGCGGGCAAACTTACTGTTTGCTGACCTTCATGCGAAGGGGAGCGTACCGGTACCCGAAGGGATAGAAAACGAGACGGCTGATTACACGTTTGAGCCGTAGCACTGAGAGGTGACGGTGGCACAGACATCCTGGCTTGTGCCACCAGATTTGCAAAAAACGGTCAATACGCCATCGTCTGCTCAATCGCTTCCTGAATCCGGTTCGCGTCGGGCAGGTAATCCAGTTCCAACTTATAATACGGCATCATCGTGTCAAACCCGCAGACGCGCTGCACGGGGCACTTGAGGTGCAGGAAGCAATGCTCCATGATGATGGTCGCGATTTCGCTGGCCATGCCCGCCGTCTTGGGGGCTTCCTGAACGACGACGCACCGCCCGGTCTTCTGGACGCTCTGGATGATCGTGTCGCGGTCGAGGGGATTGATGGTGCGAAGATCAATCAACTCCACGCTGATGTCCTCGGGCAGTTTGTCGAGGGCTTCGAGGCACTGGAAGACGTTGCTGCCCCAAGTGACCACCGTCAGGTCCGATCCTTCTTGGATCACCTTGGCCTTACCGATCTCGATGGTGTAGTCGCCTTCGGGTACTTGCTCGCGATAACTGCGATAGACACGCTTGGGCTCAAAGAAAATCACAGGATCGGGATCACGGATCGCGGCCAGAAGCAGCCCCTTCGCGTCGGTGGGCGTGCTGGGCACGATCACCTTCATCCCTGGCAGGTGGGTGTAGATCGCCTCGGGGCTGTCGCTATGCAGTTCGGGCGCGTGAATGCCACCGCCCCAGGGCACGCGCACCGTGAGTGGCACGGTGATGGCTCCACGGGTGCGGGTGCGAAACCGTGCGGCGTGGTTGACGAGTTGATCGTGGGCTGGTCCGAGAAAGCCTTCAAACTGAATCTCGGGCACGGGACGCATGCCGTTGATGGCAAGGCCGATAGATGTGCCCATGATCCCCGATTCAGCGAGCGGCGTGTCGATCACGCGGTCAGGACCAAATCGCTTCTGCAACCCGTCGGTGACGCGGAAGACACCGCCATTGAGGCCAACGTCCTCGCCCAGGCAAACGACGCGTTCATCGCGCTCCATCTCCTGCGAAAGGGCTTCGTTGATGGCTTCGACGAGGGTCAGGCCGTCGGACTTTTGCTTGTCGGTTCTGGACATAAAACTAGAGTAGCACAGGTGTGCTCGCCTGTGACCTTCGTCGCCTATCACATTCGGCGCTGGATGTTCGGTCACAGGGTGATGCCTGTGCCACCGCCTGAGACACCAGACCTAAGACACCAGAATAGTTGAGACATCGAAGGCTCAAGAGCATCTAAACTTCATTATGGCTTCCATCGCCGCAAATCTCATGCAACCCAACATCGAACCCAAGCAGCTTTCGTCCTCCGCTCTGCGCGTCAAGCCCGGCTTTGACTGGTCCAGCGTGCTTCGCAAGGCCATGGCCGCGACGCCCGAGGCCTTTACCAACGACGGCTTGCTGCTCAACCTGATCGATGGCCAATGGGGCACCCCCGGGAATGGTCGCCCCGCCGCTTCGCCCATCGACGGCACGGTCCTGAGCAAACTGCCGTTTATTGATCTGGCCACGGGTCAGCAGGCGGTGAAGGCAGCGCATGGCGAGCATCGCGCATGGGGCAAGGTATCGCTCGCGCAGCGCCGCGAGAAGGTCAAGGCGACCCTCGCCGACATGCGCACGCATCGCGATCTGTTGGCGAGCCTGCTGATGTGGGAGATTGGCAAGCCCTTGCCCGCTGCACAGGCTGATGTGGATCGGTGCATCGAAGGGGTGCAGTGGTACGTTGAAAATATTGAGCCGATGCTGCAGGGGCGAACGCCCTTGGGGCTTATCAGCAACATTGCAAGTTGGAACTATCCACTGAGCGTACTCGTGCATGTCATTCTTATTCAAGCGCTCGCTGGCAACAGCGTCATCGCAAAGGCCCCAACCGACGGCGGCGGCATCAGCGTCGGCGTTGCCATGGCCCTTGCCCGTCGCAGTGGTCTACCCGTCAGTTTCGTCAGCGGCTCGGGCGGCACGCTGAGCGATGCGCTTGTTCGTAACGAATATGTTGACTGCCTGAGTTTCGTCGGCGGACGCAGCAACGGGCGCGACATCGCCTCGTCGCTAGTCGATACCGACAAGCGATACATGATCGAAATGGAAGGCGTGAACGCGTATGGCGTTTGGGAGTTCTCCCAGTGGGCCGATCTTGCCAAGCAACTCAAGAAGGGCTTCGACTACGGCAAGCAACGCTGCACGGCATATCCGCGCTTCATAGTGCAGCGCAGCCTCCTGCCAGCGTTCCTTGACATGTATCTGGGTGTCGTTAAGAGCCTGCGCTATGGCAATCCGCTGCTGGTGGCAAAAGATGCCGACCCCCTTCCCGCGCTGGACTTTGGGCCACTGATCAACGCGAAAAAGGTCGATGAACTCAAGGGCCTGTGGAACGAGGCCCTGGCAGGGGGCGCGCTGCCGATCTATCAGGGTTCGCTTTCGAGCACTCCGTTCCTGCCAGGCCAGGATACTTCCAGTTACTTCGCACCAGCAACGCTCCTGAACATCCCCCGCAGTTGCAAACTTTCCTACATCGAACCCTTCGGACCCCTCGATGCCATCACCACGGTCGACCGCTTCGAAGAACTCGTCACAGAGATGAACGTTTCAAATGGCAATCTCGTCAGTTCCATCGCGACCGATGATGCAGCGATCGCTGCTCGAGCAAAGCAAGAAGTCCGCGCTTTCAAGTTTGGCCACAACATAATTCGAAGTCGAGGCGACAAGGAAGAACACTTTGGCGGCCTAGGCCAGAGTTGGAAGGGTTGCTTCGTGGGCGGCGAACTGCTGGCGCGTGCGATCACGCAAGGATCGGGCGACGACGAACTGCCCGGAGTTTTCCCGGAAGGAACGCGACTTCCCAAAGAACGTTGATTTCCCTGCTCTCAGTCCCGCTCTCGCACGATGCCTTCCTGGAATGCGTGTACGAGGGCGTCCAGGTCTGTGATCATCCGCTCGATTCTGGCGCCGCCCGCCGTCTCGCCCACGGTGCGCGCCTTCGCGTACTTTCGCACTGTTGTCACCTTTGGAACGATGTCGCTGCCCGTTGCGAGGACCGACTCGATGCCTGGAAACGGCGCGTGCTCCGCCAGATCGATGCGATCAGGCTTGAGCACGAGGGTGTATCCGCGATCGCCATACGCCTCGCTGAAGGCACCGTCGATGGTGATGGCGTTGCCGCCTTTCTTGAGTGGTGTCTCCCCCTTCTCGATTCTGACGGGCACATGCCCGTTGACCACCAGCACGCCATCACCGACTCCAAACTCTCGCCCCAAGTTGCGGATGAACTCGCCTTGATGCATCAGATCGAAGTAGGCGTTCTTGTGCTCCTTGTGGGCATCCTTGTCGGCAACAAAGTGTGACTCAAACGTCGTGACCTTGTCCTTCCCAAAGAGCGGGCTCTTGGGACCGCCCCACAAGTACCAGACAATGTCGGCATCTCCGTCGATTCCTACCCAGCGCTTTCGCATCGCGCGGCGCAGCGCCGATTCCATGGCGTTCAACAGCTCGACGCCCACCACCTCGCGCCCGTCCACCTTGAGCGACTGCAACCGTCCATCCGCCTCGACCGGCACGCACGCGTGAAAGAGCAGCACGTCGTCGCGCCTGGTCCACATGCCGCCGCGATTGACGAGCCATTCCATATGCTCACGCAGTTTCATCGATCGAGTAAAACTCTGGCGCATCCGGTCCATGCACGCCTGTTCCTCTGGCGAATAGGCGTACGGATCGCTTGGATCGATAGTCGGCAGAACGGTGTCTAACAGTGGATGCTCGATTCCGTCGATGGTCACGGTCTGCTTCGCATGATCGATCAGGTGCAGCAGTCGACGATGCGCGAGTTTCCACTCCGGATGCCTCTCAAACATACGCCCTTCTGCTTTGAACTGCATGATGGCGACCGCCTTCTGCATCCGAGCCACTGTCAGCGCGTCGCGGAACCCCTCGCCCTTTGCGAACCACTTCTCCGCAGGGTCATTCGCGTAGACCTCCCGCGCCAGGCGCTCGATCGGCGCCATGATGATGCCATACCCCTCCTCAAGCTGACTCAGGCGGCGGTACCGCAAACTGAAGCGAAGCGCCGTCAGCATGCACGGGTCATGCCCCAGGTGGCTCCCGATCCAGAGCATGTCGTGGTTGCCCCAGATGACGTTGCACTTGGGCTGACGCATCAGCGTCTCGATCACGCGGTCGATGCGAGGCCCACGATCGCCAAGATCGCCCAGCACCAGCAACTCCTCGCAGGAGAGGTTGCGAATCAGGCGTGCTCCGGCACGGACCGCGCCCCAATCCCGGTCGTATCGGGCCAACGCCGCGATTATCTCGCGGATATATGCAGGCCTCTGGCTGCTGCCCAGTTCGACGAACAGTTCGCGATACCACTTGGGCAGCAGTTCCTCGAAGTGCTCACGTCGGTACGTCGCACGTAGAGCCCGCACCACATCGAATTGCAACGTAAGCGTCTGGTATACCCACTCCAGCCGATGCCCGCCTGAAACGACCTCTCGCGAGAATCGATCAATTGCCTCGCGCGGGTAGTACAAGACCGCAAGGAACCGGTGCATCTCCTCGCTTGAGAGCCTCCCCCCAACCACCTGCTCCACCAGTTGTCGCAGTGCGCCCGAGGCGTTGTTGATCACATGCCGCAACTTTGTATCCTCGCCATGGATATCGCTGATCACATGGACCACGCCCATGGGCAGGCTGCGCTGGGCTTCCAACGCGGCGATCTCCGCGATGGCATCCTCTGCGGTTGGAAACTGGCTCGAGAGGGCCTGCAAGTGGGCGTAGCGATCGGGCGAGAGCGATTGCTTCATAGACCGGAAGTGTTGTCGCCCTATTCGCTCTGGGCTTTCGCTTTGCCCGTCCCGGCTTGTCGCATGGCAAATCGCACCTGCCTTGACGTGACAGTGACGGCCATATGTCCCACCGCCATGGTCCTCGCGTGCATCGATTCATCTTTGATGCGATCTCCAACCTCTCCTAGCACGCGTGCGTTGAGGCGATCATGGCCTCGAACGCTGCCAAAGCCAGTCTCTTTGGCAAGCCGAGTATGCACAGCCCGGACCACTTCTCCCAGGACGATGCGTTCCTCACCCGCTAGCCCAGGCCGATCGAAGACGATGGCCTGATCTGCTACGTCATCGTTTCGTGTCTTCACGCCCAACGCGGCGAGCTGCGATCCTCGCGCCCGCACCACTCGTCCCGCTTCCGCCAGCAATCTTCCAGCGCTCGTGATACGAGTCGCGGCATCGCTTCGCACACCTCGCAGCGCGGGCAAAACCCTAGCACGTAAATACGCCCGCAAGCGCGTCTCATCCGCGTTGGTCTTATCCAAAGCAAACGCGAACCCTGCAACAGCACAAACCTGTTCTGAATCGACCCTCGTGAGTCCATCGCCCCACAGCATTGGACGAACCAGCACCACGTCGTGCCCGATGCCACGAGTGTGGTGAATACCTCCCAGGCCCACGCCCGCGCTTCCGCGGAGCAGTCGCATAAGCACCGTCTCCATCGCATCGTCCGCGTGATGGGCAGTGGCGACAAAGCCGCACCCTTGCGCTCTGGCCAGTTTCGCCAACACTCGATATCGCGCCCGCCTCGCCCGCGATTCATGATTCGTGTCTTCGTCCACACCAACCGCCCCGTGGCTGTCCTCCCTCACCCGCACCTTCGCTTCCACAAACTCCACACCAACCCATGCGGCCAGGTCTCTGGCCCGGTCCCGATCGGTCAGCGACTCCTCGCTGGAACGCAAATCGTGAACCACATGGCCAACGACAAACCTTTCCCGAGCTTTAGCCACCCCCGCACACAGTCCTAGAACGAGCGCCGAAGAGTCTCCGCCGCCCGAACAGGCAAGCAACGTCCGCCGCCCTAAGTGCGAATCGCCCGCCTGATTGTGAGTAGTGCCGACATCATCGCGCACGCCCGAACCGCCCGTCAAAGCCCGCCATCCCTTCGCCAATCTGCGCAGCAAACCGCCTGTCACGGGGTCTCCACGCAGTTGCTCCCGCGCCGCCATCCAATCTCCGGCTTGTGCAATCACGTTCACGCCTTGCATGAGACGATGGTAGAGTTGCTTCGAACCTCAACGCCCCACCCATCCGCACAACCCGCATTCTGACACTTCCATGCAACCCCCCGCTCCGTACCCCTCAAACTCCATCCACGCCATGAGCCTTCCCACCACCTTGCACGATGCCGCCCAGTCCACCGGCCTCGTCCCCATCGACCTCGCGCCCTTCAACTCCTTGCAGACATCCCTGGATATCAAGACTCCCGCCCGTTCGCCCGAAGATATCTCCTCCGAGGTGCTTGGCACTCCGACGACACTCGTTTCGTCCGTCCCCGCCTCGCCCACTGCCCCCATAGCAACCACGCCCGCCATCAGTTCGCTCTTTGCCGGTGTCGCTATCGCGGCTGGCTTTGCCTTGCTTGCGTGGGCAGCATGGCACGGCACGCGTCGCTCACGTCGCGCGAGCCTTCAACATCGGACTTCAACGGCTGCAGCCAGCCCCGCTCCGCAATCGGCTTCCCACCCTCAACAGCACGCCCAACTGCTCGCAGCAGCCGACCAGATCGCCAAGCAACTGGACGCGCGGGCGGCCCAACTTGAGCGTGTTTTAGCCGCCGCCGATGCACGCATCGCACAACTCGAACGCCCACCGGTCCAGACGTCCTCGATCCCCCAACCCGTGCCTGCCCAGCGACACACTCCGCGTCCTGCTCCAGCGCTCCAACCGACCATGGCCGAGGCAAAGCCTGCTTCGTCTGAATCGGGTACGAGCACTTTCACAACCCCCCTCGCCCCCCTTGCTCCTCCATCCTCACATCGGGATGTCTACGACCTTGCAGACGAGGGGCTTACGCCCGTCCAGATCGCCCAGCGCCTCGCCAAGCCCACGGGCCAAGTCGAACTCATCCTCAACTTGCGCAAGGCGGCCATGTCTACTTGATGCCAATGTCCTTCACCGCGCCCATTCCCCCACCATCCCTACTCCTCCTTGGAGGGGGCGGCCATGCCCTCACGCTCGTCGAATCCGCGCATTCGACGCATCGGCCAGTAATAGGGTTTTACGATGACAACCCGCAGGCTGTGCTCGCAACCAAGGCCAAAGTTCGGCACTTGGGCAACTTGCAAGCAGGCATCGCTGCACTCGCACGCCTCGCCCAGGCCTGGCAGGCCGCTGCGCCCGCCAGCGCGCCGCATCTCCAGCAGTTGGGCTACGCCGCGCTGCCGCCCCAGCTCGCCCTGCCTCCACAGCAATGGTGTCTGGGTGTTGGCTCGCTGACAACCCGTGCTGACTTGCTCGATCAGGCGATGCGAGCGGGCGTTCAAGTGTTGTCGCCTCTGTGGGCCACGCTCATACACACTTCGGCGTGTATCGCCGCTTCCGCGCGAATAGAACCAGGCGTCAGCATCGGTCCGGCTTGCATCATCCAGGCCCATGCGAACATACGCGCGCACGCTATCATCAACTCAGGCACCATCGTCGAGCATGAATGCGATGTTGCTCCCAACTGCCATATCGCTCCAGGCTGCATTCTCGCTGGAAACGTGACGGTTGGCAACGTCGGCACTAACACGCTCGATTCCACGCATCGCGATGGCGTGCTGATGGGCATTGGAAGCCGTGTCCTTCCGGGATTGCATATTGGTGCCAGGGCCACGGTTGGCGCAGGCGCAGTCGTAACGAGAGATGTCAGCGATGGCGCGATGGTCGTCGGCGTACCGGCTAAGCCATGCCACCAGCCTACTTGAGAGACTTGCGAGTAGCGGGCTTTGACCGCTGCTCCTTCGCAGCAATCTTGCGATAATCGGTCGTGAGCATGCCCGCAAAACCCCAGTTGTCGGTCTCGACTTCTTCGATCACAATGTGGGTGTGCTCGGGCTTCTTGCCCAAGACACGCACCAAGGAATCGGTGAAGTCCCTGACCAGTTCCTGCTTCTGAGAGCGGGTCACGTTGCCTTTGGTGATCATCAAGTGGACAAAGGGCATTTCACACCTATTGCTTTACCGTCCGGCGTTGCACGTGCTTTCGATTCCTTCAACTGATCCCCCCGACAGAAACAGCATACAAATGCAGTTACTTGTACTGTTCCATCGGCGGGCAGGAACACACCAGATTTCGATCCCCATATGGATTGTCCACACGCCCCACACTGGGCCAGAACTTGTGATCGCGGACCCAGTTCAGCGGGAACGCCGCCTGCTCGCGCGAATACGGTCGGTCCCAGGTATCGCTCGCCACCACGTGCATGGTGTGCGGCGCATGCTTGAGAGGATTGCTGGTCTTATCGATCTTGCCGGTTTCAATATCGCGTATCTCTTCGCGTATCTTTATCATCGCATCGCAGAAGCGATCGAGTTCGGCCTTGCTCTCGCTTTCGGTAGGCTCGATCATCAGTGTGCCAGGCACTGGCCAACTCATGGTCGGAGCGTGGAATCCATAATCCATCAGTCGCTTGGCGATGTCGTCGGTCTTGATGCCCGCCGACTTGTCAAATGGCCGAACATCGACGATGAACTCGTGTGCACAGCGGCCCTTGGCTCCCTTGAACAGCACGTTGTAGTGTCCCTCAAGACGCTTGGCCATGTAGTTCGCATTCAAGATCGCGAGTTGTGTGGCTTTCTTAAGACCACTGCTGCCCATCATCGCGATGTACATCCAGGAGATGACGAGGATGCTTGGCGACCCATAGGGCGCAGCCGAGACCGGGCCGATCGCGCGGGCTCCGGTTGCGTCGGCGTTGGGCATTCGTGATTCGGCATTCGTGAAAGGCGAGAGTACCGGATGCCCTGGCAGGAACGGGGCGAGGTGCTTGGCAACGCCGATCGGACCCATGCCAGGACCGCCGCCGCCATGGGGAATGCAAAAAGTTTTGTGCAAGTTGAGGTGGCACACATCGGCGCCGATGTGGCCCGGGCTGGTCAGGCCAACCTGTGCGTTCATGTTGGCCCCATCCATGTAGACCTGCCCGCCGCACTCGTGCACGATCTCGCAGAACTCGCGGACATGCTCCTCGAAGACGCCATAGGTGCTGGGGTATGTCACCATAAGAGCGGAGAGATTGGCCTTGTGCTCGTGGGCCTTGGCGCGGAGGTCCTCGATATCAACATCGCCGCTGGGCGTGTTCTTGACGGGCACAACTTCAAAGCCCGCGCACACGGCGCTCGCGGGGTTGGTGCCGTGGGCGCTCTCGGGGATTAGACACACGTTGCGATGGCCCTGGCCGCGGCTTCTGTGATACTCACGGATGACGAGCAGGCCGGCGTACTCGCCCTGGGCACCCGAGTTTGGCTGGAGGCTGATGGCGGCGAACCCCGTGATCTCTGCGAGCCAGATTTCCAACTCTTTGAACATCTGGGCGTAGCCCGTCCACTGCTCGCGCGGGGCGAACGGATGCAGACCTCCAATGGTCTTCCACGTGACAGGGATCATCTCGCTCGTGGCGTTGAGCTTCATCGTGCACGAGCCCAGCGGGATCATGCTGTGGGCGAGGGACAGATCTCTTCCCATGAGTTTGAAGATGTAGCGGAGCATTTCGTGCTCGCTGTGGTAGCTGTTGAACACTGGGTGGGTGAGGTAGCCTGATTGGCGGGCGAAAAGGCTGGAAACTTCGGGTGAACCCTGCGAGGCGAATAGGGCATCTATGTCCTCGTTGGCCGACGCGCCAAAGCAGGCGAGAACATGCTTGATGTCTTCGCGGGTTGTCGTTTCATCGAAGGCAATGCCAATGCTGCCATCACCATACTCGCGGAAGTTGATGCTGTGGGCAGTTGCAAGGCCCAGCACGTTGGCGACTGTTTGACCCTTGAGCGTTACGCGGAGCGTATCGAATCGTTCACCGGCGGCAACCTCCGCTCCAAGCATCTTGAGCCCCGCCTTGCACGCCAACTTCATTGCCCGCACTCGCAGCGCAATCCTGCGCAATCCCTCGGGACCGTGATAACACGCGTACATGCCCGCGATGATCGCCAGTAGCGCCTGCGCGGTGCAGATGTTGCTGGTCGCCTTGTCCCGCTTGATGTGCTGCTCCCGCGTCTGGATCGCCATGCGCAGCGCGTGGTTGCCCTGCGCGTCCTTGCTCACGCCGATGATGCGGCCGGGCATCTTGCGAACATACTCGGGCTTGGTCGCGATAAACGCGGCGTGCGGCCCGCCAAACCCCATGGGCACGCCGAATCGCTGGGCGCTGCCCACCGCGATGTCCGCGCCCAGTTCGCCGGGCGGTGTGATAAGCGTGAGGGCGAGCAAGTCAGTGGCCATGACAACAAATGCGCCGACCTTGTGGGCGGCTTGGATGATTGTGCGATAGTCCTCAATGCGGCCGTCGGTCGTCGGATACTGAAGGATCAACCCGCACACGTCTCCAGAGAGGTGCTTGGCGAGGTTCGCCGATGCCTCGACGCCGATCTTTATGCCCAACCCGTCGGCCCGAGTCTTGATCAGTCCGATCGTTTGCGGGTGGCAGTCGCTCGCAACCAGAAACGTCTTGCGTTCCTGATCGTGCATCGAAAAGCACATGCTCATCGCTTCAGCGGCGGCGGTGGCTTCATCGAGCAGGCTCGCGCCAGCAAGAGGCAACCCAGTAAGATCGCTCACCATGGTCTGAAAGTTCAACAGCGCTTCGAGGCGGCCCTGGGCGATCTCAGCCTGATAGGGCGTGTACTGCGTATACCAGCCCGGGTTCTCGAGAATGTTGCGCAAGATCACACCGGGCGTAATGGTGTCGTAATAGCCCATCCCAATCATCGAGCGGAAGACCTGATTCTTGCTCGCCATCGCGTGCAGTCGTTGGAGTGTCTGCTGCTCGCCCGAAGCATCGCTCGTACCCGAGAGGGTGAGATCGCGGGGCAGGCGAATGCTCGCGGGCACGGTTTCATCCGTGAGTTGCGCGAGGCTTTTGCAGCCGATCTTCTCAAGCATCTCTGCTATCTCGGCCTCGCTTGGTCCGAAGTGGCGGGCGGGGAATGTGTCGGAGGGATCGAGAATGCTCCGGGGCGTGCCAGGCAAGATCGTGCTGGCATGGGCAGCGGAAGCCGTCGCAGGACGAGATGAGATAATCGACATTGGGGTCTTTCGAGAATCGATTGGGGCATGAATGCGTGACGAAGTGTCAGGGAAAACCAACAGAGAAATCGTAGCGTCTCGTCACGCCGTGAATCTGAGAGCGAACAATGCGGATTGCCGGGTTTTCCTCCGGCGGGTGTTTCATTGGTTGACCGAAGGCTCCCAGGAGTTTGTGATGAAGAGTGCCGTTGCTCGCGTTTGGGATATGGGGGGTGCAGACCGGGGTACAAACCAGAGTTCTGACCGGGTTGCTGGCAAGTCTACATTCCGTGCTACAGCGCAAGATACTCAAACAAAGGGTGCCTTCAGCCTGTGGAACTTGGGGCTGTGGAACCTCGGGCTGCGAGACATCAGAAAGTCGCACATCCTGGGTCTGTTGATCATCGCGGGACAGGCATTCGCCCCAGGTCCGTTTGCGCTGGCGCAGAGCGAAGTGACGATTGTGGTGCCGCAGAGTGAGAAGTCCAGCCAGAGCACGACGAGCGATGATCACGCTGAAGCAAGCACCATCATCCCTACCAGTCCCATTTCCCGAGACCGACCGATGGTCCTCGCCCGCACGATTACTGATCTTGCTGGCGATGCCCTTGTTTACAAGCAGCACATCTTCACCCTTACCAATCCGTATATGGAGGGGCGGGCACCAGGAACCGAAGGTAATCGGCACGCGGCCGACTATGTTGAATGGTACTACCGCAAGGCCGGCCTCCAACCCGCCTTCACACCGGATGTGGCTGGCGAAGGGGCGGCGATGGAACCTGATGGCAAGAGTTTTCGCCAGCGATTCATCGCGCCGCCCTCTCAGCGTCCGGGTGATTCGGTGAAGCTCAACGCCCAAGGCACCAAAGTACTTGCGGGCGCAGTCGAGCAAGTGTTGGTCGCGGGAACCGACTTTGCGACCCTGGGATTCTCTAGCACGGGCAACGCCAACGGCAATGTGATCTTTACCGGCTACGCCATCGAAGAGGGCGAGGATGACTACAGCAGCATCCCGCGAGACGCTGAGGGCAAGAAAATCCGCCTCGATGGCAATATCGCCATGGTCCTGCGCTTTGAGCCCATGGACGACGAAGGCAAGAGCAAGTGGAGTTCCTCACGCTGGTCGCCTGCGGCGGACCTCACGAGCAAGATTGATGCGCTGATCGACCTTGGCGCTAGCGCCGTGGTGTTGGTCAATCCGCCTGGCGCCGACGACAAGCGTGCAACCGAACTGGGCGACCTCTCCATGGGCCTCTCGGGGCGCGCTCGCAAGGTGCCAGTCATCATGCTCGCCAATGCGGCGGCGGATGCGTTTGTTCGCAAGGCCGACGGGTCGGGCCGCTCGCTGCTTGAACTTCGCCAACTCGCAGACGATGTCAAAACGCCCCAGCAGTACGTCGAACTTTCCAACGCGATGCTGGATATCAACGTCGATATAGAGCGAGTGCCGCTCTGGACCGACAACGTGGGAGCGGTCCTGCCCGGTTCCGGTTCGCTCAGAGATCAGTATATCGTCATTGGTAGCCACTACGACCACATTGGGTATGGATACTTCGGCAGTCGCAGTGGCGAGAAAGGACGTGGCGTGCTCCATCCCGGCGCGGATGACAACGCTTCGGGCACGAGCGGCAACATCCTGCTCGCCGGACGCCTCGCGGAGGCTTACAAGGCTATGGAGAAGGATGCTCCGGGCGAGCCGCGGCGTTCGATCCTGTTCATTGCGTTTTGCGCCGAGGAATCGGGCCTTAATGGCAGCGTTCACTATGTCAATAACCCGATTGTGCCACTCGAACAGCACACGCTGATGATCAACATGGACATGATCGGGCGATTGCGCGATGGCAAACTCGAACTGTCAGGCGTGGGCACGGGTGATGGCCTCGCCGACTTCATCAAGTCTTACACGGATTCCTCCGGCATGACTGTCGCCAGCAAGCCCAGCGGCCTGGGGCCCAGCGACCATGCCTCGTTCGCGCAGTCGAACGTGCCCGTGATCTTCGCGTTTACTGGCTTGCACGAGGAGTACCACCGCATCACCGATACCCCAGACACGATCAACTACGATGGTGCGGTCGAAGTTGCAGATCTTCTGTACCGCATCGCGCTGGATATCAGCACCTACGAACCTGGGTTTCCATTCACCACCGCCACTGGCAGCAAGCCAGGCGAATCCAGCAAAAACAATAACGACCAGGGGCAAGGCCAATCCACGCGGGGCGTTGGTGTGCGCTTTGGCGTTGCCCCCGGAGACTACAGCGGCAATGAAGAGGGCGTACTCATCGGTGAAGTGCTCAAGGACTTGCCAGCGGAAAAGGCGGGTCTCAAGGCTGGCGACCTCATGATCCGCTGGAACGAGAAGCCGCTGATCGATGTCGAAGGATGGATGGGCATGCTCAGCCAGCACAAGCCCGGTGACAAGGTCGCAATCGTCTATATTCGTGATGGGAAAGAATCGAGCACGGAAGCAACCCTCGTATCACGGAACAACGCGCGTCAGTAAGGCCGCCCAATCCTCCTGCACTTCACACGTGTGCAGCAATCCCCGACTCGACCAGTCTTTCGAACCGACCCCGGGTCGGCAGGCTGGTCATCATCAGGATCAGGCACAGGCTGGGAACGAAAGCGAGCATGCGTTCGCCCGATGCCATCAAAGCCACGAGCGCAACAATCGTGGGCAAAAGCAAGAGCCAGATGCGTAGCAGGCTCGTGGTGATGTACATGGGCAGGAGCAGGTCCGCGGCGCGATCGCGCCGGATGCCGCTCACACGAACGAAGGCTTGGCGACGCTGGATCAGCCAAATGGTAATGCCCGCAGCGATGCACATCACACTGACCAGCAAGGTGAGTGGCACAAGCGTGCGACGCAATTCATCCGCACCACCAGAAGACGCAATGGCGTTGCGGCCAATCGGATCGCCCAGGACGATCCACGCTGCCATGGCTGTTGCAAGGCAGCAGAAACCCGCGATTACCAGCGCGTGCTGGATCGCTTGAGAGAGTTTGTGTTGCATCCGAGCAGTGACCATCCGTGTGCGACCTTTAACTTCCTCACGCTGATCCACAGAACCTCTGCAGCGTCCTGCGGAAAGGATACCCGATTCCGGTGGGTTCGTGCAACCGTTTGCTGGCGGAATCTGTTGGATTGGCTACTTGCAGGGCCTTGGGATTAGAAAAAGCCCCTTATGGGGCGTTCTGAGGCAGCACACCCGGGGTTCCTTGAGTTGCGAACTCGACGAATTGCCGCCATCGTTGCTGGGTTGGGAAAATCCAGGCGATGCCCAGCAGGGCGACCGCGACTCCGACCAACGCGGGTATCGTTCCCGTCAAGAGATTGATCACCGCCGCGAACAGGCCAACGCCCTCGATCATCGCTCCCGACACAAGTGTGCGAATCTGAAATGTTTTCCATATCTGGCCCGCCGCCTGCTGGTCGACAGTCGACTGTCCCTCAGGACTTTGACGAGCAGTCCTAGCGTTACGCTCCTGCCAAGCGCGGGTCGCTGCCTTTGCCATCATGGGGCGAATGACCACACCCAGCAGCATGAATGAAGTGAAGCCCATGCCTCCCAGAATCATGAGCAGCAGTTGGGAGATGTCGGCAGGTGCGGTGCTGGCGTTGCCCGTGGGCGGGCGGGTCTGTGGGCCCAGCATCAGGCCAACCACCGCAAACGCGAGCAGGCCGCTGGCCATGGCAAGGATGAGAATCTGGAGAATGCGGAGCTGGTTGGCTTGCATGGGTCAAACACGGTAGACAAGCGCTCAGAACGGTCAAGGAAACAATGGGACAAAGTCAGTCGTCATCATCATCGTCATCGTCTTCAACAAAGGGCGAACCATCCGAGCGTTCATCAATCCACGCCGCCTGAATGTGCTCGAGAATCTTCTCGTTGCAAGGATGCTTGGGATCATCAACAAAGCCGGGTAAGCCCAAAACCAGTTTCTTGAGATCAACAAACCCGATGCGCGTGGGATCGCGATCGGAATGATGCTCACAGAGCAACTCCCCGATGAACTCGACATCAAGCCAGCCGAAAGTATCTTCCATTGAAGGGCTCTCGCCTATTCATCCGCCTAGTGCGGCAGTTCTTTCACCGCATTGCGGTTCCACGCAGGCACCCGCACCTTGATCGCCCCCTCGCCCTGGATGATGCACTGGCAACTCAGCCTGGAATTACGCTCAAGGCCCGGGGCTTCCTCAACGCGATCCTCCTCCGCCTCCGTCGAATCGGAGAGTTGCTCGGTTCCCTGCTCGATGTGAACGTGGCAGGTGCTGCACGCGCACACTCCGCCGCAGGCGTGCTCGATATTGATCCCATGCTCCATGGCGAGTTCGAGAAGGCTCTCGCCCGTCGCCCCCATCAGTTTCCACTCTGACACCGCCTTGCCCGTGAGCCCCTCGGGGTCTTCGAGAAAGAACGTGACAGGAACGACATCAGGCCCGTGAGGGCGATCGGAGTGCTTGAGGTGCATATCGCCCTATTCTTCGCCATCTAGCAAGCGGACGAATGCATCCGCTTCGATTCTCATGCCACAATCAGGCGCGGCTCGATGGCTATATCTTATTCCCAATGAGCACTTCCGATTTCCAACCCAGCGACCCTGCCTTGATCGACATTTCCGTCGTCGCCCCCGCCCACAACGAGGAGGACAATATCGACCGACTGGTGAGCGAGGTCGGCAAGGCCCTTGAGTCTTCTGGCCTGCGTGGGGAGTTTATTCTCGTTGACGACGGCTCGACCGACCAGACCCGCGCGAAGACACTGGCGCTCATGCCCGCTCGATTCTGGCTCCGATGCGTCGCGATGCAGCATACTCCCCCGGGCAAGGGCAACGGCCAGTCCGCGGCGTTCTATGCGGGTTTTCGCGCCGCACGAGGCCGCTTGATCGCGGTGCTTGATGCGGACCTCCAGAACGATCCGTGCGAGATTCCCGCCATGATCGCGCTGCTACGCCAGCAGCACGCTGACATGGTGCAGGGCGATCGCAGCCACGCCCGCAAGGACAACGCCGTGCGGCGCGTGGGCAGCATCGTGGGCCGCAAGTTCCGCCTCTGGCTGCTTGGAGACACGATCCGAGACACCGGTTGCTCACTCCGCGTGATGAAACGCGAGATTGCGCTCCAACTCCCCCTTCAGTACCGCGGCATGCATCGCTTCATTCCTGTCATGGCCCGTCACCTAGGCTTCAAAGTCGTCGAGATGCCTGTCACGCATCGTCCGCGGATTGCTGGCCAGACCAAGTATGGCTTTGGAATCTTGCCTCGGGCCCTGCCCGGCCTGCACGATCTTTTCGCCGTGCGATGGATGAGAAGTCGCCGACGTCCTGTGGCGAATGTGGAAGTGACCAGCAGCGGGAGCGTCGGGGAGGGCACGCCAGGCTCGCCAAGCATGGCAAGCACACCAGTCTCGCCGACTGTGATCGAAGTCACGCATCCTCCCGCGTACGCTGCGCATTCATGAAGAAACGCTTCAAGTGGGAACCATTCGCACTCATGGTCCTGCTCCTGCTTCTGGGAGCGTGGCTCGTACTTGCACCGGGGAAGATCAAGGGGCGCGAGGGGTCGCGTGAGGTTGACTTACGACTGGGCAGCAGCCGGGGCATCGTCGAGGTGTATCGCCCGGCTGCCACATCTGACCCTGAGTTGCGCGTGCTGCTCCGCAATGGATTTGTCGGCCCCACACTCACGCCCGACGAGTTTCGTCGCCTCTATGGCAATGAGGTCTACGAAACCGCAACCGGTGCTGCGGCCAACTGGGCGTTTCGACTTTTCAACATCACCAGTTGGGCAAGTCTGGTCTGGGTGCTCATTGGCTTTGCGGGCCAATTCGCGTTTACGGGCCGGATGCTGCTGCAATGGTTCGTGAGCGAACGCAAGCGTGAGAGTGTCATTCCCGAGGCTTTCTGGTGGTTAAGCCTGCTGGGCGGCACAGCTCTTTTTGCGTACTTTGTCTGGCGACAGGACATCGTCGCCGTACTGGGCCAGTCGTCAGGCGTTGTCATTTACGCGCGCAACATTCGCTTGATCTATAAGCAGCGCCGACGGGAACGCAACGCAGAGAATATGTCATCGCCCACGGCTTGATGTATCGTAAAACCGCATGCTGCGGACTCCCGATGAAGTCGCTGCGGAAAAAGCAGGCTCACTATAACGTCTGATCGCCCGCCAGCTCGGGCACCTGAGCATCACCACCACCGCGCGATACCTCGACCACCTCAACCCGACGGCGGTGATTGGGGTGATGAAGTCGCGGGAATGGTGAGCGCCCTTCGAGTGTCCAACCGCTCGATCGTCGATCACTGTGGATGGTCATCGCCAGCTCACGCTGGGCCTTACGCTGGCGCGGGAATGCCTCTAAAACCGGATATGCAAGCAGTCGAGTCTTATTGCGAGCCAGTCTTTCGTTTTGTCATTGCTTCGTCCATGGCATTAAGGACAGAATCCCGCCACATGGCGAGGTCACCTTCGACACCGCTTCCGTACGCCTGCATCGCCCGTTCCAATGCCTCAGTGGCTCGCACGGTCCACGCTCGTCTGCCCGCTTGATCGCGGGAAAGGACCTCAGGAGTGATCGAAGCGAGCAGGCGGGAGAAGGCGAACATCGGATCAGTGTCGCGGGGATTCGGGCAAGTCTTGGCCAACGCCGCGACCGTGCTCCCAAAGTACTGATCGATTCTGGACTCTATCTTGGCACGCTCTTGTGCCCATTTCGCCAAGTCTTCATGCACGAGCGAGCTTATATCTGTCGCGATGCGCTGCATCCGGTCGTTCTGCACCGGTCCCGGAAAGACGGGCGGTTCCATTGCGATGCCGTCCAACAAGCCCTTGCTGTGGTGGTACATCTCTGCGATGAGCATGTCCTGTCTGCCTGCAAGCAGTCCGCCCGTGCGCATCATCGCTTCATATTCTTCGCGCACGCGCCACATCTCCGAATGAGACCGCGTACTTGCCTTTGGCGGGGCCGGGTGCTTTTGGGCCCACATGTCGCAAGCGTCAGAGCTTGGCTGCGTGGCCATGAACCCCAGGTATTGCTGCAACCAAGAAACGTACTCGGGCGACGCGCCGTCTCGGTGCTGAGCGAGGCAGACGAGGTAGTCCCGCATCTCGTCATCACGCGCGGCCTTGCTGACAAGTTCAATTTGTTTGCTGCGATCCTCAGTTTTAAGGTGAGCGCCCCCGACATTCGGCACCCCCACTTCGAGGTCCATATCGGCATTCCGAAACTGCACGACAGTCTTGGGTCGAACGCACGGTGTCCCGGGATGGGAATCCCCGATTGGCTCGGTTGAAACGCATCCGCATGCAACAACGGCAAGTGCGCTCACGAGCAGCGAGTAGATGACGAGCGAGGATCGCTTGTGCGCACCTGACGTGTACCAGTCTTTCGATATGCCCACTTGGTCTCTCCTTGCCGGCCCGTAGTCCAACTATATGTCGTGCGAGCTCCATCGGTCCGTCGACGCATCGGCGCAGCCGTACCATCGCCCGAATTCACTTCGCCGTGTACTGCCCCCGCCCGACGCGCTTGAACTTGCCGCTGGCGATGAGCGCCTGGTTGACGATGGTGCGGAAGCTCGGGGACGAGGTTCGGTAGCCCGCCTTCTGCACGGCCCCGGCCACGTCGGACACGCCCATGGTCTTGCCGTTGACCGACATTCTCCAGATGATCTGCGGCGAGCCACGCTGGCCCGCCTCGCGGCAGTGCAAGATACCCGATTGCAGCGCTCCGCACCGTTTCTTTCCCGCAGAGACGCTTCTTTTGACTGCGTGATCGGTGTTCGTTCGCATGATCTCCCCGTGCTGCGCCAAGCGTGAGCGCACCGGCAGCGTGCCCCTGTGTCTGTTTCGGGTTCAGGCGATTGATCGCGTTCATCCCGAGCCCGCCGGATTCGGCGACACCCGCAGCCGCCCGATGCGTTGAAGGATCGCCGTCATGAGCCAGCGCGGCACGGCCACCTCGGCCATCTGGAACGTCACGCGCCGGGCGTGGCGTACGACCTTGGCGCCGATCTTGATGAGTCTGTCGCGCAGCGTGGTCAGCGTCCAGTGCTGCACCGACCTGGGCAGCGCCAGCCGCCGCAGGAAGTTGCCCAGGTTGTACGCCAGGGCGAACAGTTGCAGCCGGACCTGATTGTCGGCGAAGCCGCCGCAGCTCAGGCGGGTCCAGTTCAGCGCATGCTTGCCCTCTTTGATCCACTGCTCCGCCGTGCCCCGCTGGTTGTAGAAGTACACCTCGTCCTGCTCGTCGCGCCGCAGGTTGGTCACGATGAACCCCACCCGGGGGAACAGCTCTCCGGCGTGCCATTCGACCTTGGCCACGACCCGGCGGGGCGTGGCCCAGCTGCCCGCTTGGTACATGAAGCTGTGGTAGAGCGCGATCGGCCTGGCCGGGGGCCTGCCCACCGGCCGCGTCAGCAGGAACTCGATCTGCCGGTGCAGCACGTCGTTGGCCTTGAGCCGGATCGCGTACAGGTATCCCTCCGCTTCCAGCAGTTCGTAGAGTTCCGGAATGGCAAAGGCCGCATCACCCCGGAAGAACTTGCCGACCTTCAACGGGCGGTAGCGGGCGATGATCGGTTCCACCACGCTCCGCCAGTCGTCGGCGCTGGCCACGTTGCCGTTGCGGAGCAAGGCCCGCTCCAGGTCGCCGTCCTGGTTGAAGCAGAACAGCGGGTGGTAGCAGGTGCACTCGAAGTGCCCGTTGTAGGCCGAGCCTTCCTGCCGTCCGTACGTCTCGCTCACCGAGCTGTCCAGGTCCAGGACGACCGTGCGCGTGTGCTTGGCGTGCCCGACACGGTCGATCCACCGGCCGGGCAAGGCCATCAGCGCCGCCAGGTTGTCGGGCCGGGTCAGCACCTGCGTCTCGAAGCGTCCCATCTGGCTGGTCGAGGCCGCCCGCGCGTCCCTGGCTCGTCCGCCCACGATGCAGCGCATGGTCGGATCGACGCACAGCCGGTCGGCGTCGTTGGTGTCCTCGTACCCGGCCAGGCGGCTGTACACCGACTGCCGCAGCAGCGCCGTCATCGTGGGCCGAGTGTTCCTGCCGGTCCGCTGATCCTGAA
>Ga0163144_10000092_pt1 | contig 205620 bp, 152 predicted proteins | sample OliLak19BULKMAT1_FD_123175 | JGI IMG/M metagenome (GOLD analysis project Ga0163144, IMG submission 123175) | Freshwater microbial mat bacterial communities from Lake Vanda, McMurdo Dry Valleys, Antarctica - Oligotrophic Lake LV.19.BULKMAT1 | ecosystem: Environmental > Aquatic > Freshwater >...
CACTTGGTGCACACACCCAGGCGCGTGAACCCGACACCACGCTCACCCCCCGCAAGCACCTCCCCCAGCGACACAACAACTTCCGTCCCCAGGTCATAGCCCGGCGGCGTACCCCCGCGTCGCCCGCCACGACCCCCGCCCCCCCCCCCACCACCACCACCACCATTGAATCCCATCCCCTCGAAGATGTCGTTAAACATCGAGGCGATGTCGTTGGGATCCATGCGCGAGAAGTCATGCGTTGCCGGCCCGCCGCCACGCTTCAGGCCATCGTGCCCGAACTGGTCGTAGATCTTCCGCTTCTGATCGTCAACCAGCACCTCATAGGCCTCGGCACATTCCTTGAACGCCTTCTCTGCATCCGCGTTGCCCGGATTGCGATCGGGATGGTGCTTCATCGCCAATCGGCGATATGCACGCTTGATCTCGTCACCGTCGGCCTTCTTTTCGACGCCAAGCACTTCGTAATAGTCGCGTGTGGTGGGCATAAGTCAGGCACTGGGGATTGGGCATTGGGCACTGGGGGCGAATAATCATGACCTCGGCGTTTTGTTATTGCCGGCGCGGGTTCTCGAGCCATTTGCTGCAGTTCCAAGCCGCGTCGAGATGCAATTGAGCTCGGTTTGAACAGAGAAAGCGACAGCGACCATCTGTTCTTGAAATGCGCGAGTATCAGGTGGATACGGGACAAGCAATCCGGTCAAGTCAACAGGACAAGAGATTCGGCGACTCACCTCTCCCTTGTGATCATCGTGCCATTGTGAGATAGCTTCAACTACCCTGACTCCATTTGGTTCCACTCGAGCGATTTCATCAGTTACATAACCGCTCAACAACAGGGGCTTCAGAACATTGACTCCGTTCCAGCGAACAGGCAGTCGCTGTCCAGGTCGAAGTGCTGCTACAGGCGACGAGAACGGGAGCGGCCCGCGAACGTCATCCCAGCCGGGCAAGCCCTCAGGCCACAAAACCGAGACCTTGTACGCAACACTCTTGCCCACATTCTCCATGACGATTGAAACAAGATCTGCTGTTCTGGACTGCCTTGCGATGTATTCAACGTACACAAGCACACTGGCGGAGTGCTGCTCTCGCAACAAATTAAGCTGTGCTTGTGCCGCTTCCGCCTGGCACTGAGCCGCTCTAGCCGCCTTTCTCCCGGACCACCACGCAGCGCCAGCAAAAGCCGCACCCAAGGTCGCTACAACAACAGCAATGCACGTCGCGACCGAGCCAATCGCAATCCATGCGATTTCGCTATGGCCCCAGAACATTTGTGACTCAGACTGCACAATCAAGCTCTTGAACTTCCGTAATAGTCGCGGGTGGTGGGCATGGGGAGTATGTATGGCACTCATACTTCAGCAAGAAGGACCCTCGAACTTCTATCCGAGGGCCTGCACATTCAGTCCGGGTGGCACAGGCGTTCCCGCCTGTGCCGGAAGTCATTGGGCGTGTCGGTCACAGGCCAGGATGCCTGTGCCACCCGACTCTTTCAAGCCACCGCCCCAACCTCCGCCCGCTTCTCATCCTTCAGATCCGTGATGAGCACATCCGTGGTCAGCATCAGCCCGGCCACGCTCGCCGCGTTGATCAACGCCGTCTTCGCGACCAGCGCCGCATCCAGAATCCCGGCCTTCACCAGGTCCTCATACTCACCCGTCGCGGCGTTGAAGCCCTTGTTGCCGGTCGACTCCTTGACGTTCTCGACGACCAGATCGCCGTCGTAGCCCGCGTTGTCGGCGATCTGCTTGCAGCACGCCTCGACAGCCTTGGCCACGATGTCATAGCCCAACTTCTCATCGTCGGTCTTTGCCTTCTTCTTGGCAGTGATGATGGCTTCCTGAGTGCGAATCACCGCCACGCCGCCGCCCGGGACATAACCTTCCTTGGCCGCGGCTCGGGTGCTCTTAAGGGCATCGTCGACAAGGTCCTTGGTCGCCTTCATGGCGGTTTCGGTTGCGCCACCGACGGAGATCATCGCGACGCCGCTCGTCAGTTTCGCGAGGCGTTCCATCAGTTTCTCGCGGTCATAATCGCTGGTGGACTTGTCGTGCTGGGCCTTGATCTGAGCCGCGCGAGCGTTGATTTCCTTCTTTGTTCCAGCGCCCTCGATGATGGTCGTGTCATCCTTGGTGATGACAATCTTCTTGGCCCGCCCCAGTTCCGTCATCTCGACGCTCTCGAGTTCGCGTCCCAAGTCTTCACTGATGAATGTGCCGCCCGTGAGCACGGCGATATCACCCATCATCGCCTTGCGCCTGTCGCCAAAGCCGGGCGCCTTGACCGCGCAAATCTTCAGCACGCCGCGCAGACGATTGACGACGAGCGCCGCCAACGCTTCGTTCTCCACTTCTTCGGCAACAATCACCAACGGCTTGCTGCTCATCGCGACCTTGTTGAGCAAAGGCAGCAGATCGGGCAGGTTGCTGATCTTCTTCTCGTGCAGCAGGATGTAGCAATCTTCCAGCACGCACTCGCCGGTCTTCGGATCGGTCATGAAGTAGGGCGACAGGTATCCCTTATCAAACTGCATGCCCTCGACGTAGTCCAGCGTCGTGGTTGCGGTCTTGCCGTCCTCGATTTCCACCACGCCCTCGGCCCCGACCTTGCTGATCGCCTCAGCGATCAGTTCGCCGATGTTCGCGTCGTGGTTGGCAGAGACCGTCGCGACCTTCTTGTAATCTTCCTTGCCCTTGCACTTGATGGCCATGCCATCAATCGCAAGCGCAGCGGCGGTCGCCGCGGCGTTGATCCCGCGCTGAAGGAGCACCGGGTTTGCGCCCGCCGTCACATGACGCAGGCCTTCGGTGAAGATCGCTTGGGCAAGCACTGTGGCGGCGGTCGTGCCGTCGCCCGCCTTGTCGGCGGTGCGCTTGGCAACTTCGTGGACCATCTTCGCGCCAATCGCCTGGAACGGCTCGGGCAGCGAGACTTCCTTCGCGACCGACACGCCGTCCTTGGTGACGTGCGGCCCGCCGAAACTTTTTTCAATGATCACATGACGCCCGGCGGGGCCCATCGTGCACTTGACGGCATCGGCGAGACGATCAACACCCTTCTTCATTTCGATGAGGGCGTTGTCGGAGAACATGATTTGTTTGCTGGCCATGACTTGTGGTCCTTCGTGTGTGATGAGGGTTATGTTGAAACGTGGATGTGTTCGATGACGGCATTGGGCAAATGAACTCGCGACACGAATGTCGAATCGCGAATCACCAATGCCCGGGCGAAATCAACTGTCGAGCACGCCCAGGAGTTCTGTCTCTCGCATGATCAAGTGCTTGACGTTCTTGATCTCGACCTCGGTGCCCGAGTACTTGCCATACACCACGGTGTCGCCAACATGAATGCTCATCTCGCCCCGCTTGCCGTTATCAAGGCGTTTGCCCGGTCCAACAGCGACGACTTCGCCTTTGACCGGCTTCTCCTTGCTGGCTTCGGGGAGATACAGACCCGAGGCGGTCTTGGTGTCGGCTTCGATGGGCTTGACAAGGACGCGATCTTCGAGGGGTTTGACTGCCATGATGGTCTCCAAATCGACTTAGGTTTCACGCACTCTCTTTGGAGTGCTCACAATACAAACGGACGAACAGCGAATACTCCGACAACACACGACAAGCGAATCTGCTACTCACTCAACGAGGGCTCACGGAACGACAACCGGCTTGGGCATACGCCGTGCCAGCAACAATTCAATAAGTACTGGAATCAGGCTCACAACGATGATGCCGACCACCACCGCCTCGAAGTTCTTCTTGACCCATGCGATGTTGCCGAAGAACCAGCCCCCCGCCATGCAAACTCCCACCCACAGCACCGCCCCAAACACATTGAAGAAAAAGAACCGCCGATAGTCCATCGCCCCCGCGCCCGCAACGAACGGCACGAACGTCCGCACGATGGGCACAAACCGTCCCAGGACCACGGCCTTCCCACCATACTTTACGTAGAACGAGTTGGCCCGTTCCAGATGCTTGCGATTCAGGGCCTTCTCCAACCACGTGTCATTCGCATCCTTGGTAAATACCTTCGGACCCAGATACCGGCCAATGTGGTAATTGACCGCATCGCCGATGATCGCCGCCGCAACCAGCGCCGTAAATAGCAACCAGAACGACAGGTTCATCTCAGGCCGAGCCGCCAGCGCACCGACTGTGAAGAGCAGCGAATCCCCAGGCAGAAAAGGCATGATGACCAGACCCGTCTCCGCGAAAATGATCGCAAAGAGCAGGACGTACACCCACACGCCATGCTCCGTGGTGAACGTCGCAAGGTGCGTGTCAAGGTGACGCAGGATGTCGAGGGCTTGCTCGATCATGGTTACTACGCGATCATGGCTACTACTTAGTTGCACAGGTGTTCTCGCCTGTGACTGAACGATTGATTGAACATAGACGAGGATGCCTATGCCACCGGCACAACTTCAGAACCCCAGTTCTTCAATCCATTAGACTTTGGGCCTCCCGCCCGCGCTGCCCTGTCCGCCCCGGCTCTTGTGAGCACCCTTGCCCACATCATGCCCCTTATCGATATCGCCCTTCTTGATATGCGGATCGATTGCCTTCTTGTCGTCCTTGGCGTCAGCCGCCGCAGCCGCAGAGAACGGATTGAACTTGACAGGACCGCTCGCGCTACCCAGGCCAGTGTTGCCACCAATTTTGTTGCGAAGATCTGATGCCTTGGTCATACTCATTGCTCCTTCATCACGCCACTCGGCGAGACTTCTTCTCGCCCTTCTCCGTCTTGCCGCTGCGCTCTGCCAGGAGCGATTCAACCTGAGACACGAGTTCCACCGTAATCGCCATCATCCGCACCCGACTGTTCTCCCACGCCGCTTGCGCTTCCGCGACCGCGTCATCGTCGGATTGGCGATCAAAGTGCTCGATCACACCTTGAACACGAGCGTAATTCCAGCCCTTTGGATACTTGTTGGGGTCTTTCTTCATCGTGAATCGCTATCGCTATCGCAGTCTCCGCCTAAAAGCCTTCAAGTCGTTTCAGCGGAGCGGGTACGCAGTAATCACAAACAACTCGTCGTCGGGTTCATTCTCCCTGTAGATGACTTTTATGTACCGGCCAGCGTCGGTCTGCCCATATGCCATTCGACTCCCGTCGCGACTCGAAAAGTCCTGTTGAGCGTTGCGAAGAACTTCCACAACATCCGCCGCGCTGATTCAATGCGACTCCAAATGCGGGCGATCGGTATGGGGATCGATGTAGAAGCGAACGTGCATTTGGTTAAACTCAAATCAGATGCGTGGAACTTGAATCCCGAAAACCTGTACTCATCTGATCAAGCCAACATGCCAGAATCTCCTGCGACTACGGATCATTGCCATTGCAGCCACGGGGCTCTTCACGCACGCGTGTGGTTGCTGAGTTTCATTGTTCATCGTTTAGAACCCCATCCCGCCCATCCCTGGCATGCCGCCCATACCACCCATGCCGCCACCACCGCCACCCTTCGGTGCCGCGTCCTTCGGCTCGGGCTTGGTCGTGATCACGCAGTCCGACGCCAGCAGAATGCTCGCGACGCTCGCCGCGTTCTGCAGGGCCATGCGATCGACCTTGGCTGGCGTCAGAATGCCCATCGCCAGCAGGTCGCCATACTCCTCGGTCAAGGCGTTGTAGCCGAAACTTCCCTTGCCATCGCTCACCTTGCTCACTACCACGCTGCCCTTGGCCCCGGCGTTGTCAGCAATCGTCTGGAGCGGCACACTCAAAGCCGTGTAGACAGTGCGAATGCCCGCTGCCACGTCAAACTTGAAGCGGCCAACCTCTTCGCTGCTCTTGTCATCTACGCCGCCCGCTGCCTTGCCAAACACGCTCTTGTACTCGGGCATGTTCTCCAGCGCTTTGCGAGCACGAATGAAGGAAACGCCGCCGCCCGGCACGATGCCCTCGGCAACCGCCGCGCGAGTCGCGTGCAGCGCGTCCTCGATGCGGGCCTTCTTCTCCTTCAGTTCTGCTTCGCTGGCCGCACCAACCTTGACGACCGCAACGCCGCCAGCCAACTTCGCCAGACGTTCCTGCAGTTTCTCGCGGTCGTAATCGCTAGTGGCCTTCTCGATCTCGTTGCGGATCTGCTTGATGCGATCCTGAATGTCCTTGGTCTGGCCCACGCCCTCGATGATGGTCGTGTTGTCCGCATCAACCTCGATCTTCTTGGCCATGCCCAGTTGCTTGAGTTCGAGCTTCTCGAGTTCAAGGCCAAGGTCCTTCATCACCGCCGTCGCGCCCGTGAGGATCGCGATGTCCTCGAGCATCGCCTTGCGACGATCGCCATAGCCAGGAGCCTTGACCGCACAAACCTGCAGCGTGCCACGCAATTTGTTGATCACCAGCGTCGCCAGCGCCTCGCCCGAGACATCCTCCGCGATGATCAGCAGGGGCTTCTTGGCCGCCATGACCTTCTCGAGGATCGGCACAAGTTTGGAGATGCTGTCGATCTTGTCCTCGTGGATGAGCACCAGGCACTTGTCCAGTTGCACCTTCATCGCCTCGGCATCCGTCACGAAGTTGGGCGAGAGGAAGCCGCGATCAAACTGCATGCCCTCGACCACATCCACGATCGTGTCGATGTTCTTGCCTTCTTCAACCGTAATCACGCCGTCCTTGCCCACCTTGTCAAACGCGTCCGCCATGATTTTGCCGATCACCTGGTCGTTGTTCGCAGAGATGCTGGCGACGTTCAGAATGTCTTCCTTCCCCTTCACGGGCTTGGACAGACCATCAATCTCCTTGCTCGCCGCAGTCACGGCCAGCTTCATGCCGCGCACCAGCGCGTTCGCATCAACACCAGCCGCGATGTGGCGCAGACCCTCGCGGAACAACGCCTCAGCAAGCACCGTCGCCGTAGTCGTACCATCGCCCGCAGCGTCACTGGTCTTGCTCGCGGCTTCCTTCACAAGGCGAGCGCCCATGTCCTCTGCCTTGTTGGAGAGTTCAATCTCCTCGGCAACGCTCACGCCGTCCTTGGTCACGGTCGGCCCGCCCCAGCTCTTGTCCAAGACCGCATTACGCCCGCGGGGGCCTAGGGTCGCTTTCACGGCCCGAGCAAGTTTCTCGACACCAGCGAGAAGAGACTGACGAGCATCAACGTCAAACACGAGTTCCTTGGCTGCCATGGGTCGAAATCTCCGAAAGAGAATCAGTGAAAAAAGTCAGGGACAAAAAGTAAGGGACAGAGAGTCAGGATTGTTGGAAACCAGATGAAGCCCGCGCCACGAACCAACGACGAACCAACAACAAAGTCGCCCAGTTCTTGTTAGGGGCCTCACCACGGCTAGGAAGCCCTAGCGGCTCTTGAAGACGGCAACCAGCGTGCCATGGTTCTTGAACTGTAATATCAACAAAACCAAGCACTTGAGTACACCTTCTGACCTGTCATGCCTCCTTGACAACCACTCAAACCTGCCGAATTGGCAGAATGTCGCTGGGGCTCAACATCCTTCAACTTTCTCAAGCCCGGTACGTCCGCGGCTCTGGACGCTAGGCCAGCCCTGCCCGTCAAACTGCTGACTCGCATCATGCAAGATGCCGAATTCTCGCACGGGGCCACGATCAAGACTTCTGGATCGAGCCCAGGCCCAAGTTGGTCTTTCGATCACGCGGTCACTAATGGAAAAAACCTCCGCGAATTCGATTGATTGCTTTCGATTCAACATCGCAAGTCTCAAAATCAGAAACCGGCGCAACTGTCCAGACGTTCATTCTTGTGTGAGCCAACGTAAGTGGCTGGTGTTCTTTGTTGCACTCTGTGCGCTCTTGGCATGCGCCGCCTGTGCCCGCTCGCACACATCCACATGCGATCAGACACGGGCATGCATCGGTGGAGAATGGTTCACGCTCGACGCGCTTCGAGACGAGCAATCGCAGCACATTGGTCTTGCTGGACGAGAGCCACTCACTTCCCACGAGGGTGTTCTCTTCATCTTCGACGCACCCCAACCCATGGTCTTTGTCATGCGGGATGTCCACGTACCCATCGATGTGGCATTCGTGGACGATGATGGGCAGGTCGTGGCACTCCACGCGATGCTTCCCGAAGCGCCGCGAACTGTGAAAGAAAGTTCAGCCGACCCTCACACAGACTTCATGTACGAGTCGCGTTTGACGCAGTATGTGTGCGATCTGCCAGTTCGCTACGCGATTGAAGTGCGAGGCGGCACATGGCATCGCCTGGGCTTGATGGAAGGTTCACTCATCAAGTTCGCTGGCAACGCCAGCGTGAGTTCTTCTCGCTGATCCAGCTGATTCAGCTGATCCATCTAACCCTTGGGGCGCATGTGTGAGTGCATCGATTGCACCGCACGCACTGCATGTGGGGTGCGCAAGCATCACATGCGCCTGCATGAAAAAATGCTGTCTTGAACATGCAACGCTCTCGTCGGCACAATTGAAACTAACCAGAATGCAGCAGCGTTCACAAGGAAGAAGCACGTGATCTGCTCTCAGTACCAAATCACTCTCACTGATAACGCGTCATTAGTACCACGATCTTCAAGGAGTTCCCCATGAATCAAACCGAAGCCTCGCAGTCCCCGACCGCAACCCAACGCCGCACATTCATCAAGACCGCAGGTGCCGCCATCGCTGCAAGCGCGGTGCTTGGTATGGTGCCCCAAGAAGCCGTCGCCCAGCGCGGCGGTCTCGATGCGGCCGTTCTGAACTTCGCTCTGAATCTGGAATACCTCGAAGGCGAGTACTACTCCTACGCAGTCTTCGGCACAGGCCTCGAAGCACGAGGCGTGGGCGTCGATGGCGTGGGAACTCCAGGCCCAACCATCGTGCGCGCAAATCCGCAAGTGCCGTTCGTGACGGCATCCATCCAGCAGTACGCGGCGGAAATTACCGCAGACGAAGTCGCCCACGTCAACTTCCTCCGCGCCGCGCTGGGTTCAGCACGCGTCGCTCGCCCGACGATCGACATCCAGAACAGTTTTAACACCGCCGCACAGGCCGCTGGCCTTGGTGCGTCGTTTGATCCATTCGCCAATGAAGACAACTTCCTGCTCGGGGCGTTCGTCTTTGAGGACGTTGGTGTGACAGCCTACAAGGGTGCCGCTCGTCTGCTCGCCAACAAGGACTTCCTCGAAGCCGCCGCAGGTATTCTGGCAGTTGAGGCCTACCACGCCGCGAACATTCGCACGGTCATGCTTGCCCGAGGCCTCGCCTCCCAGGCCCAGGCGATCTCAGACCTGCGCGATGCCGCCGACGGCAGCAGCGATCTTGACCAAGGCATCATCGTCAACGGTGTTGCGAACATCGTGCCCACCGACTCGAACGGCCTTGCATATTCCCGCTCAGCCCAGCAGGTGCTCAACATCGTATACCTGAGCGCAACTGGCATCGCTGGCGGGTTCTTCCCCAACGGCCTCAATGGCGCGATTCGCTGATCAATGCCAATCACTTGTGACAAGTGCTTGTGCTTTTGATCAGTGCCTGGTATCTGTTTCTCTTCCAAAGAATGGAGCATCTCACAAGGTCTCCTTTCGATTGCCATCAAATCTGCATCCACACCCAGCGCCACCGGCGCTTTCAAGGAAGCCACCATGTCTCAGTTCCGTCTCAGTACTCCCTCAACTCGCATCTCCAGCATCTGCTTGCTGGCGACACTCGCTCTGACAGGCTCGGCTCTCGCACAGCCGACCGTTTATGCGCTCGCCAATGGCGGATCGACCCTCATCCGATTCCCAGCCAGCAACCCCTCTGCCGTGACCGTCGTCGGCACCTTCAACGGAGGTAACACCTTCCTTGACGCAATCGACTTCCGCCCCGCTACCAATCAGTTGTACGGCTATCTGGACTCCGCCGATTCGTTCTACACCATCGACCTCACCACCGCCCAACTGACGCTCTCGTCAGTCGGCGCGTCGGGTGCCCCCACCAACACCTTCCAACTTGGCCTGGACTTCAACCCCACCATCGACCGTGCCCGCCTCGTGACCGACAGCGATCAGAACATTGTCTTCAATCCCAACACCGGCACCGCCGCCGCCTTCACCAATCTGTTCTACGCCACCGGTGATGTCAATGAAGAGGCAGACCCCAACATCATCGACAACGCCTACACCCAGAACTTTCTTGGCTCGGTCACTTCGCAGCAGTACGTGATTGACTACGAACTCAATAGCCTCGCTCGATTGGCCAACAACGCTGGCACACTCAACACCGTCGGCCTCCTGGGCGTCGATACCTCGGTCTACACAGGGTTTGATATCTTCACCAGCAATGGCGTTGACACCGCCTATGCGATCCTGACCGGCACGAGCGGGCTCCCTGGTTTCTACACCATCAATCTTGCCACTGGCGAGGCTTCACTGGTGGGCGCGTTGGGGGCTGGTGGTACCGATCAGGTCTATAGCCTCGCGGTCATTCCTTCCCCTGCCGCTGGACTGGCCCTGTCGCTGGGCCTTGCTTCGTTTGCGGGCCGTCGCCGCCGGTAATTGTCCAAGCTCAATCAACCAACACACACGAACGCTGAGCCATCCGTTTGGCTTGGCGTTTTTTCTTTTGTTTGATCGTCGATTTGCGGCGCACCCAAGCCGCACGCGACTCAATGAATTCATTTAGTCCCGCAGACTCCGCCCCGTCAGCCCAAGGAACACCGACTCCAGATCGGGCCTGTCGATCCGCACATTCTGCACGTGCCCGTTGCTCAACACCCGCTGAATCTCGCGTACGGGGTCGTCTGTCTCGATTCGTTCATGCGTGTCGTCGCCCTTATGAATCGTGACCACGCTGTGCCCGCCGTGCTGCTTGGTCAGTTCCGCAACCGTGCCCAGCGCCAGCAGTTTGCCCTGATCGATGATGCCCACGCGGTCGCACAACTTGCTGGCCTCTTCCATGTAGTGCGTCGTGTAGATGATGGTGCGCCCTAGTCGCGCCAACTCTCGCACCACTTCGATGAGATTGTTGCGGCTCTGCGGATCAACGCCCGCCGTCGGTTCATCCAGCAGCAGCAATGGTGGATCGTGCAGCAACGCCGCAGCAAGATTCAGGCGGCGTTTCATGCCGCCCGAGTAACCCTTCACGCGATCACTTCGCCGTGGAGCAAGCCCGACCAGTTCAAGCACAGCATCCACTCGCTCGCGCAGACGCGAACCTGTGAGTTCGTATAACTTCCCGAAGAATCGCAGGTTTTCTTCGCCCGTCAATTCGTCATAGAGGGCGATCTCCTGCGGCGCCACGCCCAGATGCTTCCGCGCCACCGGGCTTGTCGGTGCCCCCGCTCCATCGATGATGACCGTCCCCTCGTCGGGAGTAATCACCCCCACCGCCATGCCGATCGTCGTACTCTTGCCCGCCCCATTGGGCCCCAGCAATCCGAACACTTCGCCCCTACGCACCTCCAGCGATAGTCCGTCCACAGCCACCACCCGCCGGGCGGGCGGCCCAAACCCCTTGCGCAGATTGGTGAGGCGGAGCATCGCAGAGGATAGGAACTCTCAAGACCCACACCACAATCCCGATGACAAATGGCCGCACATGCTTGGCCCCCACAGCAACCGCTTCGGCATCCTCGTCGCTCGCCACGTATCCTCGCGCATGGCAACAACGCGCGAGTGCAAAGTCGGTTCCGTGTCGATAGGCCACGCCCATCCACTCACCATCATCGCCGGCCCCTGCCTCTTTGAGTCGCTCGAACTGGGCCTCCAGATCGGCCGCGTCGTCCGCGATGCCTGCAATCAGCATGGCCTTCAGTACATCTTCAAAGCCAGTTTCGATAAGGCCAATCGCTCCTCAATCAAGTCGTCGCGCGGACCGGGCCTTGAACTTGGCATGGAATGGTTCCAAACCGTCCAGCGTGAACTGGGCGTACCGGCCACCACCGACGTACACGATCCCGACCAGTGCGAAGTCGTCGCCCGCGTCGTGAACCTGCTCCAGATTCCCGCCTTTCTCTGCCGTCAGACCGACCTGCTTATCGCCGCTGGAAACGCGGCCCAAACCCACGATCGCGCCGTCAATGTCAAGAAGGGCCAGTTCCTCGCGCCCCACGAGATGTCTGGTCCCGTGCGCAAACTCGAAGAGACCGGCTGCACCAACATCTTGCTCACCGAGCGCGGCACCACCTTTGGCTATGGACGTCTGGTCAACGACTTTCTGGGCCTGGGCGACATGATGGAACTCAAAATACCGCACAATCCCAGTGCATCGCCACCGCCGGTCTGCTTTGATGTGACCCACAGCACACAACTTCCCGGCGCGGGCGAGACCACCGGCGGGCGTCCCGAGCGTGCGCCGCTGCTTGCCAGAGCCGCCGTCGCCGCTGGTGTCCACGCCATCTTCCTCGAATGCCACCCCACGCCCCGCACCGCCCAGAGCGATGCCAGCACAATGCTGGCCCTCGACGAGGTGCCCGCACTGATCGCCCACCTCGCGCGTATTCACGCCTCCCTCAAATGAACTTAGCCATGCACCCAGGACCATTCATCATCGTCGGTGTCGTCGCATTCATCGCGCTGTTGATCTTCCTGACATATTTGGGCAACAAGAAGCGCATGGAGGCGACCAAGGCCAAACTCGCAACCCTGGGACTTGCGATGCACGTCAAACCCACGATCGATGAGAAGCAGCGCGTCTGGTCGCTCGTCTCGACACCGACCGGCAAGCACATGTGGCGCGACGGTGCAAAGGGCATCAACTGGTTCGCCGAAGGCACTCTTGCAAGCCTCCCCATCATCCTGTTTGAGCACCGTTACTCCACCGGTGCTGGCAAGTCTCGCCAGATTCACATCCACACCGTTGCTGCCGCTGTTGGCGTCCGTGGCTTGCCACGCCTGTTCGTGCGTGAAAAACATCTGGGTGACAAACTGGCCAAACTCTTCGGAGTGGAATCAATCAGCATCGGCAAGCAGGACTTCGAGAAGCACTTTCGCATCTTTACCGACGATACAAACGCCATACCCGGCGCGTTTCTCACGCCGGGCCTGCGGGAATGGCTGCTCAACCAGCCCAAGCACAACTGCTCGCTCGTCACGGGGCCAGAGAGTCTTTCCATAGTGCTACCGAAGTTGATCAGCAATCCAGATGAAATTGTCCGCTTTGCACACAAGCCCGCCGGGGCACTCGCGGCGTTAGCTGAGCAGCCGACCTGTATGTGATTAAATCCAAGTGCGATAACACCTAGAACGTGTGGCTCGCTTCCAGCAATTGCACATTCGATTCGTTGTCTCGTCAGCAGTTTGTGAAACCCGTGCAATCTGCTAGGCAAGCGGCTGCTTTTGAGGTACGATCTCAGACTGTCCACCGGAAACATCCGGTGACTATGTTTGTGTTGCCCATCCTCTCGTGGTTGGAGGTCGCTTGTCGTCGGTCTGTCGTGCTATCAACACCTGCAAACGCTTCGCCCTCAGGCTCGTCCTGATTGCATCCGCGCACGTGTTGTACTCTGCAGCCCATGCGCAGCCTCCCGCCGCGAGCCCCAACCCCGCCGTCCCATGGACCATCCTCGCAGAGCACTCCCAGGAGACGCTCAACGGAACATCCTGGGTGCGTCCGCTCGCCTCAAAGGCCATCGCCTTGAACAGACCGGCGATGTTCGAGCGACTGGCCGATGCACCGCTGGAGTTCAGCCCCGACTACCGACGACGCAGCATCATCATTGAGTTGCCCGCGCCCGACGGCACGTACAAGTTCTTCGAGGTCTTCGAGTCCCCGATCTTGCCACCCGCTCTGCAGGCCATGTTTCCCCAGATTCGCACCTATGTCGGTCAGGGTCTGACCACCCGCGCTGAAACGCTGCGCATGGACATGACCCCGGCAGGCTTTCACGCTCAGGTGCTGGGTCCCCAAGGAACCTGGTACATCGATCCCGTCACACGAGGCGATACAACTAATTACGCATCCTACTTCCTAACTGACCTAGGCGAGATGCATCCGTTCCAGTGCCTCACCACAGGTGCCAATCTCGGTGGTGGCTTGGGTCGCGCAGAGGGAGACGGACCAGTCGCCCAAGAGAGCAACTTCATAGGCCCTGTTCTCCGCACCTATCGCCTGTCCGTCACCACAACGGGTGAGTACGCCGCGTTTCATGGCGGGACTCTGCCAGGCACACTCGCTGCGGTAGTGACTGTGGTGAACCGCGTCAGTGGCATCTACGAGCGCGAAGTCGGCGTGCGGCTCCAACTCGCGCCCAACAACGATCTCGTGATCTTCACGAATGCCGCGAGCGATCCATACACCAATCCCGGCGCCAATACGACCACCATGAACGCCGCACAAGTCCAGTTCGACACCCTGATTGGCGGCGAAAACTACGACGTGGGCCACCTCTTCCATCGCGGGCCAAACAACGGCATCGCCGGCGCGATTGGTAATGTCTGCATCGCGGGCACCATTGGCGGCACCAGCGGCAAGGGACGCGGCATCAGCGTTTCTGATTCGCCCGTGGGCGATCCCTTTTCCGTCAACTACGTCGCGCACGAACTCGGACACCAGTTCGGTGCTCGCCACACCTTCAACTTTTGCACCAGCGGTCCAGGCGATGATCCCTTGATCGCGCACGAGCCAGGCAGCGGCAGCACCATCATGGGCTATGCAGGCCTGTGCAATACCAACAACCTGCAGTCAAATTCCGACGCGATGTTTGCGTCCATCAACTTCGATCAGATCACATCCTTCCTCGCTGGTGCCGGGGATGCGTGCGCACTGTTGTCCCAGAGTGGAAACACCGCGCCGTTTGTCGATGGCGGATCAGACTATGTCATTCCGGTCCGGACACCCTTCGAACTTCGCACTCTCACCGCTTTCGATCCCGACGCTGACCCACTGACGTATTCCTGGGAACAGCGCAGTGGCGGCACAGCAGTAGCGCTGCCCATTTCCGACATAGGCACTAACCCGCTCTTCCGCGTCTACGCACCCAGCACCAATCCCATTCGCACGCTTCCCCGCCTCTCCAACCTGCTCAACTACACCCTGCCCAGTGGCGAAGCCCTCCCCACCACCAGCCGCACCATGGCCTGGCGCGTGACTGTCCGCGATAACCGCGCGGGCGGCGCTGGCGTCAACTTCGACGATGTCAACATCACCACGGTAAGTACCGCCGGTCCATTTCGAGTCACATCCCCCTCAGGAGCCGTGACCTGGACCGCTGGCACGCCCCAGAGCATCAATTGGAACGTTGCGGGCACCACTGGCTTGGGTATCAACACCGCCAACGTCCGCGTTCTGTTCTCTACCGATGGTGGCAACACCTGGCCCACAGTGCTGCTTGATAGCACCCCAAACGATGGCTTCGAGTTGATCACGGTGCCAGTTGTCGCAACGTCCCAGGGACGCATTCGTATAGAAGCAATCGACAATATCTTCTTCAACATCAATCAGGGCGGATTGATCACTGTCGTGCCCGCCTTGCCAGGTATCGACATCGTCCGCGCCGGAAACGCGACCATCATCGATACCATCGGCAACGGAAACTCCACCGGCACCATCGATCCGGGCGAGTCGTCGATCGCACTGCTACTTCCCATCCGCAACCAGGGACTCACCGATGCAACCGGCATCACTGGCGCGCTCACTTCGCTCACGTCAACCGTCAACATCACGCAGGCAAGTGCGGCATACCCCGATGCATCGGGCCCGAGTTGGAATATCACCAACCTGACACCATTTGAGATCAACGTCACGCAAGACCATGCGTGCGGCGCACCCATCACGCTCCGCCTGAGCCTTGCCACCAATCAGATCACGCCCACTCCCATCGACTTCACGCTCTCCACTGGTGTGCAGAATGGCCCGGGCCCGCAAGTTCGATACCAGTACGCCGGCGCTCCGGTGGCTGTTCCCGACAACAGTGCGATGGGTGCCAATGCGAGCATCACCATCACCGATGCTCCGGGCACCATCTCGGATGTCAACTTCTCGTTTGATGGCTCAAACTGCTCTGCGGCTCCAGGCTCAACCACCGTGGGCCTCACACACAACTTCGTCGGCGACTTGGCCATCAGTCTCATCAGCCCTTCAGGTACCGCTGTGCTGCTCTCCAACCGACGAGGAAGCAGCGGCAACAACATGTGCAACACCGTTTTCGATGACAGCGCATCCACGCCCATCGGCGCCGCGACCGCAACCGGCAACCCCTGGTCGGGCACCTATTCCCCCGACCAGCCGCTCAGCGTGTTGAATGGGCAGCTCGCGAACGGCATCTGGACGCTCCGCGTTGTTGATGTCGCAGCGCCCGATGCGGGCGTAATCCGTAACTTCTCGATCTACCTCCGCACCCAGTTGCCAGCGACCTGCCAACCACCCCTGCCCACGCAAACCTGCGACAGCATCGACTTCAACAACGATCAGGCGACCTATGACCCCCGGGATATCGAAGCGTTCCTCAGCGTCTTCAGCGAAGGACCGTGCATCCCCGAAGGCACTCAATGCAACGACATCGACTTCAACAACGATGGTGAAAGTTTTGACCCGTTGGATATCACCGCCTTCTTGCGTGTCTTCGCCGAAGGCGCATGCTGACCGTTGCCCACCGATGATCTTGCTCAGCGCATACGCCAGCGTGCTTGCACATTGCCAAGCAACGCAAGAGCATGACGCGGACCAACTCGCCTGTGCTCTAGCCCGCTTGAAACGCACTTATTCCTTAGGATCGGGCACGCGCACGCCAAGCACCGAGGTACTGCCCGAGCGTGGATCGCTCTTCTCAGCCCCGCGAGCGCCCACCCGCAGACCCGCTGCCGAACTCGCAGCCGATCCGCCATGGATCCCGGCCTTGGAATCCGCCCTGCTCGCCCCAGGATCGAGCAACGCACCTGCCGACATGGCCCCGCCAGCCTTGCCTCGATTTGCCCGCAGCATGCCCAGAATCAGTTGCAACCGATCACAGACATAGCCCATGCTCTCAGGTCGATCGTTGGGCTCGAGCTCGACGCAATGCATGATCAGTTCGTTGAGCTTGGGATGACAGTTGGTATCAAGGTCCCCCACCGGCGGGGCCTTTGGAATCATCGTCCGGTCGATCTTGCCCAGCAGCGAGTTCTCGTTGGCTTGGTTCATCGCCGTGGGCACAGCCCGCTTTGTCAGCACCCAGTACATCGTCGCGCCGAGGTTGTAGATGTCGGTCATTGGCGTGATCGGCTGGTTCTTGACCGACTGCTCAGGAGCCATGTAGTCGGGCGTGCCCTGGATGCGTTCCTTGAGCGCGTTGATGGCGCAGCTCTGCCCGAGGTCGATGATCTTGGCAACCGGCCCGGGCGAAACCATGACGTTATTGGGCTTCATGTCCGCGTGGACATACCCGCGCTCGTGCATGTGCTTCATCGCGCTGGCGACCTGATGGAAAATCTCCACCGCCTCTTCATACGTCTTGGGACGACGCTTGTCCATAGAGACGCCGTCGGTGAATTCCATCACCAGCATCACGTCCGTGAGCAGCGTGAACATTTTCGCGCGGGTCTTGAATATCTTGGGAATCTTGCGGATTGCTTCGTGGCTTAGTTTGCTCGCAATGTCATATTCACCCACAGCCTGCTCAAGGAAACGATCGTCCTTCTCGTTGGAGCGATGCACATGCTTGAGTGCCCATATCTGCTTGGTCTTGGGGTCCTGCGCGAGATAGACCGTGGATGCTGCGCCCTGCCCCAGTTCTTGGAGAATCCGCAGCCCTTCGACAAGGTCGCCCGCTTTGTAGAACGCCACCGGATCCGCCATACCTGCTCACACCCTCCGCCCTGCCATCTGGTTTGTCAGCCGCCAGGAATGTTTGATGCTTGAGAAAAGTCGCTCGATGACCAAGTCACGTCAAGCCGTCGCAAGACGCACCAGCGTTTTCGCAATCGCACAAACTAATCCCGAACACCTGACCAATCAACACCGATGGAAACCATATTCCTGTCCGCTGAAAGCGTAGCCCCTCTCCTGCGCAATTGCCCGCGATCTCCCAAGTGCATCCAAGCACTATCGCCCAACGACCGCCCCGCCCGAGCCTTGCGTGCTTTGGGCCGACGCGTTTACTTTCTCTTCGAGCCCTTGCCCCCCTTGCACCCCGTCCGCAGCTCGATTGGAGATTTCCTCAGCCAGATTCGTAGAGAACTGCTCGCCCATTGCTCCCAGCATGACTTCAATTCGCGTCCGCAGCAATCCCATCGCCTCATCCGTCGGCATGCCCAGCAGCACCTCCGCTGGAATCGGTTCGCCATACATGATCCGCAGCCGTCCGCTGAATGGCCAAGGCAGAACCTGAGCCCTAGGCCACGCCTTGTACGCCCCGGCAATCGCCACGGGCACCACCGGGCACTTGGCTTTTCGGACCAGCAACATCACTCCCGCCTGAAAGGGCTGAAGATATCCGTCATGCGTCCGCGACCCTTCCGGAAACAGCAGCGTCGCTCGCCCCATCGCCAGGCGTGCCACGACCTCGCGAATCGTCCCTGCGTCTGCCCCTCCTGTGCCGCGAATGGGAATCGAATTGAGCGCAGCAATAAGCCATCCCAGGGGCTTGAAGGAAAACAGCCCGATGCGCGCGATGTAGTCCAGGTTGCGCGTCTTGATCAGGCTGCCAATCGCCACCGGATCAAAGTACGACTGATGATTTGCAACCAGCAACAGTGGCCCGCTCGCGGGCACCCGTTCAACGTCCATCGAGGTCAGCCCCCAGCCAACCCTCATCGCCCAACGCATGATCGCGGCGACAAATCGGTAGAACAGAATACTGCGCAGTGACGCACCGGGTTGCTTGGTCCGCATCTGTTCGAACATCGGTCTCATCATATCAAGGTGTCATGCAAGCGCAATGACTGGTGACGGCTCCGCCAAAGGCCAGATCCGCCTAGCGAGGATGACCATTCATTCGCAGCAGGTTCCGGCACTGCGCTACGAATGTGACTACGCGATATACGCCCCCAACCCCTGCATCCCGCCCTCGCGCCCAAAGCCGCTTTCTTTATAGCCGCCGAACGGCGATGTGGGATCAAACCGGTTGTAGGTATTGCACCAGACCACGCCCGCCTTGAGTTTCCCCGCAACCTCGAACATCTTGCTGCCCTTGTTGGTCCACACGCCCGCGGCGAGGCCATACGGAGTGTTGTTGGCCTTCGTGATCGCCTCTTCAACGGTCCGGAAACTCATCAACGCGAGCACCGGCCCAAAAATCTCTTCGCGCGCGACGATGTGCGATGGCTGCACGTCGTAGAAAAAGCAGGGGCGGCACCAATAGCCCTTCTTGGGAAGTTGATTGAGTACGTGATTGGATACCCCCTCGCTCCGCGAGGGGTCGATCAACATTTTGCCATCGTTTGCGTCACTACTTCGTCCCTCGCGGAGCGAGGGGGCACCCATGTTGGAACCCATGTTGGAACCCAGATTGGTCCCCAGGCCCGGCACGCACAGTCTCGCCCCTTCTTTCTGCCCTTCGCTGAGGTAATAGTTGATCCGATCCAACTGGGCCTTGTTGTTGATCGCGCCCACATCCGTGTTCTTGTCCAGCGGATCACCCACGCGCAAACTGGCCATCCGCAGTTCGAGCTTCTTCCTGACCTCCTCAATGATCGACTCCTGCACCAGCAATCGCGAACCCGCGCAGCACACTTCGCCCTGATTGAAGTAGATACCCTGAATGATCCCCTCGATCGCCTGGTCGATGCTCGCGTCGTCAAAGATGATGTGCGGGCTCTTGCCGCCCAGTTCGAGCGTGAGTTTCTTGGGCCGACCCTTCGGGCTGGCTCCCGCGCCAGAGGCACGAGCCACCGCGAGCGCGATTTTCTTTCCAACTTCAGTACTGCCCGTAAACGCGATCTTGTCGATGCCCGGATGGTTGACGATCGCACTCCCGGTGCGTCCATCACCCGTCACGATGTTGACCACGCCATCGGGCAGGCCAACTTCCTGGAAAATCTCCGCAAGCCGCAGCGCTGTCAGCGACGTGGTCTCGGCAGGCTTGAGCACGACGGTGTTGCCGCACGCAAGGGCCGGCGCAAGTTTCCACGCGCACATCATCAGCGGAAAGTTCCAAGGAATGATCTGGCCGCAGACACCGACCGGCTCTGGGTACCCCCTTGCTGTTTCTGGGTACCCCCTCGCTCCGCGAGGGGAGTCCATTCCACTTCGCCCCTCGCGGAGAGAGGGGGTCGAGGGGGTACCCAAGCGAACATACTCCAACTTATCTGCCCACCCCGCATAATAAAAGAAGTGAGCCGCCACCAGCGGCACATCCACATCGCGAGATTCCCTGATGGGCTTGCCGCTGTCCATGGTTTCGAGCACAGCAAGTTCGCGGGCTCGCTCCTGGATGCGCCGCGCGATGCGGAAGAGGTACTTGGCGCGCTCGGTCGCGGGCAGTGCCCGCCACTTGGGCAGGGCCTTGCGGGCACAAGCGACCGCCGCGTCCACGTCCTGCTCGGATCCTTGCGAGATCATCGCCAGCGTCGCTTCGGTGGCCGGATTGATGGTGGCAAACGAACCCTTATCACGCGGCGTGACAAACTCGCCTCCGATGAAGTGTCCATACCGCTGGGATATCTCCACCTTCACGGTTTCTGGTGCGGGCGCATAGGTGATGGTCGTCGCCGCGTGCTGCCCAATACCGCGAGCCTCGACGCTCCCCGCCTGCACGTTCTTCACGCCGTTGTGTTCACTGGACATGGATGATGTTAGGAAACCCGACGGGCGGCTCCACATTCCGGACACCTCGCCAACCCCGCCAACGGATATGCACACCCGACGCATTGCCCTCGGCAAGTCCTGCGACGAAATCGCATCCTGGCCAGTCCCGCCATCGCACCCCACGCCAGCACCGAGAAGATCAGCCAGTTCGCAATCAAAGCGGGCCAAATCGGGCGAAGGGGAATGAACTCGCGGGCGGCGAGCCCATTCTGAAACCGCGTGGGCGTGCACAGGCCAGTCTGCCAGATGGTGAGTGGCTCAGGGGTGATGGTGCGGCCCGCTTGGATCGACATCGCGACCCGCGACATCGAACAAAAGGGCACGCCATACTCCCAGCGGGACATCCAATGGACGATGATGGTCGGGTCTTGTCGGCGAGTTTCAGCGAGCCGCCTGAGGTTGTGCGCGGCGCTTTCGATGCGGGCACCCCAGACGACGCTGACTCGATTGGCACTGTCTGGCATGGTTGGCCAGCCGTCGCGCGGGGTTTCGGGCCAGCGTGCGTCGATCTCGCTGACGTGGTACGCAGCACCATGAGCCCAGAGCATTGGAAGCCACGAGCAGAGCAAAGTGATCGGCATCGCGATTCCAACCGACCACGCAATACCTCGCACAAACTTCGTCACTGCGTCACTCCATCGCGTCTACTCACGCCTCCGCAAAGTCATACCCCGCCACATACTTTCCGGTCTTCAGTCGCACCAACTGCCTCAAAATGTCGTTGCAGAGCGTGCTGGCGCCAAATCGAAAATAATGCGGTGTGAGCCACGGGTTGGTGCCGCCAGGGCCGGCGCGAAGCGGGCCCATCACTTCGTGGACCATCACGAGGTAATGCACTGCTTGCTTTGCGCTGCGAATGCCGCCCGCAGGCTTCATGCCCACAACCTTGCCGGTCCGCAGGTACCAATCCTTGATCGCTTCGAGCATGACCAGCGTCACGGGCATGGTCGCGGCCGGCTGCACCTTGCCCGTGCTGGTCTTGATGAAGTCGATGTTCACAGTCTGGGTACCCAAAGTCAGACCCGATGGGCTGCCCGACGCAACCACGTCATCCATCGCCATGATCGCGATGTCGCTCGCAAGTCGCACATTGTCAAACGTCTCAAGCTCGCCCGTCTCCAGAATCACCTTCAGGTGCGCGTACGAGCCGTCCGCTCGCTGGCACGCTCGCTTCACGCTGCGAATCTCCTCAGCGACTTCGTCATACTTCCCCGCCAGAAAAGACCCACGGCTGATGACCATGTCGATCTCATCCGCGCCCACACCGACGGCATCGCGAACATCCTTAAGGCGGATATCCAAGGGATACTGCCCACTGGGAAAGCCTGTCGCGACGCTGGCGATGTTGACCTTAGTTGCACCGGTAGCCAGCCCTACTTGGCCAGCCGTACTCCTGCCCCGGAGGGGCGGGCTACCCCCATGTGTACCCAGAATCTCCGTACAGAACGGCACCAGGCTCGGATACACACACACCGCCCCACAGTGCGGCAGTCGCACGCCCAGCACCTGCTCGTCACGCTCGAAGGGGCGGAGCGCCTTGTAGCAGAGTCCTCGGACCTTTTCCGGACTGTCCTTCCCCTCCAGTGTGGTCAAGTCGAGCATCGAGAGCGCAATGGTGAGCAATTCCCGCTTGGTCGCGTTCTTGATCGATCGCTTCGTGAACGAGGCAGCGCGTTCGACGACCATCACCGTGTCCACTGTCGGGCTGCGCCAAGTCATGCCGGATTCTATGAACCACCGCTCATCCCGACACCCGCAAGAGCCTTGGAGAATCACGAACAACCCGCAACCTGCGAGCCTGCACCATCGCGTCGTATCATGCACGAACCGCCCTTCCGGTCCCTTCGCCCCCCGCCCCCGCCTGCTCCCCGCGCTCGCACCGACCACCATGACCCGCATCCAAGTCGCTAAAACCTACAAGCTCTTCGTGAACGGCGCCTTCCCACGCAGCGAGTCGGGTCGCTCGTGGCCCATCGCCAGCCTCTCGGGAGATGTTCACCTCTGCCTCGCCTCGCGAAAGGACCTCCGCGATGCGGTCGAAGCCGCCCGCGCCGCCCAGCCCAAGTGGCAAGCCTCCACTGCCTACAACCGGGGCCAGATTCTGTATCGCATGGCCGAGATGATGGAGGGAAAACGCCGCGAACTTGCTGAGGCCGTCGAATCTGTGGCGGAGCAGACCGCCCCCGCTCGTTTGACTAAGGGTCCAGGGGCTCGACGAACCTCCAAAACGATGCAGAGCACCGCCCCGCGTACTTCGGCATCGCTTCGCTCTTTCAACGCGCCACTCTCGGCAGTCGCAGAGGTCGCTGCTGCGATTGATCGACTGGTGTACTACGCCGGTTGGTGCGATAAGTATGCGCAGGTACTGGGCTGTCACAACCCAGTCGCAGGCCCCTACTACAACTTCACAGTGCCCGAGCCAACCGGCGTCGTGGGCGTGGTCGCGCCCGATGCGTCGCCCCTCCTTGGCCTGATCTCGCTGCTCGCGCCCGCCCTGGTCCCAGGCAACACCACGATCGTGATTGCGAGCAATACCAATCCCATCCCCGCCGCTGTGCTTGGTGAGGTATTGGCCACCAGCGATCTGCCCCCGGGCGTTGTCAACATCCTGACCGGCAAACGCGATGAACTCCTGCCCCACCTCGCACCCCATCGCGATATCGACGCGATGACAGCCGCAGGCCTGAGCGTGAGCGAAGCACAGCTATTGCGTGAAGGTGTTGCCGAGAATCTCAAGCGGGTCTGCATCTATGATGCAGCAGCGCTGATGGCGGGCCAATCGGGCCAAGGCCTCGAGCAAATCCGGGCCTGCGTCGAGTTCAAAACAATCTGGCACCCAGCCATCGCATAAGCAGACAGCAACTCGCTGGCCCACCGCCTTCGACACTTCATCGCTACTTCTCTGCTTCTGAGCATCACTTCGTCAATGCGTTGTTGGTTTTCCGGCCCGCTTCAAACGCTCGAATCGTGCAATGCACGCACGCACAAAACAGCGCCAAGCCCAGGCTCGCCAGCATGATTGCCCCCACCCAAGCCACCCACGCCGCTACCTGCCCCCCACCGCTGCTGAGCCATGCACGTCCCTTGAAGGCAAGCAGAGCCAGACCTGCGAGCGGCACGCCCGTCATCGCCGCCCACTTGACGTAGTGCCAACTCCGGACATTGCGAGACAGCACCGCCCACGCCGCCACCAACCCAACCACAACCGCCAACCCAAGCCGCACCACGAGAAACAGTCTGAGCGATTGAGACCCGCCGCTGCGCATGGTCATCGTCCCGTTGGGCACGCTCAACCAACCCAGAAACGACGCGACGAAGAACGTCCCTGCCACGCACGCCAGCGCCATCCCGGGCCCTTCGCGGAAAAAACCTCGCGCGAACAAAACTCCGATCGCGCCCGACAGCCCGATGCACAGTTCCATCCCCAGCAACAAGTAGTATGGCTGGCTGGCCCGCATCGTGAGGATCGACACGCCCACTGCACTCAATACCGCTAGGACGCTCACAACCAATATGAGCGAACGCAGGCTCTTCCCGATATCCGGCAGAACAGCGATGCCCTCAACAAGGGAACGATTGACGACATTCATGTTGGCTGGCTTCGTTTCCATTCCAAGGAACCAATCCTATCGACTTGCAACGTCCGCCGATTCGTGCCATTGACGCTGGCTGCTCTTCAATCAGCAGCAATCTTGTCAATTTTACCGAACAAAAAACGAAAAATATGTATCGGACCTGAAGCCCCCCCCACGGCTCAACCGATGCTGAACATGCGAAGATATGCAATCCACGCATGCTCGATCAGTCAGGAATCGACAGGTCAGAAACCAACAGGTCAGGAGTAGTCACGGATGGCTCACAATGCTCCCGCCAATTTCTCAGGTGGTCTTTCAGGCAGTTCACCGGTCGAAGTCGCCGCTCGTCGGCTCTATGCCCGCGTCCTCTCGCAATGGGCGATGGACTTGATGATGCTGCGACGCGAAGGCCTGGACCAACCCACCGCCCGAGGCAGTCAGAACTACATCGCTCCTCCAACCTGGGAAGGCGCGTTCGTCGGCCATGGCGAGGCCATGCGATGGGTTGGCGGCTCGTTGGAGCGTGAATTGCGATGGAAGCCAGCAGCCCGCAAGGCGGCCTGAACGCACCATCGCAGGTTTGGACCGATCGATTTCCATCGCGTGGGACTCGATTCCCGAAGTCAAGGACGACACCATGAGTGGCATCAGCACAGGCACAGGGATCTTCAGCGGCATCGACTCACGCTCGATCATCGATCAATTGATCGCCATCGAGTCGCGACCGAAGCAGTTGGCACAGTCTCGTATTGCCGGCCTGCAACAGCAGCGCGCGGCGTTTCTAGACATCAACGCCCGTCTTGGTTCGCTCAAGACCTTCGCCGCGTCGTTCCGCATCGACAGGACCTTTGATGCCAAGACCACCAGCAGCAGCAACGAGAACATCCTCACCGCCACCGCAAGCCTCACGGCGGCCACGGGGAGTTATTCATTCCGCATCGACCGTTTGGTGACCACCCAGCAGAGCATCTCGCGCGGCTTTGCCGATCGTAATTCCAGTGGCCTGGGCCTTCCCAGCATCACCGTCGAATCCGCCAAGGCCCGCCTCGACGCCAACACCGCCCTCGCCGACCTCAACAACGGGTCGGGCGTGCAGCGGGGCAAGATCATCGTGACCGACTCTGGCAATCGGGCGGCGACCATCGACCTTTCGAGGGCCGTGTCGGTCGAGGATGTCGTCAACGCAATCAACGCCAATGGAACGGCCCAGGTGACCGCGAGCGTCAAGGACGGATCATTCGTCATCAAGGACAACGCGGGCGGCACCATCACGATTGCCAACGGCGCGGGTTATACCACAGCGACCAGCCTCGGACTGCCTACGGCCACCACCACTGGTGGAACCGTCACCGGCTCGCGCGTGTACGGGCTCAACGCCAACACTGCCCTCACCACGTTCAACGACGGCAACGGCGTGCTCATCAAGCAGAATACCAACTCCACCACATTCGCCAACTTCAATATTGTGGTGGATGGCACCAACGTTGCAATCAATCTCAGCGATGTCTACGAGGCTGCCACGGGTGGTGGTGCAGCCACCAAGATACGGTCCGGGGTCAGCACCACGGGCGGTGTGATCCAGCGCATCAACGATGCCCTGACCGCAGCCAACTACAACGAGGTTCGCGCGTCCCTCAACGCCGACTCTGGTCGGATCGAACTCACGGATTCACTGGGACGCTCGTTCGAGATAACCGAGGCCGGCGGCGGAAGCACCGCCCGCGACCTTGGCCTTTCGGGCAATGGAACGGGCTCGCTCAATGGCCGTCGCGTGCTCGCGGGGCTCAATAGCACGCTGGCTACCAGCCTCAACGGCGGTGCGGGTGTTGCTGGCGATGGTGTGCTGAACTTCACGCTCCGCAACGGCAGCACCTTCACCGCTACCGTCGACACCACCAAGTCAATCACCGACATCCTCGCCGACATCGAAGCCGCCAGCGCCACAACGCCCGGCGGACCAGCCCGCGTCCGCGCCACGCTGGATTCCAAAGGCACGGGCATCCTCCTCACCGACACCACGGGGGGCACCACCAGCAACCTCATCATCACCGGCTCCAGTGGGAATGACACAGCGGCGAGCCTAAAGATCTCAACGGGGACGATTGGGGTTGCGGCGAGTTCGGTTTCCAGCGGCAATCTCCAGAAACAATACATCAGTTCGAGCAGCCTCCTCGAAAAACTCAACAATGGCAGGGGCGTTGGGACGGGCAAGTTCCGCTTGACCGACAGCGCGGGCCGCATCGCAACAATCGACATCAGCACCGACAGCAAGACGATCGGTGATGTCATCATCGAAATCAACGCCGCTGTCTCAACTACGGGCAGCGGCGGGACCGGGGGCGAGCCCCTCAGCATCCGCGCCCGCATCAACGAGACGGGCGATGGTGTCGAGCTCTACGACACCGGCACTGGCGCCGGACGCATCAAGGTCGAGGACACCACGGGCACGGTTGCTAAAAGCCTGAACATCAACGGCACAGCGACGGGCACCGCGACCGGGGCGGACAACAAGATCAACGGCACGCTCGAACGCAAGATCACGTTTGGCCTGAGCGATACATTGGACGATGTGGTCCGCAAAATCAACGAAGCGGGTGGAGATGTCACGGCCTCGGTGATCTCAGACGGCACTGGTGCAACTCCCTTCCGCCTCGCTCTCACCAGCAAACTCAGCGGGCGTGACGGACGAGTGATTATCGACTCGGGCGCGGTCGATCTGGGCATCACTTTTTTATCTCAGGGCGAGAACGCGCTGGCGTTCTTTGGCTCTGGAGATGTCGCCAACTCCATCGCCGTGACCAGTTCCTCCAACATCATCGACAACATTCTGCCGGGCGTCAAGATCGACCTCAAGGGCACGAGCCAGGATCTGATCCAACTCAACGTGACCAACGATAGTGCGAAACTCGAGAAGTCTGTGACCGACTTCGTCGGTGCCTTCAACACCGTGATTGATCGCATCAACACCCAAACCAGGTACGATCGAGAAAGCAATCGCAGGTCGCCCCTGACGGGCGACGGCACCACCATTGAACTCAAAGCAGCCCTATCGCGCGTCGTTCAGCAGCGGGCCCAGAACGTAACCGGTCGCTACCAGCGCCTCGTCGATGTGGGTATCAAGATCGGGAAGGACAGCAAACTGGAGTTTGACGAAGACAAGTTCCGCGAGGCCATCGCGGCCGATCCCGAGGCGGTCGAAGCCCTCTTCACCACGCGCACGCTGGAAGGAACGCAGACCCAGGAAGTGGAGCCGGGCGTCACGGTCAACAACCCAAACTTTGGCTCGACCTTCTCCTCGCTGGGTGCGTTGGGCCAGATCGAGGCGCTCACGGATCGATACGTCAACTCGATCAGCGGCGTGCTGACCAGCCGCAACAATGGTTTGCAACGACAGATCGACTTGCAGACCAGCCGCATCGAACTTCTGGACGTGCGCTTGGCTTCGCGCCGGAGCGTGCTGGAGCGCAAGTTTGCCGCGATGGAGAGCATTGTGGGCAAGTTGCAGCAGCAAGGCTCGTCGCTCAACTCAATCGGTCGCTAAGCAACACTGTTGGACTCAACTCACCCACTGCCACGACCGATAGTTTCCCGCATGAGCCTCCCGCAACGCCAGAACGATGTCGCCCCCGCGCATGCCCAGGCAGCTCAACAGCCAGCTCAAGAGGCAGTTCAACAGGCCACAGCGGGCGCGGCGATCAATCTTGGTGCAAATCCACTCTTTGATGCCGCAACCCAGCAAAAGGCCCGCTCCGCCAACGCTTACCTGCGCACGCGTGTCATGTCGGCTTCGCCCGAAGAACTTCGCCTGCTCTTGCTCGAGGGCGCGGTGCGCTTCGCTGGCCAGGGTCGAGAGGGCATCGTCTCCAAGAACTACGAGCAGTCCTTCACCGGGCTCTCCGGTGCCCGCGACATCGTCATTGAACTGATGACCACCATTCGCGAGGATGTCAATCCCGATCTCGCTTCAAACGTCAAGGCGCTGTATCTCTTCATCTACCAGCAACTCATCGAAGGCGGGCACGAGCGCGACATCGTGAAGATCGACAAGGCCATCGAACTGCTCGACTATGAGGTCGAGACCTGGAAGTTGCTGATGCAGCAACTCCACAAGGAACGAGCCAGCACTCTGGCGCATGCAACGCCATCGATCGATCCGATCACCGCTGCATCCTCCGGTATCGGCTCCGCCCCTGCAAGTCGCGCCCCGCTCGCGGTCCAGGGCTAAGCGTCAATCAAACCTGATCGCGTACTTCACGAACTCCGTCCCCAGCGTCATACCCAGCCGCTCGTAGAGCGCTCTCGCACTGGCGTTGGTCTCCTGGGTCTCAAGCGTCAGACGCGCCGCCCCGTCCTGCCTCGCGAATGCGATGCAGGCAAGCGTCAGCGCCTTGCCGATGCCACAGCGGCGCAACTCGGGACCAACATACAAGTCATTGAGGTGCCAGACGCGGGCAAGCCCGACGCTAGTAAATGTCGGATACATCTGCGCGAAGCCCGCAGCAACGCCACCAGATCGAGCAACCAAGATCACCGACTGATTCCGCTCGATCCTTTCACGCAGGAAGACCTCGCACCGCACACTATCCCCGTGGGCTTTGCCATAAAACTCTCGATACTCCGCGAACAGCGGAGCAATGGCGGGAACATCATCCAATCCTGCACGAGCGATAACCAGTACGTTTGTCAGACAGGTACCCTCACTTCCAACCGCCGATCCACCTGGTTACTCGAATGGCCCCAACTCCTGCTTGCGATACGTCAACTCCACGTCACCACGCAGATTCTTGACCCGCCACAATCGAAACCGTCTCGCGTTGCTGAGTTTTTCCGCAACGCGTCCGACCGCAGCGCTGCGTGCCTGCTCATCCCCCAGCAGCATCGGCGCGATGTACACGATCGCCTCGTCAACGAGGTTCTCCTCAAACAATGAACCAAGCAGGCCCGGCCCCGCCTCAACCATCACCGTCGATACGCCGTGGTCGCGCATCAGTGTTCGCAGTAGTTCTGAAAGATCCAAGCCGTTGCCAGGCCCCTGATCCGCGATCGGCACGATCGTGATGCCCAGTTGATCCGCCGCCGCACGCTTCTTGGCTGTATATGTCGTGCATGCCATGCTGCGCTCCACCGCCAGCAGCGTTGGATACTCACGGGCGGTCGTGGCCAACTGGCAATCAAGCGGCATGGAAAAGTCCGAATCCGCGACCACACGCTTGGCGACACGCCGCGGGGCATGCGCGATCCGCGCCGTGAGCAGCGGATCATCGGTGACGACCGTTCCAATCCCCGTCAGAATCGCGTCCACCCGCCCACGCATCAGGTGGACCCTGCGCCGCGCCCAGGCCCCGCTGATCCACTTGCTCTCTCCCGTGCGAGTCGCAACCCGCCCGTCGATGGTCTGTGCCCACTTGGCAATGACCCAGGGGAGCCCGGTTGTGATTCGCTTCACGAACGAGTCGCTCACACCGGTGGCCAGCAGACTCTCGCTGCTGACTCGGGTAAGTATGCCCGAATCGCGCAAGACTTCCTCGCCTCCCTTGGCCACATTGTTGGGATCGCGCCGCGCGTAGACCACTTCGCCCACACCAGCCTCGATCAGCGCGTGCACGCAGGGCGGCTGCTTCCCGGTGTGTGCACATGGCTCAAGCGTGACATACACCGTCGCGCCATGTATATCAACACCCCGTCGGCGTGCATCCTCGATCGCCTCCACCTCAGCGTGCAACGACCCGAACATGCGATGATGCCCGCACGCCACCACCTCCTCGCCCCGCGCGATCACACACCCCACCATAGGATTGGGCTCGACATCTCCAAAGCCGCGCAGCGCAAGCCGGGCCGCCTGATCCAGCATCAACCGATCAAGATGGGACCGGGACGCGGCCATTGCTGATTGTTCGCACGCTTGTCGTCGAAGGCTCCGCCAACTTTGGTTCCTCTTCAAGTTCGGGCCACGCTCAGCAACCACCAACGAACTCGCAATCTCCACCGCTTTGCTGTCCCGCCATTCTCTTCATTTTTATCGTCTCTCCTTCTCTATCGTCTCTCCTTCTCTTGATCCCCGGCTTCTGCTAGACTTGCGCCCATGGCCCCGTCTACCAACGCCGTACCAACGCCAGCCGATGTCGTCGCAGCACCGCAGCGCGTCGATCCTTCGACGCAACGCAAGTTCATCCGCGACCTGGGCACACCCGAGTTTGTGCGTGGTCTCTTCTCGATAGCCAATGCGCAACTTGGACAGACCCGCCAGGGCAAGCCCTACCTCAAGTGCATCGTGGGCGACAAGACGGGCGAGATGCCCGCACGCATGTGGACTATCGAGGAGCCGACATTCCGCCGCCTTCCCACCGATGGCTTTGTCTATCTCGAGGGCGAGACCCAGGCGTACCAGGGCGATGTGCAACTCATCATCCACACCATCGAGCCCGCGGAGCCCAACGCCGAGCAGATGCGCGAACTGCTGCCCTGCACCACTCGCGACATCGATGAGATGTTCCGCGAGGTTGAACGCCTGCTCGCGACGCTCCAGCATCCCGCCGCCAAGGCCCTTGCTCAGACCTACTTAAGCGACGCACACCTCATGGATGGCTTCAAGCGCGCACCCGCTGCCAAGAGCATGCACCATGCTTGGCTGGGCGGCTTGCTCGAACACACCATGACGCTGATGCAGATCGCCGATGCCATCTGCCCGATCTATCCCAAGGTCAACCGTGACATCATCATGCTGGGCCTCTTCCTCCACGATCTGGGCAAGACCCGCGAACTGGTCTACGACCGTGCCTTCGGCTACAGCGATCGTGGCGAACTGATCGGCCACATCGTCGACGGTGCCATCATGCTCCACGACAAGGCCCAGATCGTGATGCGCGAGCACGGCATGCGACTGCCCCCGGGCCTGCTCACTGTTCTCCAGCACATCATCCTCAGCCATCACGGTCAGCCCGAGTTTGGCGCTGCCAAGGTGCCCATGACGCCCGAGGCCATCATGATCAACCTGATCGACAACCTCGATGCAAAGACCGTCATGGCCCTCGCCGCGACCCGTGACGAACGAGGCCCCAAGGCGGAGAGTCCGGGCAGTTTCACCGAGAAACTCTGGGCTCTCAACACCAAGCTCTTCAAGCGCGATCCGCTAGCCTCCTAAGGCCTCGAACCTAAAGCCTGCACAAGTCGCTGCTCGTTCCACACCTCGATGCCTAGTTCGCGCGCTTTGTCGAGTTTGCTGCCCGCTTCCTTGCCCGCGATCACCATGTCCGTCTTCTTGGAAACGCTGCCACTCACCTTGGCCCCCAGCGCTTCCAGCCGCTCGCTCAACGTTGTTCGGTCAAAGCCTTCGAGCGTGCCCGTCAGCACGATCTTCTTACCGGCAAATGCCGACGAAGGGACCGAAGTCGATGCGGCTAAAACCGTTGATCGCGTGGTGGGATCGATCCACTCCTTGCTCGTCAAGTCCACGCCCGCCTCCCGCAATGCGATAAACGTCGCCCGTGCTGGTGCACTGTGCAAATACGCATGGACCACATGCGCAGTGCCATCGCCCAGTCCCGTCTCAGGGCGAAGCGACGGCTCACTCGCATAGCCCAGGGCCAACGCACGCTCCTTGCTCAGACTTCGCGGACGCAACTGCTCCTCGCTCGCTTCGAGCAGTGCTTCGACATCCCGAAACTGCTTCGCCAGCATTTTGGACGTGCTCTCGCCCACATGACGCATGCCCATCCCCGCGAGCAGTTTTGCCATGCCCCGCGACTTGGCCGCCTCGATCCCCGCGAGCAGGTTGTCAACCTTCTTCTCGCCCATCCGATCCATCGCGAGCAGTGTGCTTCGATGCTCGCGCAAGTGAAAAATGTCCGCGAACGAATGCAGCGGAATCCGCCCGCCTTGCTTGTCGGCCTCGCGAATCTGATCGATCGTCTTCTCGCCCAATCCCTCGATATCCATCTGCCTGCGACCCGTGAACCACACCAGTTTCTCTCGAACCTGCGCGGGACATTCGGGATTCATGCAGCGTCTCGTCGTCTCTCGATTCGGATCCTGCTCAGCCTCGGGGGGCTCCACTTCTGCGGGCGAGCCACACTCCGGACACGCCCTAGGCGGCAACACCGCCATCGCGTCTTGCGCCCGCTGCTCCAGCAGCAGCCCAACCACCTGCGGAATGATCTCGCCCGCTTTTTCAACATACACCGTGTCGCCAATGCACAAGTGCGCCGTTGCTCCCGCCGGGTCGTCGGGGTTCACGGGCAACTGGCGAAGCCGCCCGTAATTGTGCAAGGTCGCGTGCTGCACCACTGTTCCACCAAGCAGTACCGGCTCCATCGTCGCCCGCGGCGTGATCTTCCCCGTCTTGCCGACCTGGTGCGCAACACTCACCAGCACAGTGGTCTTCCGCTCCGCAGGATACTTATACGCGATCACCCATCGCGGACTCTTGCTGGTCGTGCCCAACGCACGCTGATCAGCAAACGCATCCAGACGCACAACCATGCCATCCAAGGCGTAGTCCATCGTGCGACGTTTCATCTCAACCGAGCGAATCGCACCCAGAATCTCCTCGACCCCTTCGCACCGAATGCTCCCCGGGTTTGTCGGTATCCCCAATGCCCGAATTCCAGCGAGAAATTCCCAGTATGTCCCTTCCATCTCCCCTTGCGACAGGCTCGCAGAATCCGCCGACACGTACTCGCCCCGCCCATGGGCCACGAAGCGCAACTTGCGCGATGCGACCAACTTCGGGTCCAGGTTCTTGAGCGTCCCAGCCGCAGCGTTGCGGGGGTTCATGAACAGTTCCTCGCCCGCTTCCTCGCGCTCCCTATTGACTCGCTCAAATTCCTTCAGCGAAAAGAAAACTTCGCCGCGAACCTCAAGCACCTGCGGCACGCCTTCCCGCTCGTTTCCAAGTTGCAGCGGGATACTGCGAATCGCTCGTGCCGCGTGCGTGACATCGTCTCCCTTGGTCCCATCGCCCCGCGTCACCGCATGAACAAGCCTGCCCTCCTCATACCGCAGCGAAAGAGCCAGCCCATCCACCTTGGGTTCCGCAACCGTAAACAACGGGCTATTGGGCCGCAACGAAGACGTTTGAGGTTTGTCGAGTTCGCGCAGCATGCGCTCGTACCACTCGCGCACTTCCCCCTCGCTATACGTGTTGTTGATAGACAGCATGGGAAGAGCATGCTTGATGGTCCGAAATCCGGTGATCGGCTCTCCACCCACGCGATTGGTCGGACTGTCCGCATCATCCAACTCTGGATGCGCGGCTTCCAACTCCGCCAATTGCTTCAAACGCCGGTCATACTCCGGGTCCGACATGATCGGGGCCGCATCGATGTAGTACGCCCGATTTGCGCGATCCAAAATCGCCCGTAACTCAGTGACTTGTTTGGCAACCTGCGTCATGCTCACCATGCATCGTTGGCACACGAACGTACACAGTCATCCCGCGCATTTTCAGGCTCTATTCAGGTATCAATAACGGGACAGATTGGAGGCTGAAATACGCGCTATAATCACTGTCGGCATTGCAGGACGTGGTCGGTTGATCGGTTCTTGTGCGGTGCCATCGGAGTTTCACTTTTTGGCACACGCACAATCGCGTTCTCACGCCAGCGGTTCTGGCAGACCCTCGGCTTCTCACTCAACCAATCGTAAACAAGGCGGGCATGGGCCCAGCCGAAGCGATAGCCACGCCGGGGGGAGCACGCATCCACGCGTGCATTCGCCTGCCCACCCCATGGCCCACCTCGACGATCCTCGCCCAGCATCACTGGGCCTGCACCAGCACGCCGGCGGGACATCACCCGCCGCGGCGACCACCTTTGCAGAAATTGGCCTGCACGAAGTTCTGCTCAAGGCCCTCGTTGAAGAGGGCTACCTCACACCAACGCCCATTCAGGCCCAGGCCGTGCCAGTCATCATGTCGGGCAAGGATGTGCTTGGCTGCGCCCAGACCGGCACAGGAAAAACCGCGGCCTTCGCGCTGCCCATCCTGCATCGCATGTTGCAGCAACCCGTCGACAAGGCTCGGCGCGGGGCGGCCCTGCCACGCGTGTTGGTTCTCAGCCCGACGCGCGAACTGGCGACGCAGATCGCTGAGAGTTTTGCGACCTATGGCAGGCATACTGGTTTTTCTCACGCCATCATCTTCGGCGGCGTCAGCCAGTTCCATCAGGTCAAGGCATTGCACCGCGGCGTTGACATTCTGGTCGCCACGCCGGGCCGCCTTATTGACCTCATGCAGCAGCGATTGGTCAACTTGTCGCAAGTGGGCGTCTTCGTCCTGGACGAAGCCGACCGCATGCTGGACATGGGCTTCATCCGTCCCATCCAGCAGATCGCCGCAGCACTGCCCAAGGAAGCGGGCAGGCAGCGTCAGACGTTGCTCTTCTCTGCAACCATGCCGCGTGAGATCATGCATCTGGCCGAGTCGCTGCTTCATCATCCCGTCAAGATTTCCGTGACACCAGTCTCCAGCGCAGCCCCGCAGATCGAGCAGGAGTTGTACCACGTCCACCGCTTGCAGAAGCAGGCGTTGCTGACGCACCTGCTGGACGAGTTGGATGTCCAGAAAGGGGTGGTCTTTACCAAGACCAAGCACGGCGCGGACAAAGTGCAGAAAAAGTTGCGCGCAGCCGGGATTTCCTCCGAAGCAATCCATGGCAACAAAGCACAGAACTATCGCACTCGCGCTCTCGCTTCATTCCGCGACGGACGGGCGCGAGTGCTGGTAGCGACCGATGTCGCGGCCCGCGGACTCGATGTCGATGACATCACGCACGTCTTCAACTTTGACCTCCCCATGGAGCCCGAGGCCTACGTCCATCGAATCGGACGCACCGGTCGCATGGGCAAGAAGGGCCTGGCGATCTCCTTCTGCGACAGCGACGAACGCAACCTGCTCCGTCAGGTCGAGCGATTGACCGGCAAGAAAATTCCCACCAAAGTGCTGCCGCCCCTGCCTTCTTTGGACCAGGTAGTCGCTGAGCACGCGGCCAAGCACGAAGCATGGGAACAAACGCACGGCGGGGCTGGGCAAGGCGGCGGGGGCGGAGGTGGAGGGCACTCAAGAGGTGGACGAGGACCCTCGATGCGAACCCAGGGCGATGACCACGCGCCGCGGCGTGATCGCGGCCCGCGCTCAGATCGGCCTGCACCGAGGCCATCCCAACAACCCGCCCAGCCACGCACTGGCGATGATGCCACCATCTTCCGAGGTGGACAGCCACGTCGTGATGACGATCGACGCGGCGGTGGCCCGCGCCAAGCATCACGCACCAATTACGCACCTCGCGATGATCGCGCTTTTCAATACGGAAACGATGGTGGTCAACGATACAACCCGTATGGTGGTCAAGGTGGTGGTCAAGGTGGTGGACAAGCGAGCGGACAAGCGAGCGGACAAGGTGCTGGCCAAGGCACCGGCAATCGTGAAGGTTTCTCCGTCCGACCAGAATTCAATCCCGCAAGCCCAAGACGTGGTGGCAGGCCAGGTGGGGGCGGGGGCGGTGGGGGGAGGCCCGGTCCTCGCGGCGGATCAGGCGGGCCTCGCCCTGGCAAGCCTGGTGGCGGCTCACGTAGCGGTCCCCGTGGTGGCCAGCGTGGCGGGTAATAGACTATGAAGCGGCGCGGCATGTGGGTCGCGATGGCAAGCATCCTGCTGGCCATCGCGATGCTCATTGGTTGGTTTATCCATACGCGCGGGACGCAATACTTGTGGTTCCTGGTACTTGCAATCGCGGTCTCGGGCTTCTTTGCAGTGCTGCCCCTCGTCGTCTTCCGACCGAATCGACAGCAATCACTCCCAGGCCCGAATACGCAATCGCCGCAGCCTGAATCGCCGCAAGTAGTTCGTTGGAAGCACGTAACTACCACGAGCGTTCAGCAAGACACCGAGCCTCAAACAATGCCAAGCCAAGCCCAGGACAATTGACGCTCATTCAAAATACACGTCACGAACTGCGCGTTGTCACGCTGATGCGATTTCCCGTCCCCGATCACGCGCCGCGATAATCGCTTCCACGATGCGCCTCGCAACTTCGTGCGTCTCCAGTATCGTCGTCGCCGCCATCGTCGTTCCGCCCTTGCTTGTCACAGCCGCTCGCAGCGCCGCAGGATCGTCGGTGGATTGTGCCAGCAGCATCGAACTGCCTGCGAGCGTCGCCCGCGTAATGCTCCCCGCATCCGCAGCAGAAAATCCCATCTTGATCGCCGCGGCGATCATCGCTTCCGCGAGGTAGAAGAGGTACGCCGGGCCCGAGCCAGCCAGCGCCGTAAACGCGTCCATCAGCGATTCATCAACCCGCAGCACCAACGACCCCACGCCATGAAAAATCTGGTTGGCAAACATCGCATCGATGTCGTTCGCGCCGGCACCAAGGCTGATCGCGGTCGCACCCTGTCCAATCGCCGCAGGCAAGTTGGGCATCGCCCGGATGATCTTGCTCTGCTCGCCAAATTGTTCTCGCAATCGCTGTGTAGTAGTGCCCGCGAGAATGCTGATGATCACGCGCGCCCCGATCGGTCCGCTATCCTGGCATTCGCTGCATGTGCTTGCCAGTGATTGTGGCTTGATGGCCAGCAGCACCTGTCCAGCGTCGGGCGTCGGAGCCCGTTCCGTCAGCCACTGCATGGCTTCGGATGCAGATCGGAAGACCAGCACCCCGGTCGCGGCGATGCGGGTCCGTCTGCCTTCGTCGTGCTCTGCTACGCACACGCGCGAGGGCGACAGGATCCGCGCCTGCACGCCCCCTGTGATGATCGCCTTCCCCATGTTGCCCCCGCCGATGACTGCAAGAAACGGATGGGCCATTGCGGAGCGTAGGGGGAGGCAGGCAGTTGGGCTTGCCAAGTAACGCGGCGGCAGGCATGAACTCGTTCCGGCAGTGTGTGCTGCTGGTGCCACGACTGGTTGCGACGCTGCTTCATCGGACCAATCTGTGCAGTTCTCGCGCGCGGATCGCGACGTATCTTCCCAACGTATGACTACACCATCGCCCGCCACAAGTCGCAAGACCATCCTCGATTGGGTTGAATGGGTCGGCAACAAGCTGCCCGAGCCTGCGCTGCTCTTTGCGATGCTCGCTGGGATCGTCGTGATCGCCTCGGCGATTGGCACCTGGACCAAGTGGCAGGTGCAGCCGGTGCAGATCAGGGTGACGATGGTTGAAAAGGTGGACGCGAGCGGGCAGCCCGTGCAGGACGTGGAAGGCAAGCCCAAGCTGGTACCCAAGCTCAACGAAAAGGGCAAGCCCATCACGACGCTGGAGCCCATCGGCGCACCACTCAAGCCCCGCAGCCTGCTCACGCTCGATGGGTGCTATTGGATGTTCTCGTCGATGATCCGTAATTTTGTGACGCTACCCGCGCTGGGGCTGATCTTCACGGGCATGATCGGGATCGGGGTTGCGGAAAAGTTTGGGCTGTTCAACGCGCTCATGCGTGCGATCGCGCTGGCCACACCTCGAAAACTGATCACACCGATGATCGTGTTTGTCGGTGCCAACGCCTCGGTCGCGAGCGATGCGGGGTACATCATCCTGCCACCCTTGGCCGCGGCGTTGTATCTTGCGATGGGCCGTCACCCCATCGCGGGCCTCGCGGCTGCGTTTGCGGGCGTTGCGGGCGGCTTTGGCGGGGGTATGTTTCCGACCGCGGCGGATGGTTTTCTTGCGGGCACTGCAACGACCTCCGCACACATCATCGATTCGACGTATCCCGCGGTACTGGCAACGCACAACCTGTACTTCAAGGCCGCGTCGGCGGTGATCATCTGCCTTGGCGGGTGGTTCGTGACCGACCGCATCATCGAACCCCGCCTGATGAAACAGAAAGGCCTGGACAGCCAGGACACCAGTGCGCTCACCGACCTTTCGCTCAAGCCGGCCGAGAAGAAGGGCCTCACGTTGGCACTCATCACGATGGCCGTGGTCCTCGGCACGTTTGCTGCGCTGATCCTGATCCCCGGCGCGCCGCTGAGCGGCAAGGGCGTGCCCCGGATGGCCAGCGGCCACGTGCCAACCACCCAGCCCATACGCGTGCTGACCAACGACGGGGTGGCCAACGCAACGCCCGAACGCACGCTCTTTACCCAGCCCCGCGAAACCATCAAGGAAAATGGCGAAGAGCGCATGATCGATCCTGGGTTCGTGGTCGAGACTAATGGCAAGCCCACCATGCTCGAACGCCCGGGCGACCGCTGGTCGCAGGTCATCGTCCCCATGATTCTCCTCGTGTTCCTCATCCCGGGCATGGTCTATGGCGTGGTCATCGGTACGCTGCGCAACCAGAAGGACTTCGTGGACGCGATGTACCACGGCATCCGGTCGATCGTGCCTGTGCTGGTTATTTCCTTCTTTCTGGGCCAGTTCGTCAACTACTTCACGTACACGGGCCTGGACCGGATGCTCGCCTACGCGGGCGGGTCGATGCTGGTGCGGGCGGACATGCCGGTGCCCGTGCTCATCACGCTCTTTATCCTGCTCGTGATCGCGGGCGACTTTGCGATGAGCGGCATGCTCAGCAAGTTCGGCGTGATGGCTCCGATTTTCATCCCGATGTTCATGATGGTGGGCATCAGCCCCGAGCTCACGACCGCCGCCTATCGCATTGGCGACAGCGTGGTAAACGTCGTGACGCCGTTGAATAGTTACCTGCTGATCATCCTGGCGGTGTATCAGAAGTACAAGAAGGACGCGGGGCTTGGAAATCTGATGAGCCTGATGCTTCCGTACTCGATCCTGTTCTTTGTACTGTGGACGGGCTTTCTACTGATCTGGTATGCCTTGGGTGCGCCACTGGGCCCAGAAGCCCCGCTGACCTACGTCCCTGCGACATAAACTCTGCCTGTGAACCTCGAAGGACTTCTCCGCAATCTCCGCTCCGGCCACAAGTGCGTTCGCATCAGCACGCACGAAGAGTCTGAGTGCATCGCGCTCGCGGTCGAGGCCGGGCTCGAGCTTGGGCTGGACGTTTTCAGCTATTCAGTGACGGGCGGGATTCGGGCCGCCGAACTCGCGGACAACAAGCCCAATCGCCTTGACGCCGAAACCAGTCCCGCCGGCACACTCAAGTGGTTCCTGGCCGAGCAGCGTCGCCCTGCGATGCTCATCACGCTTGACCTGGGCGACCAACTGGGCGATTCGGTCAATCTCCGCGCATTTCGTGATCTGCTCGAAGCCTTTACCCGGCGCAAGAGCGACAACTCCTGCGTCGTGATGATCGACCATAACGACAATGTTCCCGCCGTTGTGGGCGCGATGAGCGTTCGCCACGACATCGAGCCCCCGACCGATGCGGAGATCGAGAATCTGGTGCGTCAGACGCTGCTCGCGATCAAGCAGCAGCGACCGATCGAGGCGAGGGTCTCGCCCAAGTTCCTCTCGGCCCTAGTCCAGAATCTGCGTGGCCTTTCCCGCCGCCAGATTCGCACCATCATCCATGAGACCGTGATGAAGGCTGGCCACCTCAGCAACGACGATCTACCTGCCATCCAGCGGCGCAAGCGCCGATTGCTCGAGGATGCCGGAGTCCTCGAGTTTGTCGAAGCGCCCACCACTCTGGACGACATCGGCGGTCTCGCCAAACTCAAGCACTGGCTAAAAATCCGCGAAGTCTGCTTCAACGACCCCACCCTGCCCACCCCGCGAGGCGTGCTGCTACTTGGCGTCCAAGGCGCGGGCAAGAGCCTGGCCAGCAAGGCAATCGCCACAGCCTGGCAGCGCCCGCTCATGCGCCTCGATCCCGGCGCGCTCTTCAACAAGTACGTGGGCGAGACCGAACGCAACCTGCGCGATGCACTGCGCCAGGCCGAGGCCATGGCCCCCGTCGTCCTCTGGATCGACGAGATCGAGAAGGGCTTCGCCAGCGCATCGAGCACCAGCAACGATGGAGGCGTCTCGCGCCGCATGTTCGGCACCCTCCTCACCTGGATGCAGGAACACACCAGCCCCGTCTTCCTCGTCGCGACCGCCAACGACATCGAGGCCCTCCCCCCTGAACTGCTCCGCAAAGGCCGGTTCGACGACATCTTCTTTGTCGATCTTCCCAGCCCCGCCGTCAGAGAGATCATCTTCAAAATCCATCTACGTAAGCGTGGCTACGACGCGAAGACCTTTGACCTCCCCTCCCTCGCAGCAGCAACCGACGGCTACAGCGGTGCCGAGATCGAACAGGCCGTCATCAGTGCACACCTCATCGCACGCACCTCGAACCTGACGCTCACCACGCACAACGTCATCGACGCGGCCAAGGCAAGCCCGCCCCTGAGCGTCACCATGGATGAAAAGATCGCCGACCTGCGCGAATGGGCTAAGGGCCGGTGCGTGCCGGCGGACTAAGCCCGCAGTACTCGCGAGCCAACTTCATCCACCAGACTCCGATACATGAAATGAGCCTTTTCGCCTGATTATGAGCATGGGCTGCTCTGTCTGTGCTGTGCCTCAAGGCTACCCTTTCGCTTCACACCTTGAAAGGATCACATGTTCGAATCTCTCTCCTTCGTAGCGACTCAGGAATCCGCCGACGTGCTCGTGCTCGCGAAGTTCAAGGGTGAGTCGCTCGACGCTCGAAGCGCCAAACTCGATAAGACTGGCACCGCCCTCATCGCCGCCGACCTGCCCGAATCTACTGGCGAAGCCGGCCTGACTGCGGAAGCCAACGTACCTGCAAACGCCGGCAGCGGCTACCGGCGCGTACTGGTGGTGGGTCTGGGTGAGCGGTCCAAGTTCACTCCCGGTGCCATGCGAGGCGTTGCTTCCGCGATCGCTCGTCGCCTCGCCATCGTCAAGGCTCGCTCGGCACACCTCGAAGTCGCCACCGCCCTGACAAGCCCCGCCCCAGCAACTACCCTCCACGCCGACACCGCCCAAGGCTCGAAGAAAAAGAAGGACGACGCGCCCAAACTCGATCTCTTCGCCTGCGGCAGCGCCGTCGGCGAAGCCTTCGGACTCCTCGCCTGGGTCTGCGACGACTTCCGCGGCAAGGCAACCAAGAAGGTCGAACGCAAACCCCTCAGATTCAGCGCCGGCGGCGTGCGATTTGCCCAAGGCACCCAGCGAGGAGTCACGCTCGCCGTGTCGGCCAACTACTGCCGCACGCTCAGCCAAACCCCGCCCAACGTTGCAACGCCAGCATTCATCGCAGAGCAAGCGCAGAAACTCGCCAAGCAGTGCAAACTTGGCATGAAACTCTGGAAGGATGAGGACCTGGCCAAGGACAAGTGCGAGGGCCTCATCAACGTCGGCAAGGCCAGCGAGAACAAGCCCTGCATGATCCGCCTCGAATACAAGCCCCAGGAAGGTGCTAAGAGCGACGACAAGCCCATCGTCCTCATCGGCAAGACCATGACCTACGACAGTGGCGGCCTCTCCCTCAAAATCAACAACAGCATGGTCGGCATGAAGCGCGACAAGGATGGTGGCTGTGCAGTCCTGGGCGCAATGCACGCCATCGCCACACTCATCAAGCCCAAGAAGCGCGTGGTGGCGTATCTCTGCGTTGCCGAGAACTCGGTCAGCGACGAGGCCTATCGCCCCGACGATGTGCTCACCTATCGCAACGGCGTGACCGTCGAAGTCACCAACACCGATGCCGAAGGCCGCCTCGTGCTCGCCGACGCGCTCTGCTACACCTGCGACAAGGACGATCCCGCCTTCATCGTCGACCTCGCAACCCTCACTGGTGGCGTCATCACCGCCCTGGGCAGCACCTACTGCGGCATGTTCTGCGACGACGACAACCTCCGCGCCAGAATCGAAGCCGCCGCAGCTTCGAGTGGCGAGCGAGTCTGGCGATTGCCCTTGCACGAGGAATACCGCGAAATGATGAAGAGCCCCATCGCCGACATCCTCAACAGCAACCCCAACCGCAAGGCCCACGCGGGCCAGGGTGCCGCGTTCCTCAGTTACTTTGTCAAGGAAGGCACCCCCTGGTGCCACCTCGATATCGCGGGTGTTCACGTCTCTGAGAAAAACGCTGGCATGTTCGTCGAAGGCCCCACCGGCTGGGGCGTGCGACTGCTCTCCGAACTGCTGGACCAATAGACAGCCAGATCAAGACCCAGAATCAGTCAAGGATCGCATCTCCATTCTGACGCGCCATCCATTGAGCGCTATCAAACGCCCGCAGGCTGCCGCTTCCGCTCGCGATGGCCCCGGGCCGACACAATCGCGCTGGGTCGAGAAACCTCAACCAGCAGCGTGTCGTCGGTCGGCGCACCAGCCCGAAAACTCTCCATCCGTGCAAAAACCTGATCGGGCCATTGGCCCAGTGCAGGATGCGTCGTCCCCACTTCATGGATGATCTTGCGCAACCCCGCCAGCCCGAGCAGCCGACCCGAAAGCCCGCGTGCCTCGTTCACGCCGTCCGTATACAGCAGCAGCACATCACCCGGATTCATCGTCAACTGCCGAGGGTCAGGCACATAGTCCGCATCCGCGCACGCCCCGAGCACAAATGCCGTCGACTCGAGTTCAACTAGCGAACCATCCTCGCGATACAGAAACGCTGGCGGATGCCCGCCGCTCGCATACTCCAGCAGGTCGTTGGTCGCATCAATGCGAACAATCTTCGCCGTCAGATACACGCCATACGGCGCAAGCGTCAGGTGCGCATACCGATTCAGCAGATGCAGCACATTCCCGGGAGCCATATTGGGATGCTCTGCGAAAATACGCCGCAACTCTCCCCAGATACGGTTGACCGTCAACGCCGCCAGCACGCCGTGCCCAGTGACATCCAGCAGCACGATCGACAGTTGGTCGGGGTGTTCCTCGGGCCTGTGGACGTACAAGAAGTCCCCGCCGATCTGCTGCATGGGCTCATACTTGTAATGCACCCGCACGGGACCGTCTATCACCTGCGTCGGAAAAAGCGACTCGTGAATGCGCCGCGCATCCACCAATTCTCGCTTCACCTCCCGATACCGCTTGTAGAAAAACGCCCGCTCATACCGCTCCAGCCTCTGCGTATGACGCAGCGAGCACATTACAATCCCGGGCACTCCAATCAACAGCCCGAACATGACCGTCAGCAACCGCTCCAGAATGCTGTCGCCGCTGAAAATGAGAACCAGCGCCGTCCAGACAACCAGCACCGGCACCAGCGGCATGAATGCCTGACGGGGAGACCATGGCAGGAAACAGCACGCGACAAAGTGGATGATGCACGCGACCAGCAGGCCCGGGGCAGATGTGCCAGGCAATCGCGCAAGTGCCACCGCAAGCACGCCATGCACCGCTACCAGCAAGTAACTCAGCCGGATCAATTCCTGCCCATTGATCGCCTTGCGACGCACAGTGTGGAAGCACCCCGCGTACCACACCACCAATAAAATCTGCACCAGAGCAGAGAGCAGGAACGGACCGATCGAGCCGTCCTTGCTCTGAAAGCCCGGAATCAGAACGCTGTACAGCGAAACATCGGCTAGCTTGAGTATCAGACTTAGCAGCAGGAAAAACGCCGCGATCGACCCCAGCACGCCGGAGAACCATAAAAACCGCCGACGCAGCAGCGATAGCGTGTACCCCTCAAACTCCTTGACGAGTTCTGGCGTCCAGTGCATCGGCGAGGAGCCGGGGTTGGGGTTGTTTGCGTCGGATTGGATCGAAGGATTCGGCACAGGTGTTCAAGTCATCAGTTCCAACAAACCTACTAAAAAAGTCAGCCTCAAAAAGCCAGTCCACAGGACAGGCTCGAAACCCCTCCTGCCAACGAGTCAGACCGCCTCGGCAAAACCACAACCATAGAAATCGACGTTTCGACAATCCGATCGCTGCATTTTTCTGCTGGTTACCAGACAGCATACACGAAAAGCAGACGGATTCCTAGCGCAACCTCCACGCCAGCCAAGAATCCATAGTTTCTATTCTCTGGTTGTATCTTGTTGGGAGTATCCCGATGACTGTTACGTCAGACGCGAATACCCCCCATGGAGCTCTGGCCCATGGCCCGATGGCCCCACGGCCCCATATCCCCCCTACCGGGCTTGCAGCGGCTATTGCGCCCTAGCGAGATGCGGACTCTGCACCACTAGGCGCGGTTTCTGCTTGCCTTCCAACCGTCATCGCAGACTTGGCCGTGGCCGCAAACTTACCCGTCGCCGCGAACTTACATTGCCGCACCCCGACATACACCAGCGACTCATACACCAACAGCCCCACCAACCCGCCCCCCAGCGTCAAGGTCCACATGACCAACGTGTTCACCTGAATCACCGGCAAAGCGGGCCCAAAGTACTTGGATAGGTCGATCACGCCCCGGGGCGAGTAGCCAAACCAGTACACACCCACGAAAAGTAGTGCCATGCCCAGCAGCGGCAACAGCCCCGCAATCACCCACCCCACACTCGCATGACAGCACACCTGCCACGCCGCCTCCGGAGTAAGCCGCCAGCCGCGCCGCTTCGCAATGAACCGCACCCCGCGATACTCAACCCATGTCAGGAGCAGAAAGAACCCGCCCACTACCAGCATCTCCACCACCAACATGCCTGCCCAGGTGACTGATTGGGCGAAGACCCCAAGCGATCGTGCCCTGCGCGTCGGATCAAACAAAAGCACACCGACCCACGGATCCACGATCACAAATGCTGTGAGCAACAAGTTCAAAAACAGCAGCCCAGTCCCGCTCCGTGGCTCGATTCGCATGGCCCGGAACATCACGGCTGGCTGGCGCAGCGCTTGAACATTCGTCGTGAGCCAGGGCAAGACAACCCGAACAACGAACTTGAAGTACCACTTCAAAATCGCCTTGTCGTTGCGTTGCTGCCAGGGCGACCCGGTCCGCATCGCGGGAAGCGACTTGGCAATCTCCAGCCCGCACTCAGGGCAATCACCGTGCCCATCCCTTTGTGTGACACTTGGTGTCACACTTGGTGTCACACTTGGTGTCACATCTGATTTAGCAGCCTCGCCCACTTCTGGACCGGCTTGCGCAAGCCCTTCGGTCAGCCCCTCCAACGGATAGCCGCACGACTCACATAGCAGCGTCTGCGCAGTCACTCTACCGCTAGGCTCAACCGACACCGTCATGGATGCAGACACCACACTCACCATGAACACTACGATAGGTTCTGTCCGTTTGGATTGATCTTTTTTTCGATAACTTGCTCCCCCACTCCGCCCATCCGGTGAAGTCGCCCACTGCATCGCCCGATAGCAAATCTGTGCCGCGCTCAACCGCGGCGTTCGATCCGCACTCGAAGAATCGAGGCCCAGCATGCACAGTCTGAACATCAATCGACGCCGGTTCGAACGCTTCCATCTGCCAGCCGCTTATACCGCCATTCACGTGCGCACCCTCGACCAGACCTCGTTCACACATTCGGGCCACAGTTATGACATCAGCGAAGGAGGCGTGCAGTTCGAACTCGACGAGCCGATCGCGCCAGGCACCGCTGTCGCTGTGCAAGTTGACCTGCCCGAAGCCCTGCTCGCCCATTCGGGCGATACACGTGCTGCTGACAAGAACGTCCTGCTCTATGGCAACATCGTGTGGCTCGACGATAGCGAGCCCGGCCCCGTGCGCATGGCACTGGTCATCACCCGCTATGATCGCCCGGGCGATCGCGAGCGGCTGATTCGTGTCTTTGCCGGTGGCAGACTCTCCCGGGTTGCTGCCTAGCCAACTGCTTGCGCCAGCACACAATCTCACCGACGAACCAGCCTGAGGCGAATCGGCCCCTTGGCACGAGACGCATCGACCACGTGCCCCGCCTGCATCACTTCAATCTCGCCCCGCTCAACCAGCCTTCGAGCAGCCCCTCGGGTTGCTTCCATCAGCGTTTCCCAAGCCTCTGGTGATCCAGGTGGTATTGCCGCTTGTGCCGCCTGGGAAGGACAGATCGTCGTAGCCCCACCCATCTTGGCGACCCGTGCCCGCAGCAGCAAGAGGATCGTGTTTTCCAGTAACACGTCGGTCGCGTTGAGCTTGCGTCTGCGGCACGTATCCGAGCAATATCGAACCTGATCCCACGTGCGCTCCCACTTCTTGCGCCATGTGATGGTTCGCCCGCACACGATGCAGGATTTCTCTGGGAGTGCAGTCCTAGCCATGACAGACCTGCTTCGCTTCGCGATCCGCTTCGGACGCTCTACTCTTTGCAATCGCAAAGTCTTCCGACAAGTCCTCGTGCTCGCCCGCCCCTTCCAAGCAGGGTCGCACAGTCTCCCTCACGGTTGCGAGCGACCACTTGAACCACGGCCCCGTCAAGAAGTCCAGCATGGCCAAGTGGCGATTGCTGGTCCTTATCTTGATCCATCTCGTGATGGTCGCCCACCTCCTCCAATGGCTCTACCAGGGCGTGACCATCTCTCCCGTCGAGCCCAGCGAATCTATGTACACGCTCGAAGCAGGCGAACTCAACGCTGGCTTCATCATGTTCTGCGTCGCCATCATCGCAACCCTCGTCTTTGGCCGTTTTTTCTGCGGCTGGGCCTGCCACGTCGTCGCGCTCCAGGATGCCTGCACCTGGTTCATGAACAAGGTTGGCATCCGCCCCAAGCCCTTCCGTTCGCGCCTCCTGGTCTGGTCGGGCCTGCTGCTGGCGATCTACATGTTCGTCTGGCCCACCTTCAAACGCGACATCATCTCGCCAATCTCGCGCTGGATGACCGACCACCTCGGAGCCTGGTTCCTCTCCAACGTCCTCCACGCCCCGCAAATTCAATCCATCTTCAACCACCCGCCGCGCGGCTTTCCGTATTTGTTCGGAGAGGACAACCCCTTCCCGGGATTCAAGAACAGCCTCATCGTCGAAGACTTCTGGTCCACCTTCCCGGAGTGGTACATCGCCATCCCCTTCCTGCTGACCTGTGGTGGCATGACCGTCTACTTCCTGGGCAACAAGGGATTTTGCACCTATGGCTGCCCCTATGGTGGCTTTTTCGCTCCCGTCGATCGCTTCTCAATCGGCCGCATCGTTGTCAACGACAACTGCGAAGGCTGCGGGCATTGCACCGCCGTCTGCACCAGCAACGTCCGCGTCCATCAGGAAGTCCGAGACTTTGGACAAGTGATGGACGTTGGCTGCATGAAGTGCATGGACTGTGTGAGCGTCTGCCCCAACCAAGCCCTGAGTTTCAAAATCGCCAAGCCCGCGTTCCTGGTCAAGCCTCGCACACCCGGTCCCCAACCCAGCAAGGTCCGTCGTCCTGACTACGACCTCACCATTCCTGAAGAGTTCGTCGTCTTCGCCCTTGCTCTCGCCCTCTTCCTCTGTTTTCGGGGCATGTTCAATCAGGTGCCCATGCTGATGGCCGTCTCGATGGGCGCTATCGGTGCCTTCTGTGCCTGGACGCTCTGGCGCATACTGCGTGTCCCCAACGTCCGCCTGCAAAATCTGCAACTGCGCGTCAAGGGGCGCGTAACCCGCACCGGCATGGTCTTCGCTCTGCTCACCCTGGCCTACCTCGCGGCGGGCGCATGGTCCGGCTTCGTGCGCGCAAACCGCGTGATTGGCGACTATCTCGACCAATCCATCCTGACTTCCCAATCCGTGGTGTTCGCTCCCGGATATACACCACAACCTGATGACAATGCACGCGCGCTCGACGCAATCGCCTATCTCGAACGAGGCGGCCCGCGCCAATTCGGTGGCCTGGGGTGGGGCCACAGCCCTGCGGCCTACACCCGCCTCGCATGGCTCCACGCCGTCGCCGGCAACCGCGATGCCAGCGAAACCTACGTGCAACATGCCGCCCTCGTGAATCGTCCCGGTCCTGCTCTCATCAGCGGTATCGCCACCATCATGCGGGCTCAGGGGCGCGATGCAAAGACCTACGAATCGTTCCTCCAGAGTGTGCTCGCAAAGTTCCCCGATGCCCACCACGCCCGCATGGCGCTGGCAAACTTGTACCTGGGCAATAACCGTCGCGACGAAGCCCTCGCCCAGATCAAGTCGATCCTCGACGATGTTCGTGGTGCCGACGAGGATGCACTTGTCGCCGCACTAAGTACCAAGGCCCGCGTTGGCCAGATCGATGAAGTCCTCCGTGACTTCCCCGAGGTCTTGCGTCTCAAGCCCAACTCGGCAAGCCTTCGAGCCTTGCGCGGTGCGGTCGCCATGATCCAAAACCAGCCGCAGGATGCGGTGGGCTGGTTTGATCAGGCCCTCAAACGCTCTCCGGGCAACGCACAGTTCTACCTTCAGCAAGGGCAAGTGCTGGTCGCGTTAGGACGCGAGGGCGAGGCACGGAAACTGTTTGAACGCCTAAACAAAATGCTGACCAAACTCGAACGCGAGCAGGAAGTTGTGAGCCCAGACGAGCGAATTCGCCTGCTCAAAGGGCGATAGGACAAGTAGTTTTGTTTCCACGCCGCTGTTTCGTCGGCACGCTTGAGCAACCCAAGCGCATTGGTCGATACACCTCTCTCGTGTTCGCCCGCGTAAATGGTGGGGTACGCTGAGGACTGCGGACGAACAACGTCAACGACGGGTCACGATGGACCCGAGGGAGTCGTACGTGCTTGGCAAAATCGAAATGACCGGTGTCAGCGTCACCAGTGGACACCCCACTACGCCTATTTTTTCCCCCACATCTATACCTGTTTCAGGCAAACGCTCTCTTTTGCCAGCCATTGCAATCGCCCTCGGGCTGCACATGCTCGCCAGCACTCCCGTCCTGGGCCAGGCATCGCTCGCACAGGCCGCGTCATCCCGCAAGAACGCAGGATCCTTGCAGGACGAAGTTCGTAACCTGGTCCAATCATCCAAACTGAACAACGCACGGGTGGGCATCTGCCTCATCGATGCCAATACGGGCCAGGCTCTCGCCTCGTACAACGCAAACGACGCATTCACACCCGCCTCCAACATGAAACTCCTGACCAGTGGCGCTGCCATGATGGTCCTGGGTGCCGACTTTTCCTTCCGCACCGAGTTCGTGATCGATGCAGACCGCCTCATCATCCGCGGCTCGGGCGATCCGGCCTTGGGCGATCCCCAGGTGCTGCGCCGGGGCGACGACAAACTCACCGTCGACGACATGCTCAAGGCCCTTGCCAACTCCATGCCAAAGGCCGGCATCAACAGCGTCCGCGAAATCATCCTCGACGATCGTGTCTTTGATCGCGAGTTCGTACACCCCAAGTGGAATCTCGAAAATCTCCACCTTTCCTACAGCGCACCCGTCGCGGGCATCAACTTTCACGCCAACGTCCTGAGCATCTTCCCACGCCCTAATCCCGCTGGTGCGGGCGCTGCTCCCGTGTACTCCACCGAGCCAGCAATCTCCTGGCTGCGCATCGATGCGAGTAAGGCCAGGACCATCGCCAAAGGCACCAACACCGTCTGGCTGGCTCGTGAGAATAACGCTATTCCAGGCACCCAGGATGTCGCCTTCATCATGCGGGGCGATGTCGCGGTGCAGGCCAAAGTGCCCGCGGACATCACACTATCCGCCCCGCCTGCCTTCTTTGGTCGCGTCTTTGCCAGCAATCTGCTCGATGCTGGCGTGGGCATCGGTGGTCAGACTATCGCTGGCACGGGCCTTCCTTCCAACATACGCCTCGCCCTGCCCGACGAACGACTCGATCTCGAAGCCCTCCCCGCTCAGCGAACCATCGCTGTTGTCAACACGCCCATCCAGGAAGTCCTGCGTCGCTGCAACGTTGACAGCGAGAACCTCTACGCCGAGGCCATGTTCAAACGCCTTGGTTATCAGGTGACCAAGGAACCCGGAAGTTGGATCAATGGCGCGGCCGTCCTTCGCATGATGCTCTCGCGCGAGTTGGGCCCACAGGCCGCCGCGACCACAACAGTCTCGGATGGCTCGGGCCTCTCACCAGACAACCGCGTTGCGCCCGCTACCCTCGCCCGCTGGCTCGAAGCAATCACTAAGAAGCCATGGGCCAATCAGTACATCGACAGCCTCGCCACACCAGGCGAGGGCACGCTCGAACGCCGTTTTCGAGGCGTGAAACTGCGAAACCAGGTCCACGCCAAGAGCGGGTACATCAAGGGCGTGCGCTGCCTCTCCGGATACGTCACCGATCCCGAGCGTCAGGAAAAACTGATTTTCGCCGTGATGGTCAACGGCTTGCCCCTGGGCGGCTCAGAACTTGAGCATCAGGAAGCCCGCAAACTGCACGAAGAAATCGTTCAGTTGCTCGACCGCACCATCTCTCGCCGGAGCAACGCGGGCGATCCCAAGGTCGGCGGCTGAATGCTTGCAGTGCCATGCTGAAACGATGACCGCGCCAAGTCGGTTGTTCCATCGTCGTTCCGTCGTGGTTCAATCTTGTTCCATCAATATTCTATCATCACTTCACGACACACGCCGCTCAAGTTCCAACAGCCACCGCTTGCGCTCCACGCCCCCGCCATACCCAGTCATTGAGCCGTCGGCACCAATCACGCGATGGCAGGGGATGATGATGCTCCGAAAGTTCGCCCCGTTGGCCAAGGCTACTGCTCGCACCGCATTCGCGTTCCCAAGCAGCCGCGCCTGCTCGCCATAACTCCGCGTCGTTCCAGGCGGAATCGTGCGAAGCACCCCCCACACTCGCTCCTGAAAATCTGTGCCCAGACCCGTCGCCAAAGGCACACTAAATTCCCTTCGCGTTCCTGCAAAGCACTCCGCCAGTTGCCCACGCACCAAGTCCAGCAACTCGTGCTCCGCAGCAATGATCGGCAGCGGCCCACCCGCACTACCCCCACCGCCGCCCTCACCCAACCTCGCGCTCACTTGCACTGCTCTTCCCAGTCGTGCACGAACGCGAATCAGTTCACGCTCCAGCCCCTTGCGATCAATCCAATCCAGCGTGACCAGCCCGCGGCACGAGGGCAGGTCCGCGATCACCCCGATCATCGGCCCCAGTGGCGATTCGATCCAGCCCGCGTGCAGCACCGCAGCATTCGTCATCGACTGGTCGCCCAGCAGGCGATGCAGCGCTTCCCGAAATGCGCTGGAAGATCGGAACCCGGACGCAGCCTGTGCGCTCGTCATGCTCTTGCCCTTTCGTATCATGGAAAGTCCCGCACCAAGTCGCTTCGCGCGCTGATAGGCCGCGAACGACAGGCCCGTGTGCCGCGCAAAGGCTCGCTGTGCGCTGGCAACTGGAATCAAACGCTCTATCAAGTGTCGCATCCGCACCGGCTGGGGCCAGAACTCCTCGATCATGGACAACATTTGCCCCACAACTGGCGCGAATGCCGCCCCGCTCAAGGGATCAAGCGGCTTGCATCGCTTGCAGGCACGATACCCGTGCAGCATCGCGTCCCTTGGACTTGCAAAGAACTCCACGTTCTTGGCCAATGCTGGCCGGACGCTGCAGGTTGGTCGACAGAAAATCCCCGTGGTCTTGACCGCCGTGACAAAGCGGCCTTCAAATGCAGCGTCCTTGCGCCGCATCGCGTCAAGCATCACGGAGCGTGGCATCACGGAGCCCGGCTTCGCAGGCCTGCTTGATTGTCCCCCCGCGAGCGATTCAGCGTGCGCCTCTGCTGGTGCCAGTATTCGTACTGGCTTAGTCTTGGAATGTGCGAGCGTGCGTGCCATGATCAATCTCGATCACAACGTAGCGTCGGGCTCAAAGCATCAACGTCGGAATTCCCACACCAAATTCAAATCTGCACCCTGTACCCCTCCACCCCCAACTATTCGCCATGACCAGCCACTCCAGCCACTCCAGCCACTCCAGCCGCGCCACGCTCTCCGCCGATTACCAGCGCAATTGGCCCGCATACTTCGATGCCATCGCCACCCAACCACCCAGGGATACCTGCCTGCGCGCTCTGGCAGCGCTGGTGGAATGCGTCCGAACCAGCGACGATCAACCTGTCGCTTTCGACCTTGGCTGTGGCGAAGGGCGCGACACCAGAGCGATACTTTCCAGCTATGACCGCCTGCGCGTGCTCGCAATCGATGCCAGCCCTGAAGGCCTTCGCAGACTTTCAGCAACGCTGGGCCCATCAGCGCCGCGAGTGCAGACCATCGAATGCTCGCTCGAAGGACTGCCCACTTTGCACGCAAGCAACGCCACATTGCCAAGGCACGCCCTACTCGTCAACGCCAGTTTCGCGCTGCCATTCTGTCACGAGGAATCTTTTCCCGACCTTTGGACCTGGATCCGCCGCCTGCTCTCGGGCAGCAACACGCGCCCTTCGGGCCTCTTCGCCGGCCAGTTGTTCGGCGATCGCGACGAGTGGGTCGCCACCAACCCACGCCGTCACGTCTCACGAAGCCAACTCGATGCCTTGCTGCTCGGCTGGACCATCCTCCACCTCGACGAGGTTGAGAAAGAAGGCAGCGATGCCATGGGCGGCACCAAGCATCACCACGTCTTTCACGTCGTCGCAAGAGCAGACTAAGACGCGCATCGGTTTTATCAATGCGCACGCCAACAGCACCCCTACATCTTCAGATCAAAGCTGGCGATGACCGTGCCGCCCTTGTCGTCCTCAATCTCGACCCACAGTCTGCTCCCTGCGGGCATCGGGCTTGGAATCTCGGCATGCACATGCCAGCGGTTGGGGTCCTTGGAGTCTTCGATCTCGGCCTTGGCCTTGATCGACCCCTTCGCGTCCTGTGTGCCGATCCAGAAGCGGACGGCGGCGGCCTTGCTCGCGGCTCCGGAGACTGGTGTGATGGTCACGTCAATGGGCGCGTCCTTTCCAGCAACGATCAGACCTTCGTCACGCGTGGCCTTCGCAACGAACGTGCCGATGGTCTGCTCGCCCAGTGCGATAACCGCGCCGCCATGCCCGGGCTTCGAAGTGGCATGCTCGCCACTAGGACCGTGGTCGTGCCCATGGTCGTCGGCAGTAGTCACTGTGGGCTTGGTTGTGGCCGGCTTCTTCTCACAACTGCTCAGCGAGCAGACTGCGGCAAGCGGAGCAAGAGTGAGAGCAACGATCAAGAGCAGATTAGAACGCATGGGAACTCCTTATTTCAGTAAAACCGTTTGACAAATAACGATGCAAGATTCTTCGCACTATGCACAACATCAGGACGAACGACGCTTGAACGCCAGGGCGACACGCCCCAGCATGGAAAGTTTTTGGAGATCATTGGCATCGGACACCGACGACCCGACACGATGCACCAAGGCATATCCCGCAGGCACTACGAACAGATTGAGGAATGTCGAGGTGAGCAATCCGCCCAGCACCACCACCGCTAGCGGCGCGAGCAACTCGCTGCCCGGTTTGCCCGAAGCCAGCGCCAGCGGCAGCAAGCCCAGCGCTGCACAGAGCGCCGTCATCAATATCGGCACAAGCCGCTCCATCGAACCTTGGATGATCGCTTCCGCTATCGTCTTGTGTTCATGCTCGATAAGATGACGATAGTGATTCACCAGCAAAATACCATTCCGCACGGCGATTCCAAATAACGTGATGAATCCCACCAGACTCGCAATCGATAGGACCGGCGCGTGATACACCGATGCCCCAAGCCCCAGCAGCGCGACCGTGTTCTTCAGCAGCCCCACATGCAGCAGCGATTCGGCGATGTAGACCGCCCCAATGCCGCCGATGGTTGCGAGGGGCAGGTTGATCATGACAAGGCCGGCGACCTTGAACGATCCCGTCGAGAGTTGCAGCAGCAACAGCATGATGACAGCGATGCCCGCTCCAGCGACAAGAAGCGTTTTACTGGCCGATTGCTGGGCCTCAAACTGGCCCCCAAACTCCACGATGTATCCTGCCCGCTGCACGATCGGCTCAACCCGGGCCTTGACCTGCGCAACCAGATCGCCCAAGTTTGAGCCATCGGCGACATTGCACGAGATCACGGCCTTCCGCTGCGCGTTCTCTCGCGCGATGATGTTGGGCGTCTTCTCCAGGCCAACGTCCGCGACATCGCGTAGCCGCACCGTTGGCCCAGGCTCGCCGTCCTCCCCCGTGCCGCGAAGCATGAGGTCCTGCACCTGCTCGATGCGTTCACGCTCGCTCGCATCCAGCCGCACCACCATCGCGTATCGCCGCACTCCCTGATTGACCTCCGCGACCTCCTCCCCATACAACGCCATCTGCACTTGCTCCGCCGCATCACCGGGCGTAAGCCCCGCCGCGGCAAGTTCCTGATGTCGATACCGAATCGGCACACTCGTGATCAGCACCTCGCGATTGGCGGTCACATCACGAGTTCCAGGAAGCGACTTCAATTCCGCCTCAATCTCCCGGGCCAGCGATCGAAGTTTGCCGAGATCTTCGCCATACACGTTGATCGCAATCGCCGCGGGCGTGCCCGAGAGGATGTGCGACAGACGGTGCTCGATGGGCTGGCCGATCTGCATCGTGACGCCCGGCACCGATGCGCCGACCGCAGCGATCGCCTTGCGTACCGCCGCTTGCCGCGTGCCTGGCTTGATGGACACCTCGATCTCACTGTTGGAGACCGGTTCGGCGTGTTCGTCGCGCTCCGCTCTGCCCGTGCGACGCGAAACGCTCTCCACTCCCGGTATCGCCATGAGTTGCCGCTCGATGGACATCGAGACGCGATTGCTCTCTGCGAGCGAAGTGCCGGGCGGCGAAGACGCAAAGACCGTAAACGTCCCTTCGTTGAACTCTGGCAGGAACGATGTGCCAAACGTGCGGGCCAGCAGCAACGACAAGCCCGTTGCCAGCAACGCAACCCCGACGACCAACCTGCGATTGCCCAAGGACCAGCGCAGCGCGGGCTCATACCGCCGCTTCAGCCATCGCACAAGAAATCCATCATGGGCTTTGGGTACCCCCACGCTCCGCGTGGGATTCATGTCCTGTTCCTGTCCTAACCCGCCCTTGTCCGAGCGTGGAGATGCCCCAAGCAACAACTTACACATTGCAGGCGTCACCGTCAACGCCACCACCAGCGACGCCGCAATCGACACGATGTACGTCATCGCCAATGGCTTGAAGAACCTGCCTTCGAGTCCGTCGAGGAACATCAGAGGAAGGAAGACGATGCAGATCAAGACCGTTGCATATACGACCGACGAACGAATCTCATTGCTCGCGGAGTAGATCACCTCCACAAAGGCCTTGCGATCTGCCTTTGGCAGCAGCGCGTTCTCCTCCAGACGCCGGTGGACATTCTCAACATCGATGATGGCATCATCAACTAGTTCACCAATCGCCACCGCCAGTCCGCCCAGCGTCATCACGTTGAGCGTCATCCCCAGCGTGTCGAGCGTGAGCAACGCCGCCGCCACCGAGAGAGGCAGCGCAGTCAGCGTAATAATCGTCGTCCGCACATTGAGCAGGAACAGGATCAGGATCACGCCCACGATGAGCGTCGCCTCGACCAGCACCTTGAAGACATTGTCCACGCTGCGCTGAATAAAGTGGCTCTGTCGAAAGACGTTCTTGTTGATGACGATCCCCTCGGGAACGCCCTTCTCGATCTGCGCCAGCGCGACATCAATGGTCTTGGTCAATTCCAGCGTGTTCGTGCCGGGCGACTTCTGGATTGTCAGTACCACCGCGGGCACGCCCTGGTTGGCCGCGGTGCCGCGCTTGGGCGATGCCCCCAGCGTCACCTCCGCCACCTCGCCAATGGTGATCGGCAAGCCGTCCTTCATCATCACCATCGTCGCCGCGATATCGCGCACGCTGCGCACCCGCGCTGCTTGGCGCATCGGCAACTCCGAGCGGTCCACATCGCTCAAGTACCCCGCGCTCGCCGTGCTGTGCGCCTTGCGGGCCGCAGAAACCACATCCGCGATGGTCAGGCCATACAGCGCCAGGCGATCCTGCTTCACACTGATCTGATATTCCGGCAGCTCGCCGCCGATGGCTGAGACTTGCGAGATGCCGGGGATGGCGAGCAGCTTGTTGCGAAGATCAAACTCCGCATAGGCGCGCAGATCAAGATCAGACACGCGCTTGTCAGGACTCGAAACCGCCAGCAGCATGATCTCGCCAGTGATGCTGGAGATCGGCGTCATCACAGGCACCACGCCCGGCGGCATCGACTCCTTCGCGCTCGCAATCTTCTCCCCAACCAACTGCCGCGCCCGATAGATGTCCGTCCCCCAGTCAAACTCAACCCACACAAGCGAGAGCGATATCGCCGACGCCGACCGCACCCGCCGCACCCCAGGCAGCCCGTTCACGCTGGATTCCAGCGGAAACGTGACATACTGCTCGACTTCATCCGCCGACAACCCCCCCGCCTCCGTCAAGATCACAACCGTCGGCGCATTGAGTTCCGGAAACACATCCACCGCCATCTTGGGCAACCGGGCGATGGTGTAGACGACCATCGCGGCGGCGATGAGCACCACCAGCGTCGAGTGCTTGAGCGAGAATGAGATCAGGTGCTTGAGCATGGGGGGCTTATCCAATCAAGGCGAGGCGACCGCCGCCGCGAAGGCGAGCGGCGCGAAGTGTGACAGAGGGATGCGAACGGCAATGGCCAACGGGGACATGAACGCGAACAGCGCGGACATCAGCACGCCTTCGGCCCCAGCGGGGCGAAGGCCTGCCCCCACACGCCACGGGTGAAGCGGCTACCGCACCGTCATCGCCCCGACGGGGCGAAGGGCTGTAGCCACGGGTGAAGCCCGCGCTTCGCGGGCGCAACCCGTGGAAAGTGAGTTCCCCGATCAAGCCCGCCCCGGAGGGGCGGAGGAATTCGCCACACTCGCGCGAACGAAAATCCGAGCGGGGGGTGCCGGGGGGCGGCAGCCCCCGGCGTGTGCGAGAAATAGAATCTAGCGCATGACACATTCCCCAAAGCAGCCGGGTTTCGGAGCCTTGACTCTCACCGCCCTCACAGAGATTATCACCGGCGGATCGGGCAACAGTGGAACACCGTCGGTTGGGCGCTACCGAAGTGCTTACTACCTCACCCAGTTCTTCCTTGGATTGAATATCGCGTTTGAAGTGGCCAATCGATCGCGCGTCCCGGCGGTGCAAGAGCTCTTGACGACCACAAACGCCGGACCCGGCGGTCATCAAACATTGATTCGCATCATCGAGGCTGTTGCCGATCCACGCGACTTCATCGAGGAACCGAGCAAACTGTCGGGGGTCATCGACTACATGAACAAGCGTTTGATCTTTGACGGCTATGAGTTGAGAAAAGTCGGCCAGTTCTGGAAGGTCGTGTCTACTGAAACAAATACCGTCGCCGCATCCGCACTCAGGGCCAAAGCGGCGGCCTTGGATCTCAACTCCGTGCATGCTGACTTCGACCGCGCATTGACGCAGGCTGACACCGATCCAGCAGGCGCGATCACAGCCGCATGTTCGACGGTTGAGAGCGTGTGCAAGTGCATCCTTGATGAGATGGGCAAGGAGTACCCGACCAAACAAACCATCAAACCACTCTTCGCGGAGGTCGCCAAGCACATCAATTTGTCGCCGGGAAGGCAGGACTTGCCGAGGGAGTGGGAGCAGGACATCCGCTCGATCCTCACCGGTCTCGGGGCTGTTGTCGATGGGATCGGGGCATTGCGAACCCACGCTGGTGATGCTCACGGCAAGGGCAAAGCGCCCATTCCGGTTGATGCTCGCATCGCGCGTTTGTCGATCCACGCTGCCAGCACCATCTCGCTGTTCTTCATAGAGACATGGCAGCGGACATCTGCCAAGACAAAAGTACTGGCCAAGTAAGCATTTTGTTTCGTCGTAACTTCCGCGTGCTCCCGCCCCCCGGCACCGCACGCACTGCGAAGCCAACTCCTCCGCCCCGCCGGGGCGGGATTTGTGGAGGGAGACCTGTCCACGGGTTGCGTCGGCGATGCGCCGACTCCACCCGTGGCTACAGCCCTGCGCCCCATCGCTGCGTAGAGCGACAGCGCCTTGCTCCACCCGTGGCGTTGGGAAGCAGCCACTTTCCCCTTCGCAACAGCAAGGTTCGCAAATCTCATCGTCATATCCATCCTCACCGCGTCGCATCACTCCTCCCCCTCATGAAACGTCCCATCCGGATGGAAGTGTCCGCCCTTGGTGATGCTCCCGCTCGTCGCAACCATCAACTGATACACGCCGTCGAGCACGATCTCGTTGCCTTCACCAACGCCGCTCTTGATGACCACCCAGCGCCCATCGTCGAGGCCCAGGTCCGCCTCCATCCGGATCGCCTTGTTGGGGTCTGCGGGATCTCTGCGAAAGATGATCGCGGCGGTGCCATCACGCACGACGCACTTGAGCGGAATCGCGAGTTCATCGGCAGTGCCTGCCTGCGCTCCGCTCGCGCTGCCACTCGTGACCACTTCAAGGAACGCCGAGACGCCCGCCTTGGCCCAGGCGGGCGGCGTGGTGCCGGTCGCGGGCGCGAGGATCAGTTCGAGCGTGCGGCGTTCGGGATCGGCGGTGGGCGCGAGCGTGAGCGTGCCCGAGAATGCGGCGGCGGCTTCGCTCTGGGCGTTCGCACCCGGCGCGTTCTTGCCCGGCGGCGCGGCCTGCGCCGCCACCACGCTCGCCTGCTGTCCATCAGAGAGCCGCGGCAGATCGCTCTGGAGCCCCACAGCCCGGAAACGCACTTGCTCGGGCTGCACCGTCGAAAGCACATGGGCGTGCTGATCGATCACGCCGCCCGAGACGACCTGCACGCTCTCCACAACTCCCGGTGTGATCGCGCGGACCTCGATGCCGCTGACGGTGCGCCATCGCGGGGTGTTCGCATCGCTCGGCGAGGGCGAGCGAAGGTCGGTAGCGCTGACACCGACAAGCGTGGCGGCGGCTTCGTACAGGAACGCCAGACGCGATGTCGCCGCGTCGAGCTGCGCTGCCGTCTCGGCCTTGCGAGCAAGCAACTCGGCTTCCTTCTCCAGCGTCTCAGCGAGTTCGGACCTCGAAGATGCCATCGCGGCCTTGGCCTGGGCAACCTCGTCGCCGCGTGCGCCGCCCGCGGTCAGCAACTGTTCGAGCGTGCTCACCCGGGCAGTCCACAAGTCCACCGCCTTCTGAATCTCCATGTGGTGATTCTCGTGTGCTGCCAGCAGCGGCGCGATGCTGGCGACGCCTGCCTGGCCGAGCTTCACCGACGCTTCCGCGTCCGCAAGTTCCTTCTGCATCTCCCGCCAGCGCGGCGAGTCAAGCCGGTAGAGCGGGTTGCCGGCCGCAACGGCCTGGTACTGCTGCACGAGCAACTCGACAGTTCCTGCGGCGGCGGCACGGTACTCGCGTTTGGCGGTGGGGAGCAGCTCGAAACGCCCGGGGACGCGGAGCGTGCGGGCGACGTTGCGGCTCTCGACCTTGGCGAAGGTGATGCCGAGGTTCTGACGCACCGCCGTGTTGATGTCAACGCGATTGGTCGGCGCTGGTGCGTCGCTCGTTCCTGCGCCGGGCGATTGCTCGACCTTCTTCTCGCAGCCAGACAACGCGAAAGGGAGCATGAGTAGCATGTATGGCATGAGTAACTTGAATGGCATGGCCATGCAGACAAGTTGGTATCTTCGTATTGATGTGTTCATGTATAAAGTCCTTCAGTGCGTGGTCGAGACATGTGCGATTGCGTCGACGCTGGTTGTGGGAGCAGGAGATATTGGCACAAGCGAAATCATCGGTGTTGTGCTCGCGCTGGGCGGCCCCATCAGTTCATCAAGCCGTACAGCCATGATCGATTCGCTCGCCCTCGCGTCAATAAGCCGTATCTTCGCCGAATACTTGGTGTTGAGCGACCCGAGCAGCAGCAACGCATCGACCCGCCCCAGCGCCGCAACCTTGCGTACATCCGCTTCCTGCTCGTCGGCCAGCGGCACAACCACCCTCTCAATCAACTCGCGCTGTGCCTTGCCCGCTTCAAACCGAGTGAACGCAATCGCGAGCATGGAAGTAAGATGCTCATATGTCGTCTCGAATCGCCCACGCGCGACCTCGCGCCGCGCCGTCGCCTCCGCGATGCCCTGCTGATTACGGTTCCACAGCGGAATCGGCAGCGACAACCCCAGCAACACTCGACTATCGCCCTCATCACTGGCATAGCCAGGCCCGATGACCAGGTCTGGATACTGCTTGCGAACCTCCGTACGTACCGACTGCTCCGCAACCTCATACTCCGCGCGAACAGCGATCAGTTCCGGATTGAACGAGTCGAGTTGCGTGCGCAGTGCATCTATCTGCGTGGTGCGAGCATCAAACACAACGCTCGCCACCAGCGTCAGCGAAGTTTGCGGCGCAAGCCCGAGCATCGCTCTGACTTGCAATTCCAGTTCCTTCGCGCGCGCTGTCGCCGCGATCAGGTCTGCCTCGCGTCCCGCCAGTTCCACACGAAACAATCGCGCATCGATGCGGCTGATCGAGCCCGCTTGCCCTTGCTTGTCCGCCAGCGACGCGACCTCGCCCAGTCGCGCAATAACATCTTCCGTTACCTCTACACGCACACACGCGGCCGACCACTCGATCCACAATTCCCGTAATGCCGAGCGCGTCGCCCATTCCTTCGCCACCACTCGATCCAGTTCGGCACCAAAGCTCGCCCCAGCACGCGCCTTCTCTGCTTCAAGCCTCCCTGAAATCGGAATCGTGATGCCGATCGTCGAACCAGCCACCCACGCGTTCCCACCGCCCCCACTCGCGCCCGACACGATCCGCTCAAGATCAACGCCCAACACCGGATCTTGCCACAACCCCGCATGCGCCGCCGTCGCCCGCGTCACGTTCGCTTCCAGCCGTGCCCGTCGAAGATTCGGGTTGAACACCAGCGTCACAGCCTCGGCTTCGGCAAGCGTGAGCCCGTCCGAGGGGTCAAAGCCCGTCGTTGTCCCACCAGTACCGCTCTCAGCCTGTTCGAGCCGGGCGGCAAACTCGCGAACTGTCTGATTCCAAGGCGAACGCGCAAGCCACGCTGCCCGCATCGCGTCCATATCCAAGGGCTTGCGCTCATAGGACTGGCATCCACCAGCAAGCATCATCAGTCCAGCCAGCATCGCCTTTGCCATCATACAGCGTGTAGCACTACCCACACGCCATCGACGCGCTATGCCCTCGCGGTGGCTCGCGCCACTCGATATAACAGAGTTCTTCAAGGGAACTTCCTTCCGCAGATTCGCCGCCAGAAAGCAAGGCCATCAGCGACACCGTGAGCCACGGCTCCAAGCCAAGCTACTGTCAGGCCGTGAACCAGATGCATCAAAAGAAAACCGCCACACTATCGCGGCATGATGCCACGCGTGTGGTGAACAAGGGGGTCTTCTCAAGTGCTAAATCAGCAATGCACGGCTCGTACGCACCAGGCGATCACTTGCCGTGATGGCAAGCATGTCCATCGGCTTTCCCCCAGACAAACCACCAGGCGAGCCAAGCGAACGATCCAGGTCAGGTGATCTCGGCAACACGAAGGCGACGAGAACGAAAGTCGTCACCGCCCTCAGCGTTCTAACCGAATCAAAGGACCGTTGTAAAACCGCGACAGGCACAAAACACCCTACCAAATAACAGGGAAGTGTGTCACACTCGTCAAGGTTCGGCTCGCCTCCAGAGGCGAAATCCAATAGTCCTTGTGCATGAGAATGACCACAATGATGGACATGCCGATGACCATGGTCATCACCATGGCACGCCCCGACACGAACGCCATATTCAAACTCAACAGCCAAGTGCAGTTGCACACCAGGCTCATCCATGCAATGTGTGTGGCTAGTCACCGGACTCAACGCACCAAGCACCAGCAGTGGAGCAATCAACAAGACGACCAGCCAACGCACCATCTCCAACCGCACAAAGCGGGCAAGGATGTTCTCAGGTTTGCGCGGAGCAGTTCGCATCGTTCTGTCCAAGTCTATCGGTACAATACTGATCGTCAACAAATAAATTACTTCCATGACACCCGGCTAGAACTGTGCAGTTGCCCATCCATGGTGGCGTAGAGCCTGTTCGTAAACCGCGCACCCGGTGATGCTGGTGGTGCGAATAGCCTTGCATGGCGATGCGACTCACGGATGAACAGTTGGAATGGTTGGCGGCGCGGGTGCCCGATGCGTCGGTGTCTGCCAAGGGCGGACGGCCCGCCATGGGACAAACGCACGGCGTTGCGTGGCATCTTCTTGGTACTCGACAACGGTGCCAAGTGGAAGGACCTGCCGCGTCAGTTGGGGGCCAAGCGTTCCGTGCACAAGTACTTCACACTCTGGACGCGCGAGGGTGTCTTCGAGAACATCATGCGTGATGCGGCCGAGCTGGTGGAAGACCGTGAGGGGTTCCGCTTCTACGAGTGTTTCGTCGATGCGACCTTCACCAAGGCCCGCGGCGGGGGGCGACGGCGTGGGGCTCACCAAGGCGGGAAATGGCGTGAAAATCATGGTCCTGGTAGATGCCCGCGGCCTGCCGATGGCGGTGACCACGGGCAGCGCAAGCCCGCACGAATCCTAACTCATGCAAGGCTTGTTCGAGTTCATGCTCAGCACCGAGACACCGCATCGCATCATCGGCGACAACGCGAACGACAGCGACGCGTTGCATGATGACCTGAATGACGAGTGCATAGAGATGATCGCGCCGCACCGCAAGAATCGCAAGCAAGAGAACGTCACGCAGGACGGGCGCAAGCTCCGACGCTACAAACACGCCGCTGGATGGTCGAGCGCACCATCTCGTGGTTCCAGAACTACCGCCGGCTTTGCATACGCTACGAGAAGTCCGCGATGCTATTCCAGAGGTTCCTGCACCTTGGCTGCTCCATCATCCTGCTAAAACAAGTTTGCCAACAGGCTCTAGTGCTGCAGTAAGCTTGCAACCCCATCTTCATCATTCCCGCAACCCATCCGGCACACCACCAGGGAACATCCGGGCCAGTTCCTGCTGAATCTGCTCGATGCGGTTGCCCGGGTCAGGATGCGTGCTCATAAACTCAGGGCGAGATCCCCCGCCGCTGGCCTCGCGGAGGATTTCCATCACGCGGATCATCGCACGCGGGTCATAGCCAGCCCGCTGCATGAATTGCAGCCCCAGGCGATCGCTCTCCAGTTCGTCCCCTCGTCCATACTTCATCAGCATCATGTTGCCAACCACGCTCGCCGCCTGCGCCGCCCCCTGCGCGCTGCCCAGGTCTGAGCCCGCAACCCCCGCCGCACCAACCAGCCCCTGCGTCAACTGCGACTTGGCGATGCGCTCGGCGCTGTGCCGACCGATCACATGCCCGATCTCGTGCCCCAGCACCCCCGCGAGTTGGCCCCGCGTTTCAAGCCGGCTGAGCAGCGCGACCGTGATAAACACCTGCCCGCCAGGCAAGGCAAATGCATTCACCGTCGTGCTATCCGCGAGCAGGTGGAACTCATAGGGATAGGGCGGCGCCTCAGCCGGCAGCACGCTCACCAACTCCTGCCCCACGCTGTCAACAAGGGCCTGGGCCTTGCTGTCTGGATGCAGCCCGCCAAACTCCTGCGCCATCTGCGGCGCGGATTGCAGGCCCATCGCCACTTCCTGCTCCATCGATATCCCGATATGCTGGGCCTTGCCCGTCACAGGATTCACCTGAGACTTGGAGCAATACGTGATCAGCGAAATCGCGGCAATCGCAAGCCCGAGAAAAAGTTTCACCGGAATGCGCGGGCGAGCCGGACTGTCATACCTCGCGTTGTGTCGATAAACGGCCATGGTACAGTGTACCGGATAGTTTCCAGGGCCGTGTGCCGCGTCGAATCGTGTCCTGTGCAAAGGTTCGCCAGCCGCAACAGCGCGCGTATACTCGGTTTAAGGGCCGAGGTAGCTCAGCTGGTTTAGAGCGCTGGATTCATAACCCGGAGGTCGGCGGTTCAAGTCCGCCCCTCGGCATTTTTTTTGAAACACAACCGATCGTGGCAAAGACGCCAGCCTTTGCGATGGCACAATCGCGGCTGCATGCCGTGCATGCTTCAACCTCGACACCCTTCTATTCGCACTGATCATTCTGATCATTCTGATCGCGCACCGGACGCACCCAACCAAAAAGCCCTGACCAAGAGGGCCAGGGCTTGTGCATTCTTCTGTCCTGAAAACTCAATCAACGACGCTACCACTCACGCCACGCCAGCACTCACGGCGTGCCGCAGTACGAGCAGGGGCCTTCGCTGAAGACCTGAAGGAAGGCAGCGATATCGCAGGGGTCAAACATCGCCCCGTCGTTGTTGAAATCGATATCGCCGCACGTCGCCGTGTTGGGCACGCAAGGACCTTCACTGAAGACCGAGAGATAAGCCTCGATGTCCTGCGGATCAAAAGACGCGCCATCGTTGTTGAAGTCGATATCGTCGCAGGTCAGGCCGATATTGTGCCAGTACCCGCCCTGCAGGATCAGTCCCGATCCGCTCAGCGTCCCCGCATCGGGCTGCCCGATCGTCGACGACAGGAACAACGTCCCATCGCTCGCCGTCTGCGTCCCGCCACCATCCACCGTGTACCAGTTGATCTCATACGGCTGCGCGAATGCACCCGCACTTGCCAGCACCACGCCAGCCAAGCCAAACCCAAACTGTGATCGCCGATTCTGTTGAGTCATGTTCATCGTGTTGATCCTTTCTATTTGCTCAAGCACGTGTTGCCTGAGACTCGAAGAAGGCCAGCCCACGGGCGAATGAGCACTCGGCTCACCAACCCGCAACCCGGCACGATGATTACTGACCCTTCCGACGACGCAGGAGAGCAATACCAATCAGCGGCAGACCAAACAACGCGCCAAAGCCAGCACCCTGCTTGAGATTGAACCCGCTCTGCGTTGCAATCTGCTCCAGCCGAACCACCCGAGACTCCATCTCTGCGATCCTGGCCTGCTGCGCCTCAATCACAAGATCACGCTGCTTGAGTTCATCGCCCAACTTGATGTTGAGGCCCTGAATCGCGGCGAGTGCCACGCCCTGACCATCCAATGTGCTGATCACCTTGTCATCCGAACCATTGAGACCGAACGCCGCGTGGAAGTCCTGCGCCATCGGCCCGACATGCTGCTTGTTCTGATCATCACCGATGTAGTTCCAGCGCGTGATCGGAAGATTCACAACCTTATCCAAAGTCTCAATCGGGCTGATCGGAGTGAAGTTCTGCTTCTTTGTCCGGTCGGAGATGTTGTTGAAGCCATGGGCCTGCCACACACCGTCGGCATCCAGTCGTGCCGTGCGGCTGTTGCGAAGGTCAATGGTCAGCGCATCGCCATTCAGCGTCGCGGTGTTTCGGTTGTCAACATAGATGGAGCCGAATGCAACGATTGAACGTCCAGATGCCGCAGCGGTCGAGGCTGTCACACCAACGCCGCCTGTCGTATTCGAGTTCTCGCCCCGGACACCAGTCCCACCATTCGATGCCGAAGTTCCTCGAACGCCCACCGTCGAACCAGCGGTTGCGGTCGAGTCACCCCACACACCAGCACTGTTGGTGGCTTGTGAATTGAGACCAACACGCCCAAGCACGCCCGTGTGTACCTGTGTTGTGTAGGGTGGAGCACCACCACTGGTCGTCGCAGTTACTTCACCACGAACTGCGGTTGCCCCGTCCCCGAAGGCATCAGAGATTCCATAGACGCCAACGCCGCTGGCATTGCTCGTAATACCACGGACGCCTGCAGAACCAGAGCCAGTCGCTGACGCGTCGATGCCGATCGCGCCCGTTCCCATTGAACCTGCAAATCCATAAACACCAGCAGTATTTGTACCAGTTGCTACGCCAACCACGCCGGCCGTCGTTGTCGTTGCACTGGGCGGTGCACTAGGACCTGGGAACGATGTGAAAAGTGCAGATGCCGCAAATGTCGTGCCCATCACACCCGCTCCGCCCGTGCTTGTCACAGTACCCAGCACGCCACGGCCAAAACCGCTGCTCCCTGTGTTCGCGCCGCGCACGCCTATGCCACTGTTCTGACTAACGCTGCCCGAGACGCCTACGCCGCTGTTCGATGTGCCGCGGACACCCGTACCGCTGGGCCCATCGCCCGAACCGCGAACACCGTCACCGTTGGTCGCACCGACACCCGACACACCGATAAAGCCTTGACCATACACACCCGTACCACCAGCCAGATTCAGACCAGATACACCAAGACCCGATGCGCTGTTGGATTGGCCGAAAACACCGTTTCCCGTACCGCTGCTTGAAAGTGCAAGGCCTGCCACGCCCGCGCCGCCGACCTGCGATTGCGTATTACCCTTGACACCAGCAGTTCCAGAAACCGCCGAAGAATTCTGCTGGTTGCCTGTGACACCATCGCTTGCCGTGCCTGTTACTGAGGCGTTGATGGCTCGGCCTAGAGCCGAGACATCCAAAGCTGCAACGCCACCCGAAATCGTCTTCTCGATGAAGACGGTTGACTGAATAGAAGGATCCAAAGTTTGCCGGATGTGCAACAAAGTACTTGACAATGGCGTTGAGGTGCCAATGCCGACCTTGCCAGCGGTGTAGAACGTGTCGTTGCCGTTAAGACCCCAAGGTGAAGCACCGGTTGCGCCTTGAGCCCCCTGCGGCCCCTGAGCACCATTCGTCCCGGTTGCACCCTGAGGCCCAGCCGCACCCTGAGGACCACCCGCACCCTGAGGACCAGTGCCGCCCGTTGCTCCTATCGCACCGGGAATGCCTTGATTACCTTGAATCCCTTGAATCCCTTGATCACCCTGAGGACCAGCCGCACCCGTTGCGCCTTGCGAACCTTGAGGTCCAGCCGCGCCCTGCGCACCATCAACTCCATTCGTGCCAGACGCACCCTGCGGTCCAGCAGGCCCTGCCGTCCCGATGTTGGTCGACCCGAACGGAATCGTCAGCGTGTTGCCCGCCGCGATGTTCAGCCCGCCATACCACACCGCGCCGCTGCTGTTGTTCTCAAACGCATCGCCCGAGTAGACCTCGGCGGGAGCAATCGCGCCCAGGATGCTGTCCGTGATCAGGATCCGGCCCGCGGTGTTGTCCACCACGTTGGTCGTGTTGTTGGTCCGGAACTGGCTGTGCCGAGCCTCGAACACCGCCGACACCGTGCTTGGCGACGCGGTGGTGTTGCCCACCACCACGCGACCGTTGAAGTCCGTGTCTCGCGTCCAGGCCCGCCCATTCGCGCCCAGGTTCAACGACACGCTCGCGTTGTTCTGCGCGTTGATCGTGTTGCCACGACCCTGGAACGTGCCGCTCTGCATGTTGATCGCAAAGCCGCCCGCACCACCGCGGAAGACCGAGTTGTCAGCGATGATGCCGGGCGTAGGACCGCCCAGAGTTGCGTTGACTTCTGCCGCATCGCCCGCGGAGGCCTGCAAGCCGCAGTCGACCATGTAAATCTGGCTGCCGCTGGCTGTGCCTGCGAAGGCGAGGGCGTCGCCGCTTGAAGCGAAGACTTCGAGGCCAACGAGCGTGACATTGCCCGAGACCGTCGGGCTAAAAGTCATGTTGCCGTTGATCTGAGTGCCGAAGTTCTTGCCGGTGTTCGACGAGACTATGTGAATACCAGGCTCCAGAACAACGCTTTCGTTATACGTGCCTGCACGCACGAGAATCGTCGTTGGGTTGGAGGGCCCTTGACCATCGAGCAGCGCTTGTGCGATGGCCGCGTTGATCGTTGTGTGCGTGCCAGGATCGCTGGGATCATTGCTCACGACGTACTTCGCGGCGGGCAGGCCGTTGATGCCATTAGCACCAGTCGTGCCTTGTGCGCCCTGCGCTCCCTGAGCCCCGGCCGCACCATCAACACCATTCGTGCCATTCAACCCAGCGGTGCCTTGCAGACCCTGCGGCCCCTGAACACCATCAACACCATTCAAGCCCGCCGCACCCTGTGCGCCTTGAGGCCCGACACTACCAGTTGCACCAATCGGACCAATCGCGCCCGTCGCACCTTGTGCGCCATCAACTCCATTGGTACCGTTCAACCCGGCATCACCTTGTGCGCCCTGAGGCCCAACATTACCAGTTGCGCCAACAGCACCCTGAGCGCCCTGCGGCCCATCATTTCCAGTTGCACCGATTGCACCTTGAGCGCCCTGAACGCCCTGCGGCCCTTGAACGCCATCAACCCCATTCGTGCCGTTCAACCCAGCATCACCTTGTGCGCCCTGAGGCCCAACATTACCAGTTGCGCCAACAGCACCCTGAGCGCCCTGCGGCCCTTGAATGCCATCAACTCCATTGGTGCCGTTCAACCCGGCATCACCCTGTGCGCCCTGCGGCCCATCATTTCCAGTTGCACCGATTGCACCTTGAGCGCCCTGAACGCCCTGCGGCCCTTGAGCGCCATCAACCCCATTCGTACCGTTCAACCCAGCAGAACCCGTCGCGCCTTGCACACCCTGCGGCCCCTGTGCCCCCTGCGGTCCCGTCGGCCCGCTGCCGGGCAGCAAGATCGCGCTCGCGGGCATGCCCTGCCCGGGCAGCGTGTAGGTCAGTTGCGTGTAGTACACATTCCCAACGCCATCCGTGCTGACAACGTTTCCACCAGTCACGGTGTTGAAGCCCGTGTCCGCGATCAAAATGTCGCCCGTGGTCGTGTCGACAACACCTGGAAGATTCCCCGAGCGAATCTGGCTGTTGCCGATGCTGAACGTGGCATTCCCCGCCGCCGCGATCTGGCCAAACACATCCGCCGTGTTGAGGAACATGCTGCCGCTAGTCATTGCGATCGCGGGCGTGGTGGGCACGGTGGGCCAGAACGTGCCGCTCCGACCCTGCAGCGTGCCGCCACTCATCACCACCGGGATGCCCGTGCCGCTGTTGACGATCCGGAAGTTCACATTATCAAAGATGACACCCGAGCCGCTGCCCGAGTTGGCCATGTTGAGCGCACTGAGCGTGCCCTCTGCATACGCAACGCTGTTGCTCACATACAACTGCTGCGACAACGACCCGTTGAAAATGATCGCGTTGCTGCCCTTGGGTGCGTACACGTCAATGCCGTTAATAGCAACCACGCCACCACTCGTGAAGGACACCTGCCCGTTGATCGCGGTCGCAAAGCCCTTGCCCGCAACCGTTGCCTGAAGGTTGATGCCGCCCGTCAGCACCACGTTCTCAACGTACGTGCCAGCCCGGACAAGAATCGTCGTCGGGTTGCTGGGGCCAAAGCCATCCGCCACCGCAGCGCTGATCGCCGCCTGAATCGAAGTGTGTGACCCCGGATCCGCCGCATCCTGGCTCACGACATACTTGGCCGCATTGATCCCATTTGTCCCATTGGTTCCATTTGTCCCATTGGTTCCATTGGTTCCACTCGCGCCCTGAGGCCCGACAGCCCCCGTCGCACCAACAGCGCCAGTTGCCCCGGTTGCTCCCGTCGCACCGGTCGCGCCAGTCGCGCCCACAGCACCCGTCGCCCCTTGCGACCCCTGCGGGCCTTGGCTCCCAGTCGGTCCGGGATTGCCCTGCGCACCCAATGCCGACACCAACTGCCATTGCGCTGGATTGAACGCGGGGAAGAAACCCGTGTTGTCCTGAATCGCAATCCAAGACGAACCATTGAAAAATACCACGTCATTGACAACATAGGGCGTCGCCACCGAGTAGTTGCCGCGCCAGATCATGCCCGACGAGCCAATCGGCCCGGTCGCGCCTTGCGGACCAACAGGTCCAACAGGCCCAGCCACGCCCTGCGAACCTTGCACTCCCTGCGGCCCCGCCGGTCCTTGAGGACCCTGCGGACCAGCCGGAGCATTCAACGCATAAATCGCGTACGGAGTCGCCGTCATCGCCTGGCGAGGAGCCAGCGTCGAGAATGGTCCGAACCCGCCCGCGGGGTTGCGCACGCCAACCTGCACAAACCGCTGCTGCCCGTTGAACACACCCGCACCAAAGTCCAGCAGCACCGTGAAGCGACCACTCTCAAGCAGCACGCCCGATGCCTGGAGCGTCGAGCCGATCTGGGCCCCGCCGCTCGCCGCATCAAACAGTTTGAACTCAAGATCGACCGGACCAGCCACCGCGCCCGCCGTGTCTCGAAGCAGACCTTGGTACGTGAACTCCGTCCCCACCGCCTGTGCATAGGCGGCCCCAGTCGCCACCGACACGCCCAACGCGGCTGCCAGCAACAACGCCTTCACGCTAACCGTCTGCTTGTTCATCGTTCTCGCTCCATGTATCTGTCAATAACAACTTGCTGTTTCCAGCACAACACCACTCAGGAAAAGCTGTCCGCAAAGTGCGGCTGAAACAGTCGTTCCACATCTTGAGAAGTGATGTCTCTCTCACCCCTCCGCCATTGCACACGAAACCGTGCGCAAATCCCATGATCCCGGCATGCGCCGGTGCTGATCAATATACAGGGGGGCTCGATCACTTGTCAAGTGCAAAGGCTTGCATGCACGCATTTGCTCACATTTTCACATTCCACCCTCAATTGATATCCGGACCTGTTTCCCAGTGTCACCCCATCGCTTGCCCGCCCATATCCGCTGTCGTCCGCTCTCCACGCGTTGATCGATACCGAATCCAATCCCAATCTCTCGCCAATCCCCTCGTTCTATCTCGCTTTCGCAGGACTCCTCCACTCCTGCTCAATGACGCCACCCCCCGCCACCCCCCCCGCCGCCCCAGACCCCAGCCCGTACCATGCTCTTCCAGGAGCCCCACCATGACCACCCTCGCCGCCCAGCCCGCTTCCCACGCCAGCTTTGCCAACGACCCCCTTCACCTCATCGACGTCGACCACGTCCAGTTCTACGTCGGCAACGCCAAGCAAGCCGCCTTCTTCTACGCCCACTGCTTCGGCTTCCAAATCGAACAAGTCGCTGACCTCACGACCGGCCATCGCGACGCCGCCCATTACCTCCTCACCCAAGGCAACATCCGCTTCATCCTCTCCAGCGGCCTCTCCACCGAACACCCCGCCAGCATCGAAGTCGCCATGTATGGCGATGGCGTCAAGGACATCGCCTTCACCGTCTTCGACGCCGAAAAGGCCTGGGAAAAAGCCACGCGCAACGGTGCCCAGTCCGCCTACGAGCCCCGCACCTTCAAGGATGAACACGGCACCGTCACCATGGCCGGCATCAAAACCTTCGGCCGCGTCTGCCACTCCTTCGTCTCGCGCACCGGCGCATACGACCTCACCAAGGTCAAGCAAGGCGGCCTCTTCAAGCCCCGTTTCAAGCGTCTCGACAGTGGCGTTGTGGGCAACTCAGGCCAAGGCTCCATCCTCGCCGTCAACGAATACAACAAGAAAAATCCCTGCGGCCTCAAGTTCACCGACCACCTCGTCGGCAACGTCGAAATGGGCAAGATGAACTACTGGGTCAAGTTCTACGAGGACGTCATGGAGTTCAAGATGTTCAAGCACTTCGATGACAAGGACATCGCCACAGACTTCTCCGCCCTCATGTCCAAGGTCATGAGCTCAGGCCAGGGCCTCATCAAAATCCCCATCAATGAACCCGCACCAGGCAAGCGTAAAAGCCAAGTCCAGGAATACCTCGACTGGCACTGCAACACCCCAGGCGTCCAGCACCTCGCCCTCCGCACCGACGACGAACTCGCCAGCATCGCCGCCCTCCGCGCCCGCGGCGTCGACTTCCTCACCCTCCCCGAAACCTACTACGAACAAGTCTGGAACCGCGTCAACACCATGCTCACCACCCACGGCCACCAAGCCGTCAAAGAAGACCACCAGCGCGTCAAAGACCTGGGCATCCTCGTCGACGCCGACGACGAGGGCTACCTCCTCCAACTCTTCACCAAACCCCTCCAGGACCGCCCCACCCTCTTCTTCGAAATCATCTGCCGCAGAGGCAGCCAAAGCTTCGGCAAAGGCAACTTCAAGGCGTTGTTTGAAGCGCTGGAGTCAGAGCAGGAGCGAAGAGGGAATCTTTAAGAGTCATGACAAGCTGAGCCATCTAACACCACTCGATGCCTCGATGCCACTCAGTTGCCTCATGCCTTCTTCTCATTTCCACCACCCATCCCATCGGCTGGTGGCCCTGACCTCCCGTGCCATTGACCTCTGTTCCTCACAGGTCAATGGCTTCCCTCCGAACACCCCGGACCTCGTTGTACACTTCAACAATCCCCACCCCTCCGACCGTCCCTCCTCGTAAACGCATGAAGCGACACGAGGTCGAAGGTGGGATCCGGTTCATCACTTTCTCCTGCCAGAGGCGGCTGCCCCTCCTCTCTAACCCCCGCATCGCCGACCTGTTCGCCAACCGGCTGGTGGCCCTGCCCTCTCCCCCTGCCACTGCACCTGCTGCTTCAGCAGGTCAGTGTGCCTTGGAAGGCCACCGAATACCCCACGCCTCCCTCACTCCCCAACCCCTCCGGCCGGGAGAGCACGATGCGGGGCGGCTCTGAACGAAAAACCCCTCTCGTAGCCGCGGCCTCACTTTTTCACGGTTGTCCGCTCTTGCAAAAGCGGCGCGCCGCCCCTCTTGCGACTCCCTGCTCAGGAGAGACGGCTGGTGGCCCTGACCTTGGCGTGCCACTACCTTGCGGTTCCTCCGCAAGGTAGTGCGGGGCGCGTGAGGTTGGCCGAGCCGGGGGCGGGCGAATCGGCGGCTTTTATACCAAGACGCTTAGCGCCCAGCCACTGACCTCTCAAAGCCGAGGTCCGTGCCACGCTTTGTGTGTTTCGAGGTCGATGCCACCCGCCGGTGCCGATTAAGTGACCCGAGAGAATTGCGCGGCGACAAGATGGTCCCGATGTCCCCGACCAAGCAAAAGTTCAGCAAGATGAAAGTCCGCTAGAATGTCGCTCGTTACTCGTGATCCGCCAACCGAAGGGACCAGTGAACATGAGGCGTCGCATAGTTGTGCTGCTGGTGCTGGTCATTGGGTGCCTGTGCGGGCCGGGGTGCGCCATATCGCGCGGGCCTGCGGTGCCAAGCACGCTCACGGAGAAGGCGGTCCTGCCGGGGATGGAAGGCTGCCGCATTTGGGCGGACGACATCAAGCAACCGGCCTTCGAGCGCATGTGGGATGAGTCGATCGCGCGAGAGCGGGCGCTGGTCGGGGCGGGCGCACCCCTTCCTCCGGCGGACTTTCTGGTGATCTCGGGGGGCGGGCCGGACGGAGCCTACGGCGCGGGAATCATCTGCGCGTGGACCGAGGCCGGGAACCGCCCCCAGTTCAAGGTGGTGACGGGAGTCTCGACGGGCGCCCTGACGGCACCGTTCGCGTTCCTGGGTCCGGACTACGACCATGTCCTGAAAGAGGTCTACACCAGCCTTCATACTTCGGGGATCATGGAGTCGCGGTGGCTCCTGGCGGCGCTGTTCGGCGATGCGCTCGACGACACAGTGCCCCTTCAACGAATGCTGGCCAAACTCGTGGATCAGGCGATGCTGGAAAGGATCGCGGCGGAGTACAAGAAGGGCCGGCTGCTGCTCATCGGGACGACCGACCTGGACGTAGGCCGCCCGGTGATCTGGGACATCGGAGCGATCGCGAGCAGCGGCGCTCCCAAGGCCCTGGAGACGGTCCGGAAAATCATGATCGCGTCGGCCGCGATTCCCGCGGCGTTCCCCCCCGTCATGTTTGATGTGGAGGTGGACGGGAAAAAGTACCAGGAGCTGCACGTGGATGGCGGGGCGATCCGCCAGGCATTTCTGTACCCCCCGCATTTCCACCTCAAGACCGAGAGCGTGAAGTTGCACGCCGGGCGCACGCGCACCGCGTGGATCATCCGCAACGCGCGGCTGGACCCGGATTGGGCCTCGACGCAGCGGCAGACGCTTAGGATCGCGGCCCGGGCGATCTCGGCGCTGCTCGCGTCGGAGGGCAAGGGCGACCTTGATCGGATGTACCTGACGACGCGGCGCGACGGGGTGGGGTTCAACCTGGCGTTTATCCCGCCCGACTTCGACGTGAAGCCCAAGGAAGACTTCGACCCTGACTACATGCGCCCGCTCTTTGAGCGGGGCCGAAGCGACCTGCTCGCCGGCAAAGTATGGAAGGATGTCCCGCCCGAGTTCGACGAGGCGGACTTCAAGTCAACGATCAGGTGAGGCGGCAGGTGGCATCGAAGTCCTCGTGCCATCGAAGTCTGCTCCGGGCCACGTACGAAGGTGTCGCAGAGATCCGCGATGATCAACGAGGCGACCGCAAGCTTCTCGCATGATTGCCCCGACTGGAACTCTTAAAAGGGGTTCAGGTGACTGACGACGAACGCACCGCTTCCCGACGCCCAGCCACTGACCTCTCAAAGCCGAGGTCCGTGCCACGCTTTGTGTGTTTCGAGGTCGATGCCACCCGCCGGAAACGACGTTGCCGACCGGCTGGGCAACGCTGGAACTCCGACCACCCAAGCAAGCCAAGTACGAACTCGCATCCGTCATCGACACAGGCGACGATCAAGACTGGTGGGACAAAGCCGCCAACGACAAGCACTACGCGATGCTTTCCGATTTGCACCTTGCCGAAGTGGAACGCCGCCGCAAGGCGGGCGGCTTGCACATCGGGACGGTCTATCGCCGCTGCCGCAACGAGGAGATGCGCGCGGAAGTCCGCTTTGACAATCTCGCGGGCTGCCTCCGTACCCCAAGAGGCGGCAGCGCCCGCCAAATCGTCATGGTCATCGACGATGGGCGTGTTCGCTTTCGCTGGATGTCCCCGCGCGAGTACGCAAGGCTCCAAGGTGCGCCGGATTTCGTTCTGGCCGAGAACACCATCCAATCGCTCTTCGGCTTCGGGGACGGCGTGTGCGTGCCGGTCATCCGCTGGATGGACAAAAATATCCTGACGCCGTTGTATGAAGATGAGTGCGGCAATCCGAACAGCACGAACAAGGCCGGGAAGGTTCGAGTATGACCGGCAGGGGGTGACGGGGAGCGGTAGAGCCCAGCAGAATATTCAGCGATCTTTCAGTCTTTCTGTAAAACGCTTGACTCTGCCGCATCGCGTTTGTAAAATGGTCAGACCATGACCATATCGATCACATCCACGGACGGGCGGGGATCGACGTTGGGCGAGCGGCTTCGCTCCGCTCGCATCGCGGCTGGACTTTCCACCCGGGCTTTGGCCGATCGCTTGGCGGAGCGTGTGAAGCTCAGCCACGCCACCTTAGCCAACTACGAACGCAGCGACACGCAGCCCGGGATGGATGTCATCACGGCCATCGCATCAGAGTTGGACCGTCCGCTCCAGTGGTTCTTGCAGAGCGGTTTGGCCCTCCAGAACGTGCGGTACCGCCACCGAAAGTCCTTGGTCACGCAAACGGCCTGCGTGCAGTTCGAGTTCGCCGCGCAAACCTGGCTAGACGCTTATTTGTTCGTCGAACAGCGGCTCGGCGAACCGCTCTCAAAGGCACGCAAGTATAAATTGGAGGACGTGAAAGGAAGCACGCCGGAGGCGAAAGCCAAGTCCGTCCGGAAGATGATGGGCCTTTGCGACGATGATCCACTCTACTCGGTGCCCAAGACTCTCGAAGCGTTCGGGATACGCGTGGTTGAGGTGCCCACAACCGAGGCGATCGACGGTTTGGCCGCGAAGTTCGGGAAGGAACGCGTGATAGTTCTCGCTCGCGGGCTCGAAGGCGATCGTTCGCGTCTTAACGCCGCGCACGAGTTCGGCCACGTCGTCGCGGGAGACGTCGAAGCAGAAACCGAGGCTCCCGAAGCCCACACCCGCGCCTTCGAGTTTGGGGCGTGTCTCCTGATGCCGTCTGCGGTTCTCAAGCGGGCTATCGATCGCGAGTCGATGGTTCACCTTGTGGACATGAAGAAACAGTACGGCGTTTCGATGGCCGCGATGATCTACCGAGCCGAGAAACTGGGCTATCTCTCCAAAAGCGAGACCAAGTCCATCTGGATCGAGTTCGCCAAGCGCGGCTGGCGTCAGAACGAACCGGGTCGGGTTGCGCCGGACAGGGCACTTCGCTTTGAGGTCTTGTTCGAGCGGGCCGTGAGTTTGAACAAGGTGACGTTGGACGACGTCTCAAGACAATCCGGCATTGGCGTGAATGAACTCAAGCGGCGACTCAGCGAACCTGTCGGGTTCATCGATGAGCCCGTAGACATGATCGACAAACAGCCATCGCAAGGATTGCGGCTGGTGAGGGAAGCGTAAGAAAGCGCAGAAAGAAAGGGGCCGTCCGCGTGGTCGACCCCATAGCACCAGTGCAACGGGGACTTTCCACAGAGACCGTTGCCGTTGGAGAACACCATGTCGGCAACGCAACGTCGGATCGTCCAACTTTTGCCCCACGAGCACAATCTTCTCCGCGACCTGGTGGACGCGGAGAAGATCCCGGATGGCCAGTTCATCAGGCGCTGGGATTGGTGGTGCCAACTTGTGGCAACGTTCAACGAACTGACCGATCGGTCGTTCACTCCTGACGAGTTGCATCACTATGTGATGACGCTGCGCAAACGAGGTACCTCTAGCGCATTGCGCTGGGCACCGATGGGCGACGGCTGCGCACACATGCCCGGCTCCGTCTACTCCACGCTTTCGGCAGAGCATCGTGCCCACTTGGTCGCTGTGTACGCCGCGCTTGCGAAGCGACTGGGCGCGGGTTCCGACAGCATCCTTGTGAACGCTGCGCATCGCATGGAACTCGCAGCCCTGTTCGCACAAGTGTCGGGCCATGGGATCAACGATCGGTCGTTGATTGCTGCGGTCATCGACCTACGCAAGGACAAGGCGTACTTGGAGCCCGGCGAGCAGTTGCCGACACTCGGCCAAGCCGTTCGCCCAAAAAAGCAGCGCCGTGGCTTCAGCGACTTCGATCAGGCCGAGGGACTGTAAACGCAGATCGCAGAGAAAGCGGATCCCTACGCCGCCACCGTCGCCGTCGCAAATCTCCGACCACGGCCCCTTCTCGCCGCGGGTGTTGACCCAGCGCAGCATGTACACCGCCGTCTTCCCGCCGTCTGCCGCGCGAAACTCAGTGCGGACGGTCGGGCGGCTGGTCAGCTTCAGGAACGAGAGGACGGCAGGGTCCGTCGGCGCGGGCTGGCCCGCCTCGATCAACTTGACCCACACCTCCGCGCCGCTCACGCCCGGCGGCTTGCCGCGCCGTGTTGGTGAGCCCTCATCCACCAGCCGCAGTTCGTGCGTCAGGCGGGTGCCGCCTTCACCCATCGGATGCTCCGATCCGCCCGTCCATGGCATCCAGAAAAGCCCTTGTTCTTGCGGTCAAACAACACGCGATGATACCAGAAAATAAGTTCCTATCTGGGAAATCCGGGCTAAGAGTCATGACTAGCTGAGCCATCTACAAAGTCCATGCACACCACTCGATGCCACTCAGTTGCCTCATGCCTGCTTCTCATTTCCACCACCCATCCCATCCCCACATCCGACCTGTTCCACCCAACACCCTCTTCCCTCCTCGCACCTCCGCGACCAAAAATCTTCCCCCTACCACCCACCCGCGCGCGCAACTTCCCGCCCCTCCCCCACTCCCCCCTTGCATTCCAAAAATCCCACGTCATACTCATCCCGTCGGCGGCCCACCAAGCCCCGCCACGCGTCTCTTGCGTTCCTCGGTCGGCACTACTGGTAGAGATCGGAACTCAAAGGCGGTCGTTCCGCCCCGAGCACTCCATCAACGCCAGCCCGTGCCCGAGGCGGCCACGCAAAAGCCACGCGCGGCGGCGTCCAGTGCAAGCCGGCACGGTCGGGGTCAATGGGGGTAAAGCGGTAAGCAGGTTCAAGTTCTGGTGCTCGATCGCGAGCCTAGTTGCGTGGCCCAGTTGGGTAGTACTGGCGCTCTCGCCTGTATCCCAACCCAGAGCCACACCTGCAAATCGCGGACGCGAACAGCAAGCATCGACGCAAGTCGATGCAAGCCAACTCCACCCTCATGGAGAGACCAAAGGCTCGGCGGCACGTGAACTCAATCGCAGTGCCGTTGCCCCCGCCCGTCAGCCCCGCGCAAGATCAAGGACAAGTCGCCCAAAGCGACCCAGCGCCGCCTCCCCGCGCAGGACCTGAAAGCCCTCATCACCAGCAGCCGACCGGAACTACGCCGGTCGGTCTCTCATGCGCCCGCAGCACGCTCCCCATCTCATCATGCAACCCTGATCCAGTGCTTCACCAGCACTTCCCGGGTCTTCCCTACCATAATGCGCATATTCCGCGCCACGCCCGCCATCCACCATTCCATATCCCACAACCACGAAAGCTTTTATGTTCAAAGCCGCATGCATCACCTTCTGCTTCGCCATCCTCCTCACCTGCGCACCCGCCCTCGCCGCCACGCGATACGTCAACGTCAACCTGACCACCGGCGCCAATAACGGCACCACATGGGCCGACGCATACCGCTCTGCCGATGCAATTCCCATAGCCCTCGCCGCGTCGGTCTCGGGCGATGAAGTATGGGTCGCCGCAGGCACCTATAGGCCCACGCTCACGACCACACGCACCATCTTCATCAACCTCCGCACGGGTATTGCAATCTACGGCGGATTCGCAGGCACCGAATCCACCCTCAACCAGCGCGACTTCACAACCAACCTCACAATCCTCTCGGGCGACCTCGCCGGCAATGATCCCGTTGTCACCGACAACTCCTTCCACATCATCAATGGCAACGGTGCCAACGCCACCGCGATCCTCGACGGCTTCACCATCACCGCGGGCAACGCCAACGGCTCGTCCGCCAACGACACCGATCGCGGCGGCGGGCTGATCTTCCTCAATAGTTCCAACGCCACCATCCGCAACTGCCGCATCACCAGCAACCGCTGCAGCTTTGGCGGCGGCGGCACATACATCCGATCCGCAAGCCCCACATTCGTCGACTGCACCTGGCAAGGCAACACCGGCGGTTCCTTCGGCGGCGCGATCGACATGTTCACCAACTGCAATCCAACCTTCACCCGCTGTGCCTTCATCTCAAACACCGCAACCCGAGCCGGCGGCGTCGAGGTCTTTGGCACCTGTCAGCCCACCTTCACCAACTGTATTTTTCGCAACAACACTGCGGGCAGTTCGGGTGGCGGCGGGCTCTACATCGCGTCCAGTTCGACCGTCAATCTCCGCAATTGCACCATCGCCCGCAACACCACCACGGGCAGCGGCAGCGGCATCCTGACCAGCAGCTCAACCACTCGTCTCTTCAACACGATCGTGTATAACAACACCGGCGCGGGCGGCACGACGGCCAACCAACTCTCTGGCGCGACCACCCAGGCAACCTACTCCTGCGTCGAGGGTGGCTTCACGGGGATGGGCAACGTGTCTGGCTCACCGCTGTTCGTTGACCTGAACGCGGGCAACCTGCGCATCTCCGCGTTTTCCCCGTGCATCGATGCCGGTTCCAATGCCAACGCCGGCTCGGGCAACACGACGGACTTCGCAGGCGCTCCTCGCTTCGTGGATGATCCCGGCACCACCGACACTGGCGTCGGACCAGCCCCGATCGTTGACATCGGTGCGTACGAGTATCAGCCCGCAGGACTGACCTGCGACGGCATCGACTTCAACAACGACCAGAGTTTCTTTGATCCTCAAGATGTCGACGCGTTCTTCTCCATCTTCAGCGAAGGTCCATGCATTCCAGCCACCGCAACCTGCGCGGATATAGACATCAACAACGATGGCTCGCTCTTTGATCCCTGCGATGTTGCGAGTTTCCTGGTGCTCTTCAGCGAAGGCCCGTGTACGCTGTGCGGCTTGTAATCAGACCAATCCAGGCCCGAAAACAAGCCCTCAGTCCAGCGAACCTTCTCTCGTGATGGGACCGGTGGTCTTTTCTCTTCACACAACCTAAACACAATCTTCCCTAACTCATTGCGCCCCAATCTCTTGCATTATCCACATATCCACCGAAGTATTCTGTACGGGAGGTTCCTCTCGTCGGCATGGATGCCGCATCGGAATTCACAGACGTTGTGGAGCTTGCTGCCATGGCACTCAAAGTCGCATACAGAACGGTCTTTCTCAGCGATATCCACATGGGTTCCTCCGCCGCCCGCGTCGATGAGGCCGCGGCCTTCCTCAAGCACATCGATTGTCAAACCCTCTACCTCGTCGGCGACATCATCGACATGTGGCGCCTCAAGAGCCGCTGGCACTGGCCCGAGGCCAACAACAAGTTCGTCCGGCGCGTCCTCAAGATGGCCAAGCGCGGCACGCGCGTGGTCTTTATTCCCGGCAACCACGACGAGGGCGCTCGTCAATTCATCGGCCTCAACTTCGGCGGCGTGATGGTCGAGCAGAACGCGATCCACATCACGGCGGACGGCCGCAAGTTGCTCGTGATGCATGGCGACGAGGTGGACGTGGTGATCAAGCACGCGCGGCTGCTGAGCGTCATCGGCAGCGTTGCGTACGACAAACTCGTCATGCTCAATCGCGTCGTCAACACGATCCAACGCAAGTTTGGCCGTCGCCCCTGGTCGCTGTCGCAGGCGATCAAGATGCGCGTCAAGAAAGCATGCCAGCATATCGCAAAGTTTGAGCAGGCGCTCGTGGACGAAGCGACCAACCGGGGCGTGGATGGCGTGGTCTGCGGGCACATCCACAAGGCCGAGATCCGGCGTGGAACCGGGGAGGACGAGACCGATTACTTCAACTGCGGCGACTGGGTGGAAAGTTGCACCGCGCTGGTGGAACACGACGACGGCACACTACGAATCATCGACGGGATTGCGTTCCTCGAGCAGATGCACGCGATGGAACCGGTGCAGGACGAGGAGACAGTCTTGGAAGATGAACTTCCGATGTTGCCCGCCTTTGGATTGTCTGGCACTCCAGCGTGACGCGGCCATCTCTTGATGGGCTGGGCGCAGGTGCATAGCGAGCATGCAGAGTCATAGTCGCTGGCACGGGTGATGCCGTTTGATTCAGGGCGCAGCACAAGATCAATCTCAATGGCACAAGATTGGTCATGGCATTATGCCCTTGTTTTTTCGTCAGATCACGTCAGGCTCACGGGCATCACCACGTACATGAAGTCTGCGCCGCTCTTGATCAGGCCCGGCTTGTTGCCAGCCTTGAGTTCCATGATCACTTCGGGGTCGGTGATGACCTTCAGAGCGTCGGTCACGAAGGTTGGATTGAAGCCGATCTCGATGTCGTCGCCGTCGTAGCCGGCGAGGTCGCAGCGAATGTTGGCCTCGCCCACTTCGGCGGCGCGGCTGGAGAGTTCGAGTTGCTTGTCCTTACCTTTGAAGGACATTCGCACGCCGCGACTTTCTTCGTTGGTTAGCAAGGCGGCGCGACGAACGGCGCTGGCGAGCACGTCGCGGTCGAAGGTGACCTTCTTGTCCTGGTCCTTGGGAATCACATCTTCGTAGGGAGGGAACGATCCTTCGACGAGGTTGCTTACGAGCACAGCGCGGCCCGGGCTTGCAGCGGTGCCGAAACTGAAGAGAATCTGGGCATCGGTGATGGCGATCTGCACCGGCTCATCGTTGCTCTGGATGAGCTTCATCAGCATGCCCAGGCCCTTGCTGGGAATGATGCACGACACGGCTTTGGCATCCTTCTCGCCGCCGCCACCTATATTGGAGAGCGGAGCGCGAGCCAGGGCGAGTCGGCGGCCATCGGTGGCGACCATCTCAAGCCGCTTGCCGTCGCGCTTGAAGAGCACGCCATTGATCGCATAGCGGCTGGTCTCGCGAGCAGTCGCGAAGAGCGTGCGTGAAACCAGTTGGCTGAGGCTGCCGGCGGGATGCGTGAGCACCGCCTTGGCCTTGGGAGAATCGAGTTTGCCAGTCACTACATCGGCAAAGTCGGGAATGGGCGGGAAGTCTGCGGCGGGATAGCCATAGACCTTGAAGTGGGCATCGGCGCCCTTGATGCTGCACATTTCGCCATCGGACTCGAGCGTGAGAGTCGGCTCGCCGTCTTCGGCGGAGACAATTGCGCGAAGTTTGTCGGCGGGGATCAGGACCTCGCCCGCCCGCTGCACGTCGACCTGAGAGATGGAAAGTTTGAGGGCGATCTCGGCATCGGTTGCGGAGAGGGTGAGTTCGCCCGCACCGCCCGACTTGCTGGCGACGATTTTGACACAGCCCAGTTGGGGCTTGGGTGAACGAGCCGCGACGGCTCCGGAAACGAGGTTGATAGCGTCCATCAGGGCGCCGCGATCGCAGATGACCTTCATAGTGGGCGAGTGTAGATAGGGTGGGACCGAAGGGCGAGGAATCGTTCCGACTCGACTTAATGACCCGAAGTAGCCTCGTGTCGTGAGGATTCTGCAATTTTTCTGTATTGGGCCAGTTCATCCTTAGATATCTCAGAGGGCGGCACGAGCCTGTAGTGACGCTCCTGAACAACTCGCGGGTCATCCCGGGTAGCAATGAACTCGAACAAGGCCAATGTCGCTGCATCGATAAACTGCGCGCCGATTGCGCGACAGATGAGCGTCGGAAACTTGCTCATACACATCTCAATATCCTGCAGCACCTGCACGAGGCCAAGGCTGTCGGAACCACCCTTTGCCTGCACTGGCAGAACTGTGTGAGCACCGAATCGATCCAGCCCAACATAAAAGTTCATCAACCTCCAACTGACCCATGCTGGGCACGGTGGTGCGAAGATGGCTCTGCAGCGAGTAGCAGGCAAGACCCGTGAAGATGTCGAGGAGCCGGTTGTAACGCAGTTTCGCGAGCAGGGCTTGCTCATCAGACAATGCGTACTGAGCAACGACGCCCGGTGTGGCATCTGGAATGCTCGTCCGAATCAGACTCTCGCTCGGCAAGAATCGGTCGGACTTCACGGCGAGAAATTTATACTTCGCAGGGCCGGTACCGAGGATGATCCAGAACATCGACTTTGGTGCCGCGTCGCGCACACGCTCGGGAAGTTGTGCTCGATATCGAAAACTGTAAATGACGTCCCCAAGATTCTTGGGGAGTTGAATACCGACTTGCTTTGCCGACGCTGCAATATCCTCACGCGAAAACTCAACAGCCCTGTCCCCTGGCTTGCGCTTCGAGAAGAAGACGTGCTCGATTAGGCTTTCGTATCGGTTTGCACGTTTGGCCATGCACTCGCCCTTTCAAATTCAGCCCGGCCAGCGCAGGACGAGCGTTTCCTCGCGAAGTTGTTCCTTGGTCGCTGTCGCAATTCGTGTGCGGAAAAGATCGATCCGGACCACTTCGTATCCAAGCTGTCTGGCGATGTCGGCCAGCAGTTCGCCCGTGCGAATCATGACTCGCAGGTACGAAGCTTGATCGCCGACCACGTAGCCAAGCATCGCTCCGGGCTTGAGCGCAGGGCGAATATCCGCGAGGTGTCGCGCCATGCCGCCAAAGTAGAGCTTTGTGACGCGGTGGTACATCTTCTCAAAGCCACTGGTCTTGCCCATTTCGATGCGTCGCCGCTCAATCTCGGCGGCGATGCGTTGAACTTCGACGTTGTCAGCAACGAGAAGATCGTCTGTATCGGCCTTGTATACCGTGCGGGTATTGGATCGGATGAGACCTTTCTTGTAGTTCCGCAACTCTTCCTTGCTTGATAGGAAGCCCAAGAGCACTGATTCAAGCCTTGTGGTTCTGGTGTAATCTTTCTCGTTGGGATAGGGCGGAGAGGTGAAGACGACATCGATACTGGCTGGTTCGAGTAGCGCAGCGGCTGATCGAGAATCAGCGAAGTAGACGTGAGAATCCACGCTCGCGTGCTCTCTCAACGTTTCCAGATGGGTTGCCATCTCTGTCACCGCACGAAACCACGGATCGACCACCGGGGCATCGGGTTTGGCAGGGCCGACACCTACTTCTGGTCCAAAGTGGAGATTCGAAGATGTCTCGACCACGATGCGAGCCAGTGCGAGACGAGCGTGTTCGTACCCGCGCCGTCCCTTGAACGCCTCAATCGCTTCAAGCAGGACCAATGCCTTGTGGAGCGGCTTGGGGCTTATGGAGTTTGCAAGCAGAAGGTCCATCGCCATAGGGTCAAGGCTTCGCAGCTTTGATGTGGGCTGAGGCGATCGCATGTTTTCAAACGGATCGAGATCGGCTACGCATTCACGTTCCAACTGAGTCAGCGTTGTATCACGCAGAGATTCAGCCAGGGAGCGAAGCACTGTGGGAGAGAGTTTCCAATCCAATTTGGTACGCCCTGCAAACGCGGCTAATGGATTAGCTTCAAGGCCAACACCACGAATTCCAAGCTTCTTTGCTTCGATAATCGTTGTGCCAGTGCCGCAGAAGGGGTCAAGGATGGTTTTGCCGGGCGAAAGCTCGAAGTCCTCGACGTACTGGCGGTAGATGAGGGGGAAATGAGACCACGAACCGATAGCAGGCGTGTGCGGCACGATCCTCGATGGTAAGGCGATTCAAGCCCGGATGTGACTTAGCGCGTGCCGAGGCGGGCGTCATGAATTGTCGTGTTCGAGCCGTCGGCATCCATTCCTCCGGAGACTTGGGAAAGGTAGCCACGTTGCAGGAAAAATTAACGGCTGTATGAAGAATGCCGCGAATAGTCCTGCGGCGTTTGTTGCACCAACAGGAACGAATGAAAGTCAGCGCGTGGCTTGTCCGGTCCAATAGAGTCTGGGCTCAAGGCGCAGGCAAGAAGCGAGCATTGTCGGGCAGCATCAATGCGGCGCGAGGAACTTGAAAGGTTCGGCCTTGACGAAGTTTGCGGTCTGGTTGCCGCCGATGTCGGGGTTGCCGACCAGGGTCAGTTTGCGAGTGCCCGAGCCATCCGCGAAGTTGATGTCTGTCAGTTTGACCCAGACAACCGAGGGGCTGGCGGTATTTTCGTAGTAGTAGATTCTCTGCTTCTGATCGCTCACTGTGCGCCAGATGGTCGAAGCGATGTTGGGTGTTTCGGGCGTGCTGATGCCGCGAGGCGTCGAGCAGTTGCGCATGACGCTGAAGACGCTGGAGACGGCCTCGCGCGGCTCGGCGGACTGTTTGCAGGCGTTGACGTAGAACGAGGCGCGTGCGAATCGATCGGCTGCGCGGTTGGTGCCTGGGAGCATGACGGTGCCACCGATCTGTTTCCAGTATTCGTTCAGCGCGAGTTGCTGGTCGTAGATGGGCGAGTTGGTCATCACCTGGTATTGCTTGCCATGGTGGATCACGAGTTTGCCATCGATGTACTCGAAGATGGCCGAATCGCCGGAGGCATCGGAGAGAGAAAGGTGGACGCTGCCGGCGGCGCCGTTGGGTGCGGTGACAGTGACCATGCGATAGGCCTGCTTGCGTGCGTCATCGACGGCTTCTTGCACGGTGGCGAAGTTGTCGAGCATGTACTGGCCCCACGAGGAGATGAGGAGCGCGGGCCTGGTATCTTCTGCGGCGCTGTACTTGGACTCGGCAAGGTAGAGCAGATTGGCGACCATGCCCTTCTCGTTCATGCCATCGGCGGAGGCACCGTCATAGACGGATGCGACCACGCTGCCATACTTGCTGGTCCATGTGAGCGAACCCTTGGCGAGGCCCGCGTCGCGGGCCATGCCGCGGGGGAAAATCCAAAGGTCAGTCAGCGTGTCCTCGGCCCAGTCCATGGTGCGGCCAGTGACGGTCTGGCCTTCCTTGCCAAAGTAGAGGGCGCGGGTGCAGGCATCGGCGATGGGGACGCAAGCAGCGACGAAGCATGCGAATGTTGTGGCAACGCAGCGAGAACGAAGCGGAAAATGAATCATGGTCTGACACTCCTTTGCAAAGAGCAAGATTGGGACAACTGAGACAGAGGGCAGGAACGAGATCGATCAGCGAGGAAAGAGGAAAGTCACGACGAAGCGAACGCCCCACTCCGGTCCATTGGCTGGTGATTCGGCGTAGTATCGGCCTCCAACCGAGAACGAAACCGGCTGACCGCTGAAGTTGACCAATTGGCTCGCAAAGACATTGAGCGGCACGGTCCACTGCTCGCCCGTCCAGTCATACGTGGTTTCGGTGTTGAAGCCCACCGTGGTGGCGCTGGGCCAGGTGTAGGAAACGAAGGGTTGCAGGAAGGTCGCGTTCACATCGGCGTGATCGTCGCTGTCGGTGATGCCGAAGATGTGGTTGACCAGTGCGCCATATGTCCAGCCGCCCTCCTGACGCAGCGCGAGTGCGGTTGGCCCAAGTCCAAACTGCTCGGAGCGCAGCAGCGGATCGGTGCCCGTTGGCCAGAGGACGACGGGACCGACGGCGAGAATCCAGCCGTTGACATTTTCCTTGGGCGAGAAGAAGAAGCTCTGCACCGTGTCGCCCAGGCCAAACTCGCTCTCGATTGATTCTGACAGCGAGCCTTGATAGACGACCGGGAGAATGGTGCGCACGATGAGGTTCCAGTCTTCGCTCAGGGAGAATGGAATCACCGGTTGGACATTCAGCACGAGACGCTCGGCATCGTTTGGTCCATAGCCCGTGTCGTAGTTGAACTGGAAGGGCACGCTGATGAGCGATGCGACGGGGTTCGAGAGTTTCATGGCGAGTTCCTCGATGTCGTTTCCAGTGGTTTCAGCAGTTGGAATAGTGGCTGCTGGTTCATCGGTTGGCGGCTGGAGGCTTAGCGCAGCGTCGGTGTTGAGCACAGGGGCAGGATCTGCTGCATGTGCAAACGGGAGCGCCAGCAGACTTGCGGAGCAGGCCAAGCCGGCGATTGCGCCGGCGAGGGATCGACTTGTGTGGGCGAGAGTCAACATTGGAAAATCCTTCGAAGCGTTCGAACGGTTTACATTCTGACTACCAAATCGTGATTGACTGCTGTGCATTTGCTGATTGGTGCTACGGACGCGATGACGGGGGGAAAATATCGCGCCAATCAGACTGCATGTTGACCACGACCCAGCGATTTGATTGCGCCTCGTCCAAGCCCTTGTCGAATCGACCGATCTTCGAATCGCGGTCGTAGGCCCATTCTCGCTGAGCATCGGTGTGGTGAACGAACACGCACATGCGGGCGCCGGAGCCAGCGGCGGTCCACTGGAGCATGGCAAGGTCGCCATCGGAATTGCCGAAGGCGGCGATGGGGCGGCGACCGATGTGCTTCTGGATCGCGACGGGCTTGCCTTCCTTGTCGTCGATGAAGTCGATCTCGGCGGACTTGATAAGGACAGGAACGCCATTGCGAAACTCAAACTGTTGCTTGCCCGAACTACCGACGACCTGCTCGGGCGGAATGCCGTAGGTCGCTTCGGCAAAGGGACGCATGAACTCGATGCCGCCGCCCGAGACGATGAAGGTCTTGAAGCCGTTGGTGCGCAAGTATGCCAGCACTTCGAGCATGGGTTGATAGACCATTTCTGTGTAGGGTCTGCCGGTTGTGGGGTGCTTCGCGTTTGCGAACCACTGCTTGACGGTGGCTTCGAATTCGTCGGTGGTCATGCCGGCGTGGGTCGCGAACATGATCTTCAGGAGTGCGTGCTCGCCGTCGGCAAGGGCGGCTTTCATATCACCCCGGAGGATGGAGGCGAAGGGCTCCTGCTGCGTCCACTCCGGATGCTGCGGAGCCATCGCCTTGACGCGATCGATCGCGAAGAGGAACTGGAAGTAGAGCGGTTGCTCGGCCCATAGCGTGCCGTCGTTATCGAAAACAGCGATGCGTTCCTGGGGTGGAACAAAGTCGGGCGAGTTAGGGTTGGTGACGCGTTGGACGAAGGAGGTGATCGAACGCCTGGAGGTCGTGTCGTTCCACGACGCGAGCGCGGCGACATCGGTACCCTTTGACGATGACAACGAAGACGTGGAAGGGACTGCATGCTGGCTGCGACATGCGCCGACCAAGGTGCTGGCACTGATCAGGGCGACACAAAGCAGACGCTGGTGGACAGTTTTCATAGTATCTTTATTCCCACGTGTGAGGAGATTTTGCGAGGGCAATGATACCTAGAAACGTACTTCCATCGCGATGAATGGCCCGTGCAGCAGCAGGTCGTACGAGAACTCGTCCGGGCCAGAGCCATCGCTGTAGTCGATGTCAAGGCCACGATACCCCAGGAGCAGCGAGCCCCAGGAGTTGAAGCGGTACTCGAAGCCAGCGAGGGCGTTCCAGGTAAAGTCTGAGCCGCCCGCGCCAACATCGGCACGAGCGAAGATTGAGAAGGAATCGGTGAAAGACACGCTTGTCCGGAAGCCGACGAAGGCATCCGCCCAGCCCTTGTCGCCCGAGACTTCTGCGGCCCCTGTTGGTTCGATTTCGAGCGAGAGGTAGTGGATGCGGACGCCGGCAAGCGGAGCGAAACTGAAGGTTGCTGACGCGTTCGAGTCGCTGGAGAAAGAACCCTTGGCGAGTTCGTAGGCTGCGCCAAACTCGAAGATGCCCTGGTCCTGGCGAACTGAGGCCGGGCCGGATTGGAGCGGAACATCGTCAACCTCAAGGCTGAGATACATGACGTCGGCGAGGATGGACCACTGCTTGCGCGTCGCCTCGCCTCGAAGGGTGAGGCCAAGATTGAAGTTGTCGGTGATGGTGTCGAAAGTGTCGGCGACTGAAAGATCGACTGGCGCCGAGTTGCCCTTGACGGTGATGTTCCCGTCCTGGGCGGGAATCCAGAGGTAGGGCGTCAGTTTGAAGTGCCAGCCGTCGTCGAGATCCGGAAGCACCGGATCGTTTGATTGCGGCAGGGCCGCTGGCGGAGACTGGGAGGGGGCGGAGGGGGCGAGAGGCTCGACTGGTTGAGGCTGCTGGGACTGTGCAAGTCCTAAAGCAGCGCTCGCTCCCATCAATACCGTCGATATGTAGAAGTTCAGGTGATGACGCATGAGATGGACTCCGGAGCAGTAATGCAAAGGATCATCACCAGATGGACTGCGGATGGATTGCGCCGGTTGCTGGCGAAGTGACGGTGAATTTGGGACTTTAAGGACCAACTACTTGAGTATCTCGATGCGACCAGTGTCAAGGTCGTAGCGAGCGGCGACGACCTTGACCTTGCCCTCCTGGACGTACTGTGCGATGACTGGGCCGGTGCCGCTGATCTGGCGCGCGACGTTCATCGCGTTGGCACGCATGGCGTTATCGACGCGGTCGCCAGGTTGCCCCTCGGTGCTTTGCACTGCGGGCTGGATGGGGCGAAGGAATGCGCCCAGGTGGCCAGGGGCCTCGCCACCCTTGACAGCGGCCATGACTGCGCCGCAGCGTTCGTGCCCCACCACGACGATGAGCGGAGCGTTCAGGTGCTCCACAGCGAACTCGATGCTGCCCAACTGAACATCATCGACGACATTGCCAGCAGAGCGAACGACGAAGATATCGCCCAGGTCCTGATCAAAGACGAGTTCGGGACCAACGCGCGAGTCGGCACATGCAACGATGATGGCGAGGGGACGCTGGCTGGCTGCGACCTCGGCGCGACGGGCGCTATGCGAGCGGGCGTTGATTGGCTTGTCCGCGGCATAGCGAGCGTTGTCTTCCATCAGGGCCTTGAGGGCCTGTTCGGAGGTTGGTGTCTCGAGAGCGGAAAGTCGCGAGTGGCCGGTGGGCGCGCTGGAGCATGCGCTTAGCCCAACGAACAGCAACGAGGAAAGCACCAGGTTGGCGACGCGAAAATTCGAGGAGGACAGTTTCATAGTTGGACCTCTGTTAAGGATGACGAATGGAGAATCAGTCTCTGCAAAAAAGCATCCCATCGCGTTTGGGCGACGGGATGGGTTGTGATAGTGGTCAAACGCCGATTACCGGCCCGTGCCCTGCTGTATCACTGCTTCCATGACGCGATCAAGGTTGAAACTGCCGGGCTTCTGGCGGGGCGGGAACTCCTTGAAACTCTGGAGCCACTGGCCGATAAACGCACCGGCGGGAGCCATGACAAACATGCGGTCAAGGTACCAGCGCTGATAGCCCATGGCGTTCTCGTGCTCGGCGCGCTCGAATGGGTCCATGCGAAGGTTGGTGAGCATCGGAGCTCGCAAGGAGGTAAAGGGCTCCTGCCAGACCTTGAGGCCCTCGCCATCCTGACGCAGGAAGGTGATCTTCCAATTGTCATAACGCAACGCGGCGACGCTGCCGTCATCGGTCCAGTAGATGAACTCCCTGCGGGGCCAGGGGGATTGGCCCCGGAAGGCGGGGGCCAGGTCATAGCCGTCGAGGTGGACCTTGTACGTGCGATCGCCGATGGCGCGACCCTTGAGCAAGTCCTGCTTGGCTGTCGTGTCGCCCGCAGCGGTGACGAAGGTCAGGAGCATGTCCTCATGGGCGCCGATGTCGTTGATGATGGTGCCTGGCTTGATGGTGCCAGGCCAGCGGATCATGCATGGAACGCGATAGCCACCCTCCCACTGGGTGTTCTTCTCGCCACGGAACATGGTGGTTCCACCATCGGGCCACGTGAATGTTTCGGCACCGTTGTCGGTTGAGTACATGACGATGGTGTTGTTCTCGAGGCCCAGGGCCTTGAGTTTGTCCAGCACCAGGCCCACATGGCCATCGTGCTCGACCATGCCATCGGCATAGATGCCAAGGCCGGTCTTGCCTTCGGACTCTGCCTTCAGGTGGGTGAAGATGTGCATGCGGGTGGAGTTCCACCAGAGGAAGAAGGGCTTGTTGGCCTTCGCGGCCCGTTCCATGAAGTCCAGGGCCTTGGCGTTGACTTCCTCGTCGATGGTCTCCATGCGCTTGCGGGTGAGCGGGCCGGTATCGGTGATCTTGCCGCCTGCGAAGCTGTGGATCACGCCCCGGGGGCTGAACTTTTTCTTGAACTCGGCGTCCTTGGGATAGTCGGAATTCTCAGGTTCTTCCTCGGCATTGAGGTGGTAGAGATTCCCGAAGAACTCGTCGAAGCCATGCTCGGTGGGCAGCATTTCATCGCGATCGCCCAAGTGGTTCTTGCCAAACTGGCCTGTCATGTAGCCCTGGGCCCTGAGCAGCGTGGCGATGGTCGGGTCTTCCTTCTTCATGCCTTCGGGCGCACCGGGCAGACCGACCTTGGTCAGGCCTGTGCGGATGGGCGACTGGCCTGTGATGAAGGCCGCGCGGCCGGCGGTGCAGGACTGCTGGCCATACCAGTCGGTAAAGAGCGCACCTTCCTTGGCGATGCGATCGATGTTGGGCGTGCGAAAGCCCATCATGCCCATGTTGTACGCGCTGATGTTGAACTGCCCGATGTCATCGCCCCAGATGACGAGGATGTTGGGCTTGGCCTGTTGGGCGAGCGCGTCGGACGAAGAGGCGACGAGAGAAACGGCAACGGTGGCAACCAGTGCCAGCGACTGGCCCATGTGCTCCAGCAGTTTCTTTGCGGAAAGCAACGTACACCAACCCATAACGACTCCTTTGCTTGATTGATCCCCACAGACCCGTACAGATGCTGCCAGACTGGCAATGTGGGCCAAGGTATGCATGCATGGATTCTAATGCGAGATTTTATTACCGCTCAACTATCCGCAACAGGGCAATCACCTCACTTGGGGATGGAGCAACGTGATTGCTTGATGATGATCAAGTTGAGTTGAGCAACGTCATGTCGCGCAGGATTGGCCTGCTGCTTTCTATTGCGGTGCAACCTGGGCGTGTTGATGGAGCGGTTGTCCTCAAAATCACGCTGTTTGGGTGTCGAAGTGAACGTGCAGGTTCGTTGATTGTTCGAGAGCACTGCGCATGCAGGCGCGCTGACTTCTATCACGGCGTGCTTGCCGCGTCAGAAAAAACGATTGATTTTGGGATTCAGATCGCGGGGTGGTTGGCAACGGGGGACGGAGTTATTTCTCAGGAACTGGAGCGAGGGTGGACTGGTCCATTCGGGCCTGCTTCTGGCGTGCTTCCCAGGCGTCATTGGTCATGATGCATCGCATGCCAAGATGTTGCAGGCCTGTGTCGGGCGGGCAGGCCATGCGGGCGCTAGGTCGGTAACTGGCGCAGTAACTGTCGTTGCAGAGGAAGGATCCGCCGCGATGCACGCGGCTCTCGGGCGAGTTGGGATTGCGCGGGTCGTAGCTCTGGGTGGCACCGCTTGGATTCTCGACCACGCGGTCCGGACCTTTCTTGCCAGCCTGATCGAGTTCGAGCATTCGCCGCGTATAGGTATCGGGGCGGTAGAGATCGCTGCACCATTCCCAGACGTTGCCGGCGGTGTCGTAGAGACCGTAGCCGTTGGGGGGAAAACTCTTGACCGGAGCGGCAAGCGTGAAGCCGTCTTCCTGAGTGTTGTTGTTGGGAAAGTTGCCCTGCCATGTGTTGCAGCGTTTGGGATCGACGGGATCATTGCCCCATGCGTTGACCTTGCGATCAAGGCCACCCCGGGCGGCAAACTCCCACTGTGCTTCGGTGGGCAGTTGCTTGCCAGCCCACTTGGCATAGGCGACGGCATCTTCGTATGCGATGTGGACGACGGGATACGTGTCCTTACCTTCGATGGTGCTGGCGGGGCCTTGCGGGTGTTGCCAGTTTGCGCCGGTGGTCCATGTCCACCACTGGTCGTGGCCTCGAAGGTTGACGGGATGGTCCGGGGGCGTGAAGACCAGCGAGCCGGGCAGGAGCATTTTGTCGTCGGGCTTGGGCGTGCCTGCGGGGAGTTGCTTTTTGAGTTCCTCCCAATCGACCGCACGCTCCGCGACTGTTTTGTAGTTGCTGGCCTTTGCAAACTCGGCGAACTGGGCGTTGGTGACTTCGGTCTCATCGGCCCAGAACCCATCGACGCGGACGCGATGGACGGGTGATTCGTCGGGACGGGCGAGGGGGTCGGTGCTGCCCATCTGAAACTCCCCGCCTTCGATCCAGATCATGCCCGGGGGACCATCGTGCTTACCCGATTGCTGAGCGGGCGGGGATGGGTTGGAGGCCAGCAGCAAGGCGGCACGGCCGGTGGCGGCGCAGCAAGACTTGGGAGTTTCCAGCGCAGCGGGGGGCTGGGGTTGATCTGAATCTGAAGATGCTGCAAGCGCGGCCATAGCGAAGAGCAAGCCAGGGGCAAAGAGAGCGAGGAACGAGGTTGACTTCATCGGGCTTCCATCCTGAGGGGGTCGCAAATGTGAACTAACCAGAATGTTACGTCTGGAGCCACGAGCAGAGGCGGGAATCGTGCGATGAAGGGAATAGTGAAAAGCACAACGCCGCGTGGATAGCGGCGTTGTGGGGGACAGTGGGTTTTTGGAATCTGGCTAGTGGAGTGGCGGGGCACTTACTCAACGGGTTCGAGTTCGCGCTCGCGGTGCTGCATCTGGGCCTTGAGGCGGGCGAGGATGGAACTGTGCATCTGGCTGACGCGGCTCTCGGAGAGGTCGAGGGTGGAGCCGATTTCCTTCATCGTCATTGCTTCGTAGTAATAGAGGACGATGATGAGCCGCTCGGAACGGGTCAGGCCCTTGGTCAGCAGGTCCTTGATGTCGGTGCGCTGGATGTCACTGAGCGGGTTGCTCTGGCTCTCGTCGCGGATGACGTCGATCTCTCGGACTTCACGGCCACTGCCACTGTCGCTGGCGAAGGTTCGCTGGCTGAGGCTGCGGGTCATGACGGCCTTGCTGTCACGAGTGATTTTCTCGAGTTCGTCGGAGTCGACGTTGAGGTTGCGGGCGACTTCTTCCTCGGTGGCGGGGCGTCCCTCGCGCTTCTCGATTTCCTGGCGGACCTGCTCGACGCGGCCCGAACGGTGGCGGACCAGGCGCGGGACCCAGTCCATGCTGCGGAGTTCATCGAGGATGGCGCCGCGGATACGCGGAGCGCAATAGGTCTCGAACTTGACCTTGCGTTCGAGGTCGAAGGCATCGATCGCGTCGCGCAGGCCGAAGACGCCGGCGGACATCAGGTCCTCGACATCGACCTCGTCGGGGAGACGGGTGTGGATGCGTTCGGCGTTGTACCGGACAAGCGGGAGGAACCGCTCCATCAGGTAGTTTCGCAAGGTTTCGTCGTTATCTTTCTGATACAACTTCCAGATGTCGTTGATCGGCATCTTGTCGTATTTTTTGCGAGACTTCTGGTCTTCGCCAGCGCGACTGGCACACCATGATGCCCGCGCGCTTCGCATCCCTGTCTTCGTTGCTGCCATCGGTCGACTCCTTGACCCTAAGCACAGACCCTACGCACTTTGTGCATTGAGCCGTCTACCGGCTCATGCACATTGACTCGGACGACGCGAGTGACAGAGAGGCTCACTAAAAGGGACTATCAGAAAGTCCTATTCGAAAGCACTGTCAGGCACCGCATTGACCGATTGTCAGTCCCGGCGTGTCCACGCGCCGGAACCAACCATCACACACTCGCGACCATGCGAGTCGTATCGCGGTCATCCGTGACCAACGACACGCACAGTCTACCGACGTTCTTGCGCTTGTGCAAGCGCTCTAGCAATTCTCCACAAAAAGTTTCACATCTTCTTTGAAGTTGTTGATGGATTCGCCCCCACCCCCGAGCTCGCCCCCGCCCCCACCAGTCCTGACTGCTCCATCACATCCGCTTCGGTGATCTGTTGATCGGGCTCGACCCACCCGATGGGCCTCACTGGATTTGCCCTGGCATATTCCTTGTTGTGCTCGTCAACGACGGACCGGACGATGGCGGCACAGATCGTGCCCGCGATCAAGCCCAGGAACATTGCGATGAGTGCATCCTTGAGCGTATTTGCAGCACCGGACTGCATTAGCAGACCACGCGCGGCAACGAGAGCAAAGCTAGCAAGCGCGAGGATGGGTGCGATCGCGCGGATGGGGTCCATCAACGTTGCTCCACTTCTCTGCAATGCAATCGACACACGCGTACCAACGCGCGGATGCATCGACGCGAAGCGCGGGGTACTTTGCCGGACTGTTGCGATTCGTCAAAAAATTAAAGCAAATCGCGGGCCGATGCGAAGTGAGCATGCTGCGCAGGTCGAAAAAAGTGCGCATGCTGAACGCAACGAGAAGTGAAGCACGCTCGAAACGTGGGTGTTGATTGTGTTGCGAAGCAAGCCAACGCACAATCTATTGCGGTGTCTGCTTAGAGAAGAGCCGAGCCCACCATCCCTTGGGCGGTGGTACGGATTGATCCACTAGTCGGATACCCGCCAATCGGGCCATGTGTACGGAAACCGTGCGGAGATCTTGCACGACGGGCGCATTGGGTTGATGGATGACAACCGGGCCGCGGGCACGAATCGAGGCGGTCATCGCGCTGTCCTTGCGGACCCAACCGAGCAAGACTGGCTCAACCTGCAAAAACCGCGCGGAGGTGGAGCGAATGCGTTCAAAGACTGTCATCGCTTCGGCCTCGTCGGCGGCTTGATTGACAAGGATGCCGATGCGGGTGGTGGGCACCTGGGCCTGGTGCAGTTGCGGGGGCTTGGGGCCTCGCGCGATTGTCTTGACAGTCGCGTACGCGTCGGCCATGGATGTTGGCTCGGGCGTAACAACGACCGCGGCGATGTCCGCGTAGCGCACGAAGGCGAGCACACTCTCGGACAACCCAGCACCTGTGTCAATCAGAATTAGATCGTTGGCATCTTCCAGTTCGAGCAGCGCGTCGAGCAGGGCGGCACGCTCAAAGGGTGCGAGGTTGGCCATGCGCCCCACGCCAGCGGAGCCGGGCACGAGTTTGAAGCCGCCCGGGGCATCGACCGCGATCTGGGCCATGCTGCGACGCGACTCGCCAAGTTGCAGCACGCTTTCGAGGCGGCGCGAGGGGGTGATGCCACACAGCACATCGGCGTTGGCCAGGCCAAGGTCCGCATCCATGAGCGTCACACGAAGGTGACGACGAGCGAGCAGGGCGGCGAGATTGACGGCGAGGCTCGTCTTACCCACGCCTCCCTTGCCACTGGTGATGGCGATGATGGGCACCTTGCGCAGGCGGATGGGTTTGGGCGAGCCAGCCACGGCGGGCAGACTTGATGCGGCCAGCGACGAGACAACCCCTTGATTGAAGGAAGCAACCATCTGACGCAGGCGAGAGGCCTGGTCGTGAACGGGGTGGACGGGGTGAACCGACTGGACGCGCATGGAGGGGCTGGTGCCGATCGGCCCGGTTGGCTGATGGGTAGGGTGGTTGGGAGGCAATGCGCCTGCATCATCCGCACCGGAAATACCAGCGTGCGGGAATCCAGTTCTGGGGGTGGCTGCGGCGCTCATTGCCTGAGTTTGCCCTCCAGCACCAGGCGTGCGAGACGATCTGCGTTGGCCAGTTCGATTTGTGCGGGCACTTCCTGGCCCGTCGTCACATAGTTGATCTTGAGGCCAACGGCATGGGCGAGATTCAGCAGCACGCCATACCGCACTGCTTCATCGAGTTTGGTCAGCAGCAGGTGGGTGGGTTGCAAAATTCCAAAGCGGGTTGCGGCGAGCGTCAGCGCATCCTCTGCGGCACCTGCGGAGAGGACCAGATGGGTCTGCTCGGGGGCCAGGGCTTCGAGGAAGGCACCCATCTCGTCGAGGCGCACGCTGTCCTGGGGACTGCGACCGGCGCTATCGACCAGAATGACACCTCTGTCAGCGAGCGTGTCGGCGAGTGATTCGGCGGCTTCGATGGCCTCACGCGGGGTCAGGGCAACTTTCATGGGCATGTCGAGGATGCCCGCGTAGGTTCGGAGTTGATCGACAGCGGCGATTCGATAGGTATCACAGGTGATCAAGCCGACCTTGGCCCCGTGCTTCAAGGCGTAGGTGGCGGCGAGTTTGGCGATGGTCGTGGTCTTGCCCACGCCGGTGGGACCGATCAGCGCGATGACCAAGGGGCGGGGGCGGGGGCGGGAGACACCGGTCTGCGGATGGGGACGATTGCCGGCACGAGCGACGGAGCCGACGACGGGCAGGAGGCTGGCGACATGTCGCTGCACGCTTGTCGCCACGATCTGAGCATCGGCGAGTTCATCGGGCGAGAGTTCGTCGCGGACGCCGCCGATGATGCGGTCGATGAGTTCGGAGCGGACGCCGGCTTCTTGCAGGCGCAGCGATTGGTCGAGCAATGGTTCACCCAGACTGACCTGGGCCAGCGGACTGCTTGCCAACGACCCCCATGCTGGGCCGCTGGTGCCCAAGCCCTGGACCGAGGAACGTCTGGTTTCGGAGAGCAACTGCCCAACCAGGCGACGGATTGAGCCTAGTTCGTCCTTGAGTTGGCCCAGTGCCTGATCGTCTGCTGGGGCGAAGGTAGCTGGGGTTGTCAGCGAGGTGCGCGGCTGGGGTATTGCGAGGGACGGGGACTTGGTATTTGGCTGGGCAATGGGCTGGGAAGGTTTGATTTCTGTGAACGCGGCATGGCTTGAAGGCGAGGCGGGGGCTTCGAAGTGCTGGCGCGAGACGGATGCGTCGCCCAAACCCAAGGAGGAGTAGGAAGCGGGCACAAAGTCTTCGGCGCCAGTAGGGGCGACGCTTCCCACTGGTGTGACGAGGGCACGAACTGAGTTACTGGAACTGTCGCGGAACTCTGAACGACTGTTCTGTTCGCGGGAGGGGTGGTCTCGGGAAGCACGTTCGCGGATGGTCGGGCCCCGTGCGGTCAGGATGAGACCATCGGTTGATGAAGAGGTGGAGGCGTGGGCGGGGCTTGAGCCATGGCCCAGGCTGGATGCAAAGCCAGAGGGGGGGACGGTGTCGGCGGCGGTGATTTCATACTCATCGTGCCCGCCCATGCCCATCACTGCACCGATGCGATAGGCGCGGGTGTGGAGGATGACAGCATCCTTGCCCAGGTCTTTCTTGACCTCGGCGAGGGCTTGGGCCATCGAACGAGCACGGAACGTTTTGAGTTGCATTGCCGTCCCTGGCTATCAGTCGCGAGGCTCCAGGCGAGATGCCTGAGAGCGAGGCGAGACGTCATGTCATCGAATCAATCGGGCAGTGGAGAACAGTGATGGGTCCAGTTTAGTGGGTCCCTTGGTGATGGGCGAGAGGATACCAAGTTTTCCACAAAGAGCAAGGGGGTGAGGGAGGAAGCAAACAAATAAAACTTTGTGAACGGAAGTGGATGGCGCACATCAAACTGCATCGGAGTTTTTGCAAAGCCGCAGGCTTTGATAGCACGGATGGTGGCATTTCTGGTCGCACGTCAAGCGGCTTGGAGTTTTTCTGCGCCGACGGGAGGCATCACGAGTGCGAGTGACTCGACATCAACACCCTGCACGACCTCGTTGTAGCCCAGAACGGTGATGCCTGGGAGGTGGGGTTCGACGATCTGGCGAACGACGGCGCGGACCTGGGGCGAGGCGATGACAACGGCGGGCAAGCCACGCGCGGTGACGCCTTCAAGGGCTTGCACGACTTGCTGGGCGACGCTGGCGGCGAGGCGGCTGGGCATGTGGACGCTGGTGCCGGCCGGGCCACGATCGACATAGGAGTTGATCAGGTCTTCGAGGCTGGGATCGAGCGTGACACAAGTGAGTTTCCTCGAGCCGCCCCCCGCCCCCGAGCCCCCCGACGCGCCCGTCGCACCTGCCCCCCCACTCGCCGCACCGGCTGAGAATGCTGTGTCGGGCTGGGTGACGAGTTGGCAGATGCTGCGGCGCAGGCTGTTGCGGACGTATTCGGTGAGGACTTCGATGTCCTTGGTCCTTGGTCCCCACTCGGCGATGGTTTCGAGGATGGTTTCGAGGTCGCGGATGGGGACGCGTTCGCGGAGCAGGGCCTGGAGCACCTTCTGGAGTTCGACGGGCTTGATGATTGCCGGGATGGTGTCTTCGACGATCTTTGGGGACTTCTGCTTGAGTTGCTCGAGCAGGTTGTTGACTTCTTCGCGGGTGAGCAGTTCGTCGGCATGCTTGCGGACGATCTCGGTGATGTGGGTGCCGATCACGCTGGTGGGATCGACAACCGTGTAGTTGAGGATTTCGGCCCTGGGCTTGAGGGCGGGGTCGATCCACCAGGCGTCGAGGCCAAAGGCGGGCTCCTTGACGCGCTCGCCTTCTATGGGGCCGCTGATGAGTCCAGAATCCATGGCGAGCATCCTGCCCACGCGCACGAGTCCGGCGCTCACGATGTTGTTGCGGATTTTGATGCGATACTCCCCGCTGGGGAGTTGCATGTTGTCCCGGATGCGGACGGGGGGCATGACAAGGCCCAGTTCGACGGCGAGTTGGCGGCGGATGCTGGAGATGCGGTCGAGCAGGTCGCCACCCTGATTCGTGTCGACCAGTTGCACGAGTGCGTAGCCGACTTCGAGTTCGAGGGTGTCGACCTTGAGAAGATTTTCGATGGGCGGGGGCTCGACTTTGGGCGCGGCGGTGATCTGGGCCTGTTCCTGAGCTGCGACGGCTCGCTTGCCACCACGAAGCATCATGAAGGAGAAGCCAGCGAGCGCGCCGGCGATGATGAGAAGGGGCAGGCTGGGCAGGGGCGTGAAGGCGAGCATGAGCAGGAAGCCAGCAGTGATCATGAGGCCTTTGGGCTGGCTGACGACCTGATCGGCGAGTTGATTGCCTAGTTGCTCCTTACTGCCCGAGCGGGTGACGATGAGGGCACTGGCGATGGAAATCACGAAGGAGGGAATCTGGCTGGTGAGGCCGTCGCCAATGGTGAGTTTGGTGAAGACCTCGGCGGTCTGGCCAGCATCCCATCCTCGCATCAGGATGCCGACGGCGAAACCGCCCAGGACATTGATTGCGGTGATGATGAGGCTGGCGATGGCATCGCCCCGCACAAACTTGCTGGCACCGTCCATGGCACCATAGAAGTCGGCTTCCTGCGAGATTTTTTCGCGGCGACGGCGGGCCTCGCCCTCTTCGATGTTGCCAGCGTTCAGGTCGCTGTCGATTGCCATCTGCTTGCCTGGCATGGCATCGAGGGTGAAGCGAGCGGCGACTTCGGAGATGCGGGTTGCGCCCTTGGTGATGACGAGGAACTGGACGATGACGAGGATGAGGAATATGACGATGCCGACAAAGAGGCTGTCGCCAGCGACGAAGTCGCCAAATGCCATGATCACATGGCCCGCGACGGCGGCGGCCTCTTCGGGGGTGGAGGCATCGGCGCTGAGGATGAGGCGCGTGCTCGCGACGTTGAGGACGAGGCGGAAGAGGGTGGTGGCGAGCAGCAGGCTGGGGAAGACGCTGAACTCCAGCGGATCCTTCATATAGATGGTGGTGAGGAGAATGACCATGCCCAGGCTGATGTTGAGGCAGATGAGGATGTCCATCAGGATCGGCGGCATGGGCACGATCAGGACTGTCATCATCAGAATGAAACCGACGGGCACGATGTAGCCGCGATACTGGCTGAGCCAGACCATCCAGACAGGAAGGTCGGGGCGCGGGGCCACCTGGGCGGCGGGGGTGGCGGGGCGTGGAGCGCGGGACTTGGAAGGGGACTTGGCCATTGCTGGGGAAGATCAGGAAGGACGAGAGGAGGGCGGGGAGAGCGGGCGGGCTTTTTGGGGTTTGCGAGCAAGGCTGGCGATTTGATTCAGGGTGTCAAGCGTGGTGCGGTCGGGTTGTTTCTGTTTGTCGTTGTTGCTTACGACTTTTGTTTATGACTGGCTTCGTGTGCGATTGTCGGGCGTTCAGGCCGCTTCTCGCTCCAGGCGGTAGACATATGCGAGCAGTTCGGCGATGGCCTGGTACATCTCGGCTGGGACCTGGCCCCCCACTTCGACCTCGTAGTAGAGGGCGCGAGCCAGTGGCGGGCGCTCGACGATTGGGACCTGATGCACCATCGCGACCTGGCGAATGCGCATCGCCATGAAGTCCACGCCTTTGGCCACGACTCGCGGCGCGGCCATGGTTGTCTCATCGTACTGGATGGCGACGGAAAAGTGCGTGGGATTGGTGACGATGACGTCGGCCTTTGGAACGGTTTGGTTCATCTGCTGCAGGGCGATCTGGCGCATAAGTTGCATGCGCCTGCCCTTGACCAGCGGATCACCCTCCATGCTGCGACGCTCGTCCTGGACTTCCTGCTTGGTCATGCGCAGGTCTTGCATAAGTTGCCAGCGCTGGAACATGTAGTCGGCGACGCCCAGGAAGAGGAAGAGGGCCAGGAGCCAAGCAAGGAGTTTAAGGCAGAGCATGCCGATCATTGCGAAGGCCTCACGCACCTGCAGCACGGGCAGGCTGGACACTTGATCGATTGCGCTACTCATGTATGTCCAACCGACCCAGATAACGATGCCCAGTTTGATGATGTTGAGCAGGCCCTTGACCAGGTTTTTGCGGCTGAGCAGATTACCAAGCCCCTTGATCGGGTCGAGGCGTTCCAGTTTTGGCATGAGCGCGTCGGTGGTGAAGAGCGGGCCATACTGAACGAAGTGGCCGATGATGACGACCGGCACAAGCAGCACCAAGATTGGTGCCATGGCCACTGCGGGACCCAGCAATGCTTCTCGGATGACGGCACCAACCTGCGAGGGGGTGAGCGTTCCGTTCAAACCATCCAGCCCGCGGCGCATGACTTCGATGCTGGCCCGCGCCAGAGCCGCACCGAAGATTGTGAGCAGCAGCGCACCGCCCAGGAGATCGATGGCCGCTGAGAGATCGGTGCTCTTGGCAACTTGCCCACGCTCGCGCGCGTCCTCGATTTTGCGAGGTGTGGGGTCTTCGGTCTTTTCGCCCATGTCGTCGGCCATAGCTTTGTCTGAATAGTCGTGAGGATCGGGAATTGGAGCGGTGCTTGGTTCAACGCAGAAGGAACGAGAGAATCAAAGTGGGGAAGCGGCGGCGTGCAACATGCCTCAGTAGTCTTGAGGTGTGTTGATTTCGTTGCGTCATGGCGTCATGCCCCCTGCTCCAGCCTGAGCGTTGGCCACATTCGCGACGTTCAAGCCTTGAATCCATGTGCCCACTGCTTCGAGTGCTTCGTGCAGCCCATCGGCAATTGGCTCGCGAATGGCGTAGAGGCCGGTGGCGATCATGGTGGTGCCCAGTCCAACCTTGATGGCAAAGCCGATCGAGAGCACGTTGATGGCGGGCATGGTCTTTCCAATGACGCCGATAAGAACGATGACTAAAAAAACGATCGCGATGACTGGCGCGCTAATGCGCAGGGCGATCTCCATGCCCGAGGAGACGATGCCGGCGAATAGACTGGTCGCGTTGCCCGTGCTGGCAAAGACCGATGCACCTGCACCAACCGGCACGCGATCAAATGTCATGAGCAATCCGCGAAAGAGCGATTCAACGCCGCCCAGACTGAAGAAAATCGCCATCGCCAGGAAGAAGAAGAACTGCCCCAGCAGGTCGACATCTGCGTCTTGGGAATGGTCATAGACACGCGCGAGGCCCAGGCCCATTGTGGTGCCTGCGACGATGCCCGCCATCTCCATCATCAAGAGCGGGGTTGCGGCGATTGCGCCGATTGCAAAGCCAATCAGTCCCTCAGCCAGCACGAGGGGAACCAGCCCGAAGAGATCTGTCCGGATCTGGGGCATGCCAGAGGTCGCCAGCATCGGATAGGCGGCACAGGCGAGCATCAGGCAGAGGGTTGCGCGGACTCGCATGGGAATAATTGCACTGCTGACGAGGGGTGCGATCACGACCAACCCTGCAATCCGAGAGACCACCAGCGACCAGCCCAGCACGTGCGGAGCAATCGAGTCGACGAGCATCGCGATGGCGGGAGTAGGAGCGTCCACGTCGTCGATCATCCTCCGAAACTGAAGAGGTCGGTTGCATACTCAATCATGCGGGAGAGAATCCAGGGAAGGAGCAGAATCAGGGCAAGGATCATCACGACGATTTTGGGCACGAAGGCGATGGTCTGATCCTGAATCTGCGTGACTGACTGCAAGAGGCTGATGATCAAACCGACGAGCACGCCCGCCGCGAGGATTGGAATGGCGATCTTGAGCGTGATGACCAGTGCCTGGCGCACCAGTTCCAGGGCCGTCGTGTCATAGTTCATGGCGCGAGCCTCCCCAGCGAGGCGGCGGCGATCACGGCGCGCGTGGCAGCGATGGCATCGGCACTGCTTGGCAGCACGAGCGCGAGGTGCCTCAGGACTGCGGGATCGGCAAGGCTCGCGACTGTCTCGGGCTGGGCAAAACTGCTGAGCAAGCCCCCCACCACCAGGGCCCAACCATCTACGAGCACGAAGAGGAGGAGTTTGAATGGCAGGCTGATCAGGACTGGGGGCAGCATCATCATGCCCATCGCGATCAGCAGCGTGCTGATCACCATGTCGATGACCAGAAAGGGCAGGTACAACTTGAAACCCATCAGGAACGCGACCTTGAGTTCGCTGAGCATGTAGGCTGGAATCAGGCTGATCATGTCAACCTTTGCTCGCGTCAGTTGCTCGGGCTGGCTCACGTCGATGCCCCGATACTCCAGAACCAAGTACAGGCTGTTCCAGTTGCCTGTCGCTTCGATCTGGGCGAACATGTAGTCACGCATGGGCTGCTTGGCACGGTTCCACAGTTCGTCGTAGTTCTGGACTGTGCCCGCGCGATAGGGCTGCACGGCTTCGTTGTTGATTCGATCGAGCGTCGGGCTCATCACCAGGAGCGTCATGAAGAGCGCCATGGCTGAGATCACCTGGGGCGGCGGAATGCTGGTCGTGCCCAGGGCCTGGCGGAGCAGGCCCAGCACGATGAGGATGCGCACGAAACAGGTCGTCATCAGCATGATCGACGGGGCGAGCGAGATCACCGTGAGGACGATAAGAATATTGATGGCGGTTGACAAGCCGCTGGCACTGGCTGAGCCGCTCGAGCGAGGCGAGATGCCCGTGTTGGTGCCCGGCAGTTGATCGCCGGCGCGGGCCAGGACTTCGAGGGGGTTGATGCCAGTGGCAAAGCCGCTAGTCGCATCGATGCCTGGTGTCAGATCGGGGCGGCGCGATGTGGCGTTGGACAGGTCAAAGCCCAGGGCACTGCGGGGAGTCAAGACGGAATCACGACCTGCGCCGGGCAATAAACCGGGTACGGCACCAGGGACGATCGATGGCTGCGGCGCAGCGATATCGGGGAGGGGCGGGCCTATGCGAGAGCCCTGGGCCATGGCAGGATGTGCGACCATTGTGCTCAGCGCCACTGAGAGCAAGAGCAGCAGTGATGCGACGATGTTGGTGCTTCGTATTGGTCGCACGGCACTTCGATCGGTCGGACGATCGCGCGTTGGGAGCGGCGGTGTTGCGTCTGGTGGGGGCTCCGCTCTTGCCAATCGCTGTTGGATCGCGGTCAGTGCCTGCCGCCCTGTGCGAGTGGTTCCACTCTCATCGCTCGGCACATGAAGCGTCGGGCCTGGTGCTGTCACTTTGGCTCGACGTGTCGAGGCGGGGGATTGTGGTGCGGTCGCCTCTGCCAAGGCTTGATCGGTGATCGCCTCTTCGCGGGAAAGGATTGACTCAAACTTGGCGGCGAGTTTTGCCTGCTCGTCGCCACGCACTTTCAGGAGGATCGATGCGACATCTTCGGGCTGGTCGAGTTCGCACAGCGTTGCGAGCGTGGCTCCTGATCGCAGGCCACGATTGGCGGATTGACTGATGAGCAGCACGCGGCGGTCGAGTTTGAGCAGCAGCAGGCTTGTGCCGGTACAAACTGGGTAGCGTGCGAGCACTTCGATGACGCCCGATGGTGCGCGGGCGGCGCCCATGCCGCTCATCATTCCACCAACCATGCCTGGAATCGAGATCGCGCCCCTGGCGACCAGTTTCTTGACACCCCAGGCAAGGATGAGAATCAGCCCCAGCACAGCACCCAGCGCCATCGCAGTTCGCCACATCGATGCGGGCTCGACCACGGCGCGTGGCCTTGTGTCGTTGGCGGTTGGCTGGGTCTTGGAGGTCTTGCCCAATGGCAACGCCTCACGCGTGAGGGTTGCTTGAAAAGACTCGGTTTTGTTCAGCGGCACGATGAGAGGCTGCGGGGCGATTTGCAACGATGGTTGCAGCGAAGGTTGTTGTGTCGGCTGCTGCGCAAAGGCGGCGTATGTCCAGACAACGCACGCGCCCAGCAGCCCAACGGCCAGAGCCAATCTCCGCATGATGTGCAGCAGCGTTTCTCTCATCGCTTTCATCTCGTTGCCTGGACTGATCACCGTTCGCCTGGGCATTCGGGCAAGCACAAGCGAATCCGAACGAATCAGGCCGCGCCCTTCTCGTTGGCAGTTCCCACCGATGTGGTCAGCACTTCGTTGATGCGCACGCAGAAGTTGTCGTTCAGAACCAGCACCTCGCCCCGGGCAACATGACGCTCGTTGACATAGACATCAACGGGGTCGCCAGCGAGTTTGTCCAGTTCAACGACCGCGCCTTCGCTCAGTCGCAGCAGATCCTCCACGAGCATGCGCGTGCGACCCAGTTCGATCTTGACGTTCAGATGCACATCGCCCAGGAGGTCCAGGGCATGGACTTGCGAGGCGCTTAGATCGCCCGAGAGGTTGGGTAACTGCAAGGGCGATGCGCCGGGCGGAACCGGCTTGGCTGCACCGACGCGGGCCGCGGATTCTTGCTCACTCGGTGAGAGAGCTGCGTCTGCGTTGCTGGCTTGGTTGCTGGCTTCGTTCACCAGTTGGTTCAAATCGCCTAGTTGCGACATCGCTGCCTTGGCCGCTTCGAGCGCGGCATCGGCGGCGGGGCTGCTGGTGGACTTTGGAGAGGCGGGCAGCGTGGTTGATGCGCTGGGTGCGACATCATTTCCAGCGTTCCCACCCCCACCACCAGACTGTGCCCCAGTCTGCCCACCGGTTTGTCCGGTCGGATTCGTCGGTTGCTCGGCCATCCTGGCCCCTTTCTTGACTGCACGCTCGTTCCACGAGCGCGGCGACCACTGTCCGGCGTCCTGCCGTGATCACGAAAGGGGATCGGGCTTGCGATGGCTGGGAGAAGACAAATCAAGTCGAAACGGCGCGGGTGGACCGAGAATCGAGTCGATGTCTGCGGATTGGCGCAAAACTTGCGTTGTCGGGTAACTCCTGGGATTCGCATGTTTCTGTTCGCTGTCTTTGCGAGGGACGGGGATGGGAAGTGTCGGGGTTGGTGACGTTGGTTATGGAAGAGGCTCGTGATAAGTTGTACGACGCGTACCTCGACGAAGCATCGGGTGGGCGTCTTCACTCGCCAGTGGAGTTTCTACGCTGGCATGGAGTTGAGGACATCGACCTGCTTGATGCCTTGCGTTCGATCCATGCGCATGTCACTCAACCCAGAGAGCCAGTCTTGGAACAGTCCCAGGCGGGACTGGACGCGGGCGGTGCCAACTGGCAATGACCATCGGTGGGCGACCGAGTCGGTGCACGCCATGCGGCCAATGAAATTGTTGAGTTTCGAGAAAAACCAGCGCTGATTACTTCTTGCGTATTTGCTCGGCGAATCCTTCAAGGCGTACCGCGATCTCGGGGGCTTTCGCTTTGGTTGCCGCGGCCATCAGGGCCTCGACCGCTCGCTGATCGCCGAGTTTCACGAGGGCCTCGCCTGCGGACATTCTCGCTCGATTCTCACGGATGTTGAGCATGTCCGTCAGTCGTTGCAGGGCTTGATCGACATACTCCTGCTGTCCACTGGCCAGCGCGAGTCGGGCGAGCACATCCATCGCGGCGGCCCGCGTGCGATTGTCAAACCCGGGCCCGGCATAGAACGATGCGTAGTCCATTGCCTCTTCAACTGATGCGCCGGACACCGCACTAGGCACATAGTCGATGAGACACTCCAGCGCCGTCTGGCGGGCACTATCGCTCTGCGAACTGCTGCCCAGAGCAGCCTTGACCAGGCCAAAGCCCTCGCTCACGCGTAACTTGGCCAGCCCGCGGAGCGAGGCGTTGCGCACCTTGAGGCTCTCGTCCTTGGCAGCGCGATTGAGGAGCGTCCGCTCTGCGAGTGCTCGCAGCGAGAGATCATTGACGTTGGCTTCGATGGAAGCGACATCTGCGAGGGCTGTCGAGAGCGCTTCACGCACTTCCCAGACATCTCGCGTGGTCGTGAGCAGCGAGGCGATATCCCGGGTTGCGTTCCGCGCCACCAGCGCCTTGATGCACTCCACGCGCAGCAATACGACCGCTAAGGAATCTGCGGAGATGCGGCGCAGCGATTCATTTGCGCCGGCATCCTGCTCCTTGGCAAGGGTCCGTGCTGCCTGAATCCTGGCGAGCAGCGTGGGGCCATCGACCAACTGCGAGATCCACTGCTCGGGGCTTTGGGCCACGCTGAACGCGCCGAGGGTTGACAATTGGTGGTTGACGGCGACAAAGCCGGGCGGCCCTTCGAGGTCCACCTCGAAGGTTTCGCTCTTGCCAGTGATCGCCGGCTCGATGATCACATCGGGGCCCGAGGAGTTCTTGATGTAAACGCCCATGGGAAACTCGAAGGCCGGGTTGAACTCATCGACTTCCTGTGTCTGTGCCACATCGAAACGCAACTTCTTTCGCGAAGGGTCGTACGCGAACTTGACATCGACTTTGGGCACGCCCGGGCGCTGCGTCCATTGGCGGAAGAACTGCTCGAGTTGCAGCCCGCTCACGTCTTCCATCACGCGCCGGAACTCGCTGGTCTCGACCGTGCTGTCCTTGTGCTCGTCGACGTACTTCGCTATGCCCTTGAAAAAGAGTTCATCGCCTATGCGTGTGCGGAGCATGTGCAGCGTCATCGCGCCTTTGGGATATGGGTTGGCTCCGCGCCGGAAGGTCTCCCACGGATGCGTCCACACTTTGCTCACAAAGCCCTGCTGCTGGGGGGCCAGTCCCTTGTCCGCAGCGATCACGCGGTCGTAGTCGTTCAGGACCTCCGCCTGATAGCCCGAGGTTCCGGCGCGCTCCTCGAACCAGAGCGCCGTCGAATAGGTCGCAAAGCCCTCGTTGAGCCAGATGTGCTCCCAGGAGTTGCAGGTGAGGAGGTCGCCGAACCACTGGTGTGCGAGTTCGTGGGAAATAAGCCCGTCGAGGTCGTGGTCCAGGTCGGCAACCTTGGTGTAGATCGCGGTGTCGAACATCGTCGTTGCAGACGTATTCTCCATGCCTCCGGCTTCGAAGTTGTTGACCACCAACTGGGCGTATCTTGCCCATGGGTATGGCTCGTCGAAGAGCCGCTCGAATGTGCGGATCATCGGCAGCGTGTTGGCGTAGGTGCGCTGCACATCCCCGCCCCGTCCGACCGGCACATATACCGGGCAGGAGAGCGGCACCTGCACTTCCTTGTCATCCACCACCCGCGTTATCTTGCCGCCTACATCAACAACATCGAACTTGCCCACCACCAGCGTCACGAGGTAGTTTGGGTGCTCGCGATCCTGCATCCATTGGAACCGATCAAAGGCACGAAGCAGGGCCGGTCCGAGTTTGCCCGAACTTGTCCTGGCTCCCGGCGCTTCACGGATTACGCGAGTCTGCTCTGCCAGGAATCCATTGCTGCTCGCTAGGTATCCTGCGGGCACGGTCGCAATGACTTCGGTCGTCAATCGCTCGTTGGGAAAGTCGTGGCATGGAAACCAGTAGTGATTCGTCTGGGGCTGTCCCTGTGTATGAATCTGGGCGGTGCGTCCGGGCCAGGCATCATCGGGCAGGGTCCAGATCAGCCCGCGTGCGGGATCATTGAGTTCATAGGTGGTGACAAGTTCGACGGTCTGCCCTGCCTGGATCGAAGGCACGAACGAAGCGACCAACGTTGACCCGTCATAGGTGAATGAGGCCTCGTATCCGATCGCGGACACACCCGTGATCTTCATGCCCCGCGCGTCCAGCGTCAGCGAGGTGATCGCTTCGCTGATGGGCGCGAAACGCAGCATCTGGGTCGCGGCCAACTTTGGCGTCTCCATGTCCGCGATGAACAACTCCAGGCGCATGTGCTGGAAGTCCACGATGCGATCCTTGGGATAGTTCCGCAGGTCGCGGCCCGTGGCCTCATCAAAGCCGGGAATGCCCTCTATGTCCCCTGCCCCCGCCCCCGACACGCCCAGCCAGGCTTCCACCTTGGCGTGCTCGCACTCCTCGCTGCCATCCCCGTGCGCAATTGCGTAGGGCATTGCTGTTGTTCCAGCGAGCAAGGCAAGCACAAACGCGTTGGTCCTTTGTGTTTCCGTCATAATGCAACTTTCTACCTTGGCCAACAGTTTCATCTGTGTTCTATGCCGCTGAGCCTGCTTGAGGACGCACGGGGCGTGCGATCGGTTTAGGCTTGGGAAGAAAGCCGATCCAATGCACCGTACTTCATCTATCGGGCCAACGCTCCATGATCGCGTCAATCGTTGGGCTGCAGGTTTGCTGCGCCCACTGGTTGTTCCGCTTGCTCTTCCATCGGCTCTGGCATCGGCTCTGGAGCCGGTTCCGCGTCTGGTGGTTCGGTTTCAATGACATCCACCAGGATTGCTCCCGACCGGAGGTCCATGGCCCGAGGACTGAAGGACGCGAGCACGGCACAGGCGGGGTCTACATCCATGCGGAGAGGCATTGCGGCCATGGGAAAGGCCTTGGTTGCTTCTCTGGTATCAAAGTCCATCTCCACGATCCGCGTTGCACCCGCCTCGTCGGTGAGGACGACTGGGACTCGCAGGTCATACGCCGGTTTGTTCGCATCGATCCCCTGCGTCTGGGTCATGGTGATGACCACCGCCGAGGCGCTGGTATCCCAGGATGCCCGCACCGTCACAAATGGCAATCCCGCTCGCGAGACCCACTGATCAAAGAAACGCTCCAAGTCGCGTCCGTAGACCGCTTCCATGACAAAGCGGAAGTCCTGGGTCTCGACCGCCTTGCCTCTGAATTTTTGAACGTAGTCCTTGACGCCTCGAAAGAAGGTCTCGTCGCCAAGCTCCTGGCGCAGCATGTGGAGCACGAAGGCTCCCTTGCTGTAGGCGTTATCTCTTCCAAAGAAGGCATCGTCGGGATGGTGCCATCGAGCACTGCCCATAGCCGGTTCGGGGGTCTTGGGGTCCCAAACCATTTCTCGCGTTGCCTTGATCTGCCCTCGTAGCCAGCCGCGAACCTCGTCCTCGTATGTTCCGGGGCTGTCAATCCCTTCCAGCTTGGCATGCTCGAACCACAAGGCCTCTGCATAGGTGGCCCACCCTTCGTTGAGCCAGGTATGGTCCCAGTGCCTGCAGGTCATCAAGTCGCCTGTCCATTGGTGCGCGAGTTCGTGCGAGATCAACCCGTCCGCCTCCCCGGGCTTTTTATCGATGGTCCCAGACGTGAGAATCGTGGCCCCGGAGTTCTCCATCCCTCCCCAACGGAACCCTCGCACCACGGCTTGGGCATACTGGGGCCAGGCGAATGGCTCCCCGAAGAGTTGCTCGAAGTATGAAACCATTGCGGGGGTATTGGCAAAAATCGCTTGGGCATCCGCCTCTCTACCCACCGGGACGTAGACGGGCATGGCCAGCCCGGGTCGGGCCGAGTTTGCTTGGTCGTTGATATCAACTACTGCAAACTTGCCGATGGCGAGCGTGATCAAGTATGGGGCGTGCTCCCGGTCAAGCGACCAGTGCCAGCGAGTTCGTGCCTGGCCCGCGCTTCCACGGGTATCGACCGTCCGCCCCAGCATGGTCCCATTGGACAAGACTTCCAGCCCAGCGTCCACGGTGACGATCACTTCGCTGGTCACTCGCTCCTGGGGAGAGTCAAAGCAGGGGAACCAGCGGCTATTCATTTCCGCCTGTCCCTGAGCGTGAACCATCGGAGTCGCGTCTGTCTGATTCTTGGGCTCATCAACCGGCCCCGACCATGTCAGGCCGTCACCGTTCTGGTCGGTGAAGTCGAGCGTGTACTTGGCGATGATGGTGACCGCCTCGCCCGCCACCAGGACTTTGGCGAGCGGGATCACCAGATGTTTTTTTGCCTGTTCCCAGCGTGCCGATGATCCGTTGACCGTCATCGCAACCACCTGTGGTCCGTCGCAATCCAGCACCACTTCTGAAATTGGCAGGCCAACGACCCGTCCGGTGTGGGTGACGATCCCAGTGAGCAATGGCTGTGAAAAGTCAGGAATATCCAGAACGATCGATGTGTGGGTGTAATCGATGGGCTGATCCTTCCGCCACATCAGATTCTCACGTCCAGTATCCAGCATCAACACGGGAGGAAGCGGAGCCTTCTGCTCGTCGTCCGCAGCCCCGGCCAACTGCGGCTGCGATGTCAATAGAGCCAGTATCCACCCAGCGAGCGCCCCCAGCCAGCGGACGTGATGCGGGGGAGAATCCAGTGAAACAGGAGAAACATGCCGGAAAGCGTCCATAGACCCGCAGCGTACGTCCGTAACAAAGCAGAGGGCGATTGGCAGGTACTGTCGGAGGCATTGCAGAACGCTTTCAGGAGGAAATCCTTCGCGTCTGCGTGCCCAGATGCCATCAGACGGGTATGATCGCCTCCATGCCTGCTGCGCGCCCGCCGCACCTCTCTGGTGCAGACATGGACTCTCTCTCCGACACGTCAATCCATCAACCTTCACACGGAGTAGACCGCGTGCCAATGTCCCCGCACGCGCAACTGAATCCAGTGGCACAGCCTAACAAGCCAATGCCAATCGTGGTCGAACCGCTCATACCCCGATCCGACACAGCAGTCACCCCGCGCGATGGTCGGCACGGCCCCGCTCCCACCGGCCCAAACGTCGCGAGCGAACTTTTCCGAGGGCACCGTCCGCAGGACCTCGCGGGTCTTTCTCCAGGCGCGAGCGAATCAGAGTTTTATAGTCCCTACCCCGAGGGGTATCGCAAGGGCCACCATAAGTATGTGATCGTGCTGGGCACGGTGATGAGCGGCCTGGGCAAGGGTATCTTCTCCAGCAGTCTTGCCAAGATGCTTAAGGACAAGGGCCTTTGCGTCGCCCCGATCAAGATGGAAGGCTACTTGAATATGGATTCGGGCACCCTGAATCCGTACCGCCATGGCGAGGTGTTCGTGCTGGAGGATGGCACCGAGTGCGACATGGATCTGGGCACGTATGAGCGATTGCTTGACCAGAACCTGACGCAGGCCAACTTCACAACCAGCGGGCGCATCTTTGACACCATCCTCAAGCGCGAGCGCAAGGGCGATTATCTGGGGCGCGATGTGCAGATGATCCCGCACGTCACTGCTGAAGTGAAACGCAAACTGCGCGAGCTCGCTGTGCAAGGGGACGGCCAGCGCTCGGCGGATGTCGTGTTTGTTGAAGTTGGCGGCACGGTGGGCGATTACGAGAATGGCTACTACATCGAAGCGATGCGCGAACTTGCCTTTGAAGAAGGCCCGGGCAACGTCTGCTTTGTCGCGTTGACATATGTCATCGAGCCGCCAGCCCTGGGCGAGCAAAAGAGCAAGGCGGCGCAACTGGGCATCAAGCGTCTGATGGAAGCGGGCATCCAGCCACACATCATTGCGTGTCGGGCCAGCAACGCCGTGGGCGAGAAGATCAAAGAGAAGATCGCGATGTTCAGCAATGTGCCGATGAAGCGCGTCTTCTCGATGCACGACCGCGACAGCATCTACACCATTCCCGAAGAAATGCGCAGCGAAGGCCTTGATCGGGAGATTCTTTCGCTACTGAGCTTGCACGACCGTGGCAATGTCGCGCTCGAAGACCAGAACCGCGAGCGCTGGAACACGTTCGCCCGCCGCCTTACTGCTGCCAAGCCGCGCGCCATCAGCATGGCTATTGCTGGCAAGTACGCGAATCTTCGCGATGCCTATGCGAGCATCGACAAGGCGCTTGAACATTGTGCTGCGCATCTGGGCGTTGACATTGACACTCACTGGATCGAAACCACAGACATCACCCAGGACAACGTTGCCGCCAAACTTGGCGCTGGCGAACCAGCGATTGATGCGGTGATCGTGCCGGGCGGGTTTGGCACGAGGGGCGTCGAGGGCAAGATCGCGTGCGTGAAGTACTGTCGAGAGAACAAGGTGCCATACTTGGGTATTTGCCTGGGTTTCCAGGTCGCTGTGATCGAGTTTGCGCGCAACGTGCTGGGCCTGAGCGATGCCGACTCCACCGAGTTTCATCCCAACGCGCTGAGCGCTGTCATCAGCGAACTGCCCGAGCAGAAGCGTCTTGAGGGACTGGGCGGGACGATGCGTCTGGGCGGGCAGGATGTGCTGATCGGGCCCAACACACTGGCGAGTTTCCTGTATGGCAACCAGCCCAGCATCCGCGAGCGTTTCCGCCATCGCTACGAGGTCGAGCCCGGATTCATCGAGCAACTGGAAGCCGCGGGCATGATCTTCAGCGGTCGCCACCCCACGCGTCCCATCATGCAGGTTCTGGAATTGCCCCGCGTACTCGCCGCCAGCAGTGCTCATGCCGTGCGCACTGTCGCGGGTGTTGCGAGCGCGGGCCAGGAGCGACCGGGCATCACGCATCCCTTCTTCATCGGCGCTCAGTTCCATCCTGAACTGACCAGCCGTCCGCTGCGCCCGCAGCCGCTCTTCATGGGTTTGGTCGCGGCGGCGATCCATCGCCACGCGATCAACAGCGGCAAGCCGCTCAACCTGAGCGAGACGAAGGATGCCTGGGCTGCGGACTTGAAACGCTGGACGCCCAAGGCGAACCCGGCGTCATTGCAGCATGCTTGAGTACACGCGGTGCTCCACATGATGGAGCCCAAGGGCACTTCGAACGTGGCGGGCCTTGAGAATCGCTTCCTATGGGTTGGGCTTTTTGTTTGCGATGTAATCGGCGGCATCCCACATCACGCACGCGCTGAACCGATCCACGCTCCCGCCCACCATGCAATTGTGCATGAGTGTCTGGGCATACATCCCCGCATCTCCATTCCCGCCAATTGCCATCTCTGCGAAGACGTGCATGCTCCATGGGCGGTTGGTCGCGTTGTCGGGTTGAATCTCGGCGATCAGCCACTCCGCCGCGAGCAGGCATCGCGCACGGATCGCAACGCTGTGCTGCGCATGCCACCACAACGCGTGCAATCCTGAGAGTTCGGCCTCGGTCCACATCTCGATGGCCTGGCTGTGCAGTCGTGGAAAGAGCGGACCTTTGCCGCCATCCACCAGGCGCAGGGAATCGCTCCCTGGCACGTGCAACAACCACCACAAGGAAGCGTCGGGATTGCGAGCGGCAAGCGCATCGGCTCTCATCTCAGCATCCGGAGAGCTTGGCAAAGCAAGCATGCGTGCCAACATCGGTCCATCGCAGAGCCGCCGATTGCCCATGCCATCCTGAAACTCATCGACCCATCGCGACGCGGTAGCCGCATCCGCTGGCTCGAGGAGGGGCGTCCCCAACAGGGCAGGCTGGGATGCTGCACGCAAGGCTCGAATCCACCATGCCCAATCCTGCGTTGCCATGCTCTTCTCGATGCCGGGTGTCTGGTTGCCGTGATGCCTAATTACTGTGATGCCTGGTTGCTGCTTGACAGTTGAAAGAGCCCTTGGTTACGCGCGGGCTGCATATTTCTCTTCGCCAGCAACGAGCGTAAGGACGGCGCAACCCTGCATTTTTCTGGATGGAAATGGCGTGTTCTTGCTTTTGCTGGCGAGATTTGCGGGTTCGACGGTCCAGGCACGATTGGGGTCTATGACCGTCACATCGGCAACGCCACCCACCATCAACCTGCCCACACCCCAAGCATCCAAACCGCACAATCGAGCGGGTTCGATTGTCAGCATGGCAATCAACCGAGGCCAGTCGATTGCTCCGCTCCGCACCAGTGCCTCGATATAGATGGGCAATGCGGTCTCCAAGCCCACCATGCCGAAGGGTGCTTCCTCAAAGGGCAACGCCTTTTCATCGGCGCTGTGGGGCGCGTGGTCGGTGCCCAGCACCGTGATAACACCCTCCGCGATGGCCGCGATCAGAGCGTCGATATCCTTCTTTTCACGCACGGGCGGATTGACTTTGCCCAGCGTGTTGTAGTTGTCGCAGATTTCGTGCGTCAGAGTAAGATGGTGCGGCGTGACTTCGGCCGTCACTGGCTGGCCGCTTTCACGGGCGCGACGCAGGATTTCCACGCTTCCCCCGCTGCTGACATGCTGCGCGTGATATCGGCAGTTGATGCCCGCGTTCAATCGCACGTCGCGCTCGATGATCATTTCTTCGGCGCTGCGCGGCCACCCGCCAAGCCCTAGGCGCACGGCAATCGCACCTGCGTGCATCGCGCTGCCCTTGGTCAGTGTCGGCTCCTGGCAATGCTGCATGAAGCAGCAGCCGGTGGGCGTGACGTTGGCGAGCACCTTTGCCATCATGCCCGCTGTGGAGACGCAATCGCCATCGTCCGTGAATGCAACGGCACCAGCGGCACGCAAGAGCGCAATCTCGGTGAGTTCTTCGCCTTTGCGGCCCTTGGTCACTGCGGCGGATGGAAAGACGCGACACTTGGCCGTCTGCATCGCTCGTTGCTGCACCCAAGCGAGGGCCTCGGGCGTGTCGAGGGCGGGCGCGGTATTGGGCATGCAGACCAGGCTGGTGAACCCGCCCGCAACCGCCGAAGCGGTGCCCGTTTCGATGGTTTCCTTGTGCTCCTGGCCCGGCTCGCGGAGGTGGACGTGGGGATCGACCAATCCGGGCGAGACGATCAGACCGTCGCAGGCAACTTCCCTCGCACCATCGACGCTGGGAAGCCTGGGTCCGATTGCAACGACCACGCCATTGTCAATTGCTACGTCCGCCACTTCGTCGCGCGAGGTCGAAGGATCAATCACTCGCCCGTTTCGCAGGATCAACTTCTGCATGGAGGCCAGCGTAGTCGTCGTCCTTGATTGTCAGGCGGGTCGCCTGGCTCTCTAGAACTTGAGACTACCCATGTGAGACGTGTTAGGGTGAATGAAGCAGAAGTGAAGCACATTGGCTCATCACGTTGGGCATCTGATGGATTCTGAATACTCGCTCTGGATGGCGTGAACGGGCAAGGTCGGCAATCGGCCATGGGAGATGTGGCATCAGACCGGACAGATGCCAATTCTGCGCATTGCCGCGATTAATTTTGATACAATTTCACGCTGCTCAGGCCCATGGGCATTGGACCAAGCGACTTCAGCCCGCCATACTGAGGCATCATGCGACACCAGACCACACGACTATTTTCCAGTTGCTTTCCATCGTTCGCGGTCCTCGGTTCTATTTGGCTAGGAACCGTCGGGCTCTTGTCCGGGTGCGTGTCGTCACGTTCAGCTCCCTCGAACGGTGAACATGCCAGCGTGCAATCGACCGATGCCTTTCCGCTCATCATCATCGACGGAGACTTTGCCGACTGGCCCGCTCACACGCCGCCCCATCCCGCGAGCTACACCGTTGCGGTCGCCGACGAGCATGATCTGTGCATGCGTTTCACCATCGAGGGTGAGATATACACCCTTCAATCCGATGACGCGTCCACGGCGATCTTCCTCGACGTCGATGCTGATGCCAGCACTGGCGCGCAGTTGGACCCTACGGGCGACTTGAGCGGCCTTGGTGTTGACCTGCTGATCGAGTTCTCGCCCAAGCAAAGCAATGGCCGGGCCGGTCGTGGGCTTGCTCTCTTCGCGCTCGCGCAGGATGGGACGCGCACGCCCCTCAATACCCATGACTGGGACTTTTCCTTTTCTCCGACATATGCGAATGACTGGTACGAAGCCCGCATCACTCGGACACCTGCGGGGCCTGTTCCGGTCCCCACTCAGGGTCTGCTGTCCACTGGCAATGTCGCTGGCGCATTTGTTCGCTACGACGCTTCGGGCAGCATCGCAGCCAACTCGGACGTCTTCCAGGTCGCTCTGGACGTTCCTTGCATGACCAGCACCCGCCGCTCAAACCTCACTGTGCCCGCGAAAGAGCCCGGCACGCTTCGAGTTGTCAGTTACAACGTGCTCCGCTCCAAGCCCAACGAAGTACCCGATGTGTACAAGCGCGTCTTCGCGGCGCTCGATCCGGATGTCATCCTGGTTCAGGAATGGGAAGTTGGCAAGGCGGCGGAACTCGCAGAGTGGTTCAACCTCAACATGATGCGCGAGGGGGGCTGGGATGCCGTGGTCGCTCCTGGCAAAGTGATGGATGGTGCGGGGGTGGGCATCGTCAGCAAGTTCGAGGCGAAGACCATGTCAAATGACCTGCGTCTGGAGGGCACGACGACCGATCCCAACTTTGCCAACAACCCCGTGCGCTACGTGCTGGGCGAGATCAACACGCCCATGGGAACCATTCTGGCTGCCAGCGTCCACCTCAAGAGTGGCGGACGGGCGGGCAGCGTCGAGGATCGCAAGCGCATCGTCGAAGCCGAGGCGATCAAGGTGAACATGCGGGCGATGGCTTTAGAAAAGAAGCCCGTGCTGATGTTGGTTGGCGGCGATTACAACCTGGTTGGTTCGAGCGTGCCACTTTCAATGCTTGTTGAAGGCGCGGACTTTGACGGCTCGAATCTGGGCATCGCCCAGCCCCGGACGCTGGGCGACCGCACGTATGTCACTTGGAGCGAAGCCGGAAACGACTTCACGCCCGGACGCCTTGACTTCATCTCGTACACAGACTCCAAGGCCCGCGTGGTCCGTTCGTTCGTGCTGGATACGGCTCGGCTCAGCGATGAATCACTTACAAATGCGGGGCTGGAAAGCACCGATACAGCGCGAGCGAGCGATCACCTGCCGGTAGTTGTTGACCTAATGCCGATTCGATAGATGCACCGACAGGTTGGGACAGGCGCGGGCCAGACTCGGGTCTGCACGCCGGGCTTAGGCATTGGCATAGTGCTCATCAAGCACGGCGCGCCATTGGGCGGTGCTTGTCACGGCGATGAACTTCTTGCGGACTGTCTCGCCATCGGGGTGGTGGGCGGCAAAGCGGATGGCGAACTTGCGCATCATCATCGCCGTCGCCTGCTCGGGCTGTCTAAAGCGGCGCGTACAGGCAAGCGACAATCGGAAGTGCTCGCCCAGCACCGCACGCTGCTCGGCGATGGTCGGGTTGCTGGGCGGCTTGCCAGCCATCATCTCTCGGGCCTGGCGGAAAATCCAGGGATTGCCAATGCAGCCGCGGGCCACCGACACGCCGCTCATTCCGGCGTATGCGATCATCAGAAAAATGTCCTCAACGTTCCAGATGTCACCACTACCAAAGATGATTGTGTCGGGGTGGCGAGCGCGAAGGTCTCGCAGGAAGTCCCAGCGCGACGGCCCCATGTACTTCTGCTCGACGGTGCGGGCGTGGACGGTCGTCCATGCGTATCCGATCTTGGAGCAGGTCTCGAAAATCGCGTGAAAGTTCTGGACCATTTCGGGTGTGTCGTCGAAACTGCGGCGCAACTTGACGGTGCAGGGAATGTGCGAAGGCACAGCGTCTCGAACCGCTTCAAGAATTTTTATCGCACCAGAGGGATCCGTCAACCAGTGCCCGCCCCGGCTCTTTTTCTCGATCTTTTTGACGGGGCAGGCGAGGTTGACATCGATCACCTGGAAGGAAAGCGATGAGGCGGCGGCTGGATGCGGTGGAAACGCCTTGTGCGCAAATCCATCAGACAGCTCACCCTCGGTATCTGCCTCCTCTTCAACGCCGCTCTCACCGGACACCCCGCCGCCCCCGGACACCCCCGCCCCCCACTCCTCTTCGATCCCACCATTGATCCCCTTCGCAGGATCGAAGGATGCAGCATGCTCTGAGACATGTGGAGACATGTTCGCCTGAGCGATCGTGCCTTCCCGATACGCCATCATGCGATACGCCTTGTCGCTACGCGTGCGCTGCTCGATAGCCTTGATCGCGCTCGCGGCCATCTCGGTCGGCTCGCTGCCCATGATCTGACACGCGAGCGGGTGATCCTCGCCCCCGCCCGGCACATTGTCGTGCAATTCGCCCAGGTCGGCCTTGTCAAACCCGCGACCGCCCGCAAGCAATGTCCGATCGAGCAGGGCCTCTGTCACGCAGAATGGGCAGCCGTGCCGGCGTGCGATTATCCGCATTGCTCCGTCGGAGTATCCGGCCAATCCAGCCTGAAAAAAGGGCGCGTCAAAGCCCGCTACGAGTGCTGGAATCCGCGGATCGATCCCGATTGCAGGCTCGCCCCCGATCCCCCCCCCGGGCCACAACCATTGACCGGCCCCAATCTTTGCTGCTATGTCGCGCGCGACCAGCCCTTCTGACCCTGGGCGAATGGCAGGTGTGGGCGGCGTGGCATTGCGACTTGCGGTTTCACAGGACATGCGTATAGGACTACTTTAGGGTGATGACTTCACGCACCATTGCCAGCCTGTCGCCCCTTCACACCTTGCACGTCGCCCTCCTTGCGACAACACTCGCCACCTTTTTTCTGGGCTGCTCCTCCTCGCCCAAGCGAGATGCCACGGATGCGCGCGAGTTCCCTATCTCGCTGGTGCGAACCGAAGTGCTGGATGTTCAGGTCGTGCGCGAAACCACGCATATTCGCGCCACCAACACCAGTCCCCGCTCGTTCCAGCAGCCGACGACATTGTGGATCAACCGACGATTCTCCCGTCCCATCGGTGCCTGGGCGATTGGCCAGACGATCACGCTTGACCTGCGCGACTTCCGCGACAACTTCGGCGAACGCTTCCGCGCGGGCGGCTTTTTCGCGGCCGAACGCCCCGACAATGTGGTCCTAGCCGAACTCGAAACGCCATCAGTCAGCGGATCAAACGATACTGCGGTGCTGATCGGACTTGTAGTGGCGCAGGGCAAGGCGGAGTAGGGTCGCTATCGGCTTTCACATCATCGGCACTCGAACTCCAAGTCGCTGTGCACATTCCTGCGCATCCTCGTATCCAGCGTCAACGTGGCGGAAGACGCCCATCATGGGGTCGTTGCTGAGCACACGGGCGAGCCGGTTGGCCGACGCGTCGGTGCCGTCGGCGACGATGACTTGGCCGCAATGCTGGCTAAAGCCGATGCCTACGCCCCCGCCGTGGTGCAGGCTCACCCAACTCGCGCCGCTGGCGACGTTGACGAGGGCGTTGAGCAAGGGCCAATCGCTCACGGCGTCGGTGCCGTCCTTCATCGCTTCGGTCTCGCGATTGGGGCTGGCGACGGAGCCACAGTCCAGGTGATCCCGACCGATGACGATGGGCGCGGAGACCTTGCCCGACTTCACCAAGTCGTTGAAGAGCAGCCCAGCCTTGTCGCGCTCGCCCAATCCGAGCCAGCAGATGCGGGCTGGCAGGCCCTGGAACTCGAAGCGAGGGGCGCAGTGTGCGAAGTCGGCGGCGAGCAGGGCATCGGGATTCTTGTGGCAGCCGAGAATCCAACGGTGCAGGCGATCGCGATAGCCGCCGGTGCCGTCTTTGGGGAACAGTTTGAGAATCTCGTAGTCGGTGACGAAAATGTCGTAGGGATCGCCGCTGAGCGCGACCCATCGGAAGGGGCCACGCCCCAGGCAGAATTGCGGACGGATGAAGGCTGGCACAAATCCGGGAAAGTGGAAGGCGTCGCTGACGCCCATATCGAGGGCACGCTGGCGGATGTTGTTGCCGTAGTCAAAGGTGACGGCGCCGCGTCGTTCGAGTTCGAGCATGGCACGGACATGGCGGGCCATGCTCTCCATGCTAAGTTTCTGGTAGGCGGCGGCATCGCGCACACGCTCGATCTTGGCTTGCTGCTCGCTCATGCCGATGGGGACATAGCCGATGAGCGGGTCGTGGGCACTGGTCTGATCGGTGAGGACGTCGACCTTGATGGCGCGGGCGATGAGACGCTCCAGCAGTTCAATCGCGTTGCAATGCACACCGATGGACAGCGCTTTACGTTGCTTGGTGTACTCCAAGGCGCGGTCGATTGCTCGATCAAGCCGTGCGTTGGTCGCGGTGTTCGTGCTGTCGGCGATCACTTCGTCGAGATACTTGTCCGCCAGACGACGGTTGAGACGCTCCGAGTCAACATCCGCAATGAGGCATGTTCCACCCGCCATCGTGATCGCCAATGGCTGCGCGCCGCCCATGCCGCCGCAGCCCGCCGTGACGCACAGCCGGCCCGACAGGTCGCCACCGAAGCGCTGGCGTCCACACTCTGCGAAGGTCTCATAGGTGCCTTGCAGGATTCCCTGGGTGCCGATGTAAATCCAACTGCCCGCGGTCATCTGGCCAAACATCATCAGTCCGGCTTTCTCCAATTCGTCAAACTTGGCCTGCGTTGCCCATGCTGGGACGAGGTTGGAGTTGGCGATCAGCACGCGAGGCGCGTCCTCGTGGGTGCGGATGATACCAACTGGTTTGCCGCTCTGCACGAGCAGTGTTTCGTCCACTTTCATTTCGCGCAGCGAGCGCACGATCGCGTCGAAGCAGGCCCAGTCGCGGGCCGCTTTGCCACGACCGCCATACACGACCAAGTCATCGGGACGCTCGGCAACCTGCGGATCGAGATTGTTGTGGAGCATCCGCAGCGCGGCCTCGATCTGCCAACTGGCGCAGGTTCGTTCTGACCCGCGTGGCGAACGAACGGGGCGGGGCTTGGATGGCGAAACGACGGGCGTCGGAGCAGTGCGGGTCATGCTTCATTGTTGGATGTCTGGTGAATGTGGCACAGGCGTCCTCGCCTGTGCCACACCAACAAACTTGGCTCATGCCGGCGGCAAGAGTTTGCCAACTGTCACGGCCTGGAGCGGGAATGCTGTCAGGCAGTCGCGCAGGTGGTCCAGGGTGATGCGTGACAAGCGGGCGAGTTCTTCCTCCAGCGGGATGTACTCGCGTGTGCTGGTGAACAAACGTCCCAGGCGGTGCATCCGGTCGTGTGGTCGTTCGCCCGCAAGGGTCGCCGCGGTCACGGATTTGGGCAGCAAACGATCCAGGTCGGCTTGCGTCAGCGTTTCACGCAACTGGGTCATTTGCCGCTGGGTAATGTCCCATATCTCATCGATCGATTCGGGATCGCCGCTGGCATAGACGTAGAACTGTCCGAATCCGTCCTGCGGGTCGGCCTGGGCCTGGGCCTCTTCCGCCAGACCCGGCTCGATCAGGGCCCAGTGCATGCGGCTGTTGTCGGGCGTACCGAGAATCTGCGCGAGCAGACCCGCGGCGTATCGGCGTTCATCGCTGAGCGAGGGGCCTTTGCAGAGCGCGAGCAAGTACCCGCGACTGACCTTGGGGCTTCGCAGTGTGAACTCTCCGCCCACGAGTGGGGGCTCGTTGTTGTCTCGGGAGACGCTTGTCCGCTGCCAGGATTCACAAAGGGCCTCGATCCGGTCGCAGGTGTTGGCAAAGTCCAGGTTTCCCGCCAGCGCCACTGTTGTGTTATCAGCGCTGTAGCAATTCGTGAAGTAGGCGAGCATCTGGTCGCGCTGCATGTTCGTGATGGTCTCGCGCGTACCCAGGACGCGATGGCTGAGAGGATGCGCGGCGAAGTGCTTTTCCAGCGAAGCCTCGTAGAGCAGCCAGAAAGGATTGTCCTCGTACATCGCGATCTCTTCGATGATCACGCCCTTCTCGGTTGTGAAGTCGGTCTCGCGCAGCGCTGGCCTCATCATGCTGCCCAGGAGATCGAGCCCGCTGTCAAAGGCTTCGGGCAGCAAGTGTGCGTAGAAGCATGTCATGTCGTTGCTCGTGAAGGCGTTGTTTCGCGCCCCGATCTCGTCAAACTTCTGGTTCAATTGTTCGGCGCTGATATCGCTAGTCCCTTTGAACATCATGTGCTCAAGAAAGTGCGACACGCCCATCAGCGGCGTTGCTTCGTCCCGCGCCCCGGTCTTGACAAAGAAACCCGCCGCGGCGGTGGCGGCTTGGCTATCGACCTCTGCGACGATGGTGAGGCCATTGGAGAGGGTTTTTTGCTGAAACGTGACAGGCATAATTTATGGTAGCGGGCGAATTTCGAGTTCCTCGGAACCTATACAGGTCAGGCTTGAACGCCGTAACCCGTATCGGGTTGACGCTCATCAATTCTGAGTGCTTCGCGCAATGTCATCTCGACATCGCGGACGCGTTCAAAGCCTAAGAACCCCACAGACTGGAAGTGCGGCCTTGCATTGGTCTGGAAATTTGTCAGCCGCTTCTCGAACACGATGTCTCCCAAGCCATCGGTATGCTGCACGCGCTCCATCTCCCTCAGTTGCTCACCCTTGAACGACGACACCTTGGTGCTTGATCCGAAGATCGATCCCTCGATCATGAGTGCCCGCCGGTTCGTAATCGCGCACACGCTCTTTGCGATCTTTCGTTTCAACCAGATTGGCGCGGACATGATGCTCAAGCCGACAAATAGAAAGGTCACCCCAAAGAGCGGAACAAAAGCTTGACCGCGCCCTGTGAGCCGCTTGGGCCCTGACTCTTGACGGTCGCTACGCCCGTCAAGGCAACTGTGATCCAGAACGCCGCGAAAACTGTAAAGAACAAGCCAAAGAAGACCGCAAAGTACACAGACTTCGGCAGGCGAAAGCGTGTTGCACGACCGGTCAACAGCAGCCGCTCGTCCGTTTGCAATTCCAGACGCACCAGCGCAGCGTCGTCCATTTGGCCAATAGTTGACTCCGCAATGACACGCTGTTCCATCCCGTGTGCTCCATTTCACTTCGTCGCCGAACGTCTGGGTCTGGCTGAGACTCGTTCGTAGCGATATACTATTCAGATATGTTCCGTGCCACGACGACCACTCCCACTCCCTCCACCGCGGCCTGAGGCCGGATAGACGCGGCGGATACTGAACATGATCCAAACCCGGCCTGATCTGGCCGGGTTTTTCGTTTCTGCTGAGCCGGGGCATGTCGCCCGGAAAACAGCTCCAAACGCCACTGAAAGGCAGCACATGGCCTATCAACCTACCTGCCTCGTCTGCCAGAAAGTGATGGAGCTTGGCTTCATTACTGACCTGGGCAATGCCAATCTAGTGATGATGCAGCGCTGGTGCCCGGGTGAGCCAACCCCGAAGTTCTGGTCAGGCGATGCAGACGGGAGCCAGTATCGCGAGGGCCGCAAGGTCGTCGCGTACCGCTGCCCGGAGTGCAAGGCACTTCGCTTGTATGCTCACGACCCGGATTGATAAGGGTGGCACAGGTGTCCTCGCCTGTTAATGACCACCAATGAGTTTGATCACAGGCGGGGACGCCTGTGCCACCTAGAGCAGAATCAGCCCGCCACAACATCAGCATTCCACACCTGAGCCACCCATGCCCACAATTACCCTCCCCGATGGTTCTCAAAAATCCTTCCCAGCCCCCATCTCTGCCAAAGACGTCGCGCTCACCATCGGCCCAAAGCTCGCCGCTGCGGCTGTCGGCTGCAAGGTTGATGGCGAGCTCTCCGACATCTCGCGCATGCTCGACCACGATTGCAAACTCGAGATCGTGACCTACAAGCAGCGCGATGGCAGCATCAGCAAGGACGCGCTCTTTCTCGTCCGCCACTCCGCTGCGCACATCATGGCAGAGGCCATCCAGCGGGTCGTGCCCGATGCTCTGCTTGTGTATGGCCCGCCCCTCGAAGATAAGTTCTACTACGACATTCGCTTCCCCGACACTCGCCCGCTCCGCGATGGCGACTTCCCGGCGATCGAGGCCGAGATGGCAAAGATCGTCGCCGAAGACCGTGCGTTCAGCCGCTACGAGATGAGCATCGCGGAAGGCCTGGCCAAGCTCCAGCACGAAGGCAGCAAGTACAAGATCGACAACGCCAATCGAGCCGTCGCCGCGATGGGTACCCCCTCGCTCCGCGAGGGGCCAGCCGCCATTATCACCCAATCCACCCCGCCCCACGCGGAGCGTGGGGGTACCCAGTCCAAACTCTCCTTCTACGCCACCGGCACCCCAGGCCAGAACTGGGAAGACCTCTGCCGAGGTCCGCACGTCCCATCCACCGCGCGAGTCGGCGCGATCAAAATCCTCACGCTCGCCAGCAGCTACTGGCACGGCGATGAAAACTCCGACCGCCTCACCCGCGTCTACGGCACTGCCTTTGCGACCCAGGCCGAACTCGACGAGTACATGAAGCAGCGCGAGGAAGCCGCCAAGCGCGATCACAAGGTCATCGGTAAGACCCTCCGCCTCTTCCACATCGACGAGGACGTCGGCCAGGGCCTGATCCTCTGGACCCCGCGCGGTAGCATCGTTCGCAAGGAACTCCAGAACTTCATCGGCGCCGAACTCAAGAAACAGGGCTACACCGAAGTCTTCACCCCCCACATTGGCCGCCTCGAACTCTACAAGACCAGCGGCCACTTTCCGTATTACAAAGACTCGCAATTCGCCCCGATCATCGAGCGTCAGGCCCTCGAACAACTGAGCAAAGAGGGCTGCTCGTGTGCGGACATGATCCATCGCGTCGAAGGCGTCTCCGCACGCCTCGCCGCCGGTATCAACGAACGCACCAAGGCCCAGACCATCACCCCCGACCGCGTCATGGCCGATGACAAACTCGTGGATGGCTTCATGCTCAGGCCCATGAACTGCCCGCACCACGCCAAGATCTTCGGCAGCAGCCCTCATTCCTATCGCGATATGCCCGTCCGCCTCGCCGAGTTTGGCACCGTCTATCGCTGGGAGCAATCAGGCGAACTCAACGGCCTCACCCGCGTCCGCGGCTTCACTCAGGACGACGCCCACCTCTTCTGCACCGAAGAGCAGATTCCGGCGGAGATTCAGGGCTGTCTCACCCTCGTCAAAATTATCTTCAACGTGCTGGGCATGAAGGACTATCGCGTCCGCGTTGGTCTGCGCGATCCTGATGCCAAGAAGTTCACCGGCTCGCCGGAAAGTTGGGACAAGGCCGAGGCCGCCTGCATCGCCGCAGCTCAATCCCTGGGCGTGCCCTTCAGCAAGGAACCTGGCCAAGCCGCCTTCTACGGACCCAAGATCGACTTCGTCGTCAAGGACGTCATCGGTCGCGAGTGGCAACTCGGCACTGTCCAGGTCGATTACGGCATGGCGAATCGCTTCGACCTCTCATACATCGGCCCCGACAACGTTGCCCATCGCCCCGTCGTCATCCATCGCGCACCCTTTGGCAGCATGGAACGTTTTTGCGGCGTGTTGATCGAGCACTTCGCGGGTGCGTTCCCGCTGTGGCTCTCGCCAGAGCAGGTCCGCGTGCTGCCCATCAGCGAGAAGACCAGCGAATATGCCCATCGCGTGCTCGCGCAGTTGAAGGCTGCTGGCCTGCGGGCCACCATCGACGACAGCAACGACCGCATCCAGGGGAAGGTGAAGGTCGCAGCCGATGAAAAGATTCCCTACATGGCGATCGTCGGCCCGCGCGACGCGGAGAGCAATGCTGTGAGCGTGCGAGTCCGTGGCGTTGAAAAGGACCTTGGATCGATGCCGCTCGACGTGTTTGTCGAAGGGCTCAAGAGCGAGTATGGGAGCAAGAGCGTTGTGCTGGGCGTGAAGCCGTAGGCATTGCCGATTCACAACCAGATGAGAGCGATAATGATCGGGTGGGCAAGGTCCACGTTCGAGGCGGTCGTTTCTATTCTCGCTTATCTGGTTATGGTCATGCAGGATTGGTGCTGACATTGAAGATCGAGTGCTGTGCGTAGCCCCCGCCGCATGCGATGCTGAAAGTCGCTGTGTGGCTCTACGAGGAATTTGCTTGCAGCGCATGATGTCCGCGAAGATGCCGTTGCGCATCACTGCTTGGCATCTGCGCTCTCGAGTGCTTGTGCTACGAATGCATGGCTACCAGCAGAATGGGCAGATACTTCGATTTCGCGCCATTGTCAAGAATATGGTTTTGCCACACGCTGACTGCAACATCGTCTCAATCAGCGACATGCTCAACATGGCCGACTTGCAGCAGGCACATATGCTTGATGGTGGAGAAACCGACCGCACCAACTCCGCAATTCCGCGATGGGCACGCACCCGCCTTGCTTGAGGCGGTCTATGCCCACTTACGAGCTATTGCTCAACAGCGCATGAGCGAGGAGGGAGCGGGTCACACGCTCCAAGCAACCGCACTCGTGCATGAAGCGTTTCTTCGGATCACACAGGATCGGCAAGTTCCGTTCCAGAATCGTGCACACTTCTTCGCGGCTGCGGCGGAAGCCATGCGACGCATTCTGATCGACCATGCCCGGGCCAAGAACGCCGTCAAGAGAGGCGGCGGAGCGTCGAAGTCGCCCCTTTCGGTCATTGATCTCGCGTCCGAGAGTGATCCGGCGGAAATCCTGGCGCTCGATGAAGCGCTTGAACGCTTGGAGAAGTCAGAGCCGCAAGTTGCGGCTGTGGTACGACTTCGCTTTTTTGCCGGGCTGAGCATGGATGAGACTGCTGAGGCCGTGGGGATGTCGCCACGCCAGACTGATCGATTATGGTCATATGCACGAGCGTGGCTACTTCGAGAGATGAAGGATTGAAGTATGGAGGATCGCAGCAGAATTCGCGAAGTCTTTGCGGAGGCGGTTGCATTACCAGAAGGGGAACGAGCCGCGTTTCTGGATAAGGCATGCGACGGCAACAGCGAATTGCGATCTGAAATCGACTCCTTACTTTCGTCGCTTGCAAACCGCCCCGACTTCATGACCGCACCAACGCTGGGCGGGGTTTCTAGTAAAGCCTATGAAGTCATTGGTACTCGCATCGGACCATATAAGTTACTTCAGGAAATAGGCAGTGGCGGATTTGGCACGGTCTACATGGCCGATCAAGAATCGCCGGTCCGCCGCCGAGTTGCCATCAAAGTTATCAACTTGGGCATGGATACGCGAGCCGTGATCGCGCGATTCGAGGCTGAACGCCAGGCTCTTGCGATGATGGATCATCCACACATCGCGAAAGTGTTTGATGCGGGCACGACCGAAACCGGGCGTCCTTACTTCGTGATGGAACTAGTGCAGGGAGACCCGATCACGCTGCACGCGGATCGCGCAGGACTTGTGATCGCGGAGCGACTGCGGTTGTTTGTGCAAGTGTGCGAGGCTGTGCAGCACGCGCACTCCAAGGGCATTATTCATCGCGACATCAAGCCAAGCAATATTCTCGTCTCAACCCAGGATGGGCGACCACACGCGAAGGTCATTGACTTTGGCATTGCCAAAGCAACCGAGCATCGCCTGACGGAACGGACACTCTTCACCGAGTTTCGGCAGTTGGTGGGAACACCGGAGTACATGTCACCCGAACAGGCCCTGGGCGGCCCGGACATCGACGCGCGGTCGGACGTGTACAGCCTTGGAGTGCTGCTATACGAACTGCTCATCGGCACGACTCCCTTTGATGCCCAGACGCTTCGGGCGGCGGGATATGACGAGATTCGACGCATCATTCGAGAAGATGAACCAGCCAAGCCCTCGACCCGATTGTCGCAATTGGCGGTGCGATCAAGTACTGCTGCGCTGCGACAAGTGCAGCCCGAGAAGTTGAATTCGCTGATTACGGGCGATCTCGACTGGATCGTGATGAAAGCACTCGAAAAGGACCGCTCGCGAAGGTACGACGCGCCGAGCGTGCTGGCTTTGGACGTGCAGCGCCACCTCGATGGCGAGCCAGTATCAGCGGCGCCGCCTTCGGCGGTGTACCGGATACGCAAGTTTGCAAGACGCAATCGAGTCTTTGTCACTGCGGCACTCGTGACCATGAGCATGCTCGTGCTGGGAATCTTTGGAACATCCGTCGGGTTGGTCACTGCAAACAAAGCAAACAAAGCGGCACAGATCAGTGCAGACAAAGCAACTCGTGAAGCCAAACAGTCCAAAGCTGTGAATAACTTCATGCGCGAGGTGCTCACAAGCGTCGAACCAGGGAAAAGCGGGGCTGATGTCCGGCTGATAGACGTGATGGCAAACGCATCAACATCAGCAACACAGCGGTTTAGCGGATATCCGGTGCTCGAGGCCGAGGTTCGTGATTTGCTTGCTAGTGTGTACTTCACGCTCTCGTTTTGGAACAAGGCTCAGGCTGAGTATCGACGCTCCCACTCGCTGTACTGCGAGTTTGCCGGACCAGACGATGTCCGCACGCTCACGGCGGAACTCCGGTCCTTGGACTCAGAAGCACACTGTGGACTGGCCAAGCAGGTGCAGCCACAACTCCTGCTTCTGCTGCCCCAGCTCGAACGTTTAGTGGGAGCCGATGATCTGCTGACGCTCGATGCGAAGCGAATCTTGGCGGATATCTATACCGAGCGGGGCAACCCAGACGAGGCCTTGACGATCATTTTCACGCTACGAACGCATCCGAGATTGATCGATGACGATCGCAGGCAAATCAATATCCTGCATTCGCTGTTTCGTGCGTTTCGGAGAAAGATGGCTCAGACTGATCATGCGCATGAACTTGTTCTTTTGAAAGATGTCATACCCCTCGGTCGTGAGTGTGTCGAACGCTCACTGCGTGTCCATGGCGAGAACGCTCTCACGACCCTGCAGAGCCAGAATCATCTGGCGAACATGCTCTATGATCACGATGAGTTTCAATCCGCTGCCGAAGTATGCAGAAACGTGCTCGCCAACACGAGCGAGCGTCTGGGCAATTGTCATCATGTCCGAATGATTGCCATGAGCTGTCTCGCTTCTTCGCTCGCGAGGCTTGGAGAAGCCGAGGAATCCGCAGAAATCACAATGCAGGTTATCAAGTGCGAACGTCAGACAGCGGCCGGCGACAGAGTGAAGTTTCTTAGCACCCTCAACGAGGCAATGTTCATTCTTGACAGAGTTGGTCGCGCGAACGAAGGGGAAGCCATCGCTCGTGAATATGTCACCGAAATGACCAAGTTGGCCGGGCATACGGGAACGTTTCGTGCTGAACTCTTCATCGCAAGCTTCGTCTCTATGTCGGGTCGTTTGGACGAAGCAGAAGCGCTTTTTCGTCCGCTTCAGGCACAAGCAGATGCCTCATCCAAGCCCTTCGCACAAGCATGCGTCGCATTGGCTTATGCCCGCCACCTCACGCGCCTTGGTCGATTCGAAGAATCAGAGCGTTCACTTCAACAATGCGTTACCCTGCGAGGCGATCTCCTATTAGGAACCGACGACGGCATGCCCGACGACATCGTGTTCGCGTTTATCGAGCTTTACAAGGCCTGGAATAAGCCGGAGAAAGTCCGCGAGTACGAGCAATTGCGTGAGAAGGAATTTGGTATCGCCCCAGGGCGATAATCGCGCTGCATGCACACAGTGCGGCGCATCGTTGCTTACACGAGTTCATCTCAGTACAACCCGCACATCAACCGACCGATGAAAATCTCCAGGTTTATGGCGCTATGTGCAATGGATATCCGCTTGTGGTGAGCATGCCGCCTGATCGCGGCATGTCATACAAGAGGTTCCACATGCGCGGCAAAGTCATTTCGGTTTTATCGTCACTCACTTTTGCAACTGCGATACTCGCACAGACCACGGCTTTCACCTATCAGGGCGAACTCAACGCCGGCAATCAACCGGCCAATGGTTTGCATGACCTGCGCTTGAGGCTCTTCGACGCACAGAGCGACGGCACTCAAGTCGGGGTAACGATGTGCATCAATAACGTCCAAGTCACGAACGGTAAGTTTTCTACCTTGATCGACTTTGGGCCACAATTCACCACGATTGCTCCGCGATTCCTCGAGATCATCGTCCGTGCAGACATCGGTCAACCCTGCAGCGAAGACCTTGGGTATGTCACGCTCTCGCCTCGGCAACGTTTAACCGCGACGCCGTTTGCGAACCACGCAAGGTCTGCGTTTACGTTGGCTGCACAAGACGGCTCACCAACAAACGCCGTGTTGGTCGACAACGACGGCAAGGTCGGCATTGGTACGCTCGCGCCAACCCATTCCGTGCATATTGCCAACGCCGCACCCACCCTTGCGTTGCAAGACACGGACTCCACGACGCAGCAGGTCGGGTATATCAGTTACCGCGACAGCGGCAATGTCGAGCGTGCGTGGGTTGGTTACGGCTCAACGGGAGACCCCGACTTCTCGATCATCAATGCGCGCACGGGCGGGGACATCGTGCTCAATCCTTTCGCCGGCAATGTCGGCATCGGCACGGCCTCGCCCACCGAAAAGCTCTCCGTGGCAGGCACGCTCTCCGCGACGAACATTGGTTCGCAGTCTCTGAGTACCAATAGTGTGTTCAGCACTCGCTCCACGCCAGGATCGGCGATTATCGGTATCCAATCTGTCCAAGGCAGCACCGCGATATTGGGTCAGATTTCTGTGCCCAGTTTGACGGCCGCGAACGCGATCATGGGGAACTCGGGTTGCAATACAGCAAACTGTTTCGGAGTCTTTGCAAATGGCCGGCTGGGCGCGACGGGCACGAAGTCCTTCCGCATCGACCACCCCGATGCACCTTCAACCCACTACCTCTTCCACTATTCGACCGAAGGCCCTGAAGCGATCAATTTTTATCGTGGCACGGTGACGCTCGACAATGCTGGTCGCGCGGTGGTCATGCTGCCTGCGTACTTCGCGAAGATCAACACCGATCCAAGTTATCAACTGACAGCTATCGGCGCAGCAATGCCCGCACTGCATGTCTCGATCAAGATCAGCGATGAGGCCCTGCGTGCTGGCTCGATTGCCGGGGCGGGTGTGGCCGCGGACCCATGCTGGTTCAAGATCGATGGTGGCGTGGCGTTTGGCGAAGTGTCGTGGCGAGTCGAGGCGGCGAGGAATGACGAGTATGTGAGACGCTTCGGCGCACCCGTGGAAGTGGAAAAGCCCGCCCACGAGATGGGCAGGACCGATGCTTTGCTCTCGAACATGATTCTCAATCGCGAATGAGCACCATATAAATTGTTATTGGTCTGTATCTTTGTAAGTCATCCATTTGAGGAAAGTTTATTATGTCTAAAACATCTCTCACCGTGATTGCTTTTTCTGTCTTCGCTCTTGTCTCAACCGCACGAGCTCAAACTACCACCTTCACCTACCAGGGTGAACTAAAAAATGGATCGGCTTTGGCAAACGGGCCATACGACATGCGGTTCACGCTATTCAACAGCTCGACCAGCAGTTCGCCGGTCGGCTCCGCTCTCTGCTTCAACAATATCAGCGTCGTCGATGGGCGCTTCACCGTTAGGCTTGAATTCGGCCAGGTGTTTATTACCACCTCTTCGAGGTTCCTGAACATCGAGGTTCGACCCGATGATGGTTCGCCCTGCCTTAGTAACGGCGGGTATATTCCGCTCTCGCCGCGGCAACAGATCACAGCTGCACCCTTCGCCAATCATGCCAAGTCGGCGTTCTCGCTCGCAGCCGGTGACGGCTCCCCTGCGGATGCCGTGATCGTGGATAGCGACGGCAGGGTTGGCATGGGCACGCCTAATCCCTCTTTCCCGCTACACATCGTTGCGCCAGAACCCGTGCTGGCGTTGCAGGATTCGGACAGTACTTTAACCCAGACAGGTTACATCTCCCTGCGAGACATCAGCAATGCAGAGAAGGGCTGGATTGGATATGGCAGTTCAACCAACCCACACCTGTCGATAGTGAACGCGCGTGCAAGCGCCGACGTTGCCTTGGTCACCACCCGAGACATCGTGATGACGACTGCCGGCGCCGAACGGATCCGGATCAACACGTTGGGTAACGTTGGCATAGGTCTCACGCCTGGCAACTCCTTCAAGCTCGACGTGGCGGGGAGCGTGCGGTGTACGACACTCACGCAGACTTCGTCAGCAGCCTTCAAAGACGACATCGCGCCTCTGCACGCCGGGCTTCTCGACCTGATGAAGCTCGAGCCAGTGTCGTACGTCTGGAACGACTGCGCTCCCGTGGATACCCGGGGCAAGCACGACCTTGGTTTCATCGCTGAGGAGGTTGCGGCGGTGCTGCCCGACGCGGTGAGTTTCGATGCCGACGGTAAGGCAGTCGGCATCGACTACTCGCGGATCACGGTGCTGGCGGTCAAAGCGATCAAGGAGCAGCAGGTGCTACGCGAGCAGGAGGCGGCGAAGTCGCGCGAGCAGATCCGCCAACTCTTCGCCCGCTTGGAGCGCCTTGAAGCGCAGCAACAGGATCAGTCCGATTCCAAGCCAGGGGCGTCCACCACGAAGTGAACAAGTCCGGTCGTGAGCGTGGGCTTGTGATCGGTTCGTATTCAGACTTGTCGTGGCGTAGGAAAGAAGCTGAGCGTGATTGTGATCGCTGTTGGTAACCACCGCGATCGCCGTCACCTGCGCCAAAGTAAAACCACAGACGCGCGCCAGCGGCTTGAAAATGTCGAGAGTGAGCAAGCGTGAGGCGTCGCATCCAGGATGCAATGCTTTGCCAGCGAATATTCAGTACTGCCTCAACACAAGCCTCAGGAGATTTTTGATGAGTTCCCGGTATTCCAATCCACGCATCATGGTTGCCTTGTGCGGCATCGCCGCGGGTGCTTCATCGTCCCTCGCCGATGTCTGGGACAACAGTTCTGGCAACAGCCAGTGGTCCACCGCGTCCAACTGGGCCGACAACACCGAGCCGGGCATCGGTGACTTTGCAACGTTTCCCAGCACGATTCCGTCTGGCCTTAGCACCATCACGCTTGCGAGCGGAGAAGTTGCGCTGTCACTCACATTCCTGAACAGCTACACACTCAACGGCGGCAACATCCAACTTGGAAACGGCATGATTACTGCCGGGGGTGGAGGTACCGTCACGATGAACAGCCTCCTCGCTGGCAGTGGCCCAATCACGGTCAATGGCGGCGGAACGCTGAATCTCTTGGCTTCGTCCAATACCTTCACCGGCGGATTGAACATCAACGGCACCAACACCACGGTTGTCGTCCGGTCAAACACTCAGTTGGGATTCATCACCGCACCTATCAACCTCAACACCGGACGCTTGCGCCTTGACGGCTCAGTCAACCCAACCTTCATCATGTCGCGGGTTATCACGCCGGGCACGTCGGGCGGCACTATCGACCTTCAGAACAACGCGTTTCTGGATCTTAACTCAGCGCTCGGCACAAACGCCAACGCGATCACATTCAGTGGAACGGGCATTGCTGAACTGAACAACACTACGACACGGACCGGCAGCACGACCGTCATCGGCCCGGTCCTGCGCCTCAACAACGCAAACGCCGCGGGCTCGGGGCAAGTCGTCCTCCAGACCGGCAGCACGCTTGAGCTCGCCAACGGCATCACTTTCAATGCTCCGATCATTCTGGCCAGTGCGACGGTCCGCGGAGCGACGGGTGTCAGCACGCTCAATGGTTCCTGCAATATTCCCAGCACTACTGCCACCGTCACCCTCAACGGCGGTCTCACTTCGTCGGACAGGCTCGTGCTAGGCAGCAACGGAGCCAGCGTTTGGAATGGTGTCGGCACCACGTCCGTCAACGTCGGCACGGTCCAGCTCAACTCCGCCAACGCCTACACGGGCGGCTGGGCGATCAATGGCAACTTACAGGTCAACCACGCCAGTGCGCTCGGAATGGGCACCACGCCAATCTCCGTGAACGGTTCCGGCCGTCTAAAACTGAATACGCCGACGTTGGCACGGAACATCACACTCAACAATCCCGGCGGTGGAATTGAGTTGCTGCAGGATGCCACCTTGACAGGCATCATTACGACACCAGGCGCAAGCGCTTTCGTTCCATTCATCGGTTCAGGTCGTGAATTCACCCTCGCAGGCCCCGCTTCCTCGTTTGGTTACAGCGGCATCGCCATTTTCGGTGGATCAGTCGGCGTTGAAACATTTCGCGTGATAAACGGTGCAAGCGTGACTGGTACCAGCACGTACGTCTACGGCGTTTCGGGCACGCCGGGCAGAATCACAGTGAGCGGTGCGGGGTCGACCTGGTTGAATAGCGACGAGATACGAATCGGCAATATTGGCGAAGGATCACTGCATATTGAAGCCGGCGGCGCACTGTCTTGTCCGAACATCTATGTTGGACTTGTTGAGGATGGCACCGCATTGGTGACCGGCAGCGGCTCGCTGCTCACGAGCACGCTGTTGCTGGGCGTTGGTTTCGGCGCCAACGGCACGCTCTCCGTGCTAGATGGCGCGGATATTACGTCCGCGCAATCAAGTATTGGCGAGCCAGCTGGAGCTTCGGGCATTGTAAACATCAATGGTTCTGGGTCCACTTGGACGAATCAAGGTGTTATTGAGGTGGGCAATGCAGGCTTGGGAACGCTCAATCTAACCAATAGCGGTCGTGCCTCGTGCTTCGGACTGTTCCTCGGGAACGGACCCGCTTCGTCGGGTTCCTGCACCATCACTGGCGCCCTGACGAGGATCGATTGTGGCCCCGCGGGCATATTCATGAGCCAGAACGGCGCGGCCAGTACACTGAACCTCAACGGTGGAATCATCTTCATCGACGGCAATATAATGGATGCGGGACCAGGCATCGCCACGTTGATCATGGACGGCGCAACCCTAGACATGATGAACCACAGCATCGGCGGCATCACGCCTATCGACAATCTCCAGTTCCGTAGCGGCACGCTCAGGAATGTTGGCCAGATCAATAATGGCACGGGGCTCACAAAGACCGGCCCCAACACGCTCTTTCTCAACACCAACAACACATACTCGGGCACAACCACAGTGAGTCAGGGCACGCTCTTCGTGGTCAACCTTGACGGGTCCGCGACAAGCGGGGGCGTCGTTTCTGTCTCTTTCGGTGCAACGCTCGCTGGTCCCGGGTTCATCTCTGGGCCTGTGCTAAGTAGTGGGACCGTCGCACCCACAGGGTTCAACAACAGTCAGATTGGAACGTTCACGCTGAATAACAGCTTCTCTCAGAACGCCTCTGGCACGCTGGACATCCAGATCGGCGGGGCGACGAGCCATGATCGTCTGGCAGTAAGCGGGGGCAGCGCAACACTGGCGGGCGACCTGAGAGTGACGCTGATCAACGGCTTCGTGCCCGCCGCCGGTGACACCTTCACTATTGTGACTGGTCCTGTCATCGGTTCTTTCGCAACGACCAACCTTCCGCCCCTACCACCCGGGCGGACGTGGGAGGTTGAGTATTCCTTCAGCGGCGTTCGCCTCTCGGTGACGGGAGGCATCAACTGCGATTCCATCGACTTCAATAATGACACAAGCCTCTTCGATCCCGTAGACATCGATGCATTCCTGAGTGTTTTCAGTGAAGGCCCGTGCATTCCCTCGATAGCAACCTGCAACGACATCGACTTCAACAACGATGGCTCGCTCTTTGATCCCTGCGATATCGATTCGTACTTGCTCGTCTTCAGCGAAGGACCCTGCACGGCGTGCGGTCAATAACTTGGTTGATACACCTGAGCCTAGCAATATCGGTCGGTACCTTGGGCGTGAAGTGCTTGTGCAACCAACAAATGGCTGCTAAAGGCCTGTGTAATTGCTTCCGCTTCGTGCCAATCCAGCAGTCGCTTGCTAGACCAAAGAATGGGCTCTAGCCTTGGTCATGGACTTTCCTGACCTTCACCGCATCAAGCCAGACTCTCGTGTCCGACTTGCCCAGATCGACCCAGACGACACGTCTGGCTTCGTTCCCAAGATTTCCCCACACAAAGCAGACACCAACGCCAACAAGTCCAAGGCCAATAAGTCCAAGGCCAATAAGTCCAAGGCAAATACCTCAACAGTCGACAAGCATGCAATCAAACAACTCGCAAGCGATCAGGTCGATGCAAACATTGCTCGTGTCGTCACCCTCCAAGAACTTCTCTACGCCGAAAACAGGCTTGGCATCCTCGTCGTCCTGCAAGGAATGGATACCTCCGGCAAGGACGGCGTCATCCGCAGCGTTTTCAGTGGCATCAATCCGCAAGGTTGCCATGTCAAAAGTTTCAAGAAACCAAGCGAGGCTGAGGCCGATCGCGACTTCCTCTGGCGCATCCACGCGGCGATCCCGGCAAGGGGCGAGATCGGCGTCTTCAACCGGGCCCACTACGAGGATGTACTGATAGTCCGCGTACACAACTTTGTGCCCGAAGCCGTCTGGCGACGGCGCTACGACATGATCAACCAGTTCGAGGAATATCTGACCAACAACAATATTGTGATACTCAAGTTCATGCTCCACATCAGCAAGGACGAGCAGAAGGAGCGCTTGCAGGCCCGCCTCGACGACCCGTCGAAGCACTGGAAGTTCAATCCCGCCGATGTCGCTGAGCGGAAGCACTGGGACGACTATCAGCGCGCCTACGAAGCCATCTTGGAGAAGTGCTCTACACCCCACGCACCCTGGTACGTGATACCCGCCAACAAGAAGTGGTACCGAAACTGGGCCATCAGCACGATACTGCGCAAGACTATGGAGGAAGTGAATCCCAAGGCACCCAAGGCGACCTTTGATGCCAAGCAGATCGTGATTCCAGACTGAAGCGTCAAGCCTGCATCCACGCCAGGATCACCAAGAGACGCACGTCTTTTCTGTCAACTCTGACTTTATCGCCCAGCGGTCAGGTTCACGCGTTCGGCGGCACGAATCGAGTTCAGGATGATCTGGCGATCAGTGGTGTCTGCGGTTCCGTTGCGATTGACATCCTTGATCGCGCTCGTGCCGGGCAGCGCCTGCCAGACGTATACGTCATCGACAGCGACACGCAGGTTCGTGTCCATATCTTCGTTGCTTCGGTTGGCGCGTGCGAGCGGCTCGCCGACACTCATCTGCATCCAGGACAAGCCAGGAATGCTTGTCCAACTCGCCTCTGCCCAGCTCAAGTTGCCCAGCACAAAGTTCTGCATCAGGAACACGTTATCAGGAATTGTGTCAGCAAGCGGTTCCCACACATTGCACACTGCGAATGTGCCGCCACTATTCAGGAAGTCCGCGGCTTGCTGCTGGGAAGCCGTCGGAGCCTGACCCAGACCGCCAAAGTCCCGACCGTTGTAACTTTCGATGGTGTTGAAGATCGCACCAGGAGCGTAGTTGAAACTGGTCGCATAGATCGTGCCGCCGCCCTGGCCGTTCGACGTGGGCACGCCACCATGATTGGAGCCATAGGTTGCAAGAAACAAGACGGGCTCAGCGCGAATGATGCCTCCGCTCCAGGGCAGCAGCGGACCGACAAAGAAGTTAACAGCACCCGAAGCATTGTCATAGAACACATTGGGCGGCGGACTTGGCAGGGTCGTGGAGAAACGCCGGTCATTCTGGATCGCCGTCACGGTCTGCTCATAGTCGTCGCCATTACCAGTGGGAAAAGTGCCTGCGCTGTTATCAAGATCGGAGCCATCCTCGTCAAACAAAAGCGCGGCGGTATTGGTATTGATGTAGAGATTGGCGGCTCGGTTGATCATGGCCCGCACGGCCGGAACCGTTCGACCATCGAGGCGCGTTACGAGATAGATATCACCGATGTTGAGTCGGGACTCGGAGCCGACAACGCCAGCGAGTGCCCAGAATGGACCCGTGCCCCCAGGCGTGAACGTCTTGTTCGCAACCAGATGCAGGTTGTCGAATGTGGCAAGCGAGCGGTTTGCGCGCCAGTATGGATTCTGAATCACACCGTCGGCGCGGCTGTCTGCGCTGCCGCCCTGCTCAGTATTGTCAAGGTCCTGCCACAGCAGCATGAGCTCGGTATCAACGCTGGTACTGGTGACATCATTCTCGCCCAGTTCGGGAAGAAAAGCACCGGTGCCGTTGGTCGGAAAGTCAGCGTTGTTGGGATTATCCGTATCCTGCACGCGATGGGGCAGGCCCTTCGTGGTCACAAGGCAGCGAATGCGCCGCGAGAGGTTGTTCGATTGCAGGTAGATTCGAATGGGGCTTCGAAGGCTCGCGTTGAAGTTAGTGTAACTGATGTTGCCCGGACCGGTCTGGGTCACGCCCAGGTTGGCAAGGTTGACAACATGGACGAGCGGACGGATGCCAGGCTCGATGCCGCTCCCGCCAGGGACCTTGCGAGAGCCCGCGTAGATTTCGGCCACGGCTCGACTGTCGGCGATGCGTGAATCATAAATTACCAGGGTTTGGTCTTGCGCGATTTGTGCGCTGGCTTCGGTCAAGAAAGCACATGCGTACAACAACGCAAGGGCCAGCCGCGTGATGCCCATAGAGCTCATAGAGCTGATAGAACACGCTGAACGGATGAATCTGAAGTCGGATGTGGGAGCGAGTCTGGGCATGGTCGAGTCTGAGTGATCTGGAGTGAACCACCAGCATAGAGCAACGCCAGGAAAACGCCAGTGCTTTTGCAAAACTTCGCGCCAGTACCGACCAAAGCCCTTCCGGAAGCGGACAATTCCGTACGCATGATTCAGGTTGAACCGTTGAACACGTCCGCAAAGGCTTGCAGTGGGGATACTGGTTGCAGAATTGCACTCAAAGTGTTGCCCGAAAGCCGGCAGGACTAGATTGTGGGAAGCGTATGGATCGCTTGAAAATCTAGGTTGCAGCATCGCCCAAAAGTGCTATGGCTAGTGTGGCGATGTGGCGTTACGTGCAAAGATCCACTAGTTTGGGTTCGACACATTGATGTTGTGGCGGGCTGATCCTGTCCGTAGGTGGCACAGGCGTCCCCGCCTGTGACGAAAATTGTTGGTATCAGCACAATGGACGCACGAGCACCGCCTGGCATGGATTGGCTCGCGCAGAGCATGTTCATCCCAACTCCGTTTCCCTCTTCACCATTCATTGAATGTACCGCCTTTCCAGTTGGGGCAACTAATACAGTACATGATGATTACCAAGACGCGGCAAAGTGGACAGGAAGCAGTACGAGGAGCGTCGACAGGCGGCATCGTGCTGGAGCAGCCGCTGCTCGCCCATCGCGCCGGCGACGAATGGCTGTTGACCAATGGTCTTGGCGGTTACGCCATGGGCACGCCAATGTGCGGGCTGGATCGGCGCTATCACGCATGGCTGGTCGCCGCGCTGACGCCGCCCGTGGGAAGATTTGTTGCATTAACGGCTTGCTCAGAGTGGCTGGTCCTGCGCCGGCCCGAGGGCGGACGCGGCGCGGGGAGCGAGCGAGCCTCGAACTTTGAGCGCATCGACCTATCGACGTTCTCCTTTGCGAGCGAGGATCCTGCACGGAGCGTCGAGAGTCCACACGGTGCATCCCGGCTGGAACGATTCGAGCGGACGACCGCGGGCGCCTGCATATGGACATATCGAATCGTGGACGAGGCGCTGCAGACGGATTGCCAGGTCACGAGGACACTGTTCGTACACCACGAACGCAATGCGTGTAGCGTGTCCTACTCGATTGCTGGCAAGGTGCCCGCCGGGGCCGAGCTTGAAGTCCGCCCGCTCACTGGCCTGCGCGACTTCCACCAAATTCGTGAGCGACAGGATGATCTGGGCGTGCACGTGTCGTGCGAGGAACGTGCGGTGCGCATCTCGCATCGCATGGCGGAGGTAAGGCTGGCGCTTCGCAACGAAGGCCCGCGTAGCACGGCGCGATTCGTGGGCGACTCCAATTGGTGGCAGAACTTCTGCTATCGCAAGGATGCAGCACGCGGCCAGGCATGGCGTGAGCACGTTTGGAGCCCGGGGTACTTCGCAGCGACACTGAGCGCGGGGCAGCGGCTTGAAGTCGTGGCCGCCGCGGGCAGTGATGCTGTCGATGGCACGTTCGGAAACATTCCAACAATGGATGCCGGGCTTGCCGCGAATGCTGCTCGCTTGCAGCAACTTGTCGAGACGACGGTGGGCGGCGGATTCAGCGGATCGGCAACTCGCACTCCCTTACTCGCCAGACTCGTGGTGGCAGCGGATCAGTTCGTGGTGCGTCGCTTGGATGCGACATCGGCGCAGGCCGGTGCTCAGGCCAACTCGGGGGGCGTGTCGGGGGGCGGGGGCGGGGGCGGGTCAAACCAGGTTGGTGCGGATAGTCGTTCGTCCAACGGGCAATTGACATCGATCATCGCGGGATATCCGTGGTTCAGTGATTGGGGCCGTGACACGTTCATCGCCCTGCCTGGTTTGCTGCTCACGACGGGCCGCTCCGCGGAGGCGTTAGAGGCGCTGCGCGCCTTCGCTGCTCTGCGACGGCGCGGGCTGATTCCCAACTGCTTCGACAACATCAGCGGGCAGGCGGAGTACAACACTGCGGATGCGAGCCTCTGGTTTGTCATCGCGTGCTGTCGATATGTGCGCGCGAGCGGAGACGTTACCGGCTTTGACGCGCACCTTCGCAGAGCATGCCTCGATGTGATCGAGGCGTATCGCACCGGCACGGACTTTCACATTCGGGTTGATCCCAAAGATGGACTGGTCGCTGCTGGCGATGCGAGCACGCAGTTGACATGGATGGACGCTCGACGCGATGGAGTGGTCTTCACGCCTCGCGCGGGCAAGCCGGTTGAAATCAACGCGCTGTGGTACAACGCACTGCTGCAACTGGGCGAGGCAATCGAAGGACGCACGCCCCGCACCGCCCGGGAACTCACGCAACTGGCACAATTATGCGGATCGCACTTCGAGAGCGCATACTGGGACACTGCCCGTGCATGCCTGCACGATGTCGCCTATGCGAGCACATTTGAAATGCGCCCCAACCAGATCTTCGCCATATCGCTGGAGCACAGCCCCGTCTCGGCTCCACGCCGCTCATCAATTCTCGAAGCGGTGCGGCATCAGTTGATTGTGAAAGAAGGTGTCCGCACACTCGCCCCGGATGCGCCGGGGTACCAGCATCGGTTCGAGGGCTCCATGTTCGAACGGGATCGGGCCTATCACAACGGAACGGTGTGGCCTTGGCTGCTCGGAGCATGCTACGAGGCGCTGATGCGCGTCAACGGATTCTCGCCCGCCTCGCGCGAAACAGCGCGAATGGCCATCGAGAACGCTTGCGGCACCATGATGGCACCGACCGATCAGAGCGTGCCGCCCAGCCCCTTGATGAGTCTGTGCGAGGTGCTGGACGCGGAAGAGGTCGCTGGCTCGCCCCGCCGCCCCGAAGGCTGCCCCATGCAGGCGTGGAGCGTGGCGGAATTGCTGCGGGTCTTGGTCCTTAGTGGAAAGAGTTGACGAAAGCGCGTGCAGCGGCATGATGATTGCGACTCAATTCCGTCGTCCCTGGACCAGCATCGGGAGATGGCCAGCACTGTCCCGCTCGCTCTCAAGTTTCCTTCAACCTCGCCTGGCCAGACGCTATGACCATCAGAGACTTGCCGGTGTCACGAAAAGTCCTCCCAACCCGGAACACACTGATCGCACAACTGCTGTCGCTCTATCGCGATGGCTGGTTTCCCATGGCGCGGTCGCTCGAAGAACTCAAAGAGGCTCGCGCGACCGACCCTGATGCGTCCGAAGTTTCGTGGGTCCAACCCGATCAGCGCGCGATCATTCCTCTGGACGAACGGTTCAAAGTGCCCACATCGCTCGCAAGGCGTGTGCGGAGCGGGCGGTTCGTGGTGACGAGTGATGTAGCGTTTGGACGTGTGATCCGTGCCTGCGGCGAACCACAGCCAGAACGAGAGGAAACCTGGCTGCATCCGGAAATCATCGCTCTCTTCGAGTTACTGCACGACGCAGGGCACGCCCACAGCGTGGAGGCTTGGCTCGCAAAAGAGAACGGCGAATTGGTGCTGGTGGGCGGGCTGTATGGCCTATCCCTCGGCCGTATTTTCGCGGGTGAATCCATGTTCTCCAGACCAGCGCTGGGAGGTACGGATGCGAGCAAGGTGTGCCTTGTGCATCTTGTCGAGCACCTGCGGCGACGCATATTCGTGCTCCTCGATGCTCAGTTGGAAAACCCACACCTCGATCAGTTCGGGCTCTACACCATGCAAGCGGAGGCGTATCAGCAAGTGCTGGAGCAAGAAGCCCAACGTGACGTGGCGTGGGACTGGGGCAAAGGCGGCGAGTGACGTTCGCTCATGTGTCCGAACGCCGCGCAAGCTCGATGAGTTGCAGAGCGTGCGCATCATCGATCTGCGGCGCGACAATGGTCGCGTGCCCGACTTTGCGGCCACGACGGCCTGGCTTCGCGTAATCATGGAGATGGACATGAGGAATCGCTAGCACATCGCTTGCCTCGGGCATCGACCCGATGAAGTTGACCATGAGACTCTTGGTCCCGGGCCTCATATCGCACGAACCCAATGGCAGGCCCAGCACGGCTCGCACATGATTTTCAAACTGGCTGGTGCAGGCACCATCCATGGTCCAGTGACCGCTGTTGTGTACGCGTGGTGCCATCTCATTGGCCAGCAATCGAACCCCGTCGGGTGCGCCAGGATCCCGGACAAGAAAGAACTCGATAGCGAGCACGCCCACATACTGAAGTGCATCCATGAGTGCGTGCATGTACAGGATCGTGCGATGCGCGACACCGACAGGCACACTGGCCAACGGCGCGGGCGCGATGCTCTCGCGAAGCATGCCACGCTCGTGGCGATTTTGTGTGAGGGGGTAGGCACCAAAGGAACCAACTCGCCCGCGCACCCCGATGAGCGAGACCTCGCACTCGAAAGCCACACGCTGCTCCACCAGGACCTCGTGCGCTATTGGATTGCCAGTCGAGTTATTCGATAGTGTCTGCCACGCCGCATCGATCCCCGCCAACTCACGGATCACGACCTGCCCCTTGCCGTCATAGCCGCCCCGACGCGTCTTGGCGACGATGCCCGGATTGCCCGCGTTCGCAGGGCCAAAGCCGATGCGAATGCACGCCTCTCGAAACTCCGCAAGCGTGCTGGCCGGAGCAAAGGGATGCAGATCAAGGCCCATCCTGGCAAAGAGTTGTTTCTCCAGCAGGCGATCCTGACCCGTCTCCAGCGTGAGCACGGATGGCTCGACGCGGCGGTAGCGAGCCACCTCGCTCAGTGTCTGCACAGGAACATTCTCAAACTCAAAAGTAATGGCATCACACCGCTGCGCAAACAATGCGAGCGCTCTGGAATCGTCCCACCGAGCGGTCACTCGTTCTGCGACATCCCCCGCGCACGAATCGGCTTGGGGGTCGTAGCAAATGCACCGCACGCCCAGTGGAGCCGCGGCGAGTGCAAGCATGCGGCCCAACTGGCCCGCGCCGAGAATGCCGAGAACTTGGGGCATAGGGCGAGGTTAGTCGGCGCAGCCAACGCATGCTTTGGGGCATGGGGTGGGAGCAAGGCATGGCCATGAGCACTTCGGGCGGGGGTTGGGGGGAGCGGGCGGCGGCGGCGGGCGGCATCGACGAACTGTTTGAACTACTCATCGAGCCTGCGCTGGTTCCGCGAACGGAATGCCTCGGTGCTTTCGCTCCAACCGCCGTTGTACTTCAGACGCTTACAAGTCCAGGTAAATGAAGTACGGAAACTGCGGGAAGTGCTAGTATGATTTTAAGCACCACACGATCCCGTTTCTCCAAAGTGCGGCACCAAACTCCATCCGCCGACAAACGGAATCTTAAAGTAGATTGATCAACCGATGTCGCGATGCTTGCTTGGCTCAATGCTGCAAACCAAACCGATTAATCCGACGGCCGAGCCGACAAGGCCCGACCGCCAGAAAGAGACTAAGCCTCAAAGCATGGAGGCCAGACGACGACGACGAGCAAGCAGAGCGACGCAGCAGATCAGCGATCCGGTTGCGGGCGCGGGCACCACTGTGAGCAGCGAATTGGAAGAATCCGGGGCAAAGTCGGAAATGGCAGCGTTGCCGCTGGCGGTGGAGACGCGGGGCCAGAGATTAAACGAATAGTTGCTTGATGCCAGACCGCGCGAAGGGAAGAACGAAAGGGGAATAGGGGTGGAAGAAATAGTGTTGCCTGAAATGATCACGGATCCAGCTGGAAGCGGCGTGTTGGTGCCGCCCACCAAGTCGTTGATCTGGGCTGTGCCGTCGGGTCGCAACAAAAGCACGAGATCGAAACTGACACCCGCCCCGACCGAAGGCGTGCCGCCGACGAATCGCTGCGTTCCAGCACCACGATCAAAGCCAAAGACGTAGAACGCGCCGGTCGTGGTGCCGACCGACGCCCCCAACGTCGTCGTGACGGCAATGGTGTTGTTGATGATGTCGACGGTTGCTTCCGTGGTGCGGACATCAAGGTCAAGGCCTTGAGGACCGACATAGGTGGGCAAGAAGTCATTCGAGGCATCAACAACAATGGCGGCAAGCGCTGGCGAAGCCAGCAGCATTCCCAGAATACAGGTACGAATCGAAAGATACATGGACATTTCCTTCCGCAAGCGAGGTGGAACTCACGAACTTCGCAAGGACATCCTTGATAAGCCGAGAGCGAAGAAAGAGACGGGTTCTACAGGCAAAAATGGCTGAGGGTAAAGTGGCGTGTCCGCCAGTTGCACAGAGAAAACCTGATGAGGAATGTGGTTCAGTGCAACTCAACACGTTGGCTCTCACATATCGATCTAGGCACATAGTCACACTTTGACAAAGGCGCACATCTTCAGGCGGGCTTGAGGCGAACCGCATCGAACCACCGCCGACGTGCGGTGCATCAACTAGCACAAGATGGTGAGAGATGCAAGGCCGGGCTGACCTGTTGTGGCGTTGACAGTCCGCTCAAGTTCAGCAACCAGCCCGCATTAATATGTATTCTGATGCTACGGGCGATTGCGTGCCGAGGAAGAAATCCTCATCGCATGCGGCAGGCTGTGACACGTTCGCAGGCCACTCGTTGATTGCAGGCGAGCCTGAATTCCAATTGCGAGTGTGATGGCGAGTGATGCCTTCTGCCGATTACGGCGCGGTATTCCGCCAAAAGTTCGCAGACGCGAATGGATGCGTGGGGTCGCTGGCAGGCACCCCACTAGAAACCGTCTCCAGGAAAACGTGTCCATCCAGATACACGACATTCGCGCCGCGTTCGGAGTTGTGGCGGGTAGCGATCCAGTTGAAGTTGCCTACGGCGAACCATCCACGCTTGTTGGTAAGGTGCTTGGACTCGGCCATCATGATCTTCTTCGACTGGTCGCCATTGAAGTCAAAGGGCTTGCTCAAGAAAGAGCGCGGACTTGTGGCAGTGGCAGATTGCTGAGGCGGACTTAGATTGAAGTTGACGCCGAACTGGGGCATGTGACCGGCCCAGGTCGGATCGTTGTCATAGTCTCTGGCGGAAGGGCAGAGTAGAATTGACGGAACTCCGCTGGAGTCGAGAGATGCGTTGATGAACTCCTGCTGCACCATCAAGTCGACCCACGTCTTGTTCAGCGTCACGCCTGGGTCGAATGAAGGGATCACTGTGCCGTATCCAGGATCCTGGATACGAGGGAAGAGGTCATGGTTATTGGCGGTGTACTGACGCAGCAACATCGAGACTTGCGAAAGTTTGGTGGCACACATCGTGCTGCGAGTCACTTCGCGCGCACCAGCAAGCGATGGAAGCGCCAACGCGATCAATACCATGACGATCACAAGCACGATGAGCACCTCGATCAAGGTGAAACCGCGACTTGCTGGGGATGTTGTGATAGGCTGGGGAGTTTGCATGGTGGCAAATCGCACAAATAACGCACAAATAACGCACACAAGGAAATTCGAGATTGATCAGGTCGAAGGCCTCGTCGCTCCTCGGCAGTATACAGGAAGACTGCCAAAATGAAACCTCAGTTGCAAATAGTGACCACATTTTTTCACGAGTTTTACAATAAGACTGGCAAGTGCAATCGACAAGGATCCTCCGTACCTATTGGAGAGGAGATCGTTCGGTTCGTTGCTCTAGACGCCGCCCCGTGGTACGGGCGGCGATGATCTGTTGCGCCTAGTTTTATCCTCCATGGACGAGCCGATCACGAAGCCGACGGACTTTGCTTCGCAGTTCCAGCGACACCACAGGTCGCTCTGGTATGTGGCAATGAGCGTGGTTTCAAACACGACGGACGCGGATGACGTGCTTCAGGAAGCGGCGATTATCGGATTGCGAAAGGCTGGGTCGTTCACGGCAGGATCCAACTTTCGCGCCTGGATGGGAGAGATCGTTCGGAACGTCGCGTTGAATCGCCGAAAACAATCTCGACGCGAGTCCAGCCGTCTGGGCCAGAAGGTGGATGTGCATCAGGTTGAGACTATTGGACGAATCGACAACAGCACACCAGTGAGTCAGGGCGGTATGCTGATTTCCATGCAGCAGGCACTCGACGACCGATTGCTGAGTGCGTTGATGGAACTAGAACCCGCGCCGCGTGCATGCGTACTCCTGCGCTTTCTCGAAGGTTTGGAGTATACGGAGATCGCTCAACTGCTCGATATCCCCAAGGGCACGGCCATGAGCCATGTGTTTCGCTCGCGTCGGCTGCTTGCCCAGTCATTGGCCGATTCGTTGTTCAAAGCCAAACAAGGGGAGCGTTGATCGATGTCACACCTCCCGCACACGACCCAAGCCGATATGGACACCATCGACCGCTATCTCGCGAGCGACTTGGACGCGGCCGAACGCATTCGCTTCGATGAGCGATTGTCCAACGAACCCTCCCTCGCTTCAGAACTCGCCCGGCAGCGCTTGCTGAGCGAGGCCCTGCGCCGCGTTGTGCCCCAGCCGCGAACCGGACTAGCAATCGACATTCTGGCGCGAGCAGTGGCAACCAGAGGATTGGAAAGAACTTCGGCACCTTCGCAGCCCTGGCTTGCCAAGCCACTACCGCTGATCGGCGCGTCGCTGGCCACCATCGCTTTGGTCGCTGGCACGCTGGTCTGGACCGGCGTGATTCCGGGCCTGGGTTTTGGTGGGGGCGGGGGCGGCGGGGGTGGACGCGGCGCAACAACGCCCTATGCCAGCGTCATGTCCCATGGGTTTGTGCCATCGATGGTTGAAACCGATCCCAACGCACTGGAAGCATTGCTAGCCGAGAAGTTCAGCACAACGATCGTGCTCAAACGCGGGCCAGCAATCAAGTACCTTGGTGTGCGGACAGACCTTGGCGGCTCGCCCCTTGCGATCGGCATCCTTGCAAAGGTTGGTGAGCGTCAGGTGCTGCTCATCATTGACAAGCTCGGCGCTCGACCGTCTGATGGCACGCCCAATCGCACTCCCGCTGGCAATCGCAAGCAGACGCGCGAACTCTCGCCCGGTCTCTACCACCACGAGCAGGTCAAGGGACAAATCACCTTGGCGGAATGGTCGTCGAGTGACGAAGCATTACTGATCAGTGAGTAGTTTCACCGCGACTTGCTATCCCCTCGTGCAAAGATGCTCGCGACATAGTTCAGCACGTCCGTCGCGCTCGTCTCGTTATACCCGAACTGCTTGATGAGCCGCTGCTTGACCACATCGATCTTCTGCTGCGTCTCGTCGTCAACCACGCTGCTCACGAGATTCTTGAGTTTGATCGTGTCGCGCTGATCCTCAAAGAGTTTGAGTTCCAGCGCGCGATACAGACGCGCATTGGTGTTGTACTCAAACTTCTTGCCATCCAGCGCGAGCGCACCTATGTAGTTCATGATCTCCTGACGGAAGTCGTCCTTGCGGCTGTCGGGGATGTCGATCTTCTCCTCGATCGACCGCATCAGGCGTTCGTCCGGCTCTTCGTCCTTGCCGGTGTACTTGTTCTTGACGCGTTCCTTCTGCGTGTAGGCCCGCACGCTCTCGATGTAGTTGGTCGCCAGCCGCTTGATGGCATCCTCGTCGGCGGAGATTGCCCGCTGCACTTCGCCCTTGATGATGTCCTCGTACTCCTCCTTGACGACGCTGAGCAGTTCACGATACCGCTTCTTGGTGTTCTCGTCGCTGATAAGGCTGTGGTGGCTCATGCCGCTCTCGAGTTCGTTGAGCACCATGAACGGATTGATGCAGCGCTCCTCGATGGCTTGTCTGCTCACCATAGCGTTGGAGACCTTGTCTTGGATGTATCGGGGTGATATGCCGCCCATGCCCTCGCGATGGGCCTCTTCCTTGAGTTCGCGCACGCTGTCTTCCGTAAAGCCCGGGATGCTCTTGCCGTTGTACAACTTGAGTTTCTGCATGAGCGAAAGGCCCGCCTTCTTGGGCTCTTCCAATCGTGTCAGCACGGCCCACATCGCCGCGACCTCGAGCGTGTGCGGAGCGATATGCACGCCCCGAACCTTGCCCGAGTTGAAGTCCTTCTGATAGATGCGCACCTCGTCATCAAGCCGGATGTTGTACGGGACGTCGATCTTGATCGTGCGATCCCGGAACGCTTCCATCATCTCGTTGCTCTGCAGCCGCTTGTACTCCGGCTCGTTGGTATGCCCCAGGATCACCTCATCGATGTACGTCTGAGCGAACTTCTTGGGCTTGATGGTGTGTTCCTGGCTGGCACCCAGCAGATCGTACAGGAACGCCACGTCCAACTTGAGCACCTCGATAAACTCGCAGATGCCGCGGTTGGCGATGTTCAATTCGCCATCAAAATTGAAGGCCCGCGGATCGCTATCGCTGCCATACTGCGCGATCTTGCGATAGTTGATGTCGCCCGTCAGTTCCGTCGAGTCCTGGTTCTTCTCGTCCTTGGGCTGGAATGTGCCAATGCCCACGCGATCCTTCTCCGATAGCACGATGCGGCGCACACGCACATGGTCCATCACCTTGCGCCAGTCGCCCGCATAGAACGTCATCAGGTCCTCGAGCACCTTGCGACAGAACGGATCAGGATCGCCCGTCACGCGCAGTTTGCCCGCATGATGCTTGGGCTTGAACGAGTCATTGAGTCGAGCCAGCACGTCCTGGCGAGCCTCGCGCGGAATCAGGACCAGCGGCTCCTCGTGCATGGGACACTTGAACTCATGGCTCTTGGCCGCCTGCTTGGGATCATGCTCGCTGGGAGCAATCTCGCAATGCTCGTCCAGCAGCCAGGAAAATGAGTACAGCGCCCCTTCGGGCGTGCGCGAGTAGTGCTCGATCCCCTTCTTGAGCAACCGCGCGATCGTGCTCTTGCTGCTGCCCACCGGGCCATGCAATAGCAGGATGCGCTTGTCCGTGCCATATCCTTCCGCTGCGGAGCGAAGGAAGTCTACCAGAGTCATCAGCGCAGAATCGAGCCCGAAGATCGCATCAGCGCCGTTATCGAACGGATCGCTGAAGAAGTTATACCGAACGTACTCCTTCTTGAAGTGCTTGTACCGTTCGCTGCCTTGGCTCATCACCGCGTCGTACAGACGCTGATACGCGTTGCGAAGCACCGCTGGCTCTTTGGCGCAGATGTCAAGATACTCCCAGAACGTGCCGCTCCAATGGTGCTCCTGGAAACGCCGACGATCGATGCGCGTCTCGACGGCTGCGATCAGGTCGGCACCGGACACATTGCCGGGTGACATCGAGTCGCGTACAGGCCAACGTGTGTCGGCGATCGGGTCGCGCAATGGCTGGGGGTCAGGCCCCCCACTGCTATCGCTGCGAGCGTCACGAACAACGGAAGAGAAGAGCCGCGCGTCCATGTGCTGCCTCCCGGCCTCTGCCGTGAGCCGACGGAGAAGCGGCCTACACCGCACCAGCGCCGGACAGATGTGTTCCTCAGCATTCTCTACGAGGGGGCAGCCTGACTGGATCGTGCAATCCTCAGAGATGTCCCGTAAGTGGAGTATCGACAGGGCCTTGGGGGGGAGGTGAGGAGAAAACTAGGAAAGATCGCACGCATCGCAGACCGAACATTCGTCGCAGACCCAAGGGGTGGTATGGGCGGCGTTGCTGCTGCAATTGATGCCCGTGAGCCTGAATTATGCGACGGGCCCTGGACCATTGGCCGAGCCAACCTCGAAAACCGATGCAGCAAATGGTGCCCATCCGAACACTCAAGACAGGAAAGTTGCGTCATCGCGGAGCGCTTGTCGCCGCAACGGTGGCATTGCAGACACTCGTGCTGGGCGCGGGTGGCTACGTAGTGCTGCAGGGAACCAAGGTCGGCCTGGAAACCCGCGTGAGCGAAGGGCTGGCGGCGGAAGACGCACGCCTTGTTGAGAACTTCCTGCAACTGGTTCGCCGACACGTCTCACAACCCTTTGAGTTTGGATCACCATCCTGGCAGAACTTGCAGCGAGAGGTCGAGCGGTTCGCGCTCCCGGTTGGGACGCAACTCATGGTGCTTGACGACGAAAATCGTGTGCTCTGCCACTCGGACATGGCGATGACCCCCGCGCTGCGCCGGCTGAACCTCTCGTGGCAGCAGGTTCGCAGTGCGGGCGATGAGAATGTCACGACGATTGCAGCACTCGCGCCGCAAGGAAAGGCAATCGAACTGCGCGATGCGTTGAGCGAACAGGCATCGATGGCCTTGGTGTACGATCCAACCGTTAAGGTCAAGGTGCTCGTGCATCGCCACGCCGTGAGCACCGCGCTGGCATCGGCCCGCATGACCGACGAGGCGCTGATCTGGGCAACAGGGTGCGGAGTTGTGCTCGTCGGATTGACACTGCTGGGTTCGATTGCGCTGGTGCGCCGCTATGACAGCGCGGTCGATCGACTCAACTCTCAGTTGGAACATGAGGTCGACCGAAGGACGCGCCAAGGACTCACAAACCGCAACGGCCTGATCTTCGGGCTCGCAAAACTCGCGGAAGAACGCGACAACGACACCGGTCGACACCTGGAGCGAATCTGCCAGTACTCAACCCTGCTCGCCCACGAACTGCGCGAGCAGTTCCGTGAGATCACAGGCACTTGGATCGAACGCCTCAAACTCGCGGCCTCGATGCACGACATTGGCAAGGTGGGCATTCCCGACAGCATCCTCCACAAGCCCGGGCCATTGACGAGCACCGAACGAGCCATCATGCAGGAGCACGCCCGAATCGGCGCGGAGACGCTGCTGGCTATTCGCCAGCGCGTCGGAGACGACGAACTGCTCAGCATGGGCATCCAGATCGCGCTGTCGCACCACGAACGATTCGATGGAGCGGGATATCCGCACGGGCTGTCCCACGAGCAGATTCCGCTCGCAGCAAGAATCGTCTCGGTCGCGGATGTCTACGACGCTCTCACAACCAAGCGGCCTTACAAGCAGGCGATGACCCACGAGCAGGCTCGCGCGGCGATCCGCGAGCAGCGAGACCGGCAGTTTGATCCGCGAGTGGTTGATGCATTCGAGCGCATCCATCGCCAGTTTGACGCGACGCGTCACGAAATGGCATGCGAAGAGGCAGCGGGCATCCTGATGCCCTTGCCACGAGTCATGCTCAATGCTGCGTGATGGACAGCCTCATTGCGTGAGCACGAAGTTGCGTTCAGCCCACAGTTTCGCAAAAAGTTCGCTGCGCTGGCCCGCCTCGGGAAGCCTGAGTGAGCACGCGACGAGCAGATCAACCAGCGCATGGAAGTCGTCGAGGCCGATGAACTCGCGGGCAACCCGCGCCGGCGCGGTATTGGTGCCAGCCTGCACAGCCGCAAGATCAGCCATGTTGTGATAGTTCCCCAAGGGCAGACACACGCAAGTCGCCTCGTACCCGGCGCTGAAGTAGACGCTGGCCTCGCACGCTCCGCCAGCCATCAGTTTGCGCTGCCATCGCCAACCAGGCTGATCCATCGACTTCTGAGCAGCGGTCACAGTGCTGGGTGCGCCAGCGATCTCCTCCGCCCGCTTGGCGATGGCATCGGTCAGGGTCGGGCTGAAGACGCTCATGCGATCGCCCACGCGAACAATCGGCCCGGCATGGATCGGACTTTCTGCAAAACTTCGGCTGTTCTCCAGCGCGATCACGCGGGCATCCCTGGGCATGGTCTGCTGCTCCACCGCAGCAATCGCACCGATGAAGCCGATTTCCTCCGCCCGCGTGAACAACAGGCGGACATCCTGAACATGCTCGCGCGCGGGAAGCGTGTCCAGCACATCGACCAAGGCGAGTATCGCCGCGACAGCGGAAAGATCATCGCACGCGAGGGTGTGCATCTGATTGTCGCGAATCTCGGCGGGACCGACATTCCAAACGCCGACATCGCCCACCCGGATCGTATCGGTTTCTTGTTTCAGTTCGCACAGGTAGTGCTTGAAGGGACCTGCCTGATCGGGAATCTGGCCTGTAAGCATCCCAGTATGTGCGACTTCTGAACAATCATGCACAACAACCAACGCTTTCTTGAAGTAGTCGTCCATGACGCCACCCCGAAACGAGAGTTGCAGGGTGGTTGGAGAGATGATGCGTTCCACGACAAATGCAGGATGATCAAGGTGCGCAGTCATGTATATCGGACGACCCTTGGAACCTGGTTCGTTGGTTCGCAGATGCAGATTGCCAGCACTATCTCGCGACAGCGCCCAGCGCGGACGACTGGCAAAGAACCTGCTGATATAGGCGATCACACGCTGCTCTTTCCCCGCAGCAGTCGGGATGCTGGTCACCTCCGCAAGCCAGGATTCATGGTGGGTTCGCTGCGAAGCGGAGATGGGCGGCAGGCCGACGGGGGTGTGCATGGCACAAGCGTAGAAGCGGGGTACGCTGCTGCCATGAGTGGTTCGCCAGGCCAACTTGACCGAAACTCTGATAGAGACGGGGCGGGGGGGTATGTACCAAACCCCGACACGTCACTCCCAACTAATGCGCTGGTCGTCAATGGCCAACTCATCGCGCCCGCCAGCGCGCTGCGCTGCTCCTTCGTCGCCAGCGCCGGGCCGGGCGGGCAGAATGTCAATAAACGCGCGACCAAGTGCGTCCTTCGCGTGGCCATGCTGAGCCTGGCGCTGCGAGGCGATCAATTGGACCGGCTGGCACGGCTTGCAAGCATGTATCTGACTCTCGATGGCGAGTTGGTCATCGATGCCGACGACAACCGATCCCAGTCGCGCAATCGCGACGCATGCGTCGAACGCCTCGAAGACATGATTCGCCAGGCGTGGAACGCACCCAAGCCCCGAAAAAAAACCAAGCCCAGCAAGGGCTCGGTGCGAAGGAGGCTGGAAGGGAAGAAGGTGCGGGGAGAAGCCAAGGAGCGGCGCAAACGCGTCGACGATTAAGGACATCTTTTGCCTGGCTCGTGAACGCTCGACGATTCACCTTTCAGACACGCGCTCGCTCGCGAAGGGCAACTGCTTTTTTAGAGGCGAGCACCAATGATCGGCAGGTGCTTGCGATGGATGAACAAGACGATGGCGCTGGCCGCAAGCGCGATACCAGCCAGCCCGAAGAGCAGGCCGCCGTCATTGGTCGCGAGTTGGTTTCCCTTGTCGTCGAAGTCGGGGATCGTGATGCCGAGTTTGGTCAGGTGGCTCCCCAACGCGCCAACCAGAACGCCAACCGCGATCGCGGCACCAAGCACATTCAAGCGCGGCTTGGGTATCAGCAGAAGCACCACGGCGATCAATTCACCAACACCGCTGCCATAGCGACCCAGCGGCTCCATACCAAGCGTCTTGAAGATGTAAATGCTCTCGGGCGCACCAGTAAACTTGAAAAAAAGCGTCTGAGCAAGGATGAACGCCGCGATGACCTGGGCAACCCACGAGACGATGTTGTGGGTTCGTGAGCAGGCGCAGGATGGGGCGTTGCTCATGCTGCTGGGGTTGGCGGGGGTGTTTGATGGGGCGTTGGATGTCATGGTGGCGTGCATGAGAAACTCCTCGTGTAGACGTATTGGACGTGTTTGGACCTCTATCGGTTGCCGGAACGGGAAGGGCGTTTCAGGGGCTAGGCTTGGACGCAAGGAAGCGTCCGGTCTGTGGAAACGGGGCGGTTTCGGGCAGGGGTGCCCATCGGAAGGAGCGACGCATGCGGGCAACGATCCACTGCAATCGACGGCGAAATAACTTGCAGAATCCGTGGCTACTTGGCTTGCTGGGCACAGTGCTGCACGCTGGTATCGTCCTGGGTCAGGAGTCAGAAACACTAAAGGTGCTACCAGCCCAAGCACCAACCCAAGCACCAGGGCAACCATCAAAAACGCAAACGCCGACCAAAGCCAGCGGCCCGGCCTTTCCCCACCCAGTCGTGACCGAGGTGCTCTTTAATGTCCCTCGGGGAGTGGATGGCGACGCGAACAAAGATGGCAAGCGCTCGCCAACAGGCGATGAGTTTGTCGAGTTGATGAATCCACACGACCAACCCATCAACCTCAAGGGCTATCGGCTCAGTGATGGCACCACCATCGGCAGCACCCACGAGCAGCGTGAACTCCCCAAGCAGCGGCCCGCAACCAAGAAGACCGACGACGATGCAACCCAAGCCGGAAAAGATAACGACGACAAGCCACATTCCCGCGACGACGCCCACTTCACGTTCACCTTTCCAGACTTGACGCTCGAGCCTGGCGAAATTGTGGTCGTCTTCAACGGGTTTGAATCCTCGATTCCCGGCAAGGTTGGAACCGCCAAGAAGGCTGCCCAGAAGAGCGAAGAGTTTGATGGGGCGTACGTATTCTCTGCCCAGACAACCAGCCAGTTCGCCGCTTTCTCAAACCAGCACGATGTCGTGCAACTCATCGATGCCGAGGGGCGCGCGGTTGCCACCATTCGCTGGGACTATCGCGACGACGCTCCGCGCCCGCCCGCACGAACCACCAAAGAGCCCCCTCGCAACACTCGCACCAAAGCACCCACAAAGCAAGACGAGCCTGGCGAAGTGCTCGATAAGCGAGCCGAGGAGGCGGGCGGCAAGGTCGAGAACCTGCCCAATGTTCGCAGTGGGAGCGTGCAGCGACGGACAAAGACTGGCGGCTTCGTGTCCCATATGGAGGCCATGGGTGTGCCCGCAAGTCCTGGTACCTTTGAAGAACACCAATAGGCGTACGGACAGGCGTGCTGGAAGTGAATCGGGAACCTATCCTGTTCGCCTATGGCCTGGATCACCAAGAACTCCGGAACGATGCAGATCGAGAAACGAGACGAGCCGTACCTGACTAAGGCGATGCGCGAGCGGCTTTCCACTGAGATTTTGCCTCGCTATGAGACAGGCATGGGCGCGCTGATGCCGACGCTGCACGAAATCCAGCACGCATACGGCTGGATTCCCCATCAGGCGATGATCGAAGTCGCAACGTTTCTGAAGATCAAGCCAGCGGACGTGATCGACACGGTGACGTTCTACGAGGAATACTGGACCAAGCCCAAGGGTAAGTACCTGATCCAGATTTGCCGCAGCATCGCCTGCGAGTTCTGCGGGCACGAGCAACTGACCAACGCTGTGCGCGAAAAGTTGGGCATCGAGCCGGGCGAGACCACCGACGATGGCCTCTTCACGCTCATCGAACTCGAATGCCTGGGCAGCTGCGGAACAGCCCCGGTCGCCCTGATCAACGAAACGCTCTACGAGAACCTGTCGCCGGACAGCATCATGCACGCGATCGACGATATTCGGTCGGGGCCCGGCGCGGGGGGGGCGGCGGGGGGCAAGCACTCAAGCGGACATCATTAAGCGTGTGATCACTCCCGTCTATTCACACCAAGATCGCATACGAAAAATGACCCCGAGCGCTCGCTCGGGGTCGTGTCGTTTCTGTATTCACGAAGCGTCACAACGGAATCAACGCTCGACTGCATGAGCGATGCTCGTATTGCTTTCGCAGGTTACTTGACCTGCATGGGAGCAACGTTCGCGTCGGGCTTGTTCTCAATGCTGTCCTTGAGCGTCGGGATGTTCTTTTGAGCCTTCTGGTTGACGTTGTTGCGCGAGCCGGGCTGGCGGGTATAGGTGATCTCAAGGGTCTTGAACTCGGTGCCGTCGGTCCAGGTCTCGTACATCTCAAAGACCATCTCGTTCTGGCCCACGAACCGGGTCGTGGACTTGCTGGTCTTAGTCTGCTTGGTCATGGGATCGACATAATTGCCCGTCCAGACGACGGTGTTGTCATTCTGCTTGCCGCCCGTGCTGACCATCAGGCTGGTGGAGCTGCTGTCCATCCACACGTTCTCGAACTTCTCCGAAGCGTTGTTGTAGCCGAAGTAGCCCAGGCCCTTGAAGGGCAGGCCCATCATCTCGCCACTGTGTTCCATCTGAACGAATCGGCCCGTCATCATGGGTGTACAGACGCAGGTGCCCTCGCTGCTCTGGGGCTCGCTGTTGGGCTGGAGCCACAACTTGCTGCTCGCATTCCACTCGCCCAGCATGTTGCCCAGCAGGAACGCATGGTTCTTGCCCGGCATGTTGACCTTGATCCACTCTTTCATGGGATCGTTGGTGTTGTTCTGGCTGTTCTGGGCAACCACCAGGCCAGCAGCAGCAATCAGGGCCAGACCAGCGACGAGGATCACGTTCTTCTTCATAATGAGTTCCTTGCGTTCAAACGCGCCAGAGCCTGTCTGCTCGCGCGGCCCAAAGCCGCACGCTGGGGCGGACAATCGCCCGGTCAATGCTGACGCCAAAGATTCCATCGTGCGACAACGGGTGGGTTGTTCAGTGAGATGTTTGAAATGGCCCGAGAACAACTCTCAAGACGTATAAATTGCGCATCTTGGCAGACTTTGATACCAGCGCCAGGCCTATTCCCGACCAAATGAAGTCCTGTCCGGACGAACCTATCCTCGGACATGCCCCAACACGTTGCACTCCAAACCTCCCACGGCGACATCATCCTGGCCCTCGACGACGCCAAGGCCCCGATCACCGTCCAGAACTTCCTCGAATACGTTGATGCTGGTCACTACGACGGCACCATCTTCCATCGCGTGATCGATGGCTTCATGATTCAAGGCGGCGGATTCACGCCCGAGATGCAGCAGAAGACCACCCGCGCCAACATCAAAAACGAGTGGAAGAACGGCCTCAAGAATAAACGCGGTGCCATCGCGATGGCCCGTCTGGGCGGCAACCCAGACAGCGCCAGCAGCCAGTTCTTCATCAACCTCAAGGACAACGGCTTCCTGGATCAGGCCCAATCCGACGGCGCCGCATACGCAGCCTTTGGCGAGGTCGTCAAGGGCATGGACGTCGTCGATAAAATCAAGGTTGTCAAGACCAAGAATCAAGGCGGCCATGGCGACGTACCCGTCACGCCCGTGCTTGTGACGAAAGCGCGGCGGGCGACGGCGGAAGAAACCAAGTAATCTGAGCCGCAGATCGCCACGTGTCCCACACGCCGACAGGACAAGACCTGCTCTGGCATCAAACAAGTGCTCAAGCAAGTAGCACCAGCACAGCCCCCGTGCCCAACATTGAGCCGAAAAGCACCACTAATCCAACAATATTGGCCCGGATCGCCTTCAGTCGCATCAAAGTGCGGCGGCTGGCATCAAACGGAAATTGCAGGCCGATTCGCTTGACGTAGATGCCTGGTGCGACGACCGCCGCCGCGATGCCCACTGCAAACAGAAGCATCGCAACAATGAACATCAAGTAGGCATATTTGAAGAGTCGAAACGCGGCGAACATGTAGGTAAACGCGAGCGAGACCGCAGCGAGTGCGCCCATACTGGCGGCGCGCCCGACGCACGATGCGAGCACCTTGGGCGAACTTCGGGCAATGCTCGCTGCGTTCCACACGCCATCCGCCGTCCAGACTCCGCACTCGGGGCACAATCGGCGCATGATCGTCTGATCGGTCGGGTCGTCACAGACAGTGACACAATTCAAGTCATAGTCGCAGGATACGCAGCGCGTGATGGTTGCAATTTTGGTCACTTGCGTTTGGATCAGACTTCTCGTACATTGCGCCGTCGCATTCGTTGCGGAGCATGGAATTGACATTCTGCTGAGAATCTATGCCGGCTCGAATCGCTGTGCATTCGGTTGGGCATTCCGCGTGCACTCGGTTAGAGACGTTGGTTCATATCGGTGGAATCCAAATACGGGATACCGTGCATTGACCCCTCAGAACAGCAAAACTGATGATCCACATGAAGACGATCACGCTCACCATGGTCAACACAGAGACAATGATTGCGGCATGCACATAGCGAATCACGAGCAAGGAAATCGCAGCAATCAGCGATGCAAACTTCTCGTCCTACCGCGCATACTTCCATGCAATAACCATCGCTCGCACAGATAATCCAACGCTCAAAATGGAAGCCGCTCCTATGATAGTAAAAGTGGCTATATCCAACCACTGTTTAAGTGCCCTGCGACGCAGTTCAAACGGGAGAAACAGTCCAATCGCTACGACACCGACCATGCATGTCGGCAGGCCACAAGCCCACAGCACGGCGGGTGTCACCCGATCAACCTTGGGCAGGCCATCAGGTGATTCGTCTGCCCACACTCTGGGCACACACGGATCATGCTGTCCGCCGTGCCGACGCGAATGCCCCGCAAGTCATAGTCGCAGGCGACGCATCGCATGATGCTCGCAACCTTGGTCACTTGCGTTGCGATCAGACTTCTCATGCACTTGGCGGGCTGGTGCTCGTCTTGGAGTTGCTCGTTGCTGGCTCATAGACATTGCCAAATGACTGGTCGATCCCAGGCCGACGGACTCGCACATTCTCGCGGCCCTGAGCGTGCATGGATGCACCCGCCCGCCGCACAATCGCGCCACGAACCATCGCGTAGAGCATGATGACAAGCACGAACGCGATAAAAGCCACCAGCACCGCGATCGCAATGGGCAGAGCGATGATGAAGATGCCAGCGATCAGCGCCAAGGTAGCAATCAGAATCCCGATGCAGACGACTCGGGCCAGAATGCGAATCATGATGCGCTGAATGAGGCCCATAGGCCTTTGCTTCGGGAAGACTTGGCCCCCAGAGGCGTTGGCATGGTTCGGATCGCTGGGGTTGGTTTGAAGGATGATCTCCACAAGTGATTATTCGTCAATCAAGGCCCGGCGTTGCATGCGATTGGGGAGTGCATGGTGCGAAATGAAAACGCCCCGACATGGGTCGGGGCGAGGGCTGAGGTCAAAGGGTACGAGTTCTAGTCGAGGATTTGGTTGGGGCTTGGCAGAGAATGGTGCCTTCACGCACCATCCGCTGGCAGATTCACTGCTTGTTTTTTCTAGGTACTTACTCGCCGCAGGGCGTGCAAGGGCCTTCGCTGAAGACAAGGATGAAACTGGTGATGTCGCACGGATCAAACACCGCGGAATCGTTGTTGAAGTCAAGGTCGTTGCACAGTGCGTCACCGGGCACGCAAGGGCCTTCGCTGAAGACGCTGAACAGGGCTTCGATATCCTGCGGATCAAAGATCGCGCCGTCGTTGTTGAAGTCGATCGAGTCGCACCGGCCTTCCTGACCGGTGGTGGCCCCGATGCTGGCCAGTGGCTCAAACACACCATCACCATCAAGGTCGCCCGATGCCACGATCACGTAAGCACCAGTGGGATCAGGAACTTCGGCCAGTGCATCCACAAGCACGCGGCGCGAACTGTTGCCAGGCACAGTCAGGCTGCGGATAACCGGCTGGCCCGGGGGCAGTCCATTGAGGCCGATCGTGCCCCGATCGGTGGGATCCAGCGAATCGCCCTCGCGGATCGCGTCGATGCGCACATCAAAGGTCCGTGATGTCGCGCTGCTGTTGGTGTAGGTGATGTCGGGCAGACGCTGAGTGTCAAATGGTGGCACCAGGTGGAGCGTGGTGCTGGGCCAGTCGATAATGCCGCACAGCGGGCCGCCCTGGGAAACGGTGCCGCCGCACGTAAAGATGCTGCCAGTGGTGGTGTTGGTGAATTCAACACTAAAGCAGCCCGTGTCGCCAGCAACGCTCATGCCCAACGGCTTGTTTACGGCAATCACGATGGGCACACACTGACCAGGATTGATGATGCCCGTGACACCGCTGCCTGGCGCGAAAGTGGTCGGGCCTTGCACGCTGCAACCGGGCCCAACGCCCTGGCCCTGAGCGGACCATGCAAACGTTGTCGGCGCAGTGCCATAGTTGCAGGCCCACAGCGTCACGTTGGTCGTGATCTGCGTCGCGCTGCAATAGGCACCACTGCCGGGTCGGCATGTTTGCTTGCACTTGCCAGCCTGACGAGCATCGCGGATCGAGCCGACTTGCGCCGCAGTCAGCGCAGTGCGGAAGAACTCAACCTCGTCGATATTGCCGCGGAAGACGGATGTGGGCGCACCCTGGGTGCTGCCCACACGGAAGGGAACGTTGGGGCCAGTGTTCTTGTTGCCCGCAGCGCCGCCCGCTGCAAGCGTGACCACGCTGTTGTTGACATAGAACGTCACATTGTTTGCGGTCGCGTTGTAGACAAAGGCCACAAAGTTCCACTGATTGACCGGCACAGCAATACCGGAATTGAATACCTGCGCCGCGCCACCCGTGCCCAGCACGCACTGGAGAGTGCCGTTCTGGAGGTACAGCGAGTAGCCACGGAAGATGCCAGCGCCCGTCTGCGTGAACTTGTTGACGATCACTTGAGGCACAACGCCCTGCGTGTTCACCCAGGCATCGATGCTGAAGTTGCCCGCAGCGGGTTCGACACCAACGTAACTGTTCACCTGCGTGAAGTCGTTGACACCATCGTAAAAGCGGCTGTTGGCAACAAACGAACCGACAGTGGCAACCGGGCCGTTGGTGTGCGTGCCACTGAAGCCGGGGTTGGCGACGTTGGCAGCAATAACACCCGCAGGCTCATCCAGAGGGAGCCACAGGGTGAGGCCGGTCGGGGTTGGAACGCAGCCGCGAATCTCGGCGCAGATATCGGGCTGGGCCATTTCCTGGAACAATCGCGTGGGCTGAAAGTTCACCTGCGGGGGCAGGCTCTGGAACGCCAGCAAGCGCGTTTGATTCGAAAGGTCGGGCGTAGGCTGGAGACTGCGCGGCCCGTCACACTCTGAAGGACTGGTCAAGTTGACATTAGTCTTGACATGCAGGATATCGCGCGTTCCAGAAAACGGATACTGCTGGGCATCGCCAGTGGCGGAAGATCCGCCATCGGGCGTGGGAATCACTTCCTCGAAGAACTCGCGGCCCGTGGGGAACGCCAGATTATCGATGATGCGCGTACTGACAACCGCACCAGCGGGCAACTGCAATCGCATCAACGCGCCATCCAGCAATGCACCGGGCTGCTGCGGAGCTGTCGCGTACTTGCCGCCAATCAGTGCTCGCAGACCAGGCGAAAGCCGGATCGACTGGGCTTCGAGAAACGTCGGGTAGCCATTGCTGTTGGTGGGTAAGCCGTTGGCGCCGTTGATCACGATCATGTGAGAGCCGACGGAGAGACCATTGGCGTTGCGCCAAGGTCCCGTAACAGCGAAGGCATCCGTCGCAAAGGGCGTGCTCGTGAGCAGAAGATCAAGCCCCTCGCCCCACAAGTCACCATTGACATTGCCACCCATGTACGACCTCGACCAGGTGGGAGCCTGGTTGCAGCGGGTGCGCAGCGCAAGCGGCAGGCGCGGCCCCTGGTTCTGCGTCCGCCAGAAGCCCGTGATGGTAAAGTCCCCACTGGGGTTCTGACGCACGTCGTTAAAACTCACCGAGCCCGCCGCGCCTTGTGGCGCGGTATAGACACTGCCGCAGGTTTGAATGCCGTTGGCATCGGTCGTGATGAGCACACCGCCCACTTGGCCATTGGAGACAAACGAGAGGCGGCCGATGAGCACGAAGCCGCCCTGCGGTCCTTGCAACTCGCGGACGACAGTGCCGCCCAGGCCCGTGAAGGGCGTGCCGCGATAGACGCGCATCCAGATCACTAGGCCGGTCGCGGGATCGAGTTTCATCAGGAAGATGCCGTTGGGCACGTCCACGTTCTGTGGCGTGATTTCGCCCGCAACCATGATGGTGTTGTCCCGGGCGATGCGCACCGATTGTGCGGTCATGTCGCCGCCGGGACGGGTGTAGATCCAGCCCGGAGCGGTTGCGTTGCCAAATTGGTTGGTTCGGCGCACGATCACACCAAACTGGTTGCCCTGCTGAATATTGCCAGCCATGACATAGCCGGTGCCTTCACGCTCAATGGTGGTTCCCCATTCGTTATTCTGGGATTGGTGGACCGTCTGGAAGGTGGTTTGGGCGTGTGCGATGGCGCATCCACACGTCGCGATAAGTGCCGCGGCTCGACATAGGAAAGACCGACGGATCGACTGATTCATACCCAACATAGCAAGCTCCTTTTCATCTCATTCGAGGCCCGTTGGTGGTTCCCATCCGGGGCATCCCAATAGCCCAAAGGCCACGGAGACGGGGAAAGGCACGGGCGATCAATAAGTGGAGGAGCGAAGTGCAGGCCGGAAGGGGTCGCGAATTCTGAGAATTTTTTGAGGATGGGTTTGGACTCTCGCCCGTAGCAGCAGTTGAATCCTCGGAACCAAATGGAATCGATCGGGCAATGCGATGGCGGGACCAGACATCTGTGCCAAAAAACATCTGTGCGCAGAGCGGCGACTAAGCGTGCGTTCTCGACTTTTATTCGACGCAAGGCCCTTCGGAGAAGACCCGCAGGAACGCATCAACATCCTCAGCATCAAACAGCGACCCGTCATTGTTGAAATCAATATCCCGGCAACTCGCACCAGCCGGAAGGCAAGGCCCCTCGCTGAACACACTCAGAAACGCGTCGATGTCAAGCGGGTCAAACCGGATGCCGTCGCGGTTGAAGTCGATATCGTCGCACACGCCCGGGGGAAGGATCGTGGCGACGAACGAGACCAACTGCGTCGTGCTGGGCGTGACCTGCAGTCGTGCGTAGCCGGTCAGCACGGTTCCATCATCGCTGATGCCAGTGATGACGCTGGGACGAATGCCCTGCAGATTCAAACCTTGGCGTGCCAGATAGTCAGAGAGCAAGATGGGGTGTTCGTTGATCCAGAGCATGGCGTTGACTGCGGCGGGCAAGCCCTGGGAATAACTAAATGGCGGAGCGAGGTTGTATGAACTGCCTCCAATCACCGATCCATCGGCAGAGACAGCCAGCGCCGCGCCGCGTGCGGTGATCTGATTGCTGTTGAAGACTCGCAGCAGTCGCACGCTAAACGAACCAGAGGATTCTCGCTTCCAGATCTGAGCGAAGGTTGGGTTCGATGGAGTCATGCCCTGAGCGCCATACCCAACCAGGGTGTTTCCATCGCGGGATGTCGAGGCGACGTACTGGAAAGGTGCCATGCCTGGCTGAGGATTGGGCAGTTGCTGGGTGATGCCATCAGACCACGAGAGAGCGAAGACTTCTCGTGTGGCAGCGAAGAAGTCACCCGAAGCGGAAAGCACGTTGGCTGTAACCAGAGAGCCCGCGAGGTATCCTTCGCCAGCGCTCAAGAGACCGGACAGCCGCAGCGTGCGGGTTCCATCCTCGTCCCATGTCCAAACTTCTCTCCGGGTGTTCTCGCCGGTTCCGACCTGACCCCAGTAAAGTACGCGATCGCCGCTCGGAGTCACTCCTGCAACGCCTCCGCGTAAGGAGCCTTGCGGATCAGACAATGACAGCATCGCAGAACCGCTGAGCACATTCCGCCACACTTCGGGCTGGCCATAGAAGGTTACATCGTTAGTGGTGAGGTTGTCCGCCATGCCACCGATAACGTCGCCATCGAAGGACAGTGTTAGGGCGCGCCCGGTGTTCCGCGGAGCAGGAGGAACTGGCAGCGCGGTGCGAGTCCAGACGCCACTTTCATTTCGCCAGACCCAGGCAAGCGCGCGACGGGTCAGCAACGGGGTCGTGTCGCTGCCTGCAATGACCAACCCATTGCCCGAGATTCCCAGCGCCGCGCAGCGCTCTGTCGATCCAGGGATTGCTGAATCAAGCAGCGTGAACGAGTATTGCTGGGCAACAGCGATGCTCGCTGACCCTGAGCATACAAGCATCAGCACGATGTTTCTGGAACAGGCCATTGCAATAACTCCCGTACCGCCCAACCAGAGAACCCGGTGACGTTCCACCTTATCCGTCACCACGGCAACAGGTGTTCCTGCCATTCCGGCACTCAAGACCAGCCTTCATCGCGTCTTGACAGGACCAGGCACGGATGGCTCGTAAGTTCGAATCACTGGTTAGCAGGGCGTGAAACGACCTCACCGAGGGTTTCAAGGCATGGCAAGCGGACGACAAAGGCCGCCCCGGCGCGTCGTAAGTGTTTGCTTCCAAGCACCTTGGCCTATCTGGTGCCCCGGCTCGAAGAACCAGGGTCGACTAGCCGATCTTTAGGGATCGGCATCCAAGGATTCGCCCTGATCGGTTTTTCCATCCTAAACCGTTCGGCTGGCGTACAGAATGATGATACTGGATGGACTGATGCAGTCGAGCAGCGATGCCCGAGCGAGAGGGTTTGAAAGTGTTTGCTTTGTGAACCCTGAGTCTTGAACGCATCGCGAATTTGGAGTTGAGCCATGTTTGAACGTTTTACCGATCGTGCCCGCAAGGTGATGGCCCTCGCCAACCAGGAGGCCCAGCGCCTCAATCACGAGTACATCGGCACCGAACACATCCTCCTGGGCCTGGTCAAGGAAGGCTCGGGCGTTGGAGCCAACGTGCTTCGTAACCTCGATGTCGATCTCCGCAAGGTCCGCCTCGAAGTCGAGCGCCTCGTCCGCGCCGGACCCGAGATGGTCACGATGGGCAAACTGCCCCAGACCCCGCGCGCCAAGAAGGTCATCGAGTATGCCATCGAAGAGGCCCGCAACCTGAACCACAACTACGTCGGCACCGAGCACCTCCTGCTGGGCCTGCTGCGTGAGCACGACGGCGTCGCCGCGCAGGTCCTTATGAACCTGGGCTTGAAACTCGAAGAGGTTCGCGAGGAAGTCTTGAACCTCCTGGGCGCGAGTGGCGAAAATCAGGAAGGCGCCGAGGGCATTTCGGGCGGTTCCTCCGGCGCTTCAAGCGGCGGGGGATCCTCCAAGGAAGGCGCACCGGGCAAGGAACCTGCGGGTAGCACAGCAGGGGGGGGTGCCGCTGGCGCTCGCACCAAAGGCCGCAGCCAGACTCCCGCGCTCGACAGTTTCGGGCGCGACCTGACCGAACTCGCGCGTGAGAATCAACTCGACCCGGTCATCGGCCGCTTCAACGAAATCGAACGCGTCGTGCAGGTTCTCTGCCGGCGTACTAAGAACAACCCTGTCCTGCTGGGCGAGGCGGGCGTGGGTAAGACCGCGATCGTCGAGGGCCTCGCGCAGCGCATCATCAGTGGTGATGTGCCCGAGATCCTACACGACAAGCGCCTCGTTGTGCTCGACCTTGCCATGATGGTCGCGGGCACCAAGTACCGCGGCCAATTTGAAGAGCGCATCAAGGCCGTGATGAACGAGGTGCGCAAGGCCAAGAACGTGATGCTCTTCATCGACGAGCTGCACACGCTGGTTGGCGCTGGCGGGGCCGAAGGCGCGATCGATGCGTCCAACGTCCTCAAGCCCGCGCTGGCCCGAGGCGAAATCCAGTGCATCGGTGCCACCACCTTCGACGAGTATCGCAAGTACATCGAGAAGGACGCCGCCCTGGCTCGTCGCTTCCAGGCCATCACCGTCGATCCGCCCAACAGCGAGCAGACGGTCCTGATCCTCAAGGGCCTGCGTGAGAAGTATGAGCAGCATCACAAGGTCAAGTTCACCGACGCCGCCATCAAGGCCGCTGTCGAACTCTCGGGACGGTACATCACTGGCCGCGTCCAGCCCGACAAGTCGATCGACGTGATCGACGAGGCCGGCGCACGCATCCGCCTCAAGAGCATGACCAAGCCACCCAACCTCGCGGATATCGAGGCTGAGATCGAGAAACTGAGCATCGAAAAGGACGAGGCGGTTCGCGCCGCCGACTACGAAAAAGCCGCGGAACTTCGCGATAAGGCCGAGCAGGCCCGCAAGCGCAAGGAAGACATCCAGAAGGAATGGCGCGCCAAGAGCCAGGAAGCCATCGGCACCGTCGACGAAGAAGTCGTCGCGGAGGTGGTCGCCAAGATGACGGGCGTACCGCTCAAGCGCCTGGAAAAGGACGAGGCCGCTCGCCTGCTCAAGTTGGAAGCCGAACTGCACAAGAAGGTGATCAGCCAGGAGGATGCCGTCAAGGCCGTCTCCAAGGCAATCCGTCGCGCACGCGCCGGCCTTAAGGACCCCAAGCGTCCGATGGGTTCGTTCGTCTTCCTGGGGCCTTCGGGCGTGGGCAAGACCCTGCTCAGCAAGGCGCTCGCGGAGTTCATGTTCGGTGACGAGGAAGCCCTCGTCCACCTGGACATGAGCGAGTACATGGAGAAGCACAACGTGTCTCGCCTGGTGGGCGCGCCCCCCGGCTACGTCGGCTACGAAGAAGGCGGGCAACTCACCGAGAAAATCCGTCGCCGTCCCTACAGCGTCGTCCTGCTCGATGAAGTCGAGAAAGCCCACCCCGACGTCTTCAACATGCTCCTCCAAATCATGGAGGAAGGCCGCCTCACCGACTCCTTCGGTCGCAACGTGGACTTCAAGAACACGGTGCTCATCATGACCAGCAACCTGGGCAGTGACATCATCAAGGGCGGCGCGGGCTTTGGCTTCTCCAAGCGGACCGAGACGACCGACTACGACAACGTCAAGGGCATCCTGATGAAGGAAATCGAGCGGTTCTTCCGTCCCGAGTTCATCAACCGCCTCGACGACGTCATCGTCTTCCGCCCGCTCAACAAGGCCGACCTCACGCAGATCGTCGAGTATGAAGTGACCAAGGTTTCCAAGCGACTGATGCCCCAAGGCTTCGTGCTCGAGTTTGACCAGGTGTCCAAGGACTTCCTGATTGATAAGGGGTACAACCCCGAGTTTGGCGCCCGCCCGCTGCGCCGTTCGATCGGTCAGTTCGTCGAAGACCCGCTTAGCGAAATGCTGCTGGCAGGTTCGTTCACGGCTCCCGCGACCATCAAGGTCACGCGCCGCAACGACAGCGAAGGCAAGCCCGAAGACCACCTGTTCTTTGACTCTGCCCCCGCCCCTGCGGACCTCGCCGAGAAGTTCCTCGCCAATCAGGCGGATGACACCCCGCACTCCCCACGCGTGACCAATCCCCCAGCGGCAAACGCCAGCACCTAACCCAACCCGCTCTACGCCAACCTACTTCAAATTGACTCTCACGACGGCCTGCCAGGAATGGCAGGCCGTTTCACTTTCCAGGTTTTCCTATCTTCTCGCTGCTCGTACGACATTTCTATGTTATAGGGCGTGAATCAGCCAACTGGTGTATTCCCGCGATATTGATCTTCACAAACGCTTTACAAAGCCTTCATTCCCCTGTATCCTGCTGCCGTCCCCCCGGGAATCAAGGGGCAAGTTGAGTAGGTGGAGATTGAGAGACAAGACAGGCGGATGGACTACATCCGCCCATTGAGGGCCTGAGAAACCCTTGATCTCTTCTTCCTTGCATGACTTCGGAGCTCTTCTTTAGAGACCGCGTGACTTCTCGCGCGGCCACTTTGAAAGAGCGGGGTGTTGTTCGTGCATCAAGATGGTGCCCGATCAATACCCGCTTCGCGTCGTGGGGTACACGGTGCGTCGCTGATTCGTGGTCCGTTGCGCAGGGACCTCGTCTGGGTTTCTAGAGAAGTGAGGAGTTTGAGAGATGAAGAAGATGATCGCTTTGGTGGCGATGGCTGGGGCCGCGAGCCTCGCTCACGCCGATTACACGTTCAGTGCGTTCGATCTGTTCGATGTCAGCCAGAATAACACCTTCAACAACAGCGGTGCCCGTGCCCTGATCGGCGCGCCCGCCTCGTTCTATACCGGTGTCCGCGTGAACTTCAACTGGGACAGCAATCCCAACGGCACCAGCAACAACCACGCCTGGTCCAACGAAGCCCGCATCCAGCTCGCCAGCGCCAGCGGTACCGGCACTGGTCCGACCTACCCGGGCGGCACCATCCAGCATTCCAGTGTCCTCACCGCCACCAACGGCGCGGGCAACGCGACGGATGTCGCCAGCCTGAGCTTCACGGGCGTTTTCGGCACGGCCTACGCCGGTGGCGCCGCTCCCCTGTTCTTCAACTACCGCCAGACCTTCTCCTCCACGATTAACGATGTTGATTGGCGCGGCGTGACCGTCACCCTCATCGAGGCAGTTCGCCCCAACTGCATCAACCTGGGCAACATCGCTGGCCCAAACCTGAACTTCAACACCGAGGGCAGCCTCCTCAGCGGCACCAACGACACCGAAATCGCCGTCTGGGACAACAACGGCGCGTTCCTCGGCACCGACGATGACGGCGGCACCGGCAATCTCAGCAGCCTGAGCCTCGCTGGTCTCACCAACGGCACCTACTACATCGCTGTTGGCGCTTTCAACAGCACCTTTGGCGCTGGCTGGTCTGCTACCAGCACTTCAATTGAAACCGGCACCACCGTGGTCAACGTTACCAACGGTACCGACACCCTCACGGGTGGCGGCGCTCTCGCCGCTGGCGGCATTCAGTGGTACTGCATCACCATCCCCACCCCCAGCGCCGCTGCGCTGCTGGGCATGGGTGGCCTGATGGCGGCCCGCCGCCGTCGCGCCTGATTGACCTAGATGTGTCCCCGACATCGCGCTGGCCCTTGCGGGCAGACATGATGCGGTCACGATGAACGTGACATAAAAAAGTCACAAGCAAGAGCCGCCTCCGAAAGGGGGCAGTTCTTTTTTTGGGCGGAGAGTGACAACTCGGGAGAACATCGCGAATTGATTACCACTCGCACCGACAAACTATGGAACGTCATTCGCTCGGAGAAAGTGTTCGTCGAGCCAGGCGTGCATGGTGGCAAACCGCCTGGGCAGCGTCATGAACAGTGCCTCGTGGCCCACGGACTGGCGTATCGGCGTCACTTTGGCTCCGGCTTTCTCGAGGCGGGCGATGAGCAATTCGCCGAGCGGCGCCGGAACGGCCTGATCCATGTCGCCCAGCATCACGAGGACGGGTTTGTTGGCAAGCGCCTGCGCGGTGTGATACGAATCAAGCCGGCTCGCGCGGAGATATGCTTTATCCACAGCACGCTTATCCGCATCGCTGGCTTCATTGGTCCAGGTCGCATGCACCGCCCCGATCCACTGGTTGTAATTGCTGGTTTGTGTCATCAGCCAGAAGTCGCAGCCGCCGCCGATGATGATGGCGGCGGCGTAATCATCAGGCTCGCGTGCAACCACGGTGGGGAGTGTCATAGCCCCTCCCGAAAAGCCGATAGCAACGCGCGGAAGGTCCTTGAGTTCAGGACGCTCACGCAGAAGAAAAGCGAACGCGGCCTGGGCCGCGAAGGCGCACTCGGCACCACGTTCATCAAAGGTCCTCGCGATGGATGCAGCAACCGCGCCGGGGAAGCCGGGCGAAGCGGGATCGATGGTGAACTCGACACGTTCCAAAAACCGGCTGGGCTGGGCCACCATGCGCAGGACAACCCAGTCGTTCTGGGTTAGCGAGCGCGTGAGTTGGCTGAGAGTCCCCTCGGGCGTCCCCAGCAAGCCGGACATGAGCAGGATCACGCCGCGAGGCTGGGTTGCTGAAGTTGCGGGGGCGGGGGCGGGGGCCGCGGGTTTTTGGGCTGGCGCAGTATCAAAAACAGTAAACCACGCGCTGTGCAGTTGAACTCTGGGTTCGCCCTCTCGCTCGATGCTCTGTGCGGAAACATACCGCAGCGTCGTCGAAGCGGTGTTGCGCTGATCACGCGGGATCGCTGCACCATCGCCCACGGGCGAGGAATCGACGATGAACACGTTCTCGCCCGTGATCGTGGCCGCGTCAAGATTGACATCTGGGAACGTGCGATCGAGGAGCGCAATCGCGGGCGCGAGTTCGCGATCGTTGGCGAAGAACGCGAAGCGCCCAGCAGGCTTGCGTCGCACGAGCATGCTGTCGACGTACTCAATCCCGCCCATGATCCCGTTGGACCTCATCACGCCCTCGTTGGGGCCAAGCCGCACGGGCCAGGCATCAAACGTTCGCCAGTTCGCGAACGCAATGTCGGATGGAGGCGTGAGGAAGTCGGGGAAGTTATGGTGCTCGCTGAGGACGCCGACGATGTCAGAGGGTTCGGCGACGGGCATCGCCGACTGAGCCTGCGCGGCCTCATAGACGATCAGTCCGAATGCGAGTATCCAAATCCAGTCTGCTTGACGACCCCGTGCCTGCTTCATGTATATCCCTTTGCAGGGATTGTTGTAGGGTCAAGGCTTGGAGCAGCAGAAAAATGGCTATCGAGTGCCGATATCAACACCACGAATGCCCTCGATAGTCTGCATGATCTAGTGTGCATGACTGGCCAGCCACTGTCGAGGCCATCGGTTTCGCCCCAGACGCTCGCCCCAACGTGCAATTCGCTTCCACGTTTTCACGCAATCTTTTGAGTCTGCATCAACACCTTAACGACCACTGAGTCTCTGCAAAAAATCACGCTCGCAAGCGTTTGGCACTCACTTCTTCACACTGAGCAACCGCTCCAGATAGTGAATATCCACCCCGCCCTTCCTGAACTGCTCATCCTGCATCAAGCGCACCTGCAGCGGTATCGTGGTCTTGATCGGCCCCACTTTGAACTCCCGCAACGCACGCAGCGTCCGCGCGATGCATGCTTCTCGCGTTTCGGCATGACAGATCAGTTTCGCGATCATGCTGTCGTAATTTGGTGGCACGCCATACCCGCTGCTCACGTGCGTATCCACCCGCACGCCAAGGCCCCCCGGTGCCTGCCAGGTTTCGATCTTGCCCGCGCTGGGGCGGAAGCCCTGGTCCGGATCTTCGGCATTGATGCGACACTCGATGGCGTGCCCATTGATCTTGATATCACTTTGCTTGTACGCAAGTTTCTCGCCCGCCGCGATCTTGATGGATGTCTTGACGATATCAACGCCAGTGATCATCTCGGTCACGGGATGCTCGACCTGCACCCGAGTATTCACTTCGAGCATATAAAACTTATGATTGCGGTCCATGAGAAACTCACAGGTCGCCGCACCCGCATACTTGACGCTGGGAAGCAACTTGGCGGCTCCCTCGCAAATCTTCTGCATGAGGGCACGATCAACGCCCGGACTGGGAGCCTCCTCAATCACTTTCTGGTGGCGACGCTGCATCGAGCAGTTGCGCTCCCACAGGTGGATCGAGTTGCCATGCTTGTCCGCGATGCACTGGACCTCGACATGCTGCGCATCCTCAAGAAACTTCTCGATGAAAACCGCACCATTGCCAAAGGCGGCCAGTGCCTCCTGGCTTGCAACGCGCAACTGGGCCCGCAGCGTCGCTTCATCCCGGCAGACTTTCATGCCTCGTCCGCCGCCACCCGCCGCCGCCTTGATGATGATGGGGTAGCCGATGTCCTTGGCAACGCGAACGGCCTCGTCTTCTTCTTCGATGGCATTTTCGCTGCCCGGAAAGACCGGTACACCATTGGCCTTCGCCGTCTTCTTGCATTCGACCTTGTCGCCCAACTTGCTCATGGCCTCGGGGGAGGGACCTATGAACTCGATCTTGCAATCCCGGCATGCCTGCGAGAAGTCCGGACGTTCGGAAAGGAACCCATACCCAGGATGGATGGCTTCGGCGCCGGATATCTCCGCCGCGGCGATGATGCGAGCGATACTGAGATAACTCTCCTTGGCCGGGCCAGGACCGATGCAGATCGCGCGGTCGGCGAGTTTGAGGTACGGCGCATCCTTGTCGGCGGTGCTATACACGCAGACAGTTTCGATGCCCATCTCCTGACAGGCACGCATGATGCGAAGGGCGATTTCGCCGCGATTTGCGATGAGGATGCGTTTGAACATGGTTTGAACATGGGATAGACACTGGGGGCTGGGGCTGCTTACTTGATCGCGATCAGTTTCTGACCAAACTCAACAGACTGGCCATCCTTCACCAGAATCTCGACGACTTCGCCGCTCTTCTCAGCCTTGATTTCGTTGAACACCTTCATGGCTTCAATGATGCACACGACCGTGTCGGCGGTGATTGCCTGGCCGACGGTGACAAATCCCTTTGCGTCGGGGTTGGGTCGGCTGTAATACGTGCCCACCATGGGACTATCAATCGAGACCGTCACGCTGCTGGCAACCGGGGCGGTGCCGGGGGTGGGGGTGGTACCAGGAGCGGATGTTGTGCTGGCGGTCGCTGCCTGGGCCGTGCCCTGAACCTGCATCGACTGCATCTGCGAGGGCATCTGCATCGGCCCGGACATCGGAGCAGCGGTCATCAACACGGTCTGGCCGCCCCGTTTGATGGTGATCTCCTCGTCGCCATTCTTGAGGGCGACTTCGGCGAGATCGTTCTGGCTCATCAAGGCCACGAGTTCTTTGAGCTTTGCGAGATCGATCATGGTTTGTTCCACAGACGCTGATATGGGAAGTGAGTGCTGGCACAAGCGATTGGCAGAAGTTGCACGAAGTCATTGAGCCTGACCAATACTCAATTCCAACTGATATTCCTATTACCCACTACCTACAAAGTCGCCCACTTGATGTCTTTGGGAAGCGAGCAGAGATTCTCGCTCCCGGTTTCGGTCACAACGTAATCATCCTCGATACGAACCCCGCCAACACCAGGCAGATAGATACCTGGTTCGATGGTGACGACCATGCCAGGTTGCAGCATCATCTCTGGTGCTCGGTGCGAGAGGCTGGGGTCCTCGTGCGTATGCAGCCCCAGGCCATGCCCCAAGCCATGCCCGAACTGGTCGCCATACCCATGCTTGGTGATGTACGACCGCGCGATCGCATCGACAGCCTTCGTGCTCGCCCCAGCACGCAGGCCAGCCGCGGCAAGTTTGTGAGCCTCAAGCACGATCTTGTAGATCTCTTCGATCTTTGCGGGCCACTTGCCAAGGCAGAACGTTCGCGTCATATCGCCCCGATAGCCCTGATACACCGCGCCCCAGTCAATCAGCAGGGGCTGGTTCTTCTTGAGTTTGATCGCCTGGGGGCGATAGTGCGGTAGGCTGCCGTTGGCCAAAGCCGCAACGATGCTCTCGAAGGCGGGAGTGCTGCTGCCCCGAATCTTCATCGCGGATTCAAGCGCCGCAGCAACTTGCAACTCGGTCTGTCCAGCCTTAATGGTTGGCAGCACCGCCTTGAGTGCCGCCTGCTGGATGGAAATAGCCTTGCGAATGGTCGCGATTTCGCCCGCGTCCTTGCGAACCCGCAGTTGCGAGACAAACCCCTTCGTCTCGCTGATCTTCGTGACCGTGCCCGCCATCGAGTGTTCCAGCGATCGCAGTTCCCCCACCGTCATGATCTCACCCTGCACGCCCAATCGCGACACGTTCGCGTCCTTGAGCATCTGGATCAACGCGGCGTGCATCCCCTGCGTGCGAATCACAACTTCAAAAGTGGCCCGCTGGGGCTCGAGTTCTTCGGTGTAACGAAAGTCGCTGAGAATCGTGGCCCGGGCACGTTCGGATGCTGGCACGAGCAGGTACGAATCCCCGCCATGAAACCCAGTCAGATACGCCACGTCCTCGGGCGAGGTGACGAGCATGTGCGTCAGCGCCTCGCGGTCAAACAGACGACGCAAGCGAGAAAGGCGATCAACATTGGGAGCAGATCCCCAGGCTCCACTCGTCACGCCATCATTCGACTCGGCACCCTTGGCCAAAGCACCCTTTCGCACAGACACGCTTTTCGATGATGCCGAACGAGCCTGCACCTTCGCTTGGGAGCGAACGGAGCTGGCAACCTTGCGACGCGACATCAACTGGGCCATGACCGGCATCGTACCCCCAACACGAGCGGACCGCAGGCACCCACCAACAAGACCGAGTCAGTGCTGCGCAGGCGTGTTACACCCAGCCAACCCCTCTACTCGACCGTCACACTTCTGGTCAGGCGATCGCCTGATTCGGCATCCTGCACCACAAACACCACCCGCTTGCCCAGCAGCGTGGTATCCGCATCTGCGCTCGCCGAATTGCTCCTTGCAACCGCAGCGCCCGGATAGGTAAATCGCCGGATCGCCTGCGCGCCTGGCGCAAGGTCAGGAATCGTGGCGCGGGATCGGGGCAGGCCCGGTGCCAGCGCCGTGACTTCGATCGTCATCGGACGTTCACTGGTGTTGGTGACCAGACACTCCGCGACCACGTCGCCACTGCGGATCGAATAGGCTGTTTCGACACGAAAGCCGCCCAGGCCCAGTTCAAGAAAACGCTCGACTCGTACAACGCCATAGGGCAGGTCCTCGCTGATATCGATGCCCAGCAGGAATCGCTTGGGACCAGCCTCCTCAGTGGCTCGGAAGGCCGTGGTGAACGTGAACTCGCGCGAAGAGTTGGCGGCGATGCTGAATGTGAATGTGCGCGGGTTGATCCGCCAGGATCGATCACGCTCGCCCGTGTCAAAGCCGCCCGGTTCCAGGATGCTGAGTTTGCCCGAGATGCTCTGAGGCCAGGGGTTGCGGAGCATGATCGTGTGCTCGCCCAATTCCGCCGCGGCATCCAGCATCGGGGGTTCGATGCGCACACTCGCCAGAAACTGGGCCAGGGCCACATCAATCCCGCGCACGAACACTGGCTGCAAACCCACAGGAATGCGCACGCTGCGAGAGACGCCGTCAGGGCCAAGCGAGCCCTGCATGCGCTTGGAGTTGCCAAAGATGTCGACCAACTCGATACCCGCGTTCCCGATGGGCATTTCAACAAAGGCCTTGCCCGGTTCGCACGATTCGTTCCAGGCGATGAGCCACCCTCGGGTATCTTCACTGCCCTGCGTGCGAGGTGCCAGGATGTAGCACGTCAGGCCCTCGGGGGCTGGAAACTCGCCAACGATGCGGGCATCGGCCAGAATCGAACGGGCGAAAAGAAAAGATGCCAGTTCGGGCGTGGGCCGGGCCGGTTCGCGCTCCCCCTCCCCCAGTCGCCAGGGACTGGTGAGCGCGACGCTCATGGGCAACAGTGATGTCGATAGACCGGTCGCACCCTCGGTTTGCACCTGATCGCCCATCAGTCGCCACAGTTCGACAAGTTGCTGCACCAGTCGCCCCGCCCGCTCGCGCGGGCTCGCAAGGTCGTCGCGCACATCAGGATGTAACTGCCACTGCAAGGCCACTTCGCGCGTATTGGCGGAGGCCTGCTCGCCCGAGCGACGCGCAGCAGCACCACCCTGTGCCAGTTGCGTCATCCGCTGCCCCGCAAGCGTGCGAAGGCTCTCAATCCCCATGTCGCGCGGAACATGGATAAGCAGGCGGGTCGGACCAGCAGCCCGCGTCAGGGCCATCGCCGACCAATCCTGCGAGATGCTCGCAGGGACCGCCAGTGTGAGGCCCGGGACAAACTTCCCCACGCCCGCACGGGATTGGGCCAGGTCAGCGAGCGATGGGCTTGCAAAATAGCCCGAAGCCGGTGGAGCAATCCCGATCTGCCAGCGACCCGTGAGGGCACCAAGCTTCTCCAGTGGCTCCTGCACGAAGGGCAGCCACTCCCCCGGTGGACGCCCAAAGACCGTGGCGACATCGCTGGTGGCAAGGTTGCTCCGCTCCGCGAGTGTGTCGGGCAATCGCGGCATCGCGATCGACACATCAACAAACTCCCCCACCAATTGACGCACGAGCACTTGCATCGTGCGGGTGTGCGCTGATATATCCGTCTCGTTCATCGACTTGGTCCATAGTGGCAGACTGACGACGTTGACGCCCGCCTGTTCGAGCATCGCCGGCATCTGAACCAGATGGCGCGTTGGGACTTCATCAAGCGACAACGCGAACCGACGCCAGTCGGTCATCCCGCTCGGCACGCCCGTGCCTCGTGCAGTGCCCGTGCCCCCAAGGCCTCGCGTGCTGGTGCTCTCACCCAGATCGGCGGATGCATCGGGCTGATCTTGGGGGTCAAGCGTTGCGGTCCGGGCCGCAATATCTTCGGGAAGCCACGCGAAGTCGGTGAATGTGCCCCCAACGGGCTGCCCCATGGCAGACAGCAGCCGCATGCGTAGTCGATACCACCCTCGCGCGGGCAGATCGGGGCGCCACTTCATGTTCGCCGTGCCCGAGCCCAGGGTGTGCTTCTGGCTGGGCGTAGCTCTCCCGTCGGCGTCAATGGCATCCAGTTCGAGAGTGAGTTGCTCATTGGCAAGGTCGCGCACCAGGACGCCAAACTCCGGTGGCTCTGATGTCCGGGCGATCAAACTTTCCATGCCCTTGGGCGGTTGCAAAGCAACCCGAGGAAGTTGCAGCACCGTCAGGTCGTCAAACCATGCCCGCCCGTCGAGGTCTTCGTCGTTGATGAGAAACGCGTCAATAGGACGCTGAGGCGTGGGAAAGATCGTCCTGATCTGCTTGGGTTGAAGGACGACCAGTTCAACCTGTATGAAGGCCGCGCCCGGCTGGTTGGTGGCGACGCGAACCGCCAGTTCACGCCAGCCGTCGGGAGCGATCGCAAGTTGGCTGACTCGCTCGCTTCCAGCCATCACGCTTCCATCCGCACCAAGCACACGCACGATGAGTGCGGTGCGAGCATGAACCAACCCCTGCGTGCGCACTTGGACGGATATCGAATAATCCGTGTCCGGAAAGACCGGGATCGCCCCGGCATCCAGCAGCAGCGAGGTGCTACCGCCCTTGGAGGGCAGCATCACACTGCCAACACCCCGCGTGGTCATGGCAATCTGATCGGCGGGGGGCGAGGCCGGGAGTGGGAGTGGGGCTTCGCGGCCATCCCCGGTCTGGTTAATCTGCCCAGCCTGCCCGCTCTGGTCGGTGGTGTACACGAGTTGTGCGAGATTCCACGATGGAAAGCCCGGGCGTGGCCGGTCGGGTCCGTCCTGAGCGCGATACCAGAACTGAGGCACGCGCCCGGGATTGGTGTCGCGCTCCTCAAAGTCAAAGACATGCAGCATGCGCCCCTGAACAGGCTTGGGCGGGGCTGGTGCCGCAGTAACTCCCGGGGCGGGGGCAAGCGGGGGGGCGGGGGGCGGCTGAGCAATCGCAAGACTCACAGCGCAGGCGACCACCAACGCGGAGCAGTGTTCGATGCTCAATGGCGTGCCGCTTTGGGACATGGGAGAAGTATCGGTTTGTGCGCCCATGGCGCATCACCATGACCCCTCCGCACGGCTCCCCAATAACCGACCCGAGCCGAAACTAGGAGCCTCCATGGCCAGCACTATCCCGACGCAGACGATGCGATGCCAGCATGAGGAAGATCGCGGCCACACCCAAGTAGGCTCCGCCGACCACAATGAGCAAGCCGCAGAATTCGAAGAAGGAGAGTCCTGAGTTGTTAGGGAGGCTAAAAGTGTCCTTGAACGTGTCAAAGGTTTTAGGACGTTCCTTGACAGTTGTGACCAATGTCGTAAGACCCAAAACGAAAGGATTTGGCCAGGTGACAAAGGCCGTCAAAGTACGCGAGTTCGCAGTGACCGCCACGAACATGCCGAGCATCATGGGCAGCCCGACCCATAGGCCAAGGCCGAACATCACGTTGAAGACGCTGGCGCGGGTTGTTCGCTTGGTGATGGTGCTGAAAAAAACACCCGAAGCGCAGAGCATGATGACAGGTGGAAGCACCGCCGCAATGAAAAGGGGAACAGCGAGCAGGCTTGCGGTGGCTCCCTTCCACAGTCCAGTCCGATCAAACTCTACCTGCCACTTGTTCGGGAGCAAGTGATCGATCGAACTGAGAACGTACGAGATGGGCCTTGCAAACTGGAAGACGATCAGGTGCGCCAGGAGGACGAGGCCGATGGGCCACAAGCGCCATAGTCCCCCCCAGAACTTCTGGCGTATCACATCGCTGCTCAAGATCGGCGTGGCAAGCAGCACGTCGAGCGTGCGCCCCTCGCGCTCTCCTGCGATCGACGCCGCGTTCACGCCACCGGCATTGATCAGTAGCGCAAGGATGCCCAGCCCCGAGAGCACGATGCAGACCATGGGATGCATCTGGCCCAGCCAGTAGATGGCGATCATCGCGACCGAGACAATCAGGACGAGCGAGCGAATGATGAACGTGCTGCCCTTGAACAAGCGCAGTTCGCGTTCGCGCCAGAGGATCGCCGGGTCGCTGACAAGTCGTGACACGCCCGCACGCACGCCACTGGATCGACGCTTGGCTTTGCCGGTCGTTCCAGACTCCGCCGCATCCTGCAGAGTGGTCGGCCCGTCTTGCTTCGCGAGTTTGGATGCTTTCGGTGCCTTCAAAACCGGACCCCCGCCCGCTTCGGCGGCCATGGCGGAGCGGAGGCGGATGGTTGAAAGGGCAAAGAGCATACCCCAGATCGCGAGCAACGAGAAGACGGAAGGAATCCAGGTGCGCGATCCCCAGCGCGAGAACGGCGCATCGGGCGCAAGCAGTTCGGTACTTAAAAACAGCATCACGCCTGGCGAACTGGGCATGAAGATCCACTGCATCCACGAGGGCGGCGCGGGAGCACGCATCGCGCCAGTGAGCATGAGCGATGCGACAAACGCCATCAAGGGAATGCCCACCAGCAAAGTGCCCAGCAAAGTGGCTGAGGAAAGGAAGGCAGCGCCCGATCGCTTGGACTTGATCGACAGGTAGATGGCCAGTTGGCACGCAACCATCGATGTGGCGAAAGTGAGCGAGAAAAAAGCGCCGATGTACCAGGCTGGCACACCGCCAAAGGTGCGAATCGCCAGCAGCAGCGGCGCACTGAGGAACATCAGGATGCACAACTCAAGCATCCGGCTCGTGAGTTTGCCCAGGATGATCTGCCAGGCGGTGAGGGGAGTGCTGAGCAGAGTGCCCAGCGTGCCCGCGCGTCGTTCATCGGCGATTGCGGGCGCACCCAGCGCGCAGGCAACCAGGCTGAGCAGGATGAACTGGGTCCAGGCGATAGTCACCGTCACGGCGGGAGCAAGCGTTTGATATTGCTGAAGGGTCGCCGCAGCGCCGCGCCCGGACGTTTCACCAGACGTTCCATTGGGCGCATCGGACAGGCTGGGTGAATAGGTATCAAACGCAAGGATGCCAAACGTGAAACAGACGATTGTCAGCAGCACCAGGCCATAGGCGAGGCGAATCCACGAGGTGCTCAGCCGCTTGTTGATGGACCAGACTTCCTTCTGGAAAACCGGACCAGGAACCCGACCCTTCCACGCCCGAGGCCGCAGCGGAGAGAGCAGTCGGCGCAGCCTGGAGGGCGGCGACATGACCCCGGCAACCGGATCCGCATCGGTCATTGCAGGGCTCCGGTCGTGAGTTTCAGGAATGCATCTTCGAGGCGGATGGGCTCGGGTGAGAAACCGGCGATGCGCCCGCCCCGCTGCATGATGGCCTCGAGCAGGAAGTGATGGCCATGGTCACCCTGAGCAATATCCACAGCAAGCGTTCGCTGGGTATCGTCGCCCTGCACCGAGGCGATGCGGGCGTCACTCGTCAAGTGCGCCGCAAGCATGCTGGCGGGAATACTGCCTTCCTCAAGTTTGATCGCGATGCGTTCGGAGATGTTCGCGGCGGCCTTGGTCTTGGCATATGCATCCTCAATGCTGCCCGCGTAGAGCAACTTGCCGCGTTCGATGATGCCGATGCTGGTGCTCATCTCCGCCAGTTCGCTCAGGATGTGGCTGGAGACCATCAGGGTCTTGCCCATGCGACCCAGTTCCACGAGGAGGGATCGCATTTCGATGCGGGCGCGGGGGTCCAGACCACTGGCGGGTTCATCTAGAAACAAGACCTGGGGATCGTGAACCAGGACGCGGGCTACGCCCAGTCGCTGCTGCATGCCCCTGGAGAGGCCATCGACCAGCGAATCTCGCTTGGCAGTGAGGTCGGTGAGTTCCAGAACCTGACCCACAACGCCTGCGCGATTTTTTCGCGGGATGCTATAGATGCTCGCAAAGAACTGGAGATATTCATCGACGGTCAGGTCGTCGTACACACCCAGAAAGTCGGGCATGTAGCCGATGCGCCGGCGCACTTCGTCACCATGGGTCTGGATGTTGAATCCGCAGATGCTGGCGGTGCCCGCATCGGGCTTGAGCAGACAGGACAGAATCTTCATCGAAGTGGTCTTGCCCGCGCCGTTGGGACCGATGAAACCGAAGACCTGGCCCGGGCCGATCTCGAGCGTGAGATTGTCCAGGGCCGTCAGAGCGCCATATCGCTTGGTCAGGCCGCGAGTCTGAATGCCGATGTGCGTGCTGGCAGTAGTCATGCTGGCTCGTCCTTGTCGTTGTCTGCGGGCGAAACTGGCTGGACTGGCGAAGCAGGCTGGGCGGGCGCTTCATCCTTGAACCTGACACCATGCAACCGCTCGATGTCGTCGAGTGCATCACGGGGAATGGGCACGATCATGCGCACCACCTCGAACGCGAAGTTGCTGCGAGACTGTTTGCTGTTTGGCTCCACGCCCCCTTGGTTGACGGGCACTGTCGTCGCGTCGCAAATCGCAATCACCACCAGTCCCCATGCGCTGCCATCCGCCGCGGGAGCCTGTTCTGCCCACGAGCCAAAGGCATGGTTTCGCTGGGCAGCGCCTGGCAGCATCCCTGCGAACCAGGGCAGGCGTTCCTGACTTTCCTGGGGCTGGTGTTGGGACCAACCGTAGTTATTGGTTGAAGTGCCGTCGATAAGCCAATCGCGTGGGCTTCGTGGCAGACTCGCACTGTCAACGACCACTTCGAGCACGCCGTTCTCGTCTGGCTTGGCCCATTTGGCGCCCGACCTTGCCTTGATGGGCGCGGTGGCTGCCCGTGCGGAGCCGGCGTGCGTGAAGAGCCAGACTGACTGCACGCGCCGGGACGCATCAAGGCCGCGGATGCGCACGCGGTTGCCCGGGCGAATCACTACACGAAGGCTGGGCACATCGGCGGATGTCGCAGAGCGTCCGCCCCGCGAGGATGAAGCGGTCCAAGCCGCCTGTTGCTCGAGAAAAGCGCGAAAGGTCCACTGGCCAAAGGCGATCGGACGGGCCATGCCGGTGCGCATCACGCCCAGGGCTGGCTGCGTGAGAACGACAGTCAGGGGATCGCCCAGCGAAACCGGGCTATCCGTGTTGTTCGCGCTGGACATGCCTCGCCACCAGCGACCCTCCGCGGGCTGCTCCACTACTCTCCCAACTGCTCCCCCTCCTCCACCATTGCCCTCGCCACGAGCCTGAACCACAAGAGTTTCGGGCTTGCCCGAGAACAGGCTCTTGACGGTGGTCGATGCATGTACCACGGGTTCGCCCGACTGATCGCAGATCATGTCGTGGACGGTGGTGGTGCTGGCGAGCGTCTGACCGCTTCGAACCAGCATGGGCGCCAGCAGGCCAACCAGTGATGCAATGCCCGTCAGGACGAGGGCGACGACCCAGGAACTGCGAAGCAGGCCGCGCTTGCGGAGAACCCCTCTGCCCACCGGACCAACACAGAGGATGAGCAGCAACACGGCGACCGCCACCACGATAAAAAACCAGGGACCGACGGGGCGGGCCATCGTGGTCTCGTCGAGAATGGCCTCGATGGCAGCACGCTCATACGAGGCTGCGCCCGAAGTATTGCGATACTGATACCAAGCATCGTAATTATGCAATCGGATCAGTGCATCGGAAAGCACATCGCCCATGATCGCACGCCAGGTTTGTCCAGTCGCCGAGTCGCTCATCACTTCGCTCATGCGCGCGGGGTCTATTCCCAGCAGTGTGAGGGTTCCAAGGGCGAGGGGGCCAGAGACGATCGGACCTGCTGTATTGGGTGCCCCTTGCAGGCGCACCCTCCAGCCCATATTCCATGAACTCATGGATGGCGCTGCATCGTCTCTCCAGCGTGCGACGCGCATCATGGCTAGCGACGAGATACCTGATCGCTCCTTGCCACTACCTCCCCCAGCCACACCACCGGCACCAGGATCGCCCTTGGCCTGCACCATTGCGGCGCGAAAATGCACATCTATTGGGGCCTCGCTGCGTTCGCCAAACTCGATCTGGGGAGGCACGCCCTCGGGCGCGACAGCGCGCCATGTCTGCGCCGCGTTTGAAACCTGAAGGATCAGGTGCCCGCCCGATCGCACCCAGGCGTGAATCGCTTCGCGGGAACGCTCCGAGGCGACCTCGAGGTCGGCTTCGCGTGCGACAATCACATCGACGCTCTCGTAGGCGATCCAACTCTGCGCAAGGTCCTTGGGAGCGATGCCCACAACAACTGCATTGGCGAACATGCGTGTTCGTATCTCGCTCAATGAAGGCGTACCACCCGGATTCTGAACGTTGATGGACAGGTCCTTGCCAAGCAAACTGACCGTCGAGCGGGATGCGTCGCTATCCAGCGCGAGGACACGCAAGCCATCCAGCCTCACCGTTGGCATGGTGAGTTCGTCCGGGGCAGCGATGGTGCTGGCAAAAACTTCCTGAGTCGTCTCGCCATCGCTGATGATGAACTTCAATTGCGGCAGACGGCCGGGCACGCAGATCACCAACTCGACCAATGCCCCAAAGCCCGGTGTCGTCGAGAAGGGTGCAACCACGCGCGCCTTCTGCGACGCATCCTGCTGATACTCGATGGCGACGAAGCCTTGGATGGCGTTGGACCCCGAATCGAGTTTGACCCACACCGGCGTGTGGCGTTCGGCTGTAATCTGCCCGCCCCAGCCAAATCGCACGCCCGAGAGCGACAATCCCGAGCCGCGGAATTGCACGGGCTTGAGCGTGTTGACGAAGGTCCCGGTGAATGTGCTTGCGCTTTGGATCCGATCGCTCGCATCATCAACTGGGAATCGTGCTGCTGATTCTGATTCTGGCTGTGACTGTGGCGGCCCTTCGGCAGGAGCCGAGTCCACGGATTGGACTTGCGCCGGTTCGCTCTGGGGAACTGGCCCGTCTTGTGCCCATGTCACGCACGCACACGCGACGGGAACAACCACAAGCCCGATCCACATTCGCACCCACCCAAGCCTCTTCACACATACACCTTCCGGTTGTAAATGAACCACTCCAGCAGCACGATGCCCAGGCCCAGCAGAATCAGGTATGGCCACAGTCGCCGGTCGCCCTTGCCGGTATTGCCGATGGATGCTTGCTGCACCTTGCTTGCCAGTTCCAGTTGTTGGGCAGCGGGGACATCCGATTCCTGCTGGTCGAGCAAGTTGGCGGCAAAAATTCTCAGTACACGCCCGCCCTCGCCCTCACGAACATCGCCCGGCGCGGACTGCCCCTCCCACGAGACTTCATACACGCCGGTCCTGGGCGGAATGCGATAGTTGATGCCGCCGTCTGGGTTGGGACGGATACTGGCGCGAAGGTCGCCCGGTCCATCAACGCGAGCCTCGACCACGCCTATCGGCAAACGGTCCTGCAATTCGCCCCCTGGGGCGAGCGAGCGGGCGTCGTACGCACCCCCCACTTCCTCGCCCAGGTACTTGACCGTTGACGCAACGAAGACCACGAATGAGAGATCCAGGGGCCAGGTGCTCTCCATGTAATCAAAGGGCACGATGATCGCGCGGGTGTCCGCCTTGGCAACTTCGAGCAACGCCGGGCCTCGCTCGGCATACGCGAGTTTGGTCACGCCCGCAGCGGGATCGACCACGACTTCGCGGAACTGAGCAATTTGGAGCGAATCCAGAACCAGGTTGCGGGTGGCGGGATGATCGCGGTTCCAATCAATCACGGTCGCCTGCTGGGGCATGATGCCCATGTCGCTCAAGCCAAGCCCTGCGGGAACGATGCCAAAGACGATGTACTTCCCGGGCGGCAAGGGACGTGTAATGCCCGCCGCAGTTTTGCTGCCCTCAGCTAGGGAAGGGGCGGCGGGGGCGGGGGCGGGGGCGGGAGCAGTAGTGTTGGAAGCAGTATCAGAAGATGATGCGGGCAATGTCGTCGCAGCGGGCGTTGAGATCTGAACCAACTGCTGTCCCACGTTGGGAATCACCCCATCGAGGATCACGACGTCGTACGCACCCGCGCGACCTTGCTGCCAGAGTTGCTCAAACTCGCTGACACTGAAACGTTCGAGGCGAGCGAGCGGCAGTCCTTCGAGCGCGAGGCGAAGGAAGAGGTTCTCGCGCCCCACGATCGCGACGCTCATGCGCTGGGCCGGGGGAATAACAAGCCAGGCACGATCATCCACCCGCAAGACATCGTTGGCGGGGCGATCGCCAGTGCCGGGCTGGCGCAGGCGGACTTGCGCAAGCATGCCCTGGGTACGGTCAAGGCGAAACGTCACGCCCGAGGAGCCAGATCGCCGCAGTTCCTGGACCGTCACCTTCCCATCATCAGCACCGCTGTTGTTGATAGGGGCCTGGTTTGCAGCGTCGCTGGGGTCGGCGGTTTGTGTGACGGTCGCTGGCGGCAACTGGGCGGACTGAATCTGTGCGGTCACGCCGTCGATCAGCAACTCCACATCCACGCTGCGAGGCTGGGCATCGCTGTTGGTCAGGCCGGCATAGATCGTGACTTTGCCGGGCTGCTCATAGTCGCGCTCCGCCTTGAGCGTGATGATGCCCAGATTGGCCGCATCTCGCTTGCCGATGGCGTGATACTCAACTGAATTCTCCACGCCCGGCTTGGCCTGGCTGCTGCCGGGAAGTTTGCCATCCGAATAAATGTGCATGCCGACGGTGGACTCGTACATGCCCTCAAGTTCGACCATCTTGTCTGACACAATGTTGTTGGCAGCGTCGGTGACGGTGTCCTGCATCTTGCGCCGGGGCAAGTCCGCCAGGGCGAGGCGAACGGCCTCAACCAGACCCGAACGCTGCTCGTCGGCAATCGACGAGACCTTGTCAGTGGCCTGGATGCTCTCAATCGCTGTCCTGAGTTTGCGCTTGTCATTGGTAAATGCCTGAAGACTCTCGGCGGTGTTGTCAAAGACAATCACCTTGGCCTGGTCGCCCTGGCTCTGACCAAACAACGCATCGCCTTCCTTGAGCGAGTCCACCAGCGCGATGGCCTGACGCTTGGCCTCTTCGAGTCGCGTCACGGACGGTGCAGTCGCACCACCCGAACCTTCAACATCTTCGCTGCTCATGCTCGCCGAGCGATCAATCAGGATCACGAATCGTTCGCCCGAAAGCGACTGGCCCTTGATCATCGGCTGGGCCAGGGCGAAGAGCACCGCAGCGAGAATCAGGAGTTGCAGAAACAGCAGCAGATTCTTGCGAAGTCGCTGGAAGGGGGCGTTGGCCTGCAGGTCCTGCACGGCTTTCTTCCATAGCAGCGTGGTCGACACCTCGAGGTCGCGCCGTCGCAGTTTCAGGAAGTACAGAATGATGAGCGACGGGATCGCAATCGCCGCTGCGATGCCAGCCAGAAGGGGAGTGAGGAAGGTCAAGCAACACCCCCGTACGACTGCCAGCGAGGCGACATGCGTACGAGCGAACCAGGGCGACTGGTCATCATGGTGGCGCGTCCTCTGGTTGCCTTGCTCTTCTCCCTCACTTCACCACCCGCTTCCGCCGCAAGTAGTCCACCACCAACGTATCAATGGGCGTGTCGCTCCGCACCGTGATGCACTGCATGTCACGCTGAAGACAGAACTTCTCGAGTTCCTTGCAATATGCCGCGAGATTGGCCTTATATCGCTTGAGCAGGGGCGAAGCGATGGTCACTTCGGCCATGTCGCCATCTTCGACATCTTTGAGGCGCACGTCGCCCGTCAGCGAAGGCTCCAATTCCTGCGGGCTGAGCACCTGCACGCACAGCACGTCGTAACCATGACCCACCAGACGGCGCAGCCCATCCTCAAATCCATCCTTGAAGAAGAAGTCGCTGAAAACCAGCATTACGCCCTTGCCCCTCCGTGTGAGTGCGATGCGTTCCGCGGCCTGGCGGAACGAGAAACTACCCTTGGGTTCAAGGCCCATCAGAAACGAAGCAAGGTCATGCAGGCGGCGCTTGCCCCGGAGGTCACGGAGCGTGCCCACAATCCCGCTCTCGCGATCACCCATGGCTGTGACAGTCACGCGATTGAGATTGACAAGGCCGACATAGCCCATCGCAGCCACGGCCTTCTGCATGAACAAAAACTTGCTGGGCTCGCCACAATCGCTGCTCATCGAGCAATCAAGCACAAGATGCAGCGAGAGGTCTTCTTCCTCGAGGAACAGTTTGAGGACCAGACTCTCCATTCGGGCGTAGATGTTCCAGTCGATGTGGCGTGTGTCGTCGCCCACGGTGTAGGGCCGATGATCGGCAAACTCGACCGACTGCCCGCGCCGCTTGGAGCGACGCTCGCCCTTGAGTTTGCCGAAGAAGACCCGCTTGGACGTGAGGTCAAGCGGATCAAGCCGCGAGATGAGCTCGGCGTTCAGAAGATCGTCGAGGACCTTGGGGCGGGATGGAGATGAGGTGCGGAGCATGAAAAGAAATCTCGGTGGAGCGGAGAACAGACAAGTGCAGAGCAACGCTGTACCTGAGACTTATTGGAATACCGCGTGGAGGACTGAACCTGGCAGGGGATTTTTTCGAGTTCTAGTTAGGACGCACTGCGGCAGGCAACGCTTGAGCAGACCGATGTTGAAGTTGCCGGGCATGACCAGAGGCACATGCTTGGACTTCATGGAACCGACGAGTCGGCGAGGGTGGACATGATGAAAATAATCGACGTGATAGACTTGATCGAAGTAATCCACTTGTTCCACCCCGATCATCTCCCCCCCTCCGTCGGCGTCAACTCCATGATCTGCTTCACCAGCCCTTCCGTATCCAACTTATCCGCCTCAGCCTCGAAGTTCACGAGAATGCGATGTCGCAGGCACAGCGTCGCGATGTGCTGGATGTCCTTGAAGCCCACATGGAATCGTCCTTCGATCAGGGCCTTGACCTTCGCGCCCATCATCAGGGCCTGGGCCGCGCGGGGGCTTGCGCCGCAGCGGACGTACTTGTTGACTGGGCCACTTGCGCCCCCCGCCGCGGTGGGTGTGCCCGGGTGGGTCGCGAGCACGAGTCGCGCAACATAATTCTTGACGTGCGGCGCGACGATCACGCCTCGCACCAGTTGCTGCATCTCGAGGATGCGCGGACCATCGAGCACCTTCATCGCTTCGGGGTTGTTGGTGCCGGTCGTGCGGTCGAGGATGGTCATGAGGTCATCGAGTTGGCTATACCCCACGACGATCTTGAAGAGGAAGCGATCCAACTGCGCTTCGGGCAGGGGATACGTCCCTTCCTGCTCGATGGGGTTCTGCGTCGCCAGCACCAGAAACGGCTGGACCAATTTATAGGTTGTGCCGCCGCTGGTGATGCTGCGTTCCTGCATCGCCTCGAGCAACGCCGATTGCGTCTTGGGTGTCGCTCGATTGATTTCGTCGGCGAGGACCACCTGGGCAAAGATCGGCCCTTTCTGGAACTCAAACTTACGCCGTCCCGTCGCAGGGTCTTCCATCACGATGTTGGTGCCGATGACATCCGCTGGCATCAGGTCGGGCGTGAACTGGATGCGGCTGAAAGGCAGGTGCAGGGCCTGCGCAAGCGTTCGTACGAGCAGGGTCTTGCCCAGGCCCGGCACGCCTTCGAGCAGCACATTGCCGCCCGCGAACAACGAGATCAACACGGCCTCGACCACCGATTCATGGCCTACCACGACCTTCCCGACTTCTTCCTTCAACTGCTTAAAGTTGACGCGGAACTTCTCGCACGCCTCACGGACTTCGGCGGGTGTTTCGAGAACCGGCTGCTTGCTGACTGTCGACATAGGGACTCCTGTTGGGCTCTGAGTCGGTAAGGTGGTCAATGGTAAATCGAAACTGAATGTACTTTCTAACGAGCCGGCACGCCCCGGCTCACAAACTAGGCTCATAAACTGGGTTCATAAACTAAGCACAAAAAACTAACCTTGATCGTCCATCTCTTCACGGGCCTTCTTCTTGGCTTGCATGAGGCGGCTCATGCCTTGTTCTTCGCCAGCGTTGGGGGCATCGGTCGGACCAGCCTTGGGCACCGTGGGCCTTGGCTTGGCATCGGCACCGCCCATCGCCACTCCCCCGCCGCCCTCGCGCACTTCGCGCAGTTGTTCGCTATTGGCCTCGAACTTTGCCTTGCTCGTCTGCGTGAGTCGCTGGGCCTCGTCCTTGGCTTGCCGCGCGAGCGCCTCTGCGGAAAGCGTCTCGCCCTTGCTCGCCACGCGCTCTGCGATGCGCTGCCGCGCCTGCTCGCGCGCTGCGCGAAGGCCGCCGATCTGCGCGCTACCAACTTGCTTGCTCTTCCCAGTCAGTCTTCGCACAAAGCCCGCGATCACCACAGGATCAATCCGCACGCGCCGCACGCCCACATCCACGACGAACAAACCAATACCCAGCACCGTCAGCGTCAGCCAGATCGGTGTCTTGGTGACAGGCGGCACCAGCATGGTCCCATCGCGAAGTTCGCGCGTCCACAGGTTGTCCCGCGCAGGGTCACCTGTCAACACCCGCCCTTTGGTCGCATCCGCCACCTGCTGGAGAATCGAGGTGTTGTCCTTGAGGACGCGATACTCGTCGGCGAAGGGTCGCGCGATGCTGGCCTGCACCGTTCCTTCCAGCACCCCACCGCTCGCGTTCTCATCGGGCGCGAGATATCGCAGGTTCAGCAGGTACGCGCCGGACAGATCCGTGGGCACCATCGCCTGATAGCGACCAGGACCAACCTGCGTCAGTTCGACATCGCTCCCCCGCCCATCAGGAGTTGCAAGACGTCCACGAAAGTTGGCAAAACTCAGACGCTCGCCCTTGGTGTCCAGCGCATCGACCGTGATCAACGTGCTGTCGCCCTTGTTCTCTGTCGAGACGCGAACGTTGGCGCTGCCTTGGGGACGCAGCACCCACCGCACATGCTGCTCCCAGAACTGGCGATAGCCGTCCCATGCCGCCCATTGCGGGCCCCAGCGCGTGCTCGCATCGCTGGTATATGCAACCACCCGCCCCAGGCCATACTGCCATTGCGCCAGCAGCGGATCAGCGGTTTCCGGATCCGCCCCCTGCACCTTCGCCGTGACCAGCGCAAGTCCTTCACGCTCCGCCGTCACCACATATCCATTGATGTTGGGAACTCCGCGAATCCCGCGCAGCGCATCGCTCGCCCCTGGAAAAAGGCTGGGAGCAATCCCCGCGCCCGGCTTCTCATAAATCAGCGACCGCTTCACGGTCATCGCTTCCTTGATGAAAATCTCAGGCAGTTTGGCTAGCGCCGCCTGTGTGTTCACCTCGTAATGCCGCCCGCCGGTTTTACGGCTGATCTCCTGCATGCGGCTGGTATCCATCCCGCTGTGTGGATACACGCCCACCGTGCTAACCGTAACGCCCGCTTCCTTGTACTCCTTGAGGAGGCTGTCGGGCGGAATCTGCGGGTCGCCATCGCTGATGACAATCATGTGCCGCTGGCCCGCGTCCGACGCCTTGAGCGACTTGAGCGACATCTGAAAACTTGGCGTGAAGTCGGGCATGTCGCCAAACGCAAGATTCTCGATCGCACGCTTGACACCAACCCCATCGCCCACAGGTTGCAGCGGATAGACCCAGTCGCTTCCCCCGCTCCAGCGGTATTCATTGATACCAACCAGGTCGAGCCGTGAGAGACGGTTGACCGCCGCTGCACACACCTTCTTGCCATAGAAGACACCATCGGGGGCTTCAACAGAGTGAATGCACAGCACCAACGCGCCGCGAGGCATCTGCCGCTTTTGGGGCGGATCCAGTTTGATGGGCAGGGCTTCTTCAACCGGTGAGCCGATCCAACCCCCCGCGCCAAAGGACTGATCTCCGCCGATCATCACCAGGCCGCCCCCCGCGTCGCTGACATATTGCCGCAGGTCCTCCTGCTGCTTCTGGGTGTAGTCGTACGCGGACTGATTGACCATGACGATGGCATCAAATGTCGAGAACTCAGTCAGGGTCGCGGGGGCCTGGCTGGCGACGCGCACTTCGGTCTCGATCTTGGCCTGGGCAAGCGCCGCAAGCAGCGTTTCCACTTCCTTCTCACCGTTCTGATCGCGCTGCAGCACCAGCACCTTGCCCTTGCCAGCAACAAATGTCACCGCAGTGCTCGTGTTGTTCTGGGCGATGTTGTCAGCAACAGGCACGCCATTGCGAGACTCGGGCTCGAAGATCGTCTTGAACTCCTGCGGGCCGCTCTTGAGCGCAGTCACTGGCACCTGAAAAACACTCTGCCCCGCAGGTAGCGACACATCACGCCCCAAACTAGGACCACTCGGATCCAGATCAATGGGCTGGCCATTGAGCAGCAGATTGAGTTTGCCCTTGGCTGCGGCGCTCGCGACCAGCACCACACGGACATTCATCGTCTCGCCCTCGCGCGCCGTCGCCGGCGCAACCAGACGATCCGCCATGACTTCCCCGGCATACTGAAATCGAATTGGAATCACATCAATCGGCACGCCCTGTGCCGCCGCAGTCTGCGCAGCCTGCATCAGGTCCCCGCTGGTCTGATTCCCGTCGGTGATGAGCACATACCGCGTCGATGCGTCGCGCGGGAGCGCGTTCGCGAGGCGAATGCCCGCGGCGAGATTGGTCGCGTCCAGCGTGCCCTGATGCGCGTATTCGATGCTGGTCAGCAGGCGACTGGGCAACGCACCCACGAACGCATCCCGCGCGGTGGTAATCACGCCCAGCCGTTCGTTCGCATCCTTGTGGGTGCGAATCACTTCTTCAAAGTACCCCTGCACCTTGCGCTGCTCGGTGCGCGGGATCGATTCGCTCACGTCGATGATCGCTATGACCGCAAGGTCCTTGCTCTCTTTTCGCCACAGCGGCTCGGCCAGTGCGCTCGCGAGCAAACTGATCACGATCAGCCGCACCAGCACCGCAACCACGCGCGGACCCGACATCAACCCCGACAGGCTCTTGCGCGCCAGCAATACCGTGAGTACGCCCAGCACAGGAATCAGCAGCAACCACAAGGGCTGCTCAAACTCCAGGCGACCAACAACCAGCGACCCCAGCACAAGTGGCTGCCCAGAAATATGACCACTGAGGTGCATCATGGCCCACCTCCGGTCGTGCCCTGATGTGCAGCCAGAGCGGGCGACAGAGCCTCAGGGCGTCCCCTCGGCACGCTGATCGCAACGATGCGGCTATTCCCCGAGTCCAGCACATACAGCCGGTCGCCAATTCGCGTCATCCCCCAGGGAGTTGACAGTTGCCCAGCCCCGCGCCCCTGCTGACCAAAAATCCCCAGCGAAGCACCCGACTCGATATCGAGCCGCTGCAGGCGGTTGTTCCCATACTCCGTCACCATGATCGTTCCATCGCCCAGGGGCAAGACCGCGTATGGATACGCCAGTTGGCCAGGCTCCTTCCCAGGACCTTGTGTCGCGATCCATCGCACCAAGGCACCTTCGAGCGTGAAGACGCCGATGCGGTGATTGCACGCATCCGCGATGACCAACTGTCGCCCATCGTCCGAAAGCGTCATCATCTGCGGCCTGCTGAACTGGACATTCTCCGCCGACACGCTGTCCCCAAAGGTGCCAAAACTGCGAACAAACCGCCAATCTCCATACCGGTCTTCAGACGAGTTTGGCTTGGCTTGAAGCCCCATCGTCTCCGAGGCCCGAAGGGCTTGGGCTTTGGGTTCCCAGATCGAGATGCGATCGTTGCCACCATATTCGCTGACGTACACACGCTCGATCAATCGCCCATCAGGCGAAGCCACGACGCAGATGTCGGTGGGATAGACCATTTGCCCGTCGCTCTCGCCGTAACTTCCGAAACTGCCCAACAACTTCGGTGCCTGCTCGATTGGTGTCCCGCCTGCTTGAGCGGCATCGAGCGCGCGAATCTCATATACCAGAATGCGATGCTCGTGCGTGTCAGCGATAAAGAGCAAGGACTGATCGGTTCGACCGCCCACTTCGCCCGCTTCCCTCTGTTCAGGTCGCCACACCGTCACGCCCGTGGGCTTGCCATTGTCAAACTTGGGCGTTCTCCACACCTCAAGCGACCGGCCTGCCCTGGGATCAAGGCGCTGCACCCGCGCCAGTTTATCGATCACCCACAACGAATCGCCATCCTGCTCGATGCATCGTGGATAACCAAACTGACCCGGCGCGTTGCCAGACTCCCCAAAGCATGCGACAACTTCGAGGGGGCCGCCGCGCGGTGCTTCCCGAGAGCAGGCAGCCATAGGCAGGAACACGCAGAGCAAAGCACAAATCAAGACGCAAACGCAAACGGATTGGAACGTGAAGACGGGCCACCATCCCCGCTCCCAATACCTCGCTTTTCGCTTCTCGCTTCGCCCCATGCACCGCTCCGAGCGCCCCCCGCCAAGCATGATACTGCCCGCCCCGGTGATTGTTCCGATTCTCGTCCGATTTCCTTCACAGAATCCACCCTGACATATCGTCTCCGATTCCAACCCGCGCAGCAATCGTCTCTCCACTCACCTCGACTTGCCCTACGCCCATCCTTTGCAAGCCCTTTGCCAATCCCCTGCACTATCCTCATCCCGCATGATCGCCCCACATCCAACCTCAAAGATCGATCCCACCACCGCACGAGGCACCCTGATCGCCCTCACGCCCGCGACCGCCACCAAGCCAGCATTCCTCAATTTTGGCGTGCCCGGCACCAACTACGAGATGCACCTGCACTATGCCGATGCTTCCAACCCCGCGCTCCAAGCCAAACTTGGCACCATCAGCAAACGCCTCATCGGAACCATCCACGCACAGGCGCGGCGCATCGACATCGTCCAGACCGGCGGACAATATGTTGAGCCAGTGCTGGGCCGGCCACGACGGGTCCAAGGTTCCATCGTGGCCATCGCTGCCAACAGCGTGGTCGTTGACGCGGGCGTACCCATCCATTGCACACCCATGGACCCGCGCCAGAAGGCCGAGCAGTTCAGCATCGGGCAGTTTGTCAGTTTCGACGTCATGGACGGTGCGAGGTTCGAGTTGAAATAAGGCTCCCAGCGCCTCGCTCCCCGCGGCCTTCGCTCTCCGTCGCGCACACCTTCGTTCCAGTCCGAACAAAGCCCCCAACCCCACATATTTCAGCAGCCTGCACCAAACCTTCAATGTTCTCGGGCCGCGAGATACCATTGACCTCGCGTCAAGAGTGCTGTATCTTGCTCAACTCGCCTCAACCTCGCTGCTCACACGCAGCAGATTGGATATTGCTTGCTCTGCACTTTAACCCCAATTATTCCACCGACCCGCTTGCTGACTCATCGTTTCGCACGCTTCCGTGCAAGTCTGCGACCCGCGATCCTCATGCTCGCCCTGTTCGTCTCCTGCGCGATCCTCAACCCCGCCGCACACGCCCAGCAAGCCCAAGCCATCCCCAACACCCCCAGCGCGGCCATGTGGACGCAACTCGACCAGCACGCACCAGTAGTGCAAACTGCGTCACCCTGGATTCGCCCCGTTCGAGGCCAATCCCTCACGCTCGACATCATTGCTATGCGGGTCCAACTCTTCGCGGCTCCGCGCGAGGGATCGCCAGCAGCGCTTCAGCCCATGGTGATGATCCTGCCAGATCCCGACGGCGGTTTCCAGTCCTTCAACGTGCTCGAGTCGCCCGTGATGGAGGATGGACTTGCCGCCCAGTACCCGGATATCCGCACCATCGTGGGCCAGGGCATCGATGATCCCACAGCAACCCTGCGCGCCGACATCACCATGCATGGCTTCCACGCCCAGGTCCTCTCAACCAACGGCGACTGGTACATCGATCCCTTCAACCGCGCTGATACCACCAACTACACCAGTTACTACAAGCGCGATCTCAAATCGCTGCACGCGTGGGCCTGCCAAGGGGCCGAAGTGATCCCGGGCACAAACCATGGCGACGACGGGCAGATCGGCCAGAACTGGATTTCCAGTGGTACACAGTTACGCACCTATCGCCTCGCTACCGCCGCCACTGGCGAATACACCGCGTTCTTCGGTGGCACGGTCGCTGCGGGCCAAGCCGCTATCGTCACAGCGATCAACCGCGTGACTGGCGTCTACGAGCGCGATCTCGCCGTGCGACTCACGCTGGTCGCCAACAACAGCAGCCTGGTCTATACCAACTCCGCAACCGATCCATACACCAATGGTGACGGCGGGGTCATGCTGGGGCAGAACCAGACCACTATTACTAACATTATTGGCAGTGCCAACTATGACATCGGCCACGTCTTCTCAACCGGCGGCGGGGGCGTCGCGGGGCTTGCAGTAGTCTGCAACTCAGCCAACAAGGCACGAGGCGTGACCGGACAGCCAGCGCCCACGGGCGACCCATTCTGGATCGACTTCGTCGCCCATGAGATGGGCCACCAGTTCGCCGGCAACCACTGCTTCAACAGCCAGGTCTGCGCCGGCAATCGCAACGGCGCAACCGCCTTCGAGCCTGGCTCCGCCTCGACCATCATGGGCTACGCCGGCATCTGCGGCACCGACGACCTCCAGCCCAACTCCGATGCCTACTTCCACAGCATCAGTTACGAAGAAATCCGCGCCTTCGTCGGTGGTGGCGGTTCAGCGTGCGGCACACTCACCAACACCAACAACTCCATCCCCACCGTCGCTGGTCCCGGCAACTTCACGATTCCCAGCCGCACGCCCTTTTTCCTTACCGCAACCGGCAGCGATGCCAATGGTGACACACTGACCTATTGCTGGGAAGAGCGAGCCTTGGGCGCAGTAGCCGCCCTCACAGCACCCGATGATGGCAACATCCCCCTCGTCCGTTCAATAAACCCCAGCACCAGCCCGACTCGCTTCGTGCCCCCCCTCATCAACGTTCTCAACAACACGATTGACCCGGAACAGCGGCTTCCCCAGTTGTCCCGCTCCTGGCTCTGGCGCTGCACCATCCGAGACAACCGCGCAGGCGGTGGCGGCGCCAATCAGGCCGACTCCACACTCAACGTCGTCGGTGCCGCAGGGCCTTTCACGGTCACCGCCCCATCAGGATCCACCTCGTGGTCCGCCCAGTCCCTTCGCACCATCTCCTGGAACGTCGCGGGCACCAGCGCCAATGGCATCAACTGTGCCAACGTCGCCATCGAATTGTCCACCGATGGCGGTAACACCTTCCCCGTCACGATCGCAGCCAGCGTGCCCAACACGGGCAGCGCAAGCGTGACCATCCCCAACAACCAGACCAACAACGGTCGCATCCGCGTCCGCGGCGTCGGCAATATTTTCTACAACATCAGCCAGGGCACCCTGACCGTCACCGCCCCTGTCAATGGGGTCGTGCTGGCAGGAACCGGTGCCAACACCTTCACCGACAACACCGGCAATGGCAACAACAACGGTCGCATCGATTCGGGCGAGACCAGCATTCGCCTCACCATTCCCGTTTCTAATGGCGGCACCATCGCCGCCACGGGCGTCACCGGCACGCTGGTCTCCAACACGCCAACCGTGACGATCTCGACCAACGCAGCAACCTATCCAAACCTCGCCTCGGGCGGAGGCACGGGCAGCAACACGACTGCCTACGTCATCAGCGTCAGCGCCGCCCACCCCTGCGGCAATCCCATCAATCTGACCCTCTCCATCAACTCCGGACAGGGCACAGGCACCTATCCGTTCTCGCTCGCCACCGGCCTTGCGGGAGGACTGAGCTCCCCCACCACGTTCACCTACACCGGCACCGCCATCGCCATCCCGGACAACAGCACCACCGGTATCAATGCCACCATTAATGTCTCGGGCCTCGTTGGCACAATCGCTGATATCGACTTCACCATTCGTGGCACCTCTTGCAGCGCCACACCAGGCTCCACCACCGTCGGCATCACCCACCCTTGGGTCGGCGACCTTGTCGGCAGGCTCAGCAGCCCGAACGCCACGCAGATCACGCTCTTCAATGTTGCTGGCGGCGCCAACAACAATGGTGACAACCTGTGCAACACCGCTCTTGACGATGCCGCGTCCTCATCCATCCAGGCAATCACGCCCGCGGGCAACCCCTACTCCAGTTCGTTTGTTCCCCAGGCCGCCCTCTCGACCTTCAACGGGCAAAACCCCAATGGCACATGGACGTTCAACATCGCCGATATCGCGGCCCAGGATCTGGGCACTCTTCGTGCCTTCTCCATCACCATTCGCACCCAGTTGCCCCCAACCTGCAATCCACCATCCTCCTCGGTCTGCCCCACCGTCACGCAGCCACCAACCAGCCTGACGCGCTGCCCTGGCGAATCCGCCTCGTTCTCTATCCAGGCCACAGGCACACCCGCCCCGACCTTCCAGTGGCGTCGCAACACCGTTAACATCAACACCGGCTCCAATCCCTCCGCAGCAACCCCGACGCTCACGCTCAACAATGTCCAGGGCGTGAACGCTGGAAACTACGACTGCATCGTCAGCAATTCGTGTGGCAGCGCGACGAGTGCTGTCGCGACGCTGACCGTCAACCCCATCTGCTGCGACAGCATCGATGTCAATAACGATGGCAGTTCTTTTGATCCCCAGGATATCGAAGCATTCCTCAGCGTCTTCAGCGAAGGCCCCTGCGTCCCCGCCAACGCGACGTGCAACGACATCGACTTCAACAACGACTCTTCACTCTTTGACCCCTGCGACATCAACAGTTTCCTCACCGTCTTCAGCGAAGGCCCCTGCACCTCCTGCGGTGAATGATCACAGCGAGAAGTTCAGTCACAATGTTCGTACCCACGAAGCCCGATCTCGGGCTTCGTTTTTTATGACGCAAGGCATGGGCACCAAACGACTGAGGATCGAAAGTCGTCTCTATCGAGCCAGAGCAATAACCAGATCAACAACCACAGCAACTGGGTTCTTGGCGCAATCCAGGTAAAACACTTACCAATGACAGCTCGTTTTTCCCGCATAACCCCCAGCATCAGCCGAAATTGCTCGTTATCTGCCCGCGCTGGCACTTCGTAAAGTTCGCGCAAACCCCCATCTCAAACTCTCGCCGACACCTTCGCCAGCGAACAATCATCCATGACCTATTCCCGTCGCCACTTTCTCCAACGCGGCGTTGCCTTCAGCGTCGGCTTTGGCGGGCTTTCCCTGCTGATGGGCCGGCACGGACATTCAATGACCAGCGCGCTCGCTGGCGAGTCAGGTCTGCCGGGCCTGCCAGGCACCTACGGCTCGCTCGTACGCGACGCACACAAACTGCTCGACCTGCCCAGCGGGTTCTCCTACAAAGTTATCTCGCGCCAGGGCACAAAGATGGCCGATGGCCTGATCGTGCCTGGGTGTCCAGATGGCATGGCCAGTTTCCCCGCCGCCGACGGACTGACACTGATCGTCCGCAACCACGAGACCGAAGCAACTTGGCTGAAAGCCAGCCCCTATGGCCAGGACAACAGCCTGCTTTCCACGATCGATCCTTCCAATCTCTTTGACAAGGGGCACGGCAAGTTCCCAAGCCTGGGCGGCACCACCACCCTGGTCTACGACACCAAGACCCAGACGCTGCGCCGTGAGTTCCTCAGCCTCGCAGGCACCAACCGCAACTGCGCGGGTGGGCCCACGCCCTGGGGCAGTTGGCTCTCCTGCGAAGAGGACGTCACCAATAAAGGCGATGGCGACGCCGAACTCGACCATGGCTGGGTCTTTGAAGTGCCCGCCAAGGACAAGATCGAAATCGCCCCGCCCTCGCCCATCAAAGCCATGGGGCGCTTCAAGCACGAGGCCGTCGCGATCGATCCACGCACCGGCATCGTCTATCTCTCCGAAGACAAAAGCGATGGCCTGCTCTACCGATTTATTCCCCATCAACGCACCAACCTGCACGCCGGCGGGCGGCTCCAGGCGTTGATGATCGCCGAGAAGAAAAGCTGCAACACGTCCAATCACGCGGATGCACCAACCATCCAGCGTGGTCAACGCCTGGCCATCAAGTGGATCGACATGCAAGAGACCGATGCGCCCAAGGATGACCTGCGCACGCGCGGGTTTGCCGCCGGTGCAGCCATGTTCGCACGGGGCGAGGGCATGTGGTGGGGCGAACCCATCGAGCACGAGGGAGAGCGCCTGCCCGGGCGTGTCTACTTCGCGGCGACCATCGGAGGAAAATCCAACAAGGGCCAGATCTGGCGCTACATCCCTTCGGAATACGAGGGCACACCAAAGGAAATCGACACTCCGGGCCAACTGGAGTTGTTCATCGAGCCCAACGACGGCAAGATCGTTGAGAATGCCGACAACGTGACGGTCGCGCCCTGGGGCGATCTCTTCGTCTGCGAAGATTCCGCCTCCGACGAAGTCGATCCGGGCAATCGTCTCCTGCGCATTCGTCCTGATGGAACGGTCAGCACATTCGCCCACAATGTCCTCAGCAGCAGCGAATTGGCAGGGGTCTGCTTCAGCCCCGACGGCTCCACCATGTTTCTCAATATCCAGGCCGATGGGCTCACGCTTGCCGTCACTGGTCCCTGGCGATCCTGAGCCGCTCCATCACGCACGACGTTCGCACGACTCACGCCTACTCGGCTTGCTGGCCTGGTTGAACTTGCTGATCTGGCTGGTTCTGCTCAGCCTGCTCCGCGTTCAATTGCAGACTTCCTCGCTCAAGCACCGCCTGCGTCAGGCCATCACTGCCCGAGTCCAGTTCGATGCCAAGCCTGGCCCGCAGCACCGGGCACGCCCAATCGCGTGCGCGCCGCAACTTTGACCAATCCTTCTGCGTCACGACCAGAGCCTCGCCCTTTGCCTCACGAATCAGGTCCTGCAGCCGCACGATTGTCGCATCCTCATACGGATCGTGATCGCGCAACACCAGCGTGCCCGCCAGCGCCCCGCCCACGCTGCGCTGCACCTGTCCCACAAACGACTCGGGCTTGCCAATCGCGCACGCGACGACCACACGCTTGCCGCGAAGCCACGACACGGGCAGGGTGCGCTCCTTCTCGTCCACGAGTTCACGCCAGACATGCCGCGAGGTGCAGACCAGAAGACTTGGGTTGATCGCCAGCGCGCGCCGTTGCAGGTCAGCCGTGTTGGCCGCGTGCTCTCGCTCCGCATGCGTCAGCACCAGCACATGGGCTCGATGCAGCGATTCGAGCCCTTCCCGCAGGTTGCCCGCGGGCAGCAGTTGTTGGCGTGCAAAGTCCAAACTCGCATCCACGAGCACGATGTCGAGTTGGCGCGCGAGTTGCCGGTGCTGGAAACCATCGTCGAGCACCACCACATTGACACGCTCGCCAAACTGCGTGCCAAACAACTGGATAAGGCCATCGATGCGGTTGGGCTGTGCCACGATGGGAAGGTCAGGAAACGCGCCCCGATACTCACGCGCCTCGTCCGATGCGAGCCCCTCTCCCTGAGGCGCTCCATATCCACGCATCGCAACGCAAGGCCATCGCCCCGCCTCACGCAGTAGTCGCAGCACATGCATCGTGATCGGCGTCTTGCCCGTGCCGCCGGTTGAGAGATTGCCCACGCTGATGACTGGACGGTCCAGCGTGATCACACCCTTGCCAGCGTCAAACCGTCGATTGCGCAGCCCCAGCACGCCCCCATACAAAGGATTCGCCCACGCCAACCACTTTCGCAATCCGTCAATGGTGCCCATCAGTTCCAGCGTTCGGGGCTTCCCCACTGGAAGCAAGTCCGCTAGCCCCTTCCGACACAACTTCGCCCACCCTGCCAGCACGCTCACGGGCCTTGGAAGCAAGCAACGCACGGGCAGCACGGACCTCAATTGCCAGTCTCTGGCGTTCCCGATGGCCAATGATCGCCGTATAAATAAGGTCCGCCGCCGCCAGCGCCAGCACCATGAACAACAGGCCTGTAGCGACCATCCAGGTGATGGCAAAGATCCGCCCGTTGCTGGGTCTCACTACCCCGAACCCGAAGGCCAGCACAGGAATCGCCAGCATCATCACCAGACCATTGGCCGTCCGAATCGACTTGCGGACCACCGGCATCTTGGCTCTGCCCAGCAGAATCCAATGCCCAGCCACCACCAGCAGAGCCAGCAAGGATAACGGAAGCACGACCCAGGACGGTGCGATCGGCGGCTGGGTCAGCGCACCCATGGGCGAAACGAGTTGGGCAAGCAGCACAGCCATTGGAATCAATTAAGCAAAGCGTACGAAGTTGATGCACAGAGCCAGCCTCGTTCAGACCCCGATCCTCTGAGCCTGTGAAGCACCCATCTCGCGCCCCATCTCCTCAAGTGTGGCTCGTAACTTCTTCATCGGCAATCCCATGATCGTCGTTTCATCCCCGTCGAATTGAATCGGCCAGCCTGCATCCAGCCTTTCCATCAGGTTGTATCCGCCCGCCTTGCCCTTCCACCCCCCCGTCGATACATACTCGTCGATCTGCCCGTCGCTGATCTCGCCCCAGCGCACGCTTGCCCGATCAACAAACATTCTTCGGCATCCATCGTTGCTGCCAGTGCCCCGACGCATGTCAATCAGGGCGACACCTGTCAAGACCGCGTGCTCCTTGCCAACCATGCTGCGCAGCATGGTCCCAGCCGCTTCCTCGCTGGTCGGTGTGCCAGCCATCGCGCCATCGACGACGCAAGTCGTGTCCGCCCCTAGCACGATTCGCCCCCGCGCGCTCGCCAATGCAGTCCCCGCCCAAGCCTTCAAGTACGCCAATGACACGACCCATTGCTCGGGAGCAATTTCCTTCCAGTGCCCGCCGCCGCCGCAGGCCTCCAGAACACCATCTTCAAATCCCGGCTGCGCAGCCTCGTGCGGAAAGCCCCACTGCTCCAGCAACAACCGCCGACGGGGCGAGCGACTGGCCAAAAAAAGGGGCGGGGGCGGCGGCGGGGCCGGAACGGCGGCGGAAGCATCGGGATGGGGCACAGAGTGTTGCAATGGTTTCTCGCACCGGTTATTCGCCAATCAACGGCGTGCGTTCCAGACGCTTCAGACACTCCTATGTCGGTGCTTTACAAGTAAAAAAAATGCTTTTGCATGGTGATCCGCACCTTTGTTTCGATCTCGCCCTGCTTGGCGTGGTGATACGAGTGATACGTTTCCTCGTGCCCCATGACTATCCCAAAGCACAGTCCAAAATCCACCCCAAGGTCCATATCGTTCAATCCGACATCCGCTGGCACGACAAGCCAGCCAACCACGAGCATGTCCGCCAACTGCTCGACGAGGCGGATATTGCATCTGGTGATCTGATCCTGCTCCCGGAGATGTTCGACACGGGGTTTTCCTTCGCGATCCAACAGACGAACGACAAGCGGGGTGAAACCTTGCAATTTTTGCTCGACTTGGCCGACGACACCGGCGCGATTATCCAAGGCGGACGCACGTTTGCCGCGTGCCATCAGCAACCCTGCTCTGCCCGAAACCTCATGTCCGTCGTCGCACCGGGGCAGAAATTAGTCTGCGAGTACGCCAAGCAGCGGCTCTTCAGCCCCGCGGGCGAAGACAAGGCCATTGAGCCAGGCCGCGACGCCGTGACCTATGTCTGGCACAACCTCACGGTGCAAGCCGCGATCTGCTACGACCTGCGCTTTCCGGAACTATTTCGGACCGGGCCGGGGGGGAAAGCCGAAGCCAGCGGCCAGCCCATAGGTCAGGCCATTGCAATTGGTGCCTGCTGGCCCAGCCTGCGTCAACACCACTGGCGGAGCCTGCTCATCGCTCGCGCCATCGAGAATCAGGCCTTCGTCTTCGCAGCAAATCGGGTCGGAACCGATCCGCCCAAGCCCGATGGTTCTCCGGGCCTCCCATACGCGGGCGGCAGCATCGCGGTTTCGCCCAAGGGCGAAGTCCTAGCTGAAGCCAACAGCGATGCAAAAGCCTGCGTCCTTTCCGTTGAGGTCGATGCCGAACTCCTGCACACCTGGCGCCACCAGTTCCCAGCCTGGCGCGGTGTGTAAAAAACGATGCCACAATGCCTGCTGCCACCATGCCTTCTTCAGCCTCATACCTTCCGACATGCCATCCCCCGCTCTCCCCGTCCTGCTTGCCGCGTTGTTCCTTGCCACGCCATCACTCGCCCAATCCATCGAAAAAATCTGGGCTACCAACTGCCTCAAGTGCCATGGCGATGAAGGCCAGGGTGGCGGTGCGGGCACCAGCACGCTGCTCACCGATGAACTGATGGCGGCCAAGTATGACCGTATTTTCTTTGACACCATCAAGCACGGCAAGGCCGAGGCCGAAGGTGCGAGTGGAATGGAAGCGTTTGGGGAGGCGCTCGAAAACAAGGAAGTCTGGGGGCTGGTCAATCACATCCGCGAGTTGCAGGCCAATGCCCATCGCGAACGGCTCGGGTCAATCTCGAAAAAACTCAACGACGAGGGAATCTGTTCGACCCAGCGCGAGAAGTTCACCATCCAGCGCATCATCACCGATGATCTCGACACGCCTTGGGCGGTGGATTGGCTCCCAACCCAGTCCGGATCGCCCCAGCGGATGCTCGTCACGAATCGATCCGGCGCGGTCAAGGTGTGGACCATCGAAGATCCCCGCGAGCCATCAAATGGTAAGTTGAGCAATGCGATAGCAGGCATTCCGAAGGCGACAGAAGTCGGCCAGGGCGGCATGATGGAAGTCAGCGTGCATCCAGACTACGCGACCAATGGCTGGGTCTACCTCTCCTACACCAAGTCCCTCGATGGCAGCAAGACCATGACCACCGTTGTTCGCGGTAAACTTGCACAGCAAGAAAAAGGTTGGCAATGGACCGATCAGCAAACCATCTTTGAAGCCAGGAAAGAACACGCCATTGCCAGCGGACAGCACTTTGGCACTCGAATAGTTTTCTCAGCACCACTGACCCGCCAAACTACTGGTGCCGTTGATGGTGCTGGTGCAGTTGCTGCTGCTGGTCCGGATGCTGGCAAGCGATATCTCTACTTCACCATCGGCGAGCGTGGCCAGGCTGCCCACGCGCAACTCCTCTGGCGTCCCAATGGCAAGGTGCATCGCGTCTTTGACGATGGAACCATCCCCACCGACAATCCCTTCGTCGGCGTGAAGGTCGACGATCAGGACGCCTACCCGTCTATCTATTCCTATGGCCATCGCAATCCGCAGGCGCTGGTCGCAGACCTCGACGGCAATCTCTGGGACACCGAGCACGGGCCGCGAGGAGGGGATGAGTTGAATCTTATCCTGAAAGGCCGCAACTACGGCTGGCCACTCGTCAGTTTCGGCATCAACTATAACGGCACCTCATTCAAAACACCCTGGGCCGATACCGAGCCAAGCCCACAGAGCGAAGCCGCTCAGCAACTTGACATCATGATGCCCACCGACCGCTGGATGCCCAGCATCGGCGCGTGCGGCATGGACGTGGTTCGAGGTGGGGCGTTGGGCGAGGCCTTCCCAAACTGGAAGGGCGATCTGGTCGCGGGCGGACTGTCGGGATCAAATGTGGATCGCATTCGCATCGTCGCATCGAGCGAGGAGCCCTCAGGGTTCCGCGTCGCGGAGCGCGAGGAGATTGTTCACGGCATCGGACGAGTGCGCGATGTGGCCGTCGCGCCCGATGGCAGCGTGTATGTTGTGCTGAATGACCCCAACCATGTGATTCGCCTCTGCCCGATTGCGAAGTAGCCACCCGTGCCCATCCATGACTGGCAATTCTGGATTGTCTCCGCCCTCGCACTGTGCGCAGTGCTCTACATCCTGCGCGTCGTGCTGCCGGTGGGCTGGAATCCGCTGCGCCGCAAGCAGCCGGGCGTGCGCACCACGCTGACAATCTCTGGCAAGGCACCTCAAAAGAAGTAGACGTAGAAAATATTCATTACCGCTGATTCGCACCTGTTGGCCCGCTCGCTTGGCTCGTTTGCCGCTCGCGTTTGCTCTGGACTTCTATCTTTATTGCTCAGGATTCAAGGTCCGCAAACGCTTGCGCGTAAAAGTCGCATGAAAGACCGAAAACAACTGCGCCTTTCCCCACGTTCGTGCGAACAATCCGTAGAAGAGATCAGGCGTACCAGCCCCGGCGGATTGCCGATGCTGTTTGCCTCAGTACCCAAACTTCTGGAGGATTGCTCATGGCCTGTACGCTCAAGGGAACGTTGTCTAAGTCGCTCTTGTCCAAGTCCCTCTTATCAAAGATAATCGTCGGAATCGTTGCTATCTCCGGATTGGCTGGCTCTGCCCTGGGCCAGTTCTCCCTCCGCACCCAATCGGTCGCAACCGGACTCTCGCGCCCGCTCTATGTCACCGCACCCCCTGGCGACTTTGCCCGCCTCTTCGTTGTCGAGCAGCGCTCCGGCACGATTGGCCGCATCCGCATCGTCAACCTTCCCGCCAACTCTCTCAACGCCACTCCATTCCTGAGCGTCAGCCCGGTTTCAACCAGCAGCGAGCAGGGCTTACTGGGCCTGGCCTTCCATCCAGACTTCCTGAACAACGGCTACTTCTGGATCAACTACACCCTGCCCGCTCAGTCCGGCATCTCCGCAGGGAGCACCCGCATCGTCCGCTATCGCGCGAACCTTCCCTACGCCACCAGCACCACCGCCGACGCCGCGTCCGCCACCACCGTCCTCGAAATCCGTCAGCCAGAGAACAACCACAATGGCGGGTGGATCAGTTTCGGTCCTGATGGCAACCTCTACGTCGCCATGGGCGATGGCGGCTGCTTCAACGATCAGAACAGCACGCAGTGCGGCAGCGTCTTCAACCACTCCACAGGCGGTAACGCCCAGGACATCACCGACAACCTGTTAGGCAAGATGCTCCGCCTGGATGTTGACGGTCTTGACAACATCCCCGGCAACGCCGATGACGATGCGTTCCCCGCCGACGCAACCCGCCTCTACAGCATCCCCACCGACAACCCATTCGTGGGCATCTCGGGAGATGACGAAATCTGGATGTACGGCCTCCGCAATTCCTGGCGCAATACCTTCGACCGCGCCACGGGCGACTTCTGGATCGCCGATGTCGGACAGGATGCACGCGAGGAAGTGAACTTTGTTCCCTTTGGCCAGGGCTCAGCCTGGAACATGGGCTGGCGCTGCCTCGAAGGCACGCGCTCCACCGGCCTTTCGGGCTGCTCCCCCAGCGATCCAACCCTGCGCCGCCCCATCCTCGAATACGGACACACCACCGGCACCGCCATCGGCCCCACCACCATTCTCGGCTGCTCGATCACCGGCGGCATCGTGTATCGTGGTGCCTCCGTTCCCTGCTTCCAGGGCCACTACATCTTCGCCGACTATTGCACGGGCGATATCTGGAGTTTCAGGCGTGACTCGGGCGGTGCCGTCGCGAATCTCGTCAATCGCACCATCGAACTCGATCCACCGGGCAGCCAGATCATCCAGAACGTCGTCAGCTTTGGCGAGGATGCCAGCGGCGAAATGTATATCGTCGACCAGACCGGTGGCGAAGTCTTCCGCGTCTTCGTGGGCGGCTCGGGCGATTGCAACGCCAACAACATCATCGATAGTTGCGAGATCGCCGCGGGCCTCACGCCCGACGTGAACGCCAACGGCATTCCCGATTCCTGCGAAACCACGGTGTGCAACGACATCGATGTCAACAACGACGGCGCAAGTTTCGATCCCCAGGACATCGAGGCCTTCCTCAGTATCTTCAGCGAAGGCCCCTGCGTTCCCGCCACCCAGACCTGCGACGACATCGACTTCAACAACGACGCCGGTCTGTTTGACCCCTGCGATATCTCCAGTTTCCTCGCCGTCTTCAGCGAAGGCCCCTGCACCGCCTGCGGCCAGTAAACCCGCACACGCCTGTCCAACCTCCGAGCAATATCCAAAGCAAAGGCCAACGTCCAGGCCACTTCCAAAGATCATCTGCCGATCCAAGCCAGCCCCCAAGGGCTGGCTTTTTCTTTGAACACCCTCCGCTCCACCCGTTCAGCCCGTGCCACGACCTACCGCTTCGCTGGTCGGTGTGCTGCAACAGGCCCAACATCCCGCCGGGCACGCCACACATGGAAATATGAATTCCGTGCAAAGATGGGTGCCATAACAAACACACGCATAGGGAACTCACGATCAACCAACTTCCCATTTTTGTGGTCCGATACGGAATCGGTGGCATATTCCAGTATGCTGTACACAACTTCCTCGGGAGTCTGGTTCATGCGTTCGGGGCCAAATTCAATCCGCACAACC